>Ga0209990_10000010_pt1 | contig 213357 bp, 155 predicted proteins | sample NOAtaG_6_FD_187304 | JGI IMG/M metagenome (GOLD analysis project Ga0209990, IMG submission 187304) | Freshwater lake microbial communities from Lake Erie, under a cyanobacterial bloom - NOAA_Erie_Diel5S_2200h metaG (SPAdes) (version 2) | ecosystem: Environmental > Aquatic > Freshwater > Lake ... | reverse complement strand
GTGTACGGTGCCGTGCCGCCGCTGGCCGTGATGGTGATCGCGCCCGTGGCACCGCCGTGACAGACCACATTCGTCGATCCGTCCACCGCGACGCTCACCGGTGCTGCCGGCTGCGTGATCTCTACCTGTTGAGTTGTGGAACAGCCGTTGCCGTCTGTCACAGTAACTGTATATGATCCGGCCGAGAGACCTGTCGCTGTGGCTGTGGTTTGCACAGGTGACGTGTTCCACGAGTACCCGTAGGATCCGACACCCCCATTTCCAACAGCCGTTGCAGTGCCGGTAGAGGCACCAAAACAAACGACGTTGGTTTGCGAACCAATACTAGCTGTCACCAACGCCGGACGCGTGATCACCACGCCACCCTGGACCATAGTCTCGCAGGCTGGGTTGATGGCAGTGCCGTTTGTCGAAGCGAGCGCAGTCACGTACACATCGTACGTGCCGGCATCAAGCCCCGTGAATGACGTTGCTGTTCCCGGACCTGAAATGACAGTATTTGTGATTGCCTGCTTCAGCGTCCAGTTGTATGTGCGAGTGGCTGCCTGCGTGTGATTACCGCCCGTTGTGCCCGTAACCGTGATGGTTCCGTCTGTAGTCGTGAAACAGGTGATGTTCTGCGGTGTTGCCGTGGCAGTGATCGCTGTTGGGTTGTAGATCGTGGCTGTCTTTGAGCGGATATTACCGCCTGTTGTGGTGACAGTCAGCGAGTATGTGTTAGCAGCGAGTGAGGTGATTCCTGGATCAGTCGACGTGTTCGACCAGAGGTAGTCGGCGCCGCCCGTGTTGCCCGCGAGGGTCGATGAAACAGTACCATCATTTCCGTCGTTGCAGCTGATATTCGTCGTTGCAAGCGCGATCGAGAATGTTCTGGCAGGACATGCACCACCAGAAGCATCAACACCTGGGCCTGCACCTGCATTCGACAGGGCCGGTGCGGCATTTTGCCAGCCGAGAGTGCCATTATCGTATTGAATCGATCCGGCATCAGTGATCGTTGTCAGGAGCACATCTTCGGAGACATTACCCCACCAGTTACATGTAGCAACAGGGTTGTATCCGACACGACTGTTGATGAAGTTCTTCGCTACACCATTTTGTGAGTGCATCGAGTTGTCGGTGAACGACTGTGTGCCCGTCGTTGCAGAGCCGATATTGATCGCCGCGTACGAAGATGAGGAGCTGAGACGTCCGGAGCCTGTGATCAGGTTTCGCGCAACGGTCCCAGAATTTGTACCAATTGCCGCGCCATTGCGGAAGGCAATTCCGTTCTCATTCGCGTCAGTGACGCTGTTGCCTTCGATGTTAAGGTCACGGACGTAGTTGCCCGTGACGGAGATTCCATCGATACAACCGTCGATGACCCGGCATCCGCGAATGTCGACGCTCGAAAGTGCGCTCAGACCGCTGATCTGAACCGTTCCCTCGATGTTACAGTCGTGAATCTCGATGCTACGAGCCCCGTTACCTGCAGCAAATGTGACTGCGCGAATTCGTTGATTGCCTTCGTTTCGATCGATGATCGACTTTTGGATATCAAATGCGCCCGAGCGCGCCTGGTGAATCGCACCAATGCTTGATGTGGTGTGCGCGTTTGGATCCATCCGGAACAAACAGCCTGTGATCTTCGTGAGATTCAAGGCACTCGTTGTTACCGCATTGTACGATCCAAGTCCGCGAGTGACAAGGAAACCTCCGAGTGTGACTTCACGTGCACCAGATGTGATCGTTATGCTTCCACGAAGATCGATCATTGACGCCTCTGAGCGTACTCGAGCATCCGAAGTGTCAACAACACGCTGATCCCAGTCAACAACCGTGGCATTACCGTCTGTATTACCCCAGCAGAGCAGCGAAAGTGACTTCGTGATCGAGAGGTTTTCTGTGTACACGTCCGGTGCGATCTTCACAGTTGCGCCGGAGGCGGAGGCCGTAATTGCTTCGCCGATGGTGAAGTAGCTCGTTCCTGCCGCTTCTGTCGTTGTCGTCTTAACCGGACCTTCTGCATCGCAGCGTTCAGCCGCGAGAGGTTCGAAGCCGACCGTCGCCAGGTTGTCCGTGCCCACGTAGTTGTATGGGAGTACGGTCACCGTTCCGCTCACACGTGACCGAACTGTTGAGCCGACGGTGTTGGCACCGTATGCATTGCACGTCGCAGTGAGGTTCCCTGTGCCAAGATTCTTTACCGACTTGTAGCTGCCTGAAGCACTGAATACCTCGAGACGATTATAGCGTACAGTAAGGTTAGCCGAAATTGCACCAGTTGTGACAACGCAATTACGATCATCAGTGAACCTGTTGTTGTGAATTTCGGCAACAGTGAGCGTGGCGACAGAGGCAAATGTCACAGCCGCATCGTTGTCGTGATCTGGCTCTGATACATCACCGTTGTTCAGAGTGAAGTCGTTATACGTAATGTAGTTGGACGTGGCAACGCCGGCTGTTACGACCAGCGCTGCGCGATCATATTCCGTAAACGAGTTCTCCGTGACATTCAAGATGTCAAGACCATTCGCTATGACGGCATTGTCGACCGTACCGAGCACACCGTCGTTCCCGTCGAACTCAGAGTCGGAAATGTAGAGCTCATTCCAGCCACCAGCCTTCGTTGCATTGATTGGAGCTGCAGCGTAGAACTGGCAGTTTGTAATCGTGACGACGAGATTTGTACCACCGAAATATTGCTCGACCGGAACCGTGTTGTAGATCCAGCGGACACCTTCAATGGTCACTGTCTGGTCGGCACCGCCAAGGTAGATCGTGCCGAGCTCGGTGACACCCCATCCCCACGCGCCTGCATTCCCGGCATCTGCGCCAGCAATGTGCACGTCTGCTAGAAGCGTAGCACCTGCAAAAACTCCTTCCCCAATGTCAATGACGTCACCATCGGCAATAGGTCCGGCAATGTCACCGATCTGCGCGGCGGCATTAGCAACCGAAGTACCGTTGCCAAGCCCAGCCCCGCCATCTCGCACATACCAGGTGGTCTGCGCAAAGAGGTTTCCTGCGGAGAAAAGCAGCACCGACAGGACAAAAAGAGTACGGAATATCGCCATGACGCGATCCTTGCGATGAAATGAGAACATGTTTTTTCGTCGTTTTGGAGTCCCCTCCCCAGGGGGCTGGGAGACAAAGATAGGGTTCATGTGGAAAAGTCCAACATCAACCCTATCTTTTTTCAACTTTCATTGTAAAAATCTCACGAAAGTGCGTAAGTACATCTACGCAATGTCGTTTGATTCATCAGTTGCCGATCACGTACCAGTCCGTTCCATCGGATACAAATGTTCGGCTCTCGCCATCAGGAACATTTGTGGTGAACGCCCCCGCTGTCACGTTAACAGCCGCAGCAGTGCCATTGGCATTTCGGACAACAACCAGACGTCCTGTCTCACCAACTGCTGGTAGAGTAACGTCTCCTGTTCCCTTTTGAATGACAACTGCCTCGTTGCCCACCGTATATGGACCTGCAGCATTTACATAGACACTCACCTTTACGCCACCAAGTATAGAAACCGTAGCATCCGTGCTACCGATAACGGTTGCAGCCGAGGTGCCGACGGTATTGATGTTGGTTGGTCCGCTGATGGTGATCGTCGTGTTGGTTGAGCCAATGTTCACCGCACCGGTGCTTGTACCAGTGTTGATGTTCGTGGCGTTGTTGACATCTGCATTGATCGATGTGGTACCGGTGATCGTTGACGTTCCGTCCGAACGACCAAGCGTCACCGCTCCGGAGGCCGAGCCAGTACCGATATTGACCGCACCGGTGCTTGTGCCGGTGTTGATGTTGGTATTGAAGTTCGAGTTGTCGTTGATCGACGTGGTTGCGCCGCTGATGGTTGCGCCAACGGTGGCCGTTAGAGCACCACTAGAACCAACCGATACCAGGGCCGTACCACCGGAATTTTGCACTTCGAGAATATTGGCGGTCTGTCCTGCCGAGGCGGCAACCACAAGCCCCTTGTTGCCATCAGTTGAGTTGACAACTGTGAGCTTAGACGAAACCGGACCAGTCGTACCGATACCGACATTACCCTCAACCAGAAGGCCATTTGCTGGCGCGGCATCATCCCAGTAGTTGGAACCGATAGAAGCGTTTCCACGTACATTCAGTGTGCTACCGAAGTTCAGGTGGTCGGTCGTATTGGAAAGCGAACCAACGTGCATCTCCCCATCAGAGTTGATGGCCATACGATACGCCGTTCCCGACTGATAGATGCCAAAGCCGCCAGGGATGTCCGTGGCCGACCCTCCTGCTACCATCGAATAGATGGTTCCACCATCGTTCGTGGCATCCAGCGTAAGTGCAACCCCGTTATTCGTGGCGTCGGTTTTTCCTGCGACATAGAGGGGGCCGAGAAGCGTAGAAGTCGTTGCATTTCCAGCAACGGTCAACTGATGTGACGCAGTCGTGGTTCCGATACCGACGTTGCCATCAGCAGTAACTCTCATCCGTTCTACGTTATTAGTACGGATGTCCAGATACTTATTCGTCGAGGTGCCGAGATAGTTGGTTCCCTCGACTGGATCGTTGCCCATAAGCGACCAGCCGCTTGCACCGATGACTGCTGTGATGCTGGCCTGTTCGAGGGCACCATTGCTCGTAGCGAGAACAATACGATCAGCCGCAACCGGAACATTGGTATTCAATGTGGTTGCAAGGCGACCAATGGTGACCGCAGCCCCGGTGTTACCGATCGACGTAGCGGCAGTGCCGGTTACGTTGATATTTGTCGCACCGGTCACACCGAGTGTGTTGGTGATGGTCGTTGCACCGGTGAACGTGTTGGCTCCAGTGCCTGACTGGGTATACCCACCGGAAGTGGTGATGCCTGTAACGGCAGCAATCGCTCCTGATGAATTCACCTGGAACGCGTCACCACTGCCGACGGTCAAGAGAGCAGCCGGCGAAGCATCACCGATACCGACATTTCCAGAGGAAGTTATTCTGATCCTCTCGGTATTGTTAGTGCGGATTTCCAGGTATCTACCAGTCGTTGTTCCAAGGAAGTCCACGCCTTCTGTGATCGTGTTCCCGCTACGTGACCAGGCATTGGCACCAACAACGGCAGAAAAACTTGCCTGATCAAGTTGTCCGCTACTATTTGCGATCACAAATCGGTCGTTTGAACCAGTGCTAGACTTCAAGGAAGTCGCAACACTACCGATGGTAACGCTCGAACCAGTGTTACCAAGTGTTACGGCACCGGTGCTGGTGCCAGTGTTGATATTCGTCGCGTTATTCGAACTTGCATTGATCGAGACACTACCGCCAGAGATCTGAGCGCCGACACCAGCCGTAAGCAGACCCGCTGAATTGACTGAAACAAGCGCCGTGCCACCCGAATTACGAATGGACATCAGGTCAGAAGTCTGGGATGCATGTGCAGATACGACAAGTCCCGTGTCGGAAGCTGCGTTCATGACCAGGTGCAAGCGTCCTTTCGGATCGATCGTGTTGACGCCCAGTTTGCCGGCAAAGTACCCGGAGCCTGTGATTTGATTAAGAATCACGGCGGCTCTCACACCTGAGGGGAGACTCGGGAAAGTAGAAGCAGTCCAGCCAGTCGCGATCCCATCAGATGAGCTATTCGTAAACATGAAAGAATTTCGCGCGGCCGAAGAGGCAACAACGTCGGAGTTATAGTGGTAAAAACCATAGTCTAGCTGACCCGACGTTCCCTCTCTGAAGATCCATGAATTAGCATTCAACGTTCCCTGTTCGAGGAACACCGATGGGACTCCTGGGTCGCCAATTGCACCACTCTTGCGAATCGTTGTACCGGCGGCTAGATCAATGATCCCATCACTCGTGATACGCAATCGCTCACTGTTGTTCGTTCTGAATGCCAGCCCCTGATTGTCGGTTGTGCCGAGGAACGAGGTTCCTTGGGTTGTTCCTGCGTTTCCTCTTGGTGACCAGAATGTCTGCCATTCTAATGTCACGCTGCTTCCGGCACCGGTCGAGGCGAGGGCCAAATGGTTTGACCCATACACAGAGGATGCTGGCCCAGAAGCAGGAAGTGTGTACGTAAGGTTGTCAGTTTGCGCTTGTGCGATGAACGCGGTGGTTTGGGTGTTCCCAATAGCCACTTGGTAATTGGGCTCTGCGAATCGCAACTCCCTTGCGTCCGTGTTTCCATTGGAAATGAGAATATTCCCTTCTACATCGAGTGATGCGCCCGGGGTCTCTGTGCCGATGCCTAACCGATTATTTGCATCGTCCCAGAACAGATTCGCGTCACTCGTCACATTTGTCGCGCTGTTCCACCATGCTAGACGACCGTCAACGCCGGAACCGGTTACCGGACCAGAGCCACTATTGCCGATGACCGGGGCCCATTCCAATGTAATGTCGTATGCTACCGGAACACCACCATCACTCGTGCCGAGGACGGAAGCCACCGTTAACCCCTGACCAAGGGTCGGAACAATGGTAGGTAGAGTGTATCTCAGGTCATAAGCTTGCGGGTCGGCTTGAAACGATGAATACTCGTCACCGGACGCGTCGGGTTCTCTGAACCGCAACTGCATCGCCTTGTTGTTTGTGTTGGCCAGCACCACAGAGAATGAGCTGGTGGACGGTAAAGCTGGGGTTGTAAACACAACATTACCGTCAGAAGCGATCCTGAGGATCTCCGTACCTGACGTTCCGATCACCAACGGCGCGCTTTCGTAATTCCAGATCCGAGTTGAAAGATCGCTGAGGAGACCGACCTCAAGTCCATCCGTAGCACCTGTTCCAGAAGCACTGTTAGTGAGCGTTACGTAGGTATTCGTACCAGTACCAGTCACATCGAGATTGTCGGCGATAACCACGTCACTGTTACCGTCACTGATATTACCTGTTGTGGCAACGTTCAGTCCAGGTGAGGTCAGAGCAAATGTGCCGGTACCATTGCCGATGGCCGTGTTGGCGGTTCCTGTGGTGTTGATGTTGGCAGTGCCAAGGATGTTTGTTGTCGACGACGCACCACCGATAGCAACAACACCCGTACTTGTACCCGTGTTAATGCTGGTGTTGTTGTTCGAGTTGTTGTTGATAGAAACCGCTCCGCCGCTGATAGTCGCCGAGCCGGTATGACCGAGAGAACCGAGCGTTGTAAGAGTTCCGCCCGTGTGGCCGATCGTTACCGTACCGGCCGAAGCGCCCGTTCCGATATTTGTCGCCGCGTTGCCAGAGTTGTTAATACTCGTCACGCCAAGGATCGTATTCGTGGCACCCGATGTACCAATGCTGGTAGAAGCCGCACCAGTCGTGTTGATACTTGTGGTACCAGTCACGACAAGTGTATTCGTGATCGTTGTTCCACCAGTGATCGTGTTCGCACCGGTGCCCGATTGCGTATAACCGCCTGATGTCGTGATTCCCGTAACAGCTGCAATAGCACCTGAAGAATTTACCTGGAATGCATCTCCGCTACCGACTGTCAGCAGTGCGGCCGGTGAATTATCTCCGATACCGACGTTACCGTCACTAGCAACACGGAGCTTTTCGGTGTTGTTCGTGCGAATGACAAGGGGCTGTGCATTCGTTGTGCCGAGGAATTGCGTCGACGGATTCGTAATGCTGTTACCCGCAAGCGCCCAACCAGTACCAGCGATGAAATTCGCTTGCGATATACGCGAGACCTGGCTAGATCCGTTTATTAGCACAACATCTTCCGTCGTACCCGTAGGTAGTCCGGATATGACAAGACGTCCCGATGTTGAGTTCGTTGCGATTGTCGTCGTGCCCGTGGTCGTGGCATTACCGATCGTCGTATTACCATTACCGGTGGTGTTGATGTTGACCACACCGGTCACTGCCGTGGTCGACGATGCATTCCCAATCGTTGTTCCCGAGCTACCCGTTGTATTAATGCTCGTCGTGCCCGTGATCGATGTCACGCCAGCGATCGCATTCGTTGCTGATGCATTGCCGATCGTTGTGGTTGCACTTCCAGTAGTGTTGACATTTGTTGTACCGGTAAGTGTTGCGGCACCCGTATGACCGAGTGAACCGATCGTTGTCAGTGTCCCGCTCGTGCGGCCGATCGTTACCGTTCCGGCTGCTGAGCCGGTTCCAATATTCGTGACGGCGTCACCCGTGTTATTGATGCTTGTTGCGCCGAGGATCGTGTTCGTGGCGCCCGACGTACCAATGCTGGTAGAAGCCGCACCAGTCGTATTGATGCTTGTGGCACCAGTCACGTCAAGCGTATTCGTGATCGTCGTTCCACCGGTGATCGTGTTTGCACCCGTACCCGACTGCGTATAACCACCTGATGTCGTGATTCCCGTAACGGCTGCAATAGCACCAGAAGAATTTACCTGAAATGCGTCTCCGCTACCGACTGTCAGCAGTGCGGCCGGTGAACTATCTCCGATACCGACGTTACCGTCACTGGCGACACGCAGCTTTTCGGTGTTGTTCGTGCGGATGACAAGGGGCTGTGCACTTGTCGTGCCCAGAAATTGCGTGGAAGGATTCGTGATGCTATTACCCGCAATCGCCCAACCCGAGGCGCCCGTTAGCCCCGTTGCCCATGATAACGACCCCGATCCATCAGTGCTCAGGACTTGCCCGCTAGTACCGTCAGCGCTCGGCAAGGTCCAGATACGGTTTGTAGTGATATTATCTGCGGCCTTAAAGCCAACGTAGTTCGAGCCATTAGCGGAGAGCTCCTGGAATCGCATCTCATTGGTATTGCCAGCGCTTGCGCCAAACGCAGCTAGCGTGATGGCCCCATTGGGATTAATGTTCAGGAGAACATCACCGGAGCTATTCTGAAGTTCAAGAAGATTCCCCGTCTGGCTGGCCGCACTTTTGACGATAAATCCCTTTGTTCCGGCAGCAAGCACGTTCACCTGCAATGCCGCACCGGGAGCCGCTGGAGTGCTGCCCGCATTGATCGACACGAGCCCCTGTGAAAAATCGCCATAGATCAGATTGTTGGCTGAACTGTTGGCGATGTAAAGCTTATTCGAACCAGTTTCGTTGTACCCGGCCTGATTACCAATCGCAACGTTAGACGAGCCGGTAACATTCAGGTGTAAAGCCTCAAGTCCAAACGCCGTATTACTGCTTGCCTCGTTCAAGTATAGTGAGCGGAAACCAGCTGAGGTGTTGTTATTCCCACTGACATTTGCCTTGAGAGCCCCCTGGCCAACGGCGGTGTTGGACCATCCGGAAACATTTGCTGACAACGTCTGGTAGCCACTTGCCGTGTTAAAGCTTCCATCATTGTTCGCCTGAAGGGCTTCTGAACCTACTGCAACATTACCTGAACCAGAAGTGTTGGCAGCAAGAGCAGACGCGCCGATAGCGAGGTTCGTCGCAACATTGTTTCCGCCACGACCGACTGTTACGGAGTTTACAACAGCGTCTCTTTGCGTACTGACCGATCCATCGCTGGCGATGATCATACGAGTCAGTCCATTCGTGGCAAATCGCAGGTCATTTGCATTCGAAGTCCCAAACCATTGTCCTGTTGGAGCTGAGCCAAGAGTCCCACTGCTCGAAGTGATGGCATTTCCAGTTGTTGTCCAACCATTGCCTCCGCCACCCGCGGCCACAATCGCTGCAAAGCTTGCCTGTTCCAGTCGGCCATCACTGTTAGCAATCAAAACGCGATCGTATGCACCCGTTCCTGAATTGAGAGCAGTAGCCAAGGTTCCGATCGTTACCGTGGAACCGCTGTTGCCGATCGTTGTCGTACCGCTGCCCGTAGCATTGATATTGATCGTCCCAAGGAACGTTGACGTAGAGCCGCTACCTCCGATGTTGATCGGATCGGTGCTGTTACCCGTATTCAGGTTTATCGGACCGCCACTAACCGTCATGTTCTGCGTCGAGATCGTTGTGGTGGAATTCGAGTTGCCGATGACCGTTGCCTGCGTACCGGTCGCATTGATGGAGATCGGGCCGAGGATCGTCGCCTGTCCCGTCGTACCATCAATGACAAAGCTTACGCCCCCATTGGTTGCACCGATGGATAAGGTATTGCCACCGGAAACAATGATGCTCGTGGGTTCAGTCAGAGCACCACCAAGCTTAAAGGTGTTGGTACCGGATTCAGTCAGACCGTTTGTGGCCTGATACAGATCAAGCGGTGCGGCGAAGCTCATTGTCCCGTTCGTCGATGCGAACGAGAGTATCGCACCCGCCGACGGGGCACCCGACGGGAACGTCAGCGTATAACCCGCACCGGAGCTGGCTACCAGAGTAAGCGACCCCGTAGTCGTACCTGACGCGTTCAGCTGCAGCCTTGTGGCTGAAAGGGGGCGAAAGGTCTGTGCCGCTAGTGTTGTCGAAATGACAATGAACAGTACAAAGGCGGTGCAGTAGCGATTCATTCGAAGACTCTATGAGTTGGAGTTCTGTTTCAAGTGCGTTGAAACCGTGGCCGTTAGTTAGAGGACAACAGCCGCCATCGTTGTGAGGTTGCGTCGTACATCAGCGTGGCTGATCCGTCAGGTGCAAGTATTACATCAGCTGCACTTGGGAACCTGAAATTGTTGGTGTTAGTCGGTCCACTCTCATGCTTCAACACAATGTTGTCCACCAATCCAACATTGATAAGAATGATCACGCGGCCATCGGCGACCCCGGTCGCATCAAGGCCGGTGATATTTGAGCCTGATGCAAAAGCCGTGAGACGCCAAACCGTTTCACCCGTAGTGGAGATATCGAAGTTGTCCACGGTAACAGAGCCAAGAGTTGTTCCCACATTCACTTTGTAGGAAGGATTCAAATTGACAACAGTAACAGTCGAACCTGAGTTGCCAATATTCACAGCACCCGTGCTCGTGCCGGTGTTGATGTTCGTGATTTGATTGTTGTCGACATTCAATTTCAGCGTACCCGAACCTGAGTTGATCGTGGTCGTGCTGGCCCCATTGGTACTACCAATGTTCACCGTCTTATTGGCAGCGCCTGTACCAACATCGATCGTTTGTGCCGCGCTTCCACCAACAGTCACAGCTCCCGTGCTCGTGCCGGTGTTGATGTTCGTGGCAAAGTTCGAGTTTGCATTGATCGATGTGACATCACCACTGATGGTTGCTCCGGCTGTAGCAGTCAAGGCACCCGATGCGCCAACAGATACCAAAGTAGTTCCGCCGGAATTCTGGATCTCGACAAGGTTGGCCGTCTGACCAGCCGAGCCGGTCACCACCAGCCCCTTGTTTCCATCGGTTGAGTTGACAACTGTGAGCTTAGACGAAATCGGGCCGGTTGTACCGATACCGACATTACCCTCAACCAGAAGGCCATTTGCTGGCGCGGCATCATCCCAGTAGTTGGAACCGATAGAAGCGTTTCCACGTACATTCAGTGTGCTACCGAAGTTCAGGTGGTCGGTTGTGCTCGACAGGCCGCCGACATGCATCTCTCCGTCGGAGTTGATGGCCATGCGGTAGGCAGTACCCGATTGATAGATGCCAAAACCGCCTGGGACGTCAGAACTAGATCCACCTGCAACCATCGAGAAGATGTTTCCACCATCAGCCGTTGCATCCAATGTTGCGGAAACACCATTGTTCGTTGCATCCGAGTTACCAGCTACGTAGAGTGGGCCCAGAAGCGTCGATGTCGTTGCATTGCCGGCAACCGTCAGCGGATGTGACGCTGTGGTCGTACCGATACTAACGTTGCCATCACTCGCTATACGCATCCGCTCAGTACCATTCGTACGGAACTCGAGACGCTTGTTCGTGGTCGTTCCAATGAAGCTGGTGCCTTCCGTTGGATCATTACCGGTAAGTGACCAAGCGTAGGTGCTGATGACCGCCGACACGCTTGCCTGCTCGAGAGAGCCTGTACTCGTTGCCAGTACAACGCGATCAGCGGCAGCCGGAACAGTAGTGTTCAGGGTTGTTGCCAAGGGGCCGACTGTAACCGGAGCTCCCGTGTTACCGATGGTCGTTGTCGAGGTGCCGGTGGTGTTGATGTTCGTCGTGCCGACAACGGTATTCGTTCCACCGCGGATCTCGACGGAATTGGAGGCGTTGCCGATAGTCACAAGACCCGTGTTTCCGGCAGTACCGATGCTCGTCGTAAAGGCATTGGCGCCATCGTTGAGCGTCAGATTTCCATCGGTGTTGGTTGCACCCAGGATCGTGTTGGTCGCAGAGCTGCTTCCAATATCTGTGTTTCCACTACTGCCGTTGATGGTAACAGTTGGGCTGTTAAGCGTCATTGTACTCGACACTCCATCAGTAGTTAGATCGATATTGCCAGAGGCTCCACCACTCACGGTGATAGACGACCCGATTGATCCGATGAGGCTCGTCAAGGATGTATTCTGTGAAGTTTCACTCATGAGCAACTCACTTTCATACGCGCCATCAACATTGCGTATCGAAAGGCGGCCACCTGCAAGATGCCTCTCGTTCTTTGCGAAGAAATCCAAATCTCCTGTCGAGTTACCGATATAGGTGCGCTGATTCCCCGTGTAGTTGATGCGCGTCTCACCGAGCATCGTTGTTGTGCTTGACGCATTTCCGATGTTGGTGCTGGCTGATGCCGTGGTGTTGATGTTCGTCGTTGTCGATACGATGTTGACAGTGTTGCCACCTCCACCGGTGTTACCGATCGTCGTCACACCTCCGCCCGTCGTGCTGATGCCGACGTTGCCGTTATTGTTCAGCACCAGCTGCGTTGCACCAACCGTGTTGAACGTCAGCGTGCCACCTGCATCCGTGCGCACGAAGCGCGACGAGGTGATGGCGTTAGCACCGTCTGACGATGCACCGAGACGGTACTGACCCGAGGCATACTGCACGCCTTCGTTGGCTGTACCAGAGAGCGATGTGACGCGTACTTCGTTACTGCCATTGAGCGTCAGAAGTTGTGTTGGTGCTGCATCCGTGTCGACACCACCCATGACGATGTTACCCGTCGTGCCGGCGTTAAGTGTAACCGTCGTCGCGCCGGCTCCTGTATTGCCAATCGTTGTGTTGGACGAACCGGTGGTATTTATGTTCGTGGTACCGACAACGGTATTCGTTCCACCGCGGATCTCGACGGAATTGGAGGCGTTGCCGATAGTCACAAGACCCGTGTTTCCGGCAGTACCGATGCTCGTCGTAAAGGCATTGGCGCCATCGTTGAGCGTCAGATTTCCATCGGTGTTGGTTGCACCCAGGATCGTGTTGGTCGCAGAGCTGCTTCCAATATCTGTGTTTCCACTACTGCCGTTGATGGTAACAGTTGGGCTGTTAAGCGTCATTGTACTCGACACTCCATCAGTAGTTAGATCGATATTGCCAGAGGCTCCACCACTCACGGTGATAGACGACCCGATTGATCCGATGAGGCTCGTCAAGGATGTATTCTGTGAAGTTTCACTCATGAGCAACTCACTTTCATACGCGCCATCAACATTGCGTATCGAAAGGCGGCCACCTGCAAGATGCCTCTCGTTCTTTGCGAAGAAATCCAAATCTCCTGTCGAGTTACCGATATAGGTGCGCTGATTCCCCGTGTAGTTGATGCGCGTCTCACCGAGCATCGTTGTTGTGCTTGACGCATTTCCGATGTTGGTGCTGGCTGATGCCGTGGTGTTGATGTTCGTCGTTGTCGATACGATGTTGACAGTGTTGCCACCTCCACCGGTGTTACCGATCGTCGTCACACCTCCGCCCGTCGTGCTGATGCCGACGTTGCCGTTATTGTTCAGCACCAGCTGCGTTGCACCAACCGTGTTGAACGTCAGCGTGCCACCTGCATCCGTGCGCACGAAGCGCGACGAGGTGATGGCGTTAGCACCGTCTGACGATGCACCGAGACGGTACTGACCCGAGGCATACTGCACGCCTTCGTTGGCTGTACCAGAGAGCGATGTGACGCGTACTTCGTTACTGCCATTGAGCGTCAGAAGTTGTGTTGGTGCTGCATCCGTGTCGACACCACCCATGACGATGTTACCCGTCGTGCCGGCGTTAAGTGTCACTGTCGTGGCGCCGGCCGCCGTGTTACCGATCGTCGTATTGCGTGCGCCCGTCGTATTGATGTTCGTTGTTCCAAGCACTGTGTTTGTGGCACCATCGACACCGATGTTGTTTGTGCCCGTACCCGTCACGTCCAGATTGTCTGCCACTACCACGTTGCCGCCGGCATCCGAAACGTCGCCGCTCGTGGCCACATTCAGTTCGTTCGAGATAAGGTTAAATGTCCCCCCAGTTGCTCCGATCGTCGTCGTGCCCGTGCCGGCTGTGCTTATGCCCACGTTGCCGTTATTGCTCAGCACCAGCTGTGTAGCGCTGCCCGTGTTGAACGTTAGCGTGCCGCCCGTGCCCGTGCGCACAAAGCGCGATGAGGTGATCGGGCTGTTGCCGTTCGTGGCATTACCCAGCTTGAACTCGCCTGTCGTGGCATCGTACTGCAGACCTTCGTCGGCCATCGACGTGAGTGACTTCTTGCGAACGTTGCCCGAGCCATCGAGCGTGAGCATATTCACTGCTGCCGTCGTGTTATCGATGCCCGTCAGCACGAGGTCATTTCCGCTTGATGCACCTGGTACGGCGATCGTCACGTCGCCGCCGGCCGTCGTCAGGCCGATCGTCTTACCGTCGACCGTGATGGCATCACCGGCATTGATGTCGATGTCACCGGCTGCGTTCGTGGCGTTGACCACCACGCTACCCGTTGCCGAGTTCGCATTCAGCGTCACGGCTCCGGCCGTTGCACCGATCGTGGCGCCCGTGGCTCCCGTGCCCGTCAGAGCACCGCCGGCTGTGAGCGTGACTTCGTCGGCCGATGTCACCGAAACATCCGTGCCGGCGCCCGTGGCCGTGATCGTCGTGTTACCGTTGGTTGATGTCAGACCGATCGACTTACCGTCGACCGTTACTGCATCTCCGGCATTGATGTCAACCGTACCGGCTGCGTTCGTAGCATTCACTACCACGCTACCAGTAGCGGAGTTCGCGTTCAGCGTCACGGCTCCGGCCGTTGCACCGATCGTCGCTCCCGTGGCTCCCGTGCCCGTCAGAGCACCGCCGGCTGTGAGCGTCACTTCATCGGCCGATGTCACCGTCACATCCGTGCCAGCGCCCGTGGCCGTGATCGTTGTGTTGCCGTTGGTTGATGTCAGACCGATCGTCTTACCGTCGACCGTTACTGCATCTCCGGCATTGATGTCAACCGTACCGGCTGCGTTCGTAGCATTCACTACCACGCTACCTGTTGCCGAGTTCGCATTCAGTGTCACAGCTCCGGCCGTTGCACCGATCGTCGCTCCCGTGGCACCCGTGCCCGTGAGCGTCGATCCGGCCGTCAGCCCGATCGATCCGGCGGACTGTGCCGTGATATTTCCGGCGCTGGCGCTTCCGATGCTTGTCGTACCTGCACCCGCCGAGCTGATCTCGACGTTACCGTTGTTGTTCAGTACCAGCTGTGTGGCGCTGCCCGTGTTGAACGTCAGCGTGCCACCTGCACCCGTGCGCACGAAGCGCGACGAGGTGATCGGGCTGTTGCCGTTCGTGGCATTGCCAAGCTTGAACTCGCCCGTTGTGGCATCATACTGCAGACCTTCGTCGGCCATCGACGTGAGTGACTTCTTGCGAACGTTGCCCGAGCCATCGAGCGTGAGCATGTTCACTGCTGCCGTCGTGTTATCGATGCCCGTCAGCACGAGGTCATTTCCGCTTGATGCACCTGGTACGGCGATCGTCACGTCGCCGCCGACCGTCGTCAGACCGATCGTCTTACCGTCGACCGTGATGGCATCACCGGCATTGATGTCGATGTCACCGGCTGCGTTCGTAGCATTCACTACCACGCTACCCGTGGCCGAGTTCGCATTCAGCGTCACGGCTCCGGTCGTTGCACCGATTGTGGCGCCCGTGGCTCCCGTGCCCGTCAGAGCACCGCCGGCTGTCAGCGTGACTTCGTCGGCTGATGTCACCGTCACATCTGTGCCGGCGCCCGTGGCCGTGATCGTTGTGTTACCGTTGGTTGATGTCAGACCGATCGTCTTACCGTCGACCGTTACTGCATCTCCGGCATTGATGTCAACCGTACCGGCTGCGTTCGTGGCGTTGACCACCACGCTACCCGTGGCCGAGTTCGCATTCAGCGTCACGGCTCCGGCCGTTGCACCGATCGTCGCTCCCGTGGCTCCCGTGCCCGTCAGAGCACCGCCGGCTGTGAGCGTCACTTCATCGGCCGATGTCACCGTCACATCCGTGCCGGCGCCCGTGGCCGTGATCGTTGTGTTGCCGTTGGTTGATGTCAGACCGATCGTCTTACCGTCGACCGTTACTGCATCTCCGGCATTGATGTCAACCGTACCGGCTGCGTTCGTAGAATTCACTACCACGCTACCTGTTGCCGAGTTCGCATTCAGTGTCACAGCTCCGGCCGTTGCACCGATCGTCGCTCCCGTGGCACCCGTGCCCGTGAGCGTCGATCCGGCCGTCAGCCCGATCGATCCGGCGGACTGTGCCGTGATATTTCCGGCGCTGGCGCTTCCGATGCTTGTCGTACCTGCACCCGCCGAGCTGATCTCGACGTTACCGTTGTTGTTCAGTACCAGCTGCGTGGCGCTACTCGTGTTGAACGTCAGCGTGCCGCCTGCACCCGTGCGAACAAAGCGCGACGAGGTGATGGCGTTGGCACCGTCCGACGATGCACCGAGACGGTACTGACCCGAGGCATACTGAACGCCTTCGTTGGCTGTGCCCGTCAGCGTCGTGACGCGTACCTGGTCGCTGCCGTTGAGCGTCAGCATTTGGGTTGGTAGCACATCATTGTCGACTCCACCCAGCACGATGTCGCCCGTCGTTCCGGCATTGAGCGTTACTGTCGTTGCTCCGGCCGCCGTGTTACCAATTGTGGTGTTGCGTGCGCCCGTCGTATTGATGTTCGTTGTTCCAAGCACCGTGTTAGTGGCACCATCGACACCGATGTTGTTTGTGCCCAACCCCATGACATTCAGGTTGTCGTTGATGACGACATTTCCACCAGCATCCGAGATGTCTCCAAACGTCGAAACATTCAGTTGATTTGAGATGATAGAGAACGAACCGGATGCGTTGCCAATTGTCGTGTTTCCAGTTGTTTGGTTGACGGTAACGGATGAGCCAGCCAAATTAACGGCAGCAGCAGATCCATCAGCTTGGACATCGATGCTTCCCGACGATCCGCCAATCATCGTAATTCCCGAGGCGACTCCATCAATGAGAGTTGTCAGGACAAATTCACTTACCGTCCCATTCATCAGTAATTCACTCTCGTACGCACCGTTGACATTATTCATCCTCAGCACGCCACCTACTGTATGCGTTTCATCCGATGCAAACACATCAACTTCTGATGCTGTATTCCCGATATACGTGCGGTCACTACCCGTATAGTTGATACGTGTCTCACCAAGCATCGTCGTCGTGCTTGAGGCATTACCGATGTTGGTGCTGGCTGATGCCGTGGTGTTGATGTTCGTCGTTGGCGATACGATGTTGACAGTGTTGCCACCTCCACCGGTGTTACCGATCGTCGTCGTACCCGTGCCGGCCGTGCTGATGTCCACGTTCCCGTTGTTGCTCAGCACCAGCTGCGTTGCACTACCCGTGTTGAACGTCAGCGTGCCGCCCGTGCCCGTGCGCACAAAGCGCGATGAGGTGATCGGGCTGTTGCCGTTCGTGGCATTACCCAGCTTGAACTCGCCTGTCGTGGCATCGTACTGCAGACCTTCGTCGGCCATTGACGTGAGCGTTTTCTTGCGAACGTTGCCCGAGCCATCGAGCGTGAGCATATTCACTGCTGCCGTCGTGTTATCGATGCCCGTCAGCACGAGGTCATTTCCGCTTGATGCACCTGGTACGGCGATCGTCACGTCGCCGCCGGCCGTCGTCAGACCGATCGTCTTACCGTCGACCGTGATGGCATCACCGGCATTGATGTCGATGTCACCGGCTGCGTTCGTGGCATTCACTACCACGCTACCCGTGGCCGAGTTCGCATTCAATGTCACGGCTCCGGCCGTTGCACCGATCGTGGCGCCCGTGGCACCCGTGCCCGTCAGAGCACCGCCGGCTGTGAGCGTGACTTCGTCGGCCGATGTAACCGAAACATCCGTGCCGGCGCCCGTGGCCGTGATCGTCGTGTTACCGTTGGTTGATGTCAGACCGATCGTCTTACCGTCGACCGTTACTGCATCTCCGGCATTGATGTCAACCGTACCGGCTGCGTTCGTAGCATTCACTACCACGCTACCAGTAGCGGAGTTCGCGTTCAGTGTCACCGCTCCGGCCGTTGCACCGATGGTGGCTCCCGTGGCTCCCGTGCCGCTCAGCGTCGATCCGGCTGTCAAACCGATCGATCCGCCCGATTCTGCCGTGATGTTTCCGGCCGAGCTGTTTCCGATGCTCGTCGTGCCGCTACCGGCTGAGCTGATCTGGACATTGCCGTTGTTATTCAGGACCAGCTGCGTTGCACTACCCGTGTTGAACGTCAGCGTGCCGCCCGTGCCCGTGCGAACGAAGCGCGATGAGGTGATCGGGCTATTGCCATTCGTGGCATTACCCAGCTTGAACTCGCCTGTCGTGGCATCGTACTGCAGACCTTCGTCGGCCATTGACGTGAGCGTCTTCTTGCGAACATTGCCCGAACCATCCAGCGTGAGCATGTTCACGGCCGCGACGGTATTGTCGATGCCCGTCAGCACGAGGTCATTTCCGCTTGATGCACCCGGTACGGCGATCGTCACGTCGCCGCCGACCGTCGTCAGACCGATCGTCTTACCGTCAACCGTGATGGCATCACCGGCATTGATGTCGATGTCACCGGCTGCGTTCGTAGCATTCACTACCACGCTACCCGTGGCCGAGTTCGCATTCAGAGTCACGGCTCCGGCCGTTGCACCGATTGTAGCGCCCGTGGCACCCGTGCCCGTCAGAGCACCGCCGGCTGTGAGCGTCACTTCATCGGCCGCTTTCACCGTCACATCTGTGCCGGCGCCTGTGGCCGTGATCGTCGTGTTACCGTTGGTTGATGTCAGACCGATCGTCTTACCGTCGACCGTTACTGCATCTCCGGCATTGATGTCAACCGTACCGGCTGCGTTCGTAGCATTCACTACCACGCTACCAGTAGCGGAGTTCGCATTCAGTGTCACCGCTCCGGCCGTTGCACCGATGGTGGCTCCCGTGGCTCCCGTGCCGCTCAGCGTCGATCCGGCCGTCAGCCCGATCGATCCGCCCGATTCTGCCGTGATGTTTCCGGCCGAGCTGTTTCCGATGCTCGTCGTGCCGCTACCGGCTGAGCTGATCTGGACATTGCCGTTGTTATTCAGTACCAGTTGCGTAGCACTACCCGTGTTGAACGTCAGCGTGCCGCCCGTGCCCGTGCGCACAAAGCGCGATGAGGTGATCGGGCTATTGCCATTCGTGGCATTGCCAAGCTTGAACTCGCCTGTCATGGCATCGTACTGCAGACCTTCGTCGGCCATTGACGTGAGCGTTTTCTTGCGAACGTTGCCCGCCCCATCGAGCGTGAGCATGTTCACTGCTGCCGTCGTGTTATCGATGCCCGTCAGCACGAGGTCATTTCCGCTTGATGCACCTGGTACGGCGATCGTCACGTCGCCGCCGACCGTCGTCAGACCGATCGTCTTACCGTCGACCGTGATGGCATCACCGGCATTGATGTCGATGTCACCGGCTGCGTTCGTAGCATTCACTACCACGCTACCCGTGGCCGAGTTCGCATTCAGCGTCACGGCTCCGGCCGTTGCACCGATCGTGGCGCCCGTGGCACCCGTGCCCGTCAGAGCACCGCCGGCGGTGAGCGTGACTTCGTCGGCCGATGTCACCGAAACATCCGTGCCGGCGCCCGTGGCCGTGATCGTCGTGTTACCGTTGGTTGATGTCAGACCGATCGACTTACCGTCGACCGTTACTGCATCTCCGGCATTGATGTCAACCGTACCGGCTGCGTTCGTAGCATTCACTACCACGCTACCAGTAGCGGAGTTCGCGTTCAGCGTCACAGCTCCGGCCGTTGCACCGATCGTCGCTCCCGTGGCTCCCGTGCCGCTCAGCGTCGATCCGGCCGTCAGCCCGATCGATCCGGCGGATTGTGCCGTGATGTTTCCGGCGCTGGCGCTTCCGATGCTTGTCGTACCTGATCCGGCTGAACTGATACCGACGTTACCGTTGTTGTTCAGGACCAGCTGCGTGGCACTACCCGTGTTGAACGTCAGCGTGCCGCCCGTGCCCGTGCGCACAAAGCGCGATGAGGTGATGGCGTTAGCACCATCACTTGAGGCACCCAGACGATACTGACCCGAGGCATACTGAACGCCTTCGTTGGCTGTGCCCGTGAGCGTCGTGACGCGCACCTGGTTGCTGCCGTTGAGCGTCAGCATCTGCGTCGGAGTTGCATCTGTGTCAACACCGCCCATGACGATGTCGCCAGTTGTTCCGGCATTGAGCGTTACTGTCGTTGCGCCGGCCGCCGTATTACCGATCGTCGTGTTCTTCGTTCCAGTAGTGTTGATAGCCGTTGTACCCCGAACCGTCATACCAGCGGCACCATCTGCAACAATTGTCAGATCGCCATCGGTGAGGTCAAAACGTGCTTCATTTGTGCCATTACTAGCAGTGATGACGATTCCGCTGACGTCGAATCCCATCGTACGCTCAATCGATGAACCCTGGTTCCAGGCAAAAGCTGCCGATGTCGGATCCATCGTTACCGATGTCTTTGTGACACCACCAGTGGTTTCAAGGAGAATGTTCGCACCCTTCACTTCCGTGACACCGTTTACGGTGAACTTGCGTCCGGTACCTGGAGCCAAAGACACATTGCCATTCGACTGGAGGACGTTGCCAGCAAACGTCGAAGTAGTTCCGGTAATGCCGAGTACTGTTCCTCCGACTGGCGTGATAAACTTCAGGAACTTGCCGCGGCTGTCAATCCCTTCGGGATCCATGGAAATGAACGACAGGTCCGACGTAGCAAAGTCATTTGTTTCAAGAAGGATTTCGTTGCTTCCAGCATCGATCGAGATTGTCTGCTCGGCGTTGTTTGGTTGGATCGAGAACGCGTTCTGATTCATCGTCAGCTCCATAGGCCCAGTAGAAGGCCCGGCACTGACGGTAAAGATGTTCGCTGCTGCAGTGATGTTGCCGTTTTCAGTACCAATCGTTGTGTTGGCACTACCCGTCGTGTTGATGCGGGTAGGACCCGTAACCGTCACGAACCCTGGACTTGCCGAATTGAGATTAACTCCAAATCCAGCTCCTGCAGTGCCACCTTCGAAGTAGGCGATCGTTGATGCGCCACCATTGGTGGTGTAGATCAGGTCATTGCCATTGAGGTTGATATAGCGATCGCTCAGCAGTGGATTGGCTGTCGTCGTCGTCGATCCAAGCCGCATCCGTCCATTCGACGCCTCGTTATAGGTGATGCCTGCCTCTGCTCCGAGCAGATCCGCTAGGGAACGACGCTTAACGACATTCGACGGAGAGGGGGCGATCAGCACTACATCATCGGTAAATGTTCCATTTGAGTTCAGACCTGCGATCGTCACTGACTGGCCGGTAGCGTCGATGTTCAACGCACCGTTAACATTGATCACATCCGTGGCTGAAGCGTTGCCAAGGTTTGTGTTGCCCTGGACGGTAAGGTTGCCGGTGGTAACAAAGTTGCCAGAACCATCAAGCGTTGCACCAGAGGATGCAACCCACTGACTCGTGGCATTATTGTACCGAAGGATGGCATCCGAGGAGCCTGTTGGGAGGTTGAAGCGTAGCTCCCCACCAGCATTGGTGATCACGATGCCACCAAGCCCCGTTGGGGTCAGCTGCTCGTATGATCCGCCCGTAGTCCCAAGTACCAACTTCCCGACGTTCATGTTGAGCGTCTCAACAAGTCCGTTGGAATTGGACACAAGGATCCGATTCGGTTCGAGCGTGGCGTTCGGCGATACAAGCAGGTAGCCACTCGCATCGGGCAGAGCGTACGTCCGCGCGCCCGTCAGCACAGGAACTTGCAATGTGCCTGTGAACGCCGCGTTGATATTCGCTCCCCGCAGGATCAGGTTGCGGGTACCCACATCCTGACCGAACGATGTCGCCACCGAGAGTGCTGTTGCAGCAATCGCCAGTGAAAGGAAGATTCGCTTCATAGTCATTTGACCTTGTGTAATCATTTTCTTCTTCATTGCAGTGTCCCCCCGGTTTCCCAACACGATCACTGGTTAACGACCATGACATTCACGACAACCGTCTCACCACCAAGAAGTGGCTGTGAGAAGTAAACGTCGATAGTGCCAGGGACAATATTGCCGCCGCCATCCTTCGGTCGCTTGATCTGATGCGATAGGATGCCAGGGCCGGTGTAGTCCTCGACCGTGATGATCACGACCGAGTTAGCATTGAATTGACTGTTCGTAATCGAGTACTTGAAGTTGCCATCGCCATTGATACGAACACGCTCTGCGTACTTGTTAGAGGCTGCCGCGCTGTTCAGCCGTTCAACGCCAGCACCACGAACCTGTCCAGTCACAGTCAGGTTGTTGTCAATTGTCGTTGCGCCCGAAACAGTGAGCAGATCATCCACGAAGACCGCTCCACCATTGTCAGTGCCAGCATCTGTGATCGTGCCGGCCGTTGAAATGTTCAAGTTCGACGAGGCCAGTGAGAAGTTACCGGTTGTGTTGATCGAGATTGCATCGGCATCGCCATTTCCGATGTTCGCCGCACCATTGAGGTTCGTCGTTCCGGTAACGGCCGCGTTTTGCGACACCGACAGGCTACCGTTGGTTGTGACCGTATTACCTGCACCAGGGTTGATCGCAACATCGCCGCTGCGCGTCAGGCCCGTCTCGGCAACTGTCAGATCGGCTGCTGCACCCGTGTTCACCGTCACGACATCACCGTCACCGTTACCGATGTTGGTATTGCCGTTGAGATTCGATGTTCCGGCAACTGTTGCGTTCTGTGCGACCGACAGGCTACCGTTGGTTGTGACCGTATTACCGGCACCAGGGTTGATCGCAACATCGCCGCTGCGCGTCAGGCCCGTCTCGGCAACTGTCAGATCGGCTGCTGCACCCGTGTTCACCGTCACGACATCACCATCACCGTTGCCGATGTTGGTGTTGCCGTTCAGATTGGCCGTCGCATTGACAGACAGCGTCGAACCCGTCATGTTGACGATCGTTCCCGATGCTGTCGTGAAGTTCAGATTCCGGTTGTCGATGTTCACAAAGCGGTCCGATGTGAACGGGACCTCAGAGTTCGTGGCTCCACCAAGCTTGTACTTACCTGCGTCGTAGATAACGCCCTGTTCGGCAGTGCTGCTGAGTGTTGTCTTCCGCACTGCGCCACCTGCGTTCAAGGTCAGCATCTGCGTAGGAGTCGCATCTGCGTCGATGTTTTGAAGTATCAGATCTCCGCCCGGATTCAACGTTATGTTGTTAACGCCGCTCGACGCAACGGATACTGCTCCACCGGTAGTAGAGTTACCAACAGTTGTTGAACCAACACCTGTAGCGTTGATCGTGGTAGTACCTTGAACATCGGTTGCACCCTTGATCGTGATCTGATCTGCCGTCGTGCTGTTGCCGAGTGTGGTGTTTCCGTTTACCGTCAAATTGTTGTTGATGAGCGTATTACCGGTGACATTAACCGCGCCGTCCGTAAGCTCGATCTCAGAGGAGCCCACTCCACTGGTGCTCGCCGTGATGATCAGTCCTCCGTTGTCTGCACCTATCGAGCGCTCTGAGGTAGCTCCCTGATTCCAGGCAAGTGCCATGGCACTGTTGCTCATCGTAAGCGATGTCTTCGTAGCAGCGCCGGTTGTCTCAAGAAGAATGTTGGCACCCTTGACCGTGGTTTCACCGGTGATCGTAGTCTTACCCGTGATGTCGATGAGGTCAGTCGACGCATTACCAAGGATCGTGTTACCCTTGACTTGCAGGTCTCCTTCTGTAATGATGTTGCCTGCAGATGCATTCATCGTGATGTTCGAAGCGCCCGCAGCTCCGATTCTTACATCACCGTTGAAGCCAGCAGCACCGCTCACAAGGAGTGCATCATCAACAAACACTGCACCGCCGTTGTCGGCACTTACATCTGTGATCGTTCCCGCCGTGGATATGTTCAGGCCAGATGAAGCAAGTGAGAAGTTCCCTGTCGTATTGATCGAAATCGCATCCGCATCACCGTTACCGATGTTTGCAGCACCGTTGAGGTTCGTTGTGCCGGAGACCGTCAGGTTGTTCGCAGCAGAGATATTGCCGGTAACATTAACCGCTGAACCACGCAGCGTCAGCACCTTGGCGGTATTACCGACGGTTGTGCTACCCGAGACCGTGTTATCTGAGTTGATCAGAACGTCGGCAGTACCGTCAATAGATACGGTTCCTGGATCGATGAACACATCGCCCGATGCGGCACCGCTGATGGCACTTGCCTGAACTCCGCCTGTGGCGTTGTTGACGATCAAAGTAGTGTTGCCACCGTTTGCATTCACTGTGAATGCATTTGCTCCAACATTTGAGGTCACCGCGCCATTGGAATGGTTGATGGTACCATTCATGTTGATCGCCGTGCCCGTCAAGTTCAGATTGTTACTTGTGTTGCCGACTGCAGTAGCTCCGGCACCAGCAACGGAATTGATGTTCGTCGTTCCACGGACCGTTGTTACCCCATTGATAGCAATGTTCCCTTCATCAAGAGACAACATTGAAAGAGGAGCAGCTACGCCGTCTGTGTACGTAAAATTCAGTGCGAAGTTTCGCTGATTAATGAACCTGTCACTCTGGAAGAGTTGCTTGTTGTTCGCATTAGCACCTAGTCGCAACTTTCCGTCGGTATTCGTCTCATTGTAGGAGAGGCCCTGTTCGGCACCAATAACGTCAGCAAATGAACGCCGGCGAACAACATTCGTCGTTGTCGTGATCAGCATGACGTCGTCCGGTGTAGCTCCCGTGACAGAGCCTGCAGGCAGGCCGCCGACTGTGAGGCTATTGCCCGCACCGCTTACATCAAGAAGAACAGCCCCATTCGACTGAGATAGTGACCCACTCATCGTTGTGGCACCGATGACATCCAATCCTGACTTCGCATCAACGTTACCGTTTAACGTTACCTGGCCGGCTGACTGTGTCAACGAGCCGGTTAGTGTTGTTGCGCCGTTTACACCAATTGCGGATCCGGTAAGGGTCAATGCACCTGTGGCATTGCCGATGCTGGTGGCGCTGGTCGTTGTTGTGTTAACGTTTGTCGTTCCACGGACTGTCAAAGCTCCGTCGATATCAACCACACCATTCTTAAGAGCCAGCATCGTAGACGTGGTCGCACCATTCAACCAGGTAAACTCAATGCCGTTACCGCCTTGATTGATGAAGCGATCAGCACCGAGAACCGAATTGGCTGCTGCAGAGCCCTTCGTTGAAGAACCGAGTCGCATCCGTCCGTTTGACGCTTCGTTATATGTGATTCCCCATTCTGCACCGATAAGGTCAGCAAGTGAACGACGGCGGACAACGTCGGTGCCATTGATCAGAAGGACATCGTCTGCGAAAGTTCCTGTTGCACTGAGGCCGCGAATGGTCATGCTGCCATTTGTAGGCGTACCGCGAAGATCAATCGTCATGTTATCGCCAACACGTCCTGTGTTTTGACGACCGATAAACGAACTTCCATCCAGACGCATACCAGCAGGAGCAATTTCAAGCTCAACCGAAGGGGCTACCCTATCGTTCGCAGTGATGATCGTGGCATACGAAGATGGGTCGATAGCGAGTGTTGCTTCACCAGAAGCACCGTCATCGTACGTCAGCTGCGTGCCAATGGCCGTCATATTGAACGTCATTTTCTGTGCTGCACCAACGTTGAATTCGATGCTTTCCGAATTGCCGGCGGTCACCGTGGTGTTTCCTGTGACGTCCAGTCCATTCTTCGCATCAACATTTCCGTTGAGAGTCACCTGGTTAGCAGCTCCCGTTTGCGTCATAGCACCATTAATGGTCGTAGCACCAGTTATCGACGTCGCACCGGTGATCGACGTCACTGCCGTAATGTTCACGTTGTCAAGCGTGGCATTGTTTCCGAGGGTTGTGTTGCCCTGAACCGAGACATTGTTCGGCATTGTTACCGTCGTGCCGTTCAAATTCATCAGGGTTCCACCATTAGAGGTGAAATTGAGGTTCTTGTCACTGACGTTCACAAAACGATCAGAAGTCAGAGGCACCTGAGTGCTATTCGCACCGCCAAGCATGTACTTGCCGCTAGAGAACATCACACCTTGTTCAGCGGTACCCGACATGTCTGTACGACGAACAAGTCCAGAGTTCGTCAACGTCAACATTTGCGTCGGAACAGCATCGGCGTCGATGTTCTGCAACACCAGGTCTCCACCGGCGTCAATTGTGATGTTGTTGGTGCCGCCCGATGCTATCGAGACTGCTCCACCAGTTGCCGCACTTCCGATGTTCGTTGCAGCATTACCTGATGTATTGACGTTCGTAGTTCCAGTGATCGATGTCGCACCGGTCACAGTGAGATCATCACCGATCTCAACTGGACCAATGTTGTCTGCAATGATACCCGTGTTGGAGATCGTGAGGTTCGAGGAGGTTAGCGAGAACGAACCCGTCGTGTTGATTGCAATCGCGTCGGCATCACCATTACCAATGTTCACAGCACCATTGAGGTTTGCCGTACCGTTGAGGTTCGAAACCCCAGTAACGGTTGCGTTTCCATTTATAGTAGCATTTCCTGCAACAGTGAGATTGCCATCCGTAGCGACGTTGTTACCAACTCCAGGATTGATGGCAATCGAACCAGAGCGGGTCAGCCCCGTCTCAGAAATGATCAGGTTGGCAGCCACACCGGTGTTGACAGTGATCACATCACCATCACCATTGCCGAGGTTGATTGCTCCATTGAGATTCGAAACGCCGTTGAGCGTCGAAGTTCCTGTTACCGTCAGGTTGTTGTTTGCGGTTACGTTGCCCGTTACATCAACTGCCGAACCAACGAGTGTTAGCAGTGCGGATGTGTTGCCGATGGACGTGGCCGAAGTATTGGACGTGTTGATGGTCGTTGTTCCACGCACGTCAACGGTTGAGCCACTCAACGAAAGTGGGTTTGAGGTGTTCCCGATCGTCGTTACACCCGATCCAACTGACGAGTTGATGTTCGTTGTGCCAGCGATCTGCACAGTTCCCGAACCGCCGGAAGCACGGAGATTGACGCCACTGTTTGCGCCACCAACCACCTGAAGAGGTGTTTGTGTGCCCGCGTTGGCCGTAATGGAGAGGTTGTTGTTGTCAACATTGACGAAACGATTCGTCAAGAACGGGACGTCGGTAGCGGTTTCAGCACCGAGACGGTACTGGCCACTTGCAAAGCTGACACCCTGACGAGCCGTGCCAGGTAGAGACGTGCGGCGAACCTGATTGGATCCGTTGATCGTAAGCACTTCCGTTGGGACAGCATCAGTAGCCAGCCCGTTCATGACAATGTTGCCGCTCGCAGAGCCAGCGCTGATCGTCACCGTCGATGCATTTGCACCGTTGTTACCGATGGTCGTACTTCCCGATCCAGTTGCATTGATTGAGGCGGTTGATCCTGTCAGTGAAACAGTGCTTGATCCATTACCGATGGATGTTGCAGGCTGCCCGGCTGACGTGTTGATCGACGTCGCACCAATGATTCGTGTCGTCCCGGTGATCGTAGTCGTGCCGGTTGATTGAATATCGATGTCGCCATCAAGCTGCGTCTCTACCGTGGCAGATGTCCCACCCGGCAGATCGAAAGAATAAAGTGTTGCTTCCGTTGGCGTAAGAGACAGGCCATTTTCCTGGTTGAGAGCAGCCCCCTTCGAAAGCAGACTGGTCACACCAGAAGCAGCGTTCATAGAGAGAGCCATGCCGCCAGCAACGGCACCGTCTGTTGTGACGTTGAAGTCACGACCAGGACCTGGTGTGAATGTTACATCACCACCGGCCTGAGTAAATCGACCCGTTACATTAACGGAAGATCCACGAAGATTCAGCACGCCCGTAGTGTTACCGATGGAGGTTGCTGCAGTACCGGCGACGTTGATGTTTGTTCCACCGTTGATCGTGATTAGTCCCGTTCCTGCCGCGTTGATCGTTGCGCCGTAACCACCGGCACCTCCGTCAAGCGTCAGAACATTCGCTGCACCGCTGGTAAAGTTCAGATCGAAGTTTCCGAGACTGACAAACCGGTTGCTCGTGAGGGGGCTCACGCCGTTCGTAACAGAACCGAGGCGCATTTTGCCCGAACCGCCCTCGTCATACGTGATGCCTTCGTCTGCACCAAGGATGCTTGCAAGTGGTGTACGCGAAACGACGTTTGTTCCGTTGATCATGAGCAGATCAGCGCCTGGAGTCGTGCCCAGACCGATCATGCGGAGGGTGCTGCCAGTGACATTTGCCGTGACGGCATCGCCACCGATACCATCACCAAGGTTTACGGCGCCGTTGGCATTGAGCGTACCGCGAACGGATGTATTACCCGTGGCGGCGTCGACCGTGAAACGATCTGCGAACACTGCGAAGTTGCCCACCACATCCAGCTTACGTGCCATTTCCACGTTGCCCGAGAACTGCACGAGGTCAGGTGTTGCCTGATAAAGCGTACCCGAGAACTCAAGTCCTGAACCGGTGACGCGAAGCTCGCCTGACGAACCACCCGCAATGTCCTCGGCAATGATCACAACGTTCGTCGAGCTCGGGTCGAGAACGACACCCATTTCCTGGGCCGCGTCCACATACTTGAATGCACTTACCGACGATGGTGCCAGGCTCAGGTATGAACCTGCGGTGACGTCACCGACTCCATTGACGGCACCCGACTTCAGATCAATCTTGCCCGTGCCTTTTGAGCGAGCAGTGATGCCGTAGTTAGCCGTGCCCCCTGAGAGGGTCAACATGTCGTCGGCTGCGTTTCCATTATTCGTGGTGAAGGTCAGTCGACCAGTCGTCCCAATGTCTACAAAGCGGTTGCCAGTGACAGGGTTCGTTCCGCGCGCCGCTGAACCAAGACGAATACGAGCGGCACCGCCTTCGTTGTACGAGACACCCTGATCTGCATCGATCAGAGATGTGATCGGTGTGCGCGACACAACATTGGTACCGTTGAGCATCATCACGTCGGTACCTACAGCCGTGTTGATACCGGTCATGGTCATCTGGCTACCAGAGACGTTCACGGCTACTGCATCACCACCGTTACCGATGTTGACAGCACCATTCATGTTCGCCGTACCGGTCAGAGTCGATGCGCCACCAACACTGAGGTTGCCGTTCGTCGAGACGGTGAACGCCGCACCTGGATTGATCGCGATGTTACCAGTGCGTGTGAGGTTGCCCGCGCCGTCATCAGAGAGACTAGCATCAAGGATGCCCGTTCCATTCGCGTCCCAACGGGTGAGACGGTTAGGCGTACCCGTACCAGTTACAATGTTGTTGATCTCACGCACCTGGAGTGCGCCGCCGGCTCCACGCATGATAAAGTTGTTGACCGTCGTTGTTGTCGGCAGGTTCGCCATCGTCACCGTTGCAGCATTCACCGTGAGGTTGTCTGCGGCAGCATCACCGATCGTCGTGTTGCCATTTACGGCAAGAGATGACTGAAGTGTCGTAGCGCCAGTAACGTTGAGAGAATTATTGATGGTTGTTCCACCATTGATCGTGGTCGTTCCACCGATCGTTACCGTTCCAGACTGCTGCGTAAGGTTACCGGTCAGTGTCGATGGACCGGCCACCGTCAATGCACCCGTTACATCCACGCCGCTGTTGGCGTCCACGTTACCACTGAACGACACCTGACCGCCACCATTCTGCGTAACAGTTCCGGCGATCGTAGTGTTACCGGTGATCGTTGTGACACCTGTCACATTTGTCGGTCCGTTGAGCGCGATCGCACCTGTGCCACCTGCATTGATGGTAGCACCGTAGTTAACAGCTCCACCGTCCAGGACGACAATGTTGTTCGCTCCACCACTCGTTGTAAAGCGCAGATCGAAGTTGCCGAGATTGATATTTCGGTCAACTTGAAGCGTATTGGCACCTGCACCATTGGTGACCGTTGAACCGAGTCGCACACGACCCGTTCCATCGTCATTATATGTCAAACCCTGATCGGCATCGATCAGATTGGCAAAAGCCGAACGCGAAACAACGTTCGCGGCATTGATCATCAGGATCTCGTTTCCGGGGACGGCTGGGAGGCCATTAATCCGGAGTGTACCTGCACCACCCGCAACGTCGATAACGACATTGTCACTCGTTCCGTCGCCCATGTTGACGTTGCCGTTCAGTGTCGCAGCACCGTTAACCGTCAGAGTACCGTTCACCGACGTATTGCCCGTAGCAGGTACTACCGAGAAGTTTGCACCTCCAACCGTGAGGTTCTGACCAGTGACGTCGAGGCCATTGGTGGCATCGACGTTACCATTAAAGGTGACCTGATTCGCCGCGCCTGTCTGAGCAATCGTCCCGGCGAATGTGCTCGCACCAGTGACATCAATACCGGAGTTAGCGTCGACATTCCCGTTCAGAGTAACCTGATTCGTAACACCGGTCTGTGTGAATGAGCTATTGACTGTTGTTGGTCCATTTAGGCTAACGTTACCACCCGTCTGAGTGAGCGATCCGTTCATCGTAGTCGCGCCCGTCACATCTACACCGCTGTTAGCGTCAACGTTACCATTGAATGTTACCTGACCGCCACTCTGCGTGTACGTTCCCGACTGCGTAGTCGCACCCGTTATGGACGTTGCTCCTGCAATGTTGGTCGTGCCGTTGATGGCCACAGAACCCGTACCAGCGGCGTTCATCGTGATACCGTAGTTGGCACCACCACCATCAAGGACCATGAGGTTCGCATTACCTCCATTGGTCGTGAAGGTCAGATCGTTTGCCGCCAAATTCACGAAACGATTTACGACAAGGGGCGAACCAAGTGTTGTGGTTGCACCAAGACGAACTGATCCCGTTCCACCTTCGTTGTATGTGATACCCTGATCTGCATTGATGAGTGCGGCGATCGGAGCGCGCGTGATGACGTTCGCTCCGTTGGCCATGAGAACGTCCGTACCTGCGACGTTCGGCAATCCGATCATCGTCATGACACCGCCACCGGCAGTGTTGATGGTAACGTTATCGCCAGTGCCATCGCCAGCGACAACGTTGCCGCTGAGTGTTGACGAACCGGCAACATTCAATGTACTGTTGAATGTCGCTGCTCCATTAGCAGTGATCGAACCAGTCATCGCTGTGTTGCCTGTCGCAGGGCTGACGGTGAAGTTCGATCCACCGACCGTGAAGTTTGCGCCGGACACATCGAGACCATTGTTCGCATCAACATTCCCGCCGATGGTCACCTGGCCGCTTGCCTGAGTGAACGAACCAGTGACATTTGTAGCGCCGGTCAGGGCAATGCTTCCCGTACCCGCAGCATTGATGGCGGCACCAAAGTTCGTGGCGTCGCCATCGAGCAAGAGAACCGTTGAATTGCCAGCGTTTGTCGTAAAGCGAAGATCGTTGTTGCCCATATTGACAAAACGATTGCCGGTCATCGTGGACGCCGTGTTGTTTACCGCACCGAGGCGAACCTTTGCACTACCAGCCTCGTTATATGTCAGACCTTCATCGGCACCAACAAGCCCCGTGATCGGGAAGCGCGAAACTGCGTTCGTTGCACCGATCATGAGTACGTCTGCACCAGCCACGTTTGGTAGTCCATTCATGCTCAGTGCACCGCCACCTGCCGTGTTGATCGATACGTTGTCGCCATTACCATCACCGGCAACGACATTGCCGCTCAGTGTTGCGCTTCCGGCAACGGCCAGAGTGCTGTTGAGTGTGGCTGCTCCATTGGCTGTGAGCGTACCTGCCATGGACGTGTTGCCATTGGCGGGATTGACGGTGAAGTTTGTTCCACCGACCGTGAGGTTGGCACCCGTGACATCAAGTCCGTTGTTCGCATCGACGTTTCCGCCGAAAGTTACCTGACCACCCGATTGCGTTACGGAATTTGTGATCGTTGTTGCGCCACCGATTGAAACCGTCCCACCAGCCTGCGTGAGGTTGCCCGTCAGCGTCGTCAGACCGACGACGTCGATTCCTCCGTTAGCATCGACGTTTCCACCGAACGTCACCTGACCACCATTCTGCGTCAGCGTGCTGCTGAGCGTCGTGGCTCCCGTCACTCCAAGCGTACCGCCTACCGTAGCAGCACCACCGACGCTCAAGCCAGTGCCAACCGTAACGTTGTTCGTTGTGGTTACCGTGTTGAACGTCACATTGCTCGTCGTGGCAATGTCCTGAGGCGTACTGAGCGTGATGCTGCCGGCGCCGTTCGTAACGATGATGCGATTGGCTGTTCCCGTGATCGTTGCAATCTGAGGTGCAGCGCCAGTCGATCCGATGAGGAGTTGACCGTTTGTGAGAGTAACCGACTCGAGCTGGCCCGTTGCGTTCGTACGAACGGCCGCGTTAGCACCAAGTGGTGCCGACGATGTTGAATAGATGGCCGTCGAAATCTCGAGATTGCCCGTGCCCGCATTGCGAACAAGCACACCGCTTGACGATGTAGTGTTTCCAACGTTCGGGATCGCTACCGTGGCGGCGTTGATCCGCACCTGGTCGGCTGCTGCATCACCAAGTGTTGCATTTCCATTGACCGTGAGGTTACCGCCAGCTGACGAGAGAATGTTACTTGTCGGAACCCAAGCATTTGCTGCGGCATCCCAGCGAAGCGTCTGGTCCGACGTCGTTCCCGGCTGCGTCGTCGATGCGATGATGATATTTGGAGAAGAGTACGTTACCGTCATCCCCGTACCGGCGACGATGTTGCCGACAGCCGGAGCCGTCGTAGCGCCCGTGCCAATGAGGAGCTGTCCGGCACCCTGCTGCGCACCTTCAACAATGCGGCCACCGCTGGATACCATTACACGGTTGTTGTTCAGAGCGGTCGATGAATTCGTACCACCAAACTGGATCGGAAGAACCCCTGACGAAATGCTCGATGCGTTCAGGTTTGTGATGAGCGATCCGTTCGCTGCAGGAAACTGCCCAAGGCTATTGAGCATGACGATGTTGTTCGCTGTGTTAACGTTTATATCGCCCGCAATGAAGTTGTTGCGAAGAGCAGTGACCATGCGTGAACCCGCACCAGCTGCCGTAGAGAGCGTTGGTGATGGGTATGAGCCTGCCAGGTCGCCCGTTGCCGGACCTGACGGAGGAAGCGTCGTTGGGATGGTTCCCGGCGCAAGATCAATGACTGTCAGCGATCCGTCGCCAACCTGCTCGGAACGCACAGCTCCGATGGCAATCTTCGGATTCGTTACTGCGAGATCGGCGATCTTTGGCGTCGTCACATTCAAGTCGAGGATCTTCGACGTTGTAACGGCGTTTGTCCGGATCAGAGGGTCCGGATAGGTTCCCGTGAGGTCGCCCCCTGCAGGAACGATGAATGGGAAGTTTGTAAGGGGCTGAACCGAGATCAAGGTTATACGACCTTTATCGTCAACCGTGATCCTTGGAACATTCAGGTTATCACCGTACGTGCCGGCTGCGACACCTGTCGTGGAGAGCTTTGGAGTCGTCACGGCACCGTCGACGATCTTCGTCGTGGTGACAGCGTTATCGGTGATCTTCGTCGTCGTCACGGCACCATCAACAATCTTCGGAGTGGTGATCGCACCATCGGCGATCTTCGGTCCTGTAACAGCTCCAATGGCGATCGTTGGATTCGGATACGTACCCGTGAGGTCACCACCCGCTGGACCACGAGGCGGCAGCGATGTCGGAATAACACCAGGTGCGATCTTCGATGCCGTCACTGCCCCATCAACGATCTTGATCGTAGTGATGGCACTGTCAACAAGTTTAGCTGTTGTAATCGTGCTATCGGCGATCTTGATCGCTGTTACAGCACCATCACGAATGTCGATCGTTGTGTTCGGGCCACTTGGGTTACCAATATCGATGGTCGATTGAGGGCTTGCAAGGTTCTGAATTCCAACCAGCGTAATCGTCGACTCGATGTTGATCGTATCACCGGTGCGCGTTACAGCAACACCGTTTCGTCCAGCAATGACAAGGTTGCCCTCTGCCTGGTTCAACGAACGCACAAATCCGCGTGCGGATTCGTTTACGCTATCGGCAATACCGGCACGTTCTGCGCGAACAGCGTACGGAACAACCGCCAGTCGCGTGCGCGGGAATGGCGGCTGCCCTGCAAGGGCTGTCTCGAGGTAGGCCTGCGTGTTGAAGAAATCAACATTGGCCAGTGGCACCACGGCACCGAGATAGACGTTGAACAGTCCCTTCGTCAGGACGGTCTGCTGCGTCTCTTCCCAGAGAAGATTGCCCCCCACCGGCGCATCGTACAAGCGCATGACGAGATCATACTGGCCATCGTCGAGAGGCAGGCCATTGGGCAGCGTCAGCAAGCCTTGATAGCTTATCTGACGTTGGATCTGCGCATAGGTTGCCGTAACGGCTGTAGCCATTACGCCCACAACAAACAGCAGGGCGAGGCAAGGGCGAAGAAAACGGTTCATGGTTCTGACCATTAATGTGTTCATTAGCGAATGATGGTAAGGGTCTGCGACTTGCGGAATGGTACGCCGGAGACTGTAGTCCCCTCGACCTCGTACACGTATGTTCCCGCCGGCAACGGCACCCCATAATCGTCAACAGCTTGCAGCATTACGTCTTGCGAACCGGCCATTGAAACTTCGGCAGTGACGGTTCGTACGAGTGCGCCCAGCAAATTGTAGACTCGGATCTTTAGCCCCCCTTCAACAGGGGTGGCGAATCGAATTGTCGTATGCGTAGTAAAAGGATTCGGGAAGTTCCCGAACTCAGCAATTGACTGCTCTTCGCGGTCGTTAACTCCGACCGTGCCATAGAGATAAGGAACCCAGAACCCCTGGTAGAGGGCTGTGCTGTCTGAGCGCACCTGCGCCGAGATCACGGCCTGGCCGATCGTGCTCGAAATAGCCGAGCCGTTCGGGGAAGCCGATAGAAGTGACGCCCCGGATCCAATCACGGAGGATGTCAGTCTCGGTTGTGAGGTCGCTGAATGAGCTACCAAAATGAGCCCTCCCAGCAACAGCGTACAAAAACGACGCATTTGTTGCTCCATTACCTTTCGAATCACGTACAATCTATGACAAGCGGCTCCATTCTCCAAACCTTCCCCGGTATTTGTCACAAGAAGATGTGAATTTATTTGTGGAGGATTGTGGATAACTTGCCCCGTCTACCCCTTGTTGCACGGGCGACAATGTAAGTATTAATACGCTACTCTGCAAGTGCTTCTCAGCTACGTATGCTTGGCTTATCTGCCATGAGGCCTTCATTGCGAGTGGTAACCTTGTAAATGACAATGGCCCGTCCCCCAGAAAGCCCCCTCGCCTCTTTATGGCGGTTGAACTTCCCGTTGGACGGGCCGAAATTGAGAGCTAAATGGTCGAAGAAGCCTTGTTAAGGTCTTCGCCTGCTAGTACCCTAAGAATATGAAAGCATTAAGGTTAACGCTTAACTGGCGGTTGTTGACAGGGATCATTGGAGTCCAGTCGTTGACAACAACCTCATGCATATGGTCTCCCTCAAAGCCGATAGATATGCCTGTTTGGGCGGACTCGATGGCACCGACGGTCGGACCCGGGACCGTTGTGATCTCGTCAAAGCTGGCTGGGGGGCCCGCATCGTCGGGTTCGACACCATAATTGAAGGCATGCGTGTGTCCGGGGTCGAACACGTCATGCGTGTGTGCTCCACCGGGTGAGGAGTAACCGAAGAGTGGTGGAAGGTTCTCCTGCTGAATGGTGTAGTCATTGGAACCGGATAACGAGCCAACCTCCTCCGGCCCATGACCGCCAATGCCAAGTTCGTCACGATGCTTAATAACACGGTCTCGTGTATCGGGCAACGACCCCAGGAAGCCAAGGATCGCTGCATTTGCCTGTGCCACCGCTGGCAGCGTAGTAGTATTCTGACCATTTAGTCGATACCATCCATTATGATTACTCGTTGCGTAGGAATACTTAACGTCTCCGATGTTCGCCACAAGTGTAGCCGGCAGACGACCGGCCGCATCGAGGACGATCACATTGCCTGCAGTGTTAATGTCGGGATTCATTGCCTGGGCGGCTGTCCGGATAGCTGTAACGACCCTGGCGCCAGCAGCGGCCGAGGTTGACAGCAAAGGGTTGGGATATGTGCCGGCAAGGTCACCCCCTGCAGAACCATTCGGAGGGAGCGAGGTGGGAATTGTGCCAGGGGCGAGGTCCATATGGACGATCGTACCGTCGGCGATCTTTTCTGAAGTGACCGCATTGGGTGCCAACCTGTCATTGGTCACACCGGAGGCGGCGATCTTGGACGTCGTAACCGAACCGTCGAGGATCTTTGTCGTGGTGACGGCATTCGTCTTAATGAATGGCGCTGGGAATGTTCCTGTCAGGTCGCCCCCTGCCGGCACGATATACGGGAAATCGCCAACCGGACGGTTCGAGATCAACAGCACACGACCTCTATCGTCAACCGTGATCTGAGGGATATTCAGTTCATTGCCATACGTGCCGGCAACCACACCGGTCGGGCTGAGCTTTGGACTCGATACTGCCCCATCTGCGATCTTCGCCGTAGAGACGGCACCGTCCAGGATCTTCGCAGCTGTGACCACTCCATCAACAAGCTTCGACGAGCTCACGGATGCGTCGGCGAGCTTGATGGTTGAGATCGCACCATTGGCAATCGAAGGGGCTGGATAGGTTCCGGTCAGGTCGCCCGATGCAGGACCGCTTGGTGGCAGCGACATCGGGATCACCCCTGCCGCCAACTTTGAAAGAGTCACACTACCGCCGGCCAGCTCACTCGTGCCAACAGCACCCGGAGCGATTTTGGCCTGTGTGATGGCACCATCACGAACATCAAGTCCGGCATTGGGACCATTCCCGCTAAGGATCCGGATCGTATTGTCCGGACTGTAAAGAGACTGAACTCCGCTTGGCTGCACGCTCGACTGTAACACCAGCGTATCACCGACCTGCGTGAGCGACACTCCATTGCGTGCTCGCACGTAGACATTGCCTTGTAGGTTATTGAGCGAGCGGACAAATCCGTTGGCCGTTTGCGTCAGCCCCTTGGCACTATCGGCGAGCATTGCGCGCATAGCCATCGGCACCATCGCAAGTCGTGTGCGCGGGAAGACAGGTCCGCCAACGATCGCCGTTTCCAGGAACATCCGCTGCGACATATCTACAGAAGTCAACGGGACCTGCTCGCCCAGGTATACACTGAACAGCCCCCTTCTAACGGCCGTTGTGTGGTTCTCCTCCCAGAGAAGGGTTCCCCCGGATTCGGCATTAAAGAGACGTGTGACGAGCTCATAGGTACCGTCTACAATAGGCTCGCCGTTTGCCTGCGTCAGTAAACCTTGATATGAAATGGTGCGCGGCATTTGAGCCACCAATGGATATGCACATGCCATCACCATTGTGAAGAGCAAGACTCGGCGAAGGCGGGCAAACAGGATCGAGATCATAGGGGGCTCCCTTGATGTTGAGTGGTTATAGGTCAAATCATTGAATCAGATGAATGATGCCATGCGCATTGAGTCGCACGCCGCCTCGGGTTCTTCCGCTCACCTCGAGGATGTACACACCGGTCGGCAAACCAGCTCCCGCTTCGTCAAACGCATTGATCAGAACGTCGGTATGCTCAGTGCCACTTGCCACAACTCGGATCAAGCGAACACGTTCACCCGCGAGATTGAATAGCTGCACTTCAACCTCACCAGTAAATCTCTCAGGGATCCGGATCGTTGTCCTGACGGAAAACGGATTGGGATAAACCTCGAGTCGATCGTACACCTCTTCATTGATCTCGAGTGCCGTCAACTCAAATCTCCAGGGGACCCAGAAGCCCTCAAAGAGACTCGATGCAGCTGTGAGTGCGGGCGTAGAGATGATCGTCTGTCCAAGAGTCGACGACAGAAACACGGAATCCGAGGTCGCCGCTACGTTGACGGCTCCTCCCGAGGCGATGACGCGCGAACTAAGAACCGGCTGGGCGCAAAGCGGGATGGCTGTTGCTATTGCCCCGATTACATAGAGCGCGATTACATGATGTGTTGCCATGATGCATCCTTTCGATGATGAACATGGCAAGTCTATCAGCGCGATCTTTCTGAAGCGCTACGATGAAACACTATGTCGCAGTGATTACGAAGTAAGGACGCGGTAACGTCGTACTTCCAGACTAATATGCACGCGATACTCTACACTTGCAGGTATGGGATCGGGTCGCGCATGCCGGCCTCTTCGAATCCGCGAAGTCGCAAGGCGCATGAATCGCACTCCCCACAGGCCACGTCCTGACGGGCGTAGCAGGACCATGACAATTCCAATGGCGCTTTCAGCTTGGTGCCAAGCGTAACGATCTCGCTTTTACGAAGCGAGATCAGGGGGGTTGCAATGCGCATAGCCGTTCCGGGCTTTGTACCAGTATTTATGACTTGCTCGAAGGCACGAAAGAACACGTCTCGACAGTCCGGGTAACCACTCGAATCCTCCTCAACGGCACCGATGAAGAGTGCTGATGCACCCACAACCTCGGCCCAGCTTGTTGCAATGGCAAGGATATTTGCATTTCGGAATGGCACATAGCTTGTTGGGACGTCTTTGGTCTCTAGACCGGGTCCGCCAGAGGAAAGTGGCGAATGCGTTATCTCAATGTTCGTATCAGTGAGGCTACTCCCACCAATTGCAGCAAGGTGAGAGATATCAACAACAAGTCTTTTTGTAACTGCGTAATGATCGCAGATGTCATTGAAGGACCGAAGCTCCCGGTCCTGTGTGCGCTGGCCGTAGTTGACGTGAAGTGCGTGCACATCATACCCTTCGCTGATAGCACATGCCACCGCAACGCAGCTGTCCATCCCTCCAGAGAGTAGTACGATCGCTTTCACGCAGGGGGCGACGTCATTCTTCCATGACTTCGACTTCTTTCACAGAGAGGATCTTATCGATCTCGGCAACGTACTTATCGGTGGCCTTCTGCACCTCGTCTTCGCCGCGCTTGCGATCGTCTTCGCTGTAGTGCTCTTTCTTTTCCGCCACCTTCAGTTCTTCGTTGGCATCACGTCGGACGTTACGCACGGCAAGCTTGCCTTCTTCAGCGATTTTCTTGCACTGCTTGACGATGTCTTTACGGCGTTCTTCGGTAAGGGGCGGAACGGATATGCGAATCACCTGACCGTCATTCTGCGGCGTGATGCCGAGGTTGGCTGCAAGAATAGCCTTTTCAATTCCGGACAAGACCGTTCGGTCCCACGGCTGAATCACGATCGATCGTGCGTCAGGCACGGAAAGACTACCAACCTGACCGATCGGCGTTGGCTCACCGTAGTACTCCACGCGCACGCCGTCGAGCATTGAAGCCGAGGCACGGCCCGTGCGAACTTTTGAGAGCTGCTGCTGAACATGATCAACGGCCTTTGCCATGTGATCGCGGGCGTTGTCAACAATGTCTTTTACCGGCATGGCGTTAATCCTTTACGACGGTGGCAACGGGCTCGCCGAGAAGAACACGACGCAGGTTGCCACGTTGATTCATGTTAAAGACAAGAATGGGCTTGCTGTTCTCGCTCGCCATGGTGATGGCCGTCATGTCCATCACACGAAGGTTTCTGTCGAGCGTTTCCTTGTAGGTGATCGAGTCGAATCTCCGGGCATCAGAGTGCTTCTCTGGGTCTTTGTCATACACGCCATCGACGCGAGTGCCCTTGATCACTACGTCTGCTTCGATCTCCACGGCGCGCAAGACCGCTGCGGTGTCGGTCGTGAAATACGGATTGCCCGTACCGGCACCAAACACCACAACGCGACCTTTTTCAAGATGACGCATTGCACGACGGCGGATGAAGCCCTCGGCGATCTGCTCCATATGTATGGCTGTCTGAAGGCGCGTAGGAACACCGAGTAGCTCGAGTGCATTCTGAAACGCGATGCAGTTAATCACCGTGGCAAGCATGCCCATGTGATCCCCTGAGACCTTGTCGATGCCCATTTGCTCGGCCTGCATTCCGCGGTAAATGTTCCCCCCGCCAAACACAATGCCGATCTGAACACCTAGATCGTGCGCCTCCTTCACATCCTCGGCGAATGAACGCAACGCTACGGCATCGATACCGTAATGCTGCTCTCCCATCAACGATTCTCCGCTGAGTTTGAGCAGGATGCGCTTATAGAGAACGGACATTGACGCCCCCTGAGTGCTGATTTTAGATCTTATCGCCCAGATTGTAGCGGAGGAAAGATACGACCTTGACATCAGAGCCGGCAACCTTCGAGATTTCGGCAACAACGTCGGAGACCTTTTTTCCGGAATCCTTCACGAAGACCTGCTCAAGCAGTACGTTTTCTTCGTAGAACTTTCCAAGCCGACCCTGAGCGATACGCTCGGCGATGTCTTCTTTCTTTCCTTCCTGGATGGCCTGCTGCTTGTAGATCTCGATCTCCTTCTCGAGCATCGACGTATCGACCTGCGAACGCTCCACCACAAGCGGCTGCATAGCTGCGATCTGCATGGCAACATCGCGCATGTGCGGCTTGAGATCATCCGAACCGTTCGTTCCGGAGAATTGGATCAGCACGCCAAGGCGAGAGCCAGCGTGATTATAGTCGGTGATGTATCCGTCTGCAGCCACGCGGGCATAACGACGTAGTCCGATCTTTTCGCTGAACTTAGCGAGAATCTCATCACGAAGGTTAGCAAGTGTCTTGCCGTCGTGCGAGGCGTTCCACAGCTCATCTTCACTGGCATACGGCGTTGCAAGAACAGCGTCGCAGATCGCGTTGGCAAACGCAACGAATTCCTCGTTACGACCAACAAAGTCTGTTTCGCAGTTGACTTCGACGATGGCACCGACCTTGCCGTCGGCTGACGTCTTAGCAATGACAATGCCTTCGTTGGCATCACGGTCAGCACGCTTGGCCACCGATGCAGCTCCGCGCTTGCGGAGCCATTCGATCGCCGCCTGCATGTCTCCACCAGCTTCTTCGAGAGCCTTCTTACAATCGGCCATTCCCGCGCCGGTCTTCTCGCGGAGTTCCTTGACGGTTTGTGCGGTAATCATGAGGTACGTCCCTTTGATTTCGATGTTGTGATGATTGTTTTTGAGGGGGCTTACTCGGTGCCGTCGGCCTTGCCACCCTTGCGCGTGCGGAGCTGACGACGAACCTTCGACTCGTCTCCGTCCATTTCCTTGACCGCAGCTTCACCGGCCGCAGCCAGATCTGCCGTCTTGGCACGGGCAACTTCACGTCCGTCCACAACTGCATCGGCAAGAACCTTGAGAATCAGCTCTACAGCCTTGATGGAGTCATCGTTAGCAGGGATCGGGTAATCAACCTGCGTCGGATCTGAGTTTGTATCGACGATTCCGATGACCGGAATGCCAAGCGTCTTGGCTTCCTTGATCGCCAGGTGCTCCTTCTTGATGTCGACCACCACCAGCATACCCGGAATGCGCGTCATGTCCTCGATGCCACCGAACACCTTGCGCAGACGGTCACGTTCGCGGCTCAACATGAGGCGCTCCTTCTTCGTGATCTTCTCGAAGGTTCCGTCGGTTTCCATCTTATCGATGGTGGAAAGGCGCTTGATGGACTTACGAATGGTCGTGAAGTTCGTCAGCATGCCACCGAGCCAACGCTCTGACACATAGTTGGAGATTCCGCGCTTTGCTTCCTGCTCCACAGCGCCCTTGGCCTGGTTCTTGGTTCCGACAAACAGCACTCCGCGTCCCTGAGATGCGATCTCCTGGGCGGCGTCACGTGCAATGTCGATAAGGAGCTGCGTCTTGCGCAGGTCAATGATGTGGATCCCGTTGCGCTCCATGAAGATGAAGTTGCGCATCGCCGGGTTCCAGCGGCGTGTAAGGTGTCCGAAATGCGCCCCGGACTCGAGCAGTGCTTCAATGCTAACTGCTGGCATGATCGACCTCTTCGATTGTTGTGGATGAATCCTTTGCGTGGTTCGAACCGACGGACCCAGGAATAATTACTTCCATGGGCTCCACCGCCGGAATTCCCACACATGTGTGTTGATTGCGTTGTTAGTGCCCGGCATGCCGGACGGAAGCTTATCGCTTGGAGAACTGGAAGCGCTTGCGGGCCTTCTTCTGGCCATACTTCTTGCGCTCAACCATGCGTGGGTCGCGCGTAAGAACACCTGCCGGGCGAAGCGCTGCACGGAGTTCCTCGTTGTATTCAACGAGAGCACGGGCAACACCAAGGCGCACAGCACCGGCCTGACCGCTCTTGCCACCACCGCGTACGTTGACAAACACGTCGAACTGCGCATTTGTCTTCGTCAGCTCCAGCGGTAACGTGGCGTCACGACGGTAGTTTTCGACCGTGAAGTACTCCTCGATCGGCAGACGGTTGACCAACACGTGGCCTGTTCCGCTGGTGAGGCGAACCTGTGCGACCGATGTCTTGCGACGACCTGTTCCTAAATACGTCTTCATTCTTTACTCCGATTTCACTTCGTTCCGAGGTGGAGATATGGCAGCTGATATGCCTTGGGCTGCTGTGCAGCATGTGGGTGCTCGCTACCGCTATACACCTTCAGCTTCTTGACGATCGACCGTCCGAGAGAATTCTTTGGAAGCATGCCCTTGACAGCAAGTTCAACGATCTCCTCTGGCTTGCTTTGCATGATGTTCGTGAAGGAACGCATGCGCCCACCACCCGGATACCCGGTGTTGTGGAAGTATTCCTTCTGCTCTGCCCGCTTGCCTTCCAGAACCACCTTGTCGGCATTGATAACGATGACGAAGTCACCGCAGTCTACGTGAGGTGTGAACAATGCCTTGTGCTTTCCACGAAGCAGAGTTGCAATCTGTGTCGCCAGGCGGCCAACCGTGCAGTCGGTGGCGTCCACAACAAGCCAGTCGCGCTGAACATCTTCGGCGCGCGCTGAACGGGTAATGTTACCGTGCTGATTCATAACTTTTCTTCCTACCCGCAAGGGGCTTCATTGACGTGTTGGATTTGTCAGAGCTTGCAAACATACGGGAGCGGATTGTCATTGCCAAACAATCGATGCGAATGTCACAGCACTTTCTGTCTCCGCATCATCCCATACGTCGTACTGAAGCAGGAGCCCCCTGCCCGGCTTGCTGCAGCTGAGCGCCAGTACCGTGGGGGCATGGCCGCAAATGCGGTAGGTGTTATCGAGCGCATGAATTTCTTGATGGTACCGCTCCACGTCGGCCTGGATGAGTGCGCTGATCAGACGCTCATCGGCGCTGCGTACTTCGGGCAGGAGCTCACCGGCGTTGAGGGCGTCTCCAAACTTTGGTCCAATATGGGCTAAATCCCCAGAAATCAACCAGATAGCTTCTCTGCCGGACGCCTCCACGACAGAACGAATCCGGCTGGACCACGTCTCGAGAGCCCCCTCCTCGAAGATCGACGAGGTAACCAGAACCGGCAGGATTGCAAGGTCACGGTCGGGCCATAGGTACTTCAGAGCCACGGCGTGCAACTCCAGCGAATGCTCGGGCTTATGGGCGATATCCGCCTCCGGGATTGCGAGGGCATGGTCGATGACGGGCAGAGGCCCAAGAGGGGTATCGAAAGGGCGCCGGGCAACAACAACTGGATGGTCGGACCAGTAGTGCGAGGTTCCGATCATCACAACAAGGCTGGCGGGGCTGGAAGCAATGGCGTTGAACGCTTCGCCGTATACCCTTGGCGCCACACGGAAGTCGATGTGCGGAATGAGCGCAACGGCCGGCGGATATGAACCATCGTCACCCCGGGAGGGGGCTTGCCCCTTCTGCTGCAGGATACCGAGCTGATCGCGGCAGAACCGGGCAAATTCCTCAGGATCCGACGGATAGGTGGCATCGGCACACGCCATGGGCCTTGTCGGAAGGCTGAGCCATGCTTGTTCTACCTGCCGACGCCGCTGATCGGCGTCGGCACCTTCAAGGTAGCCGAGTTGCTGGATCTGACGCAGGAACAGTTCGACGCGACGGATCTCGGGACCTTGCGGGTCGACGCCGGCGGCAATGGCAAGATCTGCCAGAGTGGTCTGCCCATCACACGCCGCAAGCACCTCGAACATGTCCGCATGCAGCATGATCGGACCATCGGCTATCCCGAATGGATCGTGAAGGACGAGATACTGCTCTTCACCCTCTGCATGCGCAGACAGCTGAACGTCGTCACGCAATCGCGGCAGGATCACGCACCACCGATGGTTCGTTGAAGTCGACGCACCACCCACACTCCAGCCCCACCACTGATGGCAAACAGGACAGTAGCCAAAAGGAACAGCATCTCGCCGGTGATAAAGGCGGCAAGAGCTGTCAGCACAACGCAGACGGCGGTGCTGATAAGGATGATGGTGAGGGCTGATGAGAGCGAGGTCGATCGTTTCATCGGTGTGTCCTGACGTTCGTGTTCGATCTGTAGGAGGAAACGTAATCAATGTAATTCTGTGCACTCTGCTCAAGCTTGGCACATTCGTCGTCACTGAGTTGGCGAACAATCTTGGCAGGAACGCCTGCAACGAGCGTGCGCGGCGGGACAACGAATCCCTCTCGCACGACGGCACCTGCGGCTACCATCGAGTGGTGACCAATCACGGCTCCGTCGAGGACCGTAGCGTTCATGCCGATAAGCGCAAAATCTTCCACCGTGCAGCCATGAAGCATTACGCAGTGTCCGATCGTAACACCGTTACCAATGGACAACGGATGTTTGTTATACGTTACGTGCAGCATTGACAGGTCCTGCACGTTCGTGCGCTCTCCTATGCGGATCTGGTGAACATCACCGCGGATAACGACGTTAAACCAGACAGACGAATCCTTGCCGATATGCACATCGCCAAGGATCACCGCTCCATCGGCGATGAAGACAGACTTGTCGATCACAGGAACGATATCAGCGTAGGGTTTGATCATACTGCCTCCACATGACTCACAACGAGCCCCTTCGTGCAAAATGAGCCGTCCGTCCCTCGAGCTTCCATTTGTCAAGATTCAGCAGCATATAATCACGCGCTGCATCCTCCTCATTGGGGATGATGCCGTCGAGGATCGCCTCTTCGATCATCCACTTGATGTAGCCTACCTCGCGTGATGGCCCGAGACCGGTCACGGCCATGATCTCTTCGCCGCGCACCGGACTTTGGAATGAGCGCAGACGATCGCGCTCCAGCACATCGACGAGCTTCTGCTCAACGATGTCGTAGTTCTTGAGATACTTCTGCGCCCGGGAAGGATTGCGCGTAGTAATGTCAGCGCGGCAGAGCTTGAATAGATCAGCAATGCCGTCGCCCGCCTGAACGGCCAGACGCCGTATCGCCGAATCGGTCACCCCCTCATCAACCAGCTTCATGGGGCGCTGATGCAACCGCACGAGCGACTCGACATAGTCGAGGTGCTGCATCGGCAACTTCATGCGTCGAAAGATTTTCTGCTGCCAGCGCGCTCCGATCTCTTCATGCCCGTGGAATGTCCACCCTGTGCCTTCGATAAACTTCTTGGTACGAGGCTTGGCGATATCATGCATGAGCGTGGCAAATCGCAGCCACAGGTTTGGCGACATCTGCGCAACATTATCGACCACTTGCAGCGTATGCAGGAACACGTCTTTATGTCCGTACTCTCTCGAACCGGCAACCACGAGCTCTGTCCCGGCCAGGTTCGCCACCTCCGGGAAAATGTGCTTCATCAGTCCGGTGTACTGCAGGATCTTCAAACCCACACTTGGACGGGGCGCACCAAGGATTTTCATGAACTCATCGGTGATGCGTTCCTGCGAAATGATCGTGATCCTTTCTGCCATTGAGGTGATCGCCGAGACGAGTGCAGCATCGAGATCAAACTCCAGCTGTGCAGCAAAACGAGCCGCACGCATCATGCGGAGCGGATCATCGCTCATCGTCACAATCGGGTCGAGCGGCGTACGAAGTAGCCTGCGCTCGATGTCTTCAGCCCCCTGAAAAAGGTCGACCACTGCGCCGAGACGTTCCGGGTGAAGGTCTGCAGCCAACGCATTGACGGTGAAGTCCCGGCGTCGTAGATCATCCTCAAATGTCCCCTCGACAACGACGGGTTTTCTTGAATCTGAACGGTACTCCTCGCGCCGCGTACCCACGAACTCAAGATGATGATCGCCCACGGGAACAAGTGCCGTGCGGAATCGCTCATACTCGACGGTCTTTGAGCGAAACAGATCGGCAACAGCCCGAGCAAAGGCAAGGGCGTCGCCTTCAACGCAGATATCGATGTCCGTGCGTGTCCGCCCCATGACCGCGTCGCGCACGTAGCCACCCACAACATAGGCACGTACGTTACGTTCGTGCGCGAGCAGGGCGATGCGCAACAGCACGGGATCCGTGATGTCGATCGTCGGGGTCATGATCTGATTACTTGATGCAGGACCAAACAGTGGCAGGGGCCACCTCAGTCCTGGTATGTGGCAACGTCGCGAATAGCGCGCACACCGGAGCTCCCCTTGTCGCGACGTTCCATCGCCACAAGAGCAGAAGCATAGATCTCGCGCCAGGTGAGACCGAACTTCACCATCAGCTCTTCCGGATCGCCGGAGCCACCGAAGGAGTCCTTGACACCGACAAACTCGATCGGCACCGGAGCATTCTTTGCCGTGCATTCCGCAACTGCCCCGCCAAGTCCCGCGTGAACCTGGTGCTCTTCAGCCGTTACGATACAGCCGCATTCACGAGCGGCCTGCGTGACCGTGGCGAAGTCGAACGGCTTGACTGTGTGCACGTTAACGACGCGGGCAGATATGCCCTTCTTGGCAAGCTCCTTGGCGGCAAGAATGCTCTCCCACACCAGCGCGCCGTTGGCGATGAGCGCAACATCGGAACCATCCATGAGAACATTGGCCTTGCCAAGCTCGAACGGCGACTCTTCCGTCGTGAACATTGGTACCGGTGAACGACCGAAACGGATGTAGGCCGGTCCAATCATTTCGCCCATGGCAACGGTGGCCTTGCGAGCTTCGTAGTAATCGGCAGGGACGATCATCGTCATGTGCGGAAGCGTACGCAGAAACGCGACTTCTTCCAGCACCTGGTGCGTTGCACCATCCGGCCCAACACTGATACCGGCGTGTCCTCCACCGATCTTGACATTTGCTTCGTTGTATGCCACCGAAATACGCAGCTGATCGGCGTTGCGCAAAGCACAGAACGCACCATACGAAGCAAAGAATGGGATCTTGCCACTGAGTGCGAGACCTGCCGCGATCGTTGTTGCGTTCTGTTCGGCGATACCAATTGAGAAGAACCGATCCGGGAACTTCTCTTTGAACAGCGAGGTCATCACCGATCCGGTGATATCCCCACCAAGTACAACAATATTGCTGTGGCGCTCGCCAAGGTCAACGAGTCCGTCACCAAAGCCAAATCGCGTGGGTTTTGATCCGAGAAGGTCCATCAGGTTTCAGGTTTGAGGTGTGAGGTGTGGGGTGTGGGGTGTGGGGTGTGGGGTGTGGGGTGTGAGGTCTGAGGTCTGAGGTCACTCGTCACTCCGTCACTTCGTACTTCCGTAATTCCGTAATTCCGTACTTCCGTAATTCCGTACTTCCGCAACTCCGTACTTCCGTACTTCCGTACTTCCGTAATTCTCTTCTTACGGCATCGTCGACATTTCTTCCAGGGCGGCTATCGCTTGGTCTTTGGAAGGGGGCTTACCGTGCCATTCAAACTTGTCATTCATGAACGAAACGCCGTGGCCCATATAGGTTCGCGCAATGATCGCTGTCGGCTTACCGGTCTTATTGCGCTGGTTCTCAAGGAACCGGTCGAATCCGCGCATGAGGTCGGCGTAGTCGTGACCGTCAACGACAATGGTGTCGAAGCCAAAGGATTCGCACTTGGCATCGATCGGATAGACGTTCATCACATCAGGCACGCGGCCGTCAATCTGGCAATCGTTGTTGTCGATCAGCCAGCAGAAGTTATCCAGCCCGAAATGCGAAGCCGCCATTGCTGCTTCCCAGACCGAACCTTCTTGGAGCTCTCCGTCACCGGTGAGCGAGAACACGCGGCGGTCGTTTCTGTCGACCAGCTTGTCACTCATAGCCATGCCGACGGCGATGGAGATGCCCTGACCAAGTGAACCGGACGATGTTTCTACGCCGGGAAGGTGCATATCGCGTCCCGGATGGCCCTGCAGGCGCGTGTTGTACTTACGCAACGTCTCCTGTTCTTGCTTCGGGTAGCATCCGGCGTTTGCCAGCGCGGCATACATGACCGGCGCCATGTGTCCAGCCGACAGAACGAATCGGTCGTGCGTTGTATCATCCATCCGGGCTGGATCGTACCGCATGTACCCACCAAAGTAGAGAACGGCGAAAATATCGGCCGATCCGAGGGGGCCGCCGCTATGACCGGAGCCGGCGCGCACAAGCATTCGCACGATATCGCGGCGGATCTCATTAGCGATCGGTGCAAAATCCTCCGCAGACCGACGTTCATTAGTGAACGTGGTGGTGTTGAAGTCCAGCGAGGCCTTGGTTTCCTGTGTCATGGAAATGAAGGGGTTGGGGGTTCAGAAAAATGCCATCGAAAGTACGGAAACTATGGCATGTAGTTTGCAATCGGAACGGCATACACTCGATCTTTGGGCGATAGAAAACGTCACTGCATTGCAATCACGTTCTAAAGGAGCCGATCATGAACCGCTATACTTCTCTGGCGGCTGTCGCGCTGATAACCATTGCGACCTACCATTTCCCTGCTCATGCCCAGAAGCACGCGGAGATAGTCCAGGCAGATGCTGCCGGAACCGAATTCTGGATCGCTATCCCACCGAACGAGATTCTCCCGTTCCCTGTCGAGGGACTGCAGATCTATGTTGCTTCGGCGTACGATGCGAACGTTGAGCTCTATGACTTCTACTCGGAACGATCGGTACGTTTCAAACTAAAACCCTTCGAGATCAAGACCCTGAGCGACCGCAAGGAACTGAATTGGTCCATGGAGATCCGAGATTATGAGATGCCCGTTAAGAGAGCTCTTCGTCTTACGTCGGATCAGCCGATCAACGTCAACGTCATCAATTCGAAAGTCACTACATCAGATGGCTTTCTTGCCATTCCCACCCATAAATGGGGCACGGAGTATATCGCTGCTTCATACTGGGACTTCCGCGAAGCCAAGCCATGGCCAGGGGGCTTTATGATCATTGCGAAGGAGGAAACGCGAGTGAAGATCCTTCTGCGCGGCCAGGGCAAGAATGATGCCAAGACCGCGGGCGGCCGTTCGATCGGAGACAGTATCACCATGTACCTTGACGAGGGCGAAGTGTACATGGTCCACGGTGACGGACTGACGCGTGGCGCGTTCGATTTGACTGGCTCGTTGATCACCTCCGACAAGCCGATCGGCGTGATCGGCTTTCACATGCGCACAACGATGCCGAACCTCCTGATCAACGGCAATGGTCGCAATCACCTTTGTGAGATGCTACCACCGACCAATCGCTGGGGCCGCCGATACTCGACGCTGGAGTTCAATCGAACTCGCAGAGGTGCAGGTCGTGGAGACGTTTTCCGCGTGATCGCAAAAGACGCTAGCACACGCTGGACCTGCAAGTTCTACGACAAGATCACCGGGAAGCTACTCGGTCAGCGCGGAGGCCTGATCAGCACCGCTGGCGGTTTTGCCGACGAGCAACAGGCATCAGAGCCGACGGCGATCGTCGAAGGGTTTTCCGTTTGGGAAGCCGACAAACCCTTTCTGCTCATGCAGTACTCGTGCTCGTCGTCGTGGGATGGGGATCAGATTCTCGATCCGTTCATGATCTGCGTAACACCGCGCGAAAACTATATCTGGGAGACCACCTTTCAGACACCTACGATGGCCCAGTTCACGGTTCACAACCTGAATCTTATCGTTAATGTCGACACCACCGACCCAACCTCGATCGAGGATAATCTCAAGTCGCTTGAGATCGATGGCGTACCCGTCTGGAACCATCCGCAGGCGGTCAAGCCCCTTCTTCTGCAGTCGAAGATGCCAAATGGGGAGTACCATGCGGTGATACAATTCGGTGCGGAAGCGCGTTCACACACTATCTCAAGCAACGGTCTGGTTCGTTTCGGCGGCTATTTGTATGGGTTCGGTGCGGTCGATGCCTACGGCTGGCCCGTCTCGTCGGCACTGCGAACCAACAGTCCTCGAGACACCAACCGCCCCGTCATCAGCGGCACCTCCGACAACGGCGATTACATCCTCGAGGCGACGGAACTGCGCAACAGCCCCGATCCACCGTCCAAGGCACCAGACGATGCACATCAAGTGGAAAAGGGCATTTTCAAGATCGACTCCGTGCGCGGCAAGGGCAACTTCAACTATCGCTTGGTGTCGCGCAGCGGGCAGCAGTCCTTTCCCGAAAATCTCGCTCCCAAAAGGTATGCCTATCGCTGGGAGGTGATCGACAAGTCCAAGGATGCTCGGATGGTCTACTATGTTGTTGACCATGCCGGCAACATGACGCTCGACACCTGCACGTACGTGGCCGTGCCTGTTTCTGTTCAGGGGGCGGCCCAGGAACCTAACCCCTGTGACGGCAACAGGTTGCTCGTCAGCGGCCGGCAGGTCGTGATCAATCCCAGCCAATTCCCGATCAATGGGCTGCTGACCGTCTACGACCTGCAGGGTCAGGTAGCAGCCACGTCCGACCTTGCGCGCACCACCTCATACCCAGTCTCCATCGGCCCCCTTGCTCCGGGCGTCTATGTCGCGTGCTACAATTCCGGGACCACCAGGTGCAGCACCAGCTTCGTGATAGCACCCTGACGGGAAGTTGGCACGGGGGCGGATTTCGGGGAAAATCTGAGCCCATTTTCGGAACCCGAGAGCCAACTTTTTGTTTATTATGGTGATTGCCGACACAAGTAGGTTTTCTTTCGACTGAAAGGCGCTTAAAAAATCAGGCGCGTGACGGTCGGAGGAACGCTGCTACATCGGTACCAACGTGGACATTTTTTCCGTTTGGAGGCTTCATGTTCAAGCGCTTCACCATGCGTTCCGTGTTCGTTCTGTTTGTTCTACTGGGCTCAACGCTGCATCTGGCAGCTCAGCGCAGCAAAGCACCCTCTGTCGACAAGCTGCTCAGTAGTGGCGGCCAGGGCACAGAGTTCTGGGTTGCCATCCCGCCGAATGAGATCCTGCCTTTCCCTGTCGAGGGACTCGAGATCTATGTGGCATCGGCATTCGACGCGAACGTCGAGCTGTTCGACTTCGCAGGCGACCGATCAACACGTTTCAAGTTGAAGCCATACGAGGTCAAGACGCTCAGCGACCGCAAGGAGCTCAACTGGTCGATGGAGATCCGCGACGCGGAAATGCCTGTTCGTAAGGCTCTTCGACTGACATCAGACAAGCCCATCTCCGTCTATGTGATCAATTCCAAGGTAACGACCACCGATGGCTACATGGCCATCCCAACCAACGGCTGGGGACAGGATTATATCTCCGTCAGCTACTGGGACTTCCGCGAAGTCAAACCGTGGCCGGGGGGCTTCATGATCATTGCAAAGGAGCCCACAACTGTGGACATCCTCCTTCGTGGTCAGGGCAAGAATGATGCGACTACCTCGAACGGCCGTAGGATCGGCGAACGCATCTCGGTGTCTCTCGATGAAGGCGAAGTCTACATGGTGCACGGTGATGGCCAGACACGTGCGGCATTCGACCTTTCCGGCTCGCTCATTCGTGCGGACAAGCCCGTTGGCTTCATCAGCTTTCACATGCGCACGACCATGCCGAACCTGCTCATTAACGGTAACGGCCGAAACCACCTTTGTGAAATGCTCCCCCCCATTACGGCCTGGGGCAAGCGCTATTCGACGGTCGAGCTCAAGCGTGCACGGCGACTTGAAGGTCGCGGCGACGTCTTCAAGGTGGTTGCTAAGGATGATCAAACGCGATGGACAATGAAGTACTACGACAAGACCAACGGCAAGCTCCTTGGGCAGAACGGTGGCCTGCTTGCGAAGGCCGGCGATTTCGCTGATATCACCCAGGCGACCCAACCCACGGCTATCACGGAGGGCTTCTCGGTTTGGGAAGCGAACAAGCCGATCTTCGTGATGCAGTACTCATGCTCGTCAAGCTGGGATGGTGACCAGATCCTTGACCCGTTCATGTTCAACGTGACTCCGGAAGAGCAGTTCATCACGAGCACGATCTTCCAGTCGCCTACGATGGCGCAATTCACAAAGCACTACCTGAATCTGATCGTCAAGACCGACACCTCGGATAAGAAGAAGATGGAGGAGAACCTCAAGTCACTCGAGATCGACGGCATCCCTGTTTGGAGTGACCCGCGTGCTGAGAAACCTTCGCTGCTCTTTACACGGATGCCGAACGGACTCTTCTGGGCATCGATCGAGTTCGGCACGGACGCACGCGCCCACCGTATTTCCGGCAACGGCCTGGTCAGCTTTGGAGGGTACATCTACGGCTTCGGAGCTGTTGATGCCTACGGTTGGCCTGCTGCCGCTGGTTTCCGGCCTACGACGTCGGTGGACACGCTTGCTCCGGTCATCAAGGGCGACTCCCTCTGCGGCGACTACAAGTTTGAGGCCACTGAGCTTCGTAACATACCGGACCCGCCGCGTGAGGTTCCTGTCGATACGGATCAGGTCGAGACGGGCATCGCCCTGATCGATACCGTTCCAGGGCAGAACAGCTACAACTATCGCCTCGAATTGATCACTGATCAAATTTTCCCGCAGGCCCCTTCCTTCAAGCGGTTCAAGTATGAATGGCAGGTCATCGACAAGAGCAAGGATGCCCGGGCGATCTATTATGTGCGTGATTTCGCTGATAACGTTACCCTTGACACGTGCTACTACTTCGCTGACAAACTTGTCTTCACTCCAGACCCACTGTTGTTCGGTAAGATTCGACTTGGTAGCAAGAAGACATTGCCACTTACCATCAGGAACAACTCCGATGTCGAGGTAACGCTAACGGCGTCGAAAATGCTCGCCGGAACCTACTTTAAGATTGCTTCAGGTCAGATCCCCGATGGCAAGGAAGTGAAGATCCCTGGTCGCGGAAGCTATACGATCGACATCGAATACTCCGGTACTCGTGAGACGTCGGACGTCACCAAGGACTGGGACAAGGACACCATTCAGATCAATACCAGCTGCGGACTCTTCAAGCATGGAATGACTGGCGTGGCCGCCATCCCGCGCATTAAGGTCCGCGACTTTGACGCGGGCACACGTGGCCTGAATGAGAAGTTCTGTGGTCCGCTGCTGATCGAGAATCCGGGTTCCGACACACTGGTCATCACGGCAATCACCGGTTACGACAACTCAGCGTTTTCTCTCTCTGCCGGATACACCCCCGCTCTGCCGATCTCGATTCCACCGCGGGGCCGCGTCGAGCTGAAGGATGTTTGTTTTGTCAGCGACAAGATCATCGACGAGACCAAGGAAGTCACCTTTGCCAACAACGGTGATGGGCCGGATTCGGTTTCGAAGTGGACAGGTAACACGCAGACCCCAGGCCCTGGCATCACAGGCTATGACTGGCTGCTTCGCCGCGTCGGTACGCGTCATCCGTGGATCGTCAAGGTCTATAACACAGGCAATCAGGAGATCATCCTGAACGACGTCAACTTCTCAACAGGCGGGAAGTACTTCCCTGCCGGGTCGGACGAGAGCAACTTCGTGTTCAAGATCGGCAACCTCATCAAGGGTGGATCGCCGGTGACCACAGCTACACTGAAGGGCGACTCGGTTGACGTTGAGGTATTCTTCCGTCCAGGCGGCGAGCAGGCCTACACCGTTGACATCACACCCGTGTGGGCTACATCACAGGATCCACGTTCTGCACGTCTCGCCGGCGAAGGCATCATTCCAAAGATCAATTCGCAGCCTATCTCACTTACGTGCGCCGAAACGCCAGAGGGCGATGAGGTGCGCCGTGACGTTGTCCTAACAAACGGAGGTACCATGCCTCTGACAGTAACAGACATTCGTCTCGCTGCGGGCGCTCCTGCAGGCTACGCCCTTATCACGACGCCGACCTTCCCAGTAACGGTGGCTGCCAACGGCGGGGTTTATCCTGTAACGATTGCCTACACACGTCCGTTTGGATTTGGCAACGCGACGAATGTCGACCTGGAAGTTGTGCATGATGCAACTCCTGGAACGGGTGTCGACGCCACTACGCTCGTCTCGGTCGGACCGCACACGCAGCGGATGTCGGTGGCCTCGTGCTCTTCGCCGGACATTGCTACGGTCGATCTCGACTTTGGTCGTAACCGCGCCAACTGCGACGATCCAACGCGTGAGTTTACGATCAGCAATCCAAGCGGTTCACTCAAGCCCCTTGAGATCAAGGAGATTCGTGCCGCCGGACCGGATGCGGCCGCATTCACGATCACACAGATTCGTGATGGCGCGGGCTCTGTCATCTCTCTGCCGATCATTCTGACGGCCGGTCAGACGGCAACCGTCAGCGTCAAGTTCACGCCAACAGAACCAAACGCCGCGCCATGGCAGAACCGCGTGTATTCGGCCCAGTATGAGATCGATGGATATGCACAAGGCGAAACCAAGCCATTCAAGTCGGTGACTTCCAAGCTCACAGGCGTTGGCTTTGTCACCCCGGTATCGATGGCTCTCGGCAACGATCTCGGCCCGACAGAAACGAAGAACCCCGGCAATGCAGTAGCATTCCGTGTTGCGGCAAATTCGGCCGACTGGAATTCTGCCGACCTTCGTTCGTTCACAGCTGATGTGATCTATGACCCCGCCACAATTTCGTTCACTGCGGGCTCGCTCCGTGCCGAAGCATCAGCCCCGGGCTGGACGATCGCCGGACCGACGATCACGACGATCTCTGCCGACCAGGCACGCATGACGTTCACCGCATCAGGTCCAGCGGCGATCCGTGCCAATGGTGATGTGTTCTCGTTCAGCGCTACCCTGCTGCTGTCAGATAAGGTCAAGGCCCTGCAGAACCTTGAGATCAACCTCGGTCGTCCGTGCTTGATCCCGTCGACGACCGGCGACTCCACGGGAATCTTCAACTGCGCTCTGACTCGGCGGGTCATCAATGTCTCGGGAGCACGCACGAAGATGGCTCCTGTTTCTCCGAACCCAGTTCGATCTGGCACTGCCACCGTCGAGTTCGGCGTCGGTATCTCAGCGCCGGTTACGATCCAGGTGATCAACGCCCAGGGTCAGGTTGTCCGCACACTGGTGAACGGTCAACTGCAATGGGGCGAGTACGACATGAGCTTCGATACGCAGGGTCTCTCGGCCGGTGCGTACTTCATCAGAATGCAGACCGTCGAATTTGATCGTACGCAGCCGCTGATGATCCAGGACTAAACGGCAGATCCGACATACCATGTCCCAAAGGGCGGCCCATCCGGGTCGCCCTTTTTCGTTCCGCCCCCTTCCAAGTGCATACATGGCACGGTAATTGGTTGTTTCCCCGCAGACCATTATCTTGCAACGTTCATGCAAAGTCCAGCTCCACATATCTCCCTGCGCAACCTCGCCCTCGTGCTCGCACTTGTCGTGCTGGTGGCGGTCGTGCCTGCTTTCGCCGAGAATGCCAGGAGCACCAGTAGTGCAAAGAATGCGACAAAGCAGACGGCAAGTTCTTTTTCCCCGGTCACACGCGCTGTGGCAAGCGGTGTTAAGGCTCTGACTGTTCGGAAGCTTACGACCGATGAGCGCGCACAGGTCAAGTCCAACACTGGCCGCGACTCGGCCGTCGCTCCGCCACGCATCGTCTCTACACGCGTCAGTTCCGAAGTGTTCACAACACGGGTTGAATTGGCAGGTGACGAGTCCCTCGTTGAGATCTCAATCTTTAACATGCTTGGCAAGCGTGTAATGGAAGTCTACAAAGGGGCTTCATCACGCGGCGTGCATGAACACACGCAGTCGATCTCGGAACTTCCAGACGGCGTCTACATGTGCGTCATGCAGGGGGCCAACTTCCGGAAGGCTGAGAAGTTCTTCTTTAACCGCTGACATTGCACCATCAGAAAATCATACGAGCCGCCTTTGGTGGCTCGTTTCGTTTTGAGGAGACCCCATGAAGTTCGCAACCAAGGCCATTCATATTGGTCAAGAACCTGAGCGCCTTACCGGCGCCGTGACCGTGCCGCTTTTTCAGACATCGACCTACGCACAGCATGAGATCGGTCACCATACCGGATTCGAATACGCCCGGACGCAAAACCCGACTCGCTTTGCATGGGAGGACAACCTGGCGGCTATGGAAGGTGGCGTCGATGCATTCGCCTTTGGAAGCGGTCTGGCAGCCATCGACGCGGTCATGCGTCTGCTTTCCTCCGGCGACCATGTGATCATGGCAGAGGACATGTATGGAGGCACGTTCCGCCTGGCAGAACGCATCCTGCGCCGCTTCGGCCTGGACTTCTCGTACGTTGACATGCGCAATCCGGCGAATGTTGCGAATGCCATTCGTCCAAACACCAAAATGATCTACACAGAGACGCCGACCAATCCGATGATGACCATCACGGACATCGCGGCGATCTCCGCCATCGCCAGCCAGGGCGGCTGCCACATGGTGGTCGACAACACCTTTGCCACCCCTTACGCGCAGCGTCCGCTGGAGATGGGGGCTTCGATCGTGGTTCACTCTGCAACCAAGTACCTGGGAGGACATAGCGATCTCGTTAGCGGCATCGTTACGACCAACAGTGAGTCTATCGCCGAGCAGCTCGGTTTCATCCAGAATGCCGCCGGCGCTGTCCCTGGCCCCTTTGATTGCTGGCTGCTGCTGCGCTCATCCAAGACTCTTTCCGTGCGAATGGATCGTCACAGTTCAAATGCTCAGACCATCGCCGAGTTCTGTGCATCTCACCCATCGATCCTCGCGACACATTACCCCGGACTGAAGAGTCATCCCCAGCACGAACTCGCCAAGCGCCAGATGTCTGTCTTTGGTGGCATGATCTCGATCGAACTCGGCTCGCGTGAACGCGCCGTCGCGGTCACGAACAAGCTCAAACTCTTCACGCTTGCCGAATCACTCGGTGGCGTCGAATCCCTCGTATGCCACCCTGTGAGCATGACGCACGGATCGATCCCAAAAGAACAACGCGAGCGACTCGGCGTCACCGAGGGCCTGATTCGCCTTTCCTGCGGTATCGAAGATGTCGAGGACCTCATGGCGGATATTGAGGCTGCGCTTTAGGACATCTGCGCCGCGTAGGGTGCCTTCGGCACGAGGAGGAACCTCAAACCCCAGACCCCACACCTCAAACCTCACACCCGCTCGAAGCGCCGAGCGTCGTAGTTTTGTGGCCCACGAACTTCGGAGTCCCGTCGATGAATCTCGCTGATATTCGCGCTGCCCATCAAGCTACTCTTGATGCTGCCATCAAGGCCAATGCCGAGCGGACGTTTCATGCCCATTGGCCGGAAGCCCCAAGTGGGAAGATCTACGGCGATACAGCAAACGACGAAGCTTTAGCACGTTTTCAGTCTCAGCTGAACAACCGTTTCGAACGCCTTGGTGATTCCGAAACATGGATGGGCGAGGAGATCTCTCCATACGGTTTCTCGCTTGGCATTACCTATCCTGCCCTTGATGTCGAGACGCTCGTCTCGCGAGCCAGTGCAGCGCAGACGGCGTGGCAGTCCCTTACTCCGTTGGATAGGGCTGCGATCCTTGTCGAGGCTCTTGAACGTGGAGCAAAGTCATTCTTCGAGATCGGCTATGCAACGCAGCACACCACCGGACAGGGATTCGTGATGGCCTTTCAGGCCTCGGGTCCGCATGCGTTCGATCGTGCGCTCGAAGCCACAGCGCTTGGCCTTGCTGCTCAATCCTCGTTTACTCCGGGGGTGACGTGGACAAAGCCGATGGGTAAGATCAGCGTCAGCATCGAAAAGTCTTATCGCATCGTGCCGCGCGGCATCAATCTTGTTATCGGCTGTTCGACGTTTCCGGTGTGGAACACTGTTCCCGGGATGTTTGCCGGGCTTGTAACGGGCAACAGTGTTATCGTGAAGCCCCATTCCGGTGCCGTCTATCCGATCGCGATCGTCATCGCGGCACTGCGCGATGTTCTTATTGGGCTTGGGATGGACCCCGGCATTATCCAGATGGCTGTTGACACAGCTGCTGAGCCCCTTACACTCGACCTCGTCAAGCATCCATCGGTCGGCATCATCGATTACACCGGCGGCCCGACCTTTGGCGCCGTCGTCGAGAAGGTAGCTGCCGAGCATCGCAAGGTGGTCTTCACAGAAAAGGCGGGCGTCAACTGCGTCATCCTCGACTCGACGGATGACCTTGACAAGGCCATGGACAATCTTGCCTTCTCGCTGACGCTGTACTCGGGTCAGATGTGCACAGCCCCGCAGAACGTCTTTGTATCCAAGGATGGCATGCAGGTAGGGGGCGAGCACGTTTCCGTAGATGCCGTTGCTGCAAAGCTCCGCGAAAAGATCGATGCACTGGTCTTCAATGAGAAGGCCGGTCCGGGCACGCTCGGTGCCGTGCAGAATCCTATCACCGCAGCCCGCGTTGCCGAAGCTACCGCGCTCGGCCTTGAGGTTGTTCGCAGCAGTGAAGCCATCGCGCAACCCGGCTTTGACGGTTCACGTTCGATGTCGCCCCTTGTATTGAAGACAGACACCAAGCATGCCGACATTTATACAAAGGAGTGGTTCGGGCCGATCTCCTTCATCGTCGTGACTGACTCTTTCGAGGACTCTCTTAACGAGGTCGTCAGCAGCATTCATGAGCACGGCGCACTGAGCAGCCTTGTCTACACCACGAATGCCCACCGTATGCAGATCGCCGAAGATGCAATTGTCGCGGTCGGCGCACCGGTGGCCTTCAACTTCAACAGCTTTGTCTGGGTAAACCAGTCGGCCGCTTTCAGCGACTTCCACGGCACAGGCTGCAACCCCGCCGGTAACGCCACTTTCGCCGACTGGCAGTTTGTCACGAACCGGTACAATGTGGTGGGCGTGCGCAAGCAGGCGTAGGGAAGAGAATTACGGAATTACGGAATTACGGAATTACGGAACGACCGAGTCACTTGTCGTGGGGTCGCAGCATGCTGCGACCTTACAGGTTACCTTGTGGGGTCGCAGCATGCTGCGACCCTACCGGTCACTCGTCATTCCGTCATGCTGTGATTGCCACCGAATCGGTAGCTAACACTGAGATTGAATAAGATGTCAGCGAATGCGGCATCACCGATCACCTCGACACCTCGGATTTGAGTGCGGAGCTTGTCAATGTGGCTCTGCGTGCGATTACGGTAGGCGGCGATCGGCGTGCTGAGGAAGACGGAAAGTGCAGCCGTGGAGTAACCGATACCAGGTTCAACGCTTACAGCATAGCCGGGTCGGCGGAATCCGGCACTACCGCCGATCAGGTCGGAGGAAGGCACGCCCTCAGCGCGAGCGCCAATGTAAGCTGTCCATCCGTTGAACATTCCGTACATCACTCCCAGACGTACACCGAACTGATCGGCACTCGAGTACTCCGAGCTGTCAGCAGTGCCTGCCGGATTGGCCGTGCGCAGTCGAACACCATTCGTGTTGGTTAGATTCGACATGTAGAAGACGTTACTCATAAGAACAAAGTCGGTTGCCAGCGTATGAATGCCCTGAGCATCGAGGGTGAGTCCAAAGCCACCGTCGCCGAGCTGGATCGATTGATCAACGAAACCCGCCACAGTCTGATCTCTCTGCGGTCCCTGATTGAAGAAATCATCCACAACGTCATACTTGCCCGTGGGAAGCTTTACACCAAGGGCTACCGAGTAATTGGACTCCGAGGTTGATGGATCAAAGAGCCAGTAGCCAACAGAGAGCCGCACGTCACCCAGACCTGCCGACGAGGTCATTCGCCTGTCGCCAGCCCATGTGCCGATAAGAGCTCCCGTGCTGTCGAACCGCGGGTTTCCCCCATGCTCATAGAGCGATGTGCGGTCGTTGTAGTTGAGTGGCACCACCGCATTGACGAAGATCCTGTCAGTCAATCCATAACTCAATGCCAGATCGATCGAACCGGCGTTGTTGATGACCTCCGTCCCCTGCTCGACGCGGAACGATTCTTCATGATCACCGCGGAAGTGGCGGAAAGAGCGGAAAAACCGCGCACCCGTTACGACGTTGAACTCACCCTCTCTGAGATTGAAGGTGTTGCCCGTATTCGTTCCGCACATGGTGCCGCCACGTACAGCCACGCAGCCCTGAGACCGCAGATCTGCCGAAGCAAGGGCCAGAATTGAGACAATGCAGATGAAGACGTAGCGAGTTGCCATGCGAGTACCCCGTCGAAACAGTAGTGATTGACGGGGCGCAACATAGAGGCATGCAGGGCCAGCCTGCAAGAGCAAGGAACCTATGTTTCTTAATTTTCGACGTGCAAATTCGTGTTACAGGTTTCAGGCTTCAGGTTTCAGGTTTCAGGTTTCAGGTTTCAGGTTTCTACTCGTGCCGAAGCCGCCCCTCTGCGGCGAAGCCGCCCTCAAAGCCCGATCACCCACTGAACAACGGGGATAGGAAGGGGCGACCAATCAGAGTTGTTCTCGAGATTGAGAAGGTTCCCCTTGTAGCCAGCAAAGCCAAACTGCCAGTAGGAGCCAGAACCGTACTCCCAGCGAATGGCAGGGATGATGAAGATGTTGGAGTACGTTGTAAAGCTCCGCGTGAAGGATCGCTCGGGTTCGTAATAGAAGTACTCATCGTTTCGCATCCATCGACCATCAGGCAGAAGGACTGAACCCGATGCGGTGATCATGAACGCGTCAACGATCAGACGGACATTCCGTGCGAGTTTCATTGAAGCTCCGAGTGCCAGATAGGCGCGTGGAGTTGTGATCTGCCGCATCTCCGACCGCTCAGAAAAACTCGGTGTCGCATACGTCTCAACAGCCAGGGATGTTGCTCCGAATCCGCCAGTGAGCGAGAGGTTCATCGCGGCCGAGGTCATCGACAGTGTGAGCGTCGGCGCCGCGAGAAAGTTCCTATCAGCCAAACTTCCGCCCCAACCCACAAAGCCCCCTGCCCCCAGCCAAAGGTTATCTCCAAGGGGCATTCGATACATCGCTGTGGCAACCATCGGCGCACTGAACCATGATGATATCAGCCCTACACTGAAACGCTCGGTCGGAAACGCTTCGATTGCCATCCCTGCAATATTGAACTGTATGCTTGATGAGCCTTTGGGCATGGGAAGCGCGCTGGATGTAAGGACATAGGTTGCCGTCTGCACTCCAGCTGCAGCTGATTGATCTGTCTGTGACTGGTCATCCAGTGCCGAGATCGATCTGATAAGATGCTTGGGAAGGACAAGTCGCGTTTGGTCGTTCAGAAGCACCATGATCTCGCGCGCATCCATGTTCATGATGCGCCCGATCAAAACGTTTCCGTCGTTACGCTCAATTCTTCGAATCGTGACGGTATCGCTCCACGAACCCTGTTGAGCCAGCAACGAAAGGCCAGTGCCCAGAAGGCAGCTCACGATGACGAGGATCAACCGTGTCCGCATCACATCCTCACAAAGTAGCCGACTGTGGGGACCGGTATCATCTGCAGCTCACCGTCGAAGTACAAGAACGGAAACGCAACCTGAAACGCCGAGTTCGATCCGGTGGCGACGCGCAGCCCCGGCATGCCGAACATGAACATACTCGAGTTATCGCCCGCCGAGAGAATGATCGAATCAAACATCAGGGAAACCTTCGACCAGGCATGCGTTTGTCCGGCGACTGAGAACAGCGCGCGACCACCTCCATCACCATCAACGGAGACGTATCCATATCCCGTCGAGAGCGTCAGATTCGATGCGCGACTTCCGAATGTTAGTGACCCATAGGGGAGGGCGAAAAAGAGGAACTGCGGTATCCAGCCGTTCCAACCGATCAAGGCTCCAGCTGCGACATTGACGTTCTCGGAGATGTTTGCCGTTGCCTTGATCGACCCGATAATCGGAGAGCCGACATAGGTCGTAAGGATACCCACCGAGAGATTCTCTGCAGGTGCAAACTGAAAGTCAGGTCCAACGGTGGTAAACAGAATGTACGCGCCATCGTCACCGATAGGGAACCCGTTCGTTGTAATGAAGTATCGCGAAGAGAAAGGCAGCTCGCGTGCTTTGGATTCACGCTGAGCAACGCTACGAACCACTGATGGGGAGACCGAGCGGACCAGCGCCCTGGGAATGATCACTGAACCAATTGCCGTTGAGTCGAGCAGGATCTCACGTTCATCGGACGACAGCAGCACCCCCACATACTGTCCCCCGTCGACCTTCTCAACCGTCACCCACGAACCCGGTCGCAGTGACTCCTGCGCCGATGCGCTCTGTATGAGCATCGAGACGGCGAGACACAGCATCAGGATAGTCCCGATGGATGTCCGGCATAACGGTGATGGTGCAGACTTCATCGTATCACAAACTAACGAAAATGGCTCCCTGTGGGAGCCATCATCGTAGTTTCTTCGTAGTGAACAGGGGGCTTACCAGCACTGATCCATTGGCGTGTATTCCATGCCAAATGCTTCGGCGACGGCTTCGTAGACGATCTTTCCGTCCACGACATTGATACCGAGTTCAAGTTCCTTGCTGGCCTTGCAGGCATCCTTCCAGCCGTGATTGGCAAGCTGGATGGCGTATGGAAGTGTAGCGTTGGTAAGGGCGATGGTTGAGGTATATGGCACAGCGCCAGGCATGTTTGCCACGCCGTAGTGCACAACGCCGTCGACCACATACGTTGGGTTTTCGTGTGTCGTTGGCTTGCAGGTTTCCACGCAGCCGCCTTGATCGACCGATACGTCAACGATCACCGAACCTGGCTTCATGGTCGAAAGCATGTCGCGTGTGATCAGATGCGGAGCCTTTGCACCAACGATCAGCACACCACCGACGACGAGGTCTGCCGTCTTGACCGCTTCGCGGATGTTGGCGTTGGTAGACATTTGGGTGACGACATTGGCCGGCATCACGTCGTTGAGATAGCGCAGTCGATAGAGGTTGTTGTCGAACAGCGTGACGCTGGCACCCAGACCGGCAGCCATCTTCGCCGCGTTCGTACCGACGACGCCACCACCGAGCACGACGACTTCTGCTGGACGTGTACCCGGGACGCCACCGAGCAGAATACCGCGACCGCCCATCGGATGTTCAAGGTACTTGGCACCTTCCTGCGTGGCCATGCGACCAGCAACTTCAGACATTGGGATCAGCAGTGGTAGCGATCCATCGGCCTTCTGCACGGTCTCGTAGGCGATACACGTCGCACCGGCATTGACCATTGCCTCGGTGAGCTCACGTGAAGCGGCAAAGTGGAAATACGTGAAGAGCGTTTGACCCTTGCGGATAAGGCTGTACTCGGGAGCGATCGGCTCCTTGACCTTCATGATCATGTCGGCCTTGGCGTACACCTCGGCAGCCGTGTCGATGATGGTTGCTCCTGCTGCGATGTAGGCATCGTTGGAGAAACCGCTGCCGACGCCGGCGTTGGTTTCAACGATGACCTGATGACCATTCGCACGCAGTGCATCAACACCGCCCGGTGTTAACGCCACGCGCTTTTCGTTTGTCTTGATCTCCTTTGGTACGCCGATCAGCATAACCGTCCTCGCTTATGGGTTGTTTGGGGGAAGAATTCGCAATTCAGGACTGCAAAACTGCGAAATCGGCGCTCAATTGCCGAACAAAAGCCCCGCAAGAACCATCACGAGCAGAAGCGTCAGAAACAGCGATACACTCCGTCGGGGCATCTTCCGGTGCCAGAACGGCAGCGCTATCAGCAGCCCGCCGAGTAGACCAGCAATGTATCCCGCCAGCTCGCTACCGAGCCACAGTGACCAGGAGCGGAAGGGGGCGATCCCCCACCATGGTGTGACGTGTTCCCAGCCGGCAAGCCCCCTGACGGCATCGCGAAGCCCCCAGTCAGGAACAGAGACAAAGGAAACACCCAATGCGATGAGAAGGCCCATGGAGAGCAATGGCGGACGGGAAGCCTCACGGAGTATCTGACGAACGTCTGGCGTGATCATCAGCAGGCCAAGCACGCCGAGTAGAAAGCCATGCACGGAGTAGGTGCGCGCCAGCAGGAGTGCGCCGGGCTCTATGCCGAGCACGGATGTGATGATGCCCCCAAGTGGCGCATTGCTGAGTTCATGTCCCATCACGCGACGGGATATCTCCGCGTACACGTCATCGACAAGGATGCGGCCGCTCCAGCCCCCAGCCACGGCCAGCAGCGTCAGCGACAGAAATCGCAGCCACAAACGACGGTCTGTCTCGAACGTGCGAAGCGCACCCAGCACCAAAAGCAGCACGGCCAGTAATCCGAGCAGAAGGTCTGACATCCAGTAGTGAATACGTCGGACGGTGGTCCCGTGCGGGGCGTTGTGGATCGACACACGGATCGAACTCTGAGCGGCACTCAGCACCGGCTCACCCCCTAATGCCGGGGCCAGCTGTGGACTTTCCTTTGATGCAAAGACGGTGTCGGTATATGGCCCACTGCGCAGCAGGCGCGTTGATGTTACGAGGGTCTGCAGCGTTCCGTCGGAGGAACGAACTGGTTCGGAGGACGGGACGTACCACATCGAAAGGAGCATGCCGGTAAGCACGACAATGGCGAGCACGACGGCGCTGAGTCCAATAAGGGCCGGACGAGCCTTCTCCATCGATGATCGCATTACGTCCGTCATACTTCGGTACTTCTGGTTGTGCGGATGTATAGCCGACCTCCATCTGTGCGGCATTCCAGCGTTGCAAGGGGCGTGCGGGGCGGTCCGGCAACGGGCTCCCCGGTGATGGCGAACGCCCCGCCATGACAAGCACATCGTATGCGCTGCGCTTTGGCATCGAAGGCCAGCGGGCAGCCTGCGTGCGTGCAGGTAAGGTCTAGAGCTGTCACCACATCCGCACTGCGGCTCAGCAGCACCATCTGTCCGCCGACGTTCACGACGCGCCGAGCGCCATCGGAGATCACCTCATCCACGGGCCCCAGATCCACTGTTCGGATGTCCTGGGCATGCTGCGGCTGCAAATACTCCGACGTGGCCAGAGTAAGCGATGTCAGGCCCGCAGCAGCAGCAATTGCCCGAAGCCATGACCGTCGGTCCATTCTGGCTAATTTTGTGCTTTCCATTTCCGACGCGAAAGTGAACTGAATGCCCGTACCACTGCTGGACCTCAAAATACAGTACCGCGCGCTCAAGCCCGAGATCGACGCTGCGCTTATCCGCGTTGCCGAGTCACAGGCCTGCATTCTTGGTCCGGAGGTCGACGCTCTCGAACGTGAGCTCGAAGCCTACCTCGGCGTGAAACATGCCATCGGCGTCTCCAGCGGTACCGACGCGCTTCTTATGGCCCTGATGGCCCTGGGAGTGGGACCCGGCGACGAGGTCATCGTGCCGACGTTCTCCTTCTTCGCTACTGCGGGTTGCGTGTCTCGTCTGAACGCCACACCCGTCTTTGTCGATGTTGACAACGTCACGTTCAACCTCGATCCCGAATTGACGCGTAAGGCCATTACCAGCCGCACAAAGGCCATCATCCCCGTGCACCTGTTCGGTCAGGCAGCTGACATGGATGCCTTCATGGCCATCAGCCGTGAATTCAACATCCCGATCATCGAAGACGCCGCGCAGGCTATCGGCACGCAGACGTCTGATGGACGCCGCGTTGGCAGCATCGGCCATATCGGGTGCTTTTCATTTTACCCAACGAAAAACCTCGGCGCCTTTGGTGACGGTGGACTGGTGACGACGAATGACGAAGAGATGGCCGTACGCCTGAAGCAGATCCGCAATCATGGCATGGAGCCCCGTTACTACCATAAGATCATGGGCGGGAACTTCCGTCTTGATGCAATGCAGGGGGCTGTCCTGCGCGTCAAACTGCCACACCTTCCCTCGTGGCATGCCGGACGTCGTCGTAATGCCGAGCTCTACACGCGGCTGTTCATGGAGGCCGGTCTAAGCTCTGCTCCGGGCATGACATCATTTGGACCGAATGATGCCATCCTTCTGCCCAAGGCCATCAGTGAAGGGTCGGCACCGGACCATCACATCTTCAATCAGTTTACGATCCGCTCTTCGCATCGCAACGCCCTTCGTTCGTTCCTTGCTGAGCGTGGCATCGGCAGTGAGATCTACTATCCGGTACCATTCCATCGTCAGGAGTGCTTTGCCGGGTTGAACTGTGATGACAATTCTTTCCCGATCTCGAACTGTCTGGCGGCGACGGTTCTATCGCTTCCGATCTATCCTGAACTCGAAGAGCACCATATCCAAGAGGTCGTTGCGGCGATTGCCGAATTCGAGCGATCACATCTCGAGAGCACGTCGGAGTGCCCCGACTGTGCAGAATGCGGAACCCACGTCTAACGACCACATCGGAGGCAGACAATGAATCAGCAGCAGTTTCAGCAGGGATTCCGTGTACAGTTCGGACGCACAAAGGACAGCATCGTTGCACAGGTAGTGCTTGGTCTGGCCGTTGCACTGTTTGGCATTGCCATGCTGCTGGACCGCTTGGGCATGCCCGAGATGTATAGCATTGTACAGATGTGGTGGCCAACGGGCGTGATCGTCTACTCTTCAGTGCGCCTGTTGACGGGTGCGGGCTCGACGTTCTGGTCGGGACTCATGATCATCATCATGACGGTGATCCAGCTCAAAAAGCTCGGTGTGGTGGATCAGTTCTGGGGTGTCTTCTGGCCTCTTATCCTCATCATCATCGGCATCTGGATCATGATCTCCCGGCTTCGTTCGCGGCAGCAAGGTCAGCCCCCTTCCGACATTCCCGGCGCGAGTTATCGCGTTGAGGACGAATCCTCATCGCAGCGCTGATGACCGTACGCCCGGACCGCATTCGTGTTCTGACTCCTACACGTCCCGAGCCCGTGGGTTCCGGGCCAGTGGTGTACTGGATCAATCGTGACCGACGTCGCGACGACAACTGGGCACTGCTGTATGCGCAGCAGGTTGCTCTTGAACGTAAGGTTCCGCTCATCGCCGTTTTCTGTCTGGTTCCAACCTTCCTGGATGCCACGCTCCGTCAATACGACTTCATGATCAAGGGGCTCGAAGAACTCCAGCGCGATCTGTCAGAAGTGAACATCGGTTTCCGTGTTCTGCTTGGCAGTCCGAAGGATGCCTTGCTTGCCTTTCTCGATTCGACGTCACCGTCATTGCTTGTGACGGACTTCGAGCCGCTGCGAATCAAGAAGCAATGGATCGACGAGGTCATCGCCGGCTCCAGCGTGCCCTTTCATCAGGTCGATGCCCACAACATCGTTCCCTGCTGGGTGGCCTCTCCAAAGCTCGAGTTCGCCGCCTATACCATTCGACCGAAGATCACCAAGCTCCTGCCAACATATCTCGAAGAGTTTCCTTCGGTGGAGCGCCATCCGTTTGACGGACCACAAAGCCCCCTGACGGACTGGTCTGCCGTGCGTGCTTCACTGCGCGTCGACACGTCCGTGGGCCCGGTCTCGTGGCTTACCCCGGGAGCTGCCGCCGGGCGTGCCCGTCTTGATGCCTTTGTTGCCAGGATCGAACAGTACGCTGATCGAAATGACCCAACCAAACCCGGACAGAGCGGTCTGTCGCCGTACTTCCACTTCGGCCAGATTGCTCCGCAGCGTGCCGCCCTTGCCACGCCGCAAGCAGGCGAACACTCCGAAAGCTTCCTCGAAGAGCTCATCATTCGTCGGGAGCTGAGTGACAACTTCACATACTATAACGATCGGTATGATTCATTCGATGGCTATGCCGCCTGGGCACAGCAGACCTTGAATGATCACCGCAATGACCTTCGCGACTACTTGTATACCGCTGAACAATGGGAAGGGGCTCGCACTCACGATGAGCTCTGGAATGCCGCCCAGCGTGAGCTCGTCACAACCGGCAAGCTCCATGGATTTATGCGGATGTACTGGGCAAAGAAGATCCTGGAGTGGAGTTCATCGCCCGATGAATCGCTGGCCATCGGCATCTATCTCAACGACAAGTATGCACTCGATGGACGCGATCCGAATGGGTATGTGGGAGTGGCCTGGAGCGTAGGGGGCGTGCACGACCGTGCTTGGTTTGAACGACCCGTCTATGGCAAGATCCGCTACATGAATGCCAACGGGTGTGCCCGCAAGTTTGACGTGAAATCCTACATTCGACGCTATGCGCAAAACACGCTTTTATAACGTCATCCTTCTTGGTCTTGCCGCCATTGCCACCATGGTGGGGCAGACCCCAACGACCCACACGCTCAAGCTTGGCAGGGGGCTCAAGGAGTTCGATGAGTACCTGCTGAAGTCCACCTACGAGCAACGCTCCGTCACGAAGATCTTCGACAACGATCAGCTGCTTGGCGATACCACCGACATCGTGCGTGTTGTCATCGCAGCGCGCTGCTCGGTGGCGCGCGTTACCGTTGATGGACAGGAAAAGGAGAAGTTTCTCACGATCCGTCTTTTCCAGCTGCAGACGAGCTCGGATACCTTCGATGTGATGTCGGCCGGCACCAAGGTGCGCTGCTGGTTCTCCGACTCAGGAAGTGTCTTCACGGTTGATGATGTCCCGACGGCCGACACGATAACGGCGCTACTAAGCAACGTCGTCCTGGGTGAAGGGGGCGCAAAGACCGGCAACGTCCTCGATGCCAGGAAGCCAGTATCCGTAGGGTCGACATGGAAAATGAACATTGCTGCGCTCAAGCGCATTCTTGGACGTGAACAGGTTCGGCTGATGAAGAAGCTCGATGGCACCGTCAGCTTTTCCTCGATCGACAGTACAGGTCCCATGCCGACGGCGATCGTGACAGCCAGGGCCGAAGCCCCAAAGTTCAGCATGCGGATTGACGGCGCCCCTTACCCGCTTGTCGGATCACTGGTGGCCGAGTTCCGCTACGTTGTTCCTCTCGACACGAGATTTCCGCCTGTGGCGCTCACAACATCGACCACGCAGACCTATACCGCACGGCAGGGTTCACAGCGCGCTGAGTCGTTTGTGACCACCAGTCGACAGTCCGAATTCATCCGGTGAGCCATAGCCGACATGCTGCTGCCGTAGCAGCTCTCGGTGTATGCGCGCTCCTGTGGAGCAGCGGCGGCCTGCTGATCAAACTGCTGCCGCTCTCGCCCCTTGCCATAGCGGGAATGCGGAGTGCTATCGCTGCCTGCGTGATGTATCTCTGGGTCCGCCGAAAGGGGCCGATGAATCCCGTCTGGACACCCGCACAGTTCGGGAGCATCATCAGCTACATGTTTACCGTGGTGCTGTTTGTGTGGGCCACCAAGCAGACCACGGCGGCCAATGCGATCCTCCTTCAGTACACCGCACCGGTGTGGGTAGCCCTCTTCAGCGCGGCCATCACAAAGGAGCGGCTGAAGAAACTTGATGTGATTGTTGTGCTCTGCGTCATGCTCGGCATGATCGTGTTCTTCCTCGACGCCCTTACGCCGGGCGCGATGTTCGGGAATGTTCTGGCGGTGGCCAGCGGCATTGCATTTGCCGGTGTGGCGCTGTTTATGAGAGCCCAGAAAGGCACGTCCACAACAGAGAGCATCATTCTGGGTAATGTCCTCACCGCTGTGGTTTGCATTCCCTTTGCAGGGGGCCTTCCGGATGCATCCATGGATTGGATCGCACCACTGCTTGTCCTCGGCATCCTGCAGCTTGGTGCTTCATACCTCCTCTACTCATGGGCACTTGCCCACGTTACGGCTCTTGAGGCCGTGTTGATTACCGTGCTCGAGCCCCTTCTCAACCCCGTCTGGGTTGGACTGGCTCTGGGTGAAATGCCATCTACAACGGCACTCATCGGAGGCTGCCTGGTGGTTGCCGCCGTTGTTGTCCGCGGATTGGTAGGATCCCGGCCCGGAACATCTCGTAGGTAAATGTGACTTTTGTATCTTTGCGCCCTGTTAGGCCAACTTAGCTCAGCTGGTAGAGCAGCTGATTTGTAATCAGCAGGTCGCCGGTTCAAGTCCGGCAGTTGGCTCTTCAAGACGGCGGATGTTATCACACGATGACATCCGCTTCCTCGTTTTAGGGGGCGAAGCTTTGCACCATTAGTTTTGAAGGTATGGAACAGATCCTCAACTACTACGCTGCCCAGATCTCCTACCTCTGGTCAACGGTAAGTCAGCCAACGTGGCATAGCTTCTTCTGGTGGCTGGTTGCGCTTTCGGTTGCGGTCTGGAGTCTGGAGATCATCATTCCCTGGCGCCGTAATCAGCCGGTGATACGAAAGGACTTCTGGCTCGACACGTGGTACATGTTCTTCAACATGTTCGTCTTCGGAGCTATCGGATACTCCGGGATCAGCATGGTGGTGCGCTCCGCCGTGTCCGATGCATTCCCGTTTCTTGACGGTCTTCATGGGGTTATGGCGGACCTGCCCAAGTGGGCACTGCTGCTGATCATCTTCGTTGCACGCGACTTCATTCAGTGGAACGTGCATCGGCTGCTGCACGCCTCATCTACCCTTTGGGAGTTTCACAAGGTCCACCACAGCGTCCAACAGATGGGCTTCGCTGCCCACCTGCGATTTCACTTTGCCGAGAACATCGTCTATGGTGTGCTGGAGTACATTCCACTCATGCTGCTCGGTATCGATCTCGTCGACTTCTTCGCCGTGGGCGTCTTTGCCACGGCGGTTGGACATCTCAACCACGCGAACATCGTGCTCCCTGTGGGCCCCCTGAAGTACATCTTCAACACCCCGCAGATGCATATCTGGCACCACGCAAAGCATCTGCCTGAAGGCGTCAAAAGTGTTAACTACGGCCTGACACTGAGTATCTGGGACTGGCTGTTCGGCACTGCGTACATGCCCGCCTCCGGACGCGACATTCCTCTTGGATTTGATGACGTGGAGCACTATCCCCACGGCTTCCTTCGGCAACTGATTGCCCCGTTTCGACGAGTTAAGTAGATCGCATCGCTACCGCAGCAATTTTTCATTTCTTCTCAAAGGCCATCCATGTCAGTTGTCATCGTTACCGGAGCTGCCTCAGGCATTGGCGCAGCCATAGCTCGCCGATTTGTTCAGCAGGGAGCATCCGTTGTGCTCGCAGACATTCAAGACGGTCCCGGCCAGCAGCTGGCCGATGAGCTTTGCCACAGTGGCGGAAAGGCCATCTACGTTCACTGCAACGTAGCGGACCCGGAGCATCACACGGCATGTGTTGAGGCGGCGATGCGGGAGTACGGACGTCTCGATATTGCCGTAAACAACGCCGGAATTGCCGGCCAGGGGGCTCCCACGGCAGAATTCCCAATCGACGAGTGGAGACGCGTTGTCGACGTTAATCTCTCCGGCGTGTTCTATGGCATGCGCGCTCAGCTGCCTGTTATGCTTAAGCAGGGCAAGGGATCGATCATCGTTGTCTCATCCATCCTTGGCGCTGTTGGCTTTGCCGGTGCGCCCGCCTATACCGCATCGAAGCATGGCCTTCTCGGCCTGGTGCGAGCTGCCGCCCTGGATCACTCCTCTCAGGGGGTACGGGTTAATGCCGTCGGGCCGGCATTCATCGACACTCCAATGATCTCCGGCGTCATGCAAATGCCCGAAATCGCCGGCTCGGTGGTGGCAAGGCACCCGATTGGCCGCATCGGCACCCCTGAAGAAGTGGCGGCCGTGGTGGCATTTCTTGGCTCGGACGATGCATCATTTGTAACCGGAAGTTACATCCCCGTCGACGGCGGGTATCTTGCCCAGTGATCGACCGTAACTTTTTTTTTCGAAGCCATGTAACCAAAGAGCTCGTTTCCTGACATAGGGGTGACGAAATCCGTTCACTCTCCCACGTAAGGATGACGTATGACCAAATCTTTCCTATGTATCTGCGCTCTGCTTGCAACCGCAACAACAGCTTTGTTTGCCCAAGGTGGCTTTGAGGGAATCGTCTCTGACGCAAAAAGCACCGCCGTGATGAAGAACGGCAACGTCATCTCCGTCGGTTACAGTGTCCCCCAGCCGCTCTTTAGTGACGGTGTGATCGTAATCTACTCGCCCGACCTCCAGACCGTCGTTGCCTCGAGGAAGTTCGGTGGAAAGGATGAAGATGTCATCACCGGCGTCGCCGTTGCCGCCGACGGCTCGATCTGGATCTGCGGGTACACCTTGTCAAATGACCTCCCAATCCCCGCTTCACCAATCACTGGCTCGTTCAAGGGGTCGATGGATGGCTTTGTGGCTAAGCTCTCCCCAGACCTCAAGACGGTTCTGGGTGGAATGTATATCGGCGGAAGCGGTCCCGACCGTGCTAACGCCATTGCCATCGGTGCAACTGGTGATGTAGTGGTTGTAGGAGAGATCAGCTCCTCCAAGGCACTGCCCACCATCAATAGCTTTGATGAATCACACAATGGCAAGAAAGACGGCTTCTTCATTTGCCTCGACGCTACGGCCAAGATCGTCAATGCCGCAAGCTACCTCGGAGGCCTGCTGGACGATGTGATGACCTCGGTCACCATCGACTCCAAGAACAACGCTGTCATCGGTGGCTACACGTCCTCGGATGACTTCCCGACGTACCCTGTTAAAACACGTGTATGGGTGGAGGACGGCGGCTGCCCTTATTACGGATGCACGACCGGTCACTGGGAAGAATCCGGTGAATCTCCCTTCGACAACACGTTCGGCGGGTTCACGGATGCCGTCGTCCTGAAGTTCCAACTGTCGGGGTCACCAGTGTTCTCTGCGTTCTTTGGAGGCGAAAAAGATGAGTATGGAACGGCTGTGGCCACAGGTCCAGACGATATCGTGTATTTACTCGGTGAGACGAGGTCGAATGACCTTCCGATTCCTGCCGAAGTTGAGTCGAAGTTCGGTGGGGTGCGCGACGGCTTCTATGCGGCGATTTCCGCAAACGGCCTGAAGCTTGCGTCGGCGCAGTACATCGGCGGTCCCGGCGACGAAAGGATTTGGGGTGCGGTGGCCTCCGGAAACATCGTTACAGCCGTTGGTACCACCACGGGTCCGATTACGGAGACAGGCCTTGGCGCAAGCTCCGAACTTCGAGGCGACCTTGATGGACTGCTTGTCCGCCTTTCGACCTTCGAGACCACATTTACCACTGTGTTCGGCACCAGCGGCAAAGATCAACCGCTGTCACTGACATTGGATTCCTATGGAGACGTCTACCATTGTGGCTACCGCACAGTGCCCGGCAGTTCTTCGCCGCAGGCTTACACCGACAAGTTTGCCTTTGGTGTGGTAACATGGAGGGGGCCAACCACGACATCTTCCCTTTGCGAGGGAACGCCGGTGACCATCAGCTGGAGTGCTGACGGGATGCTGGCTTCAGACACCTATTCGATCCAGCGCTCGGGCGATGGGAATGCGTGGACGTCGGTGGTCAGCGGACTGAAAACAAGGTCGTATCAGTGGACTCCGAAATCAGACGACGTGGCCGGTGGCTCGTTACAGCTTCGGGTCCTGTCAGGCCGCGGCAACGTTGGACTTAGTCCGCTGACATACGCCACAGGAGCTCTACCTGCGATCACAGCGCAGCCGCAGGGTGCTACAACGTGTTCCGGACGCCCCCTCACATTATCGGTTGCCTCATCCACCGCCAATGCCGCATTCCAATGGCGCAAGGACGGGGTGAACATAGCAGGCGCTACATCGGCAACGTACAGCATTGCCAATCCCACCATGAGTGCCACTGGATCATATGATGTGGTGCTCACCTCTTCGTGTGGGTCAAAGACCAGCGATGCTGCAACAGTCCTGATCGCCGACAATCCAGTGATCACGCAGCAGCCAGCAGCAGCTTCCGTCAATGCCGGAGCTGTGCTGGAGCTGACGATCAAAGCTGAGGGGCCTGGTCTGAGCTATCAATGGTCACATAACGGATCGCCGATCCCTGCTCCCGAGGGAACGGCTGCGACCCTGAAGATCGCTGCAGTCTCCATCGACCGCCAGGGCACGTATCAGTGTGCGGTAACATCAGAGTGCGGACGCACGACGAAGAGCAACGAGGTCAGCGTCGTCGTCACCGGTATCGACGAAGAGGTTCAGAGAGGCTTTGCAGTATGGCCGGTTCCGGCAACAGATGCCGTTCAGCTGCACTGGGAGGGTCAGGATGTTCGCACGATCGTCGTCATCGACAACACGGGCAGTGAAGTTCGGCGCGCCGATGTGACAGCCGGAACAACGGATGCCAAGGTTAGCGTGAGCGACCTGGCCTCCGGGTCCTACACGATCGTTCTTGAATCACCTGCCGGACGTCTCTCCCGTCGGTTCTCCGTTCTGCGATGAGCTTATGAGAGCATAGCCGACAACGGCCACAGCGCCTACGACGTTCAGCCAGAGAAAGCTGACAACATCAAAGGCCCAGAAGGAAACAACAATCGCTTCAGCAGCAATGGCACCACGGAATACGTCGGTGCCATTTGCTTTTTTGACAAAGAACGCCACCAGAAAGATCCCGAGGATGGGTCCGTAGAACAGACTTCCGAGAACGTTCACTGCTTCGATCAGAGATCCCATCTGCGTTGCCAGCATGCTCATGGCGATGCCGAAGACGGCCCACATAAGGGTATGCCACCGGGCAGCTGTAACGTCTGCTGCGGTGTTGGTGATCCCGCGCAGATCTACCACGCTGGCAGTTGCTAGCGAGTGAAACCCTGCCGAGATGCTGCCCCAGGAGGCCATGATAACGACGGCGAAGATCAGGCCGACGAGACCGGCCGGCAGCATGGTCCGAACGTAATACAGAAAGATGTAGTTGGTGTCGTTGGACTCAAGGATCCCGGTCGAGCGCACAAAAGCTCGATACTCCGAGCGTAACCGTGTCGTGCTGTCGTAGGCGCGGCGGTATGCATTTTCGGCGCCCGGACGTTTGGCAAGCACCAGATCTGCACTACGCTCAAGCTCGGCATTGGCTGATCCCCACTTCTGAAGCAGCGAAGCTGCCCTTGCAGTGTCGGCAAGAGCGGCCCTCTGTGCAACAGCTTCATTGAAAAAGATGGGGCTGGGCACAACGCTGTAGAGCGCTACCAGCAGCGCTCCAATGAGCAGGATACCGAACTGCATCGGGATCTTCACGACGCCGTTAACAAGCAGTCCGATTCGGCTTTCACGGATATTCTTTCCGGTGATGAAGCGGCCGACCTGACTCTGATCCGTGCCAAAGTAAGAGAGCGCCAGAAAGAAGCCCCCTATAATTCCACTCCAGAGGTTGTACTTGTCATGAAGGTCGAACTGCGTTGTGATGATGTTCAGCTTGCCGGCGATCTCGGACAGGCGTAAGGCATCGGCCATCGACATGTCATTCGGAAAGCCGTTGGCAAGGAAGACGCCTGCCGCAGCCATGGATGTGAGAATGATCCCAAACATTAACGTCTGCGTGTGCGCTACCGAACGCGCACCTCCCGAGAGAGTGTACAGCAGCAAAAGTCCACCCACGACAATGTTTGTTGCGTAGATATTCCAGTCGAGCAACGTCGCCACGATAATGCTTGGCGCGTAGATACTGATGCCGGTACTGAGTCCACGAGACAGCAGGAACAGTGCACTTGTGGTGATCCTCGTTCGACGGTCAAATCGCTGCTCAAGAAACTCGTATGCCGTATAGGCGTTCACCTTCCGAAACATCGGGATGAATACCACACTGATAACGACCATCGCCAGCGGCAGGCCGAAGTAATACTGTACGAAGCGCATCCCATCAGTAAAGGCCTGACCCGGTGCGGAGAGGAAGGTGATGGCACTGGCCTGCGTGGCCATCACGCCAAGAAGCACCGAGTACCACGGCATGGACTGCCCAGCACGCAGGTAATCATCGGCCGTTGTGTTGCCCTTGCCGCGCCAAAGACCATACAGAATGATTCCGACGAGCGTCGAGAGAAAGACACCCCAGTCGAGAACGCTCATTTTCCAAGGCTCAGCATATTAGCCAGCAGGCGCATTCCGCCGGGCACACCGGCCGGTAGCTGGCGGAAGAGAGACAATGCGCAGTAGACATAGTGACCCTTGCCGTGTCGCGCATAGACAAGCGCACCACTGTTGGGTACTTCATTCGTGTCATGCATGGAGAGGGGCGTCTCATACCGCGGATCAATACTCTCAGCAAAGTACAAGCCCCGTTCCTGCACCCATCCGTCAAAGTCCATAGCGTCAATACGATTGGGGCGCGTCAGCAGCGGATGATCAGTCAGCTGAATCTTCACATTTGCGTCTTCCTCGGTCACCCGGGAACGGCCTACAGAAAATGGGAAGGGGCCAATGGACTTAATAGCCATATCCTGTGTGGTCATGTAACTCATCACCAGCGTGCCGCCTTTTTCAACGTAACTCATCAGTGCCGGCATAAGGAACTGCATGCTCTTGCGCGTGTTGACGGCACGAATTCCAACAAGCACGGCATCGTACTTCAGAAGCTCATCGGTTTTGAGGATCGTCTCATCATCGATCTCATCAACCGTCACACCAATGCTGCGCAGGAAATCTGGTGTGAACTCGCCGGCGCCGGCCACATAGGCGATCCGCTTTGCGCGAATCTCGATCGGGGCAACCACAACGCGCACGGTAGCCGGTTCGGTGTACTGTAGTGTTGGAAGATGATCATACGTGATGGTGCGAACGCTCGAAGAGTAGTCCCTTCCGTCAACCCGCAGCACGAAGGTGACCGTCGCGGTCTGACGTACTGTCGGCTCCACCGTGATCAGGGTATCGGTCTTTGCACGCACAGCAATGTTGCTTATGCGAGCGACCACAGACGTACCATCCATGCAGAGCAGCTCAGCATTGTTGATCGCCGTGTATGCTCGCACGCGGATAGGAATGCGCAGCGGTGCCCCGGCCTGACGAACAACGACCCTGGACATCGGCTCGATGCTTGCAACTGGCACGACACGCAACTGCTCGATCACATCGCCCTTGAGAGGGTCGAGCTTCTTGTAGCTCAGCGGCAGCGAGGTCGTGATTGTATCAGGACCGAAAGCAAAACGCAGTCGGACGTTGAGATCGGATGGTGTTACGGACTGACCCAGCAGCGCTTCGTCAGTCAGTTCAAAAAGAGCCCCGTTTGGTGAACGGGTCAGCCAGTACGGCTGCGTGACCGAACCCATGCAGGCAGCCTTCGCCCCCTCGACAGTTCGCAGAGAGTCGTGCGGACACACGATATCACGTCGCACTGCACCCCAAGGGAAGGCAACTTCTGCGCAGGTGATGCTCCGCCCGGCCCTCGTCGTGACACGAACCTGTGCAGTTACCGAATCACCTGAAACGATCGTTGGCACGGCAACAGATGCATCAGCCGTCAGACCTGCACAGGACAGGATGATCTCGTCTAACTCCTCAAGCTTGCGCTTGCGCCAGAACTCATCGGCAACAGCGCTGATCCTGCTGCGCAGGGACAACAAAGCGTCAAGTGACCGCTCGGGATACAGCATCGAGAAACCATCGATGATGCGATCGATCTCGACACCGATCTCGGGGTGCCCTACTCTGCCCCAGGTAGTATCGATACCATCAAAGAGGCTCTTGGAGGGGGCTTCCCCTGCAAGTGTCGCAAAGAACTCCGGTTGCACTCCCGGCGTCTGAGGCGTGCCCGCCCCCTGACTCTTGTGCAGGCTACGGCTGATACCGGCAAGCTCGCCATAGCCCATGCCAAGAAGCGGATCGTAGTGTCCGACCTCTATGCGAAACATCCCGTCTGATACGGTGCTGCGATTACCAAAACGGAATGCATTGAACAGCAGACGCTTCGGCTTCCACGCCTTTGAATCGGCCATGCAGGCGGCATATGCGCGTTCGGCCAAGATTGCCGAGGCCGAGTGCTGGCCGTGGCCGGCCATTGAGTCCTTCGGGAATCGGCAGATCACCACGTCCGGACGGAACGACTGGTAGATCCGCACGACGTCGTTGGTGAGTACATCAATGTCCCATTGCCGGAAGGTCTCTTCCGGATTCTTCGAATACCCGAAATCGATCGCACGGGCGAAGTACTGCTCAGCGCCATCCATGCGACGGGCCGCAAGCAATTCGTGGGTACGGATCAGGCCAAGGGGCGCCCCCTGCTCACTGCCAATGATGTTCTGACCGCCATCGCCACGGGTGATGGACAGATATCCGGTGCGGATATGACGTCCGGTGGCAAGCCACGAAAGCAGACGCGTGTTCTCGTCATCCGGATGCGCCGCAACGTACAGAACAGAGGTCAGCCTCTTGAGTTGCTGCAGCTTGCCATGGATACGAAACGATGGTGAAGGCACACGTTGCTGTGCCAGACTGACCACTACGGCAATGGCAAGCAGACCTGCAAGTCGCACAGACCTCACGATCGATTACTTCAGCGACTTGATGATATCCTGTGCCGCGTTCTCGTAATCGGAATCACCACCAGCGGCCTTTGCGATCTCGATCGTCTGATTGGCGGCTTCACGGGCAACGTCCTTCCGACCGAGCTTTGCTGCAATGCGGGCCTTCATGAGTGCGGTCCAGTATGCCTTTGGATTCCGCTCCAGAGCCTTGCCGGCGTACTCAAGTGCCTTATCGAGATTCTGTCCCGTCTCAAACAGATACGTCGCTGCCTGCTGATACGGGATGTTTGGATTGCTGATCGCCTTTTCGATCGAGCTCAGCAGGCGGGCCTGGTTATCAGCCTTGACCGGGATGGATATCTGTGTGTTCTCCCACATGATGTCGATGGAACATGTCGAAAACGTGATGTTCCCGATATCGATGGAGAATGTCTCAACGGTGCCCGATGTCTTCGATGCCGGCACGCTGAAACGCACGATATCATCGACCTTGGGAAACTCCTCACCTGGCCAGCTTCCGGTGTTCTTGTTGATCACAACAACGAATTCCTTTTCGCCAGGGATCGTATAGAGCGAGTACGAGCCGGGCTTGACGGTGGCTCCGCCGATCTGTACTTCCTCACCGAAGGTGACCTTTGTGGCGGCGTTGGCACCGGTGCGCCATACCTGGCCAAATGGGACAAGGTCGCCAAAGACCTTCCGGCCGCGCATCGACGGACGGCTGTAGGTGATCTCGATCTTCGAGGTCGAAAAGTCCTGCGCCACCGTTGAAAGGGGGCTCAGCGAAGGAAGCTTAAGCTCCTGAGCAAATGCAGATGTGCAAAGCACAAGAACGCTGAGCAGCTGGATGAAATATTTCATGATGAGTTCCTGAATGAAGTTGTTCCAGAAAAATTCCGTTTCGTATCAATCTCTCGTACCCAGTACCCAGTACCTAGTACCCAGTACCCAGTACCCAGTACCTAGTACCCAGTACCCAGTACTCTGGCCTCGATCATCTCACACCACACATGTCCGATCAGAATATGGCACTCCTGAATGCGGGCCGTGACAGCAGACGGGACGATTACTGAGTGATTGCAGAGCTTTGCCAAAACGCCGCCGGTTCCCCCGAGCAGGCCGATGGTGCGGACACCTCGTTGGCGGGCTTCTTCCACAGCCATGACAACATTCCGGGAGGTACCGCTCGTGGAGATTGCGATCAGTACGTCACCCGATGTGCCAAAAGCTTCTACCTGACGGCTGAAGACCCGGTCGAACCCGTAGTCATTGCCGCCTGCCGTGAGTATGCTGCTGTCGGTTGAAAGGGCAAGCGCCTTGATAGCACGGCGGTTGACATCGCTCTTGAGCCGGACCACCAGCTCAGCAGCGATATGCTGACTATCGGCCGCACTGCCGCCGTTACCGCAGAGCATGATCAGGCCGTTGCTCATAGCGCAGTCGGCCAAAAGCTGACCGCACGTATGGATTGCATCCAAGTGCTGCTCCAACAAGCGCGTCTTGGTCTCGATGGACTCGCGTAAGATGCCCTCGATCATGTCGTTAGTCATTGCTGCCATTCAACGAAATTACGCCCCTTTTGCCAATCGCTAAGACGATGATCGACGATGATATCACCCTCCGGATGCATGCTACGGTAGCTTCAGTGTGCTGAGTGCTGCCCGAAAACGTGGTCTGTAGATCAACCATTCCGGCGAACCGCATTCGAGCGTCAGAACGAGCAACTCATCCTGCTTAGCAAGGAAGCACTGAATGGCCGTACGGGGCTTGGGATCGGACTTCAGCTGGAGCTCCACGGTTCGTGTATACCCCGACCATGCACCGATCTTCATGGATGTACTATCCGTTACGTTCCACATCGCAAGGGGCAATTGCGCGGTCTGCTTGGCATCGATCTCGGTCCAGAACTTGACAATCGACTCGGCATTGTTCTCTTTGAAGTCCAAGCGGAATGTCTCGCCGATCTGTCGCATCCAGCTAAACACAGCACCTGCCGAGAAGGCATCGGAGCCGCCGGTAAGATCTTCCAGGGTGACGAACGCACTTACGTTGCCTGTCGAGTCGTTGATACTCACATCACGGTGCCATGATTTCGGCAGCGTGATACTCATACCGTCAACGATCAGAAACGTGCTGTCACGCAACCCCATCGCATCCTGCGAAAAGCTGGCGAGTATCCCGTTCAACCCCGACGAAGCACATGTTGCCGGTTCCATTCGGCACAGCTCCTTCATCGGCTCGATAGACTCCAGATACTGCCCCTTACGGTAATTGCCAATCGCCGATAGGTACCATCCATGTCTTTCCGTCGGTACGATCTTGATCAGTCGAGCGCCGGCACGGACCATGAGATCGTAATCGCTCACCTCACGGGCCGAATACCCCACGACGCGCCATACATCACGGCTTGCATCGTTGATCTCCAGGGCCTTGAGGCCCCACTCGATGGCGCGTTTAAAGTCCTTTGCGTTGTATGCTCGTACCGCGGAGTCTGCCTCAAGGAAACTTCCGCCCTGCGCGGATGCAGCTGACGAAGGCATGGTCAGGACGATGAGAGCATGACAGATCAAGGAGCATAATGCTGCGCTGAGGAGATACATCGGTAGCTCGGCAATGGTGCGTGGGTGCGGTTTCGACAATGACCGGAGCTCAGCGGCAGGATTACGAAAAATTACCCCATATCCAGTCGTCACGAATATCGCTCTAAACAGGCACGAAATCTTGCCTATAAGTGAGATCCCGCGCTACTTCGGCAGGATCATCGATGCGATCGCCTTTCGGAACCGCGGTTCATAGACGCTCCAGCGCGGGAAATCGCACTCAAACGTGTACGTGAACACTTCGTCCTTTCGCGCCAGGATGGCCTCGATGCGGCGCTGCACGGGATACTCGGGCTTAAACTGAAAATCGAGCGTTCGGACAAAGCCCGCCCACGCACCGCTGCTGACGGGCAGACTGTCTACCAATACGCGGCGGTGCGGTGTGAATCCCTTCATCTGGGCTGCGATGAATTGATCCCAGAAGTCAACAAGGAATGGGGCGTTGTTGTTCTTTTACTCGATCACAAACGAACCCGTCATTGCACGAACCCAGCGAAGTGTGGTGCCAACGGAAAACGCATCCGAGTCGCTCTTAACCGGTTCGAGTGTCACAAACCAATTCATCGTCCTGCCATCATCGCGCACCGTGCTGTGCCAGGATTTGGGCAGCGTCAACTTCACAGACCCATCGGGTGTCTTGAATGTGCTATCCAGAGCACCCAGCGAATCCTGAGAGATCTGCTTGAGGATGAGTCCGATGTTCGACGAAGCACACGTTGCCGGATCGATCTTGCACAGCTCCCGCATGGGCGGCAGCGCAAGGTCGAGCTGTTCCTGACGATAGTAGCCGATGAACTGCAGATACCAGCCCGTACGCTCATTGGGAACGATCTGCGAAAGCCTGCTGCCGGCTAACACCACCGTAGGAAAATCACTGAGTGACTGTGCCGAAAAGCCCAGGACTTCCCATGCTTCTCGGAGGTTACCGTTGATCTGTGTGGCTTTCAGGGCCCACTGCTTTGCCGTTGAGAAGTCTTTAGCATTGTAGGCAACGATCGCCGAATCAATCTCCGACGGACGAATGGGAGTCGTCTGCTGGGCCAATGCAGTTGCGCTGGCGAGTATCAACACAAGAAGAAACAGGGGGCTTTTCATGACCGCGTCAGCTTTGATTTGGTTGCGTAGATAGGATGAATGGTGCAAAAATAGTAAGCCCCCTGCGGTGATTCAGACATCGCGCACTGATGAAAAGTTGCTATTCTTGGGCCAGCGTATGAATCTGCATACGTGATTTTGTAACTGTTTTACGGAGAGGAAGAATGTCCAAGCAAGAACTCTATGATGAAATGGTGCGTCTTTGGGGCGAGTTCAGCACCGCGCATAACTCGAAGTTCAAGAAAGATGCTGCGGCCGCCCGCAAGGCTGCCAGCGCCCTGAAGAAACTCGTGACGCCTTACAACCAGGCTTCTATTGCCGAAGGCAAGGCCAAGTAAGAGGAAGTATCTGACTTTCCCGCCGTCGAGTTCTTCGTCGGTTCCGATATGACTATACAAACGGCGACGTTGGGCCTTTGCCCGACGTCGCCGTACTTCTTTCTGAGGGTTTGTCCGCTCTGTTGCGTTGGCTTCAGCCACCTAGCGGCAAAACTGCTCAACGGATTGCCGGGCCCGGGCATCTCCCATTGAAGCGGCGCGCTGCCAGTCTGAGCAGGCCGCGTTCATCTGCCCAGTTTCCTTATGGGCCAAACCTCGATAATAGAATGCCTGGGAGCTCCCGGGGTCGATCTCAATGGCACGGGTAAATGACGTGACGGCAGCTGGCCACTGACCTATTCGAGCCTGCGCGACACCGAGATTGATCGTCGCATCGAAGTTGTCGGGGAATCGGCTGACCTCTCGCGCATACCAACTTGCCGCGCTATCGTATCTATCCATGCCGGCATAAATGTTACCGATCAGGAGAGCGCTCATCGGTATCGAGGGGTCAATGTCCTGCCCCCTGCGCAGTAGGGCCAGCGCCGAGTCCACCTGCCCAAGGTCGATGAGCGTCTTGCCGTAAATGATGTAGGGGGCAACGAATTCAGGATGTCGAGTGATGGCTTCCTTGTAGTCGGCCACAGCACCATCAACGTCGTTTCCGGCCTGTTTGGTCTGTCCACGATTGAACCAGGCCATACTTGAATGCGGGTTTGCGGCCACAGCCTCATCATAGAAACTCATGGCATCGCGGTACGCCCCTGCATGCATGTAGGCAAGCACGGCGTAGGCTGACACTACTGCGGTTGCTACCGGCACGCGGACGCGCGAAGAAAGGTACTGCCGAATGACGCCGAGCCCACCCGCGATCAGGACGAACAGTCCAACAGACGACGCGTAGCCACGATGCTCGAGGTAGTCATAGGCGGCGGAACCGAAACGGTGCGTGTACATGGCACCGGGCAGCATGAAGAGAACATACCAGGCCAGACCGACCAGGGCCATGATACCGGGTCGCTCGGTGTTCGACCGAAGGTGAGCAGCAACAAGCACGACAAGCAGCACGAGACCGAGAACAGTTGCCAGAATTGTGTACCCCGCAAGCGGCTGCAGAAGCGTCGGCACAAACAGCTTGGCGACGATCTCAGGGAAAACCGGGAGATTTCCGAAGAGGTTCAGGACGTTGAAACTATTCCACTCCGGTGGGTTGGTCAGCACCATGCGCATCAGCACAATGAGTAACCCCGCGGCCACGGCGGTGATCGCTGCAACGATGCCAATGCGCTTGATCACGTCTCGACCGCGCCCCTGCGTAAGTAGCAGCAAGCCCGGCAATACAGCAACCAGAATTGCGCCGGCTTCTTTCGAGAAGACGGCAAGGAAGACCGAGGCGGACATTCCGGCCAGCGCCGCCATCGTTCCGGTCTGCACAAATCGACGTGCCGTCAGCACGGCAAGAAGTGTGAACACGGCAAGCAGCAGGTCGCCCCTTCCCGGAACCCAGCAGATAGCATGCACAAACAGCGGATTGACCGCAAAGAATGCTGCGGCAGAAAAGCTCACCCCATCACGTGCGGTCATCTCCGAGAGCAGCCGGAACATCAGACACGAGGCAAGGGCGTGCAGAAGAATGTTCGTGATGAAGAAGACAGGGGGCTTACCACGCCCGATCCGTGCGTCGATGTAATAGGAGAGATTCTGCACGGGCCGGTAAAAGTTCTGTCCCGGCTTGCGGAAAAATGCGTCGCGCTGCATAACGTCAGCAACGGTCGCCGTTGTTGTCAGATATGCAAGGTTCGGGCCTAGGATCGACTCCTCGTCGAACTTGTCAATGGTAAATCCTGTCGAGCGCCCGAAGATCAGCGCCGAGGCCAGAATGAGAATGACATATGCCAGCGGGCCGGAGTAGAGTCCGACCACACCCGCACTCTGCTTCGTGCGATCACGTGCTGTTTTCCCCATGTGGCAAAGTTCGCAAAGATTGGGGTGCGTTATTGAATCAACCTTGACCGCGCTGTGAACGTATCTTCAGAGATCGAACGATCCCTGTGGCACCTGACCAACCATTGTTCATTTTCGCGCACGCCGGCAAGCATCAGCGCTTCTGGACTTCATCGAGTTCCGCCGCAGAACACTCTCACATCCACCCATCCGAAATGATCAATTCGCTTTCACTGACGTTCCTACTGGCTCTGCAGGTTTCCGCATCTCTCGCCAGTCAATCGCCTGATCTCGACGGGGCTCGGATCGGGAATCATTCCGATACCACAAGAACGTTTGTTCTGCCCCCTGTCATGGTAACCGCAGGCCTTACACAATTGAAACCAGCCCTGGCCCCCTTCAGCATTGCGGTTATCGAAGCATCGGACATCAAACAACTGCCGATACGCGCTGTCAGCGATGCACTGGCGTACGTGCAAGGCGTGGATCTTCGGCGCAGGGGTCCGCTGGGAGTCCAGTCGGACGTGACAATTCGTGGAGGCACCTTTGAACAGACGGCGATCATGATCGAGGGGATGCGGCTCAATGATGTTCAGACAGGACACAATACATTTAGTGTTCCGCTTCTGCCGTCAGACATAGAGCGCATCGAGGTGGTGAAAGGCGGCGCGGCGCGGGCACTCGGCGCGGGTGCCATGGACGGGGCCGTGAATATCATTCTGCGACAACCAGGTTCCGATCCAACGATCAGTCTGGGACTGATGGGCGGAGATGCTACCTATCAGGAAGGACGGCTCAGTGCGTCGGCAGCAACCGGCAACATTGTTCATCGCCTAAGTGCCCAGGCATTGCGCCACAGCGGGTGGATACCGTCATCGGATGTAGAGCTTCAATCCATTCTTTACACCGCGTCAACACAGCTCGATGATGGCAAGGCACAGGTTCTGGTTGGTGCCACCAACAAAGCGTTCGGTGCCAACGGATTTTATTCTCCGCGCTTTCCCGAGCAATGGGAGCACATTACGACGATCATCGCCGGTGGTGCGTTAGAGAAGACCGTGGCCACTGATGTTGACTTTAAACTTCGTGGTCTGGCTCGTATGAACGACGATGAGTTTCGTCTTAAGCGCAACGACCCCGCATTCTATACCAACAGGCATCGTACAGAACAGTATCTGTTGCAGGCTGGGATGACGATCCATGAGTCGACCGGGGCGACGTCGCTCCTTTTCGAAGGTGGCAGCGATTGGATCAACAGCTCAAATCTTGGCACGCATCGCCGCCTGCGCGGCAGCGTGATCCTTGAGGCGGTCCGCATGTGGGGACAGCTACGGGGAACTCTGGGAGGGGGCCTGCTGACGTTCAGTGACCGGTCACCACTTCCAACCGGTGGTCTGGACCTCTCCTACCGGCTCGATCCTGAATCCTCCTCGATCAGCATCGTGTTTCTCTCCCTGCAGATCAACGGACGTGTTCCGTCGTATACGGACCTCTACTATCGCGACCCCTCGACAACCGGCAACCCCCTACTTCGCCTTGAAACCGCAAGAACAGCAGAACTTGGCTACCGGCACACTGCTGATCGAATGTCGCTATCAGCTGCGTTGTTTCATCGCAGTGGCCGCGACATGATCGACTATGCAATCGATACCGCCGGCAAGGGTACTGCAGAGAACATCTCAACGGTAAACGTTACGGGGCTTGATGTCTCGGCCACATGGACTCTTGATCTATGGGCCCTTCGCCACCTGCGTATCGGTCTTGTCTATCAGAGTCTTGTTTCCTCATCACCGTCACGCACTCGATACATCGCCGATAATCTCAGAACTCAAGGCGTTCTGGAATCGCGCTGGCAGTTCCCCCTCGATATCACTGGCACGTACATCATGCGCGTAGTCGAGCGAGTTACCGATCCGACGATTCACCTCGTGCACGACGTGCGCTTTCAGAAACAGATAAGTCCCTTTACCATCACCATCGAAGCAACGAATCTTTCCAACGCGTCCTACATTGAAACCGGCTGGGTTCCCGTTCCTCCCCGATGGGCACGCGTAGGTCTGGATTGGAGTTTGTGAGGAGCAGGCACCCGTAGGGGCGAGACGCAGTCTCGCCCGTCTGTGACAAGTGACAAGTGACGAGTGACAAGTGACCATGGATACGTACTTCCGTACTTCCGTACTTCCGTACTTCCGTACTTCCGTACTTCCGTACTTCCGTACTTCCGTACTTCCGTACTTCCGTACTTCCGTACTTCCGTACTTCCGTACTTATTCGATCGGCACCACGGCCGTTATCCGCACCACGCGCTGCAGCATGCGCTCTTCGGGAAGACGCTGGCTCTGTGACGCATCGGGCTCGCCTCGACCAACGGCCGTCACACGACCCGGAAGTTGCTCAGCAACGGCACGAGCGCGCTCAGTACTGATGCGATTGTTGTCTTCTGTGGCACCGATGATATCGGTAAAGCCTTCCACCTGGATGCGTGCCCCCTTGCCAGCACGGCCTCGCACAAACTCAAGAACGCGGCGGTGTTCATCGGTCAGTTCTGCACTGCGGAATGGGAACACGACAAGCGCGAAGCGTTCAATGATGCTGTCATTTCGGCGCTCCCGACGTTTGTCGATCAGGCGTATGGTCTTGATGGCAAGATCAAGCGTGTCCGACACAGAAGCCCCCTTATGATCGCCCGATAGGGAGAGTCGAAGCTTGCCGCCCTTGATGAGCTCGCGTGCCGCGGCACCATCCGGGGTGAAGACGATCGCATCGGTGAGTGGACGTGTTGAAGAATCCACACGATCATCATTGACGCGCAGACTCCACCGGTTAAGAGGTGCGCCGTCACTTGAACGCGCTCTTACGGTGACGCTTGGCGGCGTCATGGAGCCCACGGTGTCAGCAGTTCTGTAGGGGGCAAGCACGTCGGCGTTGGATGACGTGATCTCCACGCGCCGGTTCTCCTCATCGGCCAGGGGCGCTTCGGCACCCGAGGCCGTCGATGCATTCACTGGCAGACGTCGAGCTCGGATCTTGATTCGCTTAGCGGCAATACCGTAGCCCTGGGTAAGAGCCGAAGCAACCGAGCGCGCTCGACGCAGTGCGATGGTTGTATCGAGATCGTCGTTTGCACTTGTACCGACAAGCGTGACATCAGCATTGGGGAACTGTCTCATCCGCTCGGCAACAACCGACAGCAGACGATGGTGGAATTGCACCGGAGTGAGCCGCGCCGACAGTGAAGCTGATGACTGCATGGACTCGTATCGGGTTGGGATCACATCCGAACCTCGATCGAAGAACACGTACGGCAGGATCGGCTGGTAGCGTTCTTCCTCTATCTCTTCGATCCGTATCGCGTCGCGCACATCGGCGGAGAGCTCTACATCGTGGACCTCTGGTGTTTCCTTTGCCGGCACCGGCTTTGGTGGATCTGCCGCCTTAGCAACTGGCTGACTGGTCTTTGGCGGCTGCACTGGAGCTTTTACAGGGGGCTTGGCAGCAGCCACACCAAACTCGTACGACAGGCGCACGCCGATGCTGGGCACAACAACTGTCCAATCGGTAACAGACGTCATGCTCGCAAACCCGAAGGCCATGCCGACCTCCGGTGTGAGTCTCCAGCTGCGCAGGCGATTGAGAGGGATGTCGAAGCCCAGCGAACTAACACCATAGAAAGTGCTGGTGATGGACTCTGCGAGGTCTCCCGTGCGTGCGTTTCGCACACTCGAGCGCGTATCGCTGAAGACTGCGCCCGATGGCGCTGTAAGCTCCTCACGTGATCGCAGACTCCCGAATGAACGCATTGCATACCCCCCGCCCAGGCGAACAACAAGACTCCCCAGTCGATAACCGAGAGATGTCTCGATACCTACCTCGGTAAGAGGTGTTGCAATGGTGTGCTCGATAGCCCCTTGCACAAGTGAATTACCAACGACAACGTCCGTGAACTCGGTTGTGGTGAGCGTGTGCGAACGGTCGGTCAGTGCAATTCGTGCGCTTAAGAACAGGGCGTCCAGCACCGGAACGTCCACCCCTACACTGAACTGTCCGCCAACGCCCGAGCCCCCATCATACGAGGGGCAACACGACGGGAACCCGGGCAATTGACGGAACGATGCATTGGCTGTGGTGAAGCCAACGGACGTTCCGACATCAAGGCGGACTTGTGCGAAGCTTGATACGGTTGCAGCGAGAATGATGACAACTGTTCTGACCATTTTCATCGAACTACCTCGAACACGATTGAAGCAGATGCTTTCGCAGACGTAACCACGAAGACATACCTTCCTACAGGAAGCCACGACGGTATCGTCCACTCGGCTACATCTCCCTGAGTGTTGCCAATTCCGAGGTTGATCTCTTCTCCGATGATCGAAACAATGCGGGCGCTGGCCTGCGATAGATCCTCGCCCACCGCACTGCCAATTGCCCCCTCGGGTCCGACGGGATTCGAAGCAACGGCAACGGCAAGCCGCGCACGTCGGAATGTGACAAAGCGTCCGACCGAGTCGATGCGGCAGATGCCCACCGTTCTGAAAGGCAGCTGCGATGGCGCAGCACCGGAAGCGCACGGGTCAAAGTCGAGACTGTCAACGATGATCGATGTGCTGTCGCGCTCACCGAGCGCAACGCGCAGATCGAAGAATCCGAGCGTATCGCTTGATGGCTTGCGGCGTCCGGTGATCTTGATCGAGCGCAGCGAATCGTCCGTCGTTCCGCGGCCAAGGGGCCGTACAGGAAACAGCATCGTTTTGTTAAAGCGGACAACGGCGGACCATTCGGTGGGAAGTGACTCTAGCGCTGTACCGTTTGGCGCGGCAATCCGTATGATCACGCGGACGGTGGAGTTAACCTTTGCGCTATCGGCTCCGGCATAGGACAGCAGCAGCGGTGTGCTGCCGCCCGAAGATGACGTAATGACCGTAACCGTGTCGGTCGTTGCCGAGCAGCCGTCTGATGAGAAGACCACAGCAAAATATCGACCTGGCGTGCGGACTCTGATTGAGCGAACCTCAAGGATGGTATCTGCGCCCAACTCGCCAGTAGACCAAAAAACACGTTCAATGTTCTGCCCGGAGAGTGTCAGCAGAACGCCCGACGTATCACAGATTGACACTGTGTCCTTTGGTGTGATCTGAACCGACGGAAGACTACCAGACTTGATGACAACACTGTCGGTGAATTCGCATCCTCCCTGGATATACTTGACCTTGTACGTGCCCGCCGCTTTTACCACTCTCGTTGGGTCAGTGGCACCATCTCCCCACACAACATCGGATGGCGCAGGCTGCAGAGACAGCGTCGTACTATCTTCATTGTTGGCACACAACACCGAGTCAGATGCAAGAAGCTTTGTTGCACGCGACCCACAACCAATCTTCACGAGAAAACCGTTGCGACCACTGCCCACCTTGGCGCGCTGAAGCACTGGTCCGGCAGCATCAGTACCGGGAATGACCGTGCTCGTCGTACTACCACAGATATAGCTTGAGTTCGGACCTTCGTCGATACCTCCGAAGCCAAAGCGAAACTGCTCCACATCAAGAGTTAGCTCGTCCTTGTTGCCACAGAACGCACTCAATCCCGTTGGATTACTGCCGGGATAAGGATTCAATCGGTAGGCATTGAACGTGCTGTTCTGACAGGTAAAGAAACCGTTCGAGAACATCAGCGGTCCCGTGTTCGTGTTTCCGCGTGTGAACGAGTACAGAACATCGTCTGCCGTCGTCGTAACACTCCACGTAGTAGCCTGCATCATCGCGCCATCACGGATCTGCAACAGAAATGCATCACCACCACGTGCAGTGCCACCGACGAACGGAGTTCTGGACGTTGGATCGCCCAGCAGCGGAAAGTCAGCCCCATAATAGTTACCACAAACTCGAAGGGTGAACGGCTCACCTCCTGGACCGGGCTGATTGGAGCGATACGGTTGCAGACCATAGACAACCTCGTTACCCTCTCCACCGCAGTACGTATGCCACTGGCTCTGCAGTGATACTGTGTCCAACCGCGCAACAAATCCGTCATCGTCCTGCGGTGTGCCGATCCGAGTCGGCTGTAGCACACCATTGCCCGGCAGTTTGTCGCTGCGGGTACGTCCGCCGACGTAGACATGTCCAAGCGTGTTGCGCGCACGCACCACGAGCACCTCGTCGAGGAAGCGACCACCGAAGTACGAAACGACATCTGGCTTGATCTCCCAGCCCGCGGGGGTCTGAAAAAGATCAAGTTTTGCAACAAAGCCATCCACGCCGCCCTGCGGCCCGGCCTGGAATGCATTGGCCGTCGTTTGCAGATCTGGGGACTGTGTGATGCCCCCTACATAGATCGTGTTGCCAACGATGTCGACGGTCGTTGCAATATCTTCTAACGCCCCACCGAGGAACTGGTCCCGTGAAAAGCGCTCTCCATCGGTCCTAAACGTTGATACCGTCGCGTCGACGTTGCCGCCGCATTCACTTGCAAGTGCTCCAACCATCACCAGCACACCTTCGTCGGAGATGGCGATCTCGTAGGGCCTCACACAGCCAAAGTACTGCATCCAGCGCAGTTCACCTGTAGGACTGAATGAGGCAAGGTATCCGCCACCGTTGGCTCTGCTTGTATCGAAGGATGAGGGCACGCCGCGGGCCGCGGGGAAATCCGGGCTTGTGAACACGCCGCAGACGTACACGTTATCATCTTTGTCGACGCATAGATCACGGATCTGATCGTCAACCGAACCACCCAGATACGTTGACCATTGAACGGGCAGGATCACCTGAGCGTGTGCGGATATCGACAGCAGGACGGCAAGAAGTATCAATCTCATCGCACAACCTCAAAAAGTGTCGAAGCGACCGATGTCTGCGATTGAACGATCAGAACATAGGTGCCCACGGGCAGCCACGATGGAATGGTCCAATCCATTGAATCACCGTAGGTGTCTCCTGTCCCAAGCGGGATTTCCTGACCTAGAATTGAGACGACGCGGGCCGTTGCTCCGGATAGCTCATCTCCGACAGCACTGGCGATTGCACCATCCGGACCGACCGGGTTCGAGGCAACCGCAACGGCCAGTTTCGATCGTCGGAATGTAATGAAGCGCCCTGTTGAGTCGATGCGGCAAACACCGGCAGTTTTAAAAGGCAGAGAGATCGACACCGGATCATTCAAGCACGGATCAAAAACCAGGCTATCAACGATGATCGAGGTTGAGTCCCGATCGCCAAGCGCAACACGCAATTCGAAGAATCCCAGCGTATCGCTCGAGGGATTCCGCGTACCAGCGATCTTGACCGTGCGCATCGAGTCGTCTGTTGTTCCTTTGCCAAGGGGCCTGGCCGGGAACAGCATGGTCTTGTTGAAACGCGCATTCACTGACCATGACGTGGGGAGAGACTGCACGTCAGTGCCCGCTGGCGCAGCAAATCGCAGAACAACACGCACGATCGAGCCAACCTTTGCACTATCGGCACCGGCATAGGAAAGAAGCAGAGGAGTGCTACCGCCAGGTGACGAGGACACTACCGTTACCGTATCAGTTTGAGCGATGCAACCGTCAGAAGAGATCAGCAGAGCACTGTACCTTCCCGGCGTCCTCACGCGCAGCGTGGTGTCCTCGGTGGCCACTCCGTTCGACCATACAGCGCGTTGAACACGATGATTACTATTGATCGTTAGAACAACACCCGCGGAATCGCATAAGCGAACGGTGTCTGCTGGCGTGATGTTTCCGGTCGGGATCACTCCCGCACGGATCTCAATGGCGTCCCTGATTTCACAGTAGCCATCGAACGAATAGGTCACCTCGTACCGACCAGGCGCCAGAACCAAACGCGTCGGGCTTGTTTCGCCATCCCGCCAACGGACTACTAATGGTTCCGGTTGCAGTGATAGTATTGAACTTTCACCGGTCGCACAAAGAACCGAGTCCGATGCGGTGAGCCGGGCTGTGCGCGACTTGCAACCACTCATCTTTGCAAGAAAGCCGTTGCGACCGTTGCCAACCTTCGTCCGCTGGAAGATGGGGCCCGGCGCGTTGGTCCCGGGCATGAGTATACTCGTGGTACTCCCGCAGATGTAGCTTGCACCTGGTCCTGCGTCATTTCCGCCAAAACCGAAACGGGCCTGCTCCGCGTCGAGCGTTAACTCGTCACCTGAACCTCTGAATTCCTGAGGAATGGCCACCATGCCAGGTGGTACAATCACATTCCAGCGATACGCGTCAAAATTTGACGGAGGATTCAGACCGTTGATCTGACCGTTTGAAAACAGTAGCGGGCCTAGGTTTCCTGCTGTTGTGCGCGGGAACGAGGTAACAATGTCATCGGCCAACGTCGATATCTGCCTCGTCGAGACCACAACTCCCTGGTCTTCTGCGAGCTCAAAGAAGAAAGCATCGCCACCAAGCGATGTACCACCTTCAAAACGAGCGCTGTTGCCGGGTTGACCCGGAATAGCGAAGTTGCCACCGTTGAACGTGCCACATACTCTGACAAATTGAGCCGTGTCAACAGGCGGGTTATCATAGAACGTAAAGGCCTGAAGGCCGTATACAACGTCGTTGCCCAACCCACCGCAGAACATCGACCACCGAGAAATGACCGAACCACTATCGAGCAATGCGACGAAACCGTCGTCATCGTAAATACTGCCGGGGCGCACAGTCTGCACAAATGGATTTTCTGGCAGCTTGTCGCTGCGTGTGCGGCCACCGACCAGTATGCCACCATCCGAATCGCGTATCCGCAGCACCAGTATCTCGTCGAGATACCGCCCTCCGAAATATGTCGTCACGTCCGGCAAGAGGATCCATCCATTGGGCGTCAGCAGCAGGTCGAGCTTTGCTATGAAACCGTCGCCCTTGTCATTTGCTCCCGGACCGTCACCTAGATAACTGGGTTGAAAGGCACGCAGGATGGGAAAGTCCGTAGACTTCGTGATACCCCCTACGTAGATCGTGTTTCCGACAATGTCGACGGTGGTGGCGATATCTTCTCCGGAGCCTCCCAGATACGCCTCACCGGAAACACGCTCGCCGAACGTGTTGAATGTGGCAACAACGGCGTCCACGCGGCCACATGCTTCGGCGGAAACGCCGACCATTACCAACACCCCCTCATCGCTGATGTCAAGCTCGTGCGGGCGAACGCAATTGAAGTACTGGAGCCAGCGCAGTTGCCCGTCTGGACTGAACGATGCCAGGTAGCCGCCCGGACCGGCTGTGTCGGTTGATGTAGGGACGTTAAGGGGCTTGGGGAAATCCGGACTTGTGAAAACACCGCAGACGTATACGTTATCAGCCTTGTCAACGCACAGATCACGCATCTGATCGTCACCCGAGCCACCGAGGTAGGTTGCCCATTCTACTTGGAGAGTATCCTGCGCAGAGACCTGGACAGAGGCACCTATCCACATGATAAACAACCACTTATGCAGACGCCACATGCGAACATGCAACCCCGAAGGCGATCGATGTATGTCGAATTTCGTCTGCATGTCTCCGGAGCTAATGGGTACTTTTTCTTGCCGAAGTCGTAACACCCCCGGAACAGGAAAATGTCACAGAGTTTTTTTCTGAAAATAAATCTGTAACAAAATTGGTGCATAGGGGTGTTATGACCACGTTCGATGAACACGACCAATCCTACGATAGTACTGAACGAAGATCTCCAGCAGCGCCTGGCGAATCCACGTGAGCGCAACAAAGCATTTGGAGAGCTCTATGATCTGTTGTCGCGACACGTATATGCGTATGCTCTGCGCATGACATCGAGTCCCAGCGATGCGTCGGACGTCACGCAAGAGACATTCATTCGCATTCATGCGCATCTTATTCGGGGCAATACGCTCGTCGATCCGCTACCGTTTTGTCTGCTGATCGCTCGGCAGCGTGTGATCAACATGCAGCGCGATCGGAGAAAGACGGTTGAGGTGGATGAACATCATAGTGTGTTCGATCCATACGTGGACATAGAACGCGAGAACATTCGTGAGCACGTTGAACAGGCCGTGGCTCGTCTCCCGCTGCTGCTGCGCGATGCTTTTGTTTTGCGGTACTACGATGGGCTCTCGTATGAGGCGATCGCTGCGTTGATCGCGGAGACTGCAGGCACCGCTCGTATGCGCGTGCATCGCGCCAAGGCCATCCTCCGTCAGGAGCTTGTGCATTTGAAAAAGGAATCCGAATAATGCGTGCCAGTGCTTACATCCTTGTTCAGCGATATCTCGATGGAGAGCTCAATGAGCTTGAACTTGAGGCCTTTCATAGGGATCTCTCGAACGATCCTGTGCTTGCGTCAATCCTTGAGCGCGAGGTTCAACTTGATTCGGCGATCATCAATGATTCGTACTCCATTGAGCCCCCTACTGAGTTGCGTGCTGCTGTGCTGGAGTCTATCTCTGATTCCGGATCATCGTGGAACCTCAACTTCTTCGGTCGCATGTTCCTGAGCACCGCGATCGGCGCTGTTCTCTTGCTTACTTCACTTGTTGGTGTTGGGACAGACAGCATGCGTCCTGTGGACGCGTCCGTGATGAACCCCACCCCTGCATCTGCATCGACATCTGCATCGACATCTGCATCGATATCAACATCATCGGTCGAGTTACTGCAGGCAAACCGTTCGAGGTCCGAATCACGTGCGGTGATCAGCACGACCACGTCGAACTCTGAATCTTCCTCGTCGAGTGAACCTTTCACCGAAGCCGAGAGTCCTGAAGTCTTCATCGAACCAACACGTCTCGCCCAGCTGCCATTTGAAAGTATGCAGCGTTCTTTGCGTGAGCAGCAGTCTGATATGTTCCTTGGTCTGGGGCTAGCATCAATGCCTTCACTTCCCGGTGGTCTCTTTGGAGGCATGGTCGGCACGAATACGGCCTCGCTACGCTACGAGCTTGATCTGCTCCAAGGATCGCAAGTATTCGTCGAAGCAGGGGGCTTGCAGCAGCCGCGCACATCAACAGCATACGTCAATGGCGAAGCTACTTCAGTTGTTGCCTCTGGCATCACGCCGTTTCTAAGTATCGGTCTTGCTGGCGTGCTTGTTGATCAGAACACGATAGGTTATGCCATAAACGGCTCTGCATCGATCGGCATTACGAGCGTCGGACCACTTGCCATGGCAGACGTATCCGCATCGATTCTTGATCTCGGCTTCAGCACAGTTGATGTTGGCGTTCGCCTGTCGACTCTATTTGATGTTGGCCCTGCTCAGCGTGCATACTTCAATGCCACTCCTTTCCTGAGAGTGGGCGTACCGCTGTACTAAGCAGAAGACTCTGTGAATGACATTGGCACATGCGACCATTGTTCGGCTGTGTCACTGACAAGCTCGTATTTGGCCAGGGGCGATGTCAACGTTGTCGCGTAGGGCAAATGGCCAGCAATCTTCGAAGCTGAGTCGCAGCGGGCATTGAACCCGGAGTAGCAAATCGCTCCAGCAACATGTTCGGGATTTCGTGTACATTCCATCATGTACAAAGGTTGTCAATAACACTGTGGTCTGACCTATGGCGGACACCGACGCGGAACGCAGTATCAAAAGGCCGGGTTGTACTTCGATGATGTGTTTCGGCTTCTTCTCTACGTTGACCATAGCTCTGGCAGGTCTGCTTGGTTGCTATTCCGCCCAAGCGGCTGCTGATACGTCTTGCCTGCAAAGCTACACACTAGAGCTCGTTGGTGACATCGAGGACATGACGTCTACCCAAGAGCTTGTTACTCACGAGCACATCCCTTTTCTGCATGAGCCCCCTACTGATCTACAGCAACGAATAGAGAACTGGCGAAGCGGGCCGCCTATTGTTCCGGTGGCAATCGATAACCACCTTATTCCGAGTGATTTCAAGTCCCCCGTGTCAAGGGGCTTTGAGTTGGTCGCTAGTACGATTAACCCGCCGGATAACACGATGGCTGTCAATACAGACGGGATACTTGTATGCGCGATCAACAGCCGCTTGATCATCTGTGATACAGCTGGTAAACGCTTGTTTGATCGCGGATTGAGCTCGTTCTTTACGAGCAGTCTCAACGGACCCGTGCTTAGCCGATTCTTCTGCGACCCACGTGTGGTTTACGATACCTATGCCGCAAGATTCATCGTCTCAGCCATGACGTGTGAGGGCAGCTCTACAACATCGCAACTACTTCTTGCTGTGTCGAAGAGTCAAAACCCTCTTGATGGTTGGTGGTTCTACCAGATCGCAGGTAATCAATCGCCCCCGCTTGCGGTACGGACGTGGTTCGATTTCCCTGACATATCTGTCAATCGGAATGATGTCTTCATAACGACGAATCTCTTTACAGATAATGGAGACTACCGACAGGCCGCAGTATTCCAGCTGCGCAAGCAACCCCTGCTGAGTGGTTCACTTCCATCGCAAACCGATCTGCGAACGCACCTATCACTCGAGGGACAACCCTACGCGCTGTTTCCAGTTCCTAATGCGTCAGGCGATGGTTCTACTAGCACGGTCCTGATCTCGAATGGCCTTGGAAGCGAAGACAAGTCAACGATAGCCTTGTATGAATTTACCGGCTCTACCGACAATGGACTGGTGATCAGGCGGACGCAGGTTAACGTGCCGACGTTTCGGTAACCAGCCTTTGCGCGGCAGCCGCAATCAAGCGTCATACTATCGTGCTTCGACCAGAGAGGGGCAGGGGGCCTGTTCATCGATGGTAAGATCCACTATGTGTTTACCGTAGACAACCGCAATGGAAATTCTGCAATCATGTATCTCGTGCTTGAGCAACGCAATGCCTCGTGGAGAGTTGCGGCATCGCGCCTGATATCGCAGCCCGATCGCAGTCTGGCATATCCCTCGATTGCCAGTATGAGCCCGAGTGACAGGGAACCCAACATCGTGCTAACCTATACGTATGCGAGTAGCCAATTGCCCCCTGGCATCGCGGCTCGCATCATCAACAGTAAGCTTGAGTTGTCGGATGAACGTATTGTTCGTGTTGGTGACGGATCAGTACAGTTTCAGTCGATCGATAACTTCAGCAGGTGGGCAGACTACACGGCTACCGTTACGGACATTTCAGGGCCCACGCCAGCCGCATGGATCTTTGCTCCGTACGGAAGCCGTACTGGTGTCTGGAATAACTATGTCGCAAGGGTCTCTCTTGATTCACCGACAACCTCCGTAACCAAAGAAGCGAACAGACTTGGTACAATCGAGCTCTATCCGCAGCCGATCTCTCAAGAGGCTGTCTCGATACGCTACAATACAGACCAAGAGGAGCAGGTTACGCTTCAGGTCTATTCATTAACAGGCGAGGCTCTTTCTGAAAAACATGCCGGTTTTGCAGTGCCAGGCATTAACACATACCACTACAATGTTGGCGATCTGCCCCCGGGCGCATACGGACTGTTAGTTCGTACCGACAAGGGCAAGTACCATAACGTTACGTTTCAACGCTAGTCGACTCCGATTGTAGGGCATATGAGTATCTGTAAGATGGCTGTTCGAACCCTGCTACAACTATGCTCGAATTGATTTCAACAATGAGTGGAGCTTGTGCTGGCGGCGGCTCAATAGAGAATAGTCATCATACGTAACCATGCATCGAGGTCTATGAACCCCATAATCGCCAACTTGCTCAGCTTTAAGGATCTTTCCGACGACATAAAGCTCGTCGCCCAATCCTGCGGTCTCGAGATCGCACGTGCCCTCATCGCCAGCTGCCAGGACATTCAGGTCCATGTGCCACGCCAGGAGAACATCGCCGAAGTTGTTCGTCGATCCATCCGCACACGTACCGGTGACCGATCACCCATCGACTCCGAGATCAAGGCGATGGCTACCGAGCTGTGGAACAAGTATCAGATTGGGCAACCACATTGGGTCGCCCTACAGGTAATCCCGTAATTCCGTAATCCCGTAATTCCGTAATTCCGTAATCCCGTAATTCCGTAATTAAAAAAGGCCTTCGTCTCTCGCGAAACGAAGGCCTGTAATGTGCTCCCTCGGGGACTCGAACCCCGGACCCACTGATTAAGAGTCAGTTGCTCTAACCAGCTGAGCTAAGGAAGCCCGCAAAGATACGGGCATGGCAGAAATCTGCAAGGGGGCTAAGCGGCTTAGAATTCGATGATGATGCCGATAGTCGGCGTTACGAGCGTTGACGTGTTGTCCAGAAAGACCGGCGTAGCGTTCGAGCCATCCGGACGAACCGGCTGTCCGTCCGTGCTGACCCAGTCGGAGTTGTCTTCTGTTCGCGCAAAGGTGTACTGTTGCGGCGCATCGAGGGCAAAAGCGAAAGCATTCTGTACGTCGAGGAACAGATCGAGAGACCACGATTCGAAGGACCACTTTTTGTCTACGCGAAAGTCCACCTGACGGAAGGCACGAAGGCGCTCCTGATTCAGCCGGGAGTTATCGAGCTGCACCTGTCCGGTAAGAAGGTATAGACGACGCGATGCGGCCGTGTCGATCGCAGTGAATGGAGAGCCCCCTGCATAGCGGAACTTGCCACCGAGCTCCCAGCCGTTGTCGAACTTGTATCCGACAATACCGCTTACAAGATGACGGAAGTCCCACGCCGATGGGATGTACTCATCTGATCGCAGACCCGTGAACTCGCTAAACAGCAGCGTGTAGGACAGCGTTGTGAAGAAACGCTCCGTGAGCTTCTTCTGGAAGAAGAGCTCAGCTCCGTAGGCGCGTCCGCGGCCAACACTGGCCACAGGTTCATTGCCGAGCACACCAAAGTCCGTACCCCGATTGGCCAGCGACACGCTATCGATGAGAGAGACAGGATAGTCGCTGTAGGCCTTGTAGAAACCTTCAAGCGTCATGCGGATGCTCGGTTCGGGCACGAACTCAACGCCGGCCACATAATGGGTTGTACCGAGGTACTGCGTGTTCTGGTTGACGAGTGCCCCACTCGCGTCGCGAAAGCCGAGAATGGTGTACTGTGGAAGCTTGAAGTAGCGTCCGACCGTAGCGTTGATGTTCCATGCCGAATCGATAGCGTATGAGGCGGCGATACGCGGAGAGAGCGTGCGCCAGAACTCATTGCCCGTGGTCATGAAGGTGTTCCCGTCAAAGCGCAGACCTCCGGAAAGCTGGAGTCGACCATTGAGCACGACCGTGTTTGCATCGACGTACGCACCGTACCGGAAGAAGTCGAGATCCGACGCAAAGTCCAGCACGAGGGTCGGCGATAGTCGATTCAGTGTGGCGTTGTTGTACTTGGAGTATTGCGCCTGCAGACCTGCGCGCACTGAGAGATCCTTTGCAAAGTGTCGGTATTCGACACGACCTTTGTTTTCGATCTCCTGCGAATTCAGGCGGAAGCCCACTCCGATCACATTGCCAACATTGTCTTTTTCATTCCGAAGCAGCTGGTTGTCAAACATGTTTCTGCTAAGACCGATGAACAGCTGGCCGTTATCCAGCGACTTCTTGTAGGCGGCGCCGATCGTATAGTTCCACTGCTCAACAGCCGGCGCAGAGCGCAGAACAAACTCCTTCTCGGGAGTTCGCTCGCGTGGCACACCGAACTCGAAGAGATCGATTGCCCCCACGCCGAGGATCGTCAGTGACGTGCGGTTATCGAACTGTGTGGTGGTCTTGAACTGAAAGTCCCAGAAGTTCGGGCGTATCGGAAGATCGATTGCCGTGAAGAGCAGGTCCAGATACGAGCGGCGGGCCGAGGCGATGAACGTTGTCTTCTCGCTGATCGGTCCGTCAAAGGTCAGCGCCACTTCCGTGGCACTAACACGCACGTTCCCCTGCAGTCGCTCCTTGTTCCCTTCCTTCTGTGTTACGGCGATCACCGACGAGAGCGCATTGTCGTATCCGCTTCCGAAGGACGAGGAGCTGAGGTTGACGTCCTCAATGAAGGCGACGTTTAGAATCCCCGCCGGACCTCCGGCACTTCCCTGTGTGGCGAAGTGATTGATCTGCGGAATCTCGATACCGTCGAGGTAATAGACATTCTCGCTAGGCCCACCTCCGCGAATGGTGATGTCGTTGCGGAAGCTTGCTCCGCCTGTTGCGCCACCAACTCCCGGCAGCGCCTGCAGAACGCGCGAGATGTCGAAATTGCCTCCCGGATTGCTGCGGATCTCTTCCGTTGTGAGGCTTTGCACGGAAAGGGGCGTTTCGGCACGCTTCCCGAACGTCACCGCCTCGACCACAACTTCTTCGGATGAAGAGAACGTCGGCTCAAGCTCGATCGTCAGATTCACAACGTTGCCCGAGGTGATCACGGTGTTGAAGAGAGACTTGGGCTTGTATCCTACCGATGTGATCGTGACGGTGTAGGACTTCGGTGGGATCCCCTTGACGGTGAACTCGCCCTTGCTATTCGTGTAGCCGCCGAGCTTCGTAGCCTCAATGCGGATCGTAGCTCCAACCAGCGCCTCCTGTGTGGTAGCGCTCTTTACGGTCCCCGTAACGGTCCCCGTCGACTGTGCAAATACACTGATAGGTGCGCCCGCCAGAAAGGCAAGCACAAGAGTCCAAAAAGAACGCATCTGATTCCTGTGCAGTAAGAACGTGAAGCAGTGAAAAACACAAAGCCCCGGCACGCGGTTCCCGCATGCCAGGGCTTTCGATAAACGTCAGATCAGAGATCAGCGCAAAAGGATGCCGCCATTCGAGGCAAAGGCACCAGCGAAGACCAACGAGATGATCGCCATGAGCTTGATAAGGATGTTGAGAGCCGGGCCGGATGTATCCTTGAACGGATCGCCCACTGTATCGCCCACAACGGCAGCTTTGTGCGTATCTGAACCCTTGCCGCCATGCACGCCTGTTTCGATGTACTTCTTAGCATTGTCCCATGCGCCGCCGGAGTTGGCCATGCTGATGGCAAGCATCACACCGACGATGAGCGAACCGATCAGCACGCCGGCAAGCATCTGTACGCCGAAGAGGAAGCCGACGACAAGGGGCGAGAGGATCACAAGCAGACCCGGAGCGATCATCTCCTTGATCGATGCAGCCGTCGAGATGTCAACGCACTTGGCATAGTCGGCCTTGGCCTTGCCTTCCATCAGGCCCGGGATGGTGCGGAACTGACGGCGGACTTCTTCGATCATGGCAAAAGCCGCCTTGCCGACGCTCTTCATCGTCATGGCGCTGAAGGCAAATGGCAGTGCGGCGCCTACGAGCAGTCCTGCAAGGACGTTTGGATTCGTGATCTCCAGCGAGAGCGTCTTACCGCCGGCCTGAGCACGCGTCAGAAACGCACTCGTAAGTGCCAGCGACGTCAGTGCTGCGGAACCGATGGCAAAGCCCTTACCGATAGCAGCCGTTGTGTTGCCAGCAGCATCAAGAGCATCCGTGCGCTTGCGGATATCCTTACCCATTTCGGCCATCTCGGCGATACCGCCGGCGTTGTCCGACGTCGGCCCATACGCGTCGATCGTCAAACCAACAGCGATGGTGCCAAGCATACCAATTGCAGTGAGAGCGATGCCATACATACCAGCAAAGGCGTATCCGACGACAACACTGATGGCGATCAACAGCATCGGGATAACGGCGGAGTTGTAGCCCAGAGCAAGACCATAGATGATGTTCGTAGCTGATCCTGTCTTGGACGCATCGGCAACTTCGCGCACGGGCTTGTAGCGGTGCGAAGTGTAGAACTCAGTGATCAGGCCGATGGCGAGTCCGGCAACCAGACCAACGGCCAGGGCTGTGAAAACGCCCAGGGCGTTGACTGACGTTGTGCCGACCATAAACGATTCGCTTCCAAAGGCCCAGTTGGTGATCGGGTACAGAGCCGCGAGCATGATGATCGTTGAGATGATGAGCGCGTTCTTGAGAGCCCCTTCCACTTTCTCTTCGCTTGACGCACGGACGAATGGCAGAGCAAGGATCGAAGCAACGATACCAACGCCATTGACGAGCATTGGGAAGAGGAGGATATTCATGTTCGTTCCGCCGGTGGCCTGGTAGCCAACAGCACCGATGACCAGAGCGGCGCAGGTTGACTCAGCGACCGAGCCAAAGAGGTCGGCACCCATGCCGGCAATGTCACCCACGTTGTCGCCCACATTGTCGGCGATAACGGCAGGGTTGCGCGGATCGTCTTCAGGGATACCGGCTTCGACCTTACCGACAAGGTCGGCACCAACGTCGGCAGCCTTCGTATAGATACCACCGCCCACGCGACCAAAGAGGGCAACGGCCGAACCACCAAGACCGAAGCCTGAGAGGATCTCCATTTGGACTTCGCGGCTCACGCCCGGGAGCATGGCATCAATACCAAGCCATACAAGGATCAGGCCGACGACGGCAAGTCCCGTAAGACCAAAGCCCATGACGGCGCCCGATTCAAAGGCAACTGCAAATGACTTCTGCAACGAAACCCGGGCGGCCGAGGCCGTGCGAACGTTTCCTACGGTGGCGATCTTCATTCCAATGTAGCCGGCCGCAACCGATGTAGCAGCGCCACACACAAAGGCCAGAGCTGTGTGCCCGCCATGGTCGACCGTGAAGAAGATCAAGACGGCAAACAGAGCCATAAAGAGACCAAGAACCCGGTACTCGCGGCTCAGGAACGCCATTGCTCCCTCGGCAATGGCCGTGGAGATCTCGAGCAGCCGTGAGAGTTCTTCCGGCGATGAAGCACCGTCTTCGACCTTTACCGACAACACCCTCTGTCGGAAGATGACGGCAACGATCAGAGCCAGAACGCCTAGACCCAGAATGATGGAAATGATCGACATGCAGAACCTTTCTCGTGTGAGACCAATGAATGTTCGACTGATTTTCCTAATTTCGCATCCCGCTCAGGGACGCTTAGCTCAGTTGGTTAGAGCGTTACGTTGACATCGTAAAGGTCACTAGTTCGAATCTAGTAGCGTCCACCACGACAGTTGCCCCCGCAGGGCACAAAGATAGAAAGCCCGCCATTTTGGCGGGCTTTTTACATTTCAACAGCAATGCTGGTGCGGGTTTCAGGTTTCAGGTTTCAGGTTTCAGGTTTCAGGTTTCAGGTTTCGGGTTTCGGGTTTCGGGTTTTAGAGTTGATAGAACGAAAAAAGGGCTGCAGCACGCTACAACCCTTTTTCATCGATACCTTTACTTCGCGTCAACCTGAAAAATTCCGCAGAGCTGACACCTGAAAACTGAACCCTGAAACCTTACTGGCTCAACTCATCCAGCGTCAGCGACTTTGGACGGACGATCGGCGAGGCCATCATGCGGTTAACGACCATCTGCGAGCAGAGGCCGATAGCGCGGCTAACGCCGAACATCACGGTGTAGAAGTCGAACTCCGTCATGCCATACGCATAGAGAAGCGAGCCGGAAGCAGCGTCGACGTTTGGCCATGGGTTCTTGGCCTTACCGTGCTCCTTGAGGATGCCCGGCACCAGGCGGAAGATCTTGTGTACGATCTGCACATTTTCATCCGTCAGGCCGTGCTTGACGCCGAAATCGTGGAAGGCCGTGAAGCGTGGGTCGGTAACGCGCAGAACGGCGTGACCATAGCCAGGGATGACCTGACCATTACGCAGACGGTTCCATGTGTATTCGGTGAGCTGCTCGTCTGTTGGAACACCACCGAACTGCTCGCGCACATCCATGATAAAGCGCAGACATTCCTGATTGGCAAGTCCGTGAAGGGGGCCTGCCAGACCGCACATGGCGGCAGAAACACTGTAGAACGGATCGCTCAGCGCCGAGCTGACGACGTACGAAGTCATTGCACTGACGTTACCGCCTTCGTGGTCAGAGTGGAGCACGAGGTACAGGCGGATGAGTTCCTTCCACGATGCGTCGTTGCTCACGCCTAGCATGTGTGCGAAGTTGTTCGACAGGTCGTTATCGTCCGTAAGAGGAGCGATCACATCGCCCTTGTCAAAGCGGATGCGATAGATCGCAGCGGCAATGCCGGGAATAGAACCGACCAGACGGACGGAGTCGTTGACCATCGACTGCCACAGTACATCCTTGCCAGCCCCCTTATCGTAGGCAGCACGAAACTCGCTCTCGCGCTCCATCGCCAGCAGGCCCACGCTGAGCATGGCCATTGGATGCGAATCCTTTGGCATGGCTTTGAGCGTGTCGACAACGTATTGTGGGACGGCGTAATACTTGGCGAAGATGTCGCTGAGCTCCTTACGCTCGTCGTCCGTGGCGCGCTTGCCTGTCACCAGCAGCCAGAACGTTTCTTCCGGCGTGATGTCGGTGAGCTCGAGGATCGGCGTATTGCGGATGCGCAGGCCTTCATCGGCTGACACGCTGGATGTGTCGCAGACCAGGGCCGGTACACCGCGCATGCCACCGAGCACCTGTTCAATGGTCACACTTCCAAGGACGGTCTCGCCGCGCTCTTTGAGCAAGGCGGCGCGCTTGGCACGCAGGGCTTCTGCTTGTGACGTGAGGTTCTCGTGAAGGATGCTCATAGTGGTGTACTCCTTGGAAAATATGGCGTGCAAAACTAACACGTCGGAGTCAATGGCCGCACGTGTTTATCGAGTGTTCATGCAACAAACCGTAACTTTCACGTCGAAATTCCCGGTAACAAGCAGCACCATGAGCAAGATCTCCGTCATAATCGCCCACGAATACCTGACCCGCGTCAAGGCCAAGTGGTTCATTATCTCCACCATTCTGGGTCCGCTTGGCCTGGTTCTGCTGATGACCATCCCGATTCTGGTGGCAGTACTTTCAGGCGACGGCGAACGGGGCAAGGTGGTTCTGCTCGACCGGACAGATTCGATTGCGGCGGCCGTGGTTGCGGCCGACACGGCCAAGTACGAGTTGGCCGGGGCGCGTTCGGAAAAGGAGCTGGCCGATCTGCTGCGGAATGAAGCGATCCAGGCCTATGTCATCATCCCGACAACAGTACTCGACAGCTCGTCGGTCGTCATGTATTCGCAAGGGGGCTCAGGGATCTCATTCGAGTCATCCGTTTCTGACGATCTCAAGCCGGTAATCACGCGGGCACGACTTTCCCGAGCCGGAGTCGACACTTCGGTCATCGACCTTGTCCGGCAGGACGTGGAGATCAACTCCCTGAAGCTCACCGAGAAGGGCGTCGAAGCCGACGCCTCCGAGGCCTCTGCTGCCATCGGCTATGTTGCAGGCTTCCTGATCTACATGCTCATCTTCCTGTACGGCTCCATGGTCATGCGCGGCGTGGTCGAGGAAAAGGCCAACCGAATTGTCGAGGTCATCGCCTCGTCGGTTCGCCCCTTCGAGATCATGCTCGGTAAAGTTGTCGGCATCGGACTGGTCGGGCTAACGCAGCTGGCTATCTGGGGAATTCTCGGAGCTGCGGCGTTTGTCGGGCTGGGTTACGTCCTCGGACCACTGATGACCGACACCATGACGGCGCAGATGCCACCGAGTGGAATGCCCATGCAGGGCACAACGGATACAGCAGCCCTTCTAGCAAGTAAGGGGCTTGTACTGCCCGCTATCCCGGTAACGTCGATCCTGATGTTCATCTTCAACTTCTTCGCCGGCTACTTCCTGTATGCATCGCTGTTTGCAGCCGTTGGCTCTGCCGTCGACCAGGAGGCCGATGCGCAATCGCTGACACTCCCGATCACAATGCCGATCATCATGACGATGATGTTCATCGGCAACATCATAAGTGAGCCGAACGGAACGCTCGCTGTGGTGCTGTCGCTCATCCCACTGTTCTCACCCATCCTGATGACCGTGCGCGTTGCGGCCACGGATGTACCGGCCTGGCAACAGTTACTGTGTGTTGTCCTGAGCACCGGAGCGTTCTTCGGCGCCGTGTGGCTGGCCTCACGGATCTATCGCATCGGCATCCTCTCCTACGGCAAGAAGCCGAAGCTCAAAGAAATCATTCGCTGGATCACTCTTCGCGTGTGATCAGAAGGGGCAGGCACACAACGCCCCCTCCCTGCGTGATCATCACACTGTACGGGCCCTCGGGCAACGACTGCACGTTGAGCGTGGCCGAGGTGTCGTCCGCTGCCATTGATTCTTCGGCGATTTTCCGACCGTTGAGGTCGAGGATTTGAATCGTCGCCGCAGCAGCCTCGGGCAGCCGTCCAATGCGCACTCGATGTACCTTCACCGTGTTTGAAGCCGGCTGTGGCGCAAGCGAGAAGCTTGGGGTCATCCGTCGCAGGTTACTCTCCAACTCCGACACGCCAATGTGGGTGGTTGAAACAACTTCAACGAGCGAGCGGCAACGAGAGCCGCCATTGACGCTGATGAGACGCTCGCAGGAAATCGTGTACGATCCATCAGCCGCCGGCATCAAGATCGTGTCGACCGTATCGAGACCTCCATCTGGGCGACGCTGCGTGTACACTACATTGAGTGGCAATGTCGTGAATACGGGCCACTGACGTCCGCCTGTGGCGTTCTGCACCTGCGTAATCCGCACCGACAGCGCCGACGTCTGGCCGGGCCGCTGCTCAATGGCAAGCTGTGCCCATCCTTTGCCAGTCACCCACTCCGAAAAGAAAGCATCGGTACGATTGCCCAGAGCCGCGACCATGGCCTGCCGGAAATCCTCGGTCACGACAGTACCGTAGGCATTATCGGCGATATATGTTCGCAGCGCTGCATAGAACGCACTGTCGCCGGCGATCGCACGCGCCATGGCAAGCACAACCGCCCCCTTGGCATAGATCGTGCCGGGATAGTTGGACGAAGGCGCTGCCCTCGGAAAGTCCTCCAGTGCAAAGACTCCTTCACTTTTCGAGATCTGTGTTATGTAGCTGCGTGCCTTGCCTTGCACCGCTGACAGATACACCGTCCAGCCCCGAAGGTCTTCCAGCCAGGAGCACTCGCTATAGGTGGCAAAGCTCTCCGTGAGCCAGGCGTACCGAAAGTCACGCGGGGAAACGCAATCGCCAAACCACTGATGTGCCAGCTCGTGTGCCCCGGTCACGTTGGCAGTATCGCCGGATCGGGCGATGGAGAGCGCCAGCGCGATCATGCCCTGATGCTCCATGGAGCCCTTCACCGAGTTATAATACCCAACCTTATCAAATGGATAGTCGCCATACAGTCGCGAATAGGTCTCGGTCATTCTCGGCACAAGCCTGTATGATCGAGCGCTCAGCGCACTATCCCGGCGTAGCACATAGAACACGTGCGGCACCCTGCCGGGTAGGTCGAGCCTTCGGAATCGCGCTGCCGCAAAGGTCATCAGATACGTTGCGATCGGACGCTTCTCGGTCCAGATGTAGGTGACTGATCCGTCGGCATTGCGCACGCGCGGACTCTCAAGACCGTTTGAGGCCACCACCCACGTCGAATCGGGCACCGTGAACCGTCCGCTGAACATCACTTTATCCGAAGGGTGATCGTAACACGCCAGCCAGTGCTGCGTTGCACCAACGGATGGGTTCGCAAAGCCGACGCCGAGAGCATACAGTACACTGTCATCATACTGCACCCCACCCCACGGTGAACTGCCACCTTCATTGGTCATCGTGCCCCGGTAGTAGATCGACACCGTCGAAACCGACCCGGAGTCATGCACGCCCGGCACGACAACCCGGTGATGCATCGTGTCATCGGCTGGAAGGCCATAGGTCTTCCATTGGCCGGCCTTGCCATCAACAAGCACAGAATCAATCTCAAGCCCCCTGAGATGAAACGTATATGCGCCGTTCTCAACGCGTGATGTCCACGCAAGACGCGTCTCAACTCGACCTTCAATGAGGCGCTTGGCCGGGGCGGGGAATCGCACGTCAACATCATAATGCTGCACGTCGAAAACCTGCGGGCGGTAGAGCGTGGGACGCGAGATCTGCGCCATCGCGGCGAGGTGCGTCAGCAGCGCGAGAACAACGAGGGCAAGGGGCTTCTGCATATGCCACGAATCTAATGATCACAACGAAAGAGGGGCCGCGACGTTCGTCGCGACCCCTCTGAAAACTTGACCTGTTCGTTGGATCAACGGACGATGTTCAGCGGCAGCGCGAAAGCTGTCGGACCATTCGTCACATGAACCATAACCATGCCGGTTGGCAGTTCCGCCGTCGGGAGAGCGATCGAAACCTCACCGGCAGCAACGACCGTTGCAAAGCGGGCAAGTTCGACGCCTGACACTGAAACGATGCTGACCATGGCTTCACCGGCGCGGGCATTGAATCGGACCGTGGCATCACCGGTTGTTGGATTAGGCCACAGGTTCAGCGTTGAGCCAACGTCGTTCAGTGGCACATCGACACTCGACGTGGTTGGACGCAGACCGATCGATACGACGCGCTCAGGCGTTGTTGCATCAATATCAACCGACTGAACAGTTGGCTCGAAATCAAAACGATCAGCCGCAATGGTCATCGTACCGACAGCCAGATTCGCAAGATCGAACGCGCCTTCGTTTTCGGCAAGGCTGAAGTCGATGATCGTACCGTCTTCGTCACGCGCTACAACGAGCGTCCCCGGAACGCCGGCAGACTGCTGAACCTTGTCGTTCTGCTTGTTGACAATTCCGCCGCGCTTGTCGTAGACGAATCCACGGACGCGACCCTTACCACGCTCAGACTTAACGGTGTCGAGATTGATGTCAAAAACCAAGGCGACCATAACATCGCCAACACCGACACGCTGTGCCTTGCCCCATTCCGTGACGGCCTTCTGACCAGTCACCATCCAGCCCGGAACCAAAGGACGTCCGGCAGGAAGTCCAAGCACAACGTACTCGCCCGGCTCAAGGTCCGTAAACATGAAGCCACCGTCCGAGTTGGTCTCGACCGTTACTGCGGTGATCTTGTTGAGGACCGTATCGCCCTTGTCGTTTGTGCGCGTTACGAGCCGATGTGCCACAACCTTGCCGACAACCGGAGCGCCAGTATAGAAGTTCTTCATGGCTCCCGTGAAGCCGTTGTTACGTGCAACGCGCTTATCCATCGGGAAGTCAATGTTCTTCGTGCTGGCGGTAACGGTCAGGACCGTAGCCTTTGTCGCGTCGTTCGTGTTTTCCCAAAACTCGGCCAGATACTGCGATGCGTTCGGTGCGTCCTTTGTTGGAACGGGACGAACCATAGCGATGTAACCAACACCGGACTGCACCTTTGCTTCATACGTACCATCGGCACGAACCTCGGCAACGACGGAACGATACCGATCATCGGCAGCATTGTTCTCCTTGCCGCGACTTTCAAAGACAACAACGCCCTTGACAGCTTCATTTGTAGCGGCGTCATAGACGCGTCCTTCAACGACCACGAGCACAGGATCTGGGCGCTGTGCAACGGCAAAGTTGATCTCTGTAATTGCATCGCAGACCACCGTGACATCCTTCGCTTCCGAAACCTCGGTCACGTTCTCATGCCACTCGGCAAAGAAGTTCCGACCTTCAATGCGGAGCTTGTACGTGCCTTCAGGCACATAGAGGAAGTACTTTCTGTCGGAGTTGATCTCAGCCTTGTATACCGGCTGGTAAACCTCCGAGCTGTTGCCTTCGCGGGTGACCTTTTGAAGGCGCCACGCCGTAACAACACCCTCGAGCTTTCCACCAGCACTTGGATCATCATACGTGATCGTACCAAAGATCTTCGAACAACCCTTCTTCGGTGTTTCGCCTTCCTTGATCTCGAGTACAAACGATTGCTTGATCGTAGTGCGCTCGCCATTGATAACGGCGATGGCGGCGATAACGATCTCATAGCGTCCGGCAACGGGTGATTCCCACTTGAGCAGGCCTGAGTTCATATCGATGGACATTCCGTTCGGACCGGCAACCAGTTCATAGGTGACGACCGCATTTCCATTGACAACGCCTGCACGGGCTGGATAGGTATATGTACGACCGGCAACGCCAACCTTTACAGGCTCAGTGAGGAACTTGAAAACGCCGTCTTTGCCATCGCTGACAGTCAGAACATAGGATTGCTTGGCTTCATACTCTTTGCCGTCCTTCGTGACAGTGGCACGAACCGTTACCTCAAAGCGACCGGCCTTCGGCTCGGCCCAGGTGATCTTGCCTCCATCAGAAATGGTCATACCCGACGCGTTGGTCTGCAGCTTGTAGGTCACAGGTCCCGATGCAGATGTCTCTACCTTGGTCTGATACGAATACTCCTTGCCCAATGAGGCAGAGCCCACTGGAACGGACGTGAAACGAATGACCGGTGTTTCGCCCTGCGTGAGTTCGACCGTTGCGATCGCCGAGCGACCACCTTCACCATTTGCCCAGTATCCGCTGACGTAGAACGTGTACGTGCCGGCCTTGGCAACCTGCGCAACAAATGAGAAGCGGTTATCGCGGACATTCGGCGTGTGCGGAACCGTGGCGATACGTGCGAACTTCGACATGTCTTCAGTGACACCGGAGGCCTGATAGACGTAATACTTCATCGGGGCATCCGTGCCAGCAACACCCGTCCATGTGACGATCACCGTCGTATTGCTTTGCCCCTGGACGGCCTTAACATCCGTCGGCACTGGACGTACCTGGGCCTGCAGTGAGAGCATCCCGACGAACAGCACGATCATGCTGAGCAGATGCCGAATCGTATGTGAAACATTCATGGCGACTCTCCTAAAAAGTGATAGCGTAGTTGCGTACTCGAACCTCATACAACGTGCAGTGGATGTGGCACGAGGGATGAATCCCCGTGGGGCAGAAAGGTTACAGCTGCCGGTTTCAGAGCGTAAGCGTAAATGTGCCAAGAACTTGCTCTTGTCGGGCAGGGCTAAAGTAGTTGTCTTTGTTCAAAAAGATGTACAGTGTGACCGTGACCACTCGGGGTTTACCTTCTTGCCGCGGATGCTCAGCGATCACAATGGAAGCCGTATTGGTCTTGTCGTCCGATGGATAGATCTGCAGATTACCCCAGTTCTGCCCAAAATCGGCGCGTATCTGTACCTGGCCCTGAACCAAGGGGATGATCATTCCGTCGCCGGCCGCCGAATCAAGCCGCAGCCGGAATCCATGCATGAGAGGCGACTTCCCTGTCGTATCTGATGCCTCCATGGTGATGTCAAACCAGAAGCGCATCGGATCGGCCGTCGTGTCGATCTTGATCGTGGGAAGCCCCTTGACGACCATTGAGCCGTAAGCGGTGGAAAACTCGACCTTGTACGACGCAGGCGTGATCTTTGGCGCGGGCGTGACCGGGGTCTCTTTGCGATTAGCATCGGTATCAAGTGGCGACGTACACGAGGTAGCACCAAGCCCCATAGCGAGGGCAAGAATGATCAACCCGATGAAGGTAGTGTTGAATCGTTTCATAGTTGATGGCATTAACGTCGCGTTCGTTACAGTCGAACGGCAACACCGTAAGTGAAGCCGTACTTGGAGGAAGTGAACCATTGATTCTGATGTGTGAACCCGAGGGCAGAGCCCTCAATGCCGAGCATGAAGGATAGCGGACCAACCGGCGAATACATCACACCGACAGATCCACGTCCAATGGGGCCGAACTGCGTTCCGCCAACAAGTGCCTGGGCAAAGGGGCTGAACCCGCTCGTACCGATCTCGGGGAAGACATGTCGGTAACTCAGACCAGCCCACGTGACAAGGGGCTGAATCTCAAAGCGAACCTCCTGCTGGTTTCTGACGCCGCTGAAGACCATCGGGAAGGACTCCGAGCCGATCTCCACACCAACGGCATCGGTCGGCGTCATGCGATACAGCATGGCAAGCGAGAGGTTGTCGTACCAACCGGTCTGCGGCGTCACGGCAAGTGCACCTGACTGACCACTGAGTCCCCGCACATTCAAAGTGAACGCCGGAACATGCATCGGTGCACTAATGGGCGTTAGTTGCTCGGCAAGAAGCACACGATCATTTTCGATGCGCCGAATATCAAGTGTGGACGTGAAGGCACTCGGTACAACCGGCGTCATCTTCTCAGCCGATGAGCGTTCCGCCTGAAGTGATGCATTGCCGGCCTGCAGCTCTGCTACCTGGCGGCGCAGGCTCTCATTCTCGCTCATCAGCATCGCGTCTACCGGTGATACACGCTCTACGATCCGTTCAACAACGCGCTCGGCAACCCTTTCGGCCACTGGCTCTTGGCTGTTGTCGTTCCACGGTTTCGGCACGGCCATACTCTGATGCGACGATTCGCTTGAAGGGGGCTGCTCAGACGCCGAAGACTGCTGGGACATTTCCGAAACCGATCCGCCCCCTCCGCCCGTACCTTCGGCGTTGTTCATCACGGCAAGAGTGATCCCTGCTGATGCAATTGCCGCCATCAGCGGAATGCCCAGCTTAGCCAGCCAGGTGGTCATGAAACCACCCGAGTGAGTTAGCGCAGCCGCACCGGCAGCCGCCCCAGCGATAGGCGTAGCAAAGCCAAGTCCGGCAAACACTGCGCTTGTCAGCGGCACCGGTGGCACAAGAGTGGCACGGTCATTCTGCACTGCATTGCGGATCATCAGCTGCTGCATGAACTCGGAACGTAACTCCGAGTCATTTGCCAGCTGTCCAAACAACGTCGCCTCCCCGGTAGAGTCTAGCTCACCGTCCAGCAAATCGTTGATCAGTTGTTCATGTTGCATGTTGTTTTCCTTTCGTCATCCGTCATCCCCGTCTCGGCTTAATTGTCGTCGTACCCAGTACCCCAGTACCCAGTACCCAGTCCCCAGTCCCCAGTACCCAGTACCCAGTCCCCAGTACCCAGTCCCCTTCTTCTCATAGCTCATTCAAATACGGCTGTAGTATCTCCTTGATCCGCTGCCGTGCACGAAACACCCTCACCTTGGCCGTGTCGAGCTTGATGTTCAATAGCGCGCTGATCTCGTTGTAGGAAAGCCCGTCGTACTCACGAAGCACGAAGATCTCCCGCATGTCACTGGGCAGCAGCTCCATTGCCATGTTGATCAGTTGTAGCATTTCACTCCGCTCGGCATCTCTTGATACGCCCGGGTTGTAAACAGCATCTTCGAACTGCAAATTCTGCGAACTCACCCGTTTCTTTTCGTTGAGACACAGATTGCGACAGATCGCCAGTGTGTATCCGCGTACGTTCTCCAGATGCTCCATTCGATCGGCCGTCTGGTACAGGCGCATAAAGGCTTCCTGGAAGACATCATAGGCCGCATCCCGACTTCCGAGAACGCGCATGCAGTAGGCAAAAACGTTCGGACTGAACCGCGAATACAGCTCCGCAAACGCCCCCTCCCTCTTGTCGGTGCGCAACAAGGCGAAGAGTTCACTGTCGGTATATTCGCTGAATTCACGGTTCACCACCGAAAACTAACCGAAGTTTGGCCAAAATGTTACCCGTTCCGGAGAAGATCACCTATCGCCTGGTCCGGAGCCGACGTCGAACTGTCATGGTCAAAGTCGAACCGTCGGCCACAGTCGTCGTGAGGGCCCCCCTTTCGATGAACGTTCAGGCGATCGATTTTTTCGTTCAGAGGAATCATCCGTGGATCGTCAAGAAGATCTCCGAAGCACTCGCCCGCCGAAGCATGATCCCCCAGCGCACCTCCCCGAGACAGGTCTACCTGCGTGGCGATCTGCTGTCGTGGGGCTGGCACGACGCCGACATCATCCTGCCGCGCGAGGTGTCCGAAGCGAATGCGCATAAGTGGCTGGCCCGTTGGCAACGACGTCAGGCAGAATCGCACTTTGGAGAGGTGATCAACACGTATCTACCCCATCTGGGTGTGTCGGCCCTTCGATACTCAGGCTTTGCCATGCGGAAGATGCGCCGCAATTGGGGGCTGTGCGGCGCCAGTGGACTCATTACCCTGAACGAGCACCTTATCCGCACGCCAGACATCTGCATCCGAGGGATCGTCGTTCATGAACTCTGCCACCTGGTGCACTTCAATCATGGACCGGCATTCCACGCAATGGTCGCCGATATCCTGCCGGAACACCGTGTTGCCGATGCTCTGATCGATGCCTGGACGATGATTCTTGATGAGAAATATGAGTCGTGACGGCCAATATATCTACTAGCACATCGCATTAACGACTACAGCATACCAATTACACTCTTCTCATCCTGCATATCTACATTTTTCAAGCTACCTACTCTTTTGGCTTTTTGTTGAATTGATATCTGGATTGCCACATTCGTTTATTTAACACGGCCTTATCTATTATTACGTTGCATTATTTTATATCGACTTCCTGTTATTCATTTTTTGAGTGCTGCATCTACATCAGCAATTGCCTTAATACATTACAGAGTAACAAAAACGACATTTGCGGCCGCCTTAATTACAAGACTAATCGCAAATGTCGCTTTTTACCTAGCGTATTACTTTTTCGACTACTGCACTACGACTTCGTCAAACGCCGAAGTCAATGAAGCAGCGATCATTTCCGGAGAGCGCCCCTCGATGTGGTGGCGTGGCATAAAGCCGATCAGCTGTCCATCACGAAGAAGAGCTACTGCCGGACTTGAAGGGGGCATGCCGGTGAAGTATGAACGAGCGCGCTCGGTGGCCTCGAGATCCTGACCAGCAAAAACGCTCACTACGTGGTCGGGCTTCCTCTCATGCTTCAGCGCCAGAGCAACACCCGGACGTGCGCCACCGGCGGCACAGCCGCAAACGGAGTTCACCACGACCATGGTCGTGCCCGGACGAGCCATTGCGGCATCGACATCGGAGGCGGTGAGAAGTTCCTGGACGCCGAGTGTGGTGAGTTCCTCACGCATCGGCTGCACAAGCATTGGGTCGTATGGCATTATGACTCTTCCTTTGAATCGTTTAGGGTGTCGAGCAGGTATTCCATTCCAAGTGGGCCTGCAATAAGCGGAAACTCTGACGTAAACTCATCCCATTTCGTGGAGTCGAGTTCAAAGGCCCGCTTTAGAAACGGCACGGCTGTGGCCGGCTGTCCGGCAGCACAAAGCGTTTTCGCAGTGGCAAAGTAGGCCTCAGCCCAATGCGGCAAAAGACGTGTGCACTGGTTAAAACCCAGGAGGGCTTCGAGCATGTTGCCGGCTTCGAGCTGCGTAGATGCGTAATCGTACCAGCATTCGGCGTCTTCCGGCTGTAACTCGAGCGCACGCCGGTAGGCCTCCAGCGAGTCTTCTACACGTCGGAGGTTAAAGAGGACATCAGCCTTGGCATACCATAGATCAGCATACTCTGGCTCGAGAGCCAGGGCCGCTTCGTAATCGGCCAGCGCTTCGGAATGCATTTCCAGGGCATCGTAGCAGGTGCCGCGACCATAGAACGACTGTGCATGCGATGTATCCATGGCCAGGGCCTTGGTGAACATCTCTATCGCTGCCCGGAAGTTACCGGCCTCCTCGAGGGACGAGGCCAGATTATGGATCACGGGAATATCCGACGGGTCGGCCCGATGGGCCTGACGATAGGCTTCGATGGCTTCCTGCGACCTGCCGAGGTGCGCATAGGCATTGCCCATGTTAAACCACGCATTCACGAAGTCATTGTCGATCACCGTTGCCATGTCGTACGAACGGATGGCATCGCGGTAAGCCCCTTTCTTTCCGCAGATGACGCCGCGGTTGAACCACGCGTTCTGATCGTATGAATGCATGTCGATCAGCTGATCATACACCGAGATTGCCTCCGCGTACTGCTCGAGCGATTCGTGGCAGATGGCCGATTCGAACAGGGCATCACGCTCATATCCGGTCTGGCGAGCCAGATAGCCAAAGATCCTTATGGCCTCGTCATAACGGCCACGCTTCTGCAGGATCAGGGCCTTCGTAAACAGTCCGTCAAGGTTCGACGGGTCGGCCGCAAGCACTTCTTCCACAACGGCAATGGCCTCTTCAAGCCGGTCGAGCTGCTCAAGAGCAATTCCACGGTTGACCAGGATCTCCGTATCAACCGGATCAAGAGAAATGGCGCGGTCATACGCCTCGAGTGCCTCAGTCCAGCGATTCTGGCTACCATAGGCCATCCCCAGCTTGTGCCATGCATCGGAAGCGTAGGGGGCTTTCTCTACCCATAGCAGAGAGAACGTCAGGGCATCATCAAACTTGTTGGTTTCGAGACAGTACTGAACGATCGACTCCAGTGCATCGGGTGTAGGTGAGCCCTGCTGCCAATTGCCACTGCGTACGGACTCACGGAACCGCTTCAGGGTCTCGTCGAGATCCCGTCGGTCCTGTTCGTCGTTGTCGTTGTCTTCGTATTCAAATTCTAACATGTCAGCCCCGTATCAAGAAATTACGGATCGCCGATCACTTCAAAGACCAGGAACTTCAGGTACTGCGTCTCTGGCATGGAAAGCAGGACCGGGTGATCGGGAGCTTGCGAACCGCGGTGCACAAGACGCAGACGTTTTCGGATTCGTGCAGACTCGCGGTAGAGGATGTCGAGCAGATCGTGCTCGCTGACAAGCTGTGTGCACGAGGAAGAAACGAGCAATCCGCCGGGCCGCAGCAGCTTCATAGCGCTGCGGTTCAGCTCAGAGTACCCGGCAAGCGCACCGCGAATGGCCGAACGGGATTTGGCAAACGAGGGTGGGTCGAGAATGACCATGTCCCAGACCCGCTCCTGCTCGATGTGCTCGCGCAGCAGGTCAAAAACGTTAGCCTTGACGAACTGGCAATTGTCGAGCCCGTTGATCTCGGCGTGCCGGGTCGCACTGTTGATGGCCGATTCGGATGAGTCCACGCCCACCGCCATGGCCGCATGCCCTTGCGCCGCATTCAGCGCAAAGCCACCCACGTTGCAGAAACAGTCAAGGACCTTCCGGTCGCGCGACAGCGAGCCAACAATGCGACGGTTGAACTTCTGATCGAGAAAGTAGCCGGTCTTCTGTCCCGTAAGCAGATGCAGTTCAAGCTTGAGTCCATTCTCGTGCACGATCACCGCGTCCGGCACTTCACCCCAAACCACGGCGTCGACCAGTGTGAGACCTTCCTTGACCCGCGTCTGCGCTGTGTTTTTCTCGATGATTCCCGACACATCCGGGTAGAGTCTGCGAAGCGCATCGACGATATCGGCTTTTCGCCGGTCCATACCGGCCGAAAGCATCTGAATGACGATCGTCTGACCATAGACGTCAACGATCAGACCACTGAGCATGTCGGCTTCGCCGAAGACAAGGCGATACGCCTCCTCCCGACCAAGAAACCTCTCACGAAGGGCCTTTGAACTAGTAAATCGACGGTAGAAAAAGTCGGCGTCGGCAACTTCCACCTCGCCCCCTAACAGGCGCACCGCGATCTTCGAAAGGGGGTTGTAAAAGCCTGTACCGAGCGACGATCCATCATGCGCCAAAAGGCGCACGAGCTCTCCGGGCACAGCATCGGGCGCATGCACCAGCTCATCACGATAGGCCCACAGGTGACCGTCGCGAAGGCGTCTTTCCTCACGCGGCTTCAGTGTTAGCGTTAGCATTGATGCTGGTTACTTCTTACCCTTACCTTCTTCATAAAAGTCCACTACATAGCCGGCCTTGCCCCATGCCCCCATTCCACCAAGCATGTTGCTAACGTTCTTCCAGCCCTTCTCGGACATCAGCTTGGCTGCTCTGGAACTGCGGCCACCGGCTGCGCAATACACCAGCACGGGCTTGTTCTTATCGATCTTGGCGATCATGGACTCGAATGCCGGATCGTTGTAGTTGGCCAAGACCGATTCAGCGATATGGCCGGCCTGGTATTCGGCGGGAGTGCGAACATCAAGAATGGTCACGCCACCCTTGTCGATTATGGCCTTGGCAGCCTTGACGTCGACGTCCTTGACCTGCTGGGCACTCATCGTACATGAAAACATCGTTGCGAGAAACACGAGAGCGATGGCGATCCTGATCATGTTCATTGTCCTTGTTGAATGTCGGAAACTGCCTTATTCACGGTCGTCCACGGACCACCATTGACTGCGGTATATCCCTTCGACGCGGCGAATGACGTTGCTTGACCGCTGCGGCCACCAGAGGCGCAGCAGAAGACGATGGGCTTTGCCTTGGGATGTTTCTCAAGAGCCGCAGGGACCTCGTTGAGAGGAATGTTCTTCGATCCGGCCACGTGCCCACCCTGATATTCGGCACGTGTTCGGACGTCGATGATGAGAGCTCCCTGCCGCAGAGCCTGCAACAGCTCGTCGTTCGAGCCGCCAAAAAGTGAACGCAACATACCGAGCATAGGAAGGGGCCTCTATCGCTGTTGTGAAGTGGAACTACCCGTGCGCACCGACTGGGCGCCCTCGGAGCGGCAATCTACGACGCGCAGTTGTCACGGATGTTGGCCCGGCTTCACGGCGCATGTCACGTTTCGCCCCCTTGACGTCACATCGACCGAAACAACCACCGGTTTAACCACAATTATGCGGGAGCATGCCATGCATGGCTACAAAGGACTCGGTCTGCATCTGATTCTCATACCACGTCAGGACTCAATGATCCCCCCGGACGTGAAGCACATTCTCGAACAGACTATCGATCTGACGGCCCGAAAGCACAAGCTTGAGTGTGCCGCAATGCATGCCCGAGAGGATCATCTGCACGTGCTGCTATCGGTGACCGACGAGGCGGACATTGCCGACTTTATCGGTGACCTGCTGGAGAATCTCCGACGCCTCATGAGAGGTCAGGGGGCGCACTTGAGATCATTCGACTGGGACGAGGGGGTGCATGTGACGCTGCTACCACCATGGCATCTTGAGATCATGGCCAGCTTCGTCCGCGACCAGGAACGGTTTCACCAGACGCGAACACTCGAGAATGAACTCGACGAAGTATTCCGACCCAACGGTCCGCCGAGCTTCTCCGACATTGGCGAATCGCCGCGCCGCTCAGCCCTTCAGATCCATTGACACGGCAGAGCCGGCCTCACCTCGGGCAATGATGCTCATGGCCTTGGCAAAGCGCTGCATCTCATCGACAGTTGTATAGACGGAAGGGGCTACACGTAGCCCCTTGAAGTCTTCATGCCCTATCGAGACGGTGAAGATCCGATGCTTCTCCAGGAGGTAGTTCGAGACCTTGCCCGGATCGGTACCCTCGACATGCACCAGACGCAGTCCACACTGATTGTCATCGTCCTTGATGTCGGTTAGAAAGCGGACCGTCTCGTACTTCTCAAGCTGATCCGTCCACACGCTGTGCAGGTATCGCAGGCGCGCCGCTTTGCGCTCAATGCCCATGGCACGGTGAAAGGCAATGGACTCGATGAGGGCATTGTGCATCGCGGCCGGATGCGTACCGATCTCTTCGAACTTGCGGATGTTCGTATCCATCTCCTTGGGCGCCGACATCAGCGGCCAGATGTCGGCTATGCGGTCCTTCTTGACGTAGAGCATACCCGTGCCGATCGGACCGAGAAACCACTTATGAAGTGCGGTTCCGAAAAACTCGCATTCAAGATCTTTCTGAGTGAACGGGAAATGCGCAAATGAGTGTGCCCCATCAACAAAGCACCGGATTCCGCGCTTCGCTGCAAGGCGGCAAACATCTCGCACGGGCAGGATCTGCCCAGTGAGAAACACCACATGAGAAATGTGGATGACCTTGGTGCGCGGTGTTATCGCCGCTTCAATAGCATCGACCATGTCCTGACGTCGGCGAAGGGGCGTCGGAAAGCCCACTTTCTTCAAGACGATCCCATCACGTCGAACGCGCTGATCCCACGTGGTGAGCATACGTGGATAGTCATGCGTCGTTGTCAGCACCTCATCGCCCCGTTCCAGAGGTACGCCCAGCTGGAGAGTTTCAAGTGCCTCACTGGCATTGCGCATGATGGCGATCTCTTCTGGGTCGACCTCGAAGATTCCCGCCAGACCCTCACGGATGGTCTCAACCTGTGGTTCCTGGTGACGCCACATCTCGTAGGCCGGCATGTTGTTGGCCTGTTCCGTATATCGCCGGAAGGCCTGCTGAACGGTACGGGGCGAGGGGGACACGCCGCCGTTGTTGAGATTGATGATCGAACGGTCCACATCAAAAGCCTGCTGGACCGTCACCCAGAAATCCTCATCGGATGCAACCAGCGCAGGAGGCACATTCGGCAGTGCCGAAGGCAACCAGCGAGTCACCTCTGCCAACGCATCAGAGGCGAAAAGCGCGGTCGGACCGAGTGCCGCGAGCGAGCGCAGCATTGAACGTCGCGAGGTCATGCAGAAACTCCCTGGAGCCGTGGCTGGTTATATTCGCAATTCTCTTTACGAAGGTACGACATGAAGACGACGAAGTTCCACGCCCTTCACCTTGCCGCCGGCGCGAAAATGGTCTCATTCGCCGGGTTCGAAATGCCCATCCAGTATCCGACTGGCATTATCGCCGAACACAGGATCGTTCGCAGTGGCGTCGGGATCTTCGATGTTTCGCACATGGGCGAGTTCTTCTTAACCGGCACAGGTGCGCTGGCGCTGATCCAGAAGATCACCGTGAACGACGCTTCAAAGCTGACGCCCGGAAAGGCTCAGTATTCGGCGCTCCCCCGCCCTGATGGTGGCCTGGTGGACGATCTGCTGGTCTACATGCTGGCGGAAAACTCCTACATGCTTGTTGTGAACGGCGCGAACATCGACAAGGACTGGGCCTGGGTACGTCAGCAGGCCGAAGGATTTGCCAATGTCGAACTTGTCGATCGCAGCGACGACTATAGCCTGCTGGCCGTGCAGGGGCCGAAGAGCATCGAGATCCTCCAGAAGCTGACCTCAACGGATCTTTCTGAGATCCAGTACTATGGATTTGTCGAAGGCACACTCGCCGGAGTGCCGATGATTCTCTCGCGCACGGGTTACACCGGGGAGATCGGCTTTGAGCTCTATTTCACCGGCGATGTGGCCGTTGCCGAATCAGTTGTCAAGGCCCTGTTCGATGCAGGTGCTGAGCATGGCATAGCGTGGATCGGACTCGGAGCACGCGACACCCTCCGACTGGAAAAGGGTTACTGCCTGTACGGCAACGACATTACCGACGAGACCAATCCGATCGAAGCCGGACTCGGGTGGATCACAAAGCTCGCCAAGGGTCCGTTCAATGGCAGCGATGTGATCGCCGCTGTGAAAGAGCATGGCCCAAAGCGCAAGCTGGTGGGCTTCAAGATGCTCACCGAAAAGCTCATCCCTCGCAGCGGCTATGCGATCTCTCACGAAGGACAGAGCGTTGGCATCGTCACAAGTGGTAATCAGTCGCCGACGCTAGGTGTCGGGATCGGACTCGGGTACGTACCAACGGCGCTTGCGACACCGGGAACGACGATCGACGTTGCAGCTCGCGGAACAACCTTCCCGGCTGAAGTGGTGAAGATCCCCTTCTGTTAAGAGCGGACCTCTCAGTAGAGTTCGCTAACGGCTGCCTGTCGAGTCACTCCTTATCGGTTCAACGTTGTCATCGACCACTCGAAGACTGACGCGCGCCGTGCCTGCCCTGATCATATCCAGATCAACGGCCGCCTGCTTGGACAGGTCGATGATCCTGGACTTCTTCCAAGGTCCTCGATCGGTCACCCTGACCACCACCTGACGTCCATTGGCCAGATTGGTAACCAGAAGTTTGGTGTTGAACGGAAGCCAGCGATGCGCACATGTTCTATCATGCATGTCAAAGACCTCACCGCTTGATGTGCGACGACCATGGAAGGCATCGGCATAGTACGAGGCTGTTCCCGTGTCGGAATCACGACGCATGATCAGTTCTGTAAGAGAGTCACTCACTGTGCGACCAGTGGGCACGCGCTGCGTCCGCGTTGCGCGCACGGCACCGGCAACGATCTGGCTGTCACGCTTTGTTACAACCACCGATGACGTGTCTGCTGGCGCCATTTGCGCGGGCTCGGAAGTATCCTGTTTTGTGAGCGACTGCAGAAGCTCCAGCTCCCGACGTTCGGAAACCGTTACGGCCTTGCGCAGCGAGTCACTTCGCATGCGCAAGAGCATAGACTCCACGCGAAGACTATCGCTCAGGCGCCACTGACGGTCCCACTGCGCACGCAGACTATCCGACGCCCGCCGATCGCGTTCTATCTGACGCCGCACCTCTCGCAAGGCCTGAGCCGACGAGTCTGCCATCCGACCTTGCTGAGCATGCACGGGCAAAACCGCCATCATGGCAGCACAGGCGATCAGCGGTAGTATGAAGAGGCGCATGATTGCAGGGGGCTAAAAGTGCTTTGATATCTGTCGTCGACGCAGAAGCTCAACAAGATCGCGGACATTTTCCGTCAGACCGCGCCTACACACGAGCACAGAGTTCTCCGTTTCGACAACGATCAGATTGTCGACATCCACGACTCCCACAAGTCGTCCGGACCCTGCAGAGATAAGACTATTGGTCGTTCGCACGGTGGTGACGTTTCCTTCGATGACGTTGTTCTTCCCGTCTTTAAGCGACATACGATAGAGCTCATCCCACGTTCCCAGGTCGCTCCACCCAAAAGAGCCCTCCACAACACCGATGGTCGGATCGCGTTCCAGCACAGCAACGTCAAATGAGACGGATCTCATCTGTCTGTAGAGCGATTCGAGCAGTTCTTTGTGGTCAGCCCCCTGACCTCGTCGCTGCCACTGGCGCAGCAATGGGGCGTGATCTGGCATGTACTGTTCAACCGCACGATTGATGGCCTTTGCTGTCCCGACAACGATGCCGCTGTTCCACACGAAGTCACCCGCATCGATGAAACGCTGTGCAGTGGCTGCATCGGGTTTTTCAGCAAAGCTGCGTACGCCCTTGACATGATCGCGCAGAACGGGATTGTCGCTTGTCATTGCATCGCCGACCTGGATGTAGCCATATCCGGTCTCGGGTCTGGTGGGCATCACTCCAATGGTCATGATGCAGTCCATTGCCACTGCCGCCATGCTTGCCATGTCAACCACAACCTGAAACTCGCGGATGTTGCTAATGACGTGGTCGCTCGGAAGGATGACCATGACAACATCCGGACCGTAGCGTTGCTCGATCTCGGCGGCCGAGAGTGCAATGGCAGGACCGGTGTTGCGTCCAAACGGCTCGCTGATGATGCGTTCCGGCGCAACCATCGGCAGCTGGTCTAGAATGTGGTGGTGAAGGTCGACCGTAGTGACAACGTGGACGTCGGCAAGTTCGATCAACGGCTGCAGTCGTGCCACGGTATTCTGGATCAGTGTGCCTTCACCGATCGCATGAACGAACTGCTTCGGCTTTCTCTCGGTGCCCCGCGGCCAGAGCCGAACACCCAGTCCGCCAGCAAGGATCACTGCAACGATCTTCATGGCGACGAAACTACGGAGCCCCGTATCTTCGCAGTCAACCATTTATGGAGTCGATATCATGTTTCGGCCATTTGCCATCGTTCTTATGACCATGTTTAGCTTCGTCTGCGCTGCTGCACAGGACGATCGGCTGGACGAGCTAAGCTTTGACGAGGAGCCGTTGCCGGAGGAAACCGTGGCGTATTCCTCGATTGGCATCGGACCCGTGTTTTCGTTATTCACACCGAACGTTGCAGACCTCAACTCGCAAGCATCGAAAATGGGGCTCGATGAACTGTCATCTCCTTTCTTTATGGCGGGAGCCGAGTTCTTTACAGCCGTTGGCGTCTTCCCGAATTTCCGGCTGGGCTTCTCATGGCTCTCCGGATCTGTCAACTCGGTGAAAGATATGGTCGGCACCGGCGGCGGCGTGAAGAAGAGCCTCGAATACGCTGTTTCTACTCGTTCTCTCCATATCGACTACGCGATCGTACCAACAGCAAAGCTTGCGATCATTCCAGGAGTGGGGCTAACGTCTGGCTATTCAACGATAACGTCATCCTCCACAAGCGGTTCATTTGATTGGTCGATCGACACTTCCTTCACCTCGCAGGTTTTTCTCGAACAGAGCTCGCTGAGCATCTTGCCGCGGCTCTCAATCGAGTACGCTGTTACCCCGTTTCTGAATCTTAGGGCTCAGGCCAACTATGCAGTGCCGGTATCAACCTCTGACTGGACAGCAAACACGTACGGTACAGCTCTGAACGTTCCGTCATCAATCGCCATCAACGGCCTGTCCGCTCAAATCGGCGTTTTTGTTGGTCTGTTCAACTGATACGTCTATCAGCCACGGGCTCGTAGCTCAACGGTTAGAGCAGCGGACTCATAATCCGTTGGTTGCTGGTTCAAATCCGGCCGGGCCCACTTTTCATTCTGCAGGCACACGACGCTTCCAAGCGGCACGTCCTTTCTGACGCGTGTTTCGCCCCATCACCATCGCCGCACTCGTTCTTTCTGCAGCGCTCCTGCTGCAGGCCGACGACGACCGACCACCGCTCAGACACATCGCCAACGAGGCCTTTGGACTCGGCGAGCGACTTGAATACAGCGTTGGATACAAGTTTATCAAAGCCGGCACGGCATACTTCTCTATCGGCAAGCAGCCGGTGATGGTTTCTGGCAGACCCTGCTATGACGTGCGCTTTGAGGTAGCTTCGCTGAAATCTCTGGACTTTCTCTACCGCGTACGAGATAGGTATCGTACGCTCGTCGACATTGACGGGATCTTCCCCTGGAAGTTTGAACAGAGTATCCGTGAAGGGGGCTTTCATAAGGACTTCTCGGCATCGTTTGACCATGTCGGCAAGCTTGCCACGACCACCGAGGGTAATTTTCCGATCCCGGTGTTTGTGCATGACATCGTATCGGCGTTCTACTACATCCGCGCCCTCGATCTGTCGCGCTACAAGCGTGGAGAGGTCATCTACCTTCAGAATTTCTTCGATCGAGAGACGCACGATCTGGCCGTCAAGATCCTTGGACGTCAGAACGTCGAGGTTGAAGCCGGCACATTCCGCTGCGTCCTGGTCGAGCCAGTCATCAAGTCCGGCAGTCTCTTCAAGTTTGAAGGAAAGCTTCTGCTATGGCTTTCCGATGACGAACGTCGAATCCCTGTAAAGGTCAGCACAAAGATCCCTATCGGCTCGATCGATGCCGAATTGACAGGATACTCCGGTCTGCGGGGCCCGGTAGGCGCCCGTGTTTCTTCACCTCGATAATCATCCCTATGCGATCATCCCTTCAGACTGCTTCGGTAGGCATCTTGCTGCTTGCTCTCGGCACCCATGAGCTGTCGGCCAGCGATGCTCTTGCGGCATTTCACGCTAAGTACCGATCACTCACCTCGCTAAGAATGACATTCAGTGGTTCGGACGGTGTGTCCGGAACAATTAGCGCTCGAAGGGGCGGAATGTACCGTATAGAAGTTGCCGGACGGACCATTGTCTGCGATGGTAAAACGGTCTGGAGCGGCGACGCCTCCACTCGTAGCGTCGTCATCAATGCGTACAAGCCCCTTTCCACCGACGTCTCACTGGAGCGGGTGTTCTTCGAGATCATGTCGGTGTATCGATCTCAGGTCGTACAGAGCAATGCAACTTCAACCATCCTGCGCTTGAGTGCTCCGGAGCCAGCGGCAGTGATCGCAAACGTCACATCGCTCGACGTCACACTCAATGCATCCTATACCGTAACACAGATTACGGTGGCTTCCGGCCCCTCACGCATCACCTATGCCATTTCACGGTTCAAACGCAACCCTTCGATCGCTGCATCCAGTTTTCGGTATACTCCGCCAAAGGGGTGGGAAGTTATCGATCTTCGTTAAGCTCTCCTGCTCCAGGTAAACGCATACGACCGTACAAACGAGAAACGGCGGCAAGGATCTCTCCTTGCCGCCGTTTGTGTGATAGGTGTCTTCGTTAAAGGTCTTACTTGACCACAACCACCTGCTGTGTGGCAACAAAAGTTCCTGCCGTCAGCGTCACGTTGTACACACCAGGTGTGACGTTCAGTTCAGAAGCACTGAATGTTACAGCATGCGTACCGGCGCTGACAGTTTCGTTGCTCAGTGTAGCGAGCTCGCGTCCCGTAAGGTCGGAGATGACCATGCGAACCGTCTCAACCGATGGCAGCGTGTAGCTGATGGTTGCAACGTCGTTCGTTGGGTTTGGACGAGCAATGCTCATGATGTAGCCGCCGTTAACAACATCGTCGGTGACTCCCATGGCCACGGAAGCCGTAGCAACACGTGACTTAACGGTGCCACAAAGATTTGTCAGCTGGCAATAGTACTGACCTTCATCGCTACGCTTTGCGCTAGCGACGGTGTAGGTCTGCTTGGTTGCACCATCAATGGCCACACCGTTGAGGTACCACTGATAGTCGTAAATGTTGCGGCCCTTGGCCATAACCGTGAAGCTGATCGGTGCGCCTTCCGAGAAAGCAACGTCGTTCGGCTGTGATTCGATGGCAGGAAGGGGCTCAATGTTAAGCTCAGCAATGCGCGAGGTCTTCACGCCACACATGTTACTTACGACGACGCTGTAGAACCCTGCATCCTCGGTCGTAACAACCTTTGACAGCGTTGCTCCTGTTTCACCATTCAGGATCTCGGAACCCTTCATCCACTGGAACGTGAGGCCTTCGCCTGTCGCAACAGCAGACATCGTCATGACCTGGCCTTCGCATGCCGTCGTTGTTTCCGGATTGCGAACGATCGATGGCTCAGCGCCAACCGTGACCACGATCGGATTCGAAGCAATGCGGAGGTTCGTTGAACCATACGTGACCACGCAGCTGTACTCGCCTGCCGCGGCAGCCGTTACGTTCGCGACCTTGAGCACGTTCGCCGTGGCACCCGAAACACCGTTGCCGTTTACAAGCTTTGCACTGCCCTTGAACCACTGGCAGCTGGCAGCACCTTCAGGAAGCGAGGACACGTTATTGTCACATGACAGTGACAGCGTTCCGCCTTGGCAAAGGTTCGGAGTCATGTTCGATACAGCAACGGCTGGCATGAACACGCGAGCGACGCGCGACTTGATTGCACCCTTGCAGAAACCGGTGACTTCGCAGACGTAAAGACCCGTCGTGTCCGAATCGCTGGCATCGGTGATCGTGAGAATCGACGACTGCGAACCGTAGACACGGCCGTTGTCATTGATCGGGGTGTCATTGTATGTAAGCGTCGTGGAGTTCCACGTACGCTTCATCCACTGATAACCAGGGACGAAGTTTTGCGGAGCACCAACGGCCTCGACCGAGACCATGAGATGCGCCGTACCGCCCTTGGTGGTGGAAACAGACATTGGGTGCGACGTGATCTGCGTTTCACGCACGACCATGACCGACGCGCCTTCTGAAAACACCGTTGTGGAACCTGTGAATGCCACTGTGTCCTCTGCCGTCACCGCACACGTGTAAACGCCACCGCTCGAGTAGTCCGAGATGTTCAGCGTCATGAAGTTGCCAGTGCGTCCGTTGAGCATCACACCGTCACGGTACCACTGGTACGTCGTGCGTGATGATGCCGGTGTGTTGGCAATACAGATCAAGTTGTGCGAGGCACCAAAGCAAACGTAGGCGCTTGCAGGGTTTGAGACGATCGAGACCGTCGGTTGTGCGATCGCTGACGCACCTCCGATGATCAATGCCGCAAGCAAGGCGACAAACGCTGTACTGGTACGAAGCATAGCTCCTCCTGGAGTTGAATGAGTATTTCGAATCATGTTCATTGGCTGTGTTTGTACGAACGACATGCGCCCGGAGCGTTCTCGGGCACACGACCGTCGAAAATAGACAACGCCGGCATCTGAAACAACCACAATTCAGCAGTTGTCCACACATCGACGCGCATGGCGAAGCAAGAATCGAACCAACTTTTACGCTGATCAGCGGAAGATCGATGACAAAAGCGCCTTCTGGTGCGGCGTAAGTTGTTGCTTGTCAACTATTTGGCGAAACTCCTGCTTGATCTTGGGCTGCTCGCAAAGAGCGTTTATGACGCCGCTCGCGACGGCGCTCAGTCGATTATTGGTACTCAGAACCGCCGCCACCATGTGTCCGGCTGCCAGCGGGGTAACCCGACCCACACGGCGCAAAGCCCCCATTGCGTTCTGGCGGGTGATGAACTCCCAACCCGGACCGCAGAGGTCTGACAGGTCATTCAAAGCAGATGAGGAGCCACCTTCGGCCTCGAGTTCCAGGCGAGCAATACGGACGCGTTCGTGTGGCCCTCGCACATCGGCCACGGCCGATGTGAATCGGCGTACATCCGACGCGAAGGAACGGGCGAGCTTGCTCAGTGCGGTCTGAATGATGTAGTACGAAGAGTCCTTCAGCATGGCCTCGACATCATCGCGAAGCTCCTTCGGCACGACCCCAAGGGCGTTGAGCGTGGCTTTACGGACCTCCACATGGGGATCGGCAAGCCCCTTAGCCGCGATGGACCATGCCTTGGCATATCCATTGTTGCCCATCTCGACAGCCTGCGAAGCCGCCTCCGACCGCATGGCGTGAAACGACTCTCGAGTCATGACCTCCGAGAGAAGTCCGAGACGCTCATCGTTTCTGTCGGCCTCACCGCGCATCGATTCAAGCGCATCGTAACGATCGATCATGTTCGCTGCTCTCTGCAGCTGTTCTCGCCGTTCCTGCCAGGTCTTTTCAAACGCAACCTTCTTGAGGATGTATGAGCCCGGGTCAAACAGGACAAAGGAAACTGCCTTGTTGCCGGGGTTCGGTACAAAGACCGTAGTGACTTGTTTGGAAACATCTGTGCGAAGTCTGCGGGAGCTACCATCGGCGTAGTAGACGTCCACATCAATTGGCATGCGAAACAGTCCCGTAAGCGCATCCATTTGATGGATCTGCTCGATGGCAACCATCGTGCACGGAGTAAGGCTACCGGAGATCATCGCACTTCCGGGTGAATGACTCACCCGATAATGGGGCTCTCCTCCCTTGTACAGCCACTGGTCGAAAAACCACTCCGGCGATACACCGAGGGTGTCCTGAAATGACTGATACAGGTCGTTGGTCTCGACGTTCTGATACATGTGGCGCATGGTGTAATGCCGGATCACCCGACGCAGGGCGGAGTCACCAAAGACATACGCCATCATATCGAGCACACTTGCCCCCTTCGGATAGATTCTCGCTGATCCTGGTGACGGATGTACGATCGGCAATCGGTCGTTTTCGGCAGCGTTGAGTGCACTGCGGTGCATGCCGCGACGACTCCACTGATAACCGTCCTCGCCGCCAAGAGCGGGTGTGCGCTTGGTGAACAGATGGGGATAGAAGGTGGCAAAGCTCTCCTGCAGCCACACGGACTTATTGCTGCGCGCCGTCACAAGGTCACCGAACCACTGGTGCGTGAGCTCATGAACATTCGTACCCACGTACGAACGATCCAGCCAGCCTCGGCGGTCCGTCTGGGAAAAGTCACCAAAAATGGTCGCCGTTGTATTCTCCATGGCGCCAAAGATGTAATCGGCAACCGGCACCTGACTGTACGACTCCCATGGATACGGCACGCCGATCTCCTGTTCGAGGAAATCCATCGACTCGACGCTATACATGTAGGTGGGGTCAATGCGCTCAGGATGCTCCGGATAGGAATACAGGTAAATCGGAACCCCACTGGCCGATCGTTTTTCGGTGATCGTGTACTTTCCAATGGCCAGCATCAGCAGGTACGATGCATGAGGCCGCGTCATGCGGTAGTGCCATGTCTTGCTCCCATCCGGATTCGTCGACACACCCAGGCGCGTGCCATTGGAGAGTACTTCGTACGACCCGTCAAACGTGATGATTGTCTCGGTGATCATCTTATCATTCATCTCATCGTACATCGGGATCCAGTGCCGATTGTCAATGCCCTGACCTTGCGTCCAGATCTGCCGACGCATGCGTCCGCTCGGATCACTCCAGCCGATGAAGTAAATGCCCTTGCGCGGAGTTGCCTCGTATGTGAACGTGAGCGAGTCGGCCGTGTCCCACGTCAGCGCCGGCTCGAAATAGGCGATCACGGACGTGTCCGTTGAACGGTACCGCACTGAGCGGGCGCCAAGTGTGGCCGACTGCACGCGGATCTTGATGGCATCAAACTCCACGGAATCGACACGCGGTTGCAGCACCCTGAAGACGTGCGTTACGCTTCCATACACCACTCCGTTTGGCGGATCAAAGCGCACACGCAGCGTCATTCGCTCGACGTTCAGAGGATGCTCCCGGGGCTCTGACCCCGGTATGTCCACCATGGTGTTGGTATGGATGAAATGGTTCTGCGCGGGCAGGCGAAAGAAGACCGCGAGAAGTGCGAGGATCACAACAGCGTTTTTCATAAACGCAAAGATATCCGAGCATGAACGTATGTTTCGGGTCATGGACATCATCTATGTGATTTTTGGTGGAGCCATCGGAAGTGCACTGCGCTATCTCGTCGGGCTTCTCCCTACTCGGCCTTCGCGGTTGAAACAACGACTCTGCTGGAACGTCATGCACCCGCCATGATGTTTGCCTATCTCGCTCTGACGACCATCGGCTGCATGCTGATGGCATTTCTTGGCTTTAGCATCGCACGGTCCGCATCATGAAATCACCTCGCTTTTTTGTCCGCCTCATAACAGCCCTCGCCGCCATGGCGGCCACGATCGGCTGCGCCGAGGCAAACAACCAGCCCCCTTCCTTTTCCTCAAACGAACCAGCCCACATGAATGCTAGCACGCAGCGTGAAGTAGCCACCCTTGGCGGTGGATGTTTTTGGTGTATCGAGGCCGTCTTCGAGCTCGTCGACGGCGTGGTGTCGGTTGAAAGCGGGTACACCGGCGGATCGGTCAAAGATCCGTCGTACAAGCAGGTCTGTGAAGGTACAACGGGTCACGCCGAGGTTTGCCGGGTGACTTTTGATCCGGCGATTGTCTCGTATGCCGACATCCTTCAGATCTTCTTCGCAGCCCATGATCCTACGACGCTGAACCGCCAGGGCAATGACGTCGGCACGCAGTATCGCAGCGCGATCTACACCCACAGTCAGGAGCAGGACTCGATAAGTCGACAGTATATCCGGCAGCTGACAGAGTCGAAGACCTGGCCCGATCCTATCGTCACCGAGGTCTCTCCGGCATCGGCCTTCTACAAGGCCGAGGACTATCATCAGAACTATTACGAGCAGAATGGCTCACAGCCCTATTGTGCCTTCGTTGTGCGTCCCAAGGTGGAGAAGTTCAAGAAGCAATTCAAAGACAAACTGCGCGACGACGCCAGGTAAGTGACCACGCGCACGATCGATATCACCGGCATGCACTGCGCGGCTTGCGTGTCGGCGGTCGAATCCGCACTCACGTCCATCCCCGGCGTCCATTCGGCTGTGGCCAACCTTGTAACCAACAGCGCCAAGGTTGAGCTCGCGCCGGGCGTCGACGAGGCAATCCTTCGGCAGGCCGTTGTTTCAGCGGGATACAGCGTCGAGGCGATCTACATCGAGCGCGATCAATCTTCTACCGCTGAATTCCTCGCCCGCCTTGATGCACCGGCACATGTCTACCGTCGGGCACTTCTACTGGCCGCACCGTTCAGCCTGGCTGTGGTCATACTGGCGATGTCGGCCATGACGGGCTGGCATCTCGATCAGCTGAATGAACTGCTCTTTGTACTCACACTTCCCGTGCTCTGGTCCGGAAGAATGTTCTTTCAGGGGGCTTACCACGCACTGAAGCGGCGTGCTGCAACGATGGACACATTGGTTGCTCTTGGTACTGGCTCTGCGTTTGTGATCAGCAGCATCATGACCGTGTCACCCGAGCAGACGCATGCGCACGCCGGCGCATACTATGACTCGGCAGCAACCATCATCACATTGGTATTGCTTGGCAAGTGGCTTGAGTCGCGCGCCAAGAGTCGGACCGCTGAAACGCTTTCGCTGCTGATGCGCATGCATCCCAACCATGCGGTTGTGCTGCGAGACGGTAACGAGCTTCGTATTCCCGTGGGAGACGTCGTGGTTGGAGACGTGTTCCTCGTGCGCCCGGGCGAGCGCGTGCCGGTCGATGGCACCATCCTCGATGGCAGCACATCGATCGACGAGTCGATGCTCACCGGCGAAAGCATCCCGGTGGAGCGCACGGTTTCCGACTGTGTCATCGGCGGCTCGGTGAACGCCGACGGATCGTTCACGGCCCGCGCCACGGCCGTTGGCACCGGCACTGTACTGTCGGGAATCATAAGCGCCGTTGAGCGCGCTCAGTCCAGCAAGGCCCCCGTGCAGAGACTGGCCGATCGCATCAGTGCAGTGTTCGTTCCGATCGTTCTTCTGATCGCCATCGTAACGTACGTTGCGTGGCTCCTTCTTGTTCCGGGAGTTGATCCTGCTGGACAGCCCCTTATCGCCGCGATCTCCGTTCTGGTTATCGCCTGCCCCTGCGCACTGGGGTTAGCCACTCCAACGGCCATAATCGTGGGTACGGGAATTGCCGCGCAACGCGGGGTGCTGTTCTCAACGGCCGCTAGCCTCGAGCGCCTGGCAACGGTTGACACAGTCGTGTTCGACAAGACCGGTACGTTGACCAAAGGCACGCCACGTGTGCAGCGCTTCACGCAGATCGATCATCCCAAAGCTCGCCGCGAGCTCCTGCCGTCGCTGATCGGCAGCCTTGAACATCGTTCGGAGCACCCTCTGGCAAGAGCCATTGCGGCATGGTGTGACGAATCCGGCGGCGAGCGCCTTGCCGTGAGCGATCATCGCACAGTTCCCGGCCGCGGTACTCTGGCCACGGTAGCAGGCCATCGCGTTCGCATCGGCAATGAGGCGATGATGACCGAATCACTGCTGATCATCCCGGATGCCATCAGGCAAGCAGCAGAACACGACGCTGAAGATGGACTGACGTCGATCTACGTCAGCATTGATGGCCTTGTCTGCGCAACCGTCGGTGTTGCCGACGAGCTCCGAGACGATGCCCTTGAGGTGCTCCTTCAGCTCAACCAGCGCGTAGCGCGGCGCATCATGCTCACCGGCGATACCGAGCGCGCCGCGCGCGCCATCGCACGTCGGGCCGGCATCGACGACGTGATGCACTCTGTCACCCCGGAGATGAAGCTGGAGATCGTCTCCACCCTGCAACGTCGGGGTAACACCGTGGCGATGGTCGGCGACGGTATCAACGATGCCCCCTGCCTGGCGCAGGCCGACGTTGGCATTGCCATGGCCACTGGTACGGATGTGGCAAAGAATGCTGCCGACGTGAATCTCATGCGCAATGACCTGCGCTCGCTTGTCGATGCGTTCAGAATATCGGCCGCCACAATGCGAGTCATACGCCAGAACTTCGCTCTGGCGTTCATGTACAATGTGGTCGGAATCCCCCTTGCTGCCGGGGTCTTTCTGCCGCTGCTCAACGTGCAGCTCACCCCCATGTATGCGGCCTTTGCCATGGCCATGAGCTCGGTTACCGTCGTGACGAACTCGCTGCGTTTACGGTCAGCATTGTAGCTGTGTGTTATTCCTAGCAAGAATCGTGCTAATTTTTCGCACGCATGATTCTACTCGACCATCTGCTGATCCAAGAACAGGTCCTCACCGCGTCGTTTTCGTGCGATCTGAAGCGATGCAAGGGGGCCTGCTGCACCATGAAGGGGGGCGCTGGAGCTCCACTTCTTGAGGAAGAGATCGATCGGCTCCGACAAGCAGTACCGGCAGCGCTTCCCTATCTACCGGAGAGGTCCCGCCAGTGGCTCAGTGCTAACGATCCCGTGACCGGGCCACAGGGCGACCGGTCGGTGGAGTGCCTTGATGAGGCCGACTGCGTGTTTGTGTACTACGATGGCGCTGTGGCAAAGTGCGCGATCGAAAAGGCATGGTATGGCGGCACGTCCTCATTCCGCAAGCCCCTTTCGTGTCATCTCTTCCCTATTCGAGTTGCCAACTTCGGCGGACCTTATCTGCATTACGAAAAGATCGACGAGTGCGAGCCAGGACGCGACCGTGGCCTGCAGACTGGCACACCTTTGGTCGAGTCCCTTCGCGATGCACTTGTGCGGGCTTATGGCCAGGAGCTCTACGATCGCATGCTGGCAGTCGCCCAGGGTAAGGACGGAGGCCAGTCGTGAAGGTCGGCCTAAATCTCCAGACAGGACTTCAGCAGTCGCTCACGCCGCAACAGATCCAGTATCTGAAAATGCTGCAGCTTCCGCTATTGCAGCTTGAGCAGCACGTGCGCCATGAACTCGAGAACAACCCGATGCTCGAGGAGACATCCGAGCACGAGGTTTCGGCCGAAGAGGCCGAGCGTGTCACGGGCGACGGAGATGCTTCTGCCGAGTCAACGGCCTATGCCGCACCAGCACCGGAGATCGCCATCATCCGCCCCGAAGGTCAGCATTCCGAGGATGGATCGGATGCTGCCGACGCAGGCCAGGAGATGGACATGTCCGAGGCCTTCGAGTTCCAGAAGCTGCTCATGGGTGACGATACGGCCAGCAGTGCCAGCGATGCCTCGCCCATCGATGACGACGAGGAGGACTATCGGTTTCAGGTGGGGACTGTTCAGACGCTCGAGGAGGACCTTCTTGAGCAGCTTCGGTACCTACCGCTCTCGGTAGAGGAGCACGAGTTCGGTCAGTACATTATCGGAAGCATCGACGACGATGGCTATCTGCGGCGCCCCCTGACGGAGCTCGTTGAGGAGATCAACAATCGGTTCAGCGAACACAATCTAGCCCTGCACCAGATCAGTATGGGCGTTCGTGTGGCGCTATACCAGCGCGACCTTATCGAGGGCGTGGACCAGCTGGTCACACCGCTGTCTCAGCAGCAGGCTGAGAATGTTCTAAGGAAGGTGCAGGCGCTCGACCCACCGGGTATCGCCTCGCGTACGGTGCAAGAGTGTCTTGTATCACAGTTGCGGGCGGTAGCTAAACCCAATGCTGCCCAGAAGCTCGCATTGCTTGTTCTGACGAAGGCCTACGAGCCATTCGCCATGAAGCACTACCATGTGATCGAGCGTCAGCTGGATGTGACCGAGTCCTACCTGCGGGAGGCGCTGGAAGTGATCCGTCACCTGACGCCGCGACCTGGAGGGGGCACGATCATATCCGAAATGAATACCGTCGTGCCCGACTTCACGGTTGAGACCACCGAGGATGGCACCGACTTTCTGATCACCGTCAACGACTCTCGCCTGCCCACCCTGAAGGTGTCAACGGCGTATGAACGACTCAAGAAAGAGGCCCGCTTTCTGAAGTTCAACCGTGAGACGCGCGAGTTCCTGCGCAAGAAGTACGAGGACGCGAAGTTTCTCATGCAGGCATTGCGTCAGCGCAAAAACACCATGCTGCGCGTGATGACCTCCATCGTCGGCCTTCAAATGGAGTTCTTTCGGAAGGGGCCCGAGCACCTCAAGCCACTTATCTATCGCGACGTTTCAGAGATCACCGGCCTGGACATTTCCACCGTGTGCCGGATCGTTAACGCCAAGTACGTCCTGACGGCCTTCGGCACATTCGAACTCAAGTATTTCTTTAGCGAGTCCCTTACAACAGACGATGGCGAGGAAGTCTCCACCCGGGTCATCAAGCAGCGGATCAAGGAGTTGATCGACGCCGAGTCGAAACACAAGCCCCTTAGCGACGAGAAGATCTGCAAGGACCTGAAAAAGCTCGGTTTCAACGTTGCCCGACGTACCGTTGCCAAGTATCGGGAGCAGCTTCGCATACCCGTTGCCCGTCTTCGCAAAGAGCTGTAACCAGCCCTGTCACGCAGGACCGTACTGGGTTGTCAATGATGGTATCATCACCAGTACTATCACATCATATAGCGTAGATTTCCTGACGATTTCTGCGCAATTACGTCAAGTATGACGTTAAATGGCATAGTTACCATCGTAGCATCGTGCCACTGTATCGTTGTTGTTTGTTCAGCGTATGAAGTCCATGTCTCGTCCAATGTTGATCCGCATACGGATCATTCTCCAGCACCTCACCGATGGTCAGCGCGTCACGGCAGGTCAGATGGCACGTCTTCTCGACGTGAGCCAGCGGACAATCGCACGGGACTTCGACTACATGATGAACTCCTTGGACCTACCAATCAAGTATGAGTTTGTCCTGAAGTCGTACATCCTTGATGGTCCGCTTCCATCGATCTTTTCCGTTTCGCGCGACGGCGACGGCAAGCTCGACGGGGTTGCAATGTCAGCTAAAAAGAAGACCAAGGCTGACGAATCATACAAATAACCATCGCGCGGCTATGGAGTTCGCGGCAAAACGAACTTCATGGAGATGTCCAGTGCAACCGCGCTGTGGGTGATTGCACCGACGCTGATGTAGTCGACTCCCGTCTGTGCATACTCACGGATATTGACGAGTGTGATATTCCCGCTTGCCTCTGTTTCGAGTCGGTGAGCAACCATTCGCACACCCTGAGCGACCAGTTCAGGAGTGAAGTTGTCAAACATCACCCGATGCACACCTGAGCATTGCAGAACCTCCGCCACGTCATCCAGCGAATGGGCCTCCACCTCGATGCGGATGGCCTTGTGCGAGCGCAGCTCGCTGATTACGCGGTCCACTGCCGCCGTGATTCCACCGCAGGCAGAGATGTGGTTATCCTTTAGCATGACCATGTCGTAAAGTCCAACACGGTGATTGCGGGCTCCACCGATCGTAGTCGCATACTTATCAAGCAAGCGCCAACCCGGAATGGTCTTGCGCGTATCCAGGACCTGTGCGCTGGTACCCTCGATGCGGTCGACATACGTGCGGGTCTTGGTGGCCACACCACTCATCCTCTGAATGAAGTTGAGTGCCGTGCGTTCACCGCTCAGGAGCGCATGGGCCGGACCTTCCACCTTGGCAACAACCGTTCCGGCTTCGCAGACACTACCTTCCTCAACGATCGTGTCGACGTGCACGTTGTCGGAGAGCTGACGGAAAACAATGGGTAGAATGGGCAGCCCGCAGATAACGCCATGCTCCTTGATGATGAACCTAGCCGAGGCGCGTGCCGTCAGGGGAATGCAACAGTCGCTGGTGATATCGCCCGTTCCGATATCCTCATGTAGCGCGAACTGGATCAGCCGCAGCACGGAAGAGTCAACAGGAAAGACGGGCTGTCGATACATCATGGTCATATCGCAAATCTACGAGGCGACGACACTTGTGAACGTGAATCGTTCGCCATCAAATAGCCCCTTGTCGCTGAGCTTCAGTTGCGGAATCACCAGCAGCGCCATAAATGAAAGGGTCATGAAAGGGGCACGCAACGACGATCCAAGTTGCTTTGCAATGGCATCAAGCTCTGTGTAGCGCCGGGCCACGGCATATCCGTCGAGTGTACTCATCAAACCGGCCACCGGCAGTTCGAGGACGTGCACGCCGCGCTCATCGACAACGCTGATACCACCCCGGGCCTCGATCACAGCATTGACGGCATGGACGATCTCCCGGTCAGTACAACCGACGGCGATGATGTTGTGTGAATCGTGGGCCACCGAACTGGCAATGGCCCCGCGGGCCAGTCCGAAGGAAGAGATATAGGCAACCGCAACCGGCTGCTGGGAGTATCGATTCACTACCACCAGTTTCAGGACATCATCAGCCGGGAGTGTCACTTGCCGCTCCGAGGTAACAAGCTGACCATCATGGGCAACGATCGTGCGGACAGCTGTTCCGACGGCATGTCCCGCGATATCGGCTATGTCGATCGGCTGTCGGTTGAAGCGATTGATCGGCTCCTGTGAAACATGCGGTAGCAACGACATACCGTTGCGGGCCACACAGCTGCCGCCAATCCATGTTTCGATCACCCGGAAGGCAGATAGGTCATCGACCACCAGAAGGTCGGCGCGATCGCCTACGCGCAGCAGACCTGTTGGAAGGCCGTAATGCTCGATAGGGTTAACGCTGGCTGCTCGGAGAACATCGAAGAGATCGTAGCCAAGTTCCAGCGATCGCTGCACCAGCAGATTGACGTGTCCGACAACAAGCGAGTCGGGATGCATATCGTCGGAGCAGAACATAACCATGTGCGGATGCATCCCCAGCAGTGGATGCAGTGCATCGTAGTTCCTGGCAGCCGAGCCCTCCCGGATGAGGATCTTCATTCCGCATCCGATCTTCTCGAGCGCTTCATCCAAGGTGAAACACTCGTGGTCGGTGCTGATGCCATGCGCTGCATACCGGCGTGCATCGTCGCCCCGCAATCCCGGCGCATGGCCGTCCACAACGCGTCCACACGCGCGGGCGATAGCCAGCTTCTGCATCACCATCGGATCTTCGTTAAGCACTCCCGGCCAGTTCATCATTTCACTGAGATATCGAATGCGATCATCCTCGAACAGCATCCGAATGTCGGCAGCCGTGATCTGCGCGCCAGCGGTTTCGAATTCCGTAGCCGGCACGCACGACGGTGCACCGAAGGCGATTGTGAACGGAACGTGGGATGCGCTTTCGAGCATGTACCGCACGCCCTCGACGCCACAGACATTTCCGATCTCATGTGGGTCGCTCACCGTTGCCACTGTGCCGTGCGCAACGGCAAGACGGGCAAACTCCGACGGGACGAGCATTGATGATTCGATGTGGACGTGTGCATCGACCAGACCCGGTACGATGTAATGCTCAGAGGGGGCGACATCAACTTCTTCGATGCTGACTATCCGTCCATTCGCGATGGAGATCACACCTGGATAGAGTCGCCGGCTGTGAACGTCGACGATCGTTCCGGCAATCGCATGCTCGGTCATATCTAGCCCCCTAATCTCTCATGATCTTGTGCTGTTGTAAATGGCCAGCTGCCGCGATACCGTGCCAGCAGCAAAAAAGCCATGGAACCAATCACCGGCGCCACGATGCCGACGAGCTGCTTCTGCGACGAGACGCTACTAAACACCCACAGCCAGGCGATAATCGCCAGCAGAGCCGGTAAGGGATAGAGCCACATCCGCCACGGCATGGCCTCTTGACCGATCCTCCGACGCAGAACCATCAGTCCCACGGCCTGAGCGATGAACTGTGTGAAGACGCGCATGGTAATGATCGACTTGATCGTGTCGTCCAGCGTCAGAGAAAGCGTAAAGGCGATCCCGATTCCAGCCAGCACCAGAAGCGAGACATGCGGGAAGTTCTCCGTCGGGTGCAGCCGCTCGAACAGGCGGAAGAACACCCCATCGCGGGCAGCCGCATAAGGAATACGTGAGTACCCCAGCATGAGACTGAAGAGTGAGCTGACGGCAACGATCAGCACAAGAGCGGTAACGACCTGCGCGGCAGTGCTTCCATAGATACGGTCAATAAACAGACTTACAACAAAGTCCGAAGAAGCAACCTCGGCCGACGTTAGCACGCTGAAGAGCGATGTCTGGTACAGCAGGTACAAAAGACCGATGCCAAGGATGGACAGGTACATGCTCGCCGGGATCGTCCTTTCCGGGTTGCGCACTTCAGCTCCGAGATGGCAGACGTTGTAGTAACCGAGGAACGAGTACATCGTCGGTATGCTTGCTACACCAAGCGCGCCCCATAGCGTGGCCTGTGGATCGGCGAGCGTCAGTGAGCCCGTCAGCACCATCTCGACGTTGCCGAAGAGCAGACCCGAGCCGATGATCCAGAGGAAGGTGGCGATCACGCAGAACCAGAGGACTACCGAGATACGACCGACCTGACCAATGCGGCGGTAGAGCAGAAACGTCACCACCACGACCAGTGCCGCGGCACAGAGGCGGCTCACAACTCCGTCGAGGGGGCCGACCAGATAGGTCGAATACTTCATAAAACCCAGTGCTGCCGATGCAACCACCAAGGGAGCTTGGAAGGTCGTCTGCCAGACAAACAGAAACGACATCAGACGCCCCCACCGCTCGCGCCCGAAGGATTCCCGCAGGAAGACATACGAGCCCCCTGCCTGCGGCATGCGAGCGCCAAGCTCGCTCCAGACACTTGCGTCGACGAGGCAGATGACAAAGCCGACAGCCCAGGCCAAAAGCGCCAGCGGAGCCGAACCCATCGTTGCGGCCACAAAGGCAGCCGTTACAAATGGGCCGATACCGACCATGTCGATCATGTTGATCGCCGTGGCCTGAAAGAGTGAGAGTTCGCGCTTGAGCACGACGGAGCTTTCGGTTACTTGGTTGCCGGATCGACTGACCAGAGAAGCTTTTGACGCAGAAGATCGTAGTACGTGCTGTCGACGCGTTTGACAAGCTTCACAAGGTGTGCACTCTTGCGCACGACAATTGGCTGACGTCCGGAGATACTGCCGAGGATCTGCCCGTCGGCAACAACCTGCCCTGGATCACCCTCAGAATAGAGCTCAAGTCGTACCTCCGACGAGTCATCGATGATCAGGGGGCGAAGCGTGAGCGTATGCGGTGCGATCGGCGTGATGCAGAAGGAGTTTGTCGAGGGGGCAATGATAGGCCCTCCTGCGGCAAGGGAGTATGCGGTCGACCCCGTGGGTGTGGCAACGATCACGCCGTCCGCGCGATAGTCGGCAACATGATGGTCATCAACCCATGCCCTGACGGCGATCATCTTTGCCTTCGACGATCGCTCCACGAGCACCTCGTTCAGGGCAAAGCTCGTCACGTTTCCAAAGCTGACCTCCAAGGTTGCTCTGTCCACGATGCGGTAGGCACCACTGACCACGCGGTCGATCGCGTCATCGAGCTCCGACATGGAGAACTCCGCCAGAAAGCCCAGCTTGCCAACATTCACACCCATGATTGGAACGTCCGAACCCATCATTGTTCGCGCGGCCGACAGCAATGTACCGTCGCCTCCAAAGGTGATGACCATATCGGCCAGCTTCCGGAACTCCACGGCATCGCGCACCTTGCACCCGGCAGCATGCTCAGGGCTGATCACGTCGGCAATCGACGGACTGATGATGATCTCAATGCCCTGGCTGGCCAGGCGCTCTATCGCCACGCTGACGCCCCGAATGGCATCGGGCCGGGCAGCATACGCCATAATGGCGATGTGTCGCATCATGCCAGCGAATCCCTCGTGGAGGGGGCGTCCGGATTACCGAAGACCTCAACGAAGTTGAGTTTCAGCAGCGAGAGCGTCTGCTCAAGAAATCGCTGTTCCTCGACTTCGAGATTGCCCTCGGTCTTCTGTTTCAGGGTTTCGAGCACGCCGATGACGTAGCGCGCATAGTCCTCGTTCTTTGCCGTCTCGTTGGTGGCCGGGTGCAGCATCTTTCCGAGGGAAACAAGGCCCTCTACCTGAAAGACCTGCAGAACACTGAGAAAGGGAACGTTCATATCAAGATGGTTGAAAGTTCGGTAAGATATCCCGGGACAGGTTTGCGAGTCTTCCAGGTTTCCTCGAGAGGCACCATACGAACAGAGCCTGCAACCTCGCCGATCATGACGTCCGTTCGACCACTCAGCAGTGCGTCAACCGCCGCTGCTCCGAGTCGGGATGCAAGCACGCGGTCGCGGACAGTTGGTGAGCCCCCTCGCTGAATGTGACCGAGAATGGACACTTTAGAGTCGATCCCGTAGCGCATTTCAATGGCTTTACTGATTCCCATTGCTCCGCCCAGTTCGTCTCCCTCTCCAACGATCACTACCGTGCGGCGCTCGCGTCCCTGCGAAACGATCCGACGGTAGAGCTCGTCGATGTCGGTCATCGTTTCAGGAACGGCTATGTACTCGGCTCCACAGGCGATGCCAACATCCATGGCAATGAATCCGGCATGGCGTCCCATGACCTCGATAAAGAACAGCCGGCCGTGTGAGTCGGCCGTGTCGCGGATCTTGTCGATGGCCTGCGCCGCCGTGTTGATGGCCGTGTCGTAACCGATCGTGAAATCCGTACCGGCCAGGTCATTATCGATGGTTCCCGGCGTGCCGACGATCGCAACGCCGTGCTCGGTCCAGAGTGAATGCGCCCCGTGGAAGGTTCCATCGCCTCCACAGGCGATGACCCCTTCGATACCGTTGCGACGCAGCTGCTCTGCGGCACGTTCACGGCCCTCAACACTAAAGAAATCCTCACAGCGTGAGGTCTTCAGTATTGTTCCACCTCGGTCTATGATATTCGCGGTGCGAATTCGATCAAGCGTTTCAAAATGACCGGCGATCATACCGGAATATCCGCCGATGATACCCACGACCTCCACGCCACGTTTCTCGCCTACGCGCTCGACAGCCCTGATGTGGGCGTTCATTCCGGGGGCATCACCACCGCTGGTAAAGAGTGCAATCCGCTTCATTGTCCGCGAAGATACGGGGCTAATGCTGATTGCGCTGGCTACGTCGTGTTACGGCGTATTACGGCCAATGTTACCGAATGTTAACCTTGTGTTACGTAGGTGTTACGATAGGTTTGCGCCGCAACAGTTTCTTAACGTTTCAGTTACACGGGGGTTGTGTGGGTGCTTTTAACATCTACTTCTTTATCAGCATCGTGCTGGTGGGAACGCTCATCCCGATCAGGTCCTTGGCGCAGGCTTCGACACAGTCTCACGGCAGTTTTGACTTCAATGCCGACGGTGTTGTCTTCCGGTCAGCCGATAGCACCACCAGGGTGACCATGCGGTTCCGGATGCAGAACTGGGCGACGTATACGACAAAGACCATGGCGGAGGACGACGAGCTCGATCTCTCGGCGGGCTCTATCGACATGGTCACACGCCGCCTGCGACTGCGCTTTGGCGGGGCTCTTGCCGATCCTCGTTTGACGTTCAACTTGCAGCTGTCATTCTCCCGATCGGACATGGACTGGAACGACACGCAGTTTCCGAATATCATTCGCGATGCCATGGTGTTCTGGAACTTCAGCCGTGATCTGCAGATCGGCTTTGGTCAGACCAAGCTCCCCGGTAACCGTCAGCGCGTTGTCTCTTCGGCCGACCTTGAGATCCCGGATCGCTCGATCGTCAACGGCGCGTTCAATCTCGACCGCGACTTCGGATTCCAGGGCTTCTGGCGTCCGCTCACGGGCGATGTTATCGTGAATCTTCGCGGTGCTATCTCCTCCGGAGACGGTCGAAATCAGCCCGTGATCCCCGGTGGTGGCCTTGCCTACACAGGCCGCGTCGAAGTTCTCCCGTTGGGTGCATTCACCGGAGGGGGTGACTACTTCGAAGGCGACATTCTGCGCGAGCAGAAGCCCAAGCTCAGCGTAGGCGTATCGTACCAGCGGAATGACCGCCAGACCAAGACGCGCGGGACCCTTGGACGGGCCCTGTTTGCCCAGAGGTCATCCAACGTCCTGTACGCCGACGCATTATTCAAGTACAGCGGTCTGTCGATCTACACCGAGTATGCCGAGAGAACATCGGCAGACCCGGTAACCTACCGCGACACAACGCGCAAAGAGGCATCGGCCATTTTCGTTGGCACCGGCTACATGGCGCAGGTGTCATACATTTTCCCTTCCATGTGGAATGTTGCTGCTCGATTTGCCGTGGTTGATGCAGGGGCACAGCTTGCAGGGCTGTCAGAATACACCAAGCAGACCAACATCTCCGGTACCGTCGGTTACTACTTCAACCGGCACCGCATTAAGGCCAACTTCGAAGTCGGCACGAATCAGACGACTCTCTATAACAAGGCCAATGCACGGGAATCAACGCTGTATGGCCGCTTCAACGTGGAACTTGGCATCTAACGTCGACCCGATGTTACAATTACGTAACACACAGTCGGCTTCAGTAATGGGCTAGTCCCATCTCCCGATTTTTGACGGTTCTGTTCACTATCACACATCCTCATCATGAAGATCTTTCAACGAATCGCCCCCTTTACGGCCACGTTTCTGCTCCTCACTCTTGTGGCCCTCGCTTTACCGAAAGATCGTATTACGATCAAGGGCTCGGACACTATGGTCATTCTCGTGCAGCGCTGGACGGAGATGTACCCGGGCAAGGCAGGCACCGAGTTTCAGGTCACCGGCGGCGGCTCCGGGACAGGCATCGCCGCGCTCATCAACGGAACAACCGACATCTGCTCTTCCTCACGACCGATCAAAAAGGATGAGGTGGCCCAGCTTGAGAAGAAGTTCGGCTACAAGGGGCTGGAGATCCGCGTAGCCATGGATGGTCTGGCGATCTACGTTCACAAAAGCAACCCGGTGAAGCAGCTCACCATGGCACAGGTCAAGGACATCTTCACCGGCAAGGTCACCAACTGGAAAGATGTTGGTGGTCCGAACAAGCCCATCCTGCTCTACTCACGGGAGAACAACTCCGGCACCTATGAATTCTTCAAGGAGCATGTGCTAAGCAAGCAGGACTTTGCCGCATCGGCTCAGCACATGGCCGGCACGGCTGCCCTGATCAATGCCATTTCCAAGGATCCGAATGGAATCGGCTTTGGTGGAGCCGCCTATGCGAAGAACGTCAAGGCCCTGCCGATCGCCAAGGAAGCCGGATCCAAGGCCGTTCCGGCCAGTGTTGCAACGATCCACTCCGGAGAATACCCGATCAGCCGTTTCCTCTACTTTTATCTTAATCGTAAACCAGATGGTAACGTGAAGAAATTCATCGACTGGGTAATTTCGGCCTCCGGTCAGAAAGTTGTCTCCGAAGTCGGGTACTATCCGATCAAGAAGAAGTAAAGGATTGAGTGTCGAATCCGTTTAAGCAAACACGCAAACGTCCGGGCGAATGGATCATGGAATGGTCCATTCGCCTCGTCGCATCCGCCTCGATCGTGATGATCTTTCTGATCCTGCTCTTTGTGATGCGGGAGGCAGCGACGCTATTCGTCAGCGCAGAAGCTACAACAGAGGCAACCTCGACACCATCGGCTGGTTCGAATATGGAACCGGAGAGCTACAATCCAGATGCTCCGGCCGATGCCGCAGCAAGCGAGCCGGACGTTTACAATCCTGAAGCAGAGGACCCCACGACAACCCAACAGCAGGGTGAGCCCGGAGCACCTGGACAGTTCATTTATGCCTCAAAGAATCCGAAGTATCCCGAGATCTACAATCCTGATACGGGGCTTCTTCCGGAGGACATCGATGTCGTAGCCGAGGATCAGGCAGAAGTTGACACGTCGCGCAAGACAAGTGTACTGTCAAAGCTCACCGGCGACCAATGGCAGCCCGTGGGCGACGTGCCCAAATTCGGTGTCAAGCCCCTTCTGATCGGCACGCTCAAAACCACCACGATCGCAATCCTCATCGGCGCGCCCCTTGGAATTCTTGCAGCCCTGTACGTTGCGTTCTTTGCCAAGCGTCGCGTTCGCGAAGTCGTAAAGCCCGCTATCGAACTTCTGGCCGGATTCCCGTCAGTGGTCATCGGCTTCTTCTGTCTGGTCACCGTAGCAAGCTTCATTCAGGACATTACAGGAGCCCCTTATCGGCTGAATGCTGTTGTGGGCGGCATCGGCCTGGCTCTGGCCGTGATCCCGATCGTCTTCTCCATCGCCGAAGATGCCCTGAGCGCAGTCCCCAAAACTCTCCGTGAGGCTTCACTTGCTCTTGGCTCGACGGAGTGGCAGACTGCCTACCGTGTAATGCTGCCGGCGGCAGCACCCGGTGTCTTTGCCGCAGTACTGCTTGGAATTGGACGTGCCTTCGGCGAGACCATGATCGCCATCATGGCCACCGGTAACGCGCCACTGTCGAGCTTTTCACCACTTGAGCCGGCCCGCACCGTTGCGGCAACTATCGGTAGCGAGATGGGCGAAGTTGTCTGGGGCTCGGAACACTATGGCGTTCTGTTCTTCATGGGCGTTCTGCTGTTCGTGTTCTCGTTCGGACTCAATGCAGTTACCGAGCTCTATGTGAAGAAGCGTCTCATTAAAAAGTTCCAGGGGCAATGATGCAGACATCGACATCATCCATGCCCCTTCCCAAGCGTCTGATCGGCTTCTTTGCCGTCACCATTGCGCTGACGGCCGCCGTGGCCGTTCTTGGCATCATCCTCGGCATGGTCGGCTCATTTGTGTCCAACGGTGGCGGTGGGGTAACGTGGACATTCCTGAGTGAGTTTCCGAGGAACAACAACACCGAAGGAGGCATCTGGCCGGCACTGGCAGGGACAACACTTCTGGTGCTCCTTATGACCATTCTGGGCGTGCCCGTCGGCACGGCCACGGCGATCTATCTCACGGAGTTTGCCAAGCAGGATTCGTGGTTCGCGCGCTCTGTTCGCTTTGCCGTCAATACCCTTGCCGGCGTCCCATCGATCGTGTTCGGTCTCTTCGGCGTAGGCTTCTTCATTCAGTTCATGGGGAACGGTATCGATGGCTGGCTGGGCACATCATCCTTTGGCGACGGGTCACTGCTGTGGTCAGCGGCCACACTTGCCGTGCTCACCCTCCCAGTGGTGATCGTTGCCGTCGAGGAAGCCCTGCGCGCTGTGCCACGTGACCTGCGGGAGGCATCCCTTGCGCTCGGCGCCACGCGCTGGCAGACCATCGTCAAGGTTGTCGTTCCAAATGCCGTGACCGGTATCCTCACCGGATCGATCCTCGCCGTTGGACGCGGCGCCGGAGAAGTTGCGGCGATCCTGTTCGTAGGCGTTACGTACAGCTCTGAGTCCATCCCCTCGGCGGTCACCGAGAAGTTCATGCACCTCGGGTATCACCTGTTTGTCCTCTCGACGCAGTCTCCCGACGTAGATCTGACACTGCCGCTGCAGTATGCAACCACACTGGTACTGCTCGGACTGACCTTCCTGCTGAATCTGACGGCCATTCTCATTCGCTCTCGACTGCGGAAGCGTTAAGGAGCCCCCTCTCATGGCAAAAGACATCCCACTCAAGATCGAAACCCACGACTTCAGCTTCTATTACGGGGCGAAGCAGGCCTTGCACAACATCACGATCGGCATTCCAGAGCGACGTGTGACGGCCTTCATCGGACCATCAGGCTGCGGAAAGTCCACCTTTCTGCGCTCGATCAACCGGATGAATGATCTCATCGACGGCACACGTACAGATGGGCACATGGTGGTCGATGGCATCGATGTGTACTCGAAAGAGGTAGACGTTGTGACGCTCCGCCGGCGTATCGGAATGGTCTTCCAGAAGTCGATCCCGTTCCCCAAGTCCATCTATGAGAACATTACCTACGGGCTGACGCTCAACGACAGCGTCTCAAAATCTGATCTCGATTCGATCGTCGAATCGTGCCTCCGCAAAGCAGCACTGTGGGACGAGGTCAAAGACCGGCTTAACAACTCTGCTCTCGGACTCTCGGGTGGTCAGCAACAGCGCCTCTGCATTGCGCGTGCCGTGGCGATCAACCCCGACATTCTGCTGATGGATGAACCGTGTTCGGCGCTCGACCCGATATCGACCGGAAAGGTCGAAGAGCTGATCACGGAACTGAAGGATACGTACACGATCGTGCTTGTGACGCATAACATGCAGCAGGCTGCCCGTGTATCAGACAACACGGGATTCTTCCTTATGGGATCGCTCATCGAGTTCGATCGAACGCGGACGATCTTCACGAGCCCTTCAAAGAAGGAAACCGAAGATTACATCACGGGTCGATTTGGATAAGCCCCATGAACAGAACATTTGAAGAAGATCTCGACAAACTCCGTACCCGCCTGATCCGTATGGGCTCACTGGTAGAAGAGCAGGTCGAGTTTGCCCTGCGCTCACTGCGCGAGGGAAATCAGGAACTGGCGCGTATCGTTGTCGAGCGTGATGATAAGGTCGACAAGCTCGACCTGAAGATCGACAAACAGTGTCAGCGCATCTTCGCCCTGAACCAGCCGGTGGCCACGGACCTTCGACTGCTATTAGCAGCGATCAAGATCAACAATGAACTTGAGCGCATCGGCGACATGGCTACCAACGTTGCCTCGATCGTCATTGAATCGCCCGACGCTGTTAAGCTTGCCAACCAGATCGACCTGCATCGCATTGCCAATGCCGCCTACACCATGCTGAAGTCGAGCCTCGACGCCTTCATCAACAACGATCCCGAACTGGCGGCACACATTCTTCCGTCGGACTCCAATGTCGACCACCTCTATGATGTCATCCGCGCCGAACTGATCGATATCATGAAGGAAGACAGCTCGCTCGTTCCCGATGGCGCGACCGTTCTTGTGGGATTGTACAATCTTGAGCGGATGGCCGACCACGCCACCAACATCGCCGAGAACGTGATCTTTCTCTCCGAGGCCAAGCTGGTGCGCCACCGCGCCGTGAACGAAGACGGCGTTGACGTGATCAAGGCCATTCACGAGCGCGATTCGGACTAGCCCCCTACCCCTTCGACAGGCCGGTGCGCGCGTACGGACGTACGCACCTCGAGCCGTAACTTCGCCGCATGGCAACCCGTGGAATCATTCTCGCCGGAGGCAGCGGCTCACGTCTGTATCCCCTGACCGCTGCGTTCTCCAAGCAACTGCAGCCGGTATACGACAAGCCGATGATCTTCTATCCGCTGTCCACCCTCATGATGGCGGGTGTTCGCGACATTCTGATCATCTCTACGCCGCAGGATACGCCCACGTTTGAGCGTCTGCTGGGCGATGGCTCGCGCTATGGCATCGCACTGCAGTATGTGGTGCAGGATGCTCCCAGGGGGCTGGCAGATGCCTTCCGCGTTGGACGCGAGTTTGTTGGCCGCGATAATGTGTCGCTCATTCTGGGCGACAATATCTTCTACGGCAAGCTCGACTTCTACCGTCGAGCGATCGCCAACAACACGGGTGCCACGGTCTTCGGTTATCCTGTCACCGATCCGGAGCGCTACGGCGTAGTCGAGATGGGTCCGGGCGGCAAGGTCATCTCCATCGAAGAGAAGCCCACTGCACCGAAGTCGAATCTGGCCATTCCGGGACTATACGTCTACAACAACGATGTCGTTGAGATCGCGGCAAACCTGCAGCCGGGTAAGCGCGGCGAGCTGGAGATCACTGATGTTCACCGTATCTACCTCGAGCGCGGTCAGCTGAACGTTGAAATGATCGGACGGGGCGTGGCATGGCTTGATACGGGAACGCCTGAGAGTCTGATCGAGGCAAGCACCTTCATCCATGCCATTGAGAAACGTCAGGGTCTCAAGATCGGATGTCCGGAAGAGGTTGCCCTGCAGCAGGGCTTTCTCACGCCCGATGAGTATCGTGCCAGCATTGCCCTGCTACCGAATTGCAGCTACCGCACCTACTGCGAGTCACTTCTGAAGTCATGACACCAGCAACACGTTTTCAGCGGCTCACAACAGCCGTACAGAGTTCGTTCGCTGAGTTCGTGCAGCGTACAACCTCCACCGGGATCACGATCCTGCTGATCACGGCAGTGGCCCTCGTCTGGACCAATTCGCCGTGGCATGCTTCCTACGAGGCCTTCCTGCACCAGCCCGTGAAGTTCGTTCTCGGCCCCCTGAACCTTTCCTTCTCGCTCGCGCACTTCGTCAACGACGGCCTCATGGTGCTGTTCTTCCTGGTGGTCGGGCTTGAGATCAAGCGCGAAATGCTGGTGGGCGAACTCTCCTCCAGACAGAAAGCACTGCTGCCGATGATCGCCGCCGTCTTCGGCATGGTGGGTCCGGCCGTTACCTATCTGCTCTTTAACGGAGGTACGGATGCCGCTCGCGGATGGGGTGTTCCGGTGGCCACCGATATTGCCTTTGCCCTTGGGGTTTTGGCCCTGCTTGGTGACCGTATCCCATCAGGTCTGCGCGTCTTCCTTGCAGCACTGGCCATTGTTGATGACCTGCTGGCCGTAGTGGTTATCGCTGTGTTCTACACTGCTGCGCTCAACATCCCGATGCTGCTGCTAGCCGTTGCGATCGTCATCATCCTCTATGGCGGCAATCGTTTGGGCATTCACTCACTCTGGTTTTACGGGGTTCTGGGTTTTGTGCTGTGGCTGGTTGTCCTTGCCAGCGGCGTGCATGCGACCATTGCCGGAGTGGCCCTGGCCATGTGTATTCCGGCGCACTCACGTATCGATCGGATCTCGTTCTTTACGCGCTCGAGAGACCTCATCGAGCAGATCAGCAAGCGCACGGAGACCGATGAGGACGAAGGCAAGCAGCTTGATGCTGTCCACGCTCTCGAAGAAATGTGCGAGCATGTGCAGACGCCGCTTTACCGCATCGAGCATGGTTTAGGCACCATAGTCTCATTTGGCATCATGCCGCTGTTTGCATTGGTCAATGCAGGTGTCGTGATCACACCGGCAATGATCGATGGGCTCACAAGCCCCGTGGCACTCGGCATCGCACTTGGACTCTTTCTCGGCAAGCAGATCGGCGTCACCGGTTCGGTATGGCTGTCGGTGCGCCTTGGCCTAACGCGTCTACCCTCGGGCGTTACGATGACACAGATGTACGGAGTCTCTCTGCTCTGCGGGATAGGTTTTACTATGGCGCTGTTTGTTGCGAACCTCGCATTTCTCAAGCCTGAGCATCTCGACATGGCCAAACTCAGCGTCCTGGTCGGTTCTGCACTTTCGGCCGTGCTGGGAGCGATTGTGCTCCGTCGCAGTTCGGCAACTCTTTCAATGCCGCAATGATCACCTACCAGGTCGAAGTAACGGTCCCGCAGGACCTCGTCGAGCAATGGCTCGATTACATGACGTCTCATCACATCGACGATGTCGTCAATACGGGCTTGTTCGTTTCATCAGAGCTCGTGCGTGTTGTCGACCCTTCTTCGGACGGGCACGTCGTGTTCAGAGTTCGCTACGGTTGTGAAAGCCACGACAGGCTCTCGCGCTATCGCTCGGAGTTTGCTCCGGCCTTGATGGCCGATCACACACGCATCTTTGGTGACCACGTCAGCGCCGTGCGTACCGTTACCGAACAGGTCTGGTCAACTCGCCGATGAATCAATGATCTCAGCCATCAGGGGGCTTGGCTCGGTCCGCTCACGCAAAATGATCGAGGCATCAACAGGAATGCTCCTGCTGGTTTTCTGCGTAGAGCACGTACTCGGCAACAGCATGCTACTGTTGAGCGACCCGGAGCCATACAGGTGGTACACGGAAACGATGGGTCGGGCGCTGCTCATCCGCATTGCCGAAGTTGTGCTCTTCGGACTCTTTGCGGTGCACATCAGTACGGGTCTTTACATGCGATGGCAGCACATGCGGTTCACGCGATCTCACCCTGAGAAGCGACCAAAGCAAACGCTCTCAACAAGACTGGTAGGCTGGACGGGTGCAGCTATTCTGATCTTTCTGGTCATTCACCTCGATCGGTTCTTTCTTCCGAATCGCTTCGCCGCTGAAGGCACACGTCCGGACCTGTATCTGCTGGCTCACGAGGCTTTTGCCTCACCATGGTACACGACATTCTACGTCGCATGCATGGTTGCTCTCGCCTCGCACCTTCACCACGGCATTCGCAGCGCATTCTTCTCGTTCAAGTTCATACCGCCCCATGCCGTGCCCCGCGTGAGGTCAGCCGTGGCGCGCGTCGGACTTATAACGCCGCTGCTTCTTGGCTACATCGCGCTGCACATCTGCGTTGCGCAGCTCCTCGGCCGATAAGCCCCCTTCAGGACTCTGCTTCGACTGATTGATGGTGATCGAGCCGGTACTCTTCCACGGGCGCACCACCAATGAGGTGCTCCTGAATGATGCGCTCCAGAACCTTGGGCGTACACGAGTGATACCACACGTTATCGGGGTGCACCACGGCTATCGGACCCTTTAAGCACACACGCAGGCAGTCAGCCTTGGTGCGATACACGCCCCCTTGCTCATCAAGGTCGAGCTCCTTGAGTCTACGCTTGAGGTACTCCCAGCTCTCGGCCCCTTTTTCGGGTGAGCAGCACTTCGGCTTGCCGGGCGTTGCACACAGGAAGATGTGCCGCGAATGCGTGCCAAGCGCACGTTCAGCGGCCTTCTTGGCGAGATGCTGCTTCGTCGTCATGTCGAGGCCTTTGCCAGTATGAGCGACTCCTCGGCAATAAGCCGCAGGATGGTCAGATGCAGACGATGAAGAATGGAAGGGGCTTCCACCTGCTGTGATGCGCGGATATGAAACGTAACGGCGATGGTGATGCCCTGCGGAGCAACAGCGCTCAGGGCAACATTCATGGGAGCATCGCTCATCACGTCCTGCGACTGGGCCAGATGCTCACGGAGCCTGGCTACAAATCGCTCGATCGTGTCAAGGGGCGAGTCAGCATCAAGCACGATCGAGGTCGACATCGGATGCTTGCGCTTGACGCCGACGTTGTCGATCACAGCGTCAGCGAGCTTGCCATTCGATAATGTCAGAAGGCTGCCAGTGGGGGTGACGATGCGCGTGCTGCGGAATCCGATCTCCTTGACCACGCCTTCGGCGCCCGGTGTGGATATCCAGTCGCCAACAACAAACGGTCGGTCCGTAATGATGACCAGCGATCCGAAAACGTTCTTTACGGTGTCCTGCGAGGCAAGAGCCAGCGCCGCACCGCCAATCGAAAGACCGGTGATGATCGCCGCAACGTTCACGCCCACAAATCCGAGCACGGTCATGATACCGATCACAGCCACAACGACCTTGAGCGTTGACGCCACCAGCGGGGCAAGCGTTTCGGCGATCTCATGTCCATCCTGACGCGACCGCATGACGTAGAGCACGCCGCGGGTGCACACAAGATCCACCATCCGGTAGAGAGCAATGGCCAGGAACGAAATGCTCAGCGCATCGAAGATCATCGCCAGGCGCTGAGTTGCAAGATCCGACAGCTCGATAGCGGGAACAATCAAGCTGACAGTTTCTGAGACGATGACAAGAGCCGCGCTGCGCGCGACGGAAACGACAAGCCCCTTGTCCGGTTCCGAACCATTGAAGCGGCGTACGAGTCGCTTGAGTATGCTGCTCAGGATCTGACGCAGTGCCCATGCAACGACGAGACTCGCAGCGAGTATCGTCACGATCATGATCCATTGCGTGGTCGTCAGCGCCATCGCCTCATCCATCAGGGTTGGTTCAACCGCGCAAACAGGGCCTTGACCTCGGAGATCTTCATCTGCCCCTTATCGCCCTCACCATGAATGCGCACGGCTGCGGCATCGTTCTCGATCTCCTTTGATCCGATGACAAGCGCGTATGGGATCTTCTTCTGCTCGCTCTCGGCCACCTTGCGGTTGATCTTCTCATTGCGCAAGTCACAGTGCACGCGCAGACCCATGGCCTCGAACTCTGCAGTAAGGTCGCTGGCAAAGGAATGGTGCGCATCGGCGATCGGCAGAATACTCACCTGCGTCGGTGCGATCCAGAACGGGAAGTTACCGGCGTAATGTTCGATGAGAATAGAGATGAAACGCTCCATTGAGCCGAAGGGGGCTCGGTGGATGATCACCGGACGGTGCTTGGTGTTGTCGGCTCCAACGTATTCGAGATTGAATCGGTCCGGCATGACGTAGTCGACCTGCACGGTACCGAGCTGCCACTTACGGCCGATGGCATCGCGCACGATGAAGTCAATCTTCGGACCATAGAATGCCGCTTCGCCTTCTCCAATGAAGTACTCAAGGGCCATCTCGTCGGCCACTTCCTTGATCTCGCGCTGTGCGCGTTCCCAGTACTCAAGGTCGCCGCCATACTTCGCCGCATTGTCATCACGGAACGACAGACGCGTCGACACGTCCATGCCAAATGTGCGGAACACATGCTGCGTGAGCTCGACGACGTTCTTGATCTCGTCCTTCAGCTGGTCGTGCGTGCAGTAGATGTGGGCATCGTCCTGTGTAAACCCGCGTACGCGAGAGAGTCCATTCAGCTCGCCCGACTGTTCGTAGCGATAGACCGTTCCGAACTCCGAAAACCGCAATGGTAAATCACGGTATGAACGGGGCTTATTGGCATAGATCTGATGGTGATGCGGACAGTTCATCGGCTTTAGCAGATACTGCTCATCCTCGACCGTAATCGGGTCGTACTGCGAGTCCGCGTAATACGGGTAGTGTCCGCTAGTCTTGTAGAGCTCGAGATTGCCGATATGCGGCGTGATCACTTCCTGGTAGCCGCGGCGCACCTGCTCATCACGCAGGAAGGCCTCAAGCCGACGTCGCAGTGTGGTGCCGTTCGGTAGCCATACCGGTAAGCCCCCTCCCACCATCGGAGTAATCATATACAGTTCGAGTTCCTTACCGAGCTTGCGGTGATCGCGGCGTTCGGCTTCCTCGCGCTGGGTGATGTATTCATCCAGCTGGGCTTTCTTCGGGAAAGCAATGCCGTAGATACGCGTCAGCTGCTTGCGCTTCTCGTCGCCCCGCCAGTAGGCACCGGCAACACTGAGAAGCTTTGGATACTTGATGTGTCCGGTCGACGGCACATGTGTGCCGCGGCAGAGATCCGTGAACTCTCCCTGCTGATAGAACGTGATCTCAGAGTCCTTCAGACCCTCCAGCAGCTCGAGCTTGTACTGATCACCCTTTGCGGTGAAGTATGCAACGGCATCGTCCCATGTCTTCTCGATGCGCTGATATGGCACGTCGCGCTTGGCCAGCTCCGTCATCTTGGCTTCGATCTTCGGCAGATCATCAACGCTAAGCTTCGTGTCGCCCGGCAGGTCCACATCGTAATAGAACCCTGCTTCTATCGGCGGTCCGATGCCGAACTTCACGCCCGGATACAGCGCTTCGAGCGCTTCGGCCATAAGGTGAGCCGTGGAGTGCCAGAAGATCTCCTTGCCTTCATCGTTGTCGAATGTCACAATGCGAATGCTTGCGTCTAGGTCGATCGGACGTGACAGATCATATGGTTTTTCGTTGACGATGATGCCGACGGCTACACGCGCCAGGCCGTCAGAGATCGATTTGGCAACGTCCATCCCCGTCGTTCCGACGGGGTACTGGCGCACATCGCCATTGGGGAGGGTAAGGGAAATCATGTTCAAATTTACTCAGGTTTGAGGTGTGAGGTGTGGGGTGTGAGGTGTGAGGTGTGAGGTGTGTCATCCGTCATCGGTCATCCGTCATCGGTCATCCGTCATCGGTCATCCGTCATTTGGGATCCCCGCTTTCGCGGAGATGACGATCAGTACCCAGTACCCAGTACCCAGTACCTAGTACCTAGTCCCCAGTACCCAGTCCCCATCATCGTATCTTTCGCCCATCAATTTCTCAGGGGTCGTAAATGTCGTCATCACAAAAGGAATTGTTCGGTCACCCGATAGGTCTTTCCTATCTCTTCTTTACGGAGATGTGGGAACGGTTCAGTTACTATGGCATGCGCGCCTTGCTGGTGCTGTACATGACCAAGTACCTGCTGATCGACCCCAGCCTGACGTCGAGCGTGATCGGCTTTACAGGCCTGTCCAATTTCCTGACGACCCTGTTTGGCCCCCTTTCAAACATTGGCCTGTCGTCGCAGATCTACGGCCTGTACACGGGCTTTGTGTACTTCACGCCATTCATTGGCGGGTGGCTGGCCGACAGGTACCTGGGCAAGACCAATGCGGTGTACACGGGTGCAATTCTGATGGCCATCGGCCACTTCCTCATGGCCTTTGAAAGCTTCTTTCTGATCGCCCTGCTGTTTCTCATCATGGGCAACGGCATGTTCAAACCGAATCTTACGGCGCAGGTGGGAACACTCTACAAGCCGGGCGACTCTCGCATTGACAGTGCCTACACGATCTACTACATGGGCGTGAACCTCGGTGCGTTCTTCTCGCCGATCGTCTGCGGCACACTTGGTCAGACCGTGGGCTGGCACTATGGTTTCGGCGCTGCCGGCGTAGGCATGCTTGTCGGAACCGTTGTTTACTGGATGGGCACAAAGCATCTGCCCATGGAGAACCAGCGAGTTATTGCACGCCCCACCGAGTCCGATGGCAAAGAAGAAAACTGGCTTCGCCCCTTTGGTGTCATCGCCTATCTGTGCTTTGTGAACATTCTATTCTGGGGTGTGTACGAGCAGCAGGGCAATACGCTCCAGGTATGGGCTGATGAGAAGACAAACTGGACGATCTTCGGCGCGTCAATACCATCGTCGTGGTTCCAGTCGCTCAATCCGATGTTCATTGTCTTCCTTGCCCCTTTACTGAGCCGCTTCTGGCGCTGGCAGAGTAGCCGCAAAGCCGAACCGAACACCGTTACCAAGATGGCCATCGGCTGCACATTCATGGCCATTGCCTACCTGCTCATGATCTATGTGGCAGGTCTGGCACAAGGGGGCGACAAGCTCAACCTTATCTGGGTCACGTCGGTCGTCCTGATGTTTACCATCGGTGAACTATACCTCTCACCTATCGGACAGGCCATGGTCTCACGCGTTGCCCCCGTCCGCATGGTCAGCATGTTCATGGGCGTCTGGTTCCTGTCGAGCTTCTTCGGCAACTACCTGGCTGGCTTCATCGGCTCCTACTACGACCGCATGAGCAATGAAAGCTACTTCGCCATCCTTGTTGGCATGAGCCTTCTGGGTGTTGCCATGTTCCTGCTTCCGAGGAAGAAGCTTGCGAGGTGGACGAGTTAGGTTTCAGGTTTCAGGTTTCAGGTTTGAGGTGCGACGAATCTGGTAGGGGCGAGACGCAGTCATGCTATGACCCCCACATCTGCGGGTGACCCTATCGTGCGATCACAAACAGCTTCGGTGAAGCCACGACGGGGCTGTTGAGGACCATGCAGTAGACGCCGTTGGGCAGACCCGAGACGTCAATGTCGACTTCTTGCGTTGCCGTGTCAACCATGCGGGATGGCAGGGGGCTGATCCGTTTTACCGGACGCCCTTGCAGATCAACGATAGAGAGCGACAACCGGTCGGCCGCGAAGTTCTGAGGATTGTCAAAGCTGACATTGAGCACCGACGATGCCGGATTTGGCGTCACACGCAGTGAATTGGGCCGACGTGGTGTATCGCCTGGACGAACGCTTGTGCTCAACGCGTCGACCATGTACACGCCCCGGTCTGTACCCAGGTAGTATCGATTCTGTCGGTCGACAACGATCTCATAAAACCGTTTGCTCTCGAGGGTGTCGGGCGCAATGCGTTGCCACGTTTCACCTGCGTCTTCTGTCCGCAGGAGACCTTCCTTGACGCTACCGAAGAGGATCGCTCCGAGATGATCTCGGCGCAGGGCACGCGGTGCCAAATACACCGGAACGGAGAAGACCTCACGTTTTATCTCTACGGCCGAGTCAGGGCGAATCTCGTACAGCACTGCGCAATAGTCAGCCCCTTGAAGATAGTCGGCACGCTGAGGGTCAATGGTTCGCTCCGTAGCAAGTGCGAAGAGCCGACCACTTCCGTCGGTCTGCAGATTCGTCACGTGCGAGAACTGAGGATTTGTTGGCCTTACCGACCAGGTTACTCCAAAATCTGTCGACGTGTAGATGCCACCTACCTCGCGGGTTTCGTTCAACGCCGTGTCAAGAATGATTCGTGCAGAAAGACCGACATACCATTCACCATTGATCCCCTCGGTGAAAGAGGTGATCAGAGGCAGCGTGCCAGTCGAGGTCAGCGGGAGGCCAGTGGCCGGAACTACGCGCCAAGTCCGAGCCGTGTCGGACGACACAAGCAAGGAGTCTGCCCACAGGATGATTTTGCCATCGCGGGTTTCGAATGCCGTCTGTACGGCTTTACGCACGGTTGTCCGTGCAGGACTGCCGGAATCGACTTTGACGGCAACACTGAAACGTCCACCACGATAGATCGAAGGGTCGATCCGGATCCTGATCGACGATGGCATACGATCCTGCGGCTGAAGAAGATTTGATTCGCTTACGCCACGAAAGGCATCGACGGTATCAAGCTTATCAACTCCGCGATTGAACCACCGGCGTTCTGCAGTGCTGGGATGTGTCAGACTGAGCACTTCATCGGTTCTTCGTACACGCTGCGTACCAACCCGATCCGAGATATGCTCCCAGACGGCATACTGCCAGAGTCGATCATCGTATCCCCACCATAATGCACGGGATTGATACGGCTGGACGTTGGGATCTTCGGACAGAATCTGACCCGAATACCCCGTGAAGAACGAATCATCCAAGAGAAACCACGATCGCCCCGCGTCCGTGCTGCGATAGATCCCCGTGCCAGCCGCGATAAGAAAAATCGAGTCCGACACCTGCAAAGGCATTCCCGCCGGAGATGGACGATACTCAATGGAATCAGACGAACCGATCTTCAGAAAGGCAAGCCGGCCATTGTTGGTTGTACCTGCCTGTATGAGGACATGTCGGTCTGGATACACCGTGAACTCTGAGACCGAGGGCGCGCGATAGTCGTCCGGCAGCCTGCCACGCAGGAACCATGTTTCACCGGCATCAGATGTTGCATACACATGGCCGGGGATATCCATCCAAAAGGTCGCCGATCGACTACCATCGGGCGTCAGGAGATACGATCTGGAAAATGGGATAGTTGTATCTCGGTTTGAAAATATTAGGCTCTTGATCCGGGTCCACGTGCGCCCGGAGTCGATCGATCGCAGCAGAAAAGTAGAATCGACCCACTTGGTCTGGTAGTGCTGCTGAATCAGATACTCCTTCGCGTTGAAACGATGGACCATGATCGTATTGGGAGGAAATACGGCAGGACCGAAATCTTTGCGACTCCCGTCAAGCCATGAGACCGCAACAGGACCGGAGCTCGTGATGAAACACAGCTGTGATGGGGATATCGTGTCGAGCCCATGCCATGGCGCTGCCGCACCAGCAGACTGTAAAGAATCCGTCCATGTCTTTCCGCGGTCTGTGGAGATATACCAGAAGAGGGACTGACCTCCGGGAGGAAATGCTTTGTACGTAAGGAGCGACCCGAGCGCGTACTCAACCTTCCCGGGATTCAGGAACAGGCCTTTCCAGCGAACAGAATCCCACGTTACCCCCTTATCCGTGGAACGCAGCGTCCAGTCGAAACTATCGTTGATCAAATCACGACTGGTGATATACATCGAAGAGCTGTCCGTGACGTTATACTCCATGTCGCCGTATACAGTTCTCTTTACAGGTATTTCCACCGCCCGAAACCTCTTGCCAGAATCAGTGGAGACGAACACGTACTGCGCAAGTCGTATAGCGATGAGCTTGCGATGAGAGTCATACCGCCACGTCATAGAGTACTGCTTTTGGGGCGAGCTTCCCCCGTACATATTGTGTATCCACCCACCCACCGGATTCGAGACCGGTACGGCCTGCTGAGCATGAATAATAACGGTGGCAACAATCACCGCAAGTAACATCAAAACGATTCGTATACCCATGTTTGAATTCCGATGATGTTGAGGAGGCAGACCGACACCGACCAAGGTAAGTAGTTTTAACCACGGGAGCTCTCCCCCTTTGTTTCTTCACTCCCCTGCACGAAGCGCCAGCGTGAGGTCCTTCGCCGCTGCGCGGTCATCGGTCATCCGTCATCGGTCATCCGTCATCCGTCATCCGTCATCCGTCATCGGTCATCCGTCATCGGTCATCCGTCATCGGTCATCCGTCATCCGTCATCCGTCATCGGTCATCCGTCATCGGTCATCCGTCATCGGTCATCCGTCATCCGTCATTCTCAACACTCCTCTCGGACACACACTGGAACACACCCCGCAGCCGACGCAGGAGGCGCGCTTGATGGTTTCGCCGCGTTCGGCGTAGGAGCGCACGTCGATGCCCATTTCGCAGTAGGTGGTGCAGTTGCCGCAGGAGATGCACTGCGTTGGGTTGACCTCGATGCGGAAGCGGGAAGCCCCCTTCTGAAGAATGCCAAGCAAGGCGGCCATGGGGCAGCCGAAGCGGCACCACACGCGAGAGCCGAGCAGCGGGTAGAATCCGACGCCGATGACGCCAGAGAAGAGTCCACCGATGACGAAGCCATAGATGCGGTTTGCGCTGGCCGCGATCTCAGCAATTGCAGGATTGGGATTGGCATGCTCGTACCAGAGCAGAGCGGTGATGACTGTAATGATGACGAAGACAGGATAGATGATCATCCGCTCGAGCTTCCAGGATCTATCGGAGCTTGACGAAAGATGTCTGAAGGAGTCGCCTGCCGTTTCGGCCAGTGCGCCGCAGCCGCACACCCACGAGCAGTACCAACGCTTTCCGTAGAGGTACGTCAGAAGGGGCGTGGCGATGACGAGCAGTGCAAGACTCCACCACGACATGAAGGCCGTCAGGGCGTCGGGACTCGACATCATCTGCGTCATTGATGACGGGAACATCACCTCGGGCTTGAGCGGCCAGAAGTAGCTGAAGTAAAACTCACCACGTCCGCTCTGCGCGAGCATCGAGGGCAGGATGTAGGCGGCGATGAGCTGCACCGACATCAGCACCAGCGTACGATAGCGATGATACCGTTCGTGACCATCCCTGCGGAGCATGCGCACGCCCATGATGAGTACAGCGAGCGTGTAGAGCGTTCCGTAGAGAAACCACTGATCGGCGACGCGTCCACGAAGCATCTGCGAGGAACCATCCAGGGGGCGAACCAGAACGTCGAGCACACCGGGGAACCAGTACACGCAGACATAGAACAGCGTCATCACAAGGGCCAGCGCATACGCGCTTGCTCCGCGCGTACGCCACGGACGCAGCATGGTGCCGGACCGGGAAGCCCCCTTCGGAATCATGATGGGAATGGGCTGGTTCATTCCTCAGGCTGTGACGGCGTTAAATGATGGTGTGAACTCGGCATCAAAGATCACGCTTGAGATGTCGGCAATGGCAGCTTGCACGTGCACGCGACCACTGATCCACTTCTCGCAGACACGCTGATCGAGTCGAACGCCTAGCGCATGGATCCCAACAACTTCTCCGGCGACATTATGTGCAAGGCGGATGCAGCGCACGCCATCACGGTCGATGAGCAAGCGACTGTTTGCTGCGTCACTGCTGCGCGGCACCATGCCATAGGTGGACCAGTCGAGATCGAAGAACTTTGCGCTGTTGAAGTCCGTGGTTGGCGTGAACGCACCAGCCTGACCAAGCACAATACGCGCCGCATGTTCACCGTGCAGACGTCCGGTGTACCAGAGCTGCCGCACGCCCCATGGCGGCTGGGCACAGTCTCCTATGGCAAGTACACCCGGATGATCTGTGCGAAACGACGCGTCGGTGAGAATGCCTTCGTCGCAACGGATGCCGGCCGCGCTGGCAAGCTCCACGTTAGGACGCACGCCGGTAGCGATCACCACGCAATCAGCCGGCAGACGGATGCCATCGCTGAGTACGACTTCGGTAACATGACCATCTACATCAAGCAACCGCAGAGCTTCGGTGTTGGTGACAACTCGCACACCGTGTCGGCGCAGATGTTCGGTAACGATCATCGATTCATGGTCAGGCAAAACGTTACCGTAGAACCCAGGCTCACGCACTACACAGGTGATGGTGCTCGAAGTGCGATCCTCCATCATGCAGGCAAAGATCTCGGCACATTCAGCGGCGATGAGTCCTCCGCCGATGATGACGGCATGGTGAGCCCCCTTCATGACATCGTTCAGACGCTGCACATCGGCAAGCTGCGTGTAGGTGACGACGCCGCGCAGTGATGCGTCGAGGTGTGCGGGCACGGTTGGCACCGACCCGGTTGCGAGCACGATCACATCGGCCGAAAGGATATGTCCATCGTCAAGAGTGCACGTGTGCCCTACTGCATCAAGCGCCGTTACGCGTCCGTGGACGAGTACGATCCCCAGCTCCGCCCACGATGCATCCGCGAATGGCTTCGTATGCTCCGGCGTCAGCTGTCCGGTGGAGATGTACATCATAGCTGGACGCGAGAAGTGGTAAGGGGCTTCTTCGGAGATCATCGTAATCCCGCACGACGCGTGGTCGGGCTGCAAGCTGCGCAGCATCCGCGCGCAGGATGTGCCCGCAATGCCGTTGCCGATGATCAGAACGTTCATAGGCGGTGAAACTACGATGAAGATCAGGGCTTCACGATACGGTGCAGACGCTCCACGACCTCCGCATGATCCTCCGAAGGGGCCTGCAGCGCTAGTAGATCATCAAGCGTGTCGACATCACGTCGCAGCGGCAAGAGGTGCGGGGTGAGTCCGTGCTTGGCGCAGCGCGCAAGGGTTGACGTGAGCACGTCCGCGGTGCTCCACGGAATATCCTCGAACAACACCTCGTGAACACGCCTCATCCCGATGAGGTAGTAGCCGCCGTCAACGCATGGACCGATCACAACGTCGGCGTGATCCAACGCCGCTGATGCCTCTGCGATCAGTCCCTCATCGATGAACGGCATGTCGGTGCCGATCACGAGCATCTTCTCTACACAAGGGGCTTCGTGCAACGCCGAAACGATGCGCTCGCCAAGGTCCGAGCCGCGCTGGGGGAAGAAGTGCCATGTGTTCTTCCCTCGAAAGCGGGAATCCAGCTCTCCGCCCTCCACAAACACGGCCACATGGACGTTGGCGTGGTGAAGCCGATCGAGCACGTAGTCAAGCAGCTCGGAATACACGGCCAGCGCCGCGTCATCACCGACATCAGCGGCAAGACGGGTTTTGACAAGCCCCCTGACAGGGGCCTTGCACATCACAACGACGAGGGTGTCCAACGGCGTCAACGCTGGGTGGACTTCCAGTACCGTGGCGTAACGAAGAACATACCGTAGGCTTCGCCGATGCGATGATCAACATGCTTATGATGGGCCATGTGCATGCGCCACACCGCTTGAAGGTAGCGGCTCTTGGGAAGAGGCTGACGCAGAAACCGCTTGTGGATGACCATGTCGTGCATCACAAAGTAGGCCGTGCCATAGATGGCCACGCCAACGCCCATCCAGAAGGGCCAGCCGATTGGATAGCCAAACCACATCAGCGATAGCGCGATGCTCATGAAGAAGACCACAAACACGTCGTTCAACTCCAGCGGATGGTCCGTTGGACGGTGATGCGTGATGTGAATGCGCCAGAGGAATCCGTGCATCACATAGCGGTGGAAGAGCACAACGAAGAGCTCCATACCGATGACGCCGAGAATGACGAGAATCGCTGAGATCATGCGTAAAGTTCGTGATAACGAAAACACGACACCAGATGGTCGTTCACCATGCCTGTGGCCTGCATGTGTGCATACACCACGGTAGTTCCGACAAACCCAAAGCCACGCCGCTTGAGTTCCTTGCTGATCACATCGCTGACGCTGCTCGAAGCTGGCAGTTGCTTCAGATCGGTCCACGTATTCACGATCGGACGTCCGTCCACGAAGCCCCATATGTACGCATCAAAGGAGCCAAACTCTTCCTGCACGCGTCGGAATGCCTGTGCGTTGCGGATGGATGCTTCGATCTTCGCGCGGTTACGGATGATGCCGGCATCCTGTAGGAGCTCTTCTACCTGACGCTCGCCAAAGGAGGCGACCACGTCGACGTTGAAGTTGCGGTATGCTGCACGGAAGTTCTCGCGCTTCTTCAGAATCGTATGCCAGCTCAGCCCGGCCTGCATCGTCTCCAGGATCAGAAACTCAAACAGCATCTGGTCATCATGCAAGGGGGCCCCCCACTCCTCATCGTGGTAGCGCGTGTAGAGTTCGTCCTTGAGACACCATCCGCAGCGCTCACGCATCATGCGATCTGGCCTCCGCACGAAGAGCCCGCGCCGGCCGTGCAGCCAAAGCAATGCCGGTCCACGACGATTGCACGTCCTGCCAGTGCGTCAACCGAGAAGTCGGCGATGTGCCGCGCCGATGATGCAACCGGCAGGTCAAGCATCTGATTGAAGTCGCAGTCGAAGAGTTGCCCATCCCAGCCCACCGAGATCATGTCTCGACACATCACATTGTCTGCCGCCGACGGATTGAATGCGCTAACAAGCGTTGTCATATATCGCTCGTAATTCCCCGAGTTCATGAGGAACTCCAGGAACCGCGAGATCGGCATGTTGGTGATGCAGTGCAGGGCATTGAACTCTACTCCGTGATGCTGCATCAGATTGCGTTTGAACTCCTTCTCCAGCGAGGCCTGAGGTCCGGGCAGCAGCGCCCCCAGAGGGTTATAGACCAGGTCGATGATGAGCCCCGTGCCGTCGCGTCCGTAGCCAACGTCGTTGAGCATGCGCAGGGCGCGGATGGAGTCGTCGAACACGCCGCCGCCGCGCTGACGGTCGGTATGGCTTGCATCGTAGAACGGGAGCGACGAGACCACGTGCACACGGTGCGTGGCGAAGAACTGCGGCAGGTCGTTGTACTTCGGATTGGCAACGATGATCGTCAGGTTGCACCGCACGATCACCTGCACACCGCGTCGGGAGAGCTCCTCGACGAACCAGAGGAAGTCCGGATTCATTTCCGGGGCGCCCCCTGTAAGATCAACGACGGAAAAGCCGGCCGCATCGACGGCATCCAGACAGTGCTGCATCGTCGGCCGCGTCATGATCTCCTGCCGGTCGGGTCCGGCATCCACATGACAGTGCTTGCAGGCCTGGTTGCACATCTTCCCAACGTTCACCTGCAGCGTAGTGAGCGAGCGTGCACGCAGAGGTGCATGTCCGTGCTGGCGCAGCACCGTAGCGAACTGTGGCAAGTGCGATACACCCTCGTGATCACGCAGCACGCGCAGCTGTTCGGCGGTGTCGGACAGAGCCGCACCGCGACGCAGTAGACTTGTTGTTGCTAGAGACATTGGCCGAAAGTTACATCGACACTTCGCGAACCTTGTTCATCATCTGCACGCCGTGCACCATCGATGCACCACCGCGGATGGCTGCCGCCACGTGTACGGCCTCCATCATCATCTGCTCCGTAGCCCCTTTTTGCAGACTGTCCGTTGTGTATGCATCAATGCAATACGGACACTGCACCGCGTGGGCAACCGCAAGAGCTATCAGCGACTTCTCGCGCTGCGTCAGAGCCCCCTCGGCAAACACGGCTCCGTACCAGTCAAAGAACTTGGCGGCCAGCTCCGGCTGGTACTCACTGATGCTGCCAAATTTGGGGAGGTCTTCTGGGTTGTAGTAGGACATGGCGGGTGTGAGGTGTGAGGTGTGAGGTGTGAGGTGTGAGGTGTGAGGTCATCGGTCATTCGCAATCATCTGACATACAGCCACAATGACAGCGCAGACGGGGGCATGGATTTCCTGCGGCCAGGGGAAGAGGACAGAGAGCATCATGAGTGTTACGGCAAGACCGGAGATGATCTCCAGAATTCCGCGGAGGCGACCTGAGGGAACGCGCAGGATGTTCATAGCCATGATGCTGCTTAGACCAAGGTTGATGCCAATGAATGCCATCGACAAGGCAACATGCATGATGATCTGGGCTGTGACCAGATATTCGGCCATTTCCCGGTCAGCCATTCGCAGAGCCGACAAGCCCAGGATGAAGATCCCGCAGGCAAGAAACACTCCCTGGGCTGCTTTGGCCTTATTCGCACCGAAGTAGCGTCCGGCCATATAGCAGGCATAGACACAGGCAACACCCACACTCGAGAAGATGCGCTCAAACGGTCGGGCGGAGAACCCATCGCCGCCAGAGAGCGCTACCTGCGTCAAGGCAGCTACAAGTGCCGTGGCCACAAAGATCCTCAGCCAGGGGTTGATGCTTTGTGACTGTGTCAGCATGCGCCACACTCCCCCTTGGCCGTCGATGATGACTCAACCTGAACGGTGATGTGGCTAAGACCATACCTGTCATGCAGTGCCGCTCGGACCGACGAGACCACGTCATCAGTCGGAAGATCACTCACCACATGCAACGAAGCCGAATACTCCTTCATGCCCAGCTGCCAAACGTGAACATCGTGCACATCGATAATGCCGGTGAGTTCGGCAACAACCTGACGCATCTCGATGGGTGAGATCTGCGAGGGAGCGGACTCCATCAGGATCACCGCTGCCTGACGGATCACTCGCACGGCACCTCTCGTGATCATGATCGCAATGGCGATCGATATCAACGGGTCGATGAGTTCCCACCCCGTTAGCTTGATGACGACGGCAGCGATGATCACGCCCAGACTTGAGAGCAGGTCGGTGATGACATGCAGATACGCACTGCGTGTTGTGATATGCTCGGAACGATGCAGAAAGAACGCGCTGATGGCATTGGCAACGAATCCGACGATCGCAACGTAGAGCATCAGCTCAGAGTCTACATGGCTGTGTTCATCACCCAACATGCGGCGCACAGCTTCGATCACGATGTAGATGCAGATGCCAATAAGGAGAAAGCCATTGGTGAGCGCAGCCAGGATCTCAACACGGCGCAGACCGAACGTATAGCGCACGTCGTGCTGGCCCCGTGCCTTTGCCGCAAACCGCAGTCCGAAGTAGGCGATCAGCAGCGAAGCCAGATCAACCAGAACATGTCCGGCATCCGACAGCAGGGCAAGGCTGCCCGAAAGGAAGCCCCCAACAACCTGCGTGAGAAAGACCACGGACGTCAGTGTGACCGCGATCCTCAGGGGGCGAATGTCCGCGTGATCATGAACGTGGTGGTGATGATGTCCATGGTGGTCGTGTCCATGGTGGTCATGCGAATGCTCGTGGCGCATATAAAAACAGCGTGCGTCGTTGAGGGTTGACGTATTGGTTGAATCAGAAAAGCATAGTGATGATCGCGTCCCAGTAACAGATCACCAGCACGGCGGGCGCGGCAAAGAGCATGGAATCGAACCGGTCGAAAACACCGCCATGACCCGGGAGCACACCGCCCGAGTCTTTTACAACGGCGTCGCGCTTCAGCAGCGATTCGGCAAGGTCTCCGATGGGGCCGACAATACCGACAACCACACCGCAGGTGATGGCCATATCCAGAGGAAACGTCGGGATGAGCAGCTTTGTCATGCCAACGAATGCGGCTGTGGAGCCGACGACGCCGCCGATAGCCCCCTCCCATGACTTCTTGGGACTGACCCGAGGGAAGAGTTTATGCTTGCCAATGGAAAGCCCGACGAAGTACGCGGCAGTGTCGGCCAGCCAAACAGACACAAAAAGCGTCATCATCAGTGACGCGCCCGTTTCACCCCAGGTACCCCAGAGAAACAACCGGTCGATGTGCCGCAGGGCAAACAGACTCGCCATGCTCAATCCGATATAGAACACCCCGAACGCCGTCAGCGCCGTATTCAGCATGGCGTTCTCGCGCGCACGGAAGAGCTCCGCAGCCAGAGTGATGAGTGTTCCGAGGAGCATAAACAGGCATAGGTAGCCGCCGATCAACATGATCCCCACGCCCTCAAATATGTGCGAGTCGAACGAATGATCCTCCGAGCCCGACGCGAACATCCAGCCCGACCAGAGAAGGATGATCGCTGCCCACACAAGGCCGACGCTCTGGTTCGGACTGGCATGTTTTGACTCTGCCAGATGATAGAACTCCCGAAGAGCCTGAAGGGCAATCAGTGTTATGGCAGCAGTGAAGAACCAGCCGCCCAGATAGACAACGCCAACAGCCAGAGGGATGCCCACGGCGGCCACGGCAATGCGTTTTGTGAGATTCGTCATAGTGCGAAGCTACGTAGTTTCGTGGGCCATGAACGTATACGACATCAACGACACCGGCGCACCAAATGTGCTGCTGACAGGCGAAGCAGACTTCTTGCAGGAGTTTGCCGGCATTCTCTCACGCAAGGGTGTGGCCTTCTCGATCCTGCCGGCGCTCGACCTTCTCGACGAACTCGAGTCAGAGAGCGACTTTGATGGCGTTGGCAAGCAGCTCTCCGAGGAATACGGACCCTACGCAGACCGCCTGGTCTTTGATCTCCATCCCGAAGGGGGCATCTTTACGCATATCGTCGACCTGTCAGTGACAAGCCCCGCAGAGCATCGCCTGACCATCGACTATGCGGCAACGTTCAACCCCAAGGCGACAGTCATCGTGAACGTGCTGACCGCAACCGCTACCGAGATTGGGATGATGACCGAGACCGGCAATCGCGTCATCGGGGTGGCACTTGTGCCAAGCGTGATGTCGACCATGACGACAATGGACATGGCAGCAGGACTCAACACTGAGGCCCGTCACATCGACAGTGCCAAGGGGCTCCTGCGACAACTCGGATACACGGTCGAAGTTGTGCAGGACCGCGTCGGCCTTGTACAGATGCGCGTGCTGGCCATGCTTATCAATGAAGCTGCTTTCGCCGTTATGGAAGGTCTGGCAACGCCCGAAGACATCGACAAGGCCATGATGCTTGGTGTGAATTACCCCAAGGGACTTCTGGCATGGGCCGATGAGATCGGCATTGCCATCGTAACGCTGATCCTTGACGGTCTGCGCCGCGAGTACGAACAGGAACGCTATCGTCCCTGTGTTCTGCTCAAGCAGATGATGCGCGCCGGGTGGACAGGTAAGGCGGCCGGACGGGGCTTCTACACCTACAAGCAGCCCTTGTAATGAGGATCCACGTCTTCCTCGACTTCGACGGCACCATCAGCATGGATGATGTCGGCGATGAGCTTGTTTCGACCTTCGGGGATTTCTCCACCCACAGCCTGCTTCTTGACGGTCAGATTTCGGTGGCCGAATACTACCATCGGGCAGCTGCAAGCTTCTCTGCCGAAACAACACCGGAGGCCGTGACAGCCTTTGCGCTTTCGCAGCCGCTCGACCCCGGCATCGGCCCTTTGGTGCGGTGGTGCCGCGAACACGAAATGCCTGTTAAAGTGGTCAGCGATGGCTTCGACGTCTACATCCGCCCCCTACTTGCCCAGTCGGGCATCATCAATGACGTTGCGATCCATTGCAATCAGCTCAAGTTTGAAGGGGGCAGGTGGACTCCAACGTTTCCCGCAGCCAGCGAGTCGTGCTCGTGCTTCTGCGCCTCCTGCAAACGCAACGTAGTCCTGCAATACGTAGCCGACGATGACATTGTTGTCTACGCCGGTGATGGAAGGTCCGATGCCTGCGCCGTGCGGTTTGCCGACATCGTCTTTGCCAAGGGGACTCTGGCCGCCGCCTGCACCGCTGAAGGAATACCGCACCACACGTATCGCTCGCTCACCGAAGTACTGATCATCCTGCAGCGGCGTCTGGCCGAAAAGGACTTCCCGCCTCGACGTCAGGCAGTTCTGGCCCGTAAGCGGGCGTTTGAGTCGGAATAGCTTAAACCGAAAGTCACAAACGCGGGTCTTGGCCCACGTTAACTTTCTGGAGACAACCATGACTGGCCCACTTCTTATCGTTCTTTGCCTTCTTGCGCTCTGTTTTCCCGCACAGGCCCAGCAACAAAGCGCCAAACGGCAGGAAGCCGTGAAGGAACTGCGCACGGAGCTTCGCCAGTGGTTCATGAGCGATGTGCTTCCGACAATGAGTCGCATGCACAGCGAGTATGATGCATCGCTTTCTCGCGAGGACCTGGCCACACTCGCACGTCTGCGCGTCGATGCTAAGCGTCTGCGCAATCAGGTGCGCACCGACATCAAGTCACTCAAGGATGACTTTGAACGCGGCGGACGTGCCGAACTGCGCAATCGCCTGAAGGCACTCCGCGAGAAGCACCGTGATGAGTACATGCGTATCGTCGAGCAGGTCAAACCCATCGCCAAACGCTCCCGCACAAAGCTGCGCGAACTCTTTGACGCGAACGAAGAAAAGATCGAACAATGGCGTGCTCAGTCCCGCAAGATTATCGGAGACTGGAAAGACGATCACGACGAACTCGGTCTCAACGACCGCGGCGAAGGCCGCCTGCCCCTGCTGGGCTCATCAGACCCACGTAAGTCCGCCCTTCGCTTTATCCTCTGGGATGGAACGGTGGAGGAGAGAGACGGAGAGACGGAGTGACGGAGTGACGAGTGACGAGTGACGGAGTGACGAGTGACGAGTGACGGAGTGACGAGTGACGAGTGACGAGTGACCTCCTCACACCTCACACCTCTAGCTATATCTCCATCTCACGCTCTTTTCGATGGCGACGATCACATAGGTAACAACGCTCATTGCCAGGATCGTCGCCCACGAGGATACTCCCAAGGGGGCGGTCTGAAACGTAGAGTTGAAGAACGGCATGTAGGTAAATGCCAGCTGAAGTACCGTCATCAGAGTAGCCCCATACACCACCGTCATATTCTCGGTGATGGGAGCCCCTACGGGTGAGACGAGGGTGCGGCAGTTGAACAGATAGAACATCTGAATGAAGACAAACGCATTGGCAGCAGCGGTCTGGGCCACGGGCAGGGGGCTTCCGGAGGCGAGCTCCCAAAGGTAGATTCCGAAACCGGCCGACAGAAGCAACGTTGTCATCAGCCCCGTTCTCATGAGAATATCTCGCGAGAACAATGGTGCATCCGAGCGTCTGGGCTGACGTTGCATGATGTCCGGAGGCATGGGCTCAAAGGCAAGAGGCAGACCGAGGATAACCGCCGTGGTCATGTTGATCCACAGGATATGGATCGGCAGGATCGGAAGCGCAACGCCCATCGCCACCGCGGCTAGGATCACCAGACCCTCAGCAGCATTGGTTGGAACGGTCCAGATGATAAACTTCATGAGGTTTTCATAGACCGTCCGGCCCTCTTCGACGGCGGCCACGATCGTGGTGAAGTTGTCATCCGTTAGAACGATATCCGAGGCGTCCTTCGCCACATCGGTGCCACTGCGCCCCATTGCAATGCCGACGTTTGCCGTGCGCAGCGCTGGAGCATCATTAACGCCGTCACCGGTCATGGCAACCACATGCCCCCTTCGCTGAAGGGCATGCACCAGACGTAGCTTCTGTTCAGGCGTAACGCGGGCGAAGACGTTGAACTCTTCTGCCACAGCCTCCATCTGCTGATCCGAAAGACCTTCAAGCTCACGTCCGGTGCGGACGAGCTCGCTTGGGTGACCAGATGCATGCACGATCCCGAGTTCACGCGCGATCGCAACGGCCGTGATGGCATGATCGCCGGTGATCATCTTGACGCCGACGCCGGCCTGCTGGCACTCGGCCACGGATGCGCGAACTTCAGCACGGGGAGGGTCTACCATACCGACGATACCCGTAAGCACGCAGCCGCTCATCACGTCATCGGCGGTGATCTCCTCTGGATTGCCGTCGATCTCCTTCATCGCACAGGCCAGAACGCGCAGCCCCTCGGCGCTCATGGTCTCGACGTGGCCGGTGATGGACTGGGTATCGACATGTGTCGTTTGTCCGTCGCGCAGAAGCATACGGTCGCACTTCGGGAGCAGCGACTCGAGGCTTCCCTTGATGTAGATCCGTGATGTGGTCGGAGATATGCGATGCAGGGTGGCCATGTACTGCACGTCACTCGAGAACGGAATGACATCCACGAGTGGCATCAGTTCCTGTTCTACGTCGCGATGGATCGAGGCCTTCATCCCGGCTACTACGAGGGCCGCCTCTGTCGGATCACCTACGGCATGCCAAGCCCCCTGATCGTGCTGTACGACAGCGGTAGAACAGAGTACCCCGGCGCGAAGCGTTTCATGCAGTGCCACATCACGTCCGATGTGTGTGACCCGCGTATGCCCTGCGTCATTATCTCGTAGGAGAACGTCACCCTCCGGACGGTAGCCCGTTCCCTGAAAAACATATTCGTCCGACGCTGTGGTCAGCGCCACAACGGTCATCTGATTCTCCGTCAACGTTCCGGTCTTGTCGCTGCATATCACCGTTGTTGACCCGAGCGTTTCCACGACCGGCAGACTGCGCACGATGGCCCGACGTTTGGCCATCCGATTGACGCCGATGGCGAGGATGATCGTGACCGCGGCCGGCAGACCTTCAGGGATGGCCCCAACGGCAAGTGCCACGGCGGCCATAAGCATGTCGACCGGGGCTTCACCGCGCATGACGCCCATGGCAAAGGTTCCTGCCGCCAGCACGAGAATGGCCACAAGAATGATGTTGCTGAAACGCGCGATCTGCACGGTAAGGGGCGTCTGCAGCGTCGGCGCCGACGTCAGCAGCGCCGAGATCGTACCCACCTCGGTCGAGGTACCCGTGGCAACAACGAGTCCCATGGCGGCACCGCGCGTGACCACCGTGGAGGCATACGCCATACTGCCACGGTCGGCTAGCACGGCGCCGGCGTCGACCGGGCCGGATTGCTTTTCGCTGGGCACGCTCTCGCCCGTCAGTGCTGCTTCGGCGATGGCCAGATCCTTTACCCAGGTTAGTCGCAGATCGGCCGGCACACGGTCTCCGCTCTCCAGCACCACGAGGTCTCCGGGTACCAGCTCGTCCATGGCAACATGACGTCGGACGCCGCTACGGATGACGGTTGCCGTGCCGACAACCGAGTTGGCCAGACGCGCCAGAGAGGAGATGGCCTTCCCCTCCTGGATAAATCCGATGATGGCGTTCAGCAGAACAACACCGAAGATGACGGACGTGTCACTGATCCCACCGATGATGGCCGTGACGATTCCGGCAGCGATCAGAATGTAGACAAGGGGCGCATGAAACTGCCGTAGGAATCTCAGCAGAGGATGTTCGGCGCGACCTTTCGGAAGGACGTTGCGTCCGAAGCGCGCAACACGTTCGTGAATGTCATCGTCGCGCAATCCGTTTGTGCGGGACGCGCCGAGGGCTGCCTCGGTTGCTTCAATCGAGGATGAGTGCCACTGTAGGTGCATGTGAATTCGATCAGAGGATAATGGTCACGTATGGGTCGACCGTTTCTAACAGTGACCCGCCGGCCACGCTGACGCGCAGCGCCTCGATATCGTGGTAGAGTACCGTGTCTTCTTCGCGGAATGGGACAATTTTTCGGATTGTCTCCACCGCCAGCTCAACATGTTTAGAGCTCGTCAAGGGGCGAAGCAGGTCAATTCCACGCGCTGCGCAGAGCATTTCAATGGCGATCACCGTCTCGACGTTACGCATCACGTCCCACAGCTTGCGTGCGGCAATGCTACCCATGGAATTGTGGTCTTCCTGATTGGCCGACGTCGGAATACTGTCGACACTCGCCGGATGCGCCAGCACCTTATTCTCGCTCACAAGCGCAGCGGCCGTGTACTGCGCGATCATCATGCCGGAGTTCAAGCCCCCTTCACGCGTGAGAAATCGTGGCAGACCGCCCAGCGCATGATTCACAAGACGCTCCGTGCGGCGCTCGGATATGCTCGCAAGCTCAGCTATGGCAATGGCCAGAAAATCAAGGACGAGGGCAAGGGGCTGACCATGAAAGTTGCCACCCTGAATATGCGTGTCATCGTCGGCGAAGATGAGCGGATTATCCGTCGCGCTGTTCATCTCCCGCTCGATCACTCCTGCGGCATACTCGATCGTATCGCGCGAGGCCCCGTGCACCTGCGGCATGCATCGCAGACTGTAGGCGTCCTGCACCTTCCCGTCGCCGGTTCGATGTGATTCACGGATCTTACTTCCGTGTACAAGCGTGCGAAGATTGCCGGCAACCAGGCGCTGACCCGGGTGCGGACGCACGGCATGAAGACGGTCATCAAAGGCCGCATCAGTGCCGCGCAGCGCATCAAGCGACATCGCTCCGGAAAGATCCGCCATGCGCGCAAGACGTCGTGCCCGCGCCACCGACAGCGCCCCAAATGCACACATCATCTGCGTGCCGTTGATCAATGCCAGACCTTCCTTTGCAGCAAGACGCACCGGTTCGATACCACGACTGCGCAACACGTCCGCACTCGGCTTGCGAACTCCATCAACGAGGCACTCGCCCCTTCCGATCAGACACAGCGCAAGGTGAGAAAGGGGCGCAAGATCACCACTGGACCCAACAGACCCCTGACTCGGGATGTACGGAACAATTCCGGCGTTGACCATTGAGACCATCACATCGAGCGTCGACTCTCTGATGCCCGAATAGCCCTTAGCCAGGGCATTGATACGCAGCACCATCATCGCCCGCACCACAGGGGTGGGAAGGGGCTCACCCGTTCCCGCCGAATGCGAGATGATCAGGTTCTCCTGCAACCGCTCGACGTCTTCGCGCGAGATGGCAACGTTAGCAAACTCACCAAAGCCAGTCGTCATGCCATAGATGACGCGCCCTTCATCGATCCACCGGTCAACAGCCGCACGTGCTGCCCGCACACGCTCACGCGCTTCAGGCGTAACGGCAATGCTCACCGATGCGTCATTCGCTATGCGCTCGAGATCATCGATCGTGAGCGTTGTGCCGTCGAGATTGATCATCGTATTCGCTTTCCCATTCAACGTCCCACGGCTGAAGCCGCGGGCTATTATGCGGAATCACCTCACACCCCAAACCTCACACCTCACACCTTCCCAAGAAAGGAGCTCCACGCATACTCGCTCGGCACCTTGCGTCCTTGCTGGGCGAGTTCGATCAGATAATCGGCCGTTGTTTTGAGCACCCACTGGAAGTTGTCCTCTTGAACCGACGTGCGTTCGGCATCCGGTGCGGGGTTCATGTAGTCGATGGCATAGGGGATTCCGTCGCGCACGGCAAACTCGATCGTATTGAACTCATAGCCCAGCATCGTGCAGATCCTGATGCAGTATTCTTCAAGTCGAGTGAGCATTTCCGGCGTTGGCGCAAAGCCCGCCTGGTACCGCAGATGATGCGGGTTACGGGGCTCGTACGGCATGATGCGCACGTGCTTCTTGCCGATGCAGTAGCAGCGATAGTACTCGGTGAACTCGATCCCCTCTTGGAGGGTCATCACGATGTCTTGCGTTTCGGAGTAGGCCGTAAAGAACTCATCGATCGATTCAACCTTATACACATGCTTCCAGCCCCCTCCATCAAATGGCTTCAGATAGGCCGGAAAGCCCACATGGTCGAAGATCTCCTGCCAGTTCAACGGATACAGAAGGTTCCGGAAGGACTCGGCAGTGGTATCCGGCGGATGGTTCTTGCTCGGAATCAACGCCGTGCGCGGCACCGGAATGCCCACCTTATCAGCCAGCGCATAGTTAAAGAACTTGTCGTCTGCCGACCACCAGAAAGGGTTGTTGACTACGCGTACGCCATTTAGGGCGGCCAGCTTCAGCATCGCTCGGTAGTACGGCACGTCCTGCGAGATGCGATCCAGGATCACATCATACTCGAAGAGCGACTCCAACGTCACCGCCCCGATCTTGACGAATTCCGCGGCCACTCCGGCGTGGCGGGCATTGATCTCCTCGACCAGTGCCGGAGGAAATGACTGTTCCATGCCGAACAAGAGTCCGATCTTTCTCATGGGGCTTTTCTTTCGTGAGAGGTGAGGTTGCAAAAATAGCCGTCAGGAGGTGCCGAACGGACCGGAGCTAAAGTGGGTAAGCTCCTGTTGCTAAAATAGACTTCCGCACGCAAAACACTCATGTCAATATATTTCAACAACTTATGCTGCTCCGATCTAAATTAGATGCGTCATGTCTGTAAATTGCAGCGGTACGCATGGACCCGCTCAACCATATCATCCGAATTCCGGCACCGGCGTTCGACTCCGATCTTACGCTCCGTATCGTGGAATTGGAGCGCCTGAAAAGTCGGGTGCTTGGGGGGTCAACTCACCCTGGTGTGTTCTTCCAGATCAAGTTTGTTTTCCATCTGCTCGAAAGCCTGGGGTCTGCGCGCATCGAGGGCAACCGAACCACGATAGACGAACTGGTACAAGCAACAGTTGCCGGCATGCGAGATACCACAGAGCAGCTTCGCGAGATCAGCAACATTGAAGACGCAATGAGTTGGATCGAACGGGTGTTCACGGAAAACCCATCGACTCCCATCAACGATTCGTTTCTCAAAGAGCTTCATCGGATTACGGTAAAGAATCTTCGACCACCCACAGAGGGTGGCGAAGGGGATGTGAAACCCGGGGCGTTTCGATCGAAATCAGTTAGGATTGCCGGCGCAAAGCACCGCCCGCCAACACCGTTCGAGCTCCCGAAGGCGATCGAATCGCTGATACGGTTCATAAATGAAGCGACCGACCCACGTTTCGACCTGCTGCGAATCGCCATTGCACATCACCAGTTTGAATTCATCCACCCATTCCTGAACGGCAACGGACGTGTTGGTCGACTTCTCACGTATGCGATGCTGGTACGTTCCGGCTTTCGCGTGGATAGGGGCCGAATCCTGAACCCAACAGCTGTCTTCTGTCGCGACCGCAAGGCCTATCTGGAGGCACTGGCCCGAGCTGACTCCGGTAGCGACAAGGACATTCTTCACTGGTGCCAATTCGTCCTCACCGGCCTGCACCGCGAGATCACATTAATCGATCGACTATTGGATGACGGCTACCTAATTCCAAAGATCCTCCTTCCGACGATAGCAGAGTCCGTGTCACGGCGGAGCATTTCGAAAGAAGAAGGTGATCTGCTCATGATCATCTCCAAGGAGCAGATCGTGGATGCACAGACATTCAGAAGCTATTTCCCCGGACGCTCTCCGAGCTCAATTTCACAGATCATCTCGAAATACAAACGACGTGAGCTTATCGCCCCCTACCCGAACGCCAACTCACGACAGTACTGCGTGAACTTTGCTGGCAAAGACCTTCTGCACTCTCTCATTCAGATACTTGACAAGGCGGGATTTCTACCGGTTGGCAAGGCGTGACTGGTCACCGGGCGAGACTGCGTCTCGCCCCTACGTGTACTTCCGTAATTCCGTAATTCCGTACTTCAGTAATTCCGTACTTCCGTAATTCCGTACTTCCGTACTTCCGTACTTCCGTACTTCAGTAATCGACCTCAAACCCTCGTTCTTCGCTGTAAACTCCGCAGGGGGCTTGTCCGCCCAGCCAGTGGCCGAGGTTCACGTACAGGCCGTTACCGATAGGGGTGACTTCGGCCACGTGACGGTGTCCCATGACCACAATGTCGTAGCCCTCGGCAATGCGGGCTTCGGCAAACTCCCGCAGACCATCGCGCGGGCCATACTCACGTGTACCGGTGAAATCGCGGCTGCCGTGCGAGGTGCGTGATGCGAGCGAAATGCCCAGGTCCGGATGGATCTTCCGGTATAACCATTGTGCAAATCGGTTACGCAAGACGGAACGCAGAACAAGGTAGCCGGTGTCGTTGTGTGCCTTGCCATCGCCGTGGGCGATATAGAATCGCTTCGATCCGATCGTCGCCGATACGTCGCCCAGGATCACCGGGATCTTGAGCTCCTGTTCGAAGTAGCGATAATGACCGAAGTCGTGGTTTCCCATCAGATACAGGACTTCAACGCCGGCGTCCTTCAGCTCGTGAAGTGCCGCTAGCGTGCGCACGAAGCGCGACGGGACCACGGTGCCGTAATCAAACCAGTAGTCGAACAGATCACCGACGACAACCACATGCGAGGATGTCTGCATGGCCATGCGCAGGACGCTCAGCAGACGGTCTTCGCGCTCACGGTCCGCCACACGGTCACCATACCCCAGATGCACATCCGACAGAAAGGTGACGGACGAGCCCTTCGGGACCTTCAGATCGAGGCTGGTGAGCGAAACCACGGGCGAAAGCATGACGATAAGATAACGCCATGTGGGGGCAAGACGGCTATCTTTGCCAGTCAAAGTCGCCCCTTCACATGTCCGTAACACCAACCACCAGAAAACGCGTTACCACGCGGCGCCTGATCGATATGAAGGCCGCCGGCAAGGCCATTGCTTGCCTGACGGCGTATGACGCGATCACGGCCGGCATTCTTGATGGTGCCGGTGTTGATGTGTTGCTGGTGGGCGACTCCGTAGGCAACGTCGTACAGGGTCACGATACCACCATCCCGGTCACCCTCGAGCACATGATCTACCACACTCAGGCCGTTGTTCGCGCCGTCGAACACGCCCTGGTGGTTACTGACATGCCATTCATGACCTATCAGGTAACGCCGCAGGAGGCCTTCCGTAACGCCGGACGCCTGATGAAAGAGGCCGGAAGCGGCGCTGTCAAGCTTGAAGGGGGCCAGCGCGTTATCGAAGCCGTTCACATGATGACCGACGCCGGCATCCCGGTGATGGCGCATCTTGGCCTGACGCCGCAGAGCATCCATCAGTTTGGCTCCTACAAGGAGCGTGGTCTCGATCCTTCGGAGGCCGATGCCATCAAGCGCGACGCTGTGGCGCTCCAGCAGGCCGGAGCCTTCGCGATCGTTCTCGAGAAGATCCCCTCGGCACTTGCCGCAGAGGTCACTAAACTCGTGGACGTTCCAACGATCGGCATCGGCGCAGGTCCGGATTGCGACGGACAGATCCTGGTGTGGACCGATATGATGGGCATGTCCACCGAGTTTCGACCTCGCTTCGTGCGCCGATACGCAGAGATCCACGATGTGATGACCTCTGCAGTGCAGGCCTATGTGGCCGATGTCAAGGGGCGAACCTTCCCGACACAGGAGGAGAGCTACTGATGAGCTCCCTGTGGTCGACACTGATCGTTGCCGCAATGGCCGTCTCGTGCATAGCCCTGGCCGCTTGCGGTGATAACGTGGTGACCGATCCGGCCGACATCATCTTTCCTGATACGAACGTGAGCTTCCGAGCACACGTCCTGCCTTTCATTGCCCTGTCTTGCGGCGTCGGTGGGTGCCATGCCGATATCAATCCGGCAGCGGGCATACGACTGACGTCCTACTCGACGCTGATGTTCGACCGCGGCAACCTTATCGTGCCGGGCAAGCCGGACGAGAGTCTTGTTATCCAGGTTCTCAATGGCACCTTCTCTCACCCGTGGGGACTGCTGCAGGAACGCGTCTCGGCAAACCATCGCAGCGGGATGGTGCAGTGGGTTCGGGAAGGGGCTCTCAACAACTGAAATCGATGATTAACACAACGGAGAATCGCAACATGTCCACACTTCGCTACGTCACGCTCGCCATGGTCCTTGTCATGACCCTGGCAAGCTGTTCGCGCAAAGCCACACCGGTGCCGATCGAGGGTCTTGAACTCCGTAAGGACGAGGTCCGCAAATTCGAGATCAAGGTGCCCAAAAACTGGTTCGTTCAGCAGCGTCGCGGCGACCTTGTTCTGGCTATCTCGTCAAAGGCCCACAGCTCACGCTTTCTCTCGTTCGGCAAGGGCAAGGGTGGTGCGAAGATCGAACTTCGTGCCTTCCCGCTTGACTCAGCCACAACGATCGACTCTTTGGTCAAGCGCTCCAAGCTGGAGTTTGAAGACAACCTCGATCGCTACGAGCGCTCGGTGGCAACCCTTGGTGGCAAGCCGGCACAGAAGCTGGCCGTCAAGTTCGATCAGGAAGACGGAGAGTACCGCTCGGAGATCTACTTTGCGGAGAACGACTCGGTTATAACGATCGTTACTTTGGCAGCTTTTGGCAATACCTTTGGCGATTACGAGAAGGAGTTTGCCGAGGTTCTCTCGAGCGTCAAGCTCGCTCAACGTCCTGTGATTGCTGCTCCTGCCCCTTCGGGTCCGGCTGCCCCAGAGCCCCCTTCCGATACTCTGCGCAATTACAATGCTCCGGACTTTACGATCCAGATCCCACAGAACTTCCAGGGAACAAAGGGTCAGGCCTCGGGTCTGTCCTCGATGAGCTTCGCCGGTTCGCGCCTGGACTGTACGATTCAGGTTGACGTATTCGACGCGAAGGACCAGAAGAACCTCGATAAGATCATCGAGCAGAATAAGGGCAAGTATGGTGGCGGAAGCGCAACGGCAACGTCACTGTCGGGTGTGAAGGCCTACTACTTCACCTACAACCCTGCGGCCAACATCCAGTCAAGGGCATATTTCATGGTCAAGGGCGACCGAATGGTGCGCGTGACGATGAACTGGTTCAAGCCCGAGCAGTCAGTCTATCTGCCGATCTTCGAAAAGTGCCTTGCAACCTTTAAGCTGAAGTAGGATTCTAGTGCGCATGCAAGCACTGCTCATCTCGATCATCATGGGGATCGCCACGGCTACTGCTGTGGCGATCCCTCAGTTTTCAGCCATATCCGGCAACCGCTGCTCCAACTGCCACGTCGCACCGTCGGGTGGCGGTGTCCGCAACGACCTGGGCTGGTATAGCTGGTATGACGTTGGGCTCATCAGTCGCGACTCGTCATTCCTTGCACCGATGTATGCCATCGACAAGGAGAACACGTTCTTCGACGGAATGCTGACGCTTGGCATGGATGCGCGTGTGCAGAGCACACGTGCGTTCACGAGTCCGGACTCCAGGCGCGCTACGTTCCCGATGCAGGCCTCGCTGTATGCAGCACTCACGCCGATCAAAGCGGTCACCGTCGAAGGCATGTTCAACCTTGCAGCGTTGCGTCAGGGCCCGAATAGCGATCAGCGTATAGTCTATGCCGGGCAGCGCATGGGATCGGCCTCGGTCATCATCGCCCCCTCCCTGAGTCTGCCCCAGCTGCGTGCCGGTCTGTTTCGTCCGTCCATCGGCATGCGCTATGACGACCACACGATGGGCGCCTACAGCTATATGACGTCAACCACGCGGCAGACGCTCGTGGCTCCGGACTGGTCGGAGTATGGCGCAGAGATCACCTATGAGGGGCTGAAGTGGTTGACCTTGCAGACCGGTGTCTTCGGCTCCGAAGGTCTATCGCAGGTTCGCATTAGTGACGGAGCCACACAGAGTTATTCTCCCATCAGCGGCAATCAGCCCACGATCACGGCACGCGCCGTCGTCTGGCCGCGTGCATTTGATGGCAACCTCAACATGTGGTTCGGCGGGTCGATTCTTCGCAATGGCAGTTTCATGCTCACCAGCGCCTTTGCCGGCATTGGACTGAGTGATCACCTGTCGCTGTTGATCGACCGTACCGGGATGGACCTTGATGATGTGATCGAGACCGAGAACTGGTCGGCCGAACTCATGTATCAGGCAACAACCTGGGCTTTCCCGTACATTCGAGCCGAGCGCTACTGGACGGATCAGGCAAATGCCAGTGGTACAGTCCAGACCAACACGGCCATTGTCGGCGCGCAGATCTTTCTTCTGCCCTACGTGGAGTTTCGACCGGAGTATCGCGTGCTCGACACGTGGAGGGAAGGCTACTCGTCGCGCTGGAACTTCCAATTGCACATTTTCTACTGACACCTACTGCACGGAGTCTGCATGCTCAATCGCCTGCTCATCATCCTCGGAATCGTCGGTATTCTGGCAGGGGGCTATGTCTGGCATCAGGATGGACATCAGGTCTTCTCAAAAGACCGTGAGGAAGTCGTCAAGGAAGTCAAAGACGAGCTCTTCGGCACCATCACGCGTACGACCGAGTATGTACCGGCGTTCAAGTTCGGGTTGCTGCCGCTCAACAGCACCGTGGCGGACATCCCTCGCTGTTACGTGTTTGTTCTTGGTGTATGCGGAACCTTGATCATCCTTGGTGTGGTTCGTATGCGGAAGTCTTCTTAACAACATCTGAGGAGCCCCCTGACATGTCAACACAATCACGTCGAGACTTTTTGCGTCGGGCCACCTCATCCGTCGGTCTCGTCCTTTCAGCGCCGGTCATCGCCGGCATCGTTACAGGATGCGAGCAGGATGAGGCCAACCCTACAACACCGACCGGGCAGACTTTTACGGTCGACGTTTCAAAGATCCCTGAACTTGCCTCCATCGGCGGGATCACGCTCCAGGCGGTGACGGGTCTTAATGCCAACGAACCCGTGTTCATCTCGAGGATTGGTGCTTCTACCTTCGCTGTCTTCAGTTCTACGTGCACACACCAGGGCTGCCCTGTGGACCTGCCGGCAACGCCTCAGGCCAACTGCGTCTGCCCGTGCCATCGTGCGGAGTTCTCCCGTACGGATGGTTCGGTTACACGGCAGCCCCTCAGCGGATCGGCCACGAACCTCAAGCGCTATACCGCCACGTTCGATGATCAGACAGCAATCCTGACGATCACGACCTAACGTGATGCAAATACCAACCTCTCTTCACGGTGCCGTGCGCGACTGTGTCTATGACACTCTTGCTCAGGGCAGACATCTGACGTCCTCGATCGAACGTCTCTTCCGCGACGTTTCACCATCGGAAGAACTCGCCTCGGAGCTGCGTCGCGTGATCTTCCAGGCGGTTCGCTACGACAACATCGAAGCTGCCCTCGAGGGTGAGCTCGACGGGGTTGTCGATCCTCACCGTGGTGCCTTCCCGGAGTGGTTGCGCGAGCGCATCGGCCTGGCGTATGGTGAACGCCGCGATGAAGTTCTGGCCCGCATGCTGTCAGATGCTCCGGTTTTTGTCCGCGTAAACACCCTTCGCAGCACGCTCGATGCCTGCCGCACGGCCCTTCACCAACATGCACCGCACCCGGTTAGCGACGGAATGCTTCGCATTGATCGTCCGTTCGGACTGTTCGCAACGGAGGCCTTTGCAGCAGGCTGGTTCGAACAGCAGGACATCACATCCGTGCGCGCCGGACAGGAACTGAAGGCTGCAGCCGGCGAACGCATTGTTGATTCCTGCGCTGGCTCGGGAGGTAAGACTCTACTGTTCGCGGCATCAATGATGAACAAGGGGCGCATCATTGCCGTTGATGTCGTCGCGTCGAAACTCCTGGCGCTGCGGCAACGATCCACACGCGCCGGCATCGACATTATCGAGACGCGCCTGGCAACATCAACGAAGGTTATCAAGCGACTCTTCGAAACTGCCGACGGAGTCTTCATCGACGCCCCATGTACCGGCACGGGCGTGGTTCGGCGTAACCCCGACATTTTGTATCACCGCACCGAGGAGGGCTTTGCAGAGCTCCTTGCCCTGCAGCTACAGTTGCTTCGCCACGGCGCAAAGGTCGCCAAAGTCGGTGGACGTGTCGTGTACGCCGTCTGCAGCATTCTGCCTGAAGAGGGGGCTCATCAGATCGCCTCCTTCCTTGCTTCGATCCCGGGCGCTGGCTTCGTTCTCGAGCGCGAATGGACCACCCTTCCCGGCGACGACGGTGGCGACGGTTTCTACGTGGCACACCTTACTCGTACAGCCTGATATGCCGGCCGATGCACCGATCACGGTCATCTTTGACGGCGTCTGCAATCTCTGCGATATCGTTGTGCGCTATCTCCATCGCTTCGATACCCGAGGTCAGCTTCACTACCTCTCCTTCCAATCCGACGAAGGCGCTGCGCTTCTGCAAGCTCATGGCATCATCGGTCCACCCGATACAGTCTACGTTCTGACGCACCACGGAGAACTGCTCATTGAAGATCGAGCCATCATCTATCTCTTTGCCCGCCTTGGCGGTATACACACAGTAGTCTCACTGCTTATCCGCCTCGTGCCCCCTCCCCTGCGCCGCGCCTTGTACCAATGGGTCTCGCGGAATCGGTATCGTGTGTTCGGGAAAGTAACGAGTGACGAGTGACAAGTGACGAGTGACAAGTGACAAGTGACGAGTGACGAGTGACGAGTGACGAGTGACAAGTGACAAGTGACGAGTGACGAGTGACGAGTGACGAGTGACGAGAACTCCGTAACTCTGTAATTGCGTAACTCTGTAATTGCGTAACTCCGTACTCACTCCTCCAACATTTCCTTCAACACCGGCAGCCACAGCTCATCAGGAATCGAACCCATACGGGAGACGAAGCGTCGTTTGTCAACACTGCGCAACTGATCCAGCAGAATCCGTGCATGTTTACGCTGAAAAACAACCTCGGGTCGGCACCCGAGAGGCTGACCTTTGGTCGTTAGAGGTGCAATGATCACCCGCGGTAGTGCCGCGTTCATATCAGTTGGGGCGATGATGACCGCCGGCCGTGTTTTGGAGATCTCAGTGCCGACAACAGGATCAAGATTGACCCAGTACACGTCGCCGCGGAGGAAGGGCGGTTTTACTCCCATACCCACTCCTCACTATCCTCATCGAGCGGTATGGAGTTCAGTACATCATTGTCCTCAACCGCCTTCTCAAACCATCCCTGCCTGGGCGTCCTTACAGCAGAGATCACAATAGTCTTGTCGACGATCTCGATGTTCACTACATCGCTCATGCCGCAGTCCTTGATGAATGACGCCGGAATGATGATCCCCCGGCTGTTGCCGATTTTCCGTAATGAGCATTTCATGGAGCAAAACGTGACAGGTTTCAGGTTTCAGGTTTCAGGTTCAAATGTAACAACAACGTTGCAACAGCTATTAGTCATCTGCACCTCCGTACTTCCGTACTTCCGTACTTCCGTAATTCCGTAATTCCGTAATTCCGTACTTCCGTAATTAGGTAACTCCGTGCCTCCCTCTTTCTCCCTATCTTTGCGGTCCCTCTTTTCGAATGAATACGGAGAATGTGACATGAGCACCTACATTGTTAATCCCGTCAAGGTACGGATGGACGAATCGGCCAAGGGATCGATCTACCGTTCGATTATCGCCATGGGCCTACGCTCACGTCAGATCAACGACCAGATCAAGACGCAGATCACCGAGCGCATGGCCGATGTGATCACGGATGCTGACGAATCAGAAGGACCGAACGCGGACCAGATCGCGATCAGTAAGGAGTTCGACCTTCTTCCAAAGCCAACGTTCATGGCGATGAAGGAAATGGTCGAGGGTCAGATCCATACGCGCTCCACCGATGCGCCGGCACCGGCCACGGAAGAATAATACCCACAACATGCAGCTGTTCGAGCCATCCGGTTGTGCCGAGATGGCTCGTCTCGTCTTATGAAGATCCTTCTGGGCATTACGGGCAGTGTTTCGGCCTACAAGACGCCGTGGCTGGTTCGCGACCTGCGTCGCGCCGGACACGATGTGCGCGTGGTCATGACGCCGTCAGCACAGGAGTTTGTTGCGCCCCTTGCCCTGGAAGCGGTAAGCACGCATCCGGTGATCATCAATCCCTACGACCCGACCATTCAGGAAGGGGGCTCGTGGCACGTGCACCTGGCACACTGGGCCGATGTGATCTGTATTGCCCCCTGCTCAGCAACGACGCTGGCGCGGCTGGCAACGGGACTGTGCGACACGGCTCTTATGACGGTTGTCTGCTCGCGTCCACAAGCAACGCCGCTCGTGGTGTTTCCGGCAATGGATACGGACATGTGGCACCAGGCCGCCACGCAACGTAACGTTGCGCAGCTGCGCGCCGATGGCATCACCGTTGTCGACCCCGAGTCGGGCCAGCTTGCTTCGGGTCTCATCGGCGCCGGACGTCTGCCCGAGATCGAAACGATCACGTCGATCATTGCCGGTCATGATGTGCAGGGGGCTGAGCATGCTCCCGATCCAGATGTCGCAGCTACGACGTCAGTGTCTGGCAAGCACCTTGTGATCACAGCAGGGCCCACTCACGAGCGCATTGACGCCGTCCGCTCAATTGTGAATCATTCAACAGGAACGATGGGCTTTGCCCTTGCCGCGGCAGCGCAGCGACGCGGGTATCTCGTGACGCTGATTGCCGGACCCGTCGCATTGCCAACACCACCCGGTGTGGAGCGCATTGATGTGGTCTCGGCTGCCGATATGCACAGCGCCGTCATGCAGCATGCAGATGCAGATGTCTATATCATGTCGGCCGCTGTGGCAGACTTTACGCCAAGCAAGCCCCATGATGCCAAACTCAAAAAGGATTCCGTCGGCGATGAGCTCATGATCCACCTGTCGCGCACAAAAGATATTCTGGCCGAGCTCGGCAGTGCCAGGCAGCCGCATCAGCGTGTGATAGGCTTTGCTCTTGAGACCGGCGATGTGGTGGCGTATGCAACTGAGAAGCTGGCGAAGAAGAAGGCCGACATGATCATTGCTAATGCGGCCGATGCTCCCGACTCCGGATTTGGTCCGGGCAAGAACACCATAACGATCATCACCCAGAACGGCGCCCCGAGCCCCTTTCCTCCCATGTCAAAGAATGCCTGCGCCGAGGTCATCCTCGACGCGATAGAGAACCTGTGATATCCCTCTCCAACATCACCGTCGATTTCGGAACACGCGTCCTGTTCAAGGGCGTGAGCTTTCTCATCAAGCATGGTGACCGTATCGGTCTTGTGGGCCGCAACGGTGCCGGCAAGTCCACCATGCTCAGCATCATCGCCGGCGAACGTCAGGGCACGTCAGGCGACGTGTCGCGTCAAACGGGCATCCGCGTAGGATTTCTCTCGCAGGAGCTGACGCTCGACGTCACCAAGACGCTGCGCGAGACCGCCATGCAGGCCTTTGAAGAGGTGCTGGCCCTGCATGATGAGATCGACCGTATTCAGCATCAGCTGGAAACGCGCACGGATTATGAAAGCGACGAGTACATGAAACTCGTGCAGCGCCTGACGGATGCCAATGACCTCTATGCGCGCCGCGGTGGTATGACCATGCAGGCTGACATCGAGCAGGTACTGACGGGTCTGGGCTTTGAGCGTGAACAGCTGGATAATCCGCTGACGATGTTCTCAGGGGGCTGGCAGATGCGCGCCGAACTCGGTCGTCTGCTCCTGCAACGTCCGGACTGTCTGCTGCTGGACGAACCGACGAACCACCTTGACATCGACTCTGTGCGCTGGCTTGAAGACTTTCTGTCGAACTACGACGGCGCTGTGGTGCTGATCTCGCACGACCGTGCGTTTCTGGACAGTATCACCAACCGCACGATCGAGATCACGAAGGTCAAGGTCTACGACATCCCCGCGAGCTATTCCGACTACGAAGAGATCCGTGCCGAACGCATGGAGCAGCAGAAGGCCATGGCTGCACGCCAGAATCGCGAGCGCGAGCGCATGCAGAAGTGGATCGATAAATTCAAGTACAAAGCCTCGCTGGCCTCACGTGCCCAGTCGCGCATCAAGGCGCTTCAACGCATGGAAGTGATCGAGGTGGATGATCAGGACACGTCCTCGATCCACTTCTCGTTTCCACCGGCGCCGCGCTCGGGTCGCGTTGTGGTGGAGTGCACCGGCATCCACAAAAGCTACGGCGATAAGAAGGTCCTACGCGGTGTGGACTTCGTCCTCGAGCGCGGAGAGAAGATCGCCTTCATCGGCAAGAACGGCGAAGGAAAGACAACGCTGGCAAAGATCATAGCGGCAGCCGAGCCCCCTACCGCCGGAAGCGTGCAAGTAGGCCACGCCACATCGATCGGCTACTATGCGCAGCATCAGGCCGATTCCATGGACGGCTTCCAGACGGTGTATGAGATCATGGAGCAGGGGGCTCCTCCGGAAATGCGCTCGCGCCTGCGCACGCTGCTCGGGGCGTTTCTTTTCAAGGGCGATGATATCAATAAGCGCGTGAGCGTTCTGAGCGGTGGCGAAAAGTCACGTCTGGCCCTTGCACGCCTTCTGCTGCAGCCATACAACCTGCTCATCCTGGACGAGCCGACGAACCACCTGGACATGCTCTCGAAGGAAGTTCTCAAGGAAGCCCTTATGGCCTATGACGGCGCGATGATCGTGGTCTCGCACGACAGGGATTTTCTCGACGGCCTTACCGAAAAGATCATTGCCTTCCGTCATGGCACGCTGAAGGAGTACGAGGGCGACGTCGATACATACCTCAAGCTCCTGGGCGACCCCCGTCTGCAGTCTGCTCCGCCCCCTCACGAGATCCCTCTGGGTCATGCCCCTGCCGCCGCACCGGCTAAGTCTGCCGCACAGATCCGTGAAGAGCAAAAGGCCCTCGAAAAGGAAAAGCGCAAGGCTGAGCGCCGCATTGCGGAGATCGAAAAGCAGATCGGCGTTCAGGAGAAGACCATTGCACAATTGGAGGTCACCCTTGCCGACCCCGATCTTTACAAGGATCCCGTTAAGCAGCACAAGAGCATCACCACCTATGAGACTGCAAAGCGTGTTCTGGCTTCACTCATGGACGAGTGGGGCACACTTATGGAAGTTGTTTCAGCAGAATCATAGGACACCTGCATGACCCGGCACATTCTCACAGCGATCATGCTTACCGCTCTGGTAAGCCCCTTTGTAGCATTGGCGCAGCCAGCGCCACCGCAACCGGAACGCCGCACCATCACGGTAACGGGCGAAGCCGAATTGACGATGAGTCCGGACCGTGCAGAAGTGACCATCGGCGTGGAGACCTGGGGCAAGAACATCATGTCCATCAAGATCGATAACGGCAAGCGCGTCAGGGCCATTCTTGATGCCGTCAAGGGGCTTGGCATTCCCGCAAAGGACATCATGACGCGTGACCTGTCGATCCAGCCCGAGTACACGTGGAAGGACGACCGCCGCGAGTTCATCCGCTACCGCATGCGCAACGTGGTGGTCATCACCGTGAATGATCTCGCAAAGGTCGAAGACGTCGTCAATGCCGGCGTGAACGAGTCGAGCAACGTCCTGGAGGGTGTATCCTTCTCCGCAAAAGATGCCGGCCGACTTCACGATTCGCTCCAGATCCAGGCAGCCCGGAATGCCCGCTCCAAGGCCGTAGCCCTGGCCGAAGCTGTCGGCGCAAAGGTGGGCGATGCCATTACCATCACGGAATCGCAGACCTACGAGCCCCGGCCGATGTATGCAATGAGAGCAAATGCCGCTTTTGAGGACAGAGCTTCCACGCCCGTCGAATCCGGCCAGCTAACACTCAAGTCCACCATCAACATCGTGTTCGAGCTCAAATGATCAACGGCAAGCGCATCGTCGTGGTCATGCCGGCCTACAATGCCGAGAAGACCCTGGAAATGACCTATCGGGAGATCCCGATGGACATCGTTGATGAGGTGATTCTGGTAGATGATCACTCACGCGACAACACTACGCAGCTGGCGCATGACCTCGGCATTGACCATGTGATCCGGCATGACAAGAATCGTGGCTATGGCGGCAATCAGAAGACGTGCTACACAAAGGCTCTGGAGTGCGGCGCCGACGTCGTGATCATGGTCCACCCCGACTACCAATACACGCCCCTTCTCATCCCTGTCATGGCATGGATGATCGCCAATGACGTCTACCCCGTCGTGCTTGCCTCTCGCATTCTTGGTAACGGGGCTCGCAAGGGTGGCATGCCGTTGTACAAATACATCGCCAACCGCGCATTGACGTTCATACAGAACATGCTGGTGAGTCAGAAGCTATCCGAGTACCACACCGGATACCGTGCGTTCTCGCGCGAAGTTCTCGAGAGGATCAACCTCGAGGCCAATAGCGACGACTTTGTGTTCGACAACCAGATGCTCTCACAGATCATCATGGCCGACTTCCCCATCGGCGAGGTGACGTGTCCGACGAAGTACTTTGACGATGCCTCCTCGATCAACTTCCGCCGCAGCACCATTTACGGCTTCGGAGTGCTGTTTACCAGCCTTCAGCACCGCCTGCACAAATGGGGCCTGGTGAAGAACGCCCGCTACTCATGAGTCTCGGATCATGTGCGTAATTTCCGCCCATGATTCTGACAGATGCCGAGATCCTGGCCTGTATGGAGGCCGGAACCATCAAGATCGAGCCGTTTGACCCTGCGTGTCTTGGCTCCAATTCGTACGACGTTCACCTGGGGCGCATGCTCGGGGAGTATGTGGACCGCGAGCTGGACGCGAAGCGTCATAATCGCATTGAGCTGTATCCGATACCGGACGAGGGCATCGTACTGGTTCCGGAGAAGTTCTACCTGGGCGTTACCGAGGAATACACCGAAACGCACGCTCATGTGCCGTTTCTCGAAGGCAAGTCAAGCGTCGGCCGCCTCGGCATTGACATCCATGCCACGGCCGGTAAGGGCGATATCGGTTTCTGCAACTTCTGGACGCTCGAGATCAGTGTAAAGCAGCCTGTGCGGGTCTATGCCGGCATGCCCATCGGTCAACTTATTTACTTCATGGTCGAGGGCACGGTCATCAACCCTTACAACAGCAAGCCTTCGGCCAAGTATAACTCCAAGGTCCAAGCCCCTGTTGAGTCGATGATGTGGAAGAACTTCCCCGAAGATGAACGCAAAGGATAACCTCCGTATGTGGAAGCTACTGTTCGTCGCCATTCTGTCCATCGCTCTCATCTCCTGCGAAGAAGATGCAGGGGGCTCAGTGAGTGAGTTCAACGAACAGGAGATCATGGATGCACGTCTGGCAAAGGACGAGGCATTTCGTTCGGGTTCTGCAAGCCCCCTTTCGGCTGACAAGCGTGAATCCTTTGCGGGCCTGAAGTACTTCGATCCCGACGAGCGATACGTTGTCGAGGCGACCTTCAGTCCGGCAAGCAAGGCCGAAGACATCGTCATGCAGACATCAACCGGTGAGCCACGTAAGGCCATTCGTGCCGGCTGGTTTACCTTCACGATCGACGGGCGCAAGCTCAAGCTTTCTGCATATACGTTTGACGGCAGCGAAGGCACGTCCTTCTTTGTACCGTTCACGGACAGGACTACCGGACACGAGACCTACTATGCGGGTCGGTATCTGGACATCCCGAAGATCGACGGCGATCAGTACATCATCGATTTTAACGATGCGTACAATCCCTACTGTGCCTACAGCGAAGCGTATTCATGTCCACTGGTGCCATCCGAGAATGAACTTGCCGTAGCGATCCGCGCCGGAGAGAAGAAGTGAGGTTCGTTTTTGTCCTGCTGACGGCACTTGTTGTGTTCGTTCCGTCATGCCTGTTTGTGAAGGCCCCCGACGAAAAGATCGACGTGCAGAACGTTGCCCTCAGTCCGCAGCCGGAGATTCCGATGAGCGACGAACTGGTGCGCACGCGTGCCGGTGACCTCATTGCGCTTCTTCCGAAGTCATGGGTCTTCCTCGATACCAAGAATGAGGCCTCAGCCGAGATCATCTCCGTGGCCGTTAATCCCGAGTACACTCTGTCGATGGTCGTCTCAGCCATACCGGGTGCGGAGTCATCAAAGGAATCAATCGAGTCCGACGGTCTGCTGGGTCTGGCACGGGCCACCTTCCAGAAGCACGTCCGCAAAACCGGCGGACTGGCCAAGCTGATCGGCTCCTATCGTGTGGCCCAACTTGGTGCGCGACGTTTTGCAGCGTTTGACTTCAGCACGAACGGCGGCAGTCTGCGCTCGCGTTGTGCCGTATGCGTTTCCTCGCTAGGCAACAGCTACGAGATCGCTCTCGTGCCCCTTACCGTTACCGGCAAAGACGTGCCCGACCCATTGGAGCAGGAACGTATCTTTCGCTCCATTCTCGCCACTGTCCAGTACTGACCATGGAACTCTCACCCGAAACGGAAGCCGTCATAAACTTCCTTAACGATTCCGTGGAAGGAGGCCTCCGCAAGCGCAATGATGTAGCCATCATTCTCGAGCTTGCCATGCGTGCCGACAATGCCGAGACGTTCAATGCGATCACTCTCACCGGCACCGGCGCCTGGAAGGTCTACGGAACCCTACGCCGCGTGCGTCCGGGCGACGAAGGATATCGCCTGCTTGAAGAGGAGTTTGCCCGTCAGCTTAACGCCCTGCGCGAACATATCGCCCAGCTGATGACGGAAGCCAGCGACGAAACACTCCGCCGCTTTGATGACGTGTACTTCGGCATGTCGCAAGGCGTTATGCGCAACCTTGTTGATCTGTCGCATGATCTGTCGAAGATCAAGGAGATGCAGAGATAGGTTTCGGGTTTCAGGTTTCAGGTTTCAGGTTTCAGGTTTCAGGTTTCAGGTTTCAGGTTTCAGGTGTGGGGTGTGGGGTTGTCAATTCTCCATGCGCTGGCATGGTATGACGGGCGCGTACCAACACCAGATGCGGGGAGTATTAATAGTATTGTGCAGGCACATATTGAGCTTACTTTTCCAACGTTGTCCGTAACTACGGGGCTATTTTCAGTCTTTGTGGGCATTTAATGCCAGACATTGTTTTTCACATATTCTTGCGATGACGACATGAGCGTGTATGGATTCTGGATGTTGTTAGCGACGACTCTCTTTTCATTGTGCACCGCCAGCGCCCAGGACTGGTCTTGGTTGGTCAATCCCATTCGTAACATTGGCATTCAGCACGCGGTGTTGAGCGGAGCGTCCGACACGGTGATCGTAAGTGCGAAGGACAACGTGTACATCGGAAGCGGCTCGGCGCCGGGACGCGAGGTCCTTACGGCGGCTGACTTTGTCCTTATCGAGGATCGACCTCGGCTTTATGTCTTTCCTAGTGGACCTTTCATCGCGGCAGGCAGCAGCCTTGATCAGACCCGCTCGGCTGGATTTCGCTTCAGCCGCCGTCCAGGGGGTGATTACGGCTATGAGAAGACAACCTTCGATGGTGCAGCATTCTCGGTTGGATTCTCTGCCGGGGACCTTAGCGTACTTGGTAACACCACCATGCGTCTGCGCAACGCCTACACATTTGATGCCGGTGCAACATGGTACAACATGACCAACGAACCTCAACTCGGTTCTTCAGGAGCAGTCTCTCTGATCAATGGCAAGGGAGTCTATGTGTACAAGAAGGAGGAAAGCCGGTGGTTCTTCGTTGACACGGCCAGCCGAACCTACACACCAACGGCCGACATCGCCACGGACATCTGCCACATCTGCGTGTTGCCTTCAGGGGCGGCCATGGGCATACGTTGCAACGTGGGAGATGAGACCGATCTCGTCATCCGGCGTTCGTCGTCGGGCCCCTGGGAATCCGTACCGCGGCTGGCTGCGCCAAATGGGAACTTCGTCAATCCGAAATCTCAGGTTTACCTGCGTGGCAGTTGGCTTACCACTTTGTCATCAGGACGTGCGCTGTTTGTCATCGATTCCGGAAGAGCCATTGAGTTCGATGGTGATTCCGTCAGGCTCCGCCTGCTTGGTGACGATATGATTGCGGGTAAGCTGGCCTCGGTGCTCACGGTTCGGCCTCGTGGAGAGGATCTACTGCGTGCGGTATACGAGGTCCGAACTACTTCTGGACGTACCTATACGACGGTCGACATCTCACTCGTGACCGGCCAAACGCAGGTTCGACGCGGCATGCGCTTCCAGCCCCTTGACATGAACGAGCAGGGTTACCTTAGCGGTGGCCCGTACTTTACCGATTGGGCCACCGGGACGAGCCGTCCAGCTCTACGCTATTCACCCGGCAATCGTAGCATTCGCGATGTGCAGGACCTGCTACCATCTCTGCGTCAGGTCGTCGCCCTAGGGACGACGCCGCTTACCGTCACGGGTGAAGGAGAGGTCCTCGTGCTTGATCAGTTTCAACGCCTGCCGTTTCTGTATCCAGGTTCGTTTTCAAGCCGCACGGATACGAAAGCTGGTTCAGTGGTCCTGAATCGGGTGTCCATACACGTTGTTGACGATACCAGCTTCGTGTATCCCAGTCTCTACCCAACGCGCAACTCCAAGAGCGGGCAGAACTTCCGCATGCCAGGCATTGACATTCTTCGATCAAACGCGCGGCTGACGTGCGGCGCTACCGATGGGCAGGGGCGTCAGCTCCTTGCTGGTTCTGCGATCATCCGCCTCAATGGTGCAACGTGGGATAGTATCCCGTTCCCGGATCGTTTTCGCGACTCTGCCGTGACGATATCATCAATCGCCGTGTACGGTACTGACACGATCATTGCTGCGGGAAGGGGATATGGAATCGGATCATCGACGGAGGGCACGTTCGCTGAACGCCGAGGGGGCATTGTCATGTCAACAAATGGTGGGCGTGACTGGAGCAATCTCAACCTTCCGCAGCAGGAGCAGTGGGTTGAGTCTTTGACAAAAGGTCCGGACGGTGCTCTCTACTGCTGGGCTACCTCAATGATCTTCGATACGGACAATGGGACGTTCGCAAGCGTCCAGCCACGGTATGGTTCGGCCCGTGTGTACCGTAGTTCTGACAAGGGGCTGACCTGGACCGAGCTTTTCATCGACGAAGCCGATGACAACCTGCGACGTCCGGCGGTCGACCATCAATGGTCGATCAGCTTTTCGCCTTCCAGTGTCATTGCCATCAGCACGCCGACTGCGATCTACGTCGCTCCGGGGGTTGGCGATCCTTTTGTTAAGGTCCTGTCACTCCCGGCGAATGCATCGTTCGGTGGCTGTGCGCTGGATGCCGACGGATACCTTTGGGTTGCCGGTTCGCATGGGCTTCATCGTCGAGAGTCTATCACAAGCAGCATCAATGCCGGCCAGGCACCGCGTGCCGGTGTAACGGTCTCGCCCAATCCTACCCTAGATCGTTGCATAATCATGATTTCATCCGGAGAAAGCCTCCAGCGCCTACCCGAACACGTAACGATCACCTCTGTTGACGGCAGTGTTGTCCAACATGTGCCCGGCGTTGATGGCGAGTACTCTACCGCAACAACGCATCTCCCAGCTGGCGCATACGTGGTGCATGCTGTCGTCGGTGCGGACGTCGTCTCAACACTGTTCACGGTTGTCCGATGATATCCTGTGTGCGTAACGCCGATACTCATCCACCTCGAGGCCATAGCTGACGGCGTTATTCTCATGCAGAGTGCGAAACACCTCGATGAGGATCCGGACCACGCGCGAGATTTCTCTCGCGGGGATCTGTTCCTTTGCCAGTTCCCGGAGGGTCTCCTGTGTAGGAAGGAGTAAGCCCCTTACCACCTGGCACACAATGGAATTGATCTCCTTGTCGTATCGCATCCATGTCGGATCGGGGTCTACGCCCACCTGTTTCAGTGCCATGTACCGGCGGCAGGACATGGCATAGGCCCATACATAGACATCACGCAGTAGTTCGATGCGATTGAGTTCATAGATGCCAAGAAGTCCCTCTACATAGGCCCTTTCCGGAACGTTGATAAAGGAAAGTGGGCAGAGGTTCTTGGCGATCAATGGAATGTTTGCGGCCAGCCGCGACACCCTCTTGTTCACGTCCACAAACGGCTGCAGATATGGCAGGTGCACCATCAGGAAGAATGACTGTTCAAACGGATCCTCAATAAGCCGGGCTTTCGACAGCACCTCATTGAAGAGCTCTTCAATTTGCTGTGGCACATCAAGCGGGAGGTATGTCGTACCGCTGATTTCAACAGACATCTGCCGCAGACGTCCGCAGTTGGCTGTATCGGCTAGGAGCCTCTTTGACAGGATGGCATGCAGATGCAGGATCGTAGCATTATCACATTCAATTCGATCGGCCATCCTGACAATGAACTCGATGGCTGCCTTATGATTGAGAATCATGTTCGCTTCGCGTCGGTCTTTTCCCACGGCAACCTGACCGTGTTCAATAAGTTTCTGCGTATCGAGCAATGAGTAGGTGTTCCCCTCAAGTCGACTCGAAGCCCAAGACAGATCGATCAGTAGTCGCGGCAGAATACTTCGAGCATACGTACCGGCAGGTCGATCTAGCAGATGTGACCGGCCCATCTGGAACAGATCGGCACGGAGCGCCTCCGGTAGATAGAACGTCTCGTTCGGATGATACTCCGCCAGGAACCTGCGGTTGTACGTACTATACTCTCGCATATGCAGAGGACGTCGAACGCTATCGAGCACCTCCTGCCCCTCATCCGATACCGGAACGTAGGACAGTTCGCCGTGCACCTCTGCGACTCGTAGCGTCACATCCCGTCCAGAACCCACACTGTCATAGGTTCGATAGCGGCACGACCTCCCCTTTCCGATTCGGATGATCCGCTCGCTTTGCGCCATCTCCGTTACGCGCCTCTGCAAGGTGCGCCTGCTCATCACGGAACTCAATACGTTCGACAGCAGATCAACGCCAACCCCATCAGGAAAGGCTGCTATCTCCGCCAGAATGACGGTCTCAATATCATCAATGAGCTTTTTTGGCACGATTAGAGCGTTTTATTGGCGCAATATGGGGAAGGTTTCAGGTTTCAGGTTTCAGGTGTGGGGTGTGAGGTTTGAGGTCACTTGTCACTCGTCACTGGTCACAAACAGCTTTCGGGCGCACTTGATCGCTCGTTCGTGGCGTTTGCGCATGCACTCGGGGGTGACGCCGTCGGTGCGGGCGAGTTCCTCAAGGGGCTTACCCTCCAGGTAGTGTCGCCGCAGAACATCGGCATGGTTGGCGGGGAGTGCTTCGAGAACGGCATGGGCGTCATATGCGGTCTCTGACTCGTCCATCGTCAGCAGCGGGCCCTCCAGAAACTCCGGATCGACCACACCCATGCGCAGGTCCATGCGTGGACGTCTGAAGCGACGGCGCTGTTCGATCATTCGCCCCATCACGCGATATGCTACCACCGTTGAGTAGGCCTGCGGGTTACGAGGGGGCTCACGCAGGATGGCAACCTCCCATGTAGCGGCGACTGCCGACTGTACGGCATCGATCGCATCTTCTTTATCGGCAAACTTGAATCGCCGCGTTAACAGACGATACAGATCACCACGATTGATATGCATAACAAACCTCCTTGCTGCTGAGCGCAACGTAGAGTCCTGTCTGCACTGCTTCAATACACGGTAGGTGGCGGCCGCAGGATGGTATGTAAAAAGCCCCCCAATGCAATCAGAGAGCCATTGTGCCTATCACCACGACATTGTGACTTCGTCGGATCCTAGAGGCACCGTGAACGTTCGTACCGCAACACCGGCGTTATCCGACGGACCTCCCAAGGGATCAAACTTCTGAATTCCGCCGAGGAAGGCATGCTGTGTTGATTCCAACCGCACCTCTTTGCCTCCGACACGGGCTGCGGCAGCGTTCTCTTGAGCATGGAGAACAACACGCAGATACTTGAAATGGGGCTTGAAGGTTCCACGTGCCGGACTCAGCGTCAGCGTTCGACGAGCTGCATCATGCGTGAGAATGCGGGCGTGATAGGCCCCCTTTTCAAAGTCATACGTAGCGCCATCATCGGTATACCAGGTTGTCCGCCGTGTTGCAGAACCCGGCCAAAGGTGCACGATCAGCGTGTCTGTTGGCCTCTCCTGAAGTGACTGCACAAGCGACTGCGCGATGAGAATGCCACCGTCGCGCACAAACAGAGGCAGGCGCTCGATCGGTGAATCAACGATCGATGACGAACCACCCGCAAACTCGGCATCATCATGAACAGAGTACCACTTACCGCCCGATGGGAAGTAGACTCGTGTGAATCGCTCGTAGCTGGGCGTTGGACACACCATGAGATCTGCTCCGAGTGTGAACTGATGCAGATATTGCCAGTCGTAGACATTTTTATCAAATGGATTTTCGATCGAGATTGAGCGCATCACCGGCATGCCGGTCAGCGACGACTCATAGAACGCCGAGTAGATCGTTGGCATGATGCGATACCGCATGGAGATGTAGTTACGGCAGATCTGCTCGACACGTTCTCCGAAAGACCATGGCTCCTGACTCTTGTTGTCGATGGCCACGTGCGCACGAAAGAACGGCGTGAAGGCACTGATCGATGTCCAACGGGCAAACAGTTCTTTCGATGGATTGCCCGTAAAGCCCCCTACATCCATACCCACATACGGTACACCCGTCAGACCCATGCTGTTGAGCAGACGAACGCCCGCCATCATGTGATCGTCGTTCGACTGATTATCACCCGTCCAGACGGCGCTGTAACGCTGAATACCACTGTAGCCGGAGCGTGTTAGAATAAAGGGGCGTTCGTTCTTCAAAAGCGCTCGTGTTCCTTCGTACGTGGATCGAGCCATCTGCATGCCATAGACATTGCGGCCCAGCAGGTGCGACGCCGGCCCCGTTCCTTCAAAGCCGAAGAGGATGTTGTCGGGCATGAACTGACCCCATGTGGCTATCTCATTCATGTCGTTCCAGAAGCCGCGCACGCCGTCGGTAACGAGGCCCTTGAACTGCTCGCCCCACCAGGAGCGGGCCTTCGGTAGTGTGAAATCGGTAAAGTGGCACCAGCCGGGCCATACCTGACCCTGATACAATGTGCCATCGGAGTATTTCAGGAACATATCCTGGGCGACTCCGTCGTCGTACTGACGATAACCGCTTTCGACCTTGATTCCGGGATCCACGATCACGGTCATCTTGAAATTGAGATCCGCTAGTTTCTTGATCAGCCCCTTGGGGTCCGGAAACCGCGTAGAATCCCATGTGAAGAGCTTGTAGTCCTTCATGTAGTGAATGTCGAGATAGATCACATCAGCCGGGATTCCGCGTTCGCGAAACGTGCGCGCCACGTTCAGCACTTGCGCATCAGGGTAGTATGAGTACCGGCACTGCTGAAAGCCCAGCGACCATAGTGGCGGAAGGGGCGTGGTGCCGGTCAGATATGAGTATGATGAGATGATGCTCGGAATCGACGAGCCCGCAATGACGTAATAGCGGAGGTCACCGTCCTCGACTCCGAAGGACGAGAACCGGTTGTTCGACGCACCGAAGTTAAACCGCGTGCGCGACGAGTTGTCGAGAAACAACCCGTACATCGTTGACCCCGAGTGCAGTCCAATGTAGAACGGCGTGGACATGTAGATCGGATCAGCCCCGGAGGGATATCCGAAGAAGTCGGTATTCCAATGCGTGTAGCCATTACCACGACGGTCGAGCGGACCCGTCTTCTCGCCCAGGCCGATGAAGCGCTCATCATCGCGCATGACCTTGTAGTTCGTCACATGAGAGCCTGCCCACGACACTCCGAAGCCCGGATCGTCCTCCACCAGGACAGCCCCATTGCGATCGAACACACGGACAGTAAGGGGCTTGCGCTCCACAAGCACCTGCAGTGAATCCGTCGAGATCGAGATCGCTTCGTCGTTGGTCTTGATCGCTGGACGGATGGCAAGGGGCTTGCCCACGACCGCATACGAGAGTGTATCGAAACGGTCCGATCGTGTCACGTGGATCTTTACCACAGAAGCGGTGATCACCTCCACAAGCAAACGGGCGTTTGTGGCAGTGATCTCCACACCGCGGTCGAACTCACGCAGTCCCGTGACGTTGCCAAGACGCTCGACGGCAAGGCGCTGCCCGCTGGCGATTGCTCCGGCGGCAAAGAGAACAAGAAGTGTGTGAAGGAGTCTCATGGTCACCTGCTGATGAGTATAGTCTGATGTGAAGATGCCGAACCATCACTGACGATGATGGTGTATGGTCCGACGGGGAGATCCTGAACATCGATCGTGTGCGACAAACCACCAAGACACGACACTGTGCGTACGGTGCGGCCGAGTATATCAACGAGGTCGATCTGCCGCGTTTGAGCAGGACACGTAATCGTGACGTGATCGGCCGTTGGATTCGGGAACGCCGTGACGTGCGCACCAGTTTCCCCTTCCTCATGTACAGTCGTGGTCAGCCCCCTGAATGGCTGCGTCGAATACAACCTGTACTCACCGGGAAGAAGCGTCACGGTGTTGTTGTCGAGATAGATGTTCACATCACTGGACGTGGCAAACTCATACCATCGTCCCTTCCGCGTGAACGGAACACTTACGGTGCGAGAGACAACATCGAAGTTTCCGATATAGATCAGGTCGCACGAGGCGTCATTGATGACGATCGTTTTCAGCGGGTCTGCGGCCTGTATCGTTGATTGCATTTGAGCAAAGACGTTATATCGCTTGCGAGCTTCGTTGAGATCAGCAACGGCCTTACGCACGCGCTCGCGTCGCGGATCGCGCAGATACGGAAACCCCATCGGCTTGCGTCCAAGGCGGCCATTCTCGTTGATCGAGATGGGGTATCCAAGCTCGTTGAACTGCCATAACATTTTCGCACCCGGGATGCAGAGCATCTGCGCCATTAAAGCTTCGAGTCTGCGCAGGGCTATGGTGGTATCACGGGTGTTATGCGAGGCGTCTGCACGTCCGAAATTCACTGATCGGTAGATCGTGCGTTCTTCGTCGTGACTCTCAACATATCCGATCAGGCCGTGCCGACTAAAGCCCCTTCGCTGCGCACTCATGGCCGATGCGATATCCTGGTTTGAGAACGCCATCACGGCCTGGCTTCCAGCATAGTTGGCATTTGCCCAAAGGATGGCACCGGCATCGGAGAGCTCCTTTTCCTCGGCATTGTCGGCAAAGTGCTCGAGGATGTTGTAGAAGTCCCGATCGACCGATGACGTGGCCGACATCATGCGCTTGAGGATCGCAATGCGCGAGGCATCATAGCGTGACATCAGACCGGCATCACTGCCGCTATTGAACTGCGTAAGCCCCTTCGACAGATCGTATCGGTAACCATCAAACTTGAACTCGGTGATCCAGTACTTCAGGAAGCGATCGACGTATGCCTTCGTCGGTTCGCTCTCATGGTTCATATCATAGCCGACATTGAACGGATGCTTAGCCGTTACATTGAAGTAGGGGTTCTCGGGCGTTGGCCCAGCGATACTTCCCCAGAGGTTAACAAGGGGCGACTGACCAAACTGGTGATTGAGCACGATATCGAGGATGACGGCCATTCCTCTTCCATGGGCTTCATCGATCAGCCGCTTGAGGTCATTCTTCGTGCCGTAGTACTTGTCAACCGCAAACTGATGGCTTACGTTATAGCCCCAGGAGTCGTTGTTCTCAAACTCGGTGATCGGCATGAGTTCGATGGCCGTCACACCAAGGTTCTTCAGGTACTCTAGCGAGTCGATCACGGCCTGGAACGAGCTCTTATCCGTGAAGTCACGCACCAGCAGCTCATACACTACCAGACGCCGCGCATCTGGTTTGATAAATGAGTTGTTCTTCCACACATACTCATCAAGTGCTGTGTTGATCACACTGATGATGCCGGAAGTCTTACCCGTGGGATAGCTCGGTAGCTGCGGGAAGCGCCACGACTCGATAAATCGGTCGCTCGGATCACACAGCTGCTCAGCGTACGGATCGCTGATGCGGCGGTCATCATCGAAGGACCATTGCCAGAGCGTCTGCCCTTTTCGCTTGATCGGGATCGTCGTCCACCAGCGCTGCTTGTCCGGTGTCAGATAGCAGAAGTACTCCGGCATGCGCTTCCAGTCGGTCATCTCACCCACGGCATAGACCTCGGACTTGCCCGGAGCAAAGAGCACCACAACGGCTGTCGTGTCGTTGATGATGGTTGCGCCGTCACGAGCCCCCTGAGGAAGGGGCTTAAAGGTCACCTTCGGTCGCACCCTCAGTGTGAACGTGTCTCGGATCTGACCGCCCAGCGAATTGTAGGTGATCACGTCGATCTTGGTCGTGCGCTCAACGGTGTACGTCGTGCTGATCGTATCGTTTGTAGCGCGGGCGATTTCTACACCATTGGCGGATATCTGCATCAGTGGAACGTCGTTCGAAGCAATGGCCGTGATGCGGACCACCTGCCCCGAATCAACCACACGGTTGCCGGGGGTTGGCTCAAGCGTGCGGATGTACGTACCGGGAGCAAAGAGTTCGACGTAGATATCTGTTCCATCCTCAGCTCGGCCGACGCGTGTGCCATCGGACGAGCGGAAGACGAAAGCAAGCTGACGGATCTGCTCTGTTCCCGTCACACCATAGAACGCACGAGGATTTGGTATCACCAGACGATAGAGATTGGCACCAAGCCGTGTGAGCTTGCACTCGGGCTTGTTCTCCGTCCACTGTGCCTTGACGTAGCGCCAGTCGGTTAGTGATGTACTGAGAAACGTGATCACGCCTGTATGGGCATAGATGTCTCCCGTAAAACCGGCCAGATCACGATTGCCCTTTGACGCGTCAAAGATCACCGCGATGGTATCGGTCTGCGCCGGAAAGGTCGGCGTGGTCGTAACGACCTGCGCAGCCGCCGGCAACGAAGCAAAGAGCGCAACGAGAAGGACGATGAGAGATCGGAGATTCATGGATGTAGAAGCAATTGGAAGGACTGTTTTCATCGGGCTCATGATAGGCAGAAAAACCAGCCCCCTCAAATGCGAAGGGGCTGGTCTCTGCAAACACATCATTTCTCGGTCAGGGGGCTTAGCGGACGATCATCATTGGCACAACGGCCGATGCCGTGGCTGTTTGGACCTGAACCATGTATGCACCCGGAGCAACAACGTTGCCCGAGAAATCCCGACCGTTCCACATCAGCTCACCAGTTGCTGTGGTCGTGTAGAGCACAGTGCCAAGCTGATTGATGACGCTAACACGCACCGGAGCGTTCGATGGCAATGTGATGCGTGCCATGCCCGGCGTTGGGTTCGGGAACACATTGATCTCTGCAGCCAGCTTCTCATCCTCTACGGATGTTGGCTGATTGACTGGGATCTTCACATCGGCGCCCTGCCGTGTACCATCGGCGTTGCGGAAAACACAAAGGATCTCCTTCAGCTTCTTACCCGTCGGCACGCTGTAGAAGGCATTCAGGTCGGCAATGTTCCACGTGGCTGTGCCATCGTTATTCATCGTGAGCTTCAGGCCGTCGGTCGTACCGACGTTACCCCAGCCAGCCTTCTCGAGGTACGATCCGTCTTCCGTAGTACCACCGGTATAGACGTAGACCGGCTCACCAACCATCTTGAACGATCCATCCTTCTTGTCGTTCCACGGATAGTACGTCAGAGCAAGGGGCTTGCTGTCTGTGACGTCCTTTGGATCGGTCGTGACCGTGGGTCCAGAACCATCACCGACGCGGAGCGGCACATCACTGCCCTGCTTGGATCCATCGGCGTTGCGGAACACAAAGAGGAGTTCCTTGAGAACCTTGGTCTCTTCAACACCAGGATAGAACTGCCAGATAGGGCTCGGGATACTCCATGAGAACGTGCCGTCTGCATTCTTGGTGAGCTTCAGAGCATCCGTTGTTCCGACAGCTCCCCACTCTGACTTCTGGAAGAAGCCACCGGCATAGTCACGGGCACCGGTGTACACATACGCTGGATCGACGCCAACCATCTTGAACTGTCCGTCCTTGACGTCGTTCTCCGGATTGTACTGGATCTCAACGCCTTCATTCTTACTTGGCACCTCAGGGTTGGCCTTGATCACCCAGCCCTGACCAAGTGGAAGAAGATCTACGAAGTCACGTCCGTTTCCATTGTCGATAAAGGCACGCACCTTCGTCAGTTCATTTTCGTTTCCAAAAGCAACGACCGTCAGATTGGTTGCTCCCGGAAGCTGAACTGGGTTGAACGTGATGAGAGCCTTGCTGCCATCACCAGCTGCCGTAACGGCAAGCTTGTATGAGCCGGCAGGAACCTCCACGTTGGCGATATCGCCAAACTTGGCATTTGCAACCACTGGCGGTGAAAGATCGCCGGTAGGCAGAACGGCACGAATGTCAACTGCCGGCGTTGATGGAGACCAGTGGACGAAACGAAGCTTCGTTATTCCGGCCTTCGTCTCGACATCATCGGTGAGCACCTTGCTCGTGTACTCTCCCGAAGCATCAGCACCAATAAGGAAGGTGTACTTTCCTCCCTTTTCAAGTGGAAATCCACAGCTCACGTCAGCGTAGATCGGGGCCGGAGCGCCTGATGCCTTCGCCTTCATCTGAACAGCTGCGCCACCAGGAACCTCTTTGTAGACTGATGCAAGCTGGAAACCGATCTCGGTGATCTGAGGCTCGTCGGCCTGGGCAACGATGACATCGACCTTGGTAGACGTGCTGACGCCATTGATCAGGCGCAGGCTGCTTGTTGCCGATCCACCAGCCGGGTCGACAGCGATAAGACGGTCGGCGCCCTGAATCGTTCCGTCCACATTACGGAAGACGAAGAGCATCTCACGAACCGGCTTGTCATCAGGCACGTTATAGAATGCCTTGATGTTGTCGATCTTGAGCGTATACGTCCCGTCACCATTGTTGGTGAGCTTCATCTCGGGAAAGTTCTTCAGGTCGTTCCAACCGTACTTCTCGTAGTACTTCGTTGATGGGTCCTGAGCGATCTGCGCTTCGCGACATCCGGTATAGGCCCAGATCTCCGAAACGTCAACCATTGGCGTCTTGCCATCTTTTTCGTCGAGGGCAGGACGATAGGTGATCGTGACTCCGCCTGTCTCGATCGGGCGAGCAGGATCGGTTTCGACCACCTTCTGAGCAAAGACCGACGTAGCCAGCATGAAGGCTGACACGACGGTGAGAAGAAGATTCTTCATCGTAACTCCTGGTGTGAAAATGTTGGTTTAGAAAAGGTGAAGTGAATTCGCGTGTTCATGGGTTTTGAATGCAGAGCGTATTGGCATTCATTTCGATATCGGGGATCTTGAAGATCAGCGCTGCATCGTTCCATGGACGTTGTTTCAGGTTTCGACGCTGACGCTTGCGCTCAAGAAAGATGTCGCCCTCAAAGGCTAGTTCGAGATTCCGTTCCCGGCGAATGGCGTTCAGCAATGCATTGCCCGTAAGGGTTGTTGGCTGTTCTTTCAGACCGGCACGCAGGCGGATGGCGTTTAGGTCCGCGATGGCCTCGGCTGCGTTGCCCTGCTGCGCCCGACACTCCGCCCGTGTCAGATACAGCTCAGCCAGCCGCACGATCGGCGTATTCATGGCAATCCGATCCCACTTTGCCACATACAGTCGATTATTCCGGTACACGTACAGTGAAAGGCGCTTGTCGGTGGTGTCAGTGTAAATGGCGTTTACGAACTCCGTTCCCGCCCAGTACCGTGGCAGAGAATTGTCAGCCTGCCGGAAATCCCACACGATCGATCCGGCGTTGTCAACCGGCGTATTGACGATCTCGAACACGGCCTCCGACGTGCCGTTTGATGCAACGACATCTCCCACACCAGGGTTGAGCTTGAACGCTCCGCTTGCGATCACTTCCGTGCAGAACCCCTCAGCTTTGGCCCATTCGCCCATATGGAAGTACACCCGGGCAAGCATCGCCTTTGCTGCAAGCGACCCCATGTACGGCGCATCCTTGGCAGGCAACAGCGTTGCGGCCTGTGTCAGGTCGGCAATGACCTGGTCATAGCACTCCTTGAGTGTTGCCCTGGCCTTCACCGTGCCGATGTCGCCCAGCGTCGGTTCCGTTCTGATGATCACGCCGGGATGAGAGTTATCTGATGTAGACCCCCACGGTTGCGCGAAGTACATGCACAAGGCCCAGAGGGAAGCACCACGCAGCCCAAGGGCACGACCGCGCAGAAGGTCCTTTTGCTTTGGATCGGCGAACTCAACGGTCTCCAATGCCAGCAGGACATTGTTTGCGCGATTGATCACGCCGTACCCATCGCCCCACATGGAGCGTCCTTCGGGGTTGAAGATGTTGAGATTGTAGGAGAGAATCTGGAGACGTCCGAAGTCGGCACCGACGTTTGACTCGACGTTGTTCGACCAGAGCTCACCGATGGACATCGTGTTGCCACCATAGAACGCTCCGGATGAGAATTGGTCAGCCGCGCCGGTGAGTGCAGCGACGATGCCGCTCGGAGTGGAAAGAGCAACATCATTTGAAATATCAAGCGGCGGAGTCTGATCTAGCATTGAGTCGCATCCCAACGACAGGATGGCAAGCCCCATAACGAAGCCAGAACGTAGCGAGGAGATGATGTGTGTCTTCATGATCAGAATCCCGCATTGATGCCGATGACGAGTTGCCGTGCCTGAGGGGGCGTGAGATATGTAACGCCTGCACCGAGATTCCTGCCTTGCGCACCATCCTGATCGCGCATGATCTCCGGATCCCAGCCCGGATAGTTGGTCCACGTGATCAGGTTCTGACCGGTCGCATACACACGGAGGCTCGACAGTCCGGCCATTTCGAGGTAGTCACCCGGAATGGTGTAGCCCAACGTAAGCTGACGCAGCCGAACAAACGACCCATCGTAGATGAAGCGGTCGGTGTTGATGTCATAGTTCTCCGTCAGAGACAGACGGGGCACATCGGTCACGTCACCCTCATTCTGCCAGCGCTTCTCGGTGAGGTCCTTCGTTTGATTGAAGTTCGACGCGAGGTTGCCAACCTGCCGCTTGCCAGCGTCATCGTAGATCTGATTGCCAAACTGGTAATAGATCATGGCGGTCAGGTCAAAGCCCTTCCAATTGATCGTGTTTGTGAACGAACCGAACCACGTCGGATACGGATTGCCCAGCGCAACACGGTCATTGAGATCATACTGGTCCGTGATACGTCCATTAAGGTTGTAGAACAGCTGCGAGCCCCCTACGATCACGATGGTTGTGTCGTAGAACTGATTCCAGCGCGGATCATTCCTATCCGTAATGAAGTTTACAGAGTTGCCAGATCTGCGGCGCTGCACAACCACCGAGTCCGTGCGCGACTGTACGCCGGCAGAGCGGTTAATGAAGAAGGTTCCGACAGGATATCCCACAAGGATTCGAGTTTCACCCGGACCACCGATCGCGTCAGGGGGCAACTCTGCATTGTCGATCACCTTATTCGTGTTGTGCGCCACCGACAGATCCATGCGCCAGGTGAGTTCTCCTGAGCTGATCGGATAGCCGCTAAGGACGACTTCAACCCCAGTGTTTTCGAAGGAGCCAACGTTCTTCAGGATCGAAGAAAATCCGGTCGATGCCGGAACAGCGACGTTCAGAAGGACGTTGGAGGTGAGCTTGTGATACCATGACACGGTGGCCTGAAGCCGACCGTTAAAGAAACCGGCCTCCGTTGTGATATCGATCTGACGCGTCTGTTCCCATCCGAGAAGAGGATTGGAAAGGCGCTCAGGACGGATGCCCGCCGTCCCACCATAGTCGGCACCGGCCTTGTACGTGCCCTGCCACTGATAATCGTCGATCCCATCGGCATTGCCCGTCAGACCGACGCTGGCACGAAGCTTCAACAGTGAGATGGATTCAACATCCTTGAGGAAGTCCTCGTTCGAAAGGATCCAGCCGGCTCCGATCGACGGGAAGAAGCCGTACCGGTTCTCACTGCCGAATCTGGACGAGCCATCCACGCGACCCGTCAAGCTCACGTAGTACTTGTCGAGATAATTGAAATTCCAACGGGTGATGTAGGATAGAAACGTGAATGCCGTCTCGAACGAGTATGCATCCCGGACCACGGCTGAAGTGGGATTACGGAATGCAGGGTTCGGGAAGTTGCGTCCACGCAATCCTGTCACGAGCTGACCCGACGTCTGCGTCTCCGTTGCAAGAATGGCATTGAGCTTCAGGCCATCCATAATGCTGTTATCGTACGACAGCGTTGCATTCAGGATGACGTTATTGACGCCGACTTTTCGGGCTTCTGCTTCGGCCTCTGACTGAACGATCAGCGACGTATAGCGTCGATCCGTGAAATTCAGAAGATCAAAGCCCCCTTGCAGACGAAGTGCAAAGTGCTCAGGCAACGCGATCTGGGCATAGAGATTGGTCAGCAGCCGCGTTTCACTGTTTTCGAAGGTGTTCTCGTTGAGCTGTGCAACGGGGTTGTACATCGCATACCACGGACGTTGCGGCTCGAAGTACGTTCCATCGGCATTGTACACGGGGAAGTATGGCAGCGCTGAACTTTGTGCCGCGCCGATCCCACCGGCCCACGCCGAAGGGACCCGATTATTCAACGTGAAATTGAGGTTTGTACTAAGGCCGAGGGACACTTTGTCGGTGGCTTTGAAGTCGACGTTTGCGCGACCATTAATGCGCTCAAAGGTGTTGCCGACCGCGAACGAGGACTCATTGCGATAGCCAAGACTCGTGAAAAACGTCACGGCATTTGTACCACCGGAGGCCGTGATCGCCGCATCGGTGATCTGTCCCTGCTGCAGCGTCAGCCCCAGCCAGTCGGTGTTGGCAAACTGATCCGGCGAGAGTCCGCCGGGAAGGGGCTTGGCGGTGAACCGCGCTGTCGGACGCAGGATCGATAGAGCAACGGAATCCTGTCGATTGGCCTCGGCCCACATGCTGCGAAACTCATCGCCGTTAAGCATACGCGGCCGGTTCGTCTCGGTGCTCTGTCCACGGAAGTAGCTCACGTTGAACCGCGTGGCCCCTGAAGCCCCCTTCTTGGTGGTGATCAGCACCACTCCGTTCGAACCGCGTGAGCCATAAATCGCGGCAGCATCGGCATCCTTGAGGATCTCGATCGATTCAATGTCATTGGGATTGATCGATGCCAGTGCATTCGTCTGTGTTGCCAGCCGGTCTTTACCACCGAAGTCGCCCTGTGTGACCGGGATACCATCGATCACGTACAGCGGCTCGCCGGAGGCCGTCAGCGATCCGACCCCACGAACGCGAATCGTCATCGCGCTGCCGGCCATGCCGTTGGAGTTGATCACCTGCACACCCGGGGCACGGCCAACAATGGCGTTCTCGAAGTTGCCGTAGGTGTTCTGAGCGATCTCTCGTGAATCGATCTGTGCCACGGATCCCGTCAGCTCAACCCGCTGCTTTGTGCCGTAGCCCACCACCACGGCCTCTTTGAGCTTTAGGTGATCCGTTTCCAACACAATGCGAAGGGGCTCACCAAGGTCCGCCGCACGTACGTCGACCTCTCTGGACTTATACCCAACCATGCTGACGTTTAGCTTGACGTCGGTTGCTGAGGTAATGGTGATTGAAAACAAGCCCTTGCTCTTGGTGTATGCACCAAGCCGCGTGTTTGCCACGCGGATCGTCGCTCCAACAAGAGGCGATCCGTCGCGATCCGTCACAGTACCGCTAAGCGTCAGTTGCTGGGCAACTGCGCTCATGGTCAGACAAAAAATGTAGGGTAGGAGTAGCAGTATTCTCATGCGCTCGCACTCCGTGCGTCATGTTGAACATTCGAACCGGAAAACCCGTAATAGGCGATGTAGATGTAGCATACCACCGGGATGAGGTACGACATCGTCAGTCCACCCGTACTGTCGGCAATAAAGCCCTGCACCTGAGGAATCACGGCCCCTCCGAGGATGGCTGCGATGAGCCAGCTCGATCCGCGGTTGGTCATTACCCCGACATCCTTGATCGCCAGCGTGAAGATGGTGGCAAACATGATGCTGTTGAACAGTCCGCAGCCGACAAGGATCATCGCGGATGTTGCACCGCTGGTGAGAGTTGTTCCAAGCGTCAGCAGAACGTTCACGCTGGACATTACGCCGAGCAGCAATCCCGGACGCAAGAGCGTAAGCAGGTACGAGCCTACAAAGCGCCCGATCATCGCGCCTCCCCAATAGTACGTGACGTACGTGGTTGCGGACTGCTCGGTCATCCCTGGGATCTTCTCCATAAAGTAGTTGACCATAAACGAGCCGATGGCCACCTCAGCGCCTACGTAGGCGAAAATCGCCCACATGCCCTTGAACAGATGCGGCACCTTCAACGGGGCCCATAGAGACACCGCCCTTTCCTGCTCACCCTCAACGTCGCCGATCACGGGAAGCTTCAGAAAACCGACAATGACGGCCAGTACTGCAAGCATTGCTGTCAGCACGATATAGGGCATCTGCACTGCCGCGGCCTGTTGCGTCTTGTATGCTGCGAGTGCCTCCGGTGCCAGCGTTGCAGTCTGATCAGCCGTCAGAACCGATGCTCCGAGGATCAAAAGTCCACCAAGCCATGGAGCGATCGTCGTCCCAACGGAATTAAATGCCTGCGACAGAACAAGACGAGCCGAGCTGCTTTGTGGGGGCCCAAGCACGGCCACGTATGGGTTCATGGCTGTCTGCAGCAGAGCAAAGCCTGATGCCAGCGTGAACAGTCCGACGAGAAACAGCGGATAGGACTGCTGGATCGATGCAGGATAGAACAGCGCCGCTCCAAGGGTCGACACACCGAGCCCAACAACGATCGACCGCTGATATCCAAGCCGTGAGATCAGACTTGACGATGGGAAAGCGATCACGAAGTAGGCCGTAAAGAAGCAGAACTGGATCAGTGCCGCCTGCGTGTACGACAGGTCAAAGACGCTCTTCATGTGCGGCACGAGGATGTCGTTCAGACAGGTGATGAAGCCTATCATGAAAAACAGAACACCCATGGCCGCAAATGGACCTCGGTAGCTGTTATTGCTCATTGCGTGTTACCCCAGATTTACGCTAGCGCAAAAGTACTTTCACCACGTGTTATCACACGGTAAAAAGATACCCACAGCCGAATTACCACCGGAAACCGGGATTAGTTCCCCCGAACTGGGATAATTTTGAACATTCCTCACCACTGGGAGTTGAATCATGTTCTTTCAGCAGATCTATGAAACCGGTCTGGCGCATGCATCCTACATGGTGGGCTGCCAGAAGACCGGGGAATGCCTTGTCATAGACGCCAAGCGGGATGTGGATACCTACCTCGAGATCGCCAAGCGCGAGGGTCTGCGCATCACGCACCTGGCCGAAACGCACATCCATGCTGACTTTCTCAGTGGCACCCGGGAGCTGGCCGCCATTACAGGTGCGCCGATGTTCCTGAGCGATGAAGGGGGCTCGGAGTGGCAGTATGAGTTTCCCCACCACGGGGTGAAGCATGGCGACGTTTTTATGGTTGGCAACATCAAGATGCAGGTGATGCATACGCCGGGCCATACCCCCGAGCACATCTGCTTTCTGGCCACCGATACGCCGGCCATCGCCGATCAGCCGATCATGATCTTCTCGGGGGACTTCGTCTTCGTGGGCGACGTGGGGCGTCCGGACCTGCTGGAAAAGGCCGCCGGATACCGCGGCACGATGGAGGTAGGCGCACGGCAGCTGTGGGAGTCGCTGAAGCTGTTCAAGGCGCTGCCCGACCATATCCAGGTGCACCCGGCACATGGTGCCGGATCGGCCTGCGGCAAGGCCCTCGGGGCTATTCCCTCCTCCACCGTCGGCTACGAAAAGCTCGTGAACTGGGCCCTGCGCCACACCGACGAAGAGGCCTTCGTCAGCGAGCTGCTGTCGGGTCAGCCGGAGCCCCCTCGCTACTTCGCCATGATGAAGAAGCTCAACAAGGTACCTCGCCCCCTGCTGACAGAGGTCCCGAAACTCGACGTGCTTTCCATGGAACAGCTCTCAAAGGCCGTCAGCGCGCGCGAGATGATCGTTGATGCCCGCTCAAAGGTATCCTTCGCCGGTGGGCATCTTCCGGGATCGATCAACATCCAGAACAACAAGTCGTTCTCCACCTGGGCCGGTTGGATGGTTCCCTATGATGCCCCCTTCATCGTGATCGCTCCTGAGGAACAGCTTGAAGAGATCACCCGCAAGCTCATGCGCATCGGTCTCGACAACATCGCCGGCACGTATCCGAATGTGACCGACTGGCAGGGGGCTGGAAACGATCTGGTCGAATTGCCGCAGATGCATCTGGATGATCTTCAGAAAGTTTACGATGACCCTTCGGTAACGGTTATCGACATTCGCGGGTATTCCGAGCATACTGCCGGCCACATTCCGGGCGCTCGTCATATCCACGGCGGCTACCTGCGCGATCATCTGACGGAGATCCCGCGCGACACGACCGTCGTCATCGCCTGTCAGGGCGGCGACCGGTCGAGTATCGCCTCAAGCTACCTTATGCGCGAGGGCTTCGAGAACATCCGCAATTTCCCACAGGGTTTCGGTGGCTGGAAATCATCCGGCGCGCCGGTCGAACAAGGACAATCAGCATGATCAACGAAATTCTGCCCGACGCGCTCAAGGCCCGTCTTGCGAGCAACGAAAACGTCATCCTTCTCGATGTGCGTCAGCCCGAGGAGCATGCAGAGAAGAACATCCCGAACTCGATGCTCATCCCCCTGGGCGAGCTGCCCATGCGGCTGGCTGAACTCGAGCAGCTGCGCGATAAGGAGATCATCGTCTACTGCCGCTCGGGCAACCGCAGCGGTCAGGCCTGCATGTTCCTGCAGATGCAGGGCTTTGCAAACCCCGTGAATCTTCGCGGCGGAATGCTGGCCTGGTAGAATCCCCCGCATGGTCCTTCTGTCGGTCATCGCTGTCGTCATCGGCGTGTCTCTGGGCCTGATCGGTGCCGGCGGAGCTATCGTTGCCGTTCCGGCACTGGTGTATATCGGCGGGATCGACCCCCGACTGGCCAGCGGATATGCGCTATTCATGGTGGCCGTTGCCTCGTCGATCGTCAGCATAGAGCACCTGCGTCAGCGTCGTGTGCACCTGCCTTCGGTGCTGGCCTTCGGTAGTACAACGATCATCTCGATCCTGCTGGTGCGTCGCTACGTTGCGCCACATGTGCCGCCAACACCTCAGATGCTGGCCTTCGGAGCCGTGCTTTTACTTGCAGCCATCCGCATGCTGCGTCCTGGCAAGCCCCCTGATGAAAGGCAGCAGCATCCGACGTATCTGGCCGGTTACGGACTCATCATCGGGGCCATCAGCGGCATCCTCGGTGTGGGAGGGGGCTTTTTGATGACGCCGGCGCTGGTGCTCTGGGCCGGACTCGACATGAAGCGGGCCGTGGCAACCTCGCTCGTGCTGATCGCGATCAACTCGGCCATCGGTGTGGTGGCCGATCTCTGGGGAGGCGTTCAGTATGACTGGGCACTGGTGCTGACGTTCACGGGGCTCACCACGCTGGGCATTATCAGTGGTATGCTTGCCTCCCGACGCATCGATGGTTCGATACTTCGTCAGGGCTTCGGGTGGGCTGTTCTGACCATCGGCATTGCAGTTCTCGTCAAAGAACTATCTACGCTGCTTTAGTCGCGCTTCTTCCTGAACAGGAAGCTGATCGGCACACCTTCGAAGTCGTGAATGTTCCGCAGCTGACGTTCAATGAAGCGCTTGTACGCCTCCGGTAGCAGCTCGGGGAAGTTCAGAAAGAAGGCAAACAACGGCGGCTCCGTACCCACCTGCGTAACGTAGTTGATGCGCAGGTCTCGACCCTTCACACTTGGAGGGGGCGTGCGTTCCAGCATGGCTATGAGTTCCTCGTTGAGCTCGTGCGTCGGGATGCGTACACCCCGACGTTGCTGGATCAGCTTGGCCATCTCAATGACCTTGGTGATGCGCTGCTTGGTGACGGCCGAGATCGTAACGATCGGTACGTAGTCCAGCGTGCGTAGCTCCTCACGGATCTTCTGCATGAACAGGTCAGCCGTCTTGGTGTCCTTTTCGATCAGATCCCACTTATTCAGAGCGATGATGATGCCTTTGCGGGCCTGCTCAACTTCGTTGATGATGCGCTTGTCCTGTGCCTCAAGACCCTGCACGGCGTCGATCACGACCACGGCCACATCGCATCGGTCGATCGCACGCGACGTGCGCATGGTGCTGTAGAGCTCGACGCTTTCCTTGATCTGACTGCGCCGGCGAAGTCCGGCGGTGTCGATCAGCACGATCTGCTCACCGTAATAGGTCAGCACACTGTCAATGGCATCCCGCGTGGTGCCGGCAACCGGCGTCACCACCATACGGTCCTTACCAAGCAGCGCATTCGTCAATGAACTCTTACCAACATTCGGACGCCCTACCACGGCGATCTTCAGTCGCGTGTCTTCCTGGTCATTGCCCTGATCAAGATGTTCGATAACGGCATCGAGAAAGTCGCCCGTGCTTCGGCCATTGAGTGCCGAGATCGGATACGGATCACCAAGCCCCAACGAATAAAACTCCGCGGAGTTCATGTCTGCCATGGCATTGTCGCACTTATTCACCACCAGAACCACCGGCTTCTTCGACGAACGAAGCATACCTCCGATGGTCTCGTCAATGGGTGTAATCCCGTCCCGACCATCCACGGCGAAGATTATTACGTCGGCTTCTTCAATGGCAAGCATCGCCTGCTCACGGATGGCCTTCTCAAACACGTCTTCACTCTGCGGAACTATGCCCCCGGTGTCGACGATGTCAAAGTGCTTTCCACCCCAATCAGCCCTCGCATACAGTCGGTCCCGCGTCACCCCGGGCTCGCCTTCCACAATGGCGTGCCGCTCCTCGATGATGCGATTAAACAACGTGGACTTGCCGACGTTTGGTCGGCCGACGATAGCTACAAGACCCATAACCGGCAAGTTACGGAGTTACAAAGTGACGAGTGACGATGAACCCTGTCTATTCTAACGTGGGAAGATCACTTCGCCAAGATGGCGGTGCGGTTATTGAGTTGCTGCAATGTTCACCCGGATGTTTCCATTCGAAACTACTGTGGCAACAGTAGCAACAGCCATCATGTTGAGTCCAGGTTTCATTCGAGCCCAGTCACAAACGAGAAATGATCACCGTCGTTCCGTCATCAGTGATCGGTATTTGCGCGCACTGCACCCCTCAGCACTTCAGTAATTGAGTAATTGAGTAATTGAGTAATTGAGTAATTGAGTAATTGAGTAATTGAGTAATTGAGTAATTGAGTAATTGAGTAATTGAGTAATTGAGTAATTGAGTAATTGAGTAATTGAGTAATT
>Ga0209990_10000009_pt1 | contig 250317 bp, 240 predicted proteins | sample NOAtaG_6_FD_187304 | JGI IMG/M metagenome (GOLD analysis project Ga0209990, IMG submission 187304) | Freshwater lake microbial communities from Lake Erie, under a cyanobacterial bloom - NOAA_Erie_Diel5S_2200h metaG (SPAdes) (version 2) | ecosystem: Environmental > Aquatic > Freshwater > Lake ... | reverse complement strand
CTCCGACAACAGCTTCTTGAGCGCGTCGCCGTACTCGGCGCTGCGCGCCGCGTCGGGGGCGAACTGAATGCCGCCGGTCACCGTCTTGAAGACCGATTCCAGCGGGGTGGAGTCGTTGGCGCTGACCCTCTTTTCTGTTTCGCCAAAGTACAGCGCGATGGCGAGCTGATACAGCGCCGCTTTGAGCTGAGCGTCGGCCTGTACGAAAACGTTGGTGCGCGGGACGGGCTTTTGCACACCGCTGGCCACCGGATCCAGCGCACCGGTGAACTTGCCGATGTCCTCCGCCAGCCGGTCCAGGTTCTGATTGCCCGCCACTTGCCCCTGGACCATCAGGCTGAGGAAGTTGCGCTGGTCACCGGCATAGTCTCTCTTGGTAAATAACGGCGACTTGAACACTTCCTGCAGAAAGTCCGCATTGGCCTGGGTGGCGCTCAGCAGCGGCGGCGACAGCAGCAACGCCGCCAGCAACCGGCTGTCATGGCGGGTCAACGGGCTCACCCCATTGCCCCCTGGCGAAACCACGTGCGGCGAGGGGCCGGCAATCTCGGAGGCCGCCAGGAGCGCCATGCCGCCCAGGGCAAGCGCTCCGCCCGGCCCAAACACCGCTCCAGCAATGGCGAGGTAAGCGGGAAAATCACGCAGGATCTCCCCATCAACGTAAGTGAGCTGCACGCGGTATTCCCGCGCCTTGTGGGTGCTGCCCGCCTGATACGACAAGAACTCCGGGGCCAGCGCCTGCAGCGCGTAGTCTTTGCTCAACGCCGTCTTGAGTTCTGCCACCACGCTGGCCGACTTGGCGGTGGCTTCGAAGGGCGCCTGGTCAAAGACGTGCGCCGGTTTATCGAAAAACACCGCCATCAGCGACGCCAGGCCCCCGCCCAGGGAATGGCCGGTGAAGCTGACGTCGGCCCCAGGGTAGGTCTTGCGCACATCCAGATAGAACCGCGCCGCGTCCACGACCTGCGCGGCCAGCGTCAGACCGGAGGCGGCCGGGAGATTCCCGTTCCGGAAGTCCAACTCCAACCCCTTCAAGCCGTCTTCGAAAGTCGTGCCTGCGTAGGAAACGACTACCTCATTGCCCTGCCGGTAGGCCCGCGCGAGGAAGCCGGTGGCGTTGTTGACGCCGGAGTTGCTCGTCAACTTGATGAGTTCCCACCCGCTGGGAATCGGAATGTCGTTCTTTTCATTCACCACGGCACGGGACGCGGAGTAGGCATTGGCCGCGAAGAGGATGTATTCGGTTTCGGTGGGCATGGCGGTCTCCTCGGCTTATCGCTTGCACGTGTTGACGTTGTCCACAAAGAGCTCCATATCGCCCTTTGGGGTTGGAAATGAGTACTTGCACTTTGTACAGGAACCGCGCACGTAGTCGGGATCTTCGTTCACCCGCCTCCAGCCGTGGTACTGCTGGCTGTAGCGCAAGTCGCTGTCAATCCACTTTCCCGTGGTCTTGTCCGCCAGGGTGATCAGGCCCCTGGGGTCATCGGAGCGGGAAACCCCGCCTGTGGTCTGCATCAACAAGTTCCACTCCGACTGCGCAGGAAACTCCTCGTGGGGAATGCGCTTCCAGGCGCCGTTCTCCCATACGAAATACAGCGCGCTGGTGGGCGGGTTGTTGTAGAAGGCGCATATCCGACAGCCCGATATGGGCACGTGCATGTACGCCTTGCCATCCACGATGTCGAAAATGTCCGGCCTGTAGCCGCCCTTGGACTTCCAGTGGATGTTCATGGGCGGGTAGCAGATCTCGTGGTACTTGTAGAAACCGCGCCCATCCACCGGAAATCCAGACGCTGTCAGTTCCGCGTGTCGCTGAATCACGATCACCTTGCCATCGGAGAGCTTCACCTCTTCGGTGAAGCGCACGTGATCGCCCAAGATGCTCACGCAGCCCGTCAGACTCAGGCTGGCACACAGGGCGATCAAGGTCTTGTGCAGTAGCTTCATGGGGAAACCCTCCGGGGCTTGGGGATTGGGTTGTGTTGGGCCGATGGCGAATCGACGCTACGGGATCTCCATCCCCGAGCCAACCTCGGTTCCCCGGGAAGGAGTGGGTGTTTTCCCGATCCGTGCGGCATGCGGGGCGCCTGCGGTCATTCAGGCTGGCGCCGGTGATCAGGTCGTTGCGCGCGGTGCCGGTAAGGCCGAAGCCCCTCGCCAGCGGGGCGGCGTAGCTCGGCGCCGATCCGGCGTCGAACACGACGCACTCGAAGGGCCTTGAGCCCGCTGCGCCGGCGGCCAATGCTGTTGCGAGCATTTGGCACGGTCTTGGCGCGGTCCGGGCAGTCACCCACCCAGGCCGGTCAACGCTCAACCCACGCGCGGCATGCGCCAGGGCAGCATCAGGCGCACCAGCGGGGAAACGAGCCGCGGCATGTTCACGGTTTCGTGCACCGACACCACGCGCTCGCCCAGCAGCCCCGAGGACATGACGGCGCGGGCGTAGAACGGGGCGTCTTCCATGCGCTGCATCTCGCGCGCCGGTTCCGCGGGATCGGTGCGCATGCAGCGCGGGACCCGCCACAGGGTGGGCGGCAGCACCTGGCGCGGCGGCGCTTCGAAGGGCGTGGCCGTGCCATCGGGCGCGAAGCGCATGGCCAGCAGCCGCTCGGCGCCGTGCTTCTGGCGCACGTCGTAGATCACCGCCGTGCTGCCGTCGCGCAGCAAGGCGCGAGACCAGTCCCACTCGTGGAAGGCGTTCTCGATGGGCTCGTCGCCTTCGTTGGAATCCAGATAGGCATGACCCTGCCAGCGCACCCCGGCGTGGGCCAGGTCCACCTCCACCCGCGCGCAGGGCGCCAGCGGACCCCAGCGATGCCGCCCGGCGTCGTCAAGGGCGCCCACGAAGGTGCACAGGCCCGTGGGCCGCACCACCACCTGACCGCGCACCCGTCGCGGCACGGGCACGCTCATTTCGTCGAAGCGCACCGTGAGGGCTGCGCCATCCCACTCCAGGGCGCTGGGGCCCACCTGGAAAAACCGCGCATCGCGCTGCACATGCCGCCGGCCGCGCTCGGTCATGGCCCAGCGCTTGCCGGCGCGGCCGTACAGCGCCACGTTCACGGCGCAGTGGTTCTCGGGGTCGGGCTGCCCGCGCCACCGCGCCCACGCGTAGTAGGGCGAGAACACGCTGCCCACGAAGGCGATGATGGACAGCCCGTGTTCGCCGTCGTCGCTCAGCGCATCGATGTACCACCAGAGATAACCACCCGGCGGGACCGGCTGGTCGAATCGCGGTGCGCCAGCAGCGTCGCGGCCGCCAACCGCCCGGACATGGCCGCCATGGGTACCCCCGGGCCCGGGTGCACGCTGCCCCCCGCCAGGTAGAGCCCCGGTATCCGGCTGGTGGAGCCCGGCCGCGCGAAGGCCGACATCCAACCATGGGTCGCCTGGCCATAGAGCGCCCCGCCCGTGCCCGGGAACAGGCGCTCGAAGTCCTGGGGGCCCGTGCGGATGCGATTCTCGGGCGGGGCTTGGATGGTCAGGCCACAGCGGTGGAGCAGCGCCAGGCAATCGCGTTCGCATCGGTCCATCTCCTGCTCGGTGGGCTTGCCACGGTCACCGCTGGCCGGCGCGTTCACCAGGCACAGCAACCGCTCTTCGTCCGGTGCCACATCGGCGTCGGTGCGATCCTGGGCGCAGACGTACACCGTGCCGCTGGCCGGCAGGCGCCCGGCGCCGAAGATGTCGCGAAACTCGGCGGCATAGTCCGATTGAAAAAACACGTTGTGGCGCAGCAGCGGGAATCCGGCGGTGCGGCCGCGAATGGCCCAGGTGAGCGCCGAGAGCGAGCGCTGCGCACCCCTTGCCGCGGGCACGGCCCTGTAGAGCGCTTCGCCCAACAAACCGGCACGCAGGGCCGCCACATCGCCGTTGAAGATCACCTCGGTGGCGGCGAGCTCTTCGCCCCCGGCCAGGCGTACCGCGGCCACGCACCCGCCGCGCACCACGATGCGCTCGCAATGGGCGCCATAGCGAAACTCGGCACCGCGTTCGGCGGCCGCTTCGGCGAGCATGCGCGCCAACGCATGCATGCCACCCCGCACCGCCCATACGCCGTCCATTTCCACCTGCGCCACCAGCACCAGCGTGGCGGGCGCGAGCCACGGCGAAGATCCGCAGTAGGTGGCGTAGCGGCCGAAGAGCTGTTGCAGACGGGGGTCGTGGAAGTGCCGCGCCAGGGCTTTCCACAGGCTGCGAAACGGGCCCAGGGCGGCGAGCGCAGCGAGCCCGTCTAGGCTGAGATCGCGCCCCATGGCGGCCAGGCTGGGGCGCGAGGCGCGGATGTAGGGGCCTTCGAGCGCGCCGTAGACCCGCCGTGCCTCGCGGCAGAAGGCCTCGAAGCGGCGCGCCTCGGCGGCGCCCGCGAAAGCGCCGATGGCCTCGGCGGAGCGGGCCTGGTCGGCGAACAGGTCCAGGCGCTCGCTGGCGCCCCAGGCGTGGCGCGCCAGCACCGACAGGGGTTCGAGGTGCAGCCGGTCATCCAGCGCCAGACCGGCGTCGGCGAGCAGCCCGTCGAACACCCAGCGCATGGTGAATACCGTGGGTCCGCAGTCCACCGGCGCGCCGCCCACGGACAGTTGGCGCAACTTGCCGCCCGGCGTTGGGGCCCGCTCCACCACCGTCACCGGTATCCCGCGGGCGGCCAGCAGCAGGGCGCTCGCCAGGCCGGCGATACCCGCCCCCACCACCACCACCCGGCCCTCAGCCACGGGCACCAGCGGCGCTGACGGGTTCGGGCTCGAACATCACGGGACGGCTCGCGGCAGGCGCAAGAATCTCGGCGGCGCTGCGCCCCTGCCATGCGCCCATGGCCCAAACCGGTTCGAAGCGGCAGAACAGGGACTCGGAGAAGAAGCCCCCGGCGGCGGCGGCGCGGATGGCGTCGAGGTGGGCGCCCTGCCGGGCATAGGCATCCATGGCGGCCTGGTCGTCCCAGATGGAGAAGGTGGCCTGGCGCAGCACCGGCGCCTCACCAAGCCCCACCGCGAGCCGGCATCCCGCGGCCTGGACGAGCGAGCGCTCGGAGGGCGGCGAGTGGCGCCAGAAGCGCGCCACCGCGGCAGGACGAATCGAGGCGCGCGTGAGGGCGGCCACGGGCTGGCCCGGCCGCAGCCGGCCGGTGAGCGCAAAGGGCTCTCGGCCATCCCAGGCACCACGGCTGGAGGTGGCGCGCACCTTCACCACCAGGAGGTCGACCGCCTGTTCACGGTAGGCGCGCAATTGCGGCGACTCGGCCAGGAAGCGGTCGGCATCGGCATCGTGCTCGAAGGCGCACACCAGGCCCTGGTGCGAGGGGCTGGGGCGCAGGCCGAAGCCGCCCTCCTGGCCGCTGCCCATGACCTTGAGAAACCGCATGCCCGGTGCCCGGCCCATGGCGAAACGCCCCAGGAGAAACCGCAGGTAGCCCGCCAGGCGGGCGGCGGGCGCCACATTCACGAGAACGAACAGGCCCACCTCTGCCGGCATGCCCGCGCCGCCCATCACCGTATGGCCCTTGGCTGGCACCTGGCGCGGGTATCCCGCCGTGCGGCGGCCAGGCGCGCCGGACCGCTCGCGGGACATGCCCTGCGAGTTGACGGGTCCAGGATGGGGTGTCTATATTGCATGACGTTGCTAAGTGACAATTTCAGTTTACACCAGGACTCCTGTGCGAAGGAGGGGCCAATGAACGATCCGGCAAGCCGCATCCGCCGCAGTCTGGCGGTTTCCATCGAGCGTGCCCTGCATTGCGCCCTGGCGGAGGGGCGCGGCGACGGGGGCGGCCCCCCCGGGCTGCAGCGGGCCATGGAATATGCCGTCTTCCCGGGAGGCGCGCGGCTGCGGCCGCGGCTGTGCCTGACGGTGGCCTGTGCCTGCGGCGATGACAACCGCGGCCTGGCCGATGCCGCGGCGGCCTCCATCGAACTGTTGCACTGCGCCTCGCTGGTGCACGACGATCTGCCCTGCTTCGACGATGCCGCCCTGCGACGTGGCAAGCCCTCGGTGCACGAGGCCTTCGGCGAACGCATCGCCGTGCTGGCCGGAGACGCGCTCATCGTGCTCGCGTTCCAGTCGCTGGCCTCCGCCGGGGCCATGGCGCCCCACCGTCTGGTGCCTCTCATGCGTATCGTCGGCCAATCCGTGGGAACGCCCTACGGCATCTGCGCCGGTCAGGCCTGGGAATGTGAGCCTTCCACCGATCTTTCCGAATACCAGAGGGCCAAGACCGGTGCGCTGTTCGCCGCAGCCACCATGGCCGGTGCCGCTGCCGCCGGCTTCGAGCCGGGCCCGTGGCGCATCCTCGGCGAACGTCTGGGGGAGGCCTACCAGGTGGCCGATGATCTGCGCGACCTGCTCTCCAGCGCAGCAGAACTGGGCAAGCCCGTGGGCCGCGATGCCGCCCTCGGCCGCCCCAACGCCGCCCATCAGTTTGGCGTGGAGGGCGCGCGCCGGCGGCTGGAGCGCCTGCTCGACGAGGCCATTGGCTCCATCCCGGCCAGTTGCCCGGGTGCCGCGGGGCTGCGTGACCTGATCCTGCTGGAGGCAAGCGGCTTCCTGCCCAAGGAAATGGCCCAGCAGGCCGCCTGAGCCTGCCTGGAACCTGCCCGTGAGCCTGTTGCTCGGGATGGATGCGGCGCCGCTGTCGTGGCTTGACCGGGCTCTCGCCTGGCGGGACCGCCTGATCGGCAGCGACGCCTTCCGGCGCTGGGCGGGGCGTTTTCCCCTCACCCGGCCGGTGACCCGCAAGCGCGCCCGCGCGCTGTTCGACCTGTGCGCGGGTTTCGTCTACTCCCAGGTGTTGAGCGCCTGCGTGCGCCTCGACCTGTTCACGCTGCTGGCACGCGGCCCCCAGGCCACGGCGGCGCTGGCGCGGCAACTGCAGCTCAGCGAAGACGCCACTGTGCGCCTGCTGCGCGCCGCCGCCTCGCTGGATCTGGTGGCCGAGCGCTCCGGTGGGCGCTGGGGCCTGGGACAGCTCGGCGCGGCCATGGTGGGCAACGAGGGCATCGCCGCCATGGTGGAGCACCACCAGTTGCTGTATGCCGATCTGGCCGATCCGGTGCGACTCCTGCGCGAGGGCAGTGCCGGCACCCGCCTGTCGGCCTTCTGGCCCTACGCCACCAGCGCCAATCCCGCAGCGGTGGACCCGGCCACCGCCGCCGCCTACAGCCGTGTGATGGCCGCGTCACAGGCCTTGCTGGCCGGCGAGATCCTCGATGCTTTCCCGCTGCTCGGGCGCGTGGACCGTCTGCTGGATGTGGGCGGTGGCGAGGGCGCCTTTGCCGAGGCGGCAGCGCGGCGCCACCCGCGGCTGCGCATCGATCTCTTCGATCTGCCCGCCGTGGCCGAGCGCGCCAGGCAGCGCTTCGCCGCCACGGGCCTCGGTGAGCGGGCGCGAGCCTTCGGGGGCGATTTCCGGAACGACCCGCTCCCCCAGGGTGCCGCGGTGGTCACCCTGATCCGCGTGCTCTTCGACCACGACGACGAAACCGCCTTGTCCATCCTCGCCAACGTGCGCCGCCACCTGGCGCCGGGGGCCACGGTGCTGGTGGCCGAACCCATGGCGGGAACACCCGGGGCCGAAGCCATGGGCGACGCCTATTTCGGGTTTTACCTGCTTGCCATGGGGCGCGGCCGATCGCGCACCCGGAGCGAACTGCAAAGGCTGCTGCGCACCGCTGGGTTCGGCACGGCACGCCCCGTGGCCATGCCTGTGCCGCTGCACACCGGCCTGCTGGCCTGCCGGCCGCATTGACGGGCCGGCTGTAAATTGCGCTTGACAAGCGTATGCGTCATTTTAAACTGACACACACAAATGACTAACGGGCAGGATGGGCAGTGCCAGCCCGAACACAGGGGTCAAGAATGAAGACCATGGCCGTGGTGCTCGAGCAGCCCGAGCGTCTCGTGCTCAGCCATCTCGACCTCGCCGAGCCGGGCGCGGGCGACGTGGTGGTCGACATCGCCTGGTCCGGCATCAGCACCGGCACCGAGCGCCTGCTGTGGTCCGGCCGCATGCCACCCTTCCCGGGCATGGGTTATCCCCTCGTCCCCGGCTACGAATCGGTAGGCCGGGTGGTCGAATCCCATGCGGGTGCGGCGCTGCGCGAAGGCCAGTGGGTGTTCGTGCCCGGCGCGCGCTGCTACGGTCCGGTGCGAGGCCTCTTCGGCGGTGCCGCCCAGCGCGTGGTGGTGCCGGGAAGCAAGGCTGTCCCCATTGCCGAAGACCTGGGCGAACGTGGCGTGTTGCTGGCCCTGGCGGCCACTGCCCGTCACGTCACCTCCGCCCCCGGCGCCCGGCAGCCAGACCTGATCGTGGGCCACGGTGTGCTGGGGCGCCTGCTGGCGCGCATGGCGCTGGCTCTGGGCGCGGCACCTCCCACCGTCTGGGAAACCGACCCGGCGCGGGCGCGCGGCGCCGAAGGCTACGCGGTGGTGCATCCCGAAAGCGATTCCCGCCGCGACTACCACTGCATCTGCGACGTGAGCGGTGATGCGGGCCTGCTGGACACCCTGGTGGCGCGCCTCGCCCCAGGCGGCGAGATCGTGCTGGCGGGCTTCTACAGCGAGCCGCTTGCCTTCACTTTCCCGCCGGCTTTCATGCGCGAGGCACGCCTGCGCGTGGCCGCGCAATGGCACGAACCCGACCTGGCCGAAGCCCGCCAACTGGCCGAATCGGGCCGCCTGAAGCTCGATGCGCTCATCACGCACCGCGCCCATGCCACCGAGGCGCAGACGGCTTACCGCACCGCCTTCACCGACCCGGCCTGCCTGAAGATGATCCTCGACTGGAGCAACTGCCCATGAGCCCCGCCGCCGACAACGTGGCCCCCGTGCGCCTGGACATGATGACCTCGCGCCTTCGCGCGGAGGCCGCCGTGGAACCCGACCCCGTGGCCACGGGTGAGCCCGCACGCCAGACACAGATCATCGCCATCTATGGCAAGGGCGGCATCGGCAAGAGTTTCACGCTCGCCAACCTCTCCTACATGATGGCGCAGCAGGGCAAGCGCGTACTGCTCATCGGTTGCGACCCCAAGTCCGACACCACCTCGCTGCTGTTCGGCGGCAAGGCCTGCCCCACCATCATCGAAACCTCGTCCCGCAAAAAACTCGCCGGCGATGCGGTGGCCATTGGCGACGTGTGCTTCAAGCGCGACGGCGTGTTCGCCATGGAACTGGGCGGCCCGGAAGTGGGCCGCGGCTGCGGCGGGCGCGGGATCATCCACGGCTTCGAAACCCTCGAGAAGCTTGGCTTTCACGACTGGGGCTTCGACTACGTGTTGCTGGATTTTCTCGGCGACGTGGTGTGCGGCGGCTTCGGCCTGCCCATCGCGCGGGACATGTGCCAGAAGGTCATCGTGGTCGGCTCCAACGACCTGCAATCGCTGTACGTGGCCAATAACGTGTGCTCGGCGGTGGAGTACTTCCGCAAGCTCGGCGGCAACGTGGGCGTGGCGGGCCTGGTCATCAACAAGGACGACGGCACGGGCGAAGCCCAGGCCTTTGCCGAGGCGGTGGACATTCCCGTGCTCGCCGCCATTCCCGCCCACGAGGACATCCGCCGCAAAAGCGCCAACTACGAAATCATCGGCCGCCCGGGCGGCCAGTGGGGCCCGCTGTTCGAGCAACTGGCCACCAACGTGGCCGAGGCGCCGCCACGCCACCCCAGGCCGCTTACCCAGGATTCGCTGCTCGGCCTGTTCAAGGGCGACGCGGTGGGCCGGGGCGTGGTGCTGGATCCGGCCACGCCGGCCGACATGCTTGGGCGCGAACCCGTCGAGAAGAAGTCCCTCGAGGTGATCTATGACGCCGCCTGAGGGCAGCGGGCCGGGCGAGGTCGCCTACGACGGGTCTGCCTCGGTGCGCCTCGACGAAGCGGCCGCCGCAACGCCTGCCCGGCCCGTGATCCCCATCGTGGAGGCCACCCGTGGCGATGGGGTGGGCTGTCACGCGGGCAAGCAAACGCTGCTGGAGGCCGCCGCAAAAGCCGGTAAGAGCGACACCCTGGCGCGCTATGCGGCGGACTATCCCAAGGGGCCCCACGACCAGCCGCAGAGCATGTGTCCGGCCTTCGGCAGCCTGCGGGTGGGCCTGCGCATGCGCCGCACCGCCACGGTGCTGTCGGGCTCGGCCTGCTGCGTGTACGGGCTGACCTTCACCTCGCACTTCTACGGCGCGCGCCGCACCGTGGGTTACGTGCCCTTCAATTCCGAGACCCTGGTCACCGGCAAGCTGTTCGAGGACATCCGCGAGGCGGTCTTCAAGCTCGCCGACCCGGCCCTGTACGACACCGTGGTGGTAACCAACCTGTGCGTGCCCACGGCCTCGGGCGTGCCGCTGCAACTGCTGCCGCGAGAGATCAACGGCGTGCGCATCATCGGCATCGACGTGCCCGGCTTCGGCGTGCCCACCCATGCGGAGGCCAAGGACGTGCTGGCGGGCGCCATGCTGCGCTATGCCCGTGGCGAGGCCGAGCGTGGACCCGTGGCGGCGCCGCGTGCGGGCCTGAGCGAGCGGCCCACCATCAGCCTGCTGGGGGAAATGTTTCCCGCTGATCCCGTGGGCATCGCCATGTTGCTGGAGCCCCTCGGCCTGGCCGCGGGACCCGCCGTTCCCACCCGCGAGTGGCGCGAGTTGTACGCTGCCCTGGATTGCGCCGCGGTGGCAGCGATTCATCCCTTCTACACCGCCAGCGTACGCGAGTTTGAAGCCGCCGGACGCCCCGTGGTGGGGTCGGCTCCCGTGGGGCACGACGGCACCGCCGCCTGGCTGGAGGCCATCGGCGAGGTCTGCGGCATTGCCCGGACCACGGTGGATGCCGCCAAGAACCGCTTCCTCCCGCTGATCCGTGGGGTGCTGGCGAAATCGCCCGTGAAGGGTCGCATCACCCTGTCGGGCTACGAGGGCTCGGAGTTGCTGGTGGCGCGCCTGCTGGTGGAATGCGGCGCCGATGTGCGCTACGTGGGCAGCGCCTGCCCGCGCACCCGCTTCTCGGACACCGACCGCGAATGGCTCGAAGCCAAGGGCGTGCGGGTCCAGTTCCGCGCCTCGCTCCAGCAGGACCTGGCCGCCATGGCGGAATTCGAGCCCGACCTGGCCATCGGCACCACGCCGGTGGTGCAAAAGGCCAAGGAGGCGGGTATCCCGGCGCTGTATTTCACCAACCTCATCTCGGCGCGGCCCCTCATGGGCGTGGCTGGCGCCGGCTCGCTGGCGCAGGTGGTCAACGCGGCACTGGGCAACCGCACCCGCTTCACCGAGATGAAGGCGTTCTTCGAAGGCGTCGGGCACGGCGATGCTGCCGGCGTCTGGGAAGACGTGCCCCAGGACCGCCCGGCCTTCCGCGAGCAATACCGCCGGCAGATGGAAAAGCTCGCCGCCAAGCGCAAAGCTGAGGAAATGATCTGATGCTGGTCCTCGACCACGATCGCGCCGGTGGCTACTGGGGCTCGGTGTACGTGTTCACCGCCGTCAAGGGACTGCAGGTGATCATCGACGGCCCGGTGGGCTGCGAGAACCTGCCCGTCACCTCGGTGCTGCACTACACCGATGGCCTGCCGCCCCACGAATTGCCCATCGTCGTGACGGGCCTTGCCGAAGAAGAGCTGGGCCAGCACGGCACCGAGCAGGCCATGAAGCGCGCCCACGGCACCCTCGACCCGGCCCTGCCCGCGGTGGTGGTGACCGGCTCCATCGCCGAGATGATCGGCGGCGGCGTGACGCCCGAGGGCACCAACATCAAACGCTTCCTGCCGCGCACCATCGACGAGGATCAGTGGCAAAGCGCCAATCGCGCCATGAACTGGCTGTGGAGCGAGTTCGGGCCGCGCAAGGTGCCGGCGCGAAAACCGCGCAAGGACGGCGAGAAGCCGCGCGTCAACATCATCGGCCCCATCTACGGCACCTTCAACATGCCCTCGGACCTGGCCGAGATCCGCCGCCTGGTGGAGGGCATCGGCGCCGAGGTGAATCTGGTGTTCCCGCTGGGCACCCACCTGGCCGATATCGCGAAATTGGCCGATGCCGACGTGAACGTGTGCATGTACCGCGAGTTCGGCCGCCTGCTGTGCGAGGCCCTGGAGCGGCCCTACCTGCAGGCGCCCATCGGCCTGCACAGCACCACCGCCTTCCTGCGCACGCTGGGCAGCCTTCTGGGGCTCGACCCCGAGCCCTTCATCGAGCGCGAGAAGCACACCACCATCAAGCCGCTGTGGGATCTGTGGCGCTCGGTCACCCAGGATTTCTTCGGCACCGGCAGCTTCGCCGTGGTGGCCTCGGAAACCTACGCCCGCGGGCTGCGCCACTTCCTCGAAGACGAACTGGGCCTGCCGTGCAATTTCGCCGTAGCCCGCACACCGGGCGCCAAGACCGACAACGAGGCCGTGCGGCGCCTGGTGCACGAGAAGCCGCCGCTGGTGCTGTTCGGCAGCTACAACGAGCGCATGTACTTGTCGGAAATGGCCGCCGGCCGGGGCCCGAGGCCGGCCTACGTGCCCGCCTCCTTCCCCGGCGCGATCATCCGCCGCCACACCGGCACGCCGGTGATGGGCTACTCCGGCGCCACCTGGGTAGTGCAGGAGTATTGCAACGCGCTGTTCGATGCGCTGTTCCACGTGCTGCCGCTGGCCCGGGAACTGGATGCCATCGAGGCCACGCCAGGCCGGGCGCTGCAGCCCGTGAGCTGGGAGCCGGCGGCGCGTGAGCGGCTCGAAGCGCTGATTGCCGCCGAACCCGTGCTGGTACGCATCTCCGCAGCCAAGCGCATGCGCGACATGGCCGAGGCCGACGCGCGCGCCGCGGGCGGCAGCGAAGTGACCGCCGCGCGCCTCACGGCGCTGTTTGGCATGCCGCGCGAGGACGTGGCGGCGTGAACCTGCCCTGCCCCCTTTCCCGAACAAGCGCCGCCACCACGCGGGCGCCTGTCCATCACCGCTGCGAGGCGGTGGTGGTTGAACCCCGCGCCATCCGGCGCGGATCCCGCCGAATGGCAAATCTGGAGGACTTTCCACCATGGCAGAAAAAGTGAATCCCTCAGGCCTGACGGACGAAGAGTGCCAGGAGTTCCACGAGTACTACCTCAAGGGGTACATGCTCTGGGCTGTCGGCGCTTTCATCGCCCATAGCCTGGTGTGGATGTGGCGCCCCTGGTTCATTTTCTAGTCGCAACACACTTCGGAGAGGCCACCATGGCACACGAGAACGTTGAGGTACTCACGACGCAGCGCGACGGCGCCCGAGAGGGCTTCCTGGGCATCTACGTCGCGATGTTCATCGTCTTCCTGATGCTGGCACTGGCTTCTCTGTTGTTTGCGCAGAACTGGCGCTCGCTCCTTCCGGGAGCGGAAGGTGCGCGTTCGGTGCTCGACGGCGTGAAGTCGGCCGTCTACACCGTCATGTCCCAACTGAGCTAGACAAAGAGGAATCGAACATGTGGCGTTATTGGCGAATCGTCGATCCCCGAAAGGCGATCATTCTCACGGGTCTGTTGATTGCCTTCATCTCGGGCACGATCCATCTGATCATGATCAGCACCGATCGTTACAACCTCAACACCTGGAGCACTCCCGCCGCTCATGGCGGGCAAGCCGCCGCGGGCTCGAAGTAGAGCCCGAGCGCGGTGACTGGCGGGCGGGCCTGTCAGGCCCCCCGCCCGTCCACGAACACACGAGGGGGGCCCAAGCCCCCGGACCTGCGCGGATTCCCATCCGTTCGGAGGAAACAACATGGCCATGCTGAGTTTTGAAAGGAAGTACCGAATCCGCGGGGGAACCCTGGTGACGGGAGACCTGTTCGATTTCTGGATCGGACCCTTCTACGTGGGCTTCTTCGGCATCTCGGGTGCCTTCTTCACCGTGCTGGGGACGGTGATGATTCTCTACGGAGCCGCCATCGGCCCCACCTGGAACCTGTGGCAGATCAGCATTGCGCCACCGGACGTCTCCTACGGGCTGCGCTTCGCGCCTATACGCGAAGGCGGGCTGTGGCAAATCATCACGGTCTGCGCATTAGGCTCCTTCGTGTCCTGGGCGCTGCGCGAGGTGGAGATCTGCCGCAAGCTGGGCATGGGTTATCACGTGCCCGTGGCCTTCGGCTTCGCCATCGGCGCCTATTTCACCCTTGAGGTGGTTCGGCCGGTGCTGATGGGCGCGTGGGGCCATGCGTTCCCCTACGGCATCTACAGCCACCTCGACTGGGTGAGCAACGTGGCCTACCAGTATCTGCACTTTCACTACAACCCCTGGCACTGCATCGCCGCGAGCCTGTTCTTCGCCACCACGCTGGCGCTGTCGCTGCACGGCGCCCTGGTGCTCTCGGCCACCAACCCGAAACGGGGCGAGGAGGTCAAGACCCCCGAGCACGAAGACACCTTCTTCCGCGACTTCATCGGCTATTCCGTGGGCACCCTGGGCATTCACCGGCTGGGGCTGTTCCTGGCGCTCAGTTCCGTGGTCTTCGCGGGCCTGTGCATCGTGGTGAGCGGTCCCTTCTGGACCCGCAGCTGGCCCGAGTGGTGGGGCTGGTGGCTGAACATGCCGATATGGCGCTGAGCGAGCGAGGAGGAGACTTCAATGGCTGAATATCAGAACCTGTTCACCCAGGTGCAGCCCACCGGACCGGTATCCGAGGGCGTCCCGCTGCCCAAGGGAGACTGGGAGCGCACCGGCGTGCCGTTCTTCCTGCACCTGCTAGGCCGCCTGGGCAACGCCCAGATCGGACCGGTGTACCTCGGCGGCCTGGGCGTTGCCTCGCTCATCGCCGGCACGCTGTCCTTCAACATCATCGGCTTCAACATGCTCGCCTCGGTGGACTGGAACCCCATCCAGATGGTGCGCCAGATCTTCTGGCTGGCCCTTGACCCGCCGGCGCCCTCTTACGGCCTTCATCTGCCGCCCCTGGGCGATGGTGGTTGGTGGATGCTGGCGGGCTTCCTGCTGACCATCTCGCTGCTGCTGTGGTGGGCGCGCACCTACCGCCGCGCCCGCCAGTTGGGCATGGGCACCCACGTGGCCTGGGCCTTCGCGGCGGCCATCTGGCTGTTCCTAGTGTGCGGCTTTTTCCGCCCGGTGCTCATGGGTAGCTGGGCCGAGGCGGTGCCCTTCGGGATATTTCCGCACCTCGACTGGGTGGCGGCACTGTCGTTGCGCCACGGTAACTTCTTCTATAACCCCTTCCACGCCCTGTCCATCGTCTTCCTGTATGGCTCGGTGCTGCTGTTCGCCATGCACGGCGCCACCATCCTGGCGGTGACGCGCTTCGGCGGCGAGCGGGAGATCGAACAGATCGTGGACCGCGGCACTGCCTCGGAGCGCGCGGCGCTGTTCTGGCGCTGGACCATGGGTTTCAACGCCACCATGGAGTCGATCCACCGCTGGGCGTGGTGGTTCGCCGTGCTCTGTCCCCTGGTGGGCGGACTGGGCGTGTTGCTCACCGGCACCGTGGTGGACAACTGGTACCTCTGGTCCATGAAGCACGGCGTGGTGCCCTCCTACCCCGAGGTGTATCCCGTGGTCGTCGATCCCGCCCTCATGGGAGGCAAGTGATGAACTCCTTCACACGCGTTGCACTGGCGCCGCTGCCGATCCTGGCGGTGCTCCTGGCGGGTTGCGAGCGCCCGCCCATCCAGACCGAACAGACGGGCTACCGTGGCACCGGCATGGAACAGATCTACAACCCGCGCACCCTGAAGAAGCTCGCCGCGGCCAATCAGGCGCCTGCCGCTCCGGCGGTGGCGCCCAATCCAGACGGCCCCAAGGCGGGCGCCACCTACCAGAACGTCAAGGTGCTGGGCGACCTCAGCGTTGCCGACTTCACCCGGCTGATGGTCTCCATCACCCAGTGGGTGGCACCCCAGGAAGGCTGTAACTACTGCCACAACCCCGAGAACCTTGCCGACGATTCGAAATACACCAAGGTGGTGGCGCGCCGCATGATCCAGATGACCCAGCACGTGAACGCCGACTGGAAGGCTCACGTGGGCGGCACCGGTGTCACCTGCTACACCTGCCACCGCGGGCACCCGCAGCCAGCCCAGGTGTGGTACGCACCCGCCGACCGCAAGTACAAGAACGCGGTGCTCGGCAACGACGCGAAGCAGAATCGCGCCGCCGCCTCGGTGGCGCTGAGCTCCCTTCCCTATGACCCCTTCACGCCCTATCTCAAGGAAGACCAGCCCATCCGCGTCAACGGCAACGAGGCGTTGCGCCAGCTTGGCGAAGGTGCCCATCGCACCTCCACCAAGCAGGCGGAATTCACCTACGCGCTGATGATGCACATGTCCAGTTCCCTGGGCGTGAACTGCACCTTCTGTCACAACACCCGCGCCTTCCAGTCCTGGGAAGAGTCCACACCCAAGCGTGCCACCGCCTGGCATGGCATCCGCATGGCCCGGGACCTGAACGTCAGCTACCTGGAGCCGCTCACCGGCACCTTCCCGGCCTCACGACTGGGTCCCAAGGGCGATGTGGCAAAGGTCAACTGCTCCACCTGCCACCAGGGCATCCACAAACCCCTGTACGGCGCCCAGATGGCCAAGGATTTCCCCGAGCTCGGGGCAAAAACGGGCACCCCCTGACACATCACCTCCGGGCGAGGTGCGCAACGCACCCGCCTGGATCCAGCGATCTAGAAGGTTCCCCCAACCACCCAGCCCGCCTCCCCCGCTGAGTGGTTGTTCGAGGGCGGTGCCAACCGCCCTCTTTCTTTTTGCGGCCCATGTTTGTTTGTCTAGCCCTGGCGGCCGCAGTGCCCTTGCCTCGCCCAGGCGGCGGCCAGCCGTGCGCATCCATCGCCCTCAAGGCGGCCGTGCGCGCGCTACCCGCCCATCGGGCGCCCACGCGCCCCCCCTCCCGGGCGGCCTGGTGGGTCCGGCGCACCGCCTCAGGAAGACTTGCTCACCATCAGGTAAATGATGGGCAGCGGCACCACGGTGGCCACGGCGCCCGCGATCTGCCAGAGCCGTGACAGGCGAACGTACTCGGGCGTGATGTGGTCGTGGCGGCGCAGCAGCACGCGCAGCTTGAGCTGAATCGGCAGCAGCACGAACGCCCAGATCAAACCCGAGACTCCCAGCAGACGGTACGACCAGGTGGTCCAGCCGTGGGCTGTGTCACCCCCGTAGCGGCTCGCCATGAGGTGGCCGGTGATGACGATGCCCAGCGCACCGGTCACGGTGAAAAGGAAATCCGTGATCAGCACGAGGCGGTTGCTGAACTGAATGACCGCGTGGTTGCGGGTGCGTTCAGCCATGAAGGACCAGACGCCGCTCACTATGACATTGCCAAGAAACATCCCGGCGCTGGCGAGGTGAATGATCTTGAGGCTGCTGCTCATGGCGCGCACCCTGCCCTGGAAGGGGGCTCAAGCCCCTGTGCCGGCCGGCCTGCGGAGCGGCTGCTCACACATCCTTCGCGCAGTCCTCGCCTTGCGATGCATCCGCGGGCGCGGCTTCGCGGCGCCGGCGCGCCGCCTCGCGCTCCTTGCGAATGTCGCGCAGTTGCCACCACACGAAGGCCGCAGCGAGCACCAGAAACAGAGTTGCTTCGAGCATGAGGGGACAGGCAGGCGGCGGAACGGGAAGTGACCGCCGCGCCTTGCTCAGCGGGCGGGCGCCACATGGGCGTCCTCGGCCCGGCGCCGCTCGATCGGCACCGGCGCCAGCGCGGCACCATCGGGAAGCCCCGCCCGGCGGCGTTGTCGCATCGCCCAGCCCCAAAGCGCTGCGGCCGGGATGGGCAACACCAGGAGCCAGTGCTCCAGGATGCCCAAGGCGAGCATGGTGCCCGCCAGGGTCAGCGCGAGCGCTCGCTCCGGCGCAACCCCCGGCTCCAGGGCCTGAGTCACCATCCAGCTGAGCGCTGCCGTGGCGGCGCTCACGGCAAGGGGAAAGAACAGGTTCACCGCCCGGCGCCGGAAATAGCTCTGCAGATAAGCGATATGGGGCGGCAGGAATTCCTCGCTCAAGTTACGCACGCCGAGGAACAGGTTGATCTTGGCGCTGGTACGCATGGCCCACAGCACCACGAAAGTCCAAGCGCCCACGGGGTTAGGGGCGTTCCACGCCAACGCCACCACCGCCACACCCACCGCGACAATGCCCAATTCATGCCAAAGGATGGCCTGGAGCGCTTGCCAAAGTCGGCGCAGGCCCCGGACACCGGGCGACTGCGCCACCCGGCGGGGGCCAGTGATCCAGCCGGTGAGGAAGCTGAGCTCGTGCCAGCCCCACACCAGCAGCGCGCAGGTGAAGGCACAGTAGGTGGAGGCTGTGTCCGCACGGGAGGCCGTGTGGGCCATCGCGAGCAGCGCTGCCACGGCAAGCAGCGAGGAAACCACCAGACTCCAGCGAAAGGTGCCCCGCGGCAGACCATCCAGCAACAGGATGAGCCCGGTGCTGAACCACCAGATGAACACCGCGAACAGAGCCGCCAGCCCGAGGTCTGCCATGCGCGCGACTCGCGGCCTTCGCTGCGCCGCCTACCAGGCCGGCGCCATCCGGGCGCTGGCGGGCAATTCATGCCGCTGTACCGGTAGCAGGTACAGCCGCGCGAAGGTGGCCAAACCCGCCGCCGACCACAGCAACCGCGAGGCCAGCCCCAGCACCCCGCCGCGGGCCTTGGCGGCATTGATGCGGGTCTGGATGCGGAACAGCCGGTCCATGCCGGCGCGGAAGGCCGGGTTGTCGATGTCCAGGGTGATGGGGAACACCTGCTTGGAGATGTCGTTGGTGATGCGAAACACGGTGTAGTCGTAGGTCGTGGACTCCAGTCCCATGGCCTGGTGCAGCATGGGCCGCGTATGGTCGCGCACGTACATGGTGGCGTACACGGCCAGCAGGAAAAAGCGGATCCACAGCAGGTTGCCGCCGCGCAGCAAGTGCGGGTTGGCCCGCATGATCAGCGCGAAGGACTCGCCATGGCGGAATTCGTCGTTGCACCACCGCTCGAACCAGCGAAAGATAGGGTGGAAGCGTTTGTCGGGGTTGCGCTCCAGTTGACGGAATATGGTGATGTAGCGCGCGTAACCGATCTTCTCCGACAGGTAGGTGGCGTAGAAGATGTACTTGGGCTTGAAGTAGGTATAGGCCTTGGTGCGCTTGAGGCCACCGAGGTCCAGGCCCAGCCCGAAATCCTTCAACGACTGGTTGATGAAGCCGGCGTGGCGCGACTCATCCCGTGCCATGAAGCGCATGAGCTGCTTGATGTCCGGGTTGGTCACGTTTTTCTGGATCTCGTTGTACAGGATGCAGCCGGAGAATTCGGAGGTGACGGAGGTGATGAGAAAGTCCAGAAATTCCTGGCGCATCTCCGGGCTCACCTTCGAGAAACGCTCTGCCACCTCGGTGGCGAACTCGGGTGTGCGCTGGAAATGGTCGTGATTGTTGTCGCCCTCGTACTCGGCCATCATGGCCGTCCACTCGGCGCGCACGGGCGTCATGTCCAGCCGGTCCATGGCGCGGAAGTCGGTGGTGTAGAAGCGCGGACTGAGCAGCGTGGTTTCCTTGGCCTTGCGCTCTGCGGCCGCGGCGCTGTCGATGGTGAGGTCGGCTTGCATGAAATGTCCTCCTGAGGAGCGGGTCAGCGTTGGCCTTCACCCAGCAGGGTCGCGAAGGCGCCGGCATTGGCAGGGCCGAAGGACTCCAGGTCCACCCGCTTTCCGGTGGCTGGGTCGTAGAGCGTTAGGCCGCCGTCCTGGCGGGCGATGAGCTGGAAGGGCGCCTCCGGCCCGATGTCGCGGGCGCGCCGCTCCCGGGCAAGCGCCCGCACGGCGCCGCGCACGAAACCTTGTTCGCCGCGCAGCAGCGACACCAGTTCGCCGCTGCGGGCATCCACCACCGCCACGTCACCGTTTGCGCGGTCTTCAAAACGCAGCGGCCGCTCGATCTTTCCGGGCGCGAGCTTCTGATCAGGGCCGTTTCCGGTGAGGCGTACCAAGGCCACGGCGGCCAGCGAAAACAGCATCAGGGCGCCGGCGCCCGCCAGGAACCAGCGCGGGAAATGGTCGGGGGCGCGAGGCCGTGGCGCACTACCCAGGGGAGCGACGGTACTCATGTGGGGCTCGTGCGCCAGGCGGGAGATGCCGCCACCGAGGGCGATTGCACGCTGGCGGCCGCAGACGCCACGGCGGACCCGGTGCGCGCCGACCAGGCCTGGGACAGCAGCGCCGCCACCCGCACCGCATCGGGCACGCTGCGCAACGTGGGCTCGGGGTAGGCTAGGCGCCAGGGCCGCGCATGTGGCCACAGGTGCAGGTACGAAATTCGATCCGGTCCCGCTAGGGCGAGTGGAATGTCGCCGCGCCCCTGCTCCAGCGGTCGCAGGCCTGCGGCGGCAATGCTGCGCAAGGGCAGGTTGAACGTGACCGTGAGCACGATACCGATGCGCATCACCACCCGCTTGTCGGTGATGGTGTACACGGTGGCCCGGGCGGTGAGCCAGGCAAGCCACAGGAAGGTGCCCACGCACAGCAGTCCAGCCACCGCCAGCCACCGCGCCGACCACAGCGCTGCCCCGGCCCCAAGGCCGTCGGCGAGGCTGCCCGCCACGCTCCAGCCCACGAGGACGGCGAAGTACGCCGCCAGTGCGCGTACGTGAAATGCGTGCCGCGCCAGGCCCCGCCAGTGTGGCGATCCCTGCCACAGGATGCGCTCGTCCGGCGGCAGGCGCTCGGGCAGGCCGTGCTGGGGCTCGATCTCGTGCTCGTGCCCGCTGTTGTGGATGCTCATATCACCTCCCCCGGTGAATCGTCTTGACGCGCGGCCGTGCTCAGAGCTTCGGCTCGAGCCGCTTCGGATCGGCGTACAGGATGCCGCCGCCGTAGAAGCCGGTGATCTTGTCTTCCTCGAGCTTGGTCACCTGGTCGGCCGAGCGGGTGCCGGGCACCTTGGCGAAGTGATGGCCGTATACGGCGCTTACTTCGACGGCGTTGCGGCGAATGCGCGCGAACGTCATGGGCAGCAACACGCGGCGCGAGCCGGTGTCCACCTCGAGGTATCGGAACATCATTTCGGTGGTGTCCACCCAAAGATCGGCCACGGTGCCGCCTTGCTTGCCATCGCCACCCAGCACCGGCAGGCCGCGCGGGTCCACGTCCTGGGGCGCCACGCCAAATCCGGCGGCGGCGCGCAGGGGCCGGATGACAGGCTCGCCGTGGGGGTTGAGTTCCGCCTTGTCCTCGCGCAGGGCATAGCCGCCCGGGCCCACGCCATCGAGCATGGCGTCGCCGGTGGGCTCCACAGGCGAGCCGGGAGAAGCGCCCGTGGGGGCATAGGCCTTGGGCGGTTCGCCCTGGCGCAGGTTGGGCACCGTCGCCGCCCGTCCGCCGGGCAGCTTGAAGATCTTGGGGTCGGGAATGGGCCAGCCCTTGATCACCGCCCGTCCGAGGCTGTCCGATTCCATGGGATAGCCCTCGCGATGGTTTTCGCGCACCAGGTAGAAGATCAGGCCGGCGAAGAAAAGCCAGAACATGTAGAGGACGATCTGGGCGAGATCCACATAGCCCGTGATTGCTCCGAAGGAATTCATGGTGCGTTCTCCTTAGTGACGACTATCCCGGGAGATCGGCCAGGCCGAATCTCCGCGGCGCGGTGGACGCCCCGGAGGAGCGCCGGCCCACGAGCGGACCGATCGCCACCAGGGTGACGAACAGCAACAGCATTTCAAGGTGATAAACCACGTTGTAGCCGGTAACGGGGTTGGCGAGCGCCACCCCCAAATCGCCCGAACGTGCCAGCGTCGAGGCCAGATCGCGCAGCGCGCCGCCACCGGCCACCGACAATCCGGCGGCCGTGGCCTGCACGGCACCCCACGCGCCCAAGGCTAGGCCCACGAAGGCCCGCTCCTCCATGCGCATGGCCGCCGACAGCGTGCCCACGGCGAACAGGCCGCCGCCGAAACCGATGCCGGTGGCCCCCACGCGAAACGCCAGCGCCGACTCCAGCGGCGCGGCGAACACCACGGCGGAAAAGGCCGGCAGGCCCGCCACGGCGCCCCATGCCGCCAGACGCAGGGCATCCATGCCTCGGCCCAGCAAGCGGGCCGACAGCGCGAAACCGGCCAGCGCACCGCAGGCCATCAAGGCCGTCAGGGCGCTGGTGGCGCCCACGCTCAGGTGCAGGATCTCGCCGCCGTAGGGCTCGAGGATCACGTCCTGCATGTTGAAGGCTGCCGTGCCCAGGCCCACGGCCCACAGGTAGCGGCGCGCGCGCCCTTTGGAGAGAAAGCGCCGCCAGGCGTCCCTGAAGGCCGGCGCTGGCGCGCCGCGCAGCGCCGCCGCCCTTGCTGGATCGCGCGCCTCCTGCTTCCACAGCGCTACGCTGTTCACCACCATGGTGATCACGGCGGCGCCCTGCACCACCTGGATGAGGCGCTGCGGGGTGAACTCGGCCAGCAGCAGGCTGAAGAGGAAGCTCGATCCCAGCATGCCCGCCAGCAGCATCACGTACATGAGCGCCACCACCCGGGGCCGGGTGGCGTCGTCGGCCTTGTCGGTGGCCAGCGCGAGACCAGCGGTCTGGGCGGTCTGCAGGCCGATTCCCACCGTCAGGAAGGCGAGGCCGGCGGCCGCCTGTCCGAACCACGGCGGCGTGGGTACCTGCCCCTGTCCCGAGAGCACCAACAGGGCGAAGGGCATGATGGCGAGCCCGCAGAACTGCAACAGGGTGCCGGTCCAGATGAAGGGTACGCGCCGCCAGCCGAAGGCCGAGCGATGAGTGTCGGAGCGAAACCCCGTCAGGGCACGAAACGGCGCCGCCAGCAGTGGCAGCCCCACCATCAGCGCCACCACCCAGGCGGGTACCATCAGCTCGACGATCATCACCCTGTTGAGGGTGCCCACCAGCAGCGCCGTGGCCATGCCAACGGTCACCTGGAACAGCGACAGCCGCAGCAGGCGCGACAACGGCAGTCCCTCGCTGGCCGCATCCGCGAAGGGCAGGTATTCGAAGGGAATACGCCGCACCACAGTGGAGAAACGCGGCAGCCTCATGGGCGACGCCACTCCAGGGCCTGGGAGGTGTAGAAGCCGCACGCCACGCGGTGCGTGCGTCCCGGCCCCCATCCGCTCATGTCGGGATGGGTGCCCAGGGCGCGCAGCAGCGCCTGCTCGCGCACCGGTTCGATGCTCGGCGCGCGGTCGCCGCGGGGGAAAAGCCGCCCGGCCGCGTGCATGGCCGCCAGCAGCGCAGTGTGCGGCGCGAAGGTGAAGGCGATGGACGCCGCGGTACGTTCCGCCAGCCGCGCCACCGCCGCCACGGCGTCGGCGCAGCCGTAGTGGATGAGCGAATCCATGGCCACGCAGTGATCGAAGTAACCAAGGCGCGCGTCGAGCATGTCGCCGGTGCGAAACTCCACGCTGCCCCCGCCCAGCTCGCCCGGCTGGCGCTCGCGGGCCAGTTCCACCAGCGTGGGCGAGAGATCGATGGCCACCACCTGCGCGCCGCGGCGCGCCAGCTCCACGGCCAGGGCCCCGGTGCCGCAGCCCGCATCGAGAATGCGCCGGCCGGACAGATCGGGCGGTAGCCACGACAACAACGTGGCGCGCATCTGCTCGCGCCCGGCGCGCACCGTGGCGCGAATACGCGACACCGGCGCATTGGAGGTGAGCCGCGCCCAAGCCTCGGCCGCGGTGCGGTCGAAGTAGGTCTCGATCTGGTCGCGGCGGCGCTGGTAGGTGGCGGAGTGCATCAGTGGAACCCCAGCAAGTCGAAGATCTCGCGGTCGCGCAGGGGCGCCGGGGCGAGGGGCTCGGTGCCCTGCCACAGGGCTTCGGCGAGCCGCAGGTACTCCTCCTGCACCGCGGCCACCTCGGGCGAATCGTCCATCTCGAACAGCGTGGCCTTGCGCAACCGCGACTGGCGGATGGCGTCCAGGTCGGGGAAGCGCGCCATGGTGCGCAGCCCCGTGCGATCGTTGAACTTGTCGATCTGATCGGTGGCATTGCTGCGGTTGGCGATGACCCCGCCCAGGCGTACGGCGTAGTTTTTGGACTTCGCCTGGATGGCGCCCACGATTCGGTTCATGGCAAAGATCGAGTCGAAGTCGTTGGCGGTGACGATGAGCGCCCGGTTGGCGTGCTGCAGCGGCGCGGCGAAGCCGCCGCACACCACATCGCCGAGCACGTCGAAGATCACTACGTCGGTGTCTTCAAGCAGGTGGTGTTCCTTGAGCAGCTTGACCGTCTGGCCCACCACGTAGCCGCCACATCCGGTGCCTGCTGGCGGACCGCCCGCCTCCACGCACATGACGCCGTTGAAGCCGGTGTAGACGAAGTCCTCGGGGCGCAGCTCCTCAGAGTGGAAGTCCACCGACTCGAGCACATCGATCACCGTGGGCACCAGCCGCTTGGTGAGGGTGAAGGTGGAATCGTGCTTGGGATCACAGCCGATCTGAAGCACCCGCCGCCCCAGCTTGGAGAAGGCGGCCGACAGGTTGGAGGAGGTGGTGCTCTTGCCGATGCCGCCCTTGCCGTAGACGGCGAACACCTTGGCGCCCTCGATCTTGAGGTCGTCCATCTTCACCTGAACGCTGCCTTCGCCGTCAGGACGGGTGGGCAGTGGGCGGAAATGCGTGGCGGGCGCGTTCATGAAGCCTCCAGGTGAATGCACGGCGTGATCGGGTGACGGGTCATGCCGAGGCGGCCTCCGGGTAGACGCCCTCGAGCCGGTCCTCCAGCTCTTCGCCGGCGCGGCGCAGGGCTTCGAGCACGTCGGCTTCGGGGGTCCAGAACTCCCGTTGCGAAGCCTCCAGCAGCCGGCTCGCCATCTTCGCCGAGGCGCCGGGGTTGAGCCGTGCGAGCCGCTCGCGCATCTCGGGGTCGAGCAGGAAGGTCTGGGTGAGTTGCTGGTACACCCAGGGCTGCACCTGGCCGGTGGTGGCCGACCAGCCCATGGTGTTGGTGAGATGCGCCTCGATGTGGCGCACGCCCTCGTAACCGTGGGCGAGCATGCTTTCGTACCACTTGGGGTTGAGCATGCGGGTACGCGTTTCCAGGGCCACCTGCTCGCACAGGGTGCGCACCGTGCCCTCGCCACGGGTCTGGTCGCCGATGTAGACGGGGGCAGCCTGCGCACCCGGCCCCTGGGCGCGCTTCACGGCGCGGCTGATGCCGCCCAAAGTGTCGAAATAGGTGTCGATGGTGGTGACGCCCAGTTCCACCGAGTCGAGGTTCTGGTAGGCGAGAGCCACGCCAGAGAGCACGCTGTCCAGCAGAGCGGCGCGCTGCACCGGCCGGCCGCTTCGCCCGTAGGCAAAGCCCTTGCGGCGCGTGTAGGTCTCGGCCAGTTCGTCGGCGTCGTCCCAGCGGCCGTTGTCCACCAGCATGTTCACGTTCGAGCCGTAGGCGCCTTCCGCGTTGCCGAACACCCGAAGGGCAGCGGTCTCCAGATCGCAACCGTGGCGCGCCATGTGCGCCAGGCTGTGCTTGCGCACGAAGTTGAGTTCTTCGGGCTCATCGGCACCGGCGGCCAGAAAACAGGCCTCGGCCAGCATGCGCACCTGCAGCGGCAGGAGATCTCGGAAGATCCCCGACAGGGTGATCATCACGTCCACTCGCGGGCGCCCCAGCTCCTCGATCGGCACCAGTTGCGCGCCAGCGAGGCGGCCATAGCCGTCGAAGCGCGGGCGCGCGCCCAGCAGCGCAAGGGCCTGGGCAATGGGCCCCCCCTCGGACTTGAGGTTGTCGGTACCCCACAGCACCACCGCGATGGTCTCGGGGAATGCATGGCCGTCGCGCTGGTGGCGCTCGATCAGCCGCTGGGCCTGGCGGGCGCCGTCCTGCACCGCGAACGCGCTGGGGATACGGAAGGGATCGAAGCCGTGCAGGTTACGGCCCGTGGGCAGCACCGCGGGCGTGCGCAGCAGGTCGCCGCCCGGAGCCGGGCGCAGATAGCGGCCATCGAGAGCCCGCAGCATGCCGGCGACTTCATGATCCCCGGCGATCAGCGTGTCCATGGCGACGAGTTCGTTCAACACCTCCACCGGCGCGCCCTCTCGTGCCGCGGCGTGGGGCGTCTCGCCCCGCACCAGCGCTTCAACGGCGGCGCGCGGCAGCTCCAGGCCGCGGCCGGCCTGCGCCGCCGACAGCAGCGTGTCCACCCGCTGGGCTTCACTTGGTGCGCGTCCCACCACGTGCAGACCATGGGGGATGAGCGAATACTCCAGTTCCAGCACGGCGTCTGTCAGGGCCTGCACCTTTGCATCCCAGGCCTGCGGTGGCCATGGCGGCGCGGCGGTTGCCAGTTCCACCTCGGCGGCCTGGGCCTGGATGAGCGCTGCGAGTTCTGGCCGCTCGTGGCAGGCGTCGGGCAGCAGGCCGCGCCAGCGTTCGATGGAGCTCTTCAGGTCCAGCAACCCGCGATAGAGCCCCGCCTGGGCCACCGGCGGGGTGAGGTAACTGATGAGCGTGGCGGCGGCGCGGCGCTTCGCGATGGCGCCTTCGGAGGGGTTGTTGGAGGCGTACAGGTAGAAGTTGGGCAGGTCGCCGATCAGCCGGTCGGGCCAGCACTTGCCCGACATTCCGGCCTGCTTGCCGGGCATGAATTCGAGCGCGCCATGGGTGCCGAAGTGCAGCACCGCATGGGCGCCGAAATCCTCGCGCAGCCAGCGATAGAAGGCCGAGAAGGCGTGGGTGGGGGCGAAGCCGCGCTCGAACAGCAGGCGCATGGGATCGCCCTCGTAGCCGAAGGCCGGCTGGATGCCCACGAACACATTGCCGAAGCGCTCGCCCAGAACGAAGATGGAGGAGCCATCGCTTTGCTGGCGCCCGGGTGCCGGACCCCACTGGGCCTCGATTTCGGCCAACCAGCGCTCACGGCGCACATGCTCGTCGGCGGAGATGCGTGCGTGCACGTTGGCGGCGGCACCAAAGCGGTCGGCGTTACCGCGGATGATGCGCTCGCGCAGCGCCTCCACGCTGTCGGGCACCTCCACTTCATAGCCCTCCCGGGCCATGGCCTTCAAGGTGTTGTGCAGCGACTCGAACACCGACAGGAAAGCCGCGGTGCCGGTGTTGCCCGCGTTGGGCGGGAAATTGAAGATAACCACCGCCACGCGCCGCTCGGCGCGCTGAGAACGGCGCAGCGACACCAGCTTTGCCACCCGCGCCGACAGCGCGTCGGCACGCTCCGGGCACACCTGCATGTCGTGGTTGTTATCGGCGGCTGCGAAATCGCAGCCGCGGGCACAACCGCCGCAGCGCGCATGGGTGCCTTCGGTGCGACCACCGTACACCATGGATCCGGTGGCGCCATCCAGCTCGGGGATCGCCACCATCATGGTGCTCTCCACCGGCAGCAGCCCGCGCTCCGAGCCGCCCCACTGCTCAAGAGTCTGGAATTCCACCGGCGTAACGGCCAGATAGGGCACATCGAGCTTTGCCAGCACTTCCTCGGCAGCGCGCGAGTCGTTGTAGGCAGGACCGCCCACCAGCGAGAAGCCGGTGAGGGACACCATGGCGTCCACCACCGGGCGGCCGTCACGCACGAAGTAGCGATCGATGGCGGGGCGGGCGTCCAGGCCGGTGGCGAAGGCTGGAATGACGCGCAGACCGCGCGCTTCGAGGGCAGTGATCACGCCATCGTAGTGGCCGCTGTTACCCGCCAGCAGGTAGGAGCGCAGCAGCAACAGCCCCACGGTGCCGTTGCGGCCGGCAGTGGCGGTGGAGGGCAGCGCGCCGTCATCGTCCGACATGCGGGCGGGCAGGCGCGGGTGATACACGCCCGTGTCGGGATACTCCATCGGGGCTTTCGCGGCCACGCGCCCACGCAAGGCGCGGCGCGGGCCGTCGGCGTAGCGGTCCACCAGGAATCGCACCAGGTTGGCCATGTTCTCCTCGGAACCGGCCAGCCAGTACTGCAAGGACAGGAAGTAGGCGCGCACGTCCTGGGCGGTGCCCGGAATGAAGCGCAGCAGCCGCGGGATACGCCGCAGCATGCGCATTTGCTGCGCGCCCTCGGTGCGGGTGGCACCGCGCTCGCCGGGCTTGCCGCGCAGGCGCTTGAGCAGCGCCAGGGGCCCCTTGACCTCGCCGTCCATGGTGAAACGGCCCATGCGCGTGAGACGCATCACCTCGGCGGCGCTCATGGCGCACACCATGGCGTCGCAGCTGGCGCGGCGCGCGCGCAGCGCGTCGATCACCGGCAGGAAGTGGTCTTCCATGAACAGCATGGTGACGATGACGATGTCTCCGGCGGCGATGTCCTCGCGGCAACGCGCCAGAGCTGCTGCATCGTCGCCCCACTCGGAGGCAGCGTGCACGGTCAGCGACAGGCCCGGAAAATCGCGCCGCAGCGCGCGGCGTGCGCGCTCGGTGGCGCTCACCACATGGCTGTCCATGGTGACCATCACGACGCGCACCGGCACGCTGTCAGCGGCCGAAGTGGGCTTTGGCATCGTAGAGCGTCTCCAGGGTGATGGTGCCGACGCCGCGCTCGTGGGCGAAGCGCTCGGTGTTGCGCCGGGCCTTGCCGCGCACGAAGAAGGGAATCTTTCGCAGCTCCTTCTCGGCGTCGGCGCTCCAGGGGATGTTGGCGTCGGTGGCGCTGGGCTCGGGCAGCACGGGCGACGGCGCGGCCGCGGCGCGAGGCGCCCCCAGGTGGGAAGGGGCGGCCTCGTCACCAAATTCGAAGTCACCGCGGAACATCTGCAGCAGGTGCTCTTCGAGACCCATCATGAGCGGATGCACCCAGCTGTCGAACAGCACGTTGGCGCCCTCGAAACCGTACACCGGGCTGTAGCGCGCAGGTACATCCTGCACGTGGATGGGCGAGGAGATCACCGCGCAGGGCACGCCCAAGCGCTTGGCGATGTGGCGCTCCATCTGCGAGCCCAGCACAAGCTCAGGGCTGGCGGCGGCGATGGCTTTTTCCACCTCAAGGTAGTCGTCGGTCACCAGCGGCTCGACGCCGTACCTGGCGGCTGCCTCGCGGACCTCGCGGGCAAACTCCCGCGAGTAGGTGCCCAGACCGGCCACGGTGAACCCCATTTCCTCGGTCGCCACCCGCGCAGCGGCCACCGCGTGGGTGGCATCGGCGAAGATGAATACCCGCTTGCCGGTGAGGTAGGTAGAGTCCACCGAGCGCGAGTACCACGGCAACCGCGATCGCGACGCGCCGGACTGCTCCCCCGCCAGCAGCGGCGCGGCGTCCACGCCCGCGAGCCCGGCCACCTCGGCGAGAAAGTCACGCGTGGCGCCCACACCCATGGGCACGGTGCGGGTGAAGGGCATGCCGAAGCAGCGTTGCAGCCAGGACGCCGTGGCGCGCGACACCTCGGGGTAGAGGTCCACGTTGAAGTCGGCCTCGGGCAGGCGGCGCACGTCGTCGGGGCTGGCGCCCAGGGGCAGCACGGCGTTCACCTCCACGCCCAGCAAGGCCAGCAGCCGGGTGACTTCGGTGACATCGTCACGGCAGCGGAAGCCGAGCGCCGTGGGACCCAGCAAATTGGCGCGCGGGGCTCGCGACGGGGGGCGCGCAGGGCGCGGGGCACCGGGGGCGGGCACCTGCTCGGCCAGCAGCGTGCGCACCAGTTGGTACAGCGTTTCCGAGGCGCCCCAGTTTTCCTTTTTGGAATAGGCAGGCAACTCGAGCGGCACCACGGGCACCGGCAGATCCATGCCGCGCACCAGGGTGCCCGCCTGGTCCTGGATGAGTTCGGCGGTGCAGGATTCGCCCACCAGTAGCGCCTTGGGCTGGAAGCGCTGCACGGCGTCGCGGGCGGCGCGGATGACGAGACTGGCGGTGTCGCCACCCAGGTCGCGGGCCTGGAAGGTGGTGTAGGTGACCGGCGGCCGGCGGTGGTCGCGCTCGATCATGGTGAACAGCAGGTCGGCGTAGGTGTCACCCTGGGGTGCATGCAGCACGTAGTGGACCTCGCGCATGGACGCGGCCACGCGCATGGCCCCCACGTGCGGCGGTCCCTCGTAGGTCCAGAGCGTGAGTTGCACCGCCCCCCCTACACCGCCAGCCGCGCGCGGCGCTGCAGCGGCCTTGCGAAGATCTCGGCCAGGTCGCCAGCCTGCTCGAAGCCGTGGATGGGCGTGAACACCAGTTCGATGGACCACTTGGTGGCGTAGCCGCGGGCCTCGAGCGGGTTGGCGAGCCCCAGGCCGCATACCGTCAGGTCGGGACGATCAACCGCCAGCCGGTCGAGCTGGCGCTCCACATCCTGCCCCTCGCTCAGACGCACCCCCGCGGGCAGCAGAGGCAATTCCGCGGCCACCATCTGCCGGTCGAGGTAGGGCGTGCCCACTTCCACGGGGACCATGCCCAGTTCGCGGGCGACAAACCGCGCCAGCGGAATCTCCAGTTGGGAATCGGGCAGAAAGCTCACGCGACGCCCCTGCAGGCGCTCGCGATGCGGTGCGAGCGCCCGTTGGGCGCGGGCCGCCAGGGGCTCCACCACGGCATGGAGACGATCCTGCGCCACGCCCCAGGCCCGCGCGGCAGCGCCCAGCCATGCGGCGGTGCCTTCGGCGCCAAAGGGATAGGGTGCCTCGATCAGTTCGGCGCCACGTGCGCACAGCGCGCGCACCGTTTCCCCGTTGAAGGGTTGCGCCAGCAGCAGCCGCGTGCCGGGGCCCACGCCCGGTAAGTCCGCCGCTCGGCGCGCCGGCAGGAAGCGCACCGAACCGATGCCGAGGGCTTCAAAGCTGCGGGCGAGCTGGTCTTCCACGATGTCGGCCACGCACCCCACCACCAGCAATTGCCGCGCGGTACTCTCCGCCATGAGGGGCACCAGCGCCTTCAGGGCGTTGTCCTCTCCCTGGGTGAAGGTGGTCTCGATACCCGAGCCGGAATAGTTGAGCACCCGCACGCGCGGGAACAACCGCGCGTTGAGCCGCTCGGCAGCCTTGGCGAGATCGAGCTTGATCACCTCCGAGGGGCAGGAGCCCACCAGGAACAGCGTGCCGATGTCGGGGCGTCTCTCCAGCAGCGACAGGCAAATGCGGTCGAGCTCATCGTTGGCATCCGCCAGCCCTGCCAAGTCGCGGTCGGTGAGGATAGCGGTGCCGAAGCGCGGCTCGGCGAAGATCATCACCCCCGCCGCCGACTGGATCAGGTGGGCGCAGGTGCGCGAACCCACCACGAGAAAGAAGGCGTCCTGCATCTTGCGGTGCAGCCAGACGATGCCTGTCAGGCCACAGAACACTTCGCGCTGGCCGCGCTCGCGCAGCACGGCCCCCTCGCCGCAGGCGCCAGCAGCGGGAGGAACGCTCAGGTCCGTCATTTGGCGAGTCCCAGGCCACCGCCAACCGCCACCGCTGTGGGCGGCGACACCTGGCGCCTCGCGGCGCGCAGCTTCAGGACAAACTGCGCTGCGTTGATTACGTAGGTAGCGTAGGCCGCCAGCGCCAGCAGCATCTGACCGCGCACGCCTAACGCACCGGCGGCAAGCGCAACGAGATAGGCCGTGTGCAAGGCCAGCACCAGCATGCTGAACACGTCTTCCCAGAAAAAAGCGCGTGCGAATAGGTATTGGCCAAAGACATCTTTCTCCCAGATCGCCCCAGTCACCATGATGGTGTAGAGCACAAGGGTCTTGATGATCACCGACACGGTGGCTGCCTGCTGGCCCTCGCCAAACCAGAGGAATCGCAGCACCAACGCCAGGCTCACCAGGAAAACCAGGAACTGAAGCGGGGCGAGCACTCCCTGCACGACTGTCCAGGTGGACGCATCGCGGCGCTGGCGCTCCTTAGGGGTGTAAAGCGGAGTGGACGCATGGTCCTGACGCCGGGGCACGGGGGCTTGTCTCCTTGCTGCCAACGGGCAAAAAGTAGACTCCTTCCGCCCGACTGTCAACTTGTCTTAACGTCAATCACGTTTGACAAACGTCAGTCGTTCATGCTTTAAATCACCCCCACGCGCATCCAGCCCTTTGGATTTGCCCCGCGTAATCGTCCGCGTCCGGTTCTGGCGGTTGCGCAACTGGCAGACCGATCCCGTGCCGACGCGCCGTGATGGACACGCGTTGCCGTTGGGAGGATGGGACCAATGACGGGAAATACGCCGCAGGTCGCCGATTGGGGTAGGGCCGAGGACGCAACCGGGTCACCACCCGATCGCGCCTCACAAGGGACGGGTACGCAAACGACGCCCGGCGCCCGCCTTCGCCGCCTGATGAATGCCATCGACTCCGAAGTGATTCCACGGCTGGTGCTCGCCCATCGCGACGGGGATCAGCTCAAGCCGTCGCCGCCATCCATGAACCTGGCGGCGCAGGTGGAAAATCTGCTGGCGCTGTTGCTGGCCGACCGGACCGATGCCGTCATTTCCCATCTGCGCGCCCTGCGAGACGAAGGATCGAGCATCGAGGCGATGTACCTGGACATCCTGGCACCCTTGGCGCGCCGCCTTGGCGAACTTTGGCTCAGCGACCAGTGCGATTTCGCGCGGGTCACGCTGGGCATGCTGGGCGTGCAGCAAGCCATGCGTCATTTCTCCCTGGAGTTCCGCGGGAAACCTTGCGCCACGCTGCCGCAACAACGTGCGCTGCTGGCGGCAATGCCGGGCGAGCAGCACACTTTTGGCGTCTCCATGCTGGCAGAATTTTTCCGGCGGGACGGCTGGGACGTGGTGGAGGACCTGCCGCAATCGCAAAGCGACCTGCTCGATCGGGTGCGCAGCCAGCCCTTCCATGTGGTGGGACTGTCGCTGTCACGCGACGGAGCCCTCGGGGCGCTGGCGGGGACGATCCGGGCCATCCGTCGCGAATCCTGCAACCCTGCGGTGGCCATCATGGTGGGCGGTGCCGCCTTCGCCGGCCATGCCCGGCGCGCGGCCCGGGTCGGGGCGGATGCCACGGCGCTGGATCCGCGCCAGGCGGTACGGCGGGCGAGGAACCTGCTCATGCTGCTGTCGGCTGAACGATGATCGCGCCGCCGGCTGTGTCACGACTCTCGCACTCACCTGCCGGGCACACGGCAACCACCCGGGCAGCTGCGTGAATCCCTCTCGCGCGCGACCCAAGTCGCTCGGTGGCCTCGACGCCGAGGCGGCGGCTGCGCTGGTGGCGGTCAGCGCTGACATTACGCTGGTCATCGGCGCGGACGGCATCATCGAGGACATGTCGCTGGGCAGCGAGGAGGCGGAGGGCACGGGACTGCAGCGGTTGCGGGGTAAAGCCTGGGTGGACACGGTAACCCCCGAAAGTCGTGGCAAGGTGGAGGCGCTGCTGCGCGATGCGGGCAGCACCAGCGCCACGGGCTGGCGCCAGGTGAACCACCCCTCGGAGGGCGGCCCCGATGTGCCGGTTCTCTACTCCGCGATCCGGGTGGGCCGCGACGGCCGCATCGTGGCTGTGGGCCGCGACCTGCGCGCCATCGCCGCCCTGCAGCAGCGGCTGCTGGATGCCCAGCAGTCGATGGAGCGCGACTACTCCCGATTGCGGCATGTGGAGACCCGCTATCGCCTGTTGTTCCAGATGACGGCCGAGCCGGTACTGATTCTCGACGCCTCGTCGCAACGGGTCATGGAGGCCAACCCGGCTGCGCTGCAGTTGTTTGGAGGGGAGGCATCGAGGGTGGTGGGACACGTGTTCCCGATCCCCGGCACCTTCGAGGCCGAGGGAAACCCGTCCCTGGAGGCGCTGTTATCGGGGGTGCGTGCCTCCGGCCGCGGCGAGAGCGTACATCTGCGCCTGGCAACCACGAGCCAAGCCTTCAATGCCTCGGCAATCCTGTTCCGGCAGGACTCCTGCGCCCTGCTGCTGCTAAGGCTCGCGCCGGTGGGCAGCATGTCCACTTCAACCACCATCTCCGACGCCCGCTGGCAACTGCTCAAGGCGGCCGAACTCTCGCCGGACGCCTTCGTGGTGATCGGGCCCGATGGTAGGGTCCTCACGGCCAACATGGCCTTCCTCGACCTCGCACAGCTGGCCACGGAGGAGCAGGCCCGCGGCGAGGCGCTCGATCGATGGCTTGGGCGACCCGGGGTTGACCTCTCCGTGCTGATGGCCAACCTGCGCCAGCATGGCGCGGTGCGGCTGTTTCCCACCACGGTTCGCGGCGAATTCGGTTCCACCGCCGAGGTGGAAATCTCGGCGGTGCGGGTGCTCAATGGCGAGCAGCCCTGCTTTGGCTTCACCATCCGCAACGTGGGCCGCCGCCTTGGGGCCGATGCACCACGGGCAGCACGCCAGTTGCCCCGGTCGGTGGAGCAGCTCACCGAACTGATCGGCCGTGTGTCGCTCAAGGACCTGGTGCGCGAGACCACCGACGTGATCGAGCGTCTGTGCATCGAAGCCGCCCTGGAACTCACCGGGGACAACCGAGCCTCGGCGGCGGAAATGCTCGGCCTGAGCCGGCAAAGCCTCTACGTGAAGCTGCGCCGCTACGGACTGGTGGACGCAGCCGCCGACCCGGAAGATTGACCTTGTTGTAAATCTGGATTGACACTCTGGCGCGTCAGTCTTACGGTTGCACCATGCGCACTTCCGTCGCCACCACGCTTCCTGCCCGCCCGGCGCCCGGTGCAGTGCTGGAACTGCTCAAGCCGATCACATGGTTTCCGCCCATGTGGGCGTTCGCCTGCGGCGCCGTGTCCTCGGGGCAGCCTGTGGCCGGGCGTTGGCCACTGGCGGCGGCAGGCGTGATGCTGGCCGGCCCTCTGGTGTGCGCCACCAGTCAGGCGGTCAACGACTGGTTCGACCGGCACGTGGACGCCATCAACGAACCCCGGCGGCCCATTCCCTCGGGACGCATCCCAGGGCAATGGGGCCTGGCCATCGCAGTGCTCTGGACGCTGCTGTCGCTGGCGGTAGCAGCCTCCCTCGGCCCGCTGGTGCTGGGGGCCGCGGCGCTGGGCTTGGCGCTGGCCTGGGCCTACAGCGCGCCGCCGTTGCGCCTTAAGCTCAACGGCTGGCTGGGTAACGCCGCCGTGGGGTTTTCCTACGAAACCCTGCCCTGGATCACGGGTGCGGCGGTCATGGCGGGCGGCGCGCTTGCCGACGGGCGCATCGCCGGTCTGGCGTTGCTCTACGGGTTGGGCGCCCATGGCATCCTGACCCTCAACGACTTCAAGGCCATGGCGGGAGACGCCCAGATGGGCGTGCGCTCCCTGCCGGTGCGGCTGGGCGCGGACCGCGCGGCACGGGTAGCCTGCATCGTCATGGCGGCGCCGCAGCTGGTGGTGATGGCGCTGCTGCTGTCCTGGGGGCAGATGGGCCACGCCCTTGCGGTGGCCGCCCTGGTGGCGGGACAGGGGGTGATGATGCGGCGCTTCCTGGCCCGGCCCGTGGAGCGCGCCCTGTGGTACAGCGGCTTCGGCGTGCCGCTGTATGTGAGCGGGATGATGGTAAGCGCCTTCGCCCTGCGGGGCCTGCTGGCATGACCGCCGCGGCGCCCGCGCTTGGCTGGCTTGGCATTGTCCGGCTTGGCCTGGTGCAGACCGCGCTCGGAGCCATCGTGGTGCTCACCACCTCCACCATGAACCGGGTGATGGTGGTGGAACTGGCCCTGCCCGCCATGCTCCCGGGCGCCCTGGTTGGTCTGCACTACGCCATCCAGTTGCTGCGCCCAAGGCTTGGCTATGGGTCGGATGTGGGTGGCCGCCGCACGCCCTGGATCGTGGGTGGTATGGCTGTCCTCGCCGCGGGTGGCGTGCTCGCGGCTCTCGCCACCGCCTGGATGACCACCCAGCGCAGCGCGGGCGTGGCGCTCGCCGTGGCGGCCTTCTGCCTCATCGGCGTGGGGGTGGGCTCAGCCGGCACTTCGCTGCTGGTGCTGCTGGCCAAGCGCACGGCACCGCAGCGCCGGCCAGCCGCTGCCACCATCGTGTGGATCATGATGATCGCCGGCTTCGCCGTCACTGCCGGCGTGGCAGGCCACTTTCTGGACCCGTACACCCCCGCGCGCCTGGTGGGCGTGACGGCGGGCGTGGCCGCCGTTGCGCTGGTGATGACCTTGCTGGCGGTGGCCGGCGTGGAAGGCGCCGCCGTGCCGGGCCCGACCCAGGCATCCCGCCCCCCGGCCTTTCGCCAGGCCTTCCGCCAGGTGTGGGACGAGCCGCAGGCGCGGCGCTTCACGGTGTTCGTGTTCGTTTCCATGCTGGCCTACAGCGCCCAGGACCTGATCCTGGAGCCCTTCGCAGGCACGGTGTTCGGTTTTTCCCCGGGCGAATCCACACGCCTGTCGGGCGTTCAGCACGGCGGGGTGCTGGTGGGCATGGTGCTGGTGGCCCTGGTGGGACGGGTGCCGGCGCTGCGCCGCTTCGCCGCCATTCATTACTGGACCATCGGCGGGTGCGTGGCCTCGGCACTGGCGCTGGCCGGTCTGGCGGCGGCGGCTGCCGTGGGGCCGGCTTGGCCGCTGCGTGCCACGGTGTTCCTGCTGGGCGCCACCAATGGCGCCTTTGCCGTGGCTGCCATCGGTTCGATGATGTTGCTGGCCGACCAGGGTACCCAATCGCGCGAGGGAGTGCGCATGGGCCTGTGGGGAGCGGCCCAGGCCATCGCCTTCGGGGTGGGCGGCTTCCTGGGAACCGCGGCGATCGACACAGCACGCGCATTGCTGGGCGCGCCGGCGGCCGCCTACGGCACGGTGTTTGCCGCGGAGGCAGCGCTGTTCATGGTTTCTGCAGTGCTGGCGGCACGCGTGGGCAAGGCGCGTGCAGCGGGTACGGATGCGCGCATCGGGCGCAGTGACGCCCTTGCCCCAAGCTAGGGTGGAGGTTGACCAAATGGCAGACCCGCAAACCTGGGATGTGGTGGTGATCGGCGGCGGACCTTCCGGCGCCACGGCAGCCAGCGATCTGGCGCGGCGCGGACGCAGCGTCGTGCTGCTCGACCGAGCCGGACGCATCAAGCCCTGTGGCGGCGCGGTGCCGCCGGTGCTGCTGCGCGAGTTTGCCGTGCCCGAATCACTCTTGGTGGCCAAGGTGCGCTCAGCCTGCATGGTGGCACCCTCGGGCCGTCGCGTGGACATGCCCATCGACACGGGCGGCTTCGTGGGAATGGTGGACCGGGAGGCGTTCGACGAATGGCTGCGCCAGCGGGCAGCGGGTAGCGGTGCCGAGCGCCGGACCGGCACCTTCCAGCGCATCACCCGTGACGATGACGGCACAGCGCGCGTGCACTTCCAGCCAAAGGCAGGCGGCGAGGTGGTGTCAATACGCGCGAGGACGGTAATTGGCGCCGATGGCGCCGCCTCGGCGGTGGCGCGGGACTACATCCCTTGCGGCAAGGATAGGGTGTACGTCTACGCGTACCACGAAATCGTGCGCTCGCCGCGCTCGGCCGGACAGGGCTTCGACCCGGCGCGCGCCGATGTCTACTACCAGGGCCAGCTCTCGCCAGACTTCTACGGCTGGATCTTCCCCCACGGCGACACCACCAGCGTGGGTACCGGCACCGCCGAGCGTGGCTTTTCCATCCGCAACGCCACCACCGAACTGCGCCAGGCGGCGGGACTGAGGGATTCGGAGACCCTGCGCCGCGAAGGCGCGCCGATCCCACTCAAACCCCTCAAGCGCTGGGACAACGGGCGCGACATCGTGCTTGCCGGCGATGCCGCCGGTGTGGTGGCGCCTGCCTCGGGCGAGGGCATCTACTACGCCATGGCAGGCGGGCGGCTGGCGGCGGAGGCCGTGGAACAGTTCCTCGCCACGGGCGAGGCTGCCGCTCTGGCCATCGCGCGCAAGCGCTTCATGCGCGCCCACGGCCGGGTGTTCTGGATCCTGGGCATCATGCAGCGCTTCTGGTACGTGAACGACCAGCGCCGCGAGCGCTTCGTGAGCATTTGCGCCGACCGCGATGTGCAGCGGCTCACCTGGGAGTCATACATGAACAAGAAGCTCACCCGCAAGAGCCCCATGGCGCACGTGCGAATCTTCTTCAAGGACCTCGCCCACCTGGTGGGCATCGTTTCGCCCTGACCGGACCGGCGAGGCCATGGCCGAACTGTTCGCTTCCGGCCGGGCCATCGACCTGATCCTCGCGGGCATCGTTCTGGAAGCGCTGGCGCTCTACGCACTGGGGCGTGCACGCCGAGCAGGTGGACTGCGGATCGCGGACTGGCTGCCCAGCCTCGCCTCGGGCGCGCTATTGATGCTTGCCTTGCGCTTCGCCATTGCCGGCGCGCCCTGGTCCCTGTTGTCGCTGCTGCTGCTGTGCTCGGGAGGCATGCATGCGGCCGACCTCTGGTTTCGCCACCGCACCCGCCTACGCCTGCAGGCCGCCGCGGGTTCCACCGGTAGCGCTTAGCACAGCGCACTGTCTGGCGGTGCACGAAGCCCGCTCGTAACATCCAGGTTTTCGGGCCAGTTTCGGGAATCACTCATGGCCGTCAGTCCACTGCCACCCCTATCGCCAACGCCCCCAGCCGTGCGTGGGGCGGGGTTCATCCCGGCATTCGTGCCGCCGACGGTTCCGGCGTCCCCCGAGGTGAACTTCACCCGCCTAGTGGAATCGGCGCGCGCCACTGGCGCACCGCTGCCCGCCCGGGGCCTGGAAGGCGCAGTTCCTCAACCCGACGGACTGTCACTGCTGGACCGAGCGCTGGTGCGCGATCTCGTGGCAGGCTTCGAGCGGGTCAGCGGCGCCCTTGGCGCCATGGGTGCCTCACCCGCGTTTCTGGGCAATCTCGGAGCCGAAGGCACCCTCGGCCGCGCCGGTCTGCCCGATGCGTTGCGCAACCTCGGCACCCGTGAGGCCGTGGCTCTTTACGCCAGCCTATCCTCTCTGGGTAGCGCGTTGCAGGCCATGGCATCAGACGGTGGTCCCAGCATGGGGTCGCTGCTGGACGTTTCGGTCTGAGGCGGTACCCGCCAGGGCTTGAGCCCTGTGCAGTCCGTCAAATCAGCAACCCGGCAAGACCCGCCACCAGCACCACCGCCAGCAGCACACTGCCGCGCAGGCCGCGCGGGGCGGTATTGTGAGAGAGAGCGGCGCTCTGGCGCTCGCGTTGTTCCAGCCAGACAAACCAAGCCAATTCCTTCATGGGACTCTCCAGCGGAAGCCCGTCGCGCAATGGACGGCTCCGGAGCTTGCAAGCGCGTGACGACCCGCATGCGCCACAGCAGGGCGCAGGGTGACAGGCTACGAAGATCGAGGGGCGCCGGCGGCGGCCCTGGACGCGGTGCGGGAGAGCGTCCCTAGAGGGGGGACAGGGAGTCGGGTACCAGACGGCTTGGGGAGTTTTCGCAGGTCATGCAATACCTCCTTGCGCTTGCAGAAGCGGGCACTAGTAATGGGCCCTGGTTGGACCGGACACAAGCGTGATGCCGTGCCCAGTAACGGAATAAGCGCCAGCGGTTGCCGCAAGCACCCAATCGAAACGCTCTGCGTATTCTGCCCGTAAGACGGGGCGGCGCCAAGTCCAGCCCGGAGCTTTGCTAGCCCAGGGCTTCAATCCCAGCGATCATCGCGCACCCGCACCATTCCGGCCTGCACTTCAACAGGAAACACAGCGGCGGGTTCGAAGGCCGGAGCGCTCAAGGCCTCGCCGGTGCGGATGGAGAACTGCGCGCCGTGGCGCGGGCAAATCACCCGCTCGCCCTGCACGCAACCGCCGGTGAGCGTGCCGCCATCGTGGCTACAGGCGTTTTCCAGCGCGAAGTAGCCATCGTCCAAAGCGAACACCACGATGGACGTGCCATCGGCGTCCACCTCCCGCTGAGTGCCAGGCGGGAACTGGTCCACCGGCGCCACATCGATCCAGCCCGACACGGCACCCCCTAGACAGGCACCACTTCCAGGTCGGGATCCACCTGGCGCACCAGGCCTTCGATGCCGGCCAGGGTGCCCGACAAGGAGCTTGGGCAACTGCCACAGGCGCCCTGGTAGTGCACATGCAGTTCATTGCCCTCCAGGCCGACGATGTATACATCGCCACCGTCGCCCTGCAGATACGGGCGCACGCGCTCATCGAGCAACTCGCTGATGGCCACCAGCTTGTCCCGTTGTTCGGGGGTGAGATTCGGGTTGTCCAGTAGCGCGCTGCTGGCGGCGCCGTACTGCGCGGAACCGTCCTCAGCGGTGGGCGCTTCGCGGATCGGCACGGCCACCTCTTTCATGAGCTTCGACCACTCCGCTTCGCCGTCCTGGGTGACGGTGATCCAGTTATCCACGTAAAACACGCTGGTCACATGGGCGATGGCGAAAATCGCCTTGGCCAGCGGATCCGATTCAGCCTCCTGCGGGGAATCGAAGGAGCGCGCCACGCCCCAGGACAACGGCTCCTTGAGCACGAACTTCATGGCGTTGGGATTCGGCGTGCGTTCGACTTCGGCGATCTTGGGCATGGGTGGCAAGGATGCTGGACGCGCATCCCTCTCTCAGTGGGTTGCCGGGTCGGCTGGGTCCTGGTCGCCCTCGGTCGAGGCGGTGCCTTGCTGGCGGAATGCGGCGTGCAGGGTGTGCCAGGGCAGCACCGCGCACTTCACCCGCGAGGGCAAGTCCTTGACCCCCGCGAACACGGCGAGCCGCCCCAGGTGATTTGGCTGCGTCGCAGGATCAAGCGCTCCGGTGACCATGCCACGGAACTCTTCGATCAGCGCCTGCGCTTCGGCCACGGGCCTGCCCTTGACGTTGGCGGTCATCATGGACGCCGAGGCCTTGCAAATGGCGCAGCTCTCGCCCTCGAAAGCGATTTCTGCCACCCGGTCGGCATCCACCCTGAGGGAAAGCCAGATGTGGTCGCCGCACAATGGATTGAGCCCTTCGGCGCGGTGCGTGGGCGCACCGAGCGCGCCGTAATTGCGCGGCTTGCGGTTGTGATCGAGGATCACTTCCTGATAGAGCTGCTTGCTGTCGGCCACGCCCGGCGCCTCAAGCGAACAGCTTCTGGATGCGCCGTAGGCTATCCACGAGCGCGTCCGCTTCCTCGAAGGTGTTGTAAAAGGCGAAGGAGGCACGCACGGTGCCGGGGATTCGAAAGCGCTGCATCACCGGCTGGGCGCAGTGGTGCCCGGTACGCACGGCAACGCCGTCTTCGTTGAGCAGCGTGCCCACATCGTGGGGATGCACCTCACCCAGGTAGAAGGACAGCACCGCCGCCTTGTGCCGCGCCGTGCCGTAGATGCGCACGCCGGGAAGCGCGGCCACCCGCTCGGTGGCGTAGGCGAGCAGCGCCTGCTCATGCGCGGCGATGGCCTCCAGGCCGATGCCGCGCACATACTCGGCTGCCTCGCCCAGCGCGATGGCCTGGGCGATGGGCGGCGTCCCGGCCTCGAACTTGAAGGGAATCACGTTGTAGGTGGTTTTCTCGAAAGTCACCGACAAAATCATGTCGCCACCGCCGCGGAAGGGCTTCATGCGCTCCAGCCACTCGGCCTTGCCGTAGAGCACTCCGATGCCAGTGGGTCCATAGAGCTTGTGGCCAGTGAAGGCGTAGAAGTCGCAGTCCAGCGCCTGTACGTCCACCGGCATGTGCTGCACCGCCTGCGCGCCGTCGATCATGATGGGCACGCCGTGGGCGTGGGAGATGCGCACCATCTCGTCCACGGGGTTGACGGTTCCCAGCGCATTGGAGACGTGCGTGACCGACACGAACTTGGTGCGCGGTGTGAACAGTTTTTCGTATTCGTCCATCAACACCGTGCCGGTGTCGTCGATGGGCACCACCCTGAGCTTCGCTCCCTTCTCCTCGCACAGCATCTGCCACGGAACGATGTTGGCGTGGTGCTCCAGGTGGGTGATGATGATCTCGTCGCCCTCGCCGATGAAGGCGCGGCCGAAGCCATGGGCCACGAGGTTGATGGCGTCCGTGACGTTGGACGTGAACACGATCTCGCGGTCGGACAACGCGTTCAGGAATCCCTGCACGCGATGGCGCGCCTCCTCGTAGGCGGCCGTGGCCCGCTCCGAGAGCGTGTGCACGCCGCGGTGGATGTTGGCATGCTCGTGGGTCTGGTAGCGCACCAGGCGGTCGATGACACGCTGGGGCATCTGGCTGCTGGCGCCGTTGTCCAGGTACGCCAGCGGCTTGCCGTGGGGGTGGACGTTGGCGAGGATGGGAAAGTCGGCGCGTAGCCGCTCCACGTCCAGGGACGCTGTGGGTTTGCCGGGCGAGAGTACGGGGGCGTTCATCGGACGATCTCCGTGTTGCCGGTGCGGGCAGTGAGCGTTTCACGCAGACGCGCCACCACCGAGGGCAGCGCGATGCGGTTCACGAGCCCGGCGGCGAAGGCGTAGGTGAGCATGGCGCGCGCGGCCGATTCGGACAGGCCCCGGCTGCGCAGGTAAAAAACTTCCTCCGCTTCGAGTTGCCCCACGGTGGCGCCGTGGGCGCACTTCACGTCGTCGGCGAAAATCTCGAGCTGCGGCTTGGCATCCACGCGCGCCTTGTCCGACAGCAGCAGGTTGCGGCTTTGCTGTGCGGAGTTGGTGCGCTGGGCGCCCTCGCGCACCAGGATGCGGCCATTGAACACGGCGTGGGCGCCGTCATCCACGATACAACGGTGCTCCTGGCGGCTGGAGCCGTCGGCTGCGGCGTGGTCGATGAAACTGTGGGTGTCGGCCAACTGCCGGCCGGCGAGCAGCGCCAGACCGTCCAGTTCGCACCGTGCACCCGGCCCCGCCTGGGTGAGGTGCAAATCCAGCCGCGAGATGCGCGCCCCAAAGGCCACGGCCAAAGCCCCGTATTGGGCATCGCGATCCAGCCGCACACCGGTAGTGCCGATGTGAAAGGCATTCTTGCTGTCGTGTTGAAGCCGCATGTGCCGCACCCGGGCCCCAGGGCCGGCTACCACCTCGGCCACGACGTTGACGCCGTAGGTGTCCTGGTGAACAGCCACGTAATCCTCCACCAGCACCAGCTCCGATGCGGCGTCGGCGATCACCAGCAGGCGCGGGCTGACCGCCACGTCGGCCCGGGTACTCACGTACAGCACATGCACCGGCGGCACGCGCACGCCGCGCGGGGCATGCAGGAAAAGTCCGTCGTGCAGATAAGCGGTGTTGATGGCGGCGAAGGCGCTGCCGCCATTCGCCACACAGCCGCCCAGGTGGGCACGCACCAGTTCCGCGTGAGACTCCAGCGCCTCGGCGAGCGGCAACACCAGCGCCCCGCCCGCCTCCGCGAGCCGCGACAGCCGCGGGACGAAGTGGCCGTCCACGAAGGTAAGGCGCAGCGGCGCCTCGGCCACGTCGAAGGGCGCCAGCGACGCAGCATCCAGGGCGCCCGCCGCGACGGGCGCGCGAAATGCCAACCGGTACAGCGGAGAGAGGTCGGTGAAGCGCCAGTCCTCGTCCCGCGGGGTGGGCAGCGTCAACGCGTGGGCGCGCTCCAGGGCATCGGCACGCAACCCGTTAACCCAGCAGCCGGCGCGATGCTCCGGAAAAAGTTCGTGGCCCGACAACAGGCTGTCGAGCCAGGTGGATGCCACGGTGCTCATCAGGCGGCCCTGGCCTCCTGGGCAACCCAGTCGTAGCCGCGTCGCTCCAGTTCGAGTGCCAGTTCACGCCCGCCGGTCTTCACCAGTCGGCCACCTTCCATTACGTGGACGTAATCGGGCACCACGTAATCGAGTAGCCGCTGATAGTGGGTGACCAGCACCACCGCGTTGTCGGCCGAGCGCAGGGCGTTGATACCGCCGGCCACCACCCGCAACGCGTCGATATCCAGCCCGGAATCGGTTTCGTCCAGGAAGGCCAGGCTGGGCTCGAGCAGCGCCATCTGCAAAATCTCGTTGCGCTTTTTCTCTCCGCCCGAAAAACCTTCGTTCACGGAACGATCGAGAAACGCTGGGTCCATCTCCAGCAGCTTCATCTTGTCGCGCACGAAATCGTCAAATTCCAGCGGATCGAGCTCTTCGCGGCCACGCGCGCCCTGCACGGTGTTGTAGACGAGCCGCAGGAACTGGCCATTGGCCACGCCCGGCACTTCCACCGGATACTGGAAAGAGAGAAAGAAGCCGGCGCGGGCGCGCTCCTCGGGTTCGAGATCGAGCAGATTGGCGCCGAGGAAGGTGGCGCCGCCGCCGGTCACTTCGTAGGCGGGATGGCCCGCCAGCACCTTGGAGAGCGTGCTCTTGCCCGAGCCGTTGGGCCCCATGATGGCGTGCACCTCTCCGGCACGCACCGTCAGATCAATGCCCTTGAGAATGGTCTTGCCCGCCACGGTAGCGGTGAGCCCGTCCACGTGCAGCAATTCACGGCCAGGAGACTGGCTCATCCGACGCTTCCTTCAAGCTTGAGGCCCAGGAGGCGCCCGGCCTCCACGGCGAATTCCATGGGCAGCTGCGTGAACACGTCTTTCACGAAGCCATTGATGATCATCGACACGGCCTCCTCATTGCCAATGCCGCGGCTGGCAAAATAGAACAGCTGGTCCTCACCGATCTTCGAGGTGGTGGCCTCGTGCTCCACGCGCGCCGTGCTGTTCTGCACGTCGATGTAGGGAAACGTGTTGGCGCCGCAGCGATCGCCGATGAGCATGGAGTCGCACTGGGAATAGTTGCGAGCGCCCGCGGCCTTGGGGCCGATTTTCACCAACCCCCGGTAGGAGTTGTTGGATTCGCCCGCGGAGATGCCCTTGGAGACGATGGTGCTGCGGGTGTTGCGCCCCACGTGGATCATCTTGGTGCCGGTGTCGGCCTGCTGGCGGTGGTTGGTCAGCGCCACGGAGTAGAACTCGCCCACCGAGTTCTCGCCCAGCAACACGCAGGACGGATACTTCCAGGTGATGGCCGACCCCGTCTCCACCTGGGTCCAGGAAATGCGCGAGTTGACGCCCTGGCACAGACCGCGCTTGGTGACGAAGTTATAGATGCCGCCCACGCCGTTGGCATCGCCCGCATACCAGTTTTGCACGGTCGAGTACTTGATGTAGGCATTGTCCAGAGCCACCAGCTCCACCACCGCGGCGTGCAACTGGTTGGTGTCGAAGCGCGGCGCGGTGCAGCCCTCTAGGTAACTGACCTCGGCGCCCTCCTCTGCCACGATCAGGGTGCGCTCGAACTGCCCCGACTCCTGGGTGTTGATGCGGAAGTAAGTGGACAGCTCCATCGGGCACTTCACGCCCCGGGGGATGTAGACGAAAGAGCCATCGGTGAACACCGCCGAGTTGAGGGCGGCGTAGAAGTTGTCGGCAGCGGGCACCACCGTTCCCAGGTAGCGGCGCACCAGTTCAGGATGCTCGCGCACAGCCTCGGAGAAGGAACAGAACACGATGCCCACATCGGCGAGCTTCTGCTTGTAGGTGGTGGTGACCGACACGGAATCGAAAATCACGTCCACCGCCACGCCAGCCAGCGCAGCCTGCTCGTGCAAGGGCACGCCGAGCTTCTCGAAGGTGCGCCTGAGCTCCGGGTCGACCTCGTCCATGGAGGCGAGCTTGTTCTTGGGCTTGGGCGCCGAGTAGTAAATGATGTCCTGGTAGTCGATGGGCGGGTACTTCACATTCGGCCAGGCGGGCTCGGACAGGGTGAGCCAGTGCCGGTAGGCGGCCAGCCGGAATTCGAGCAGCCAGTCGGGCTCGTCCTTCTTGAGGGAGATCTGGCGGATCACCTCCTCCGACAGGCCCTTGGGCACTGTGTCGGATTCGATGTCGGTGACAAAGCCATGCTGGTAGGGCTGGTCGATGAGGTTTTGTAGCACCGTGCTCACGGCCGCACCCCCGCCGCCGCCGGATCAATGGTGAAGCTCTCGCCGCAACCGCAGGTGGCGCTCGCCCGCGGGTTGTCCACCTTGAAGACCTGCTTGAAGCCCTCACGCACGAAGTCCAGCGTGGCGCCGTCCAGATAGGCAAAGGCCTCCGCCGGTACCAGGACCGTGGCCCCGAGCTCCTCGAAACAATGCTCCCCCTCGGCAGCCTGCGAGGCCGCCTCGAAAGTGTAGGTCAAGCCCGAGCAGCCCACCTGCTTCACACCCAGGCGCAAGCCCAGGCCACCCCGGCCCTTGACGATGGTTTCGCGAATGCGGCGAGCCGCACTCTCCGTGAGATGAATGGCCAACTCGGATTTCCTCCAGAAACGACGCCCTGTCAGGCGGTGAGCGCCGCGCCGCCGCTTGCTGCGATGGAGCGCACGGCACGCACTGGCAGCTCCACTGGAGCAACGCCGGCAGCAGCCGCCGCACGCAGCGTGCGCTGCCGTGCCACCAGTTCAGAGAGCTTGACGTTGCGCAGATAATCGAAAATGCGGGCGTTGAGCGCCGACCAGAGGTCGTGGGTGAGGCATTTGTGGTCGTCGTGACAGTTTTCCAGACCGCCACACTGAGTGGCGTCAATGGGCTCGTCCACCGCGAGGATGATGTCCGCCACGGACACCTCGTCGGTCTTGCGAGCGAGCGTGTAGCCACCGCCGGGACCGCGGGTGCTGTTCACCAGTTGCTGGCGCCGCAGCTTGCCGAACAGCTGTTCCAGGTAGGACAGCGAGATTTTCTGGCGCTGGCTGATCTCCGCGAGGGTGACGGGCCCAGACCCGTCGCGCAGAGCGAGATCGATCATTGCGGTGACAGCAAACCGGCCTTTGGTGGTGAGTCGCATGGTTGCCTCATGGAAAAAATCATTTCAGGGGTTCCTGGCAACCCATCTTATAAGTTGATGGTTTTTGTCAACAATCCGAATCCTAGTAAACCCAAGCGATCCGGTCAACAATCCTCGGAGTAGGTACCGCACCCGGGAGTTCCCGGCGATGCGGTTGGTTGCGCAGAGCCACGGACTGGCAAGCAGCGCCAGTCAGGCCGCCGGACGGGACCGGTGCAACTCCGCCTGCAAGGCTTCGATGCGACGTTGTTGCTCGGCCGCCTGCTCCATGAGGCCCTGGACCACCTTCACCAGCGGGTCGTTCATGTCATTGCTAACGCCGTAAGCGGCAAAGCCCTCAGGCGGGCTCTGCGGGCGTTCGGCGCCATCGTCCAGGATGCGCGCCGGGATACCCACGGCCGTGGCCCCAGCAGGCACGTCCTTCACCACCACGGCGTTGGAGCCCACCTTGGCGTTGTCACCCAGGGTAATGGGACCCAGCACCTTGGCGCCGGCGCCGATCACCACACCGCGGCCCAGGGTGGGATGGCGCTTGCCCTTGTTCCAGGTGGTGCCGCCAAGGGTTACACCGTGGTAGAGCGTGCAGTCGTCGCCGATTTCCGCCGTCTCGCCGATCACCACGCCCATTCCGTGATCGATGAAGAACCGCCGCCCAATGCGCGCGCCAGGGTGAATCTCGATGCCCGTAAACCAGCGCCCCAGATGGGCGAGCCAGCGCGCCAACCACTTGAGGTTCCACTGCCACAGGCGATGGGCCGCACGATGCACCAGCATGGCGTGAAAACCGGGGTAGCAGGTGACCACCTCCCAGGTGGAGCGCGCCGCCGGGTCACGGTCGAAAACCACGCGGATCTCTTCGCGGAGGCGGGCAAACATGGCGATGGTCAGGGCGGACGGCGGCAGCGCGGACTGCGGACGGTAGCGAGTCGATGGCTGGCCGTCAACCGGCCGGCGCCACGCTCAATCCCCCGTGGCGCGCCGCAGCACCTGCTTGAGGAATCCGCGTACCACATTCACCTCCTCCTCCTCGAGCGCAGCGCGGGCCACCAGCCTGCGCAACCGCTCGCGCAGCTTCTTCGGGTGGGCCGGGTCGAGGTAACCCAGCGCCACCAGCACCTCCTCCAGATGCGCATGCAGGCGCTCGATGGATTCATGGCTGGCGGGCAGGGGCAAGTCCGTGGCAGGCAACGGTGCGCCCGCGGCCATGCGCAACTCATAGGCGAACACCTGCACCGCGGCCGCCAGGTTCAGAGAGGAATAGTCGGGATTGGCAGGAACATGGGCCAGCAGGTTGCAGCTCATAACCTCCTCGGCCGAGAGACCGTCCTTCTCGGTGCCGAACACCAGCGCCACCTCCGCCCCGGCACGCGCCACCGCCACGGCCCGGGCAGCGGCTTCGCGGCAATCCACCATGCCATGGGTCATGGCGTACCCATGACTCACCGTGGCCACCGCCAGCGACGTGCCTTCCAGCGCCTGGGGCAGGCTGGCGCACACCGCAGCGGCGTTCAGCACATCGAGCGCATTGGAGGCGCGGGCGTCGGCCTGCGGATCGGGGAAACGGCGCGGATTCACCAGCACCAGGCGCGTCAGGCCCATGGTCTTGAGGGCCCGAGCGGTGGCGCCCACGTTGCCAGGGTGGCTGGGGTGCGAGAGGACCACACGGATGCGTTGCAGTGGATCGGGCATTGGCATTTGTGTCAGCGCGAACGCGAGCTGCACAGCGTCGGGGCGCAACCGACACCTTCGGCTAGAATTGCGCCCTGTTTCCTCACCGGGCGCCCACGCACCATGCATCCCATGCTCAACACTGCGGTCAAGGCCGCGCGCCGGGCAGGCAGCATCATCAATCGCGCCTCGGACAACCTGGATGCGCTCACGGTACGCCACAAGTCTCTCAATGACCTGGTGTCAGAGGTGGACCGCGCCGCGGAGGAAGCAATCATCGACGTGATCAGGGGAGCGTACCCGGAGCATGCGATGTTAGCGGAGGAGAGCGGCGAGAGCGGCGCGTCGGACCACTTGTGGATCATTGACCCGCTGGACGGCACCACCAATTTTCTGCACGGCTTTCCCGTGTACTGCGTGTCCATCGCCATGACCTACAAGGGCGTGCTCACCCACGGCGTCATTTTCGATCCGGTGCGCAACGACCTTTTCACCGCATCGCGCGGCGCCGGGGCGTTCCTGAACGACCGCCGCATGCGCGTCTCGAGACGCGAGAAGCTCATCGACGGCCTGATAGGCACGGGCTTCCCCTTCCGCGAGCAGGCCCATACCGATGCCTACGTCGCCATGATGAAGGAGTTCATGCACAAGACCGCGGGCATCCGCCGCCCCGGCGCGGCGGCGCTGGACCTGGCCAACGTGGCGGCGGGTCGCCTGGACGGCTTCTGGGAAATCGGCCTGCAGCCCTGGGACATGGCTGCCGGCGCGCTCATGATCCTCGAGGCCGGCGGGCTGGTGGGCGACCTGGAGGGCAACGACGGCTTCCTGCGCAAAGGCCAGATCTGCGCAGCCAATCCCAGGCTCTTTCCGCAGATGCTGGCGGTGATCGGCGCCCACCTGCCCGCCTCCTTGCGCGGCTGAGCCAACGCCTGCCCATCGTGGGAACAACCGCCGTGAGCGCCCAGCACACGCCGGTCATGCAGCAGTACCTGCGTTTCAAGGCCGAGCACGCCGACAAGCTGCTGTTTTTCCGCATGGGCGACTTCTACGAGCTGTTTTTCGAAGACGCCGAGCGCGCCGCGCGGCTGCTGGACATCACGCTCACCCGCCGCGGCCAATCAGCGGGCGCACCCATCCCCATGGCGGGTGTGCCTTTCCACGCCGCCGAGCAATACCTGGCGCGGCTGGTGAAGGCAGGCGAGTCGGTGGCCATCTGCGAGCAGATCGGCGACCCCGCCACGGCCAAGGGGCCGGTGGAGCGGCGCGTCACGCGCATCGTCACACCCGGCACACTCACCGACGCGGCGCTGCTGGACGAGCGCCGCGACAATGTGCTGCTGGCCATCGCCCACGGCCGCGGGCAACTGGGTCTCGCGGCACTATCCCTTGCCTCGGGCCAGCTGCGCGCGCTCGAGATCGACGCCACCGCCCTGGGCGCAGAGCTGATGCGCATCGCGCCCGCGGAGATCCTGCTGGCCGGCGACGACGCCCTTGGCCCCGTGGACGCCTGTGGCGTGCCGGTTCAGCGTCTGCCCGCCTGGCACTTCGACGCGCCGGCGGGACGGCGCGCGCTGTGCGCGCAGTTCGGCACCCGCGACCTGGCGGCCTTCGACGCCGAGCACCTGGAGGCCGCCCTGGGCGCTGCTGGCGCGCTGTTGCAGTACGCCCGCGCCACCCAGGGTGGCGACCTGGCCCACGTGCGCGCGCTCACGGTGGAGCGCGGCGAGGACCTGGTGATCCTCGACCCCGCCACGCGACGCAACCTCGAGCTCACCGAAACGCTGCGCGGCGAGCCCGCGCCCACGGTGCTGTCGGTGCTGGATACCTGCGCCACCACCATGGGCAGCCGGCTGCTGCGCCACTGGCTGCACCACCCGCTGCGCGATCGCGACGAGTTATGCGCCCGCCTCGGCGCGGTGGAAGCACTGCGCGGTGCTGGCGGCGCCCCCACCCGGGAAACCTTGCGCGGCGTGGTGGATGTGGAGCGGATCACCGCGCGCGTGGCCCTGGGCACTGCGCGGCCGCGGGACCTTTCGGGCCTGCGCGACACCCTCGCTGCCCTGCCGGCGCTGGCCCAGGCCCTTGCCGCCGCGCCTGCGCCGCGGCTCGCGGCTCTGGCCACGGGTCTTGTAGTCTCGCCCGAGGTGCGCACCCGGCTGGCCGCGGCGCTGAGGGACACGCCCTCGGCCAGCCTGCGCGATGGCGGCGTGATCGCCGACGGCTTCGACAGCGAACTGGACGAGCTGCGCGCCATCCAGACCGACAGCGGCGCCTTCCTGCTGGCCCTGGAGCAGCGCGAGCGCGCCCGCACCGGCATCGCCAACCTGAGGGTGGAATACAACCGCGTGCACGGCTTCTTCATCGAAGTGACCCACGCCAACGCCGGGCGCGTGCCCGAGGACTACCGCCGCCGCCAGACCCTGCGTAACGCAGAGCGCTACATCACCCCGGAACTCAAGGCCTTTGAGGACAAGGCGCTGTCGGCTCAGGACCGGGCGCTGGCGCGCGAAAAGCTGCTCTACGACGCGCTGCTCGCCTTCCTCGTGCCCCATGTGCCGGCGCTGCAGGCAGCCGCGGCGGCGCTAGCCGAGCTGGACGTGCTGGCCTCCTTCGGCGAGCGCGCCGATGCACTCGGCCTGGCGGTGCCCGAGCTCACGGATGAGGACCTGCTGGAGATCGACGCCGGCCGCCATCCGGTGGTGGAAGCGCAGGTGGACAGTTTCGTGCCCAACCATCTGCGGCTGGGCCCGGAGCGGCGGCTGCTGCTGGTGACCGGCCCCAACATGGGCGGCAAGTCCACCTACATGCGCCAGGTGGCGCTGATCGCCCTGCTCGCCCACGTGGGCTGCTTCGTGCCGGCGCGCGCCGCGCGCATCGGGCTGCTGGACCGCATCTACACCCGCATCGGCGCCGCCGACGACCTGGCCGGCGGGCGCTCCACCTTCATGGTGGAGATGACCGAGGCGGCCGCCATCCTGCACGGCGCCACGGAGCGCTCGCTGGTGCTCATGGACGAAATCGGGCGCGGCACGTCCACCTTCGACGGCCTGGCGCTCGCCTGGGCCATCGCCCGCCACCTGGTGGAGAAGAACCGCGCCTTCACTTTGTTCGCCACCCATTACTTCGAGCTCACCACCCTGGCGGCCGATTACCGCACCGTGGCCAACGTGCATCTGGACGCGGTGGAGCACAAGGACCGCATCGTGTTTCTTCATGCCGTTGAAGAGGGCCCCGCCTCGCGCAGCTACGGCCTGCAGGTGGCCCAGCTGGCCGGTGTGCCTGGCGCCGTAATCCGCGCCGCGCGGCGCAAGCTTGGCGAACTGGAGGGCGCGGCCAGCCCCCAGGGCGATCTGTTCAGCCCGCCGCCGCTGCCGCTGCCCCCGCCCGCGGCAGCCGAGCATCCGGCGCTCGACCGGTTGCGCGCCCTGCAACCCGACGCGCTGTCGCCGCGCGAGGCGCTCGACCTGCTCTACGAGCTGCAGCGGCTTGCCTCGGACCATTAGCGCGCTGCTGGGGCTGGCGTTGCTGCTGGCCCAGGGGGCCGGCAGCGCGGCGGAGTTCGCCTTCGCAGCCATGGGCGATGCGCCCTACAACCCCGAGGAGCGCGCCCGCATGGAAGCTTTGCTGGCCTCCCTGGCGCACCAGCCCGTGGCCTTCGCCGTACATGTGGGCGACATCAAGAGCGGCCACGGGCTGTGCGCCGATGCCGTGTTCGCCGACCGCCGTGCACTGCTTGACGCCTCGCCCGTGCCGTTGGTGCTGCTGCCGGGCGATAACGACTGGACCGACTGCGACCGCTTCCTGTCCGGCGGTTACGCGCCCGAGGAGCGGCTGGCGAAGCTGCGCGCGCTGTTCTTCACCGCGCCGCACAGCCTCGGCCGCCGTTCCCTGCCGCTGGAGCGCGATGCGGTGCGGGCCGATGGCTGTTGCCCCGAGAACGCACGCTGGTGGCACGAAGGGGTGCTATTTCTCGCCCTGCACGTGGTGGGCAGCCGGGACAACCGCGGCGATGGCAAACAGGCAAAGGCTGAATTCACGGCGCGGCGTGCGGCCGTGCTGGCGTGGCTCACGGAGAGCTTTGCTCAGGCGCGCGCCCGTCAGGCGCCAGCGGCGGTGGTGCTGATTCACGCCAACCCGTCGCTGCAGCGTGCCACGCCGTCGCCTGCCTATGAGAGCTTGCTGGAAGCGCTGCGCGCCGAGGTGCAAGCCTTCGTCCATCCTGTGCTGCTGGTGCACGGCGATACCCATCAGCACCGGGTGGACCGTCCCTGGCCGGATACGAACTTGCTGCGCCTGGAGGTGCCCGGGTCACCCGACGTGGCCTGGGTCAAGGTGCTGGTACGCCCGGGGGCCGCCACGCCCTTCGTGGTGCAAGCGCCGCAACGTCCGTGACCGCAGCGCGGGCGCCGCGCTGGCGCCTCAGGCCAATCGCTTGGCCACTTCCTCCAGCATCACCTCGGTGGCGCCGCCGCCAATGGCCTGGACGCGGGCATCGCGTGCCATGCGCTCTATGGGGCTCTCGCGCATGTAGCCCATGCCACCGTGCAATTGCAGGCAGTCGTAGAGCACCTCGTTCACCAGCGTGCCGGCGAGGGCCTTGATCATGGACACTTCACGGGCACATTCCTGCCCCTGGGCATCGCGCCAGGCGGTCTGGTAGATGAGCGCCTGCACCGCAGCCACCTGCGCGGCGCGCTGGGCCAGCTTGTGGCGAATGGCCTGCTTGTCCCAAAGCGCACCACCGAAGGCCTTGCGGTTTCGCACCCAGTCCAGCGTGATCTCGATGGCCTTGGCCGCTTCGCCCATGGCCTGGGCGCCAAGCACGATGCGCTCGTTCTGCAGGTTCTTCACCAAGGCATGAAAGCCGCGGTTCTCCTCGCCCAGCAGGTTCTCGGCGGGGATGCGGCAATCCTGGAACGACAACTCTGCCGTGTCGCTGCTGAGCCAGCCCTGCTTCTTGAGGGGCCGCGCCACGCTGAAACCGGGAGCGCCCTTCTCCACCACGAACATGGACACCTGGTGGTTGCGTCCTGGCTCGCCGGTCTTGGCGGCCACGAAGTAGATGTCGCCGTGGACGCCGTTGGTGATGTAGAGCTTGGCGCCGTTGAGCACCCAGTGGCCGCCCTCGCGCCGCGCGGTGGTGCGCATGGAGGCCAGGTCGGAGCCTGCGTCGGGTTCGGTCATGGCCACAGCGGCAATCTTGCGGCCGGCGGCGATGTCGGGCATCCATCGATCCTGCTGCGCGGGCGTGCCGGCGTGCACCAGATGCGGCGCCGCCATGTCGGTGTGCACAAGCACGGTGATGGCGAAACCGCCATAGGTGCTGCGGGCCAGTTCCTCCGCCAGCACGACGCTGGCAAGCGTGTCCAGCCCGCTGCCGCCGTGGCGCGGATCGAAGCGTATGCCCAGCAGGCCGAGTTCACCCATTTCACGCAATACGTCGCGCGGCACGAAACCGGACTCCTCCCACGCATCGCCATGGGGAAGCACGCGCTCGGCCACGAAGCGGCGGATGGTGTCGCGCAGCATTTCGTGATCGTGGTTGAACCAGGGAAGCGTTCCGGTCGCGGGGTTGAAAGGGGCGTTCATGGTGGAATCTCCAGCGCGTGGGGCAATGAGCGACGGTCAGGCCTGAAGCTTCTCCCGGCAGCGGCCACGGTGCAAGGTGCGAGGCTGGCCCAGCCCTCAGCGCCTTCCCGCACCGCTCACCGCCGAGCCGGCGCGGGCCTGGGCTATGGCCTGGCCCAGTTGCCACACGGCCAGGGCGTAGTTCTGCGAGCGGTTGTAGCGGGTGAGTACCCAGAAGTTCTCCAACCCCAGCCAGTACTCGGGACCGCCATCGCCCTCGTAGAGCAGCAACGCTGCGTGCTCACCGTGGCGCAGCGCGCGCTCAGGCGCCACGCCGGCCTCACCGAGCTGTGCGTGGCCATAAACCGGCTGGATACCCTGGCGCACCATGGCCTCGACCCGGGCCGGGGCCTCCACCGCAGCGCGTAATGCCACCTGGCCCGTGAATCGCCAGCCGAAACGGCTCAGGTAGTGAGCCACGCTGCCGATCACATCGCCGCGGCTGTTCCACAAATCGATGCGGCCATCGCCATCGAAATCGAGCGCGTAGCCCCGAACGCTGGAAGGAAGAAACTGCGGCATACCCATGGCACCTGCATAGGAACCCCTGACCCCCAGCGGGTCCAGGCGCTGCTCGCCGCACAACAAGGCGAAGGCTTCCAGTTCACCCTGAAAAAAATCGGCGCGTTGCGGCACGGCGAAGGCCAGCGTGCTCACTGCATCCAGTACGCGGAAGCCGCCCGTGTTGCGCCCGTACAGCGTTTCCACTCCCAGGATGCTGACCACGATCTCCTCTGGAACGCCGTAGCGCTCGCGAGCCTGCCCCAGCAAGGACTGGTTTTCGTTCCAGAAACGCACTCCACCTTCAATGCGCTCACGGGTAAAGAAACCCGTGCGGAACTCCCGCCAGGGCCGCGCGGTAGCCGGCGCGTTCACCGCCGCGACCACTGCAGGCTGGAAGGTGGCGCGCAGCAGCAGGTCGCGCAGCGTCTGCTCGGAGAGCGCGCCCTTGGCCACGGTACGCGCCACCCACCGCTCCATGTCCTCCCGCAGCAGGGCGGGGGCCTCCACTGCGCGAAGCGGACGGGTAACTGCCCAACCCAGGCTACCCAGCAGCAGACTGCGCCGCTTCACGGCAGCACGCGGTCGATCACCACCACCACACCCGAGGCACCGGGTGCCATAGGCGCACTGCTGCCCTCAAGATCGCCGCTTTGCGAGGCTGCATTGCCGGACTTCGAGATTCGCGCACCCACCACCACTTTCGGAAAGGCCGACAGGTTCATGCCCGGCGCCATGGCCATGGAATCGTCGAGCGTGAAGGCGGCAGGGAGATCGCGCACGCGCTTTCTCGCGATGGCCAGCGGCATGCGCGGCCCCTCTGCAGCGCGGGCGAAGATGAACACCGTGTCATCGGGCGCGGCGCGGCCTGCAAGGGCTGCCGACAGCTCCACCCTTCCAGCCATGCTCGCACCGGCGGCGACGGAGTTGCCGGGGGCAGGCTTGGAGAGTTCGGCACGCGCCTCGGCGATGCCCGCCTCCACCGCCTTGGAAAAATCCGTGTCGCCCGGAACCAGGCGTCGTAACCGCTCGAGCAACGCGATGGCCTGCTTCCAGTCGTTGTTCTGAAGGGCCGCCGAACCGGCGATGGCGAGCGCCTTCTGGTTGCTTGGCTGTCGCTTGAGCACCTGAGAGACTGCCAGCAGCGGCTTGCCCTCGAGGCGCCCATCCTGGGCGAGGGCAGCCGCCTCGGCGTACTCCAGCAACACTTCGTCGTCCTCGGGTGCGAGACTCACGGCGCGCTCGTATGCGCGCACCGAATCCGGGAACCGCCCCACGCTCTGCCAGGCGCGGCCCAGCATCACCCAGCCCCTGGAATCGTCCGGCTTTTCCTGCATGCGCAAGGCGAGTTTGTTGGCAAGCTCGATCATCTTGCGGCGGTTATCCGCCTCCTCGACTGTCATGCCCATGCGCTTGACGGGGTCGAGCGCGGCGGGGTTGCCCAGCCACGCGTAGAGCGCCGCGGCCGCGGCCGGCAGCGCCAGGGCCAGCGCCAGGGCCAACAGCCTGCCACCCGGCCGCGGCTGGCCCGTGCGAGCAGGTGCGCCTTCGGCTTCCTCCAGGACTCGCCGCTCCAGCTCGGCGCGAGCCGCGGCGTGCTGGTCAGGTCCGAGGATGCCGCGCGCTAGGTCCGCGTCCAGTTCCCGCAACTGGTCGCGGAGCACCGCAAGATTGGAGCCCTGCGCCGTCAGGCCAGGCACGCGCGGGCCCCGCAACAGTGGCGGCAACAGCAGAGCCAGCGCCGCGAGAGAGAGCAAGGCGGCCGCAGCGACGAAGACGATCATGGGAGTCCGAAGAGGCCCCGCCCAAAGTGGCGCGGCACATGCTGCTGATGCGCCAGATTATACAAACCGGTGCGCGCCGGCCCCGGATGATGGTTGCCAAGGCCCTGGCGGCATCAGGGCATGGCAGGCACCGCCTCTGCCGCCCGTGCCTGGCGCGCTAGAACAGGGTCTCGACGTACACCGAGTTGTAATTCGAGCCGCCGTTCACGGCGCCGAACAGGTCGGAGAAGCCAAAGACGCCCGAACGGTGAATCACCGCGAACCCGAGGAAGGTGTTTTCCAGGCGCTTCACCCTCAGCAGGTCGCCCACGCTCATGTCGATGCTCACATCGAGGTAATTGAGCAGCTTGGAAGTATTGGGATTCTTCTGCTCGATGCTCTGGCGCTCGAGAGAAGGAATCTGCTCGACGTAGGAGAGTCCTTCGCCCAAACCAAAGCGGGTCTTCACGTACTTCGACCAGGGGAAGTGGTAGAACGCCTTGATGTAGAGCGCGCCGCCGTTGAAGTCGGGCTGAAGGCCCTGTTCGAGGTAGCGCTTGTAGGCACCCTTGACCCAGATGTCCACCGGCCACCCCATGAAGCGCTCGTCGAGCAGCTTGCCAAGTTCGAAGCTCGAAACCCCGGTGCGCTCGGGGCTCAGGGTGAGATCGCCACCGGGGATGATGCCCAGCAGGCTGGCCTCGGCGTTCCAGCCGCGCGCCACGCGCAGCGACCAGCGTCCGTCGCCCGCCAGCGGCCCCACGTTGTCGGTCTCGGCGGGGCCGCTGCCGTTGCCGAAGCGGTACATGTAGCCCGCGAAGGCGGTGAACACGAACTGCCGGTGGACGATGGGGCTCTGGCCGATCTCGTCGTCGAAGCGGTTGCCGCCGATGGCCCCATACAGGTAGCCGTTGGGCGTGAGCTGCCATGTGGCGTGCACGCCCATGCGCAGGTTAGTGGACGCACCGGCCGTGTACGCGGGACGGTCGGAACGCGCCTCGCCGGGCCGCACGCCGTAGTAGTAGTTCGCCAGATCCTTGGAGAAGCGGTTCAGCGACAGCGAGGGGCGCCAGCGCAGCCGGCCGCTGCCGAAGGTGCGCGCCCATCCCAGCGACAGTTCCTCGCCCTTGTGGGTGTTCGACACATCGGTGAGCGCCTCTACGGAAAAATCGCCGATGCGCGTGGGAAATATCGCGTTCAGGCCCGCGTCGAAGGACTGCTCGCGCAGCATGCCCGCCAGGTAGGTGCCGCTCTCGCCGGTGTAGCGAGCGAGCCGGAAGTGGCCGATGGCCTCGAGCTTGAAGCGCTCGCGGTCCACCAGCACAAAGCCGCCACGGGTGCCGCGCAGGTAGGCACGATTACCCTCGTAGGAGAGAATGGGCAGAAGGTCTACGATGGCCGACTGGCCGCGGTAGGGGGTCTCCTCCATGCGCAGGCCCACGCCCAGACCCCACCGGCCGTCCTTCTCGGGCAACAGACCGCGCTGAATGACAGTGGCGTCAGAGTCGGCCAGCAATGCACCAGGCGCGGCGAGGCCGGCGGTCAGCAGCACAGCGGCGGTAAGGCGGCGGAAGCGGAGGGAAAGCATGGAACGCAGGGCGAGGAGCATGGGCGGCGCGCAGTGTCGCACGGAACCAGCGTTGTCTGTTCGTGCCTGGCGTTGCGGGCGTTACCGCGAACGGGTGCGCACGGGCCGCGGCGTTGCGCCCGCGGACGCCAGGCCCGGCAGCGGCAGCGCGGTTTGATATTTCACCTGTTTGAGGGCGAAGCTCGACTGGATGTTGCCCACGCCTGGCACGCGCGAGAGGAAGTTGACGATGAAGTCCTGCAGGGCGCGGATGTCCGGCACCACCACCCGCAGGAAGTAGTCGGAGTCGCCGGTCATCAGGTAGCACTCCATGACCTCGGGCCGCTCCAGCATGGCGCTCTCGAATTGCTCCAGCGCCGACTCCGTTTGGCGCTCCAGCCGAACGCGAATGAACACGCTCACCTGCAGGCCCAGGCGGGCCGGGTCGAGCAGCGTCACGTAGCGGGCGATCAGGCCGGCTTCTTCCAGAGCGCGTACCCTGGCGAGGCAAGGTGAGGGAGACAGATGCACGGCGCGGGCCAGTTCCACGTTGGTGATGCGGGCATCGCGCTGCAAGCGCTCAAGGATGCGCCAATCAATCTGGTCGGGCGTCAGCCGATTGTGCTGCTGGGAAGTCATGGGACGAAATCTCCTGCGGAATACAGTGCCTCCTCGCAGGATAATTGAAACCCCGTGCTCCGCCCGGCGCACTAACATGTCGGTCTTTTTCCACGGTTCGCATCGTCCCGCCGAACCGGCCGTCTCCCTGGAGCATCCCATGAGCAACCTCTCCGATCTGTCCGAGTTCGACGCCGCTGGCCTGTGGCGCGTCATTCCCAAGGATGCCGATCCCGTGGAGACGCGCGAGTGGCTCGATGCGCTCGAGATGCTGGTGGAGTCGGAGGGTCGCGGCCGCGCCACCTTTGTGCTACGCAAGCTCCTCGACCACGCCCGGACCCTGCGGGTGCCCATGCCGCCGGTGCTCAACACGCCCTACGCCAACACCATCGGCCTGGCGGAGCAGCCGCAATTCCCCGGCAACCTGGATCTGGAGCAGCGCCTCATCGCCCTGGTGCGCTGGAACGCGCTGGCCATGGTGGTGCGCGCCAACCGCGCCCACGCCGAACTGGGCGGCCACATCGCCAGCTACGCCTCGGCGGCCGAGCTCTTCGAGGTGGGCTTCAATCATTTTTTCCGCGCTGGTCCCGAGGGCGACCTGGTGTACTTCCAGCCCCACTCGGCCCCGGGTGTGTACGCCCGGGCTTTCCTCGAAGGGCGGCTGTCGGCCGATCAGCTGGATCACTACCGGCGGGAGACCGCCGGCCGCGGGCTGTCGAGCTATTGCCATCCCTATCTCATGCCGGAGTTCTGGCAGTTCCCCACGGGCTCCATGGGCCTTGGGCCGCTCACGGCCATCTACCAGGCGCGCTTCATGCGCTACCTGCGCGACCGGGGCCTGCTGGACAGCGCCGGGCGCAAGGTGTGGTCCTTCGTGGGCGACGGCGAAATGGACGAGCCCGAGTCATTGGCCGGCCTGTCGCTGGCAGCGCGCGAAGGGCTGGATAACCTCATCATGGTGGTGAACTGCAACCTGCAGCGCCTCGACGGGCCGGTGCGGGGCAACGGCTCCGTGGTGCAGGAACTGGAGGGGCTGTTCGCAGGCGCCGGATGGCACGTGATCAAGCTCATGTGGGGCAGCGACTGGGACGCGCTGTTCGCCCGCGACCACGACCAGGTGATCCTCAAGCGCCTGCACGAGATGGTGGATGGCGAACTGCAGAGCTACGCGGCGCATGACGGCCGCTTCAACCGCGAGCACGTGTTCAACAAGTACCCCGAGCTGCAGGCGCTGGTGGCGCACCTGTCCGACGAGGACATCGACCGCCTCAAGCGCGGCGGCCACGATCCGGTGAAGATCTATGCCGCCTACCATGCCGCCGCTTCCCACAGGGGCCAGCCGGTGGTGATCCTGGCGCAGACCAAGAAGGGCTTCGGCATGGGACAGGCGGGGCAGGGCCGCATGACCACCCACCAGCAGAAGAAGCTCGACGACGAATCGCTGCGCGCCTTTCGCGACCGCTTCAGCCTGCCGCTGTCGGACGAGCAGGTGACCTCGGTGGCCTTCCATCGCCCCGCCGAAGACAGCCCGGAGATGAAGTACCTGCACGCGCGCCGCCAGGCGCTGAGCGGCTACCTGCCCCAGCGCGCGGGCCGCGGCCAGCAGTTGCCGGTGCCGCCCCGCGAGTCCATCGCCAAGTACCTGGAAGGCACGGGCGGGCGCGAGCAGTCCACCACCATGGTTTTCGTGCAATTGCTCTCCCAGTGGCTCAAGGACCCGAAGATCGGCCGCCACCTGGTGCCCATCGTGGCGGACGAGGCGCGCACCTTCGGCATGCAGGCGCTGTTCCGCCAGGTGGCCATCTACTCCTCCGTGGGCCAGCTCTACGAGCCAGAGGACAAGGACGAACTGCTCTACTACAAGGAGGCCAAGGACGGGCAGATCCTGGAGGAAGGCATTAGCGAGGCGGGCGCCATCTCTTCGTGGATTGCAGCGGCCACCAGCTACAGCGTGCATGGCGTGCCCATGCTGCCCTTCTACATCTTCTATTCCTGCTTTGGATTCCAGCGCATCGGCGACCTGGTGTGGGCCGCTGGCGACTCGCGGGCACGGGGCTTCCTGCTGGGCGCCACGGCCGGCCGCACCACGCTCTCGGGAGAGGGCTTGCAGCACGAGGATGGCTCGAGCCACCTGCTGTTCTCCACCGTGCCCAACTGCGTGGCCTACGACCCGGCCTTCGGCTACGAGGTGGCGCTGATCGTGCGCGATGGCGCGCGGCGCATGCTGGAAGAGCAGCAGGACGTGTTCTATTACGTCACGGTCATGAACGAAAACTATGCCCACCCGGCCATGCCCTCGGGCGCGGAGGAGGGCATCCTGCGGGGCATGTACCGGCTGCGGCCCTCTGCCCTGGCCATGGATGCGCCGCGTGCCCAGTTGCTCGGCTCGGGGACCATCCTGCGCGAGGTGTTGGCGGCGGCCGAGTTGCTGGAGAGCCACTGGGGCGTGGCGGCCGACACCTGGAGCGTCACCAGCTTTACCGAATTGCGCCGCGAAGGGCTATCGGTGGAGCGCGCCAACCGCCTGCGCACCGGCGGCAGTGCGGCCACCACCTGGGTGCAGCAGTGCCTCGAACCCACCTCGGGGCCCGTGATCGCCGCCACCGACTACATGCGTGCCCTGCCCGATTCCATCCGCGCCTGGGTGCCGCGCCGCTACGTGACCCTGGGCACCGACGGTTTTGGCCGCAGCGATACCCGTGCGGCGCTGCGCGATTTCTTCGAAGTGGACCGCCACCACGTGGCCGTGGCCGCGCTGCGCGCCCTGGCCGACGAGGGACACTTGGCGCCCGAACGGGTAAGCGAGGCCATCGCCCGCTATGGCATCAGCACGGGGCGGCCGGACCCCTGGGCGGCGTGAGGGTTAACGCCGCTGCAGCCCATCAAGGGCCGTGCCGGATCAACGCTCGGCCTCCTGGGTGGACGGTCGCGACTCGCTGCCGCCGCGCATGAGCGCGAGACGCGCCATCAGCGCCAACACCCCGCAGGCAGCGATGGTGGCTGCCATGGGCAGGGACGTGCCGTCGTGCAGCCAACCCACCGCGCAGCCGGCCAGAGCGGCGGTGCCTAACTGCACCGTGCCCAACAGCGCAGAGGCGCTGCCGGCGGTGCTGGGAAAGGGCGCCATGGCCAGCGCGGCAGCATTGGCATAGCTGAAGCCGAGGCTGGCCACGTAGGCAAACAACGGCACAAACAGCAGCGGCAAGTGGGCGGGCACGCTCCACGCGGCGGCCAGCAGCGCCAGCCCACAGGCCGCGGTGATGCCGTTGGCCACGCGCAGGATGTGCGCCGCCGGGTGGCGGCGCAGCAGCCAGCGGTTGAGCTGTGAACCGCCAATGATGCCCAGGGCGTTGGCGCCGAACAGCCAGCCGTAGTGCTACGCCGGGACGCCGTGCACTTGAATGAATACGAAAGGCGAGCCCGAGATGTAGGCGAACATGCCTGCTTGGGACAGGGCACCCGTGAGCGCGGGGCCCAGGAAGCGCCGGTCGCGCGCCAGCGCGCCAAACAGCCGCAGGCTGCCGGCAAGGCTCAGGCGAACCGTGTGGGCAGGCCGGGTCTCGGCCAGCCCCAGGGATACGCCCGCCAGGCACAGCAGGCCAAAGAGCGCCAGCGCCACGAAGATCCAGCGCCAGCCGGCCCACACCAGGATGGCGCCACCGGCCAGCGGCGCCAGTATCGGCGCCACGCCCATCACCAGCATCAGCAGCGAGAGCATGCGCGCAGCGGCCTGGGGCTCGTATAGGTCGCGCACCACCGCCCGCGCAATCACCACCCCCGCGCAGCCTCCCATGGCCTGCAGGAAGCGCAACGCTGTCAGCGCCTCGATGGTGGGCGCCAGCGCGCAGCCCAGGCTGGCCACCACGTACAGGGCGATGCCGGCGAGCAGCGGCGGACGGCGGCCGTGACGATCGGCCAGGGGGCCGTAGAGCGCCTGCCCCACGGCCAGGCCGAGGAAGAAGGCCGACAGGGTGAACTGCGCCGCCGCCGTGCTGGCGCCGAAGTGGTGCTGCAGCGCCGGCAGGCTCGGCAGGTACATGTCGATGGACATGGGCGCGAAGGCCGACAGCGCGCCAAGGATGAGCGTGAGGCGAAGGCGGCGACCTGTCACGCGCGTGCGCCCGGGGCCGCAGCGCGGCCAGGTTCAGCCCTCAAGCAGCTGGCGCGCCCGCTGGGCATCCTCGCCGCTGAGGATTTCGGCGGTCTGGGCGTCTGCCCGCCGGCGGCGGGCGAGGTGGACAAACAGCGCCGCCACCGCCACCAGCAGCAGCACGAAGGGCCCCACCCACAACAGCACCGTGGTGGATTTGACGGGCGGCCGGTAGAGCACGAAATCGCCGTATCGGGCTGTCATGAAGGCCTTCACCTCGGCCTCGGATTTGCCGGCGGCGAGCAACTCGCGCACCTGGTTGCGCAGGTCGATGGCCAGGTCGGCATGGGAATCGGCCAGCGACTGGTTCTGGCACACGAGGCAGCGCAGCTCCGCCGACAGCGCCATGACCCGCTTCTCCAGGGCAGGATCGGCAGCCGCGGGCTGCGCCGTGTCTGCCGCCCAGGCCCAGGGGGCCGCGGCAAGCCACAAGGCCATGAGAAGGCGCGCCATCATCCGCGCAGCTTCTTCACCAGGGGCAGGATGCTGTCCTGCAACACCTTGGGGGTAACCGGGCCGATCTGCTTGAAGCGGATGGTGCCGTCCCTGTCGATAAGATAGGTCTCGGGCACGCCGTATACGCCGTAATCGATGCCCACCCGGCCGTCGGCATCCATGGCCGACACCGCATAGGGATTACCAAGGCGCTCAAGCCATGCCAGCGCATCCTCGCGACGGTCCTTGTAGTTCAACCCGACGATGGGCACCACCTTGGCTTTGCCCAACTCCACCAGCAAGGGGTGCTCCTCGCGGCAGGACACGCACCAAGACGCCCAGACATTGAGCAGCCACACCTGGCCTTTCATGTCGGCCGCGGCGATGCGGGCGCCGGGCTGGTGGAGTTGCTCCAGGCTGAAGGCCGGCGCGGGCTTGTCCACCAGCGGCGAGGGCACTTCCCGCGGGTCGAGCCGAAGGCCCAGCGCGAGGAAACCCACCAGCACCAGGAACAGCGCCAGGGGCAGCAACAGGCGGGCCCGCATGTTCACGCCGCGGCTGCCGCCGCGGCCGCTCGAAGCGCTGCCGCCTCGCGGCGAGCGGCGCGGTAGCGGCGGTCGGTGAGGGCCAGCAGCCCGCCCAGGGCCATCATGAAACAGCCGCCCCAGATCCAGTCGATGAAGGGCTTGTGGTAGACGCGCACCACCCAGGCGCCATCACCCACCGGCTCACCCAGGGAAACGTACAGGTCCCGTGTGAGACCCGAGTCCATGTCGGCCTCGGTCATGGGCATGCCGGTGACGTGATACAGCCGCTTCTCGGGACGCAGCGCGAACTTCTCACGCCCGTTCTCGAGCACCGTGAGCGTACCCACCGTGGACTCGAAGTTGGGGCCATCGCGGCGCGAGAAGCCTTCAAGGCGGAACCCGTAGCCGCCTACTTCCACCACGTCGCCGGGCTTCATCTTCACGTCTTTTTCCGTCTCGTAGCCACGCACCAGCGTGACGCCGATCACGAATACCGCCACCCCGCAGTGCGCCAGCAGCATGCCCCAGTAGCCGCGTGGCTGAGCCGCCAGCGCACGGCCTGTGCCGAGACCGGCGGCAGCCTTGAGCTGGGCCACCCGTTCGCGCACGTTCACCACCGTGGTGGCCAGGATCCAGAAGGCCAGCACCAGCCCGAGGAACACCAGCAGCGAGAAGCGGCCCATGAAAAACGGCACCGCCAGCGCGCCCGCCATTGCCGCCGCAGCGGCCCAGCGAAGCCGCGCCGCCAGATCGGGCAGATCGGCCTTTTTCCAGCGCGCCACGGGGCCCACGCCCATGAGAAACAACGCCGGCGCCATGAGCGGCACGAACACCAGTTCGAAGTACGGCGGACCGACGGAGATCTTGCCCAGGTCGAGGGCATCGAGGAACAGCGGGTAGAGGGTGCCCAGCATCACCGAGCCAGCCGCGGTGAGCAGCAGTACGTTGTTGGTGAGCAGTGCTGATTCGCGCGACACCAGCTCGAACCGACCGCCCAGCCCCACGCGGGGCGCGCGCCACGCGAACAGCGCTAGCGACCCGCCCACCACCACTGCCAGAAAACCGAGGATGAAGATGCCACGCTTCGGGTCGGTGGCAAAGGCATGCACCGAGGTGAGCACACCGGAGCGCACCAGGAAGGTTCCCAGCAGGCTCATGCTGAAGGCCAGGATGGCCAGCAACACGGTCCAGATCTTGAAGCCGCCGCGTTTCTCCGTGACAGCGAGGGAGTGCATCAGCGCCGTGCCCACCAGCCATGGCATGAAGGAAGCGTTTTCCACCGGGTCCCAGAACCACCAGCCACCCCAGCCCAGCTCGTAATAGGCCCAGGCGCTGCCCAGGCAGATGCCGATGGTGAGAAACATCCATGCCGCCGTGGTCCAGGGGCGCGACCAGCGCGCCCAGGTGGCGTCGAGCTGGCCGCCCATCAACGCGGCCACGGCGAAGGCGAAGCACACCGAGAACCCCACGTAGCCCATGTAGAGCATGGGGGGGTGGATCACCATGCCCGGGTCCTGTAGCAGCGGGTTGAGGTCGCGCCCGTCGTCGGCCATGGGTAACAGACGCTCGAAGGGGTTGGAGGTGACCAGCATGAAGGCGAGAAAACCCACGCTGATGAGCGCCATCACGGCCAGGATGCGCGCCGCCATGGCCTCGGGCAGGTGGCGGCTGCCCAGCGACACTGCGGTCATCCAGCCGGTCAGCATCAGCACCCAAAGCAGCATGGAGCCTTCGTGGCTACCCCAGGTGGCGGCAAAGCGGTACTGCGCCGGCAGGGTGGAGTTGGAATTGGCGGCCACGTTGAGCACCGAGAAGTCGTTGTTCACGAACGACCAGGCAAGGCAGCCAAAGGCCAGCGCCACGCACAGGAACTGCGCCTGCGCCGCCGGGCGCGCCAGCGCCATGAGCCGCGGCTCGCCGCGCGCCGCGCCCACCAGCGGCACCACACCCTGCACCAGCGCGATGAACAGCGCCACGATCAGGGCGAAGTGCCCCAGTTCAGGAATCATTTCGGCGCCTCCCCGCCCGCGGGACGGTCCATGACCAGCGTCTTTTGGGACTCGGACTCCGCCTTGCGGGCTCGCTCCAGTGCGGTGGCGGCCTCGGGCGGCATGTAGTTTTCGTCGTGCTTGGCCAGGACCTGGGAGGCGTGGAATACGCCGTCGGCCTCGAGCCGGCCCTGGGCCACCACGCCCTTGCCCTCCTTGAAGAGGTCAGGAAGGATACCCTTGTAGGCCACCGGAATCGTGCGCGCGGTATCGGTGACGGCGAAGCGCACGGTCACGCCGTCTTCCGCACGCTTCACGCTGCCCTGCTCCACCAGTCCGCCGATGCGGAAGGTACGGCTCAGCGGCGCTTCGCCCGCCACCACCTGGGTGGGGCTGAAGAACAACTGGATGTTGCTTTCGAAGGCCACCAGGATCAGGCCCACGGCCAGTGCCACGGCAGCGGCCGCCGCCCCCGCCAGCACCAGGCGCTTGTGCCGCGGCTTCATGGCTCGGCCCCGGGCGCACCAGGCTCGCGGCGCGCGCCGCGATGACGCCGCACCAGCAATACTGCCTCCAGGCCCAGCAGCAACGCGGTGACGCCGTAGGAGCCCCACACGTAGGCTCCGCGGCCGCCCATGCTCAGAAAACTCTCCACACTGCCCCATTCCATGGTTATGGGCTCCCCTTCACGGCGGCTGGTTCCAGCAGGTCTTTGACCCAGCCGGCGTGGCGCTCGCGCTCGAGGATGATGCTTTGCACCCGCATGAGCGCCGCGGCGATGGCATACATCCAGAAGGCCAGCGCCATGAGCAGCATGCCGGTAAGCATGTCGCTTGCCATGCTGGGGGCGCGCGTCAGGCTCACCGAAGCCCCCTGGTGGAGGGTATTCCACCACTTCACCGAAAAATAGATGATGGGTACGTTCACCACGCCCACCATGGCAAGGATGGCGCCAGCCTTGTCGGCGCGGCGGGGATCGTCGATGGATGCCTGCAAGGCCATGAAGCCGAGATACAGGAACAACAGGATCAACTCCGAGGTGAGGCGTGCATCCCAGACCCACCACGTGCCCCAGGTGGGACGGCCCCACAGCGAGCCGGTCCACAGGGCGATGAAAGTCATGAGCGCCCCCGTGGGCGCGAGCGCCTGGGCCATCATGGAGGACAGCCGCGTGTTGAGCACCAAGCCGACCGCCGCCCACCCGGCCATCACCAGATAGATGAACATGGACATCCACGCCGCCGGCACATGGATGAAGATGATGCGATAAACCTCACCCTGCTGGAAGTCGGTGGGAGCCACGAAGAAGCCGGTGTACAGCCCGGCCGCAGAGAACAACGCCGCGAGCACCCAGAACAGCGGGATCAGGCGGCCGGCGAGCGGGTAGAAGGTTTGCGGTGACGAAAACTGGAAGATGCGAATGGCCACGAAGACTCCAGGGCGCTACTCAAGCGCCACGCGCACGGCGGCGGCGGTGGCCCAGGGTGTGAGTGCAAGGGCGAGCAAGAACCCGGCAGCCAGCAGAGACAGATAAGCACCGGGAGCGGTTCCCGCCTCCCAGGCTTCCACCGCGCCGGCGCCGAAAATGAGCACCGGGATATACAGGGGTAGCACCAGCAGCGCCACCAGCACGCCAGCACCGCGCGCACCCAGTGTGAGGGCCGCCGCTACAGCGCCGATCAAGGACAGGCACGGTGTGCCCAGCAGCAGGGCCACGAACAGCAAGGCAATGGCGGTGCCTTCCAGACCAAACTGCAAACCGAGCACCGGCGCCACCAGTGCAAGCGGCAGCCCGGAAAGCAACCAGTGGGCCGACACCTTGGCGAGCACCAGCAGCGGCAGTGGTTGGGGCGCAAGGGCCAGCTGCTCGAGGGTGCCGTCGGCGTGGTCGGAGCCGAACACCCGCGGCAACGACAGCATGGCCGCCAGCAGCGCGGCTACCCAGACCACGCCCGGCGCCATGGCCTTAAGAAGCTTGGGATCGGCACCCACACCCAAGGGGAACAGGCTGGTGACAATGACGAAGAACACCAGTGCATTGAGCCAGTCCGAGCGCCGCCGCCAGGCCTGCAGGATGTCCCGCATGAACACCGCGCCGAATGCCGCCGCCATGTTCAGTGCAAGGCCAGACGGCGTACGCGCGCGCCAGGCAGCGGAACTTCCTGATGGGTGGTGAGCAACGCCACGCCGCCGCCGTGCATGTGCGCCGCGATGCACGCCGCGAGGCGCTGCACTGCCTCGGCATCCAGGGCAGAGAAGGGCTCGTCCAGGATCCACAGGGGGCGGGTGCCAGGCAACCACAGGCGCGCCAGCGCAGCGCGGCGGCGCTGTCCCTGGGAGAGGGTGCGTACCGCTCTGGCGCCGAGCGCGCCGATGCCAGCCTCCGCAAGCGCCGCCTCCACGTCGGCCCGGCTCGCATCGGTGCCGGCCAGACGGGCCGCCAGGCGCAGGTTCTCCATCACGCTGAGATCATCCTTGAGGGCATTGAGGTGCCCCAGGTAGAGCAATTCACCCAGAAAGCCCTCGCGCTGCGCACGGGCCGGCGCCCCACGCCATCGCACCTCGCCACCGTCCGGCTCGGCAAGCCCGCAGACCAACCGCAGCAGGCTGGTCTTGCCAGCGCCGTTGCGCCCCTCCACCCACAGCAACTCGCCCTCTTGAACCGTGAAGGACAGGGCGCGGAACAAAGGCTTGCCGCCACGCACGCAGGCGAGGTCACGGACTTCCAGCAATGCAGCGGTAGAAAGGGGCGCGGGCACGATGAACTTCGAGGCGATTATAGCGACGGCCACCGCCATGCCCGCCGCGGCGCGGAAAGTGGTGATGGTGCTTGGGGCCGCAGCGCCATGGTGTGGCGCGAATCCGACACCGTTGCAGGGGTCGTTTGTGGAAGGGGGCGGGAAGCGGCTATTATTATTTTCATGGAGTTGCAGCTGGACGGAAGCGAACTTTGCAAGTTCCCCTCGATCATGGGTTCCGTCTCGGGGCCTGCCGGAGAAGGCACGGCGCCGTCATGGCAACACCGTCGCACCCTGCAAAACGAAATTTTCCTCAGTCAGGGCATCGCCCGTTCCGGGGCTTGCCGGATTCAAGTTCCAGGCCGCCGCGCAACGGCGCGGGGCAGGATGCAAGGTCGAGATGCCCGGCGCCGATAACGCCTTCAAGGGCACTGGCCCGAACAGGACGTCATTACAACCACGCGCGTCCAACGCACCACGGAGCACCGACAAGGAGTTTTTTGGAATGGCCATGCGCACACCGACCAGACCGTGGCGACCCGGCGCTTCACCATCGGCAACCATACCGTGCGCTGGACAGATGCACGAGCTGCTTTCGGGAATCGGCGTGGCGCCAACAGTGACTGTCCGGGAATCAAGCCGCCATGCCTTGCGACGACATCAGCGCCGCCGCAGCGGGCTGCTTGGCGGAGAGGGTGGGATTCGAACCCACGTGCCAGGTCGCCCTGACCATCTGATTTCGAGTCAGCGCCGTTATGACCGCTTCGGTACCTCTCCTGCGAGTTCGGATTCTAGCATCGGCCAGCGGCACTGATCGAGACCAGTTCCAGCACCATGCGACGCCTCGCCGCCGGAATCCTCCTGCTAGCCATTGCCGCCGCCGCGCCCTTGAGCGGCGTGGACACCGATCCTCCGGTGCCGCGCTTCATTGATGCCACGGAGCTGGTGGTGGTGACGCGCAACAGCCCCACCACCCGTTACATCGACCCCGATGGCAATTTCGCCGGTGTCGAGCACGACCTGGTGGAGATGTTCGCGCGCGAACTGCGCATGCCGGTTCGCTTCGTGGAAGCAACTTCCTACGCTGACGTGCTGCCGCGCCTGGAGCGCGGGCAGGCGCACATGGCCGCCGCCGGGTTGGCCATCACGCCAGAGCGGGCCCGGCGCTTCCTGTTCAGCCCGCCCTACATGGAAGTGCAGCAGGTGCTCGTGCATAACGACACCCTGCCCCGGCCCCGCACGCTGCGCGATCTGCAATCGCGGCGCATCGAAGTGGTGGCCGATTCCAGCGCTGCGGAGACGCTACACAACCTTGCCGAGCGCATGCCGGCACTGCGCTTCGAGGAAGTGCGCACGGTCAACCCCGAGGACTTGCTGATCCGCGTGGCGGAAGGCACGGCGGACTACGCGGTAGCCAGTTCCCACATCGTGGATGTGGCACGGAACTTTCACCCCAACCTTACCAAGAGCCTGGCGCTTGGCGATGGAGAGCCCATCGCCTGGGCCTTTGCACAGGACGGCAATGACGGCCTGGCGGCCAAGGCGCGCGCCTTCTTGAACCGCGTGGGCAGCGACGGCACGCTCAAGCGCCTCATGGATCGCTACTATGGTCACGTGACGCGCCTGGACCGCGCCGACCTGGATGGATTGTTCGAGGCCATGCGGGCGCGGCTACCGGCTTACCGGGCGCTGTTCAAGCAAGCCCAGGAACTGACCGGCATCGACTGGCGCCTGCTGGCCGCGCTGGGTTTCCAGGAATCGAAATGGGACCCGCTCGCCACTTCGCCCACGGGCGTGCGCGGCATGATGATGCTCACGGGCACAACTGCCGATCGCCTGGGCGTGCGCGACCGCCTCGACGCGCGCGCCAGCGTCTTCGCAGGCGCGCGCTATTTGCGCGACCTGCGCGATGCGCTGTCGCCCCGCATCGGTGAACCGGATCGCACGTGGATGGCCTTGGCGGCCTACAACCAGGGGCTGGGGCATCTCGAAGACGCCCGGAAGTTGGCACAGCGGCAAGGCCTGAACCCGGACGCGTGGGTTGACCTCAAGCGCAGCCTGCCGCTGCTGTCACGCCCCGACGTGTACGCAACCCTGCGCCATGGCTTCGCGCGTGGCGGCGAAGCCCTGGCGCTCACCGAGAACGTGCGTACCTTCTACGATATCCTGGTGCGTTTTGAAGCGCCCCACCGTCCTGGCGACGACCCTGCCGGTCTCGACTCATTGAATGCAGCGGCCAATGAGGCGTTCAGCGCAACGCTGGGCCGGCTGATGGCTGGCATCTGAGCCGGGCCAGCGACCCGCGGGTTGGCGCTCTGGCCCGCTAGAACGTGGCGCTCACCGACAGGCGCGCCGCAAGCGGCTCCACCGGGTGGAAATGCTGGCCGGGGATGCCTCCGCCGCCGGACGCGCAGCGCGGGTCGGCAAGCTCGGTGCGCAGGCACGAATTGTAGAAATAGGTGATGTCATCGCTCTTGCGGTTGAAGAGGTTGAACACATCCAGGCGCACCTGCCAGGTGCGATCGATGCGATAGCCCAGGCGCGCATTGGTCAGGCTGGTGATGGGCGAGCGCTCGGAGTTGTCTTCCACCAAGGGGCGTGAACCGAAGAAGCGCTCCTGCAACGCCGCAAACCAGCGCCCGCCTGGATCGTAGGTCACGCCCACGGAAGCCACACGGTCGATGGCGCCGGGAATGCGGTCACCCGCTGGATCGTTGTCGGTAAAGCGCGCGCGGGTGGCGGCGACCTGCAGATCAACCCGCCATCCCGTATCGGTGAGGTAGTGGTTGTTCCACTCGAGGCCTGTGCGCCTGGAGGGGCGGCTCGCCTCGGTGGTGCCGGCATCGCCGATGAACAACAGCTCGGAGTCGAGCTTGAGTTCCCACAGTGCCAGGGAGCTTTGCAAACCGGGGATGATCTCGGTGCGCACGCCCACTTCCTGGCCGCGCGACTTCACCAATGGCGTGACTGGCACGGCGGCGATGGCTGGATCCTTGGGATCCACACGGATCACGGTGCCGCGCGCGTCGTTGCTGTGGAAACCCTGGCCCCAGTTCACGAACAGCTCGGTGCGCGACCACGGACCGAACACCAGGTTGAGTTTGGGCGAGACGATCTGGTCATCCAGCTTGCCTGAGTTCTGCGCGATGCTGGAGCGCACATCGAAGCGGTATTGATCGACGCGCGCCCCCACCACCGAGCGCAACCAGGGCAGCCACTGGGTGGCGTTCTCGGCGTAGAAGCCCAGGCTGCCCTGTTTGACATCGTCTTCTCGGGTGGTGCCGGTGCGGCTGCGCTCGACGGTGCTGTACAGCCCCACATGGTCGATGTGGTCGAAGCGCCCTTGCAAGCCCACCCGGGTAAGGGTCTCGAAGCCAGCCAGCGTGCCCACGAAGGACACCCGCGGGTGGATGCCGAGAATGGCGCGTTTGTCCCCCTGCTCGAACTGGTCACCTTGCACCGGGTTGTCGAGGAAATAGGTGAAATTCGAAAACAGGTTCATGCTGTAGCGAATGGCGTAGGCATCCAGCTCGAACCGGCCCCAACCGAAGTCCGCGTAGCGCGAGCCCGATAGCGAGTAGCGCGAGGACTTGCCGCCGTCGGTGGGGTCCACCAGACCAAAACGGTCGATGGTGCCCGCCTCCACCGCACGCCGCGGGATCTGGTCGGTGGCATCCCATTTGCCGTCGTAGGCCATGAGATTCACGTCCCAACCATTGGCCAGCGTGCCCTGGGTGAGTCGCAGCACGCCATTCAGTTTCCGGTAGTCGGAGGGGTGTTGCCATGGACCGTCGTTACCCAGCACTTCCAGGCCATAGACCAGGTGGCCGCTGCCCGCATCGGGGCTGCCGGTGAGCAGCACGCGCCGGTAGTTGCCGCTGCCCAGTGTGACGGTGGCGGTTTTGGCGGGCAGCGAGTCGGCGTAGCGCAGCGCAATGGCCCCCGCCGATGCGAAGTCACCCTGCTCGGCAAAATAGGGACCCTTGCGATAGCCGATGCGGGAAACCAGTTCGGGGATGACGAAGGACAGGTCCGCGTAGCCCTGTCCATGGCCGTGGGTGGGCATGTTCACTGGCATGCCCGACACACTGATGGCGAGGTCGGTACCGTGGTCGAGATTGAAGCCACGCAGGAAGTACTGGTTCGCCTTGCCGTCCCCGCTGTGCTGGGTGACGATGACACCAGGCACGAACTCGAGAATTTCTCCGGCGCGCAGCACCGGGCGGGTCTCGATGCGCGCGGCCGTGACCGCGCCGCTGGAGGCAGCATCGGAACTGCCCACGCCTTCCTCGTAGTGACCCTTCACCTTCACCGCCGGGGCGCTGATCTCGTGAGCCAGGGCACTGGCGGCACCAGCCATGCACAGCGCGGGCCATGGCAACGCCCGCGAAACGGTGCGAATCCACTGCATGCAGCCTCCCGGAGATGGTGGCAGTCGGTGTTAAGTTTTAATACTTTTTTTTAAAAATTAATATAGGCATCTCCCGGGCAAGCGTCAATGGCCGCCTGCGCGGTGCTCCGATGCGATCCTTTACCATCGCGCAGTTCGCGCCGCCGGCACCCCGCGCCAGGCCGCGCACTACCCGAGGAGTGGTCATGCAGCGCCTCACCATTTCGCTGAGCGACGAACTGGCACAGGATTTCGACGGCTGGATGCAGCGGCACCAGTACGGCAACCGCTCCGAAGCCGTGCGCGACCTGGTGCGCGCCGCCCTGGACCAGGAGCGCCTCGACCAGGGAAACCCCGGCCAGTGGTGCGTTGCCAATCTGTCCTATGTGTACGACCACCACGCCCGCGACCTGGCGGAGCGCCTAACGGCCCTCCAGCACGAGCATCACGACATGGTGGTGTCCGCCATGCACGTGCACCTGGACCACGAGGCCTGCCTCGAAACGCTGATGCTCAAAGGCCCTGTGGACGGCGTGCGCACCTTCGCCGATGCGCTTATCGCCGAACCCGGCGTGCGTCACGGCCGCATCAACCTCGTTCCTGTGGACGTGGACCGCCGCTATCACCTTGCCGGCCACGTGCACGTACATCCCCACACCTGAGGCCCCCATGACCACCCCACTGCTGTTTCAGCCCCTGCGCCTGCGTGGCGTCGAACTGCCCAATCGGGTGGTGATCTCGCCCATGTGTCAATACTCGGCCACCGATGGCATGGCCAACGACTGGCACTTCGCCCACTTGGCGCGCTTCGCCCTGGGCGGCGCCGGGATAGTGTTCACCGAGGCCACGGCCGTACAGCGCGAGGGGCGCATCACCCATGGCGACCTGGGTATCTGGAGTGATGCCCACGTGGAGCCCCTGCGGCGCATCGCCGCTTTCCTCAAATCTCAGGGCAGCGTCCCCGCCATGCAGTTGGGCCACGCCGGACGCAAAGCGTCGATGCAGCGCCCGTGGCACGGCAACGGGCCTCTGGACAGCGCTGACCACGACCGCGGCGAGCGCCCGTGGACAGTGCTGGCGCCCAGTGCCATCGCCATGGACGAGGGCTGGCTGGTGCCGCAGGAGATGCGCCTCGAAGACATCGAAGAGCTGCGGCACAGCTTTCGCGAGGCCGCCAGGCGCGCCCTGGAGGCCGGCTTCGAGGTCATCGAACTGCATGGCGCCCACGGCTACCTGTTGCACGAGTTTCTCTCGCCGCTCTCCAACACCCGCAGCGATGCCTACGGCGGCAGCTTCGACAACCGCGTCCGTCTGGCGCTGGAACTGGCGGCCGATCTGCGCGCAGCGTGGCCGGCGGACAAACCCCTGTTCTTCCGTGTCTCCTCGGTGGACGGCGTGGAAGGCGGCTGGACCATCGAGGACACGGTGGTGCTGGCGCGACGCCTCAAGTCGCTGGGTGTGGACGTGATGGATTGTTCGTCGGGCGGTCTGCTGGGCTCTGCCACGGCGGCGCGGGTAAAGCGCTTCCCCGGCTTCCAGGTGCCCTACGCGGCACAGGTGCGGCGCGAAGCAGCCATGCCGGCCATGGCCGTGGGGCTGATTCTCGACGGCCGCCAGGCCGAGACGGTGTTGGCGGCCGGAGAAGCCGATCTCATCGCCGTGGGGCGCGAGGCGCTCAACGACCCCAACTGGGCACTGCACGCACGCGAAGCACTGGACGCCGATCCCGAATACACCGCGTGGCCAGTGCAGACGGGCTGGTGGCTCGACAAACGCTGCAAGAGCCTCGCCAAGCCTTGAAGGCCTGAGCGCGGCGGACGGTCAACGCCTGTCAGCGTCCTGCTGCAGCCTCGGCGGCCTTGCGCAACCGCGCCTCACGCTCGGCCAGTTTCTGGCGCAGGCGTGGCAACGCCGCCATGGCGGCCTGCTCGCCTTCGAGAATGGCCAGATTGCGGCTCTCGAAGCTGGTGGTGGCGATGCGGCTGGTGTCCGGAGATATCACAACATCGGCGGCCTGTCCCTCTTGCGCGGCGATCACGCGGCCCATCACGGTGATGCTCTGTAACAGGACGTCCACGGTGTCCTTCAAAGTCACATCCGTGCCGCGCTTGCCAATATCCACGGCGATGACGAAGTCGGCCCCCAACTCCCGCGCCGCCCGCACAGGCACAGGACTGGTGACACCGCCATCCACGAATTCCCGCCCGCCAATGGCCACTGGTTGGAACACACCCGGCACAGCGCTCGAAGCCCGTACGGCCATGCCGGCGTTGCCGCGGCGAAACACCACCGACTCGCCACTGGCAAGATCGGTGGCCACGATGGCCAGGGGCAGCGGCAGCTTCTCGATGGGGCGGTTGGCGAGCTTGGCGTTGACGTAGTTTTGCAGCGACTCGCCCTTGATGAAGCCCCGGTTGGGCAGGGTCCAGTCGCTCACGGCTTTTTCGTCGAGATCGAGGGCGATGCGTTGTAGGTCGAAGCCGGAGTTTCCCGCCGCATACAGCGCAGCCACCAAGCTGCCGGCACTGGTACCCGCCACGAACTCCGGCTTGAAGCCCTGGGATTCCAAGGCCTTGATCACGCCCACGTGAGCAAAGCCCCGCGCCGCGCCACCTCCTAGCGCCAGACCAATACGCGGTGGCGCGACGACTATGGGCGCGGGCGGAGGCGCCTCGGGAACCTGCACCGGTGGCGGCTGCACCGGCTCGGGTGCCTTGGGCGGCACCGTGCAGGCGGCAAGTAAAAAAAGGGGCAGGAAGCAGGCGATGCGCATGGTGGCCCAACAGTAACGCCCCAGGGCCCCGCGCGCTGCGCCGGGCGGCGAAGGCGCGAGGCGCGCTGGCGCGAGTTCAGGGCGTGAGATCGCCCACGGCGCTCTGGGTGTAGTTCTGGATGCCCAAGCGGCCGATCAAGTCGAGCTGGGTTTCGAGAAAATCGATGTGTTCTTCCTCGCTTTCAAGAATGTGCTCAAACAGCTCCCGGGACACGTAGTCGCCCACCGACTCGCAGTGGGCGATGGCGGCCTTCAGATCAGGGTGAGCCTTCATCTCAAGCTGCAGGTCGCACTTCAGACACTCCTCCAGGTTCTCACCGATGAGCAGCTTGCCGAGGTCCTGAAGGTTTGGCACACCTTCCAGAAAAAGGATGCGCTCGATGAGCTTGTCAGCGTGCTTCATCTCGTCGATGGACTCGTGGTACTCGTAATCGCCGAGCTTCCTGAGGCCCCAGTTCTTGAACATGCGCGAGTGCAGGAAATACTGGTTGATGGCCGTGAGTTCGTTCAGCAGCACCTTGTTGAGGTGGCCGATGACTTTTTTATCGCCTTTCATGGGTGTAGCGCTCCAAGGAATAAACCGCGCAGGATTGTAGGCGCTGGAACCGTTTCGCAGGCCAAGACATGCAGATGTCGCTGAACGCGAATGCAAACGAAAACAGCTCTTGATGCGACACGCGTGGGGCGCGGCCCCCTTCACACCAGGCCCGCACTCGAAGAGCAGTGGACTCTTCCCGCTGCCACGCCCATCGCGAGGGTCACGAACGCGCCCTGAACAGAATGGGCTGGACGCAGCGCCGGTGTGTTTCCCCGCTCAGGCTGCCGCAGGCTGCGCGGCGGACGCGGTGCAGGCACGGGTCTCTTCCAGCACCTGCCGCGCATAGGGCGCGCATCGGCCGCAACAGGAGGCAACGCCGAGTTGCTGGCGCAATGCCCGCATGGACCGCACCCCCTCATCCACCGCCTCACGAATCTGGCGTTCGGTCACGGCATTGCAGAGGCAGACATACATGGCGAGAGACGCTCTGAAAGGTTGAGAAATCCCTGAAAAGAACGGTACGCCGTAATGAGAATGATTGTCAATCGTTTGCAGCGCAGCATAACGATCTATCTCCTTAGCCCAAGGAACTCCATGGCCAAGTGGACGAGAATCGGTTTCCACACAAACCTTCATTCAATTTCATATAGTTAAAAGCGTTCGATGCCTGTAATGCACGAACTAGAAATGATCTTCAGGAAATCTCTTGTAAATGCGAATGATTGTCGTTAACATGCGCGTATCCTAATGCCTTCGGGAGCCACAGACCCTCGCAACATGGGGTTGCAGGCCTGATCGGGGAGATTGCTCATGAACGTTGCATCAACTCGCGCACTTTGCCCGCTAGGAGCGGTATGTCTGGCCGCTCTCAGTAGCACCGCTCTCGCCCAGCAGGGCGACGCCTTGACTGCACCGCGGGTGGAAGTGATCGGCAGGCAGGAAAACCTGGACCGCATCCCGGGCGCGGGCTACATCCTGGACAAGGAGACGCTTGAATCGTCGCGCGTGTTCACCACCAGCGAAGCACTGCGCAAGATTCCCGGCGTCAACGCCCGCGACGAGGAAGGCTTCTCCATGCGGCCCAACATCGGAATCCGTGGACTGAACCCGACCCGCTCCACCAAGATCACCCTGCTCGAAGACGGCATCCCCCTCGCCTACGCGCCCTATGGCGACAATGCCAGCTATTTCCACCCGCCCATTGAGCGCTACGAGCGCATCGAAGTGCTCAAAGGCGCAGGTCAGGTGCTCTACGGGCCGCAAACCATCGGCGGGGTGGTGAACTACATCACGCCCGATCCGCCATCCGGCTTCCAGGGTTCACTCACGCTCACGGGCGGTAGTCGCGACTATCTCAACGCCCATGCGCGGCTGGGCGGCGGCGGCTGGTTGTTCGACTACACGCACAAGCAAGGCCAGGGCAACCGCGACAACACCTGGCTGCAGGTGGATGACATCAACCTCAAAAAGCTCATCGAAATCGATGCCCGCCAGGCGCTGATCCTGCGTGCCAACGCCTACCAGGAAAATTCCCAGGTGGGCTACACGGGGCTCACGGCCGCGGAGTGGAACAACTTTGGCGCCCGCTACAACCCCTTCCCCAATGATTTTTTCGACACCCGCCGCTACGCCCTCGCAGCCACCCATCAGATCCAGCTCTCGGAGGCCGCGCGCCTGGTCACCAACGTCTACGGCAGCCATTTCGAACGCGACTGGTGGCGCCAGTCGAGCAGCACCCTGGACACCCTGTGCGGCACGGCCTTTCGCGACGATCGCCTCGCGGGGCTGCCCGTGGACCCGAATACCCAATGTGCCGGCATCAGCCCCACACGCCAGAACGAGGGCCGGCTGCGCAACTACAGCCAGGCGGGTATCGAGCCGCGTTTGCAATATGTCTATACGGCCTTCGGTGTGGCCAACGAGATGCAGACCGGCGTGCGCATCCATGCCGAAACCCAGTCGCGCCGCCAAATCGCCGGCGCCACGCCGCTGGCGCGCGACGGCCTGGTCCAGGAGGACAACCTCCGCGACAGCGTGGCCTATGCGGCCTTTGCCCAGAACAAGCTGCTGTTCGGCGACCTCACCCTGGCGCCTGGACTGCGTTATGAGTACATCGACAACCATCGCGACAACCGTCTCAACGGCCTCTCCGGCGAGGCGAACACCGCAAAGCTGCTCCCCAGCCTCGGCGCCAACTACAAGCTCGATGCTGCCACCAACTTCTTCGCTGGCGTGCACCGCGGCTTCGCGCCGCCTCGGGTGGAAGACCAGATCAACACCACGGGCGGCAACACACCCACCTCCACCAACGTGAATCCCGAGCTGAGCTGGAACTACGAGCTGGGCGTGCGCTCCAGCGCCGTGCGCAACACCAATATCCAGGCCACGGTGTTTCGCAATGACTTCGAGCGCCTGGTGGCCGTGGGCAGCGTTGCCGGCAATGTGCCGCTGTCCGAGGGCCGCGCGCTCTACCAGGGCATGGAGCTGGCGGCTCGCTACGCCGCGCCCGGTGGCTTCTACGGCACCCTGGCGCTCACTTGGCTACCGGTGGCAGACCAGCAGTCGGCCTTTCGGCAGGTGAGCAATGGCCAGGCGATCCAGAACTCCCAGCCTGGCAATCGCCTGCCCTACGCACCTCGGCATACCGCAACGCTCGCGCTGGGCTACATGACGCCATCGGGGCTGGACGCGAATGTGGAGGCGGTGCACGTGGGCAGCCAGTTCGCCGACTTCGCCAACGTGGGCGACGCCGCCACCGATCCGAACATGCCAGGCACGGGCGCGGACCAGAGTCGCAACCGCGCGTCAGGCCAATTCGGACGCATCGACAGCTTCACCGTATTCAACGCCGCGCTCAACTACAAGCTGTCGGCATACCGGGTGACGCTGTTCCTGGCGGTGAAGAACATCGCCGACAAGACCTACATCGTGGATCGCACCCGCGGCATCGTACCCGGCATGCCACGGCTCATCCAGGCGGGGTTTCGCTATGACTTCTGATCCGGGGTGTGAACTTCCGGCGCGCGCCGTGGCCTGTGGTGGGTCGCGCCGCTAGAATCCGCGGCCTCCAGCCCCCCGGGGACCCACCATGCTTCGTCTGTTCGTCGCCGCCCTTTTGCTGTCCACCGGCCTCGCCGCGCGCGCCGAGGCGCCTCAGGGACAGGTCATCCTGCATCTGCTGGACTACGTGGCGGTGGAGTATCCCGGAGTGGTGCGCGAGGGCAAGGTGCTGGACGAAGGCGAGTATGCCGAGCAGGTGGAGTTCAGCGGCAACGTGGCCGAACTCATCGCGCGGCTGCCAGCCCACCCGGGCCAGCCAGCCCTGGCGGCGCAGGCGGCTTCCCTGGCATCGGACGTACGCGTCAAGGCTGAGGGTGCGCGGGTGGCGGCTGCGGCCGGCGCCCTGGGACAGGCGTTGATCCGGGCCTACGGATTCACGGTGGCGCCGCGCGCCGCGCCTGATCTTGCCCGAGGCCGCGCCCTGTACCTGGAGTCCTGTTCCGCTTGCCATGGCTCCCAGGGCCGCGGCGACGGTCCGGCCGGCGTGGGCCTGGAACCCAAGCCCGTCAACTTCAATGATCCGGCGCGGCAGGACCGTCGCAGTGTTCTTGCGCTCTTCAACACCACCACCCTGGGCATCCCCGGCACATCCATGGCTGCCTTCGGCGCCCTGCCAGAGGCAGACCGCTGGGCGCTGGCATTCTTCACCGCCGGCTTGCTGTTCGACGACACACACCGCGAAGCCGGCCAGTCCGCCTGGCGTGCAGGCCAGGGGCGCGATCTTTTCCCGAGCCTGGCCGAGCTCACCGCCGCCACCCCCGAATCGGTGCGCGCCCGTGGCGGCGAACCAGCGGTGGCCATGCTCGCGTGGCTGCGCGCCCATCCCGAGGGGCTTTCCCCGGGGGGCTCCACCCCCTTGGACACGGCTCTCGCAGCCCTGGACGAGAGCCTCACGGCTTACCGCACCGGCGATGCCAGGCGCGCCCACGAACGCGCCGTAGCGGCCTATCTGGAAGGTGTGGAATTGGCCGAGGCGCGCCTTGACGCGGCCGACCGCGACCTGCGGCCGCGCATCGAAGCGGACATGCTGGCCTTCCGGGCCGCCATCCAGCGCGCCGCGCCCTTGGCCGAAGTCGAGGCGCGCCACGGCGCCCTGGCCACATTGCTGCGGGATGCCCGCGATCGCCTGCAGGGCGTCACAGCCTCGCCGGGGGCGCAGTTCGCCTCTGCCTTCATCATCATCGCCCGCGAGGGCCTCGAAGCGGTGCTGGTGCTGGCGGCCATGGCGGCATTTCTGCGCCGTACCGGCCGTAAGGAGGGCGTGAAGTGGCTGCACGGCGGATGGATCGGCGCGCTGGCCCTGGGCGGCGTCACCTGGTGGCTCGCCTCGCGCCTCATTGCAGTGAGCGGCGCCCAGCGCGAGGTCACCGAAGGCGTGGTGGCGCTGCTCGCAGCGGCGGTGCTGCTGTACGTGGGCTTCTGGCTGCATTCCAAGAGCTACGGCCAGCGCTGGAGCGCCTTCATCAAGTCCCAGGTGAGCGGCGCACTGGGCAGGGGCACGCTGTGGGGCCTGGCACTGGTGTCTTTCATGGCGGTGTACCGCGAGGTCTTCGAGACGGTGCTGTTCTACCAGGCGCTGTTGCAGCAGGGCGGCGGCAGTGTCGTTCTGGCCGGGTTTGCCACGGGCTGCGCGGTGCTGGTGGCGGCCGCGCTGCTCATCGTGCGGTTCAGTGCCCGCCTGCCGCTGGGGGCGTTTTTCGCAGCCAGTTCGGCGCTGCTGGCACTCATGGCGGTGGTGTTCGCGGGGCAAGGGGTGGCGGCGCTGCAGGAGGCCGGGCGCCTGCCCGCCACACCCGTCTCCGGCCCCACCGTTGCCCTGCTGGGGATTCATCCCACGCTCCAGGGGCTGGGCCTGCAGGGTGCGCTGCTGCTGTTTATTGCGGTGCTGTTTTACCTCAACACGCGCGACAGCAACCGCCCCGCGGCGGCCTGATCGTTTCGCCGGGAGCCCTCATGAAGCGTTTCTTCGCCGCCCTCGCTGTCATGCTGCCGCTGGTGACTCCAGCCGCTGCCCAGCAGGACAAGGTGCTCAACCTCTACTCGGCCCGTCATTACGACACCGATGAAGCGCTGTACGCCAACTTCACCAAGGCCACGGGCATCCGCGTGAACCGCATCGAGGCCGGTGACGAGGCCCTGCTGGAAAGACTGCGCAACGAGGGTGCCAACAGCCCTGCCGACGTGCTGTTGATCGTGGACGCCTCGCGCCTGCACGCAGCCGACCTGGCAGGGCTGTTCGCGCCCGTGAAGTCGGCGTTGCTGGACGCACGCATTCCCGCCGCGCTGCGCAGTCCCGGCGGCACCTGGTTCGCCTTTTCCAGCCGCGCCCGCATCCTGGTGGCCGATCCGGCGGTTCCCGTGGCCGATATCCAGGACTACCTCGATCTGGCCGACGGAAAGAACCGCGGCCGCGTCTGCACCCGTCCCGGTAGCCACCCCTACATGCTCTCGCTGATCGCCTCGGTGATCGCCCATCACGGCGAAGCCAGGGCCGAGGCCTGGGCGCGCGCCACGGTGGCCAACATGGCACGGCCGCCGCGGGGCGGTGACACAGACCAGATTCGCGCCGTGGCCGCCGGGGAGTGCGCCGTGGCGCTCACCAACAGCTATTACCTGGTACGCCTGATGCGCTCCAGGAAACCGGAGGACCGCGCCGTGGCGGAAAAGGTGCGCGTCATCTGGCCCGACCAGGCCGGTCATGGCACTCACATGAACGTGTCCGGCGGTGGTGTATTGCGCAATGCGCCCAATCGCGAAGCCGCAGTGCGCTTTCTGGAGTATCTAGCGGGCGACGAAGCGCAAGCCTACTTCGCCAACGGCAACAACGAGTGGCCGGTGGTGAGAACCGCGATCGCGAAGAATCCGGAACTGGAGTCGCTCGGGCGCTTCAAGTCCGACACGCTCTCCATCCAGGAAATCGCAGTGCGCACACCCGCCGCCCAGCGCATCGCCGACCGCGCCGGCTGGCGCTGACGGGCCCTCAGGGCCGCGCGCGCAGAGCCCGGCTGGCCCACAGCACCGGCAGCAGCGCCACCGCCACGATCATCAGGCTGGGCACCGCCGCGTCGGCGAGCCGCTCGTCCTTTGCCAGCGCGTAGGCGTGGGTGGCGAAGGTCTCGAACCCGAAGGGCCGCAGCGCCAGTGTGGCGGGTAGTTCCTTCAGAACGTCCACGAACACCAGCAGGGCAGCCACCCATACCGGACCGCGCAGCAAGGGCAGGTGCACCCGCGCCAGCAGCCGCCATCCCGACACGCCCAGGCCGCGCGCGGCCTCGTCCATGGAGCCGGTGATGCGCGCCAATCCGCCCTCCACGGTGTTCAGGCCCACCGCCAGGAATCGCACTCCATAGGCATACAGCAGCGCGGCCACACTGCCGGTGAGCAACAGCCCCAGGTCCATGCCGAACCAACGGTCCGCCAGAGCATCGAGGAAATTGTCCAGCCGCGCCAGCGGCACCAGGATGCCAATGGCAAGCACGGCGCCGGGCACCGCGTATCCAAGGCTGGCGAAGCGCACCAGCAACGCCACGCCTGAGCCCGGAGCAATTCGCCGCACATAGCCAAGCAGTACCGCCAGCCCAGTCACAAGTAGCGCAGCCGCCGCTGCCACCCCGAAGCTGGCGCCAGCCATGGCCGCGAGCCGGGCGGCTTGGAACACCACCGCCTCATCCGCCGCCAGCCGCACCAGGTGCAGAGCTGGCAGGACGAAGCCCAACAGCGGTGGCAGCAGGCATATCGCGACGGCCAACACACTACCCAGCACCCCCAGCCTCGGGGGCGCGCGCCGTGATGCCGCAGCGCGGCCGGCGAAGCGGCGCTCCCCCCGCAACCGTCGCTCGGCCAGCATCAGCAGCGCCACCGCCGCGAGCAATAGCAACGCCAACTGGCTGGCCGCAGCCCGGTCGCCCAGACCAAGCCAGGCCTTGAAGATCCCAACGCTGAAGGTATCCACGGCCAGTTGCGAGACGGTGCCGTAGTCGGCCAGTGTTTCCATAACCACAAGCAGCACGCCCCCGGCCAGGGCCGGCCACGCCAGCGGCAGCTCGATTCGCGCGAAGCGGCGCCATGCTCCGGCACCGCCCAGCCTTGCCGCCTCGGCGAGGCTGGCGGGCCGATCGAGAAAAGCCGCCCGGGCCGGCAGGTAGACGTAGGGATAGAGCGCCAGCACCAACAACGCCGTCGCACCACCTAAGCTGCGGATCTCGGGAAACCAGTACTCGCGAGCGCGCCAACCGAAGCTTTCCCGCAGCCACGATTGCACCGGCCCGGCAAACTGCAGCAGGTCGCAGTAGGCATAGGCAACCACATAAGCGGGCATGGCCATGGGCAACAGCAAAAGCCAAGACAACCAACTCGCACCGGGAAACCGGTAGGCCGTGGTGAGCCAGGCACACCCCGCACCCAGAGCAAGCGTGCCCGCACCCACCGCCGTACAGAGCAGCACGCTGTTGACGGCGTAGCCAGCCAGCACCGTGCCCGCCAGGTGATCCCAGGCATCGGCGGCACCGGCCCCGCCAAGGTTTAGCAGCAGGCCAGCCGCGGGCACTGCCACCAGCAGCGCCACCATGCTGGCGAGCGCGACGGCAGCCAAGGGAGTGCCCCGGACCACCTGGGCGGTTGGCGGCAGTGTCTGGACGGAAGCGGTCATGGCATCGATTCTAGCCACCCGCCGCCTATAATCCTGCATCGTGGATACTCCCTTGCTCGAGGTGCGCGGTCTCTGCCACCGCTATGGGGCCAAGCCCGTGCTGCGGGGCGTGTCTTTGCGTCTGGCGCGCGGCGAGCTGGCATGCCTGCTGGGCCCTTCGGGTTGCGGCAAGACCACGCTGCTGCGGCTGGTGGCAGGGTTCGAGAGCCCCGCATCCGGCAGCATCGAGGTACAAGGCGAGCTTCTTTCCGACGCTGGCCGCGTGGTGCCTCCCGAGCGCCGGCGCATGGGCATGGTGTTTCAGGATTTCGCCCTTTTTCCCCATCTCGATGTGGCCGACAACGTGGCCTTCGGGCTGGCGCACCTGCCGGCCACGGAGCGGTCCCACCGGGTGCAAACACTTCTGGCCCTCGTGGACATGGCGGGCGCGGGTTCGCGCTTTCCGCACCAGCTCTCGGGAGGGCAACAACAGCGCGTGGCGCTGGCCCGGGCGCTTGCGCCGCAACCCGCGCTGGTGCTCCTGGACGAGCCCTTCTCGGGCCTGGACGAGAGCCTGCGAGAGCACCTGGCAAGCGAGGTGCGCGCCATTCTCGTGCGCGAGGGCAGCACGGCGCTCATGGTCACCCACGATCAGCACGAAGCCTTCGCCCTAGCCGATGCGGTGGGCGTGATGAACGACGGCTGTATCGAACAATGGGGGAGTGCCGAGGCGCTCTACCATGAGCCCGCCACACGCTTTGTGGCGGAATTTGTTGGAGAAGGGGCGCTGCTTCCTGGCCGCGCGGCCCCGGATGGGGTGCACACGGCGCTGGGGTTGTTGGGCGCTTGTGGCAAGTTTCCCCACGATTCACCCGTGGAGGTGCTGTTGCGGCCCGACGATCTGACAATCGACAGCCGGAGCCCTTACCGCGCCGTGGTGGAGGCGGCCGCCTTCCGCGGCGCCCATACCCTGCACAGGCTTTGCCTCGACAGCGGCCAACGCGTGTTCGCATTGGCCGACAGACCGCTGGCGGTGGGCTCGGCGGTTGGGCTCACCCCGAGGAGCGGCAGGCCCCTCAGGGTCTTTCCAGCGGCGCCCGAAATCCAGGCCGAAGACCCAGGCGCTACCCTCAGAAGCTGATGGCCGCGCTCACCCCGGCGAATACCGAACGCCCCGCGCCGGATTCGTAGAAACGGCTGTTGGATTCGTTGACGATCACCGAGCCCACGAAGCGCCGGTCGAACACGTTGTCCACGCGCACGAATTCGGTAAAGCGAACGCGCCCGAACTCCTGCGACCAGCTTGCCCGCAGCGCCAGCAGTTCATAGGAAGAGGCGAACTCGCTGTTGCGATCGTTCACGTACACCTTCGAGGCGGCGCGCGCCTCCATGGCGAGCGCCAGACCGCGGGCGGGGTTACGCCATCCCAATTCCCCATAGGCAGTGAAGGCAGGCACACCGGGAATCTTGTTTCCGGCTGACACCGGCACTCTCTGACTCGGTGACGAGCACGGGGTTTGCGCGCAAGTGGTGAAGTCCTTGTCGAAGGTAGCTTCCAGGTATGTGGCTGCCGCAAGACCGTAGAAGCCACCGCCAAAGCGCGAATCGAGCATCAACTCCACACCCCGGCGGGTGGTAGGTCCGGCATTCTGGAACACCGAACGCCCGCCACTGTTGCTGAGAACAGAAATCTCGTTGTCGCTGCGGCTCTGAAACAGCGCTGCGTTCAAGCGAGTGTCATCCAGGACAAGCGCCTTGATGCCCAACTCCGCGTTTTCCGTGCGGTTGGGCTTGAGATCGGTGTTGATCCCGGCGCCGGCAGCGCCGATGGTCCGATAAGCGAGCTCCGCGAAGGTGGGCGTCTCGAAGCCCTTGCCGTAGCTCGCATAGGCGTGCAGCAGCGGCGAGATGCGATACAACAGTCCCGCCACGGGGGTCAGCGCGCTGAACTTCAAAGCACCGGAGTCGTCCGGGTTATTGCTGGTGATGAAGTAATCGGAGGACTTGAAGTTCACCTGGCTGTTACGCAAACCCGCGGAGACCAGCAGTCTTTCGGTGAAGGAGAATTCACCCTGAATGTACTGGTCCACGTTGTAGACCCGGTTGCCCTCGTCGCGGCGCAAGGCACCCTGGACCCCCAACGTGGTTCCGACGAAATTGTTCCAGCCCTTGCGCCGCTCATATTGCTCGTCGGCGTTCAAGCCGAAGGTCAGGGTGAACGGTACGCTGGCCAGCTGATTGCGGTGCGTGTAGCGCACATCCAGACCGCGGAACTGGCGGTCCAGGTCTACCACGCCACCACCGCTGCTCGCGGCCCCCTGGGCGCCGATCGTGAGGCCAAGGTACTGCTGCACCTGTCGGTCGCCCGCGTACACCAGGGCGCGGAACAAGTCCTGCCCCACCTGGCGCTCGTACACCACGCCCATCTGAGTATTGTCGATGCTCTTGCGCACCCCGTAGTCGCGCGCTGTCAGCGTACCGACCGTACCCACCTGGCGCGGATCTGTCTCGTACTGAGCGCGCGTGAGGCCCAGTGGGTCCTGGGTGTCAGGCTGCATGAGATAGTTGGCCACCAGGGTGATGCGAGTCAGCTCATCAGGCGTGATGAGCAGCTTGGCGTTCACCGTGTCGCGGGTCACGGCGCTGTAGTCGCGATAACCGTTGGAGTCGAAGCGCGTGGAGTTGATGAGGTAGTTGACGTTGCCGCTCGTACCGCCCACCTTGATGCCCGACTTGGTGGTGTCGAAGCTGCCCGCTCCGAAGTTGGGGGTGATCACCAGGCCGTCCGGGCCGTTTTCGGTGAACACGCTGATGACCCCGCCGGAGGAATTACCGTACAGCGACGAGAAAGGCCCGCGCAGCACTTCGATGCTGCGGGCTGTACCCAAATCCAGGTTTGCGGCCTGGCCTTGGCCGTCTGGCATGGTGAGCGGAATACCATCGGCGTACAGGCGAAGCCCCCGCACCCCGAAGGTGGAGCGGGAACCGAAACCGCGGATGGAGATCTGCAAATCCTGAGCATAATTGTTGCGGTTGTTGGCCACCACGCCCGGCACCACCTGCAACGATTCCGAGGCATTGACGCCCATCTGGCCTTCGGAGATGCGCGCCTTGTCCACCAGATCGATGGACATGGGCAAATCAAAGCTGCGCTGCTCGGTGCGGGTGCCCGTGACAACCACGGGCGCGGTGCGGACCGATTCGGTTTGCTGGGCAAAGGCGCCGCCAGGATTGAGGGCGAGGGTTGAAACAATAAGCGCGGGCGCGGCGGAGCCCCCGAGGGTTGGGCGAAGCATGGCATTCTCCTGGCGCGGATTTTCTAGTTGGATCACAGGTTGGCGGCCACCGCGAGCGCGCCCTGCTATAAACGCAAAAAGGGCTGCGTTGCCGCAGCCCCTTGACCGCCAAAGCCGCTGGTTAGCGGTTGGCGATATACATCGTCACTTCGAAGCCGAAGCGCATTTCGGTGTATTCAGGCTTGGTCCACATGGCGATTTCCTTTCTTGCTCAACATAACGCACACTCGGGTTTGATGCTCGTCACAGACACAGACATGAGACTGATGAATCCGCACGCTGTTCTGATTAATAATAAGTGTACGCATGGCCCAGCCGTGGACTATCGCAAAAGCCGTAAAACCACCTCATGATTTTCATGAGATTGACCCGACCGAACCCGGATCAAGCAACCCGTGGCGCATGGCGATGATTGCCAGCTCGGCTGAGTTCGATGCCCCAAGCTTTTGTTTAATATTGTAAAGATGCGTCCCGATGGTGCGCGGGCTGAGGGACATCACCTGGGCGATGTCGGCCACGGACTGGCCGCGAGCCAGGCTCAGGAACACCTTGAATTCCTTTTCCGACAGCATGTCCACGGGGTTGCGTTCGCCCGTGAGCTGCTGCAGGGCAAGCTGTTGGGCAATGGCCGGCTCCAGAAAGGTACGTCCGGCATGCACCTGGTAGATGGCGCGGATGAGTTCTTCCGCCGCGCTGCGCTTGGACAAATAGCCCAGCGCGCCGGCCTTGAGCACGCGCTTGGCGTGCAGCGCATCTTCGTGGGCCGTGAGCACCAGCACCCGGGTGGAAGGCGCGTGGGCCAACATGCGCGACAGGGCCTCCAACCCGCCAATGCCGGGCATGGAGAGGTCCAGGACCACCACGTCGGGCTTCACCTCGGCGAGGCGCCGCAAGGCCTCCTCGCCGCTTTCCGCCTCGCCGCTGACGCGGATGTCGGCGGCGCTTTCCAGCAGCAGTCGAAAGCCCATGCGGACCACGGCGTGGTCATCCACCAGCATTACGCGGATGCCGCCGCCGCTCATGCCGCCGCCTCGCCAGCCGCGGCGGGCGCGGGCAGGCGCACCCGCACGGTGACGCCAGCGCCAGGCACGGCGTCGAGTTCAAAGGATCCGCCCAACGCCTCGGTGCGTTCGCGCATGCCCAGAAGGCCGAAGCGGGCCGCCTCCACGGCGTTGCGCTCGGTCAAGCCGCGACCGTCATCGCTGACCGTGAGCATCAACCAGGGCTCGCCAAGCGGGCGACGGACGAGGATGTCCACGCGGCTCGCCTGGGCGTGTTTCACCACGTTGGTAAGGCACTCCTGCACGATGCGGTAGATGGTGATGTTGGTCTCCTCGCCGAGGCCGTCGAGTTCGCCCTCCATGCGCAGCTCCACAGCCATGCCGGGCTGCAACCGCCGCCAATTGCCCACCGCCTCGGCGAGCGCATCTTCAAGGCCCAGGTGATCGAGCGCGCTGGGGCGCAGTTGGCGCACGATGTCATGGACGATATCGTAAATACGTTCTGCCACCTCCACGATGGTGACGGCGCCGCGGTGGGTCTCGCCACCGCTGGTGCGGGTCTGATTGGCGATCACGGCGCCCAGGGTCTTGACGGCTGTGACGTACTGGCCAAGTTCATCGTGCAACTCTCGGGCAATCAAGCGCCGCTCCTCTTCGAGCCGGGTCTGAATCAGGCGCGTGAGATGACGGTTCTGTGCAAGCTCGGCCTCGGCCTCGCGGGCGCGCTTGGCTTCGGTGACATCGCGCAGCGACCAGATGCCGCCGATGACCGTGTCCGACACCGGGTCCACCAGAGGGGCGGCGGACACCGCCACCTCGACGCGCCGTCCGTCGCGGGCGAGGCGCACCGTCTCCACGTGGTCCACCAGGCCGCGGGCACGGATCAGCTCGGCGTGCGCCGCGAACTGCGCGCGCCCGTCCTGCGGCACGATGCACTCGGCGGTACGCCCGGCCATCTCGGCGGCGCCGTAGCCCAGCAGGCGTTCCGCGGCGGGATTCCAGTAGCCCACCCTGCCTTCCAGATCGAGGGTGAAGATGGCGTCGCCCGACTGCTGGGCGATGAGCGCCAGGCGGCGGTTGTCGGCCAGGCTCGCCTCCAGGGCATCGGCCATGCGGTTGAAGCTGCCGCCGATGGCCTCGAACTCGGGCACGGCAAAGCGCGGCAGGCGCGTATGGAACTCGCCGCGCTCCATGCGCTGCAAGCCCTCGGCCACCGCGTCCACCGGGCGCACGGAACGGCCCACCAGAAAGAACACCAGCGCGTTCACGGCCACCGCGAAGGCCACCGCCAGGGTCATGAGTTCCGCCAGTTCATCCCAGGCATCCAGGATGGAGCGCGAGGAATCCACCGTCACCACCAGATGCCCGCCATCGACGGGCATGTTCACCACCGGCAGTTGCGGGTGTACGAGGGCAGAAAACCAACGCGGCGCCGCACGGCCGGCCTTGTAGACCGACGGCGGAGAGGCATAGATCTCGCGGTCGTCCCGGTCGAACAGCCGGATATCGTGAGCGCGCACCCGTCCCAGTTCACGCAGAAAACCCAACAGCGCCTCGCTCGCCCGCGACGGATCGGTGCGCGCGCCCGCATCGCGCAGCACGGTGGACAGCAGTTGCAGCGTCACGCGGTTGGCACCCTCCATCTCCTCGCGGATGGAGCGGCGCGCATCGTCGATCACCACGTTGAGCAGGATCGCCACGAACAACAGCGTCACCACGCTGATGAGCAGGTTGATGCGAAAACGCAGGCTGAGGGCGGGCACGGGCGATTACCCATCACTTGAAGCGAGCGCCGCGTCGGCGGCGGCCACCAACGCCCGCTCGATGCCGGGATGGGACGAGGCGTGCTTGCCCTGCTCCACCATCACCAGCCGCGAAGCCGGCCAGCGGGCGTGCAGGGCCACGGCGGTCACGGGCGGGCACACGAAATCCATGCGCCCCTGCACCAGCGTGGCCGGCAGATGGGCGATGCGCGCCATGTTGTCGAGCAGTTCTCCTGGCCGCAAAAAGCAGTTGCGCGCCAGGTAGTGCACCTGCACCCGGGCACGCGCCAGCAGTCCGGCCGCATCGGCTGCCGGCAGCGGCAGGGCCGAGGCTTCGCCGATGGACATGACGGCCGCCTCAAAGGCGCTCCAGCGCAGGGCGGCCTGTTGGGCCAAGGCGCGTTCCGGGTGGTTGAGCAGCGTTTCGTAGGTGGACAGCAGCGCTGGCCACCGGGCCCCAGGCGCAGGCTCGAAGAGTCTGGCCCGAGCCTCGGGCACGAAGGCCTCCAGCCCGTCGAAGTACCAGTCCAGTTCGCTGCGCGAGGCGAGGAAAATGCCGCGCAATATCAGCCGCGTCACCGCCTCCGGGTAGGCCTGGGCGTAGGCCAGCGCCAGGGTGCTGCCCCAGGAGCCGCCGAACAGCACCCAGGCGCGCACGCCCAGCAGCACGCGCAGCCGCTCCATGTCGCCCACGAGGTGGGCGGTGGTGTTGGCGCTCACGCTGCCAGCGGGCTGGCTGGTGCCGCATCCGCGCTGGTCGAAGAGCACGATGTGGTAGCGCGCCGGATCGAAGTAACGGCGGTGGTCAGGCTTGGTGCTGCTGCCGGGCCCGCCGTGCAGGAACAGCACCGGCACGCCGGCTGGGTTGCCGCTTACCTCATAGCGCACCCGGTGGCCGTCGGCCTCGGGCAGGAAACCGCTGGCGTGCGGCTCGAGGGGGGGATAGAGCGCGTCCATGGACTCGCGGTGCGCCCGCCGGGCGCCGCCGCCGGGGCCTAATCGATCTTGAACACCACCGGCACCAGCACCGTGAACTCCCTCCCGCGGAAATCCGCTGGCACCGCCGGCAGCTGCCCGGTTCGCTTGACCATGGCCACCGCCTCCTCGTCCAGCATGGGGTAGCCGGAGGACTTGGCCACATGCACCTCCCGCACCTTCCCCTCGGGGCTCAGCCGTACTTCCAGTTCCACCTTGCCCTGCCAGCCCATCTGAAGGGCGCGGCGCGGGTAATTCTGGTTGCGCCCGATGGCGCGGGACAGCTCCAGCGCGAAGCCTTCCAGCGCCGCACGGTCGAAACCGCTTGAGGCGGGCGCGCCGGTCGCTTTGGCGCGCTCCGGACCAGAGCGCAGAGGCGCGGGCTGCGCTGCACCCTGGGACACGGGCCCATCGGCACGCAGGGAGGGCGCCTGCACCGGCGGCGGCGCGGCCGACGAGCCGGCCAAGGGCGCTGCCTGCACCAGCGGCGCCGGGCGCGCGGCGGGCAATTCGGGGCGAGGCTCTGCGCGCGGCTCACTGCGCACCGCTGGCGCTTCGGCGCGCACCACGGGCGCCGCGGGTTCCGGTCGCGCTTCAGCCTTGGCCGTGAGCGTGGGTGCCACCTGCACCACCGGGCGCGGGTCGACGCGCACCTCGGGACGTGGCTCGCGGCGAAGCTCAACGGGCGCGTCAGGCCGAATCGTGGGCTTGAGCTCCGGCGCCGGGGCGGGGGCCGTGAGGGCGGTACTTGATTCCACCCGAGGCGCCACCGCCGCCTCGGGCCGGGGCAGCGGGCGCAGATCGGGCCTGGGCTCGGGCCGCGGCGCTGGCAGCGGCTCGGTACGAGGCTGAGGTTTGAATTCAGGTTGCTGCTGGGGCACTTCACGGCTTTCCAACGGCGCCAGATCCCGTTGCGGCGCTGGTTGTTCCACGGGTTTGGGTTCGGGTTTCGGTTCGGGTTTCGGCGCCACCTGCGGCGGCGGCGTACGCTCCACCTTGGGCTTCGGCAGCGGCTCCCGTTTTGGCAGTGGCGGCGGTTCGCGCTCCGGTTCGATGATTTCCACTTGCAGCACCGGACGCTCGGCCGGGGGCAGGTGGCGAAGCTGCGGCAGAAGCAGCACCAACAACCCGTGGGCCACCAGCGAGATGATGAAGGCGAACCGGAACGGCTTCTCCCGATACCAGTCGCCAAGCGACTGGGTGCTCGTCGCGCCCAGGACCGCCGTGCTCAAGATTGCACTCCGGCGCGCCCTGCGGGCTGCGGCGGAAAGTGCGCAATCTCATGAAAATCATGAGACCACATTGCTGATTTTTGTGTGGCTGGCGATCGCATCATTCCTGGACACTGCGTACCGTCGTGAAGAAAACGCTGTTGCCTTGCGGCCTCGAAGGTGTGTTGAGGTTAGCCAATTGCGAGGCCGGCATAGCCTTCACGTCAAACGAGGTGAGCGCATCGCTGGCTCGCGAGATCTCAAACTCTAACACCCTGGAGGTCGTCATGTGGAGCAAGCCTGAGTACACGGAAATGCGTTTTGGTTTCGAAGTGACGATGTACATCGCCAACCGCTAACTGCGTTTGCGCGGCGACGGGCCGCCCCTGGGGCGGCCCGTTGTCTTCAAGGGTCCGGCCCGCGCCCAGCGGCCACCGGCCGCCGCGCTCTAACACTCCAACAACAACATGCGAATCCGGGTTCTCGGAGCCGCCGCTGGTGGCGGATTTCCGCAGTGGAATTGCAACTGCCCCATGTGCGACGGCTTTCGCAAGGGTAGCGTGCGCGCCTCGGCGCGCACCCAGTCGTCCATCTGCGTAGGCACCAGCGACACCGACTGGGCATTGTTCAATGCGTCGCCCGATATCCTCGCCCAGATTCGCGCATTCCCGGCGCTGCAACCGGCGCGTGGCATCCGCGACACTGGCATTCGGGCAGTAGTTCTGATGGATGGCCAGATCGATCACACCACCGGCCTGCTCATGCTGCGGGAGGGTAAGCCACTGCCGGTGTGGTGTACCGACATGGTTTGCGAGGACATGACCACAGGCAACCCTCTCTTCAATATCCTCGGCCACTACTGCACGGTGGACTGGCATCGCGTGCCCACCGCGCCGGACAATGCCTTCCGAATCGAGGGTATCGAAGGGCTCAGTTTTACGGCCGTGCCCCTGCGCAGCAAGGCGCCGCCCTACTCACCCCATCGCAACGACCCCCACGAGGGCGACAACATCGGCATGAACATTACCGACACGCGCAGCGGCCGCAGGGCGTTCTACGCGCCTGGGCTTGGCGAGATCGAGCCGCACCTCGTACCCTTCCTGGAACAAGCCGACTGCGTGATGGTGGATGGCACTTTCTGGACCGACGACGAGATGCTGCGGTTGGGCATCTCGCAAAAGCGCGCCCGCGACATCGGCCACCTGCCCCAGTGGGGGCCCGGCGGCATGATCGAAGTCCTCGCCGGGCTGCGCGCGAGCCGCAAGATTCTCATCCACATCAACAATACCAACCCTATCCTGGACGAAGACTCGCCCCAGCGTGCCGAGCTGGCACGCCACGGCATCGAGGTCGCCTTCGACGGGATGGACATCCAACTCTGAGGGAACTGCCATGGGCGCCGCCGAAACGCTGCCGTGGAGCCGCGAGGAATTCGAGGTGCACATCCGCGCCAAGGGCGGCGGCTATCACATCTACCACCCCTACCACGTGGCCATGAACAGCGGCGGGCTTACTCGCGAGCAAATTCAGGGCTGGGTGTGCAACCGCTTCTACTACCAGACTGCGATCCCCACCAAGGATTCGGCGATCATGGCCAACATGCCCGATCGCGACCACCGTCGGCTGTGGATTCAACGCATCATCGACCACGATGGCACCACCGGTGACGAGGGCGGTATCGAGGCCTGGCTGACATTGGCCGACGCGGTGGGTCTGGACCGCGAAGAGGTCACGTCCCTGCGGCGCGTGCTGCCTGGGGTGCGCTTCGCCGTGGATGCGTATATCAATTTCGCCCGCTCCCGCCCCTGGCAGGAGGCGGTATGCTCCTCGCTCACCGAGTTGTTCGCCCCGGAGATCCACAAGGAACGGCTGGCCAACTGGCCGCAGCACTATCCCTGGATCAACCAGAGTGGTTACGCCTATTTTCGCAAGCGCCTGTCGGAAGCGCGCCGCGACGTGGAGCACGGCCTGCGCGTGACACTGGGCTATTTCCAGACCCGCGAGCAGCAACAACGCGCCCTGGACATCGTCCAGTTCAAGCTCGACGTGTTGTGGAGCATGTGCGACGCCATGGCGGTAGCCTACGGTATCGGCGAGCGCAAGGTGCTTTGAGCGTGGCACAGCCCAAACGCCTGCCCTTTGACCACGACGCCCCGATTGCGCTGGCCAAGTACTACCGGTTCCAGTGGGAACCGGCGCAGGACTGTCACGTGCTGCTCTACCCCGAGGGCATGGTGAAGCTACCGGGCAGCGCTGGCGAGATCATGAAGCGGGTGGACGGCAGCCGCAGCCTCGATGCCATCGTGGCCGAACTGCAGGCCGCCTTCCCTGGCGCGCCGGACCTGCGCGCCGACGTGGTGGACTTCCTCGAGGTGGCTCATGGAAACGGCTGGATCCGCGAACAAGCCCGGTAATCCCCTCTGGCTGTTGGCCGAGGTGACCTACAAGTGCCCGCTGCACTGCGTGTTCTGCTACAACCCCGTGGACTACACCCGCTATGGCCCGGAGCTGGACACGCAGGCATGGCTCAGGGTGTTGCGGGAGGGCCGCGAGCTGGGCGCCACGCAGTTGGGCTTCTCGGGCGGCGAGCCGCTGATGCGCGACGATCTGGAAGAAATGGTCACCGAAGCGCGCCGGCTCGGCTATTACAGCAATCTCATCACCTCGGGCATCGGACTCACGGAAAAGCGCATCGCCGCCTTCAAGGAGGGCGGGCTCGACCACATACAGCTGTCCTTCCAGGACTCCACCCGGGAGATGAATGACTTTCTCTCCAGCACCAAGACTTTCGATCTCAAGAAGCGCACCGCCGAGCTGATCCAGAAATACGACTACCCCATGGTGCTCAATGTGGTCTTGCACCGGCACAACATCGACCACACCCAGCAGATCCTGGAAATGGCGCAGCAGCTCGGCGCCGAGTATGTGGAGCTCGCCAACACGCAGTACTACGCCTGGGCCTTCGAGAACCGCGACCAGTTGCTGCCCAGCCGCGACCAGTTGATGCGCGCCGAGGAAGTCACCAACCGCTTTCGCGAGCGGGTTGGCAATGCCATGAAGGTGTACTTCGTGGTGCCCGATTACCACGCCACCCGGCCCAAGGCCTGCATGAACGGCTGGGGGTCGCTGTTTGTCACGGTCACCGCCGACGGCGTGGTGCTGCCCTGCCACGAGGCGAGGATGCTGCCGGGGCTCACCTTCCCCAACGTGCGCGACCACCCCTTGCGCTGGATCTGGTACGACTCCCCGGGCTTCAATGCCTATCGCGGCGACGGGTGGATGCAGGAGCCCTGCCGCTCCTGCCCGGACAAGGTGAAGGACTTCGGCGGCTGCCGCTGCCAGGCCTTCATGCTCACGGGCGATGCCACCAACGCCGATCCGGTGTGCGAGCTGTCGCCCCATCACCATCTGGTCACCGAGGCCGTGGAGCGCGCCGACCGGCCCGCGCTACCCGCCGGGGTCAAGCCCATCGTGTTTCGCGATGACCGAAATTCGCGCGCCCTGTCCGCGGCATCCGAACCCGCCACGCCCGTCACATGAGCGACCGCGGCGGCCTGGCCATCCGCGCGCGCGCCCTCGCCCGCCGCTACGGTGACACCCAGGCCGTGGCCGGCTTGACTCTGGATATTGCCGAGGGTGAGTTTTTCGGACTGCTCGGCCCCAACGGGTCAGGCAAGACCACCGCCATTCACATGCTCGCCACCCTGGTGCGTCCCAGCGGCGGCACGGCTTCGGTTGCAGGCTTCGATGTGACCGCCGAGGGCGTGGCAGTTCGCAGTCGCGTCGGCCTGGTGTTCCAGGAGTCCGCTCTCGACCGCAGCCTGTCGGTGGCCGAGAACCTAAGCTTTGCCGGTGCGCTGTACGGCCTCGGGCGCCAGGAGGTGGAGCGCCGTGCTCACGGCTTGCTGGAACTGTTCGACATGGCCGGACAGTGGCGCTCGCCCGTGGCCGCGCTGTCGGGAGGCCAGCGCCGCGCCGTGGACATTATCCGTGGCGTGCTGCATGAACCGCGCGTGCTGTTCCTCGACGAGCCCACCATCGGTCTCGACCTACCGGTGCGGCGGCGCATCTGGCGCTTCATCGAAGGCCTTCGGGCCCGAAACCGCATGACCGTGCTGCTCACCACCCACTACCTGGAAGAGGCCGACGGTTGCGACCGCGTGGCCTTCGTGCGCAAGGGCCGTCTGGCGCTGGAGGGAAGGCCGCGCGCGCTGGTGGACGGACTCGGACGGCACGTGGCGGAATTCGAGAGCGAGCGCCCAGAGGAACTGGAAGCTCGGGCTCGGCCGCTGCTGGGTCAAGCCCTGCGCGATGGACCTCTGCTGCTGTATCGCTGGCCCCACGAGGAGATCGGCCCGTTGGCGCAGCTTCAGGACGAGGTGGGCCCGCTCGCAGCGGGCTTGCGGGTGCGGCGGCCCACTCTGGGAGACGTGTTCCTGTGGGTACACGCCGGGCAATCGCCCAAGGTACCCCCATGACGGGCCGTGCCGTATTGGCGGTGTTGCAGCGCGAGTTGGTGAAGATGCTGCGCCAGCGCACCCGGCTGTTGGCCGCCATGGTGCGGCCCTTGATCTGGCTGTTGGTGATTGGCGGTGGCTTCGGCGCCGTGCTAACCGCCGACGGCTTGCCCTATCAGCAGTTCCTGGCCCCTGGAGTGGTGGGCATGACCATGCTGTTCGCCGCCATGCTGTCGGCCCTCACCATGGTCTACGACAAGGAATCGGGAGTGATGCGCATGCTGGTAATCGCCCCATTTCCGCACTTTTGGATCGTGCTGGCGAAGGCCGCGGCAGCCGTGGCGGCGGCGCTGGTGCAGGCCCTCATGCTGCTGGTGCTGCTCGCGGCGCTGGGTTTCCTGGACTGGCACAACGTCTCCTGGCTAATGCTGGTGGCAGCCCTACTGACGGTATCTGCAGCCTGCGCCGCCATGGGCATGCTGACGGCGGCCTTCACGCGCACGCTCGACAATTTCGCAGCGGTGATGAACTTCGTGATCTTCCCGGTGTTCTTCCTGAGCGGGTCGTTGTACCCCATTACGCGCCTGCCCGCATGGCTCAAGGCCGTGGCCATGGCCAATCCCTACACCTATGGCGTTGACCTGCTCAAGCATGCCTTGCTGGGCGGTATGGGAGGCAGCTTTGCCGCGGAGTTTCCTGCCGCCGTGGATGCGGTGGTGCTGGTCAGCTTCACTGTGGCTGCGCTGGCTGTGGCCTGCGCGCGCTTTTCCGGGGAAAGCGCCTTCCAGCCCGTGATCCGCCAGATCACGGGGAGACGCCGCTAGGCGCCCCGCGGGGCGAGGGTTTTCGCCCCACCGCGCGGAGACGTGCTCAGGGCCCGAGCAGGCAGCCGGGTGGCGCCTTGTCGCCACCAATCAATGATGATGTCCACCGGGACCGTGCACATGCCCGTGACGCACTTCCTCGGCCGTGGCGCCACGCACCGCGGTCACGGTGCACTTGAACTCCAGCGTCTTGCCCGCCAACGGGTGGTTGGCGTCCACCACCACCTGGTCGTCAGTGACGTCGGTCACCGTGTAGAGCGTGGGATGATTCGATCCCTGGGGCGAACCCTCGAACTGCATGCCCACCTTCACATTGCCCGGGAAAAGGTCGCGTGGCTCCACGCGAATCAGTTCGGCATCGTATTCGCCGAAGGCATCGTCGGGCGCCATGCGCACCGACAAGGTGTCGCCCACCAGCTTGCCGTGCAAAGCCTCTTCCACCAAAGGAAAAATCCCGTCGTAGCCACCGTGGAGGTAAGTGATGGGCTCATCGGTCCGCTCGATGAGGGCGCCATCGGCATCGAACAACTCGTAGTTGAGCGAAACGACGGAATTCTTGGCGATTGCTACGGTCATCAAAGCTCCTTGACCAGGTTGAGGACTTCGGCCGCGTGGCCCTTCACATTCACGCCGTACAGGACGTGGGCAAGGCAGCCATTCTTGTCGATGATGAATGTGGAACGCTGGATACATCTGCGCGATTGCCCATCCACCGTTTTGTGTTGCAAAACTCCGTAGCTCTCGCAGACCTCACCTTCCACATCCGAGAGCAAACTTACGCTGAGGCCGTGTTTGTCCCGGAAAGAGCCGTGGGCAAGACAATCATCCATGCTCACGCCCAACACCACGGCACCGTGCCGGCGGAAGTTGTCATCGCGTTCGCTGAAGTCGATGGCCTCAAGGGTACAACTGGGCGTGTCGTCGCGCTGATAGAAATACAGCACCACATGATGGCGGCCGCGGAACGAAGCGAGGCTTACCGACTCCATCTCGGCGTCCGGCAACTCGAAATCCGGCGCCGCGTCTCCAATTTTGAGCATGCTGCCGCTCCCGAGAAGCGTCAAAACGATTCTAGCGGAAAAGCTTTCGTTGACACGCGGGCCAATACGGCACCACCTATAATTGTGTGATGGGTGATCCACTTCTGGGAGGCCTGACGCCGCGGCGATTCATGACTGCGTACTGGCACAAGCACCCGCTGCTGGTCCGTGGCGCAGTTCCGGGCTTCAGCGGCTGCCTGGACCGCGACGAGTTGTTTGCGTTGGCTTGCCGCGACGAGGTGGAATCACGACTGGTGCGGCGCGAGGCGCGTCATTGGCACCTCGAGCACGGGCCGTTCCGGCTGCGCAACCTGCGGGCCCTTCCAAAACGCGACTGGACGCTGCTGGTCCAGGGAATCAACCTGCACCACCCGGCGGGTGCCGAACTGCTGGACCGGTTCGACTTCATTCCTCACGCGCGCATGGACGATCTCATGGCGAGCTACGCCGTGCCCGGGGGCGGTGTAGGACCGCACTTTGACTCCTACGACGTGTTCCTGCTCCAGGGGGATGGGCGCCGCCGTTGGCAGGTGAGCGAGCAGGATGACCTGGACCTTGACCCCCGCGCGCCGCTGCGCATCCTGCGACGCTTCCGCGCCATGGGCAGTTGCGTGCTCGATCCGGGCGACATGCTCTATCTGCCGCCGCGCGTGGCACACCATGGCGTGGCCGTGGATACCTGCACCACCTGGTCGGTGGGGTTTCGCGCGCCAGCACACCGTGAACTAGCTGCCGAGTTCCTGTCGGATCTCGCTGAGCGTCTCGACTTCGAGGGCCGGTACGCCGATCCAGGTCTGGCGCCCACGCGACATCCCGGCCGCATCAGCCCTCACATGCTCGATACAACCGCGGCAATTCTGGCGCGTATTCGCTGGACCCGCGGCGATGTTGAGGATTTTCTCGGCCGCTACCTGAGCGAACCCAAGGCAGGGGTGTTCTTCGATAGGCCGCAGCCAGCCCTTTCTTACCGGGACTTCGCCGCGCGCATTGGACGCTGGGGGGCCGTTTTGGATAGGCGCACACGTCTCCTTTATGGGCCCCGAGCCTTGTACGTAAACGGCGAAGCGTGCAGATTTCCCCGTGGCGTGCCTGAGACTTTGCGAGTGTTGGCCGATGGGCGGCGGCTCTCGCCTGGCAGCTACGCGCCCGGGGTTGCAGGGCTGCTACACGACTGGCATGACAGTGGCTTCCTGCACCTGGTCAGTCGTGATGATTCCGCATCAGCCAAATCATGAGCGACACACTTCACCCCATCCGCGAGCGAATCGACAGCGGGGCCAGCCTGGAGGCGGGCATCGACCGGATCTTGCTCCTGGCCGGGCAGCAAATCCTGGTGTTTGCGGGTTCCCTGGGGCCCGCATGGAATCAGATTTCGCGGGTCAGCGTACTGCGCCGCTTCTGTCTAGAGACCCGTCGCGGAAGAATTCGCTTCCTATTGCATGACCCGCGGCCTGCCTATGGAGAATGCCCGCGCTTGCTGGCACTGCTGCGGCAGTTCAGTCACCTGATGGAAGTCCACGAAACCCCATATCAAGCCAAGGCGGTGTACGACCCCTTTGTCATCACCGACCACCGTCACTATGTCCATCGCTTCCACGTCAGTCGGGGCCTGGGTGTGCTGGGCATCAATGATCCCGCGGGCGCCCAGGCACTATCCGACCGCTTCGAGGCAATGTGGCTGGAATCGGATCAGGCCGTTTCTGCGACCACCCTCGGTCTTTAAGCAAGCCTAGGGAGCAGCCACGCAAGAAACGCGTGCAGAAAAGCACGCATAAACTTGGTGAAGCTTTGTAAAAGTCTGTTACAATTTTCTGTCGACTCGCTTCGGTCAATTTGCAGACGAACGCAGCGCTTCGAGCAACGCACCCGTCAACTGCCTTCAATAAGGACTTTCCATGATCCGCACGACCCTCACGGCCGTCATGCTGGCCCTCGCCCTCGCCGCCTGTGGCAAGAAGGAAGAAGCCGCTCCTCCGCCCCCGCCGCCCGCCCCGGCGCCTGAAGCTGCCAAGCCCGCTGAGCCGGCACCTGCTGCACCGGCCGCTGACGCCGCCAAGCCCGCGGAACCTGCCGCCCCTGCTGCCCCGGCCGCGCCGCCCGCCGCCGAGCAAAAACCCGCCGAAAAGAAGTAAGCCTGTCACTGCATCACAGTTCAAGCCGGCCTTTTGTGGGCCGGCTTTTTTTTCGTCTGTTGCGCCCACCTAGCGCAGGTCGCGCCAGTCCAGACCCGTGGCCTGGTCGGCTACCGCGATCCAGTCAGGCGCACATCCCAAGATAGGCGCAAGGGCAGCGCGGGCAAGCTGAGGCGAGTTGTTTTGCTGGGAAAGGTGCGCGGCTACCACGTGCTGAAGTTGCGGGCCCGCCACTGCCGAGAGCAACCCGGCAGCAGACGCATTGTCCAGATGGCCGAAGCGTCCAGAGATGCGTTGTTTGAGTACGGCCGGATAGGCGCTAGCGCGCAAGCGGTCGAGGTCATGGTTGCACTCCAGTAGCAGCGCATGACAGTGACCGAGCGTTTGCTCGATGTGTGGAGTGATGCTGCCGGCATCGGTCAGCACGCCGAGGCGCCGGTCGCCGTCGCTGAAAACGAACTGAGCCGGCTCGGCCGCGTCATGGGGCACTGGGTAGGGCTGTAAGTGCAACCCCCCCACGCTAAAGGGTCGATAGCCCTCAATCCAGTTCACCGTCACGCCCTCGAACCGCGCATCGAGGCCGCGTAGGGTACCCCGCGTGCTCCACACGTGGATGCCGAAGCGCCGGGCGAAACGCGCCACCCCCCCCAGGTGATCGTCATGCTCGTGGGTGACCACCACGGCATCGATCTGATCGGGCTCGACCCCCAAGCGCCCCAAGCGGGCGACGGTCTCGGAAATGGTGAAGCCGCAATCGAGGAGCACCCTGCTGCCGTCCGACTCAACCAGCAGCCCGTTACCCTGGCTGCCGCTGCCCAGATAGGCGAATCGCACGGGCGGGAGATTCCCGCCGCTCTAGCGCAGTTGCTCGACGAGCAGGCCGAGAATGCGACGGGCTGTGGGCCCGTCGTCAGCCACTCCCTCGCGGTTGAGGACGGTGACCGTGGAACCGTCCCCTTCGGTGGCCGCTGTCACCTTGACACGATACTGCTCCGGACCCGGTTTATTGGCGTCGTCGCTGCGCCAGAATGCCAGCCGGGACAACGCGCTTTTCTTGGCAAGCGCTGCATCCGGATCCTGGTACCGCACGAAGTACAACCCTTCCGCGCGGTTGCGGTCTTCCACCATGAAACCTACGCGATCCAAAGCCAGACCCACGCGACGCCACGCGCGGTCGAACCCGTCATCCAATCGCAGCAACCCCGAACTTGGATTGGCACCAGCGCCGCGCGAGACAACAGCCGCAGGTTTCAGCTGGTTGGAACTCTTCACCAGGCTCTGGGCGCGAGCCGCGTCGATGCCGGCAACCTTTTCCACCAACCGGGCAAGCATCACGGCCTCCAGTTCGGGGTCGGAGGGACGCACCTGCCACTTGGTGTTGTTGTCGCGCTCTCGAAAGTACACCTCCGCCATGCCTTTATGGCTGATGTAGATTTCCGTGGAGTTGGGCTCGGTGCCACGCTCGAGACGGGTGCGAAACTTGTCTCTCTCGGGAAGCGAAACCAGCACATCGAGATTGCGATTGATGAAACCGGTAATGCCACCCACTTGAATCTTTGCGCGGTTTTCGGCCCAGTCTGTCTCCATGAGCCCTGCGGCTGGATCCTCCACATTCACGAGGAAGCCGTTCTCCTGCCAGAAATCCTTGAGTTGAGGCCACAGTTGCTCAGGTGTGGCCATGACCAGCAACCAGCGCTGGCTGCCGGCCCGCAACACACGCGCACGCTCAGACACCGGGAGCACCGGCGAGGCCTCGGGAACGACAGGCCCCTTGCTCGTCCGGCGCTGTTCGTAATCGGAAAAGGTGGCCGAGCCTGAGGCATCGGGGACTACATAACGCCCAGGCGTACCGGGCGCCGCAAGGTCGGGCGGCACCTCCAGTGGCGGCAGTTTTTTGGCCGACTTGTAGTCGATCTTCTTACCCTCGAACACACCGGAACAACCAGCGCTGAAGATCAGCGTGCACATCAACATGGCCGCCAGCCCGCCTGAACAACGCTCCGCCATTGACTTCGCTCCTTTGCCCTGTGAGTGCTCAGGCTGGCCGAGGTTCCCGCGAGACACGCGCTTGCTCCATGGCCGCGAGCAGGGCCCCATGGTGTGCTTCTGCCAGCGGCGTAAGCGGAAGGCGAATACCCGGCCCCAGGAGGCCCAATCGCTCCAGAACCCATTTGACAGGGATCGGATTTGCCTCGACGAACAAGTACCGGTGTAGCCCCATGAGCTGGTCATTGATGCGGCGGGCATGGCCCAGATCCCCGGCCAACGCGGCAGCGCAAAGATCGTGCATCAATCGAGGCGCCACATTGGCTGTGACCGAGATAACACCATGGGCACCCATGAGCATCAACGCCAAAGCCGTCCCGTCATCGCCACTGTAGACCGCAAACTCCCGCGGAAGACGGCGCAAAAGGTCCGCTCCGCGCTCCAGGTTTCCGGTGGCGTCCTTCAGACCGACGATGTTGGGCACCTCTGCCAGCCGCAAGACAGTGTCGTTGGAAAGATCGGCAACCGTGCGCCCTGGCACGTTGTACAGGATGGTGGGAAGTTCAACCGCTTCGGCGATGGCACGGAAGTGCTGGTACAAACCTTCCTGGGAGGGCTTGTTGTAATACGGCACCACCGAGAGCGCCATACTCGCACCTGCGGCTCGCGCGAACGACTGCAACTCGATGGCCTCACGGGTGGAATTGGCCCCGGTTCCAGCAATCACGGGGATGCGCCCGCCGGCATGCTCGACGGCAGTGCAGATGACCTGGCAATGCTCGTCAAAGTCCAGGGTAGGCGATTCGCCCGTCGTCCCGACGGCCACAATACCGTCGGTTCCATGGCTCACATGAAAATCGATCAACGCCCGAAAGCCGTCCATGTCGAGACTGCCATCCGTGTGCATGGGCGTCGCAATGGCTACGATGCTGCCAGTGAGCATGACGAAGAACTCCGTCCCTTAAAAAGTCGATTGTAACGCCACACCGCAGATGGAGCGGCAACGCTCAAGCGCGCCGCGCGCAAACGCGCTGCACGGCGGCTGGTTTGGGCGAGGTTATGTCGAGGTCCTCATAGCCCAGCACACGAAAGCTGCCTCGTAACTGTTCCAGTAACTCACCGGGCACAAGAAGAAAGTCCGGGTTGGCGGGTCTCCCGTAGCGCTCATTGCCTGCCGCGAAGGTCTCGTAGATGAGCAAACCATCGTGTGCCACGGCATCCAACAAAGCCGGGAAAAGCGGTCGATGCAGGTAGTTGGTTACCACCACGGCCCCGAACTGCCTTCCAGAAGTACTCCAGCAGCCGGTTTCCAGGTCAGCGTGCTCGAAGAGAATGCCCTCGACGCCCGCCAATCGGCGACCAGCCTCAGGGTCTCGATCCACTGCAACCACAGGGTGCCCGCGCGCGGCAAAAAAAAGTGCATGCCGGCCACCACCGCAAGCCACATCCAGAACCTTGGTGCCCGGCCGCACGAGATCTGACCAGCGCACCACCCAATCCGACGGCGGCGCCATGACGGCGTTCGCCTGCCCTGTCACGACACACCCCCTCGCATGCCGATTAGGGACACACGGTGTACAAGTCCATCGATGGAATTCCAACCACGCCGCAAGGCGAATTCACAGCTTCGCCTGAACCAAGGGTTAGCAGCAGGGACTGTAGCGCTTGAGGCGTTCACAACAGGCGTGCCCGGATAAACATCACGATCTAAAACCTTCGAGGATACGCTGAATCACGGCAAAGCCGGCTTGGGAAAACTGCTCGATCACCGGAACCAACAGCGGCAGGGAGAGATAAAGCATCAGGAAACCGACTCCCAGGGTGATGGGAAAGCCTACGGCGAAGACGTTGAGTTGCGGCGCAGCGCGGGTCAGTATGCCAATCCCGATGTTTGTCACCAACAATGCGCCAACCACCGGAAGGGACAGCATCAGTCCCAACTGAAATATCTGCGAGGCCCAGGACACCAACGTCAGGAACCCTTTTGCTGCCAAAGGAGCCGGCGATAGCGGAACGATGCGAAAACTCTCCACCAGAGCCGTGAGCATCAGGTAATGACTGTTGGAAGCGAGCAGCACCAGGACGGCAAGCACACCCATGAACTGCGCCACCACCGGCGATTGGCCAGCGCCCTGGGGATCAAAGAACACCGCAAAGCCCAGGCCCATCTGCAGCCCCGCCATTTGGCCAGCCATCTCTGCAGCCGTGATCACGATTCGCGTAGTGAAGCCCATGGCCACCCCCACGAGGACCTGCTGGGCGAGGATGAGCAGCCCCTCCGGAGAAACCACCGCAAGCGGCGGCGGCGCTGGCAATACCGGCGCCACAACCACCGTGACCACCACGGCGAGCGCCACTTTGATGCTGAAGGGCACGGCACGGTTCCCCAGCACGGCCTCGGTCGCCAGGAAAGCAAGAATACGGACAAAGGGCCAGCCAAACTGCGCAAGCAAGCCCTCCATCTGGGCGACGGTAAGGGATATCACGCCGCGCAAGCCTTCGGCCGAGCCTGAGTCAGCCTACCAATTGCGGGATGGCCTCGAACAGCGCGCGGGTGAATTCCACCATGGTGGAAAGCATCCAGGGACCAGCGAGAACCAACGCAGCAAACACCGCCAGCAACTTGGGGATGAAAGACAGGGTCATCTCGTTGATCTGGGTGGCTGCCTGGAACACGCTCACTAGCAAACCCACGGCTAGCGCGACCACAAGCGGTGGCGCCGAAATCAGCACCAGTATCTCCAGTGCTTGGCGGACCAGTGACACGACATTTTCGGGGGTCATGGTCAGACGCCGAAACTGCGAACCAGGGAACCCACCAGCAGATTCCAGCCATCCACCATCACGAACAACATCAGCTTGAACGGCAAAGAGATGATGACGGGAGAAAGCATCATCATGCCCATGGACATGAGCACGCTCGACACCACCAGATCGATGATGAGGAATGGCAGAAACACTACGAAGCCGATCTGGAAAGCTGTCTTGAGTTCGGAGATAACGAACGCCGGCACCAAAACCTTCATGCCGATGTCTTCAGGGCTCTGCGGCTGGGGTGAGGCAGACAGCTTCACGAACAGCGCCAGATCGGACTCCCGGGTCTGGCGGAGCATAAAGCCCTTGAGCGGTACTGCCGCACGTTCGACGGCCTGTTCGAACTTGATGCGCTCTTCCGACAGCGGCTTATAGGCCTCGGTGTAAACCCGGTCGAACACAGGCGCCATTACAAAAAAGGTGAGAAAGAGGGACAACCCCACCAGCACCTGGTTTGGCGGCGTCTGAACCGTTCCCAATGCCTGGCGCAACAGGGATAGAACGATGATGATGCGCGTGAAGCTGGTCATCATCAGGAGCGCAGCTGGAAGAAAGGTGAGCGCCGTGAGGAATATCAGCGCCTGAAGCGACAAGCTGTAGGTCTGGCTGCCGCCTGGGCCTGGTGTCGAACGAACCGCAGGCAATCCAGCCTGGGCCGCAGCGCCTTCGGCGACGAGCGCTAACATGACCAAAACAGCGGCGCAGACCAACGGCTTCATGGCGGGATTATAGGCGGCCAAACCCGGTTGCCTGGCGCACCCCGGCTTCAGGGAGAGGGTTTCCTCAACCGCGCCAGGAGGGAGGGGAACCCGACCAAAGAATCCGCCGTGGCACTGACTGGGGGACGCGCTAGTGTGTGAAGCGCATTGACGTGGGTGGCAGTGACGCCCAGCACGATCCAGGTGTCTCCCACCTCCACCACCACCACCCGTTCTCGCGGCCCGACCATTGTGCCTCCCACCACACGCACGTGGCCGTCCGTCGACGCGAGTGGCAACGCACGCCGCATCAGCCATGCTGCACCGGCAATTGCCGTAACGACCACGGCGAGCGCCACGACCACCTGAAAAAAGGCGGCGAACGTTGATGGCTCGCCAGGTGGGTTGGCAGCGGAAACGAGGGGTGCCGATGCCAGCAACACAAACGCTAACGCCCATTTGCCGCGGTTCATCGGTTTTGCAGCCCGCGCAACCGCTCCTCAAGCGTCACGATGTCGGTGACGCGGATGCCGAACTTTTCGTTGACCACCACCACTTCGCCATGGGCAATGAGGCAACCGTTAACGAGAATATCCATGGGTTCGCCAGCCAGGGCCTCGAGTTCGACGACCGAGCCCTGTGCAAGCTGTAGCAGATTGCGTATTGCAATGCGCGTGCGGCCCAGTTCCACCGACATCGAAACGGGGATATCGAGAATCATCTCCAGCCGCCCCCCGGCGGCTGGACCCGCATCCGGGCGCAGCTCCTGAAAAACCCCTGCAGCCGGCTTGACGGGCGAAGAATCGCCGGCCTGCTGCTCGGCCAGGGCGGCCGCCCAATCGTCCGCACTCAAGTCGTCATTCGCGCCCTCAGCCATGGTCGCGCCCGCCCACCCCGGAGGAAAGCATGCGCTCGAGCTTCAGCGCGTACTGGCCGCGGGAAACGCCGTACTTGCACTGCATGAGAGGTACGCCGTCCACTTGCACTTCGATACTCTCCGGGATGTCCAGTGAGATCACGTCGCCAACCTGCAAATCGCGAACCTGGCGAAGGGTAACCTCGGTGTGGGCCAACATCGCCACCAGTTCCACCTCGGCGCCCTGAATTTGGTCGGCGAGCATGCTGACCCACCGGGAGTCGCCGTTGTTTCGGTCAGCCTGAACCGCGCTGTAGATGATATCGCGCACTGGCTCGAGCATGGCATAAGGAAAACACAGGTGCAGGCCGCCACCGCCAGTGCCCAGGTCGATGTCGAAACTGGTGGAAACGACGATCTCGGTGGGTGTTGCCACATTGGCGAACTGGGTGTTCATCTCGGAGCGTACGTATCCGAATTCGAAGCTTTGCACCGGCTCCCATGCCTTGCGATAGTCGTCGAAGATCACAGCCAGCAGGCGCTGGATAACGCGCTGCTCCGTGGGTGTGAAATCCCGCCCTTCCACCCGCGTATGAACCTGGCCGCTGCCGCCAAACAGGGTGTCCACCACCTGAAACACAAGAGTGGGGTCCATGATGAACAGAGCGGTACCCCGCAACGGCGTCACTGTCACCAGGTTCAGGTTGGTTGGCACTACCAGGTTGCGAATGAAGTCGCTGTATTTCTGCACCTTGGGAGGCGAGACAGCGATCTCTGCGCTACGCCGCGCGAAGTTGTATAAGCCGATCCTGAACAACCGCGCAAAGCGTTCGTTGACCAACTCCAGTGTTGGCATACGCCCACGGACGATGCGCTCCTGGCGACCTACGTCGTAGGGTTGGATCCCGCCTTTGTCTTCCTTGGGGGCAGTGTCCTCCTGCTCGCCAGTCATGCCGCGCAGCAGCGCGTCCACTTCCTCCTGGGAGAGGATGTCCTCGGCCATGGGCCTACTGGATCACAAACGACGTGAGAAGCACGTCCAACACACCCGCTTGGGGCGGCTTGGGCGCAGGTTTTTCGCCCTCCGCCGCCACGGGCATCTCACGCAAGAACCCGATCGGGCGATTCACCACGTCGCGAATCTCCTCGCGCAGCAGGTTCTTGCCCTCGGCACTTGCCAAGTCCTCCACGCGCTTGCTAGTCAGAAGCAGCAGCACGCCGTTTCGAATCTCGGGGAGGTGTACTTTTATTTTGTCACCCACCTCGGGCCCGGACACCTTCAAATCGATGCCGACTTGCAGATATCGGTCGGAAGCTTCGCTGACCAGGTTCACTGTAAACGGATCGAGACTTACGAAGACCGGCGGCTTTCCCTTGGCGGCCTGAAGGGCCTCCTGCTCTGCACTGCCCTCGCCAGCCTCGTGCGAGGGCTTCATGACAAACAGCCAGTAGCCCCCCCCCCCGAGGACGGCAAGCAATGCCAGCGCCGCGACGAGGAGAATGAGTTTTTTCTTTTTGCCGCTCCGCGCCGGGGCTTGTTCTGCCGCTTCCGCCGCTTCCGCCTTTTCGGCCATCCGCACTCCGAATCACAGGGAGACACCCTTTGCCAAACGATTCCCTAACCGGGAGGGCATCGTCTACGCGCAGAGATGATAGCAATAATGCTTTAAAAACAATGTTTTTTGAAGACTTCCTAATGCTTTTTAACTCACGAAACTTAAAAATGCAAGATAAACCGAGGGTTGCCTTGCTACAAAAAAAAGCCCGGCGGGTTACCCCGTCGGGCTGATTCCTTCACGCTTCAGTTCGGTATCAGGCGAACAGGTCCACCCGCCCCAACTCGCTTCGGGATCGAACCACAACCGAACCAATGGCGCCCACCGGCATGGGAACATCACCACCGCGCAGCGCCGACCCTTCGCCAGGTCTATCCGCTGTCCTGCGCCGATCGTCGCCCGACCCCGCTGCGCCGCTTCCCACGAACACGTCGGCCAGCTGCAGTCCGCTGCTAGCGAAAGCTTCTTGCAGACGAGCCAGACTGCCCTGGATTGCCTCGCGAACCGCCGGGTGGGCGGCGTGAAATGATAGCGATGCCACTTGCTCCGCCGAAACGCTTATGTGCACCTCCACCGGACCGAGTTGGGGCGGATTGAGAATCAGCTCAGCCGAGGACTGGCGTGCCTGCGCAATCCATACCACCCGATCGGAAAACTGTCCGCTCCATGCACCTGAACCAATGCTGGCGGAGAGCGGGAGGCGCGACGCAGGCGCTGGCTCCACAGACAGCCTGGACCCAACCGCGGCGCGGGAGGGTTCCCGCAGATCCGCAGCCTGGGAGGGATCGCGGACATCCACGGCGTGCGCGGGGTGGGATGTCCTCTCCGCGCGGATCGTGGCGTCGAACAAGCCCTGGATTCCCTCCGCCGGCCCCGAGGTCCTACCCCAACTCGACTCAAGGCTGAAAGCCCTTTGACGCGGACTCCCCAAAGCCAGATCCGGCTCCAGTTGGAGCTGTTCCAGCGCTCGCGACCCGAGCGGCTCCTGTGGCAACAGCAGCGGGGCGATGCTTGAGTTGCCCTCCATCCTGGCATCCACGGAGACGGAACGTTGCGCAAGCCCCTGGGGGATCGAAGCGCCCGGGACTTCTGCCAGAAACATGGCAAGCACTTCTCCGTCTCGAAAGGGCGAGGCCTCCGGCACCGCCGCCTCTTCACCCGTCGGCGCTGGTTCCGCTGACGAACTTTCCCTTATTTGACCCTGTAGAACGGCATCGAACCCTTGCGCTTCCTGGCCATCAGCCAAGGGGGAGTCAAGGCTCAACGTAGCGGCAACATCCGCCGCACCGGCGAGCGCAGGCGGCAATATAGGACTCTCGATCATGGGGTGGACTCCGAAGCAGGCCGATGCGCACCCCTGAACGCAACGGCTATGCCAGCCGCAACCCTCAGCCCAAGCGCACCTTCGCCAGCGCGCGCGACGTGCGCTGAGCAAATTCGTCCTGCTCCTTCTGGTCGAGGCGGCGCACGCGTGCGGCCTCGATCTCGTCATGCCTCGCCGCGAGTACGTCCATGGCCTGCTCCCGGCGCCGAAGCTCGAGCCAGCGCCCGCGTGCCGCCTCGAGGCTGGCTTCGAGGCGGGCCAGTTCCTCCCCCTGAGTCCGAATCGCCTCATCGAGCCGCCCCAGGAAAGCATCAAAGTCGCGCACCCGCGCCGTGTCAACACCCGCAACCAGCAGCGAATCACGCTGAACGTGGTACTGGGCGCGAAATCCAGCGAGCTGGTCGAGTTTGTCACGCGCCGCCGACACGCGCCGGCCGTGGCCGCCGAGCTCCCGCGCCGCCGCCTCGGCACGCTCATGTGCCACAAATCTCACCGCTCCAAGAGGAAACGCCCTTGCCATCAAGGGTTGCTCTGAAGCACCGCATCGAGCATGCGACGGCTGGAGAGATAATCCGCCCGCTCGTCCAGGTCCTGACGCAGGTATGCGGCGCAGGCCTCGTTGAGGCGAACCGCCTCATCCAGAAGCGGGTCGGCACCGGACACGTAGGCGCCGACGTTGATGAGATCGCGCGAACGTCGGTAGGCGGACTGCAATTGCCGGAAACGCCGCACGCGACGCATATCCTCCGCGGACACGATTTCCGTCATGACCCGGGAAATGGAGGCCTCCACGTCAATCGCCGGGTAGTGACCCGCATCGGCCAGACTGCGGGTCAGGACGATGTGGCCGTCGAGAATGGCCCGCGCGCTATCCGCCACCGGGTCTTGCAAGTCATCCCCTTCGGAGAGCACCGTATAGAAAGCGGTGATGGAGCCCCCCCCCGCGTTGCCATTGCCGGCTCGCTCGACCAACTGGGGTAGCTTGGCAAACACCGACGGGGTGTAACCCTTCGTTGCTGGCGGCTCACCGATGGCCAGCGCTATCTCCCGCTGCGCCATGGCATAGCGCGTGAGCGAATCCATGATGAGCAAAACGTGCTGGCCCGCATCTCGAAAATGCTCGGCCACCGCCGTGGCATACGCGGCGCCGTGCAGTCGAAGCAGCGGCGGACTATCCGCCGGCGCAGCCACCACCACGGAACGGCGCAGGCCTTCCGCCCCGAGGATATTCTCGATGAACTCCTTCACCTCCCGGCCCCGCTCGCCGATCAAACCCACCACCACCACTTCGGCGGCCGCGTACCGCGCCATCATGCCCAGCAGCACGCTCTTGCCAACGCCGCTTCCCGCGAACAACCCGATTCGCTGACCGCGGCCTATGGTGAGCAAACCATTGATGGCACGCACTCCAACGTCCAGGACGTCGCTGATGGGCGCTCGAGCCAGCGGATTCGTGGGACGGCTGTAAAGGGGCACGTGACGCTGCACCTGCACGGGCCCCAGACCGTCTAGCGGCCGCCCAGTCGCATCGAGCACTCTGCCCAAAAGTCCGGGTCCCACCCCCACCTGGCGAGCCCGATCCTGGGCGCGACGCCGGGGGAAAAAGTCCATGCCAAGGCGGGGCGGACTCGCAGCACCCAATTCCGCGGACACCACGGGCGCGCCGGGATCGAGGCCGAACACATCCGTCGTGGGCATGAGAAACAACCGGCCTCCCGTGAAACCCACCACCTCCGCCTCGACGCGCTGCCCCGCCGCGGTCATCACCATGCAGGTATTGCCAACGGGCAACTGCAACCCCTCGGCCTCCATCACCAGGCCGGCCACTCGCACCAAACGGCCGCTCACATTGAAGGGCGCCACCGCGCTCACCGCAGAACGGCAGTTTTCGAAATACTTACGCCAGTGGATCAGCGCGCTCACGGCCACCACCTTCGAAACGAGCGTGTCCGAATATCCTGGCTCTACATTCAAGGATACCGGTCAACCGTCTCCCTCCAACCACGAGTCATCGCGCCCGAGTGCAGCAACCACTCGCCGCCATCGCTCTTGCACCGTGGCGTCCACATGGGTTGGTCCGCTGACGAAGCGACAACCGCCGCGCTCGATCTGTGCGTCTTCGACGATATCCCACAAGTTCTCGTTGTTGACCGATTGGCTTGCGAGAACCTCGCGTACCAAGCTGGCGTCGGCGGGGTTGAGCAACAGGCGAGCGCCGGGCTCAAGCCCCGGGAAACAAAGCGTGGCCTCCCGGATGATGGCAAGCACCCCTTCAGGCTTGACACGCAGCGACTGGCGAACCAGGTGCCGGGATACCTCTAGTGCCAAGGACAGGACGTCGGCGGCCATGCCCTGCTCCACATCGGCGAGGACTTTGCTCAGATTGCCGAGCAAAACCCGAAGCTCAGCAACCTCCTTGCCACCTGCCGCACGACCTTCGGCCAAGCCCTCCGCGTAGCCCTCCTGACGGGCGGCGGCTCGGTGTCGTTCCAACTCCACTCGCTGCACTGCTTCAGCGTCTGGTCTTGCCGACGGGGCTGGGGCTGTTGCAGCCGGGGCCCCTGACACCTCGCCAGGTCGCCATTCGCGAACGCCCCGTGCCCGCCCACGCGGGATGATGCGACTACTGGACAAGCCCCTCTTCCCCCTTGCCGCCCAACACAATCTGACCCTCGTCCACGAGACGCCGCACGACCTTCAGGATCTCCTTCTGTTCCGCCTCCACTTCGGAAAGGCGCACCGGACCCCGAGCCTCAAGATCCTCTCGCAGCATTTCAGCAGCGCGAGTGGACATGTTCTTGAAGATCTTCTCCCGCAGCCCTTCGCTCGTGCCCTTGAGAGCCACGATCAACGACTCGGACTGAACTTCACGCAGCAATAGCTGAACCGCCCGGTCATCGAGTTCCGCCACGTTATCGAAGGTGAACATCTTGTCCTGGATTTTCTGGGCGAGATCAGGATCGCTTTCACGGATGAACGCAGTGACCGATGCCTCGGTTTGCCCGCCCAGATAGTTCAGAATGTCTGCAGCCGCATCCACGCCGCCCTTGGCGCTTCGCTTGTGCCGGTCGGACCCGGCAAGCAATTGCGTGAGGGCATCGTTGAGGTCGCGTAACGCCGCGGGCTGCACCCCCTCGAGCGTGGCCACCCGCATCACCACATCGTTTCGAAGCCGCTCGGTGAAGTGGCTGAGGACGTCGGCGGCTTGATCGGGATCCAGATGCACCACCACGGCGGCGATGATCTGCGGGTGCTCGTTTTTGATGAGATCGGCCACGGACGCACCGTCCATCCACTTCAGACTCTCGATACCCGCAGCGTCGTTGCCGGTAAGGATGCGGTCGATCAGCACACCAGCCTTGTCCTCGCCGAGCGCCTTGGTGAGGACACTTCTCACATAGTCATCTGCCGCGGTGCCGATAGTGGTCTTTTGTTGAGCCTCTCCACGAAAGTCGCGAAGGACCGTAGCCACCTGGTCACGGGAGACATCCGAGAGCTTCGACATGGCCAGCCCGAGCTTCTGCACCTCCTTGGGGCCAAGGTACTTGAATACTTCCACCGCTTCCTGTTCCCCCAAGGCCATGAGAAGAATCGCGCTGCGGTGTATGCCCTCGTCACTCACGGCCCACCCAGTCCTTGACGACCTGCGCAACGATGCGCGGATCCTGGCGCGCAATCTCTTTGGCGGCTCGCAGGTCGGCCTCGTAGGCGCTTTCCGGCGGAGCGCCGGCGGCACCGGCGTAGGGCTGTCCTCCCGGGCCGTAGCCAGCCGCCTGTTCACCCGGCATGCCAACCGAGCCACCACCGGCCGACGCAGCGGCAAGCGATGGCCGGCCGAGCTGCGCAAGATCACGCAACACGGACAAGATCATGCGCAAAACCACAAACCCGACAATCAGCACGACCACCGCCTTGGCTATATCCATTCCCAGGGAGATGTAGTGAGGGTCCTTCCACAACGGCACGGCCTCGACCGGAGCCTCCGGGGGGCTTCTGAATGGCGCGTTCACCACATTCAGGGTGTCACCTCGTTCCCGCGAAAAACCCATGGCCTCGCGCGCGAGATCGGTCACCTGGGTGATTTCCTGCTCGGAGAGGGGCTCGGACTTGGCGTTCGCACCGTCGCCGCGGCGGTAGTTCACCACAACGGCAACGGACAGGCGTTTGATGGCGCCGATCTCGCCTTTCGTGTGACGGATGGTTTTGTCGACCTCGTAATTGACCGTCTGCTCGCGCTGGGACGTTGTGGAAGACGCCGTCGCAGAAGAGGGCGCAGCCCCAGCCTGGGGCGTGGAAAGGGGTGCCGAGGCGGCGCCCGGAGGCGTGTTGGACAACGCGCCGGGAACGCCCTGCGATGGCTGGGGTGAAGAGGTGTTCGACTCGTTGGACTGCTGGCTGCGTATCGCCTGATCCTGCGCAGTGGCATTTGGCTTGAAAATCTCCGAGGTCTGTTCCACCTCGGAGAAATCCAGAGTGGCCGCCACCTGGGCGCGAACGTTTTCCGCGCCCGTGATGGGCTTGATGATATTTTCAATGCGTGCCGCGATCGCCGCCTCCACTTGGTGGAGGTACTTCAGCTGTGCCGCGTCCAGAGCTCCGTTGCGACTTTCCGTTTGCGGGCCTGACAGCAGGGTGCCGGTGCGGTCCACCACGGTCACATTGCGCGGCGAGAGATCGGGCACGCTGCTGGCTATCAGGTGAACGATGCCATTGACCTGCCCAGGATCGAGCACCCTTCCGGAGAACATGCTCACCATCACGGAGGCACTGGGTTTCTGGGTATCTCGCACGAACACGCTCGGGCGGGGAATGGCCAGATGCACGCGCGCTGCCTGCACGGGAGCGAGCGCCTCGATAGTGCGGGCGAGTTCCCCCTCCAGCGCGCGCTGGAAATTGACCTGCTCCACGAACTGGCTGGTTCCGAAACGCTGGTTCTCCATCAGCTCGAAACCCACGCCTCCCCCGCGCGGCAGGCCCTGGCTGGCGAGTTTCAGACGCGTGTCGTACACCACTTCGGCAGGCACCAGAATCGCGCCGCCACCCTCTGCCATTTTGTAGGGCACGTTCATTTGCGAAAGCGCGCCGAGAATGGCGCCACCGTCGCGATCCGAAAGGTTGGAAAACAGCACCCGGTAGGAAGGTTGCCGAAGGTAGGTGGTCATCACCACCACCAGCGACACCAGCGCGGCCAAACCAACGATCAGGCCGATCTTGCGAGCGTTGCTAAGTTGATTGAAACCGCGCGCCGCCGCAAGAAGTGTGTCACCAGTCGCCTGCGCCATCAACGAGGTCCGCGGTCAGGGAAGAGAAGGGTCGATGGCCAAGGACCGGAGCCGCCCAGGAGGTCGGGGTGGAAGCGCGACGTGCTTGCGCAGCGCGGGCCACCGCGTAAGTTTGCGCTGACGAGAAGGGCGTTGTTGGCAGTCACAGCGGGCGCGGCCGATTGACGCTCACCCTCTCGACTCAAACTTGCAGGTTCATGATTTCCTGATACGCACTGACGAGCCGGTTGCGCACCTGGACCATGGTCTGGAAGGATAAGTTGGCCTTGGCGAGAGAGGCCATCACTTCCTGAAGGTTCACGTTCGGGTCGTTGGCGTTGAAGGCGCGCGCAAGGGAAGCAGAGTCGGTCTGCGCCGACGCCACCTGGTCGAGTGACGCCTTGAGAAGATCGGCAAAACCTGCCGACCCGGCGGAATTTGCCGGCTCCTGGCCACTCGCCTTGGCGGCGGTCTGCCTAAGCTCCGAAAGAAGCTGATCGATGCCCGAAGTGTTCATAGTTGATGGATGCACCGGTGCCAGCCTAGGCACCCATAAAACTCAGGAAAACTCCGCAAGAGCCGTGCCGGACGTCATTCCTCACTGCCGCTACCCTGTACCTTGAAGCCCTCTTCGCGGTACTGACGCAGCTTGTACCGCAGGGTGCGTTCGCTCATGCCAAGACGCTCGGCAGCGAGTTTACGTACTCCGCGAACTGCCTGCAGTGCATCGAGGATGTGCTGTCGCTCCAAACTCTTGAGATCCGGAAGTCCGGCCGCGGCCAACCCTGAGGGCGCAGCACCAGACAGGCCGTTTCGCACTGCACCGCCGGTGGCGGGTAAACCCAAATGTTCAGGCTCGATGACGGCGCCGGGGGCCAGGATCATGGCCCTCTGCAGCACGTTTTCAAGCTCCCGGATGTTACCGGGCCACCCATACCCGGTCAACGCGGCCTCGGCCTCGGGCGACAAGGTTTTGGCCGGTCGCGCACCCGGCTTCAAGCCGCGGGCCAGGGCGCGCCGGGCGATGGCAAGCACATCGCCTGGCCGCTGGCGAAGCGGGGGGTTGTGCAGCGGGAAAACATTCAACCGGTAGAACAGATCCTCGCGGAACCGGCCCGCCGCTACTTCCGCAGCCATGTCGCGGTTCGAGGTGGCCACCACGCGGATATCCACGGCAATGGGCCTGCGGCCGCCCACGCGCTCCACCTCGCGCTCCTGCAGGGCGCGCAGCAGCTTGGCTTGCAGCGACAGGGGCATCTCGGAGATCTCATCGAGCAGCAACGTGCCGCCGTCGGCCTGCTCAAACTTGCCCGGCATGGTGGCCTGCGCGCCGGTAAAGGCGCCTTTTTCGTGCCCAAACAGCACCGACTCGAGCAGGTTGTCGGGGATTGCCGCGCAGTTGATGGCCACGAACGGCCCCGCAGCACGCGGCGACAGGCGATGAACGGCGCGCGCCAGCACCTCCTTGCCGGTACCGCTTTCGCCGGTGATCAGCACCGTGGCATCGGAGCCGGCCACGCGCTGCACCAGTGCCATCACCTGGCGCGTGGCAGCGTCCTCCGCCACCATCAGTTCACCATCTCCCCAGACTGCCGGCAGCATGTGGCGCACCACGGCGCGGGTCAAGGCCTCAGGCTCGAAGGGCTTGGTAATGTAGTCGGCCGCCCCGGCGCGGATGGCGTCCACGGCGCGCTCGATCATGCCGTAGGCGGTCATGAGCAGCACTGGCAGGTGCGGGTGGCGCCGCTTGATTTCGGCGAGCAGGCGGTGCCCGTCCATGGGTTTCATCTGCACATCGCTCACCACGATGCCCACGGAAGTCTTTTCCAGGTGGCGCAGCGCGCTCTCGCCATCTACCGCCTCCACCACCTCATAGCCGGCCAGGCGCAGGGTGTCCACCAGCGCCTCGCGCAGGCCCGGGTCGTCCTCGGCAATGAGCACTGGCAGGGGGCGCGCCGCCATGCTCAGCCCACCCGCGCCAGCACGGCGGTCGCGGCCTCGGACCCCGCACCTTCGATCGGCAGACGCACCGTAAATGCAGCGCCCTTGCCCAGCCGTGACTTCACCGCCACCTCACCACCGTGGGCCTCGGCCACCGAGCGTACGATGGCAAGGCCCAGGCCAGTGCCCTCCTGCCGGGTGGTGAAAAACGGTTCGAAGAGGCGCTCCTGATCCTCGGGGGTGACGCCGCGGCCATCATCCCGCACCTCGATTGCAATCCGGTCGCCGTCAAGCGACGCGGCAAGCCGCACCGAGCCACCCGCCTCGCACGCCTGCAACGCGTTCTCGAGCAGGTTCACCAGCATGCCCGACAGGGCCTTGCGGGCGCCACGCAGGGTTGCCGCGGGCACTGGGGATACCTCCAGGCGCACACTGCGTCCGGCCATCTGCGGCTCCATGATCTGCACCGCTTCGTGCACCAAGGCCCCCGCCTCGACCACCTCGCGCCCGGCGCTGCTGCCGCGCACGAACACCAGCATTTCCTGGATCATGCGCTCCAGGTGCAGCAGCCGCTCGCGCAGCCGTTCGCTGAAGCGGGCCCGGTCGGCCTCGGCGAGACCGCTCCGTGAGAGGTTGGCCGCATGCAGCAGCGCTGTGGCGAGGGGGGTCCGAAGCTGATGGGCCAGACCGGCAGCCATTTCGCCCATGGCCGAAAGACGCTTGTGACGCTCGAGCTCGCGCTGCACAGCGGAGGCCTCGGTCACGTCATTGAGGAGCAGCAACTGCCCCGCGCCAGCCTCGAGAGGGCTCTCGGACAGCGTCACGCGACGCCGGCGACCGGGCGGACCTGCCTCCCACTCGCGGGCGTTCGAGGTGGGCGCGATGCGCGCGGCGGCCACGGCCTTCCAAGCGCTGCCGGGGAGATCATCGCCCAGCAAGGCGCGGGCCGCCGGATTGGCCTGGGAGACCCGTCCGTCGCCATCCACCACCACCACACCGCCGGGCAGCGCCTCCAGCAGCCCGGCCAGTCGCGCCGACAGCGCTTCCTTTTCGAGGTATTGGCGCTTGAGTTCGCCATTGGCCACTGCCAGCTCGCCTGCCAGCCGTTCCACCCGGGCCTGCAGCGCCTGGTAGGCACCAGAGAGCTGCGCCGAGGCCTCGCTGAACAGCGCGAAGGCGCTTTCGAGCGCGCGGGGATCCATGGAGGGCGGAGAGTGGTTCACCGGGGCGGGCGCAGTGCAGTGATCCGGATTATGCGCGGCCGCGCAGCCGCTGGCGAGCCGCATTGACACGGTCTCGCGACGGGTGCTAGAAGCCGCAGAGTCAAACCACGCAACCTCCTTCTTGACGCCGCGCGCCATTCCCAAGGAAAACCGCCCATGCGCCGCACCGCACTGATCGCCCTGGCCGCCGCCGGCTCGCTCGCCGCTTGCGCCCAGATCAGCAGCCTGTTTACCCCCGCCCCCAGCGCAACCGCCGAACTGCTGCCCACCAAGGGCAGCGAGGTGCGCGGCAATGTGAAGCTCGTCCAGCGTGACGGCGAGGTTCTGCTGAGCGGCAAGGTGAGCGGCCTGACCCCCGGCCCGCACGGATTTCACGTTCACGAAAAGGGCGACTGCTCGGCCCCGGACGGCTCGAGCGCCGGTCCACACTTCGACCCGGCCGGGAGCAAGGCCCATGGTGGCCCCTCCGGCAATCAGCGCCATGGCGGCGACCTGGGCAACATCACCGCCGATGCCGCCGGGGTCGCCAGTTTCGACTTGCGCGTCATGGGCATCACCCTCGGCAGCGACCCGGCTTCGGTGGTGGGGCGCGCCCTCATCGTGCACGCCAAGCCCGACGACCTGACCACCCAGCCCTCCGGGAATTCCGGCCCGCGGCTCGCCTGCGGCCTAATCAGCCGGGCTCCCTAGCCGTCGGGCCGCGTGATCGCGCTGCTGGGCCCGGCGGATCCCTTTCCGCCGGTGGAACGGGCCTTGCGGAGCCCGGCAGGGCTGCTTGCCGCGGGCGCCGATCTTTCGGCCGAGCGCCTGCTTCAGGCCTACCGCCAGGGCATCTTCCCCTGGTTCGGGCCCGGCGAACCGATTCTGTGGTGGAGCCCCGATCCGCGCATGGTGCTGGTGCCGCGCCACATCCGCATCCCTCGCTCGCTCGCCAAGGCGGTGCGCAACCGCCCCTACGAACTGCGCATCGACTCGGCTTTCCGTCAGGTAATGCTGGCCTGCGCCGCACCTCGCCCTGGGCAGGAAGGCACCTGGATCGTGCCGGAGATGATCGAAGCCTATTGCCGCCTGCATGCCCTGGGGCTGGCGCACAGCGTGGAGATTTGGCTGGACGGCGAATTGGCCGGCGGGCTCTATGGCGTGGCCCTGGGGCGGGTGTTCTACGGCGAATCCATGTTCAGCCGCGCCCGCGACGCCTCAAAGGTGGCGCTGGTGCACTTGGCGCAGCGGCTGGAAGCGGCGCGGTTCGGACTGATCGACTGCCAGATGTCCACCGCCCACCTGGCCTCCATGGGCGCCAGCGAGATGCCGCGCGCCCAGTTCGTCCGCGCCATTGCCGACTTGGTACACTACCCGTCGTCCCCTGAGCCTTGGACCTTGGGCCCTTCCTGTCCATGACGCAGCTGAACGACCTGCCCTTTTCGGTGTTGCAGTTCTATGCGACTGCGCCCTACCCGTGCAGCTATCTCGCCGATCGCCTGGCGCGATCGCAGGTGGCCACGCCCAGCCATGCCATCGACTCGCACGTCTATGGCGAACTGGTGCGCGCAGGGTTCCGTCGCAGTGGCGCCTTCACATATCGCCCACACTGCGACAGCTGCAGCGCCTGCGTGCCGGTTCGCGTGCTTGTGAAGGACTTCGCACCCACCCGCTCTCAGCGCCGCTCGGCCGCGCGCCACCGCAACCTCGATGTGCGCTTGCTCGACCTCAAGTACAGCCCCGAACACTACGCGCTCTACCTGCGCTATCAATCCGCGCGCCACTTTGGCGGCGGCATGGATCACGATTCCCGCGAGCAGTACCGCCATTTCCTGCTGCAGAGCAATGTCCGCTCGAATCTGGTGGAATTCCGCGAAGATGGCGTGCTCAGGATGGTGAGCATCATCGACCGGCTGACCGACGGCCTGTCCTCGGTCTACACGTTCTTCGAGCCCGACCTGCCGGGCGCCAGCCTGGGCACGTACAACGTGCTCTGGCAGCTGGAGCTTTGCCGCGAATTGCATCTCGCGCACCTCTACCTCGGCTATTGGATTCACGAAAGCCGCAAGATGGCCTACAAGGTGAACTTTCAGCCCATGGAGGGTCTGATCGACGGCCGCTGGCGAGCTCTGGATCGAAACGCCGGGCCGGCGTCGTGATTCAGATCGCCCCGCCTCCACTGACCGTCGAGCGGCTCGGCGCCGTGCTGTGCCTGGGCTTGAACCGGGTCGCCAAACGCAACTCCTTCAATCTCGAGATGTACGGTGCGCTCTCAACGGCCCTGGGTCAGGCCGAGGTGGATGAGGCCATCCGCTGCACGCTGCTGTTCGCCCACGGCGAGCACTTCACCGGCGGCATCGACCTGCCCCAATGGCTGCCCCACTTCCGCCAGGGTGAATCGGCGCCGCTGCCCGCCGGCGGTCTCGATCCCTGCGGCCTGGACCCGGCGCGCACCCGCACCAAACCGCTGGTGATGACGGTGCAGGGCTACTGCTACACACTGGGCATCGAGCTGCTGCTTGCGGCCGACGTGCGCGTGGCAGCGGACAGTACGCGCTTTGCGCAAATCGAGGTGGCGCGCGGCATCTATCCCATCGGCGGAGCTACCCTGCGGCTGGTGCAGGAGGCCGGCTGGGGCAATGCCATGCGCTGGCTGCTCACGGGAGAGACCTTCGACGCAGCTGAAGCCCTGCGCATCGGTCTGGTGCAATCCGTGGCCCCCCACGGCGAGCAGTTCGAAACGGCGCTGCGCATCGCGCAGACCATCGCCGCCCAGGCACCGCTGGCAGTGCGTGCCACGTTGCGCTCGGCACGCCTGCAGCGCGACACCACCGAAGCCGCCGCTACGGCACGCTTGCTGCCCGACATGCTGCCGCTGCTGGCCAGCGACGATGCCCGGGAAGGACTGCGAGCCTTCCTCGAACGCCGGCCGGGGCGCTTCACGGGGCGCTGATCGATTGCTCTACGCACTGGCGCGGCCGCTGCTGTTCCGGCTGGACGGCGAACGCTCGCACGACCTGTCGTTGCATGCCCTCGATCGCGCTAGTGCCCTTGGCCTGGCGCGCGCGCCGCAACCGCTGCCGGGCCGCACGGTGCGCGCCATGGGTCTGGAGTTCGCCAATCCCGTGGGTCTGGCGGCTGGCCTCGACAAGAACGGCGCCTTCGTGGACGCCCTGGCGAGCTTCGGCTTCGGGTTCATCGAAGTGGGTACGGTCACGCCGCGCCCCCAACCCGGCAATCCGCGTCCGCGGCTGTTTCGCCTGCCCAAGGCGCGCGCCGTCATCAACCGCTTCGGCTTCAACAACCTCGGCGTGGATGCCCTGGTGGCCAACGTAGCCGAGCGTCGCTACCGCGGGGTGTTGGGCATCAACATCGGCAAGAATTTCGATACGCCCATGGAGCGTGCCGCCGAGGATTACCTTGCCTGCCTGCGCAAGGTGCACCCCCATGCGGACTACGTGACGGTGAACATCTCCTCCCCCAACACCGCCAATCTGCGCGCCCTGCAAGCCGGCGACGCCCTGGACGCTCTGCTCGCTGCCCTCATGGCCGAGCGCGATGCGCTCGACGCCCGCGCCGGGCGACACGTGCCGCTGGCCGTGAAACTCGCGCCCGACCTGGACGAGGCGGGCATCGATGCCGCGGCCGATGCCTGCCTGCGCCACCGCGTGGAGGCGGTGATCGCCACCAACACCACCTTGTCGCGGCAGGGCGTCGAGGGCATGCCCCATGCCGACGAGGGCGGCGGCCTGTCAGGCGCACCGCTGCGCCCGCGGGCCACGGCGGTGCTGCGGCGGCTGCACGCCGCGCTGCGCGGCCAGGTGACGCTGGTGGGCGTGGGCGGCATCCTCTCGGGCGAGGATGCCCGTGAGAAGCGCGACGCGGGTGCCGCGCTGGTGCAGGTCTACACCGGGCTGGTGTATCGCGGACCGGCCCTGGTGCGCGAGGCCGTGCGGGCGCTGGATGAGCCATGATTGCGGCGATCGACCACGCGCCATGCCTGCGCTGACGTCTCCCCGGGGGCCTTGGCGTTGCCACGGCGCCCCGGGGCAGCGGGCCCGGTCCTTATAATTCATCGTCTGTGGCCGCCCCCGTCGCGGCGGCTGTCCAAGCCTGATCAATGAAATCCCCTTCTGACCCCCTATGCCTTGCCTTCGGCTTTCAATTCGCCGAGCTCTACGAAAACGCCGCCCTGGCGCGTCTGGACGCTGCCTTCCTCACCCGCCTGGGCGCTACCGACCCGGCCCTCGCAGCGCGCCTGGCGACGGCGCGAGCCCAACCGGACGCGCTGGATCGCAAGGCCGAGTCGGAGCTGCTGCTGGCGGTGGGCCCGCACCTGGAGGATTTCCTCGGCCAGCTGTTCGGCATCGAGGCAGAGATGGAAGCGCTGACGGCTCGACACCACGCGCTCGCGCCGCTGTATTCAGTGAAGCGCCAGTTCGTGCAGCGCAAGGCCATGAACACCTACAAGGCCGAAGCCGCCGCCAGCTTCAACGGCGCCGCGCTGCGCGCCGAACTGGAGCGCGCCCTGGGACAACCCTTCGAGGAAGCGGCTTTCGCACGCGCCGTGGGCGTCTGGCAGGCCGATGAGGGCGCCCACGCGGGCATCCTCGACACCGCACTGCGTTATTGCGCCTGGGCGGCCCACACGCCCGCCGGGCAATTCGCTCACGCCGGCGATGTGCTGTTCCGCGCCCCCCACAAGCTCGACCCGCTGCGGCTGGTGCCGGTGCAAACCACCAGCCACGAGGGCGTCGTCCGGCACCGCTTGTCGCACCTGCGGCGCCGCGAGGGCTTCGACCTGACCGACGCCGGCACCGACCTCAAGGGCGCCCTCGACCAGGCCAACTACTGCATCTGGTGTCATGAGCAGGGTCGCGACTCCTGCTCCCACGGGCTGAAGGAAAAAGACCCGGCGGCCGGTTTCCGCAAATCGTCCTTCGGGGTGCCCCTGGCAGGCTGTCCGCTCGACGAGCGCATCTCCGAGTTTCACCGGCTCAAAAGCCAGGGCAACGCCGTGGCGGCACTGGCCATGATAGCCGTGGACAACCCCATGGCTGCCGCCACCGGTCACCGCATCTGCAACGACTGCATGAAGTCGTGCATCTACCAGAAACAGGAGCCGGTGGACATTCCCCAGGCCGAGACTCGCACCCTCAAGGATGTACTCGAGCTGCCCTGGGGTTTCGAGATCTACTCGCTGCTCACGCGCTGGAACCCGCTCGACCTGCGCCGCCCCGTCCCCAGGCCGCCGTCGGGCCGGCGCGTACTGGTGGTGGGCATGGGGCCGGCGGGCTTCACCCTTGCCCACCACTTGATGAACGACGGCCATCAGGTGGCTGGCATTGACGGGCTCAAGATTGAGCCGCTGCCGCCCTCGCTGTCGGGTGTCACCGTGCGCGGCGAACGTGTGCCGTTCGAGCCGGTGCGCCACATCGACTCGCTGCGCGAACCGCTCGGCAGCCGCGTGATGGCCGGCTTCGGCGGCGTGGCCGAGTACGGCATCACGGTGCGCTGGGATAAGAATTTCCTCAAGCTGATCCGCCTTCTGCTCGAACGCCGGCGCGAGTTCGCGTTGTACGGCGGCGTGCGCTTTGGCGGCACCCTCACCTTGGACGACGCCCTCGCCCTGGGTTTCGACCACGTGGCGCTGTGCGCCGGCGCCGGCAAGCCCACCATCCTCGACCTCCCCAACGGGCTGGCCAAGGGCGTGCGCACCGCGTCGGATTTCCTCATGTCGCTGCAACTCACCGGCGCGGCCAAACCCGATTCCATCGCCAACATGCAGCTGCGGCTGCCGGTGGTGGTGGTGGGCGGCGGTCTCACGGCCATCGACACGGCCACGGAGTCCGCGGCCTACTATCCGCTGCAGGTGGAGAAGTTCCTGTCGCGCTTCGAGGCGCTGTGCCAGGCCTCCGGCGAGGCGACGGTGCGCGCCCGCTGGAGTGCCGACGAAGCCGCCATTGCCGACGAGTTCATCCACCACGGCCGCGCCTTGCGCGCCGAGCGCGCCGCCGCCCGGCACGAAGGCCGCCCGGCGCGGTTGGCGGAATTGCTGCATAGCTGGGGCGGCATCACCATCGCCTATCGCAAGCGGCTGGTGGACAGCCCCTCCTACACCCTGAACCACGAGGAAGTGGCCAAGGCGCTGGAGGAGGGTATCGAGTTCGCCGAAAACCTTACCCCAGCGGCGGTGCAGGTGGACGAGCACGGGCACGCCCGGGCGCTCACCGTCACAGCTCGCGCCACGGCGGCCGACGGCAGCGAGCAGAGCCTCACCGTGGAGTTGCCGGCGCGCACTATCCTGGTGGCCGCCGGCACCCAGCCCAACACCGTGGCCGCCCGGGAAGACCCGTCCCACTTCCTCCTCGACGGCCGCTACTTCCAGGCCGTGGACGAACTGGGACAAGCGGTCAAGCCGGAGCGCTCCGCCAAGCCTGGCGCGGTGCGCGTGCTCATGTCCCGGCAGCCCGACGGCCGCTTCGTGAGCTTCTTCGGCGACCTGCACCCCTCCTTCTTCGGCAATGTGGTGAAGGCCATGGGCAGTGCCAAGCGCGGCTACCCGGTGCTGTCACAGGTGCTGGCGCAGGCGCAGCCCGCCAGCAGGCTCGGCCGTGATGCCTTCTTCTCCGCCCTCGATGAAGCACTGCGGGCGGTGGTGCGCGAAGTGATCCGCCTCACCCCCACCATCGTGGAAGTCGTGGTGCATGCCCCCCAGGCGGCGCGCAATTTCCAGCCGGGGCAGTTCTACCGGTTGCAGAACTACGAGTCCCTGGCCGCCGTTGCCCAAGGCACCCGCCTGGCCATGGAGGGGCTGGCGCTCACCGGCGCTTGGGTGGACCGGCAGCGCGGCCTGGTCTCCACCATCGTGCTGGAGATGGGCGGTTCCTCCGACCTGTGCGCCCGCCTCGCCCCTGGCGAACCGGTGGTGCTGATGGGGCCCACAGGCGCGCCAACGGAAACACCCGGCGGCGAGACGGTGGTGCTGGTGGGCGGCGGACTGGGCAACGCCGTGCTGTTTTCCATCGGCCAGGCGCTGCGGCGGGCCGGCTCGCGGGTGCTGTACTTCGCCGGCTACAAGAAAATGATCGACCGCTACAAGGTGGAGGAAATCGAGGCGGCATCGGACGTGGTGGTGTGGTGCTGCGATGAAGGGCCGGGCTTCCCGCCCGGACGGCCCGACGATCGCAGCTTCGTGGGCAACATCGTGCAGGCCATGCGCAGCTATGCCGAGGGAGCCCTTGGCGAACAGGCCATCGCCTTCGCCCACTGCGACCGCATCGTGGCCATCGGTTCGGATCGCATGATGGCCGCCGTGGCAGCGGCGCGCCACAGCGTGCTGCAGCCCCACCTCAAACCGCACCACTTCGCCGTGGGTTCCATCAACTCCCCCATGCAGTGCATGATGAAAGAGATCTGTGCCCAGTGCCTCCAACCGCAGGTGGATCCCGTCACTGGCGAGCGCTCCGTGGTGTTCTCCTGTTTCAACCAGGACCAGTCCCTGGACCGCGTGGACTTCCCCGCCCTGGCGGCGAGGCTCGGACAAAACGCGGTGCAGGAAAAACTCACCGCCCAGTGGATCGGCCACTGCCTCGAGAGCCTCGATGCAGTGAAGCGCGGCGGATGAACAGCGCGCCGGATGCGCAGCGCCGTAGCGTTGCCCGCCAATCCGCACCCGGGCGCAACCCCACATTCGCGAACCTGGCGTGATCTGCTCGGCAGCAAGCCTGGCGAGCCGCATCGACGCATTGCTGCCGCAAACGCAATGCACCAAATGCGGCTTTCCCGGCTGCCGGCCCTATGCCGAAGCCGTTGCCGCGGGTGAGGCGGATATCGATCGTTGCCCCCCTGGCGGGGAGCCCGGCATTGCCCGCCTGGCAGCGCTGCTGGGGCGGCGGCCACCGCCGCTGGACCTCGGCCGCGGCGCACCGGGCGTGGCGCGCGTGGCAGTCATCGACGAGGCGCTGTGCATCGGCTGCACGCTCTGCATCCAGGCATGTCCCGTGGACGCCATCGTGGGTTCGGCCAAGCGTATACACACGGTTCTGGCGGCGCAGTGCAGCGGCTGCGAACTGTGCGTACCGCCCTGCCCGGTAGACTGCATCGCCATGTTGGCGATCGAAGACGCTCGAGCCCTTGGCCATGCAGTGGCCGAACGCCCGGAGCGACTATGGCAACTGCGGGCTCGCCAGTGGCGCGACCGCTTCGAAGCGCGCCGCGAACGCCTGGCCCGCCACAAGGCAGAGCAGGAGCAGCGGCTGGCGGACAAGGCCGCGCGCAAACTTGCCACGCTGCCGGCTGACGATCCCGCGGCCGCCCGCAAGCGCGCCGTGGTGGAGGCGGCTTTGGCGCGGGCGCGGGCGCGACGCCAGCAACGCTCAGGAGAACCCGGGTGAATCCCGCCAAGCGCCATGAAATCTTCTCGCGCCTGCGAGCCGCCAACCCGGAACCACGCACCGAGTTGCTGTTCGCATCGCCCTTCCAGTTGCTGGTGGCGGTGGTGCTTTCCGCCCAGGCCACCGACCGCAGCGTGAACTTGGCCACCGCCAGGCTGTTTCCCCAGGCTGGCACCCCAGAGGCGATCCTGGCGCTGGGCGAGGCGGGCCTACTGCCTTTCATTCAGTCCATCGGGCTCTACCGCACCAAGGCCAGGAACGTCGTTGCCCTGTGCCAGCAGTTGCTGGAACGCTACGGCGGTGAGGTGCCGCGCAACCGCGAGGCCCTGGAGGCACTGCCCGGTGTAGGCCGCAAGACCGCCAACGTGGTGCTCAACACGGCCTTCGGCGAGCCCACCATGGCGGTGGATACGCACATCTTCCGCCTCGCCAATCGGCTCAACCTAGCGCCCGGCAAGGACGTGCGGGCCGTGGAACGCAGGCTGCTGAAGGTTGTGCCGGCCGAATTTCTGCAAGATGCCCATCACTGGCTAATCCTGCACGGACGCTATGTGTGCAAGGCCCGCAAGCCCGACTGCCCGCAGTGCAACATCCGCGACCTGTGCGAATACCGCTACAAAACGCCCGACGCGGCGGCGGTGCCGGCAGCACGAACCGCTACCCAACGCGCCCGCTGATCCCAGAGCCGTGTTCAATCCCTCCCGCGAGCAGGCGAGACGCTTTTTCTTCGAAACCTGGCGGCGCTACCGCGCAAAGGAGCCCCTGGAAGGCGCCGCCTGCACGGCAGTGGAGGTGATGTTGCTCCACCCCGAGTACCACCCTATGCTGGAGGAACCCGATCGCAATCTGGACCGCAACTGGGGCCCCGACAGTGGCGAGAACAACCCCTTCCTGCACCTGTCGCTGCACCTGGCCATCGAGGAGCAACTGGCCATGGGCCATCCCTTCGGCCTGCGCGAGGTGTTCGAGGCGCTCGTGACTTCTTCGAGAGATGCCCACGCGGCGCGCCACGCACTGCTGGAGTGTCTGGGAGAAACCCTCTGGCGCGCCCAACGCGCCGGCGGCGCCCTTGACGCCCAGGCTTACCTGGATTGCGCCCGGCGCCGCGCCGGGCTGCGCTGAGTCCCGTGCCAGCAGCACCCCAGACGGCGGGGCCGCCTGGGGGATTCAGTACTTGTCGGTCAGGCTTTTCTGACTGGCGAAGTAGGCTGCCAAGTCGGCGATATCCTGCTTCGAGAGCGGCGCCGCCATACCGCTCATGATGGCATTCTTGCGCTTGCCTTTCTGGTAGGCCGTGAGCGCTTGGCGCAGGTAGTCGGCATGCTGCCCCGCCAGTACTGGGTAGTCGGGCGTGGCGGGCTTGGCGCCGCCGGGACCGTGGCACGCCGCGCAGGTCTCGGCCTTCTTTTCGCCTGCCGCCGCGTTGCCCCCTGCGTTGGCAGGCAGGCTTGCCGCCAGTGCTGCCGCGCCCAGCACACCTGCCAGCAGGCTGCTCAACGAAAAGGGATTCGCAAAGAAGAACGCCTTCATTTTCCTGCTCCTGAGTAGTAAGCCGCCAGGTCAGCCATGTCCTGGTCGCTCAGGCTGGCAGCAATGCCGCGCATGGTGGGATGGTTGCGATCTCCCGCCTTGTAGGCCTTCAGGGCTGCGACGATGTAAGCCGGGCTCTGACCGCCGAGGCGCGGTACGTGGTACACGTCCGGATAGGCAGTGCGGAAGCCGGGAATGCCATGGCATCCCTGGCACATCTGGATTTTCTTCGCGCCTGCCGCAGCATCGCCTTCGGCCGCGGCTGAAGGTACCGAAACGAGCGCTGACACCAGCGCCGCCGCCAGGACAGCAGCCGTGGACAGTCTTGAGTTTTCCCCTGCCATCATCCCCCCAAACCTCGTCATTTCTAACCTTTTCTCGATCGCAAAAAAGCCGACGGATTGTGCGCGATGCCTGCCTTGCGGGTCAAATGCCATCCCGCCCAGTCGGGCCCCATCACCCACCCGGGAGGGGCACGCCTTCGACAATGGTGGCGCGGTGCACGTAGACCTTGTCGTGGGTGTCCTCCACCACCGCCTCCAGTTCGCCCTGCTGACCAGGCACGAAGAAGAAGCGGAAGCTCGGATTGTCGGACAACGAAAAATCCACATCGGCCGTCAACACGGTCTTGCCGGCATAGGACACCTTAACCGACCGCACGAAACGCGGCGTGCGGGTGGGATCGAAATCCGCGGCCAGGGCCGACTCGTTCGGGTGCCGGATCATAAGTTGCACCAGGGCCGGCTTGGCGGCCTCCACGGTGTCGTCCCAGAACTTGAACTTCATCTGCCCGATCATGTTTTCGGGGATACGGAATTTGCCGCCCGGCGCCGAACAACCGCCAGCGGCCTTCACCCAGCGCGTGGCCTCGTAGAGCTTGCCATCGTTCAACTCGGCCACGGCGCGCACGAAACTGAAGTCCTCGAAACGCAACCGTGTCTCCACCTGCACGCGCCCGCTGTCAGGCGTGAAGTGGAACACCCCGGCCGCGGGCGAGGGATTGCGCTCCACGATCAGAAAGACGGTCTTGATGTAACGGCCATCGCTCTGGTCGATCTGCGCCTTCACCGCCACCGGCACCGTGGAGGCATCGTCGGCGCGGGTGTTGAGGTAGATGCGCAGCACATCCCGGCCGTCCTCGATGGGGCGCTCGCCGAACATCATTTGCCGGATGGGGGGCCAGTACTGACTGCGAGCCGGATCGGGCTCGGCCTTTTCGTTGCACAGGCCCGGAAGAGCGAGCAGCGCAAACATCGCTGCCACCATCGCCTGCCGAATTTGCTCAATACTCATGACTGCCTCCTGGAACGAACACATTTGCAAGTATAGCCGCCGGGCGGGTTGTGGCGGGCCCTACTCCCATTCGAGCTCGGCGTAGGCGGCGGTGACATTTCGCCGGTGGAAGGCATCGAAATTTGTCCAGTTGGGTGCAGCGGAGGCGCCCACGGTGTCTACCGCCTCTTCCATGGTGCGACGGGCGCGCAGGGCAGCGCGGGTGTCGCGCACGACCATGGCGAGGTAATCGCGCTGCGGCGCCAGTGCCGCCGGCCAGGCGGTGGCCGTCCACCCATGCCCGGGCACGAAGGCGCGCGCCGGAATCGCGGCCAGCGCGTCCATCACCTTGAGGAAGCCGGTGATGGAGCCATCCACCACCGGGGTGTGGTCCACGAACAGCAGGTCACCCAGCCAGAGCGTGCCCGTGGCCTCGTCGAGCACGGTGAGGTCGTTGTCGGTGTGGGCCACGGGCCAAGCCCTGAGCCGCAGTCGCCGCTCGCCCAGGTCGAGCACGCGCTCCTGATCCACGTCCACGGCGATGGTGACGGGGGCGATGCCGGCGCCATCGGCCAGGTCGCCGAGGTCGCGACGCAAAGCCCCCAGGTAGGTGCGCAGTCGCTGCGCTAGCGCGGCCGGGAGATTGCCATGGGACACCACCTCCGCACCCTCGGCGCGGAAGGCTTCGGCGCCGAACACGTGGTCCGGGTGCATGTGGGTGAGGATCACGTAGCACACCGGCTTGTCGGTGACGCGCCGCAACGCCGCCCGCAAGGACTGACCCACAGGCAACGAGCCGCCTACGTCGATGACGGCCACACAGCGGCTGCCGACGATGAAGCCCACATTGGCCTGGTCGCCGCCATTGGCGGGCGAGCGCTCCTCCAGACTGCCCACATGCACGAAATTGCCTGGCGCCACTTCCCGCAGGCTGAAGCCCTGGGCCTGCGCTAAACCGCCCGCCAGCGCCAGCAACAGCGCAGCCAATGCAATGCGTTGGTTGTTGAAGCCCATGTGGTTCTGCCTCCCCCGGTTTGCCGATGATAGCCGCACCGCGGCCATCCGACACGCGGTACTTGCGGCCCCGGGCTTGGCGCGCTTACCTTGCGGCCTCCATGCTGCGAGTCCTGTGGCTGTTGCTCCTGGTTTTTCCAGCGCTGCCAGCGCTGGCTGACGCCGTGCGGGTGGCTCCCGGCGTCCACGTGCTTCCCGGCACGCCCGGCGATCCACAGCCCGCCAACCTGGGGCGCACGGGCAACTGCGGCTTCATCGTGGGCGCCACCGGCGTGGTGGTGGTGGACACGGGTGTCTCGCGCGCCCACGGCGAAGCACTGCTCGCCGAGATCCGGCGGGTCACCAGCCTGCCGGTGGTGCTCGTGATCAACACCCACGCGGTGCAGGAATTCCTGTTCGGCAACGCCGCCTTCGAACCCGCGCCCGCGCTTGCCCACCCGGCCACCGTGGAGCTCATGCAAAGCCGGTGCTCCCACTGCCTGGACAACCTGCGGCAGCAGTTGGGCGAGGCGGTCATGGAGGGCACACGCCTGGTGCTGCCGGAGCGAACGGTCTCGGCGACCACCACGCTCCACACCGGCGGCCGCCGCGTGCGCGTGATCCACCTGGGTTGGGCGGCCACGCCCGGCGACCTGCTGGTGCTCGACGAGACCACCGGCACGCTGTTCACTGGCAGTGTGGCAAGCCAGGACCAGATCCCCCTGCTGCGCGACGGCCGTCTGGCCGATTGGATCACCGCGCTGGATGCCGTGGCGGCGCTTGCCGCGCAGCAGATCGTGCCGGGTCACGGCCCAGTACCGGCTCCCGGCGCGGTGAGCGCCACCCGCGACTACCTGCTGCAACTGGATCGCGAGGTGCGCCGCCTCTACAACGGTGGCGCCTCGCTACTGGATACACTGGAACGCGCCGAGTTGCCCGCCTTCGCCCATTGGGCCGGATACGCCACCGTCCACCGCAAGAACGTGCAGCAACTCTATCTGGCGCTCGAGCTGGAAGACCTGCGGCGTTGAACCCCTATAATTTTCCCTAGGCGCCAGCCTCTCACCTCGGCGCGCGGAGCGACACCATGGGCAATAGGCTGACGAAGATCTACACCCGTACCGGCGACACGGGCACCACTGGCCTGGGCGATGGTAGCCGGGTGGCAAAGGACAGCCTGCGCGTCGAGGCCCTTGGCGCCGTGGACGAGTTGAACAGTGCCATCGGTGTGTTGCTGGCCGAGCCGCTCACCCATGCGGTGCGCGAGTTGCTGGTGGGCGTGCAGCACGACTTGTTCGATCTCGGCGGTGAACTCTCCATCCCTGGGTACACGGCCATCACCGAGGACCACGTGGTCGCCCTGGAGGAGGCGCTGGACGGGTGGAACCAGGCGCTGCCACCGCTCAAGGAATTCATCCTGCCTGGCGGTAGCCGTGCGGCTGCCCTGTGCCACGTGGCTCGCACCGTTTGCCGTCGCGCCGAGCGCCGCACGGTGGCTCTGGCCCATGGAGAGCAGCTATCGCCGTTGCCCCAACGCTACTTGAATCGCCTATCGGATCTGCTCTTCGTGCTTTGCCGCGCCGTCAACCGCGATGCAGGCGTTCCGGACGTGCTCTGGGAAAAGGGCCGGCGCAGGGAAACCCCGTCAAGCTGAGGCAAATTCGTGCTGGCGTTCGATAAGGGCGCCACGGTTGTCTTCCCGAGCCGGTGAATAAACGCAAGAACAGCCCAGGGAAACCGGCAGCGTCAGCGGTTCGCGAAAGCCGCTCCCCGGGCCCTTGAACGTGGCACGCATTGACCTGACTCCCCTATCGATCCCGGCGAGAGTCAACCATAACGGCATCACGGCGTCGGGACTGAACGAGCAACCGACTCGACTCCACCCCTATCCGTTCATGCCGCCGGAACCGGCCTAACCGTAGAGAAGCAACGTCGCGCCCGCCTGCCTGAGCCGCGCAGACAGCATGGTCACGAGCTTGAGGAGAACCTTGGCCCCGACACCGGGATTTTCGAGCACGATCCGCACCATGGCATCGCGCCGCAAGACGGCCACGATGACAGGCTCGGCTGCGATACAAAACGCCGAGCGGGGTTCACCGTCGATCATGGACATCTCCCCCAGGGTGGCCCCCGGACCCACGCGCGTCATGGGCTTCAGCACGCCTTCACCACCCCTCTTGGCGATCTCCACATGACCGGAGATCACGAACAGCATGAAGTCGTCCACCGATCCCTCGCGGATGATGATCTGCCCTTTTTGCGCGCGGTAAGCTTCAAGCGAGCGCGACAGGAACTCCATGTCTTCGCGGGTAAAGTCGGAGAAGAAGCGCGATCGCCCCATAAGCTGGTGCAATTGATCGGCCACACAATAGCCATCACCCAGGAGCTCCAGGCTCTCGAGTGTCGGCCTACCGCCGAGATCATCGCCGCTTGACGGCGTGACTCCCGCAAGCGGATCCCCGGAAAAACGCCCCTTCGCCCATTCGTCGCTCACCGATGCCACACCCCGCAGCAATGACTCGCGTCCATGATAATCGACCGCTAATCGCGCCGTAACCCGCCCGCATCCCGAAGCCCCCGAACCATTCCTGAACGCGGCAAACCGTTGACAGGGCGTGGCGGGGCCAGCCATATTGCTGACATAGTGGCAGATCCCTCAACCGCTGGAAACGTCGAGCAGTATGACTCGATGCTCCGCGTTCGAGAGGTCGCACGAGGCCTGTCCCCAACCATCATCGCCTGACACCCACGTTCGTCATCATGGCAACTCCCGTAATTTCCGAAGTGGTCGCGAGCCTGTTTCTGGTGGTGTCTCAGCTGTCTGGCTATCCCCCGCCACGCGCCATGCCGGAGATCCACGTGCTTTCGTCGGTGCGCTTGCAGGAGGAGCTATGTCAGGGGCCCTGCGGGGTGTTTGCCTACTACCTGGACGGCCGTGGCGTATTCATCAGGGATGATCTGGACGTGGTGAACGACCTGAAATCGCGCTCCATTCTCTTGCACGAACTCGTCCACCATTTGCAACACGAGCATCAGCGTTTTACGGCAATGGGCAATTGCGAGCGATGGTACGCGCGCGAGGAAGAAGCCTACCGCATGCAGAACGCTTACCTCTCGTCCATGCGCACCGCCACGCGTTTCGCTTTCGATTTTCTTCCTGCCCGCTGCCGGGAACTGGCGCCCGCCTCCGACTGAAACGCCGGCAAGAACTTCAGGCGGTTCCACCCACCGTCAGTGCGTCGATGCGCAGGGTGGGCTGCCCGACGCCCACCGGGACGCTCTGCCCCTCTTTCCCGCACGTGCCCACGCCAGGGTCCAGGCACATGTCGTTGCCGATCATGGACACCCGCTTGAGCACTTCCGGCCCGCTCCCGATCAAGGTAGCGCCCTTGACCGGATAAGTGAGACGCCCGCCCTCGATCATCCAAGCCTCGGCGGCGCTGAAAACGAATTTGCCGCTCACGATATCCACCTGGCCGCCACCGAAATTCGCGGCGTACAGGCCACGATCCACGGAGGCAAGGATCTCCGCCGGGTCCCGATCACCGTTGAGCATGATGGTGTTGGTCATCCGGGGCATGGGAACATGGGCATAGGACTCCCGGCGGCCGTTGCCCGTTGGTTGCACGCCCATGAGGCGCGCATTCAGGGAGTCCTGAAGATAGCCGGCCAAAATGCCGTTTTCGATCAGCACCGTGCGGCGGGTGGGATTGCCCTCATCGTCCACATTCAAGGAACCTCGCCGGGACGCGATGGTGCCGTCGTCCACCACGGTCACCCCCGGCGCAGCCACTGCTTGCCCGATACGACCGCTGAATACCGAACTACCTTTGCGGTTGAAGTCGCCTTCCAGCCCGTGGCCGATGGCTTCGTGCAGCAAGATACCTGGCCAGCCTGGGCCGAGCACCACGGTCATGGTTCCAGCGGGGGCTGGCCGCGCGTCGAGATTGGTGATGGCCTGGTGCACAGCTCGCTCGGCATAGTGGCGCAACAGCGCATCGTCGAAGCGGCCATAGTCGACCCGGCCGCCGCCGCCAGCCGTTCCCTGCTCCCGCCGGCCATCCTGCTCGGCGATCACCTGGAGCGATACGCGCACCAGCGGGCGCACATCCGCAGCCATCAGACCGTCGTGGCGCACCACGAGCACCACCTCGTACTCGCCCGCCAGTCCCGCCACCACCTGGGTAATGCGCGGATCGAGATCGCGGGCGAACCGCTCAAGCCGCTCGAGCAACGCCACCTTCTGGGTGTCCGCGAGGCTTGCCAGCGGATCCAGCGCGGGATAAAGCGCGCGAGCCGGCCCGCGCCGGATCAGCGCCGCGCGCCCCTCGCCGCCCTGGCGCGCGATGGCACGCGTGGCTTTCGCGGCGGATTCGAGCGCGCCAGCCCCGATCTCGTCGGAATAGGCGAAAGCCGTCTTGTCTCCACTCACCGCTCGAACCCCCACACCTTGCTCGATGGCAAAGCTGCCAGACTTCACTTGCCCCTCTTCCAGGCTCCATCCCTCGCTGCGGGTGTACTGAAAAAAAAGGTCGGCAAGGTCAACGTCGTGGGCCATGATGGAACCGAGCACCCCCTGCAGGGCGCGGGTGTCCAAGCCGAAGGGAAGCAGCAAGGTCGCCTCGGCGGCATCGAGGCTACGTTCAGGAATGTTGAGCGATTCGGCAGCAGTGGACATGGAATTGGGGATCGCTGGAAAGGACAGGGTGTTGCGGGATTGACCAGTCAGGAGGCCGAGCGTTCAGGCGGGTCTCGCACGTCGATGACGCAGGGCGGGCAGGCGGGCTCGCACATCCTGCAAGCGCCGGGGATCGATGGTGGCAAACACCACCCCCGGCCCCTGCGGCCGACTGGCCACCACATCGCCCCAGGGATCGACCACCAGACTGTGTCCCCAGGTTTCCCGCCCGGTGGGATGCACCCCGCCTTGTGCCGCGGCCACCACCCACGCCTGGTTCTCGATGGCACGGGCACGGAGCAGCACTTCCCAGTGGGCACGTCCGGTGGGGACCGTAAATGCCGAGGGCACGCAGATCACATCCGGCTCACCAAGGCCACGGTAGAGCTCCGGGAAACGTACGTCGTAGCACACAGACAATCCCAAACGGCCCAGGGGTGTATCGACGGAGCAAGGACGCGCGCCCGCCAACACCGACCGAGACTCGTCGAATCTCGCCCCGGGGAGGTCAAGTCCGAAAAGGTGCATCTTGTCGTAGCGCGCGGCGCAGCGGCCCTGCGGGTCGAAAAGTAGGCATGCGTTGAACACCCGGGAGGGGTCGGGAGCCTCCAGGGGAATGCTGCCCCCCACCAACCAGAGCCCGTGGCGGCGCGCCGACTGGGCCAGAAATGTCTGGATCGGGCCCTCTCCAAAGGGCTCCCGCACCGCCAGCTTGTCGCCGTCCTGGCGGCCAATGAGCGCGAAGTACTCTGGCAACACCGCCAGGCGCGCCCCGCCAGCCGCGGCCTCGGCGAGCAACTCTCCAGCCCGCGCCAGATTTGGCTCAACCTGCGGACCGGAGACCATTTGCACCGCCGCCACGCGCCATGGCCCCGCGCCGCCTGGGACAAGCGGTCCATCTACCTCAGGGCTGGTTTCGATCATCGACGCATCTTAGTGCCTGGACCCTGACCTTGTCCGCCCTCAGGCTGCGGGCGCTGCACCCGCTCGACCTTTGGATCGGCAAGACTCCCGGTCACCCGGTATTCGAAGGCCGCAACCTCGTCGATGGGGTTGTTGAGCACACGACCGACGATCAGGGTCGCCAGGCCCACAGCGGGATTCACGATGGCCGTTCCCAGGGCAAGGCTATCGCTGATGGAGGGCACCACGCGCACGGAAAGCGCCTGCGTCTCCTGCCCCAGGTCCACCTCTCCAGACATGGCCACCTTTGCCGCCGAGCCGACCATCTTCAGGTCTTCGGTGCGCACGACCCCCTTGGAAAAAGTCATCTGGCCCGTGATCCGGTCGAAGGCAAACCCCTGGCTGAAAATATCGCGGAAATCGAGACTCACGCGCCGCGGCAGCGACTGCAGACTCAGGACGCCCAGCAACTTGCCAATGCCTGGCTCGATGCGAGTGAACTGTCCTTTCTGGGCATCGAGCCGCAGTTGCCCGTTGAGGCTTGGGAGGTGCAGCGCATAGGGATTGCCACGCCACTCCAGGGGACCCTCCAGGGTGGCCTGCCCCCCCACCACCCCTTCGGGCAGCGCCAAGCGACGGAAGTAAGCGCCAATGTCGGAGGTCTCCACCTTAACGGTGAATTGGCTCAACGGCGTTCCACGCACACTCTGCCAGCCACCCTTCGCACGGATGCTTCCCTCGGGGGCGAGCAAATCCAGCTTTTCCATCTGCCAGCCGGGGCCGTTTGGCACGGCCTGCAGCGTCAGGCGGCCGAAATCGCGGGCACCCATGTGAAAGCTGTCCGCCGACACGTCCAGGGCAGGCAAGGCGCGGCCTTCGACGATTTCCTCAGCGCCTGTGCTCTGGCCAGGGGCGGAAGCCGGGAGATGCAACAGCGACAAACGGGCCGCGAAACGCCCCCGGCCCGCGGTGTCCCAGGACAGGTCGCCCCGCACCTGGCGCGAGTCGATCTTCCCCTCCCAGACCGAGTCTTGCCGCTGCAAGGAAAGACTCACCGAATCCAGCGTCCTGCCAAGGATGGTCAGGGCGCCCGCGCGGGCATCGATACCCGCCAGCGCCGGGCCCGGGGAAGCAGCGCTGGAGCCAGGGGCGCCATCCTCGCCCTGCGCGCCCATGGCAACCAGCACCTCGCGCCATGGATCCAGATCGATGCGGTCCAGGGCAGCCGTCACATACAGGCCGTCCTTGGCTGGCGGGCGCGGTGCACTGCCGGCGCCCAGCAAGAGGGCACCACCGCGCACCGCAAAGCCACTGCCGTTGCCGTCGAGCAAAAGAGCGGCCTCCATGCGATTGCGAAGGGACAACAGCAGCACGTCCTCAGCGCCCCGGGCACGCTGCTGAACACGCAGCGGAAGGCGCGCCGCCGCAGGCTTGTCAAAGGGGGCGGGCAGGCGCAGTGCCATCCCGACGAGGTCGCTGTCGAACTGGAACTCCGTGCGTCCGCGGCGCACGGACAGGGTGCCGCGCCAATCGGTTTCCCCCTCGACGTATCGCAACCAGGGAACGGAAAATCGCTTTCGCGCCGCTTCCGCGCGCACGCGACCGGTGCCGCTCACGCTGACCCCGCTGGGGGCGGCTGTCAGACTGAGGCGAACCGGCATTCCATAGAGATTGGCCACGCCGTCCCGGATCGTGGCGCCCGCCTCGGTGAACTGCAGCCGGCCGTTGACACCGCTCAAATCAGGAATCAAGCGCGCGCCTGAGAGAGCGGCATCGGCCATGGCGAAAGAGCCGCGCACACGCGTATCGCGCAAGCGTTCTAGCGGCAAGTCCAATTCCAGCGACAGCCATCCCGCACCCTCTCCGGTCGCACCCTTGGCCACGTTGCCGATCCAGACACCCACCGGCGAGGATTCCATGTAACGCAGCGCCTCGGGAACAGCGGCCGTCGCTTCCCCTCGCACCTGTAGGACGGCATCGCGATGCGCGAGATCGGCAATGGCCACCGTCGCGCGCCCGATACGCAGGCCAAGTGTGCGGCCGGAGGCGTCGATGGTCATGCCCTGCCCACGAAAGGCAAGGGTGCCCTTGACGTCCTCCAGCAGCGGCCATCCTGGGGCGAAGGCGAGCTTGCCTTTTTCCACGCCCGCCGTGACCTCGAACTTTCCGCTGCCCGGCGCGGCGAACGGGAACCGATGCAAATCCCCCTTGAGAACCAGCCGGACATCGCGGGCCACGCCCTCCTTCAGGGCGCCCGACAGCCAGCCACGGGTGTTCGCCCCCATCTGCACGGGAAGGTAACGGGGCACGGCCGTGGCCGCCAAGACAGGGATCTCCGCAGACAGGTCGATTGCACCGGGGCCATCGGGCGACGAGGTCCATGTGCCCGCAGCCGTGGCGGTGAAGTCAGCGTTCATGGCCACGAGGCGGCTCACGGTAAAGGTCGTGGCACCGTTTACCCTGGTCCACTCGGCAGCCACTTGCAAGCGGTCGAGGCGCAGCGGATCGGCAAACACTCGCGACCACGTGAACGCCATCGGTGCGCAATCAAGCTCCAGCCGACCGCCCTTCGCGTCCGTACGCACGCGCCCCGATAAGCCGGTCATCCCGGGCCAGTGTTCTCCAGGCGCGATCGATACACCCCGCAGACGCCCATTGATCTCCACCCCTGGACCTTCCGGGTGCGGATGATCGGGAATTCGCACTGCCAAAGCCTCCACCCGCCCGGCAGGGGCGAGCGCGCCCACAAGCCCGCGTAACTCCTGCGACACAGGGAGCGCGGGAAGCAAGCCAGCGAGCACCGCCAGGTCCAACTGATCCGCTTCGATGACGGTGCCTCCCGCAGTCTCCTCCGCGGCCGCGCGCCGCAGCATCAGATTCGCCTCCGGCAATAAACCGCCCTCCGGCGGGAGGATCGAAAGCCGGCGGGCCTGTACTTCGAAGCCGCCGTCGCGCCTTAACCAGTTCAACCGGCCTTGCATGGCGCGCAGCGCCAGCGACGGGAGGTTTCCCGACAACCCGAGGCTCAGGCCCGCCAAGCGCAGATCGACCGTCGCCTGGTCGAGACCGTTATCGTCCAGATCGATCCAGGCCTCCAGATCTCCGGCGCCGGAATCGATGCGGGCCGGCAAGTCCACCCAGGAACGCACCTCGCCCAGGTTGAAGTACGGCGCTCGCAGATAAAGACGACCGCTCCACCACTGCGACCGCGCAGCCCCGGTCCGCGGACGGCGCAGGTCGCCGCGCACTTGCAGCGGCAATCCAAGCGGGGCGGGCGGGCGCAGCGACAGCCCGAAACGGGTACGAGCCCCCCCCCCCTCCAGCCTCAGGTTGAGCTGCGTCACTGCGAGCGGTGGGGCCGCACGGCGTTCGTCTATCCAGGTGACGGTGGCGTCACGCACTTCCACGACGGGCTGGCGCAATAGCCACTCCATCAAGTGGCTGTCCCCCGACGAGGGTTGCACCGGAAACCCGGCCACGAACAAGCTGCCGCGGGCATCGCGGCGCACGGTGAGCCGCGGCTCGTCCACCACCAGTTGATGCAACCGGAACGAGCCGAGCAGCAGCGAGCGCAGTGCGATGGCGGCCTGTGCATGGGCAAGCTCGAAAGCTGGACGCCCCGCGGCGTCGTGCACCACCACACCCCTCAGCCCCAACCAAGGACGGGCTTCGGTCCAGCTACCGTTCACGGCCGCAATGGTGATCGTCTGGCCCGCCGCGGCGCTCGCCACCGCCTCGATCTCGGGGCGCCAACGGTCGATATTCGGCAGCACGAAGAAACGCAGCCCCAAGATCAGCATCGCGAACACCAGTCCGGTCAACGCCACCATAACGGTCAGGAGGCGATAGACACGGGCAGTCAGGCGGAACGCGAAATTGACGTGGCGGCGGAACAAGGGGCAATGCCGATGGCGGCGGCTCCCGCGGCGCTACAATGCATACGCCGTGAAAGCCAATTGCAATGATCGCAACAGACCCGACACTTGATCCTTCAGTCCGGATGGTGTCGTTCGATGCGGCTGCGCGGGTGCACTTGCCCCCGCGCTGGAAATGCGCGTTGATGAGTTTACGCTGCCCCCGCCCCGCGGCTCCCATCAATGTTTGCTGAGGAAATGCTCGAGCGTTGTGCCCGTCTCTCCGGATGGGCCAGGCGCACTCTGGCGCGAGACCCGAATCTCCTGGATCCCGCCACCCTGGCGGCGCCGTATTCCAGCGTACGCATGCAGGAAGAGATTGCCGCCGCGGCCCCTGGCGACGAAGCCACTTTGGCCCGCGTACTGCGTGAGTTGCGCCAGCGCGTGATGCTGCATGTCATGGCCCGGGACCTCGCTGGAGCCTCGGATCTCGAAGAAGTCACGGCCACTTTCACGTCGCTCGCGCAGTGCTGCATCGTGGAGGGGGTGCAGCGGCTCGAGTCGTGGATGGCGCCCCGCTGGGGCATCCCGCGATCTGCTTGCGGAGAGCGCCAGCAACTCATGGTGGTGGGGATGGGGAAGCTGGGCGGCGGCGAGCTCAACGTTTCCTCGGACGTGGATCTTGTTTTCGTGTACCCCGAGGAGGGAGAAACCGATGGCCCCCTCGTCCTTTCTTGTCACGAGTACTTCGAACGCCTTGGACGCCGGCTGATCGCGCTGCTGCACGAGAGCACAGGGGACGGTTTCGTTTTCCGCGTGGACATGCGCCTGCGCCCCTACGGCGACAGCGGGCCGCTGGCGGCCAGCCTGGACATGCTGGAGTCTTACTTCGCCACCCAGGGGCGGGCGTGGGAACGTTACGCCTGGCTCAAGGCGCGCCCCCTCACGGGCGATGCCCACGAGGCGCTCATGAAGGTGGTAACGCCCTTCGTGTTCCGGCGCTACCTCGATTTCGGCACCATCCAGTCGCTCCGGGAGCTTCACGCCCAGATTCGCGCCGAGGTGAGCCGGCGCGACCTGGCGGACAACATCAAGCTCGGCCGCGGCGGTATCCGCGAAGTGGAGTTCAGCGCCCAGGTGGTACAGCTGGTACGCGGCGGGAAGGAAGCAAACCTGCGGGTGCGCCCGACGCTAGCCGCGCTGAGTGCGTTGACCGGCCGCGGCTGGCTGGACCCGAAGTCGCACGAAGCGCTGCGGGCCGCTTACCGGTTTCTGCGGCGCCTGGAGCATTGCCTGCAGTATCAGGAGGATCAGCAGACCCATAGCCTGCCCTTGACCAACGCCGATCAGTTGCTCCTGGCCGAAGCCATGGGCTTCGCCCAATGGCCTGCGCTGCTGGACACGCTGTCCGCCCATCGCCGCAGCGTAGAAAGGCACTTCGACAGCTTGTTCGCGGGCGATTCCACCACCCGGGACGATGACCCCCTGGAGGGCCTGTGCTCTGCGCAGGCGGGTGCCGAGCGGGTGGAATCCGCCCTGGCCGCCCTGGGCTTCGAGCAACCTCGTGCGCTGGTCGACCGCGTGAATCAGTTTCGCGCCAGCGCACGCTTCCGGCGCATGGCGGCCTCCGGCCAGGGGCGCGTGGACCGGCTCCTGCCCCGCATGGTGCGCGCTGCCGCAACATACCCACCGCGCGACAATACCTTTGATCGCCTGCTTGCGCTCGTGGAAAGCATCGGGCGCCGAGAGTCCTACCTGGCCCTGCTCCTGGAGTACCCGGCAGCCATGTCGTCGGTGGCGAGGCTGGTGTCCCTGTCGGCCTGGGCCTGCGAGTACCTGACGCGCCACCCGGTGCTACTGGACGAACTCATCGACCCGCGCGAACTCGCCGAACCCGATTGGCCCGCCCTGGAGGCCGCGCTTCGTCACGAGCTTTCGGTTGCTGCCGACGCGACGGAACGGCAGATGGATCTCCTGCGCGAGTTCCAGCATGCGCAGACCTTCAGATTGCTGATGCTGGATCTATCGGGACGCCTCACCCTGGAACGCTTGTCGGACCACCTCAGCGATCTTGCGGATGTGGTGCTGCGCCAGGTGCTGCGCTGCACGTGGTCGCAACTGCGCGGGCGCCATCGAGACCTGCCCAGGTTCGCGATCATTGGCTATGGCAAGCTGGGTGGCAAAGAATTGGGATACGCGAGCGATCTGGATATCATCTTCCTGCACGATGACCCGGCCGCCGATGCGCCCGAGATCTACGCGCGGCTCGCACAGCGCATCAATGCCTGGCTGACCAGCCACACCGCGACGGGAACCCTGTACGTGACGGACCTTCGCCTACGGCCCGACGGCGCCAGTGGATTGCTCGTGAGCGCCCTGGAAGCCTTCGCCTCATATGAGCGCACCCAGGCCTGGGTCTGGGAACACCAGGCGCTCACGCGCGCGCGGTTCGTGGCCGGCGATGCGGAGCTGGGAATGGCGTTCGAAAAACTGCGATCTGACATTCTTCGCCTGCCCCGCGACAGCCAGGAACTGCAGGAGCAGGTGCTCGCCATGCGAGACCGCATGCGTCAGGCCAACCCGAACGATTCCGAGCTGTTCGATCTGAAGCACGACCCTGGCGGGATCATCGATGTGGAGTTCGTTGTTCAATATCTGGTTCTCGCGCACGCGCATACCCACGAGGCGCTGACGCGAAACACCGGAAACATCGCCCTGCTGGAGCTCGCCGCCTCGCTGCGACTGGTGGACGCCGCCACTGCGGTTCGCGCCGCAGCCGGCTATCGGGACCTGCGTCGCGCGCAGCACGCGTTGAGGTTGCGAGGGAAAGCACAGGCTCGGGTTCCCCCCGAGGAATTGGATAAACAGCGCGAAGCCGCCTTGGCACTTTGGAACGCCGTGATGGGTAACCGGCGCTAGGGCTGCCCCGCTGGCAGCCCAAGGCTCTCGACCGCATCGTCGCTTTCAGGCTTGCGGCGCATCAATGCATATACGATGGTCTCGCCCTTGCCCTTGAACACGACCTTGCGTGCCTCGCCAAAGTCGTAGCGGCTGGCGAGGCGCCGGAAGGTTGCTCGGTCGACTTCGATGCTTCCACTGGCCGCCTCTCCCGTCATGCGCGCGGCCAGATTGACGGTATCTCCCCACACGTCGTAGCTCAAGCGGGTTGATCCGATCACGGCTGCAACTGCTGGGCCAGTAGCAATGCCAATGTGAAAGGCCGTTCCATGCCGCAGGAACAAGGGGTCGGTGCGTGTCATTTCCTGGATGGCGATGGCCATGTCGGCGACAGCGAAAACATGGCCCGCCCGATCCGTCGCCAGTCCACCCACCACCATGTAGGCGTCACCAACGGTCTTGATCTTGTCCAGCCGGTAGCGAATGGCCAGCTGGTCCAGGCGGGTGAACACCTCATTCAGGAATGAAACCACTTCCGAGGGGGAAAGGGCTTCGGCGAACTCGGTGAAATTGGCGAGGTCCGCAAACATCACGGTGATATCTGCGTAGCTATCTGCGATGGCCGAGGTCTGGTTCTTGAGCCTTTCAGCGATAGGCGCCGGTAACATGCTGGAAATCAACGCATCGGACTTGGCACGTTCGGCGCTCAACAACGCGTGCTGGGAGAAAAGTTCCTCTTGATACTTGTCTTTTTGCTTCACGAAATAGCGCAACAGCAGAAACACTATCGTGCTCAGGATGGTGAAGTTCAGCACGAAGAACATGGCCACCGTCTTCAGGGGGATGCCATCGGCGTCGCCTTCGGCAAGAAAGTAATCGAAAGCCCCCGAAAGCACCATCATGACCGCGTAGGCCACAAACCACGGGATCGATTCCCGGTGGCCGTACACCACCATGGCACCGATGGGAGCAAGCAGCGCGAGAAGCACGATACCCGATGAACTCACGAAGCTACCTATCGACCACTGAAGGACGAACGGAACGAAAAGGAACAGCGCCAGCTGCAGGAAGCGGTACACCGCGAAATTCTTCGTTCGAAGAAAATAAAACAGCAGGATGGCGGAACAGAGCTGGAAGCCCAGCGGGAGCGAGTTCGGTAACGCCAGGCCCGTCAACGTGTAGATGACCGCCCAAAGCGCGGCGGCAAGATTCATCAGCCCCGTGGCGAAAAGCAGCAGCGATTTTCGAAGCCGCTGCTCCTCGGAGTCGGATGCCTCGAAGGCAAGGCCTCCGACGCGCTGAAGCCACGATATGCGCCGCGGGAGCGCTGGTGGGGAAGAACCTGGGTCCACGATTGCGTGTTGCGGTTGTCCGAATGAAACGGCTGCGTGACTGGGACGACTTGCGTGCGCTGGCAACGTGGCTATGACCACCCCTCGCCATCGCCTGCAGGGCCGGCGCCAAGGCAGTGCCCCCCGGTAAGCCGTGGCCAGCAAACCCAATCGGCGGTCCGTCAAACCCTTCAGCTAGAATGCCGCTTTTTTTCGAGGGAGTCACGCGCCATGTCAATGGCCGACCGGGACGGAGTCATCTGGTACGACGGCAAGCTCGTCCCATGGCGGGACGCCTCCACGCACGTGCTCACCCACTCGCTGCATTACGGCCTTGCGGTATTCGAGGGGTTGCGCGCGTACGATACCTCAAGGGGCACGGCGGTGTTCCGGCTGCGCGAGCACATCGATCGCATGTTCGACTCCGCGCACATCTACATGATGAAGCTGCCCTTCGATCGGGAAACTCTCGTGAAGGCGTGCCTGGAAACGGTTCGGGCCAACGGACTTGCCTCTTGCTATGTCCGTCCCATCGCCTTTTACGGCGCGGAGAAGATGGGCGTTTCACCGCGGGGTGCGACCGTGCACGTGGCCATCGCCGCTTGGCCGTGGGGAGCCTACCTCGGTGCCGAGGGTCTGGAGCGGGGTATCCGCGTCAAGACATCCTCCTACGCGCGGCATCACATCAACGTCACCATGGCACGCGCCAAATTCGCGGCGACCTACGCCAACTCCATCCTCGCCAACCTCGAAGCCACCGGCGACGGCTACGACGAGGCGTTGCTGCTCGATGTGGACGGTTTCGTGGCCGAAGGCGCCGGGGAAAATCTCTTCGTCGTCAAGGACGGGCGCATCTACGAGCCAGAACTCACCTCGGCGCTGGTGGGCATCACCCGAGACACCGTCATCCGGCTCGCCGCAGAGGCGGGCTACGAGGTTCGTTCCCGGCGGATGACGCGCGACGACATCTACATTGCCGACGAGGCGTTCTTCACCGGCACCGCGGCGGAGGTGACACCGATCCGCGAATTGGACAATCGCAGCATCGGCCTGGGGGGGCGCGGGCCCATTACCGCGCAACTGCAGGCCCGTTTCTTCGACGTGGTCAACGCCAGGTCGGAGTCCCATCTGGACTGGCTGTCCTTCGTTTGAGACAGCCGGTGAAAGCAGACCATAGCCGCAACCTCGAAAGCCCTGTGGAAGTGACAGAGGCCGACCTGCCATTGCACTGTCCCACCCCCGGCACGTCATTGTGGAACGCACACCCGCGCGTCTATCTTCCCATCGAGCAAAGCGGCGAAGCCCTTTGCCCGTACTGCGGCACCCGCTTCCGGCTGAAGGGGCATCTGCGGCCTGGGCATTGACCCCGGGTCGCGACCGGTGAGTCCAACGCGGAGGCCGGTGCTGGTGGTTGCCCCCAACTGGGTTGGGGACATGGTGTTGACTGCGCCCATGGTGAACCTCCTCACCGCAGGCCCGGAACCGCCGCCGGTGGATGTGCTCGCACCCGATTGGGTACTGCCGCTTGCCACCCGCATTCCCGGTGTGCGCCACGGCATCCCATCTCCCTTTGCCCACGGCGTCCTGGCGCTGGGGCATCGCTACCGCTTGGGCCGCGCGCTGCGCGCGGCCGGCTATTCCCGCGCCGTGGTCCTGCCCAATAGCTGGAAATCGGCGCTGATTCCAGCGTTTGCGGCGATCCCTCGCCGCACTGGCTGGATCGGAGAATTCCGGCACGGGCTGCTCAACGACGCCCGCCGCCTCGACCCGAATGCACTCCCCCTCATGGTGGAGCGATTCGCCGCGCTCGCGCTGGAACCACTGGAACCCCTGCCCCGACCGCTGCCCGAGCCTCGGCTGTTGGCCGACCCCGCCGCTGGCCGGGCGCTGGCGGTCCGCCTGGGGCTCGCTGCCGATCAGCCGTGCGCGGTGCTTTGCCCCGGAGCAGAGTTCGGCCCGGCCAAGCGGTGGCCCGTGAGGCACTTCGTGACCATCGCCCGCGCCCTCGCCGGCCGCGGTCTGCAGGTGTGGCTGATGGGCTCAGCGAAGGATGCGCAGGTGACTCGGGACATTTTGGCCGGCTGCGCGGACCTGCCCGGCGTGGCCGATCTTGCCGGGCGTACCGATCTCGCGCAGGCCGTGGATCTGATGGCGCTGGCCCAACTCGTGGTTACCAACGACTCGGGCCTGATGCACGTGGCGGCGGCACTGGACCGGCCAACGGTCGCCTTGTTCGGCTCCAGTTCCCCCGACTTCACGCCCCCGCTGTCTAGCCGGGCTCGGGTGGCGCGCCACGCGATGCCCTGCAGCCCTTGCTTTCAGCGCACCTGTCCCCTGATGCACCAGCGTTGCCTCGAAGACCTCGAACCCAACGCCGTGCTTGCGCTTGCCGATCAAGCCCTGTGCCCGTGATGAGCCCCCCCGCCCTGCCGCCGTCCGCCGAAGCGGCGGAAATCGCCTTATATGCAGCTTTTGAGGCCGGTGACCTGGAAGCCATGATGCTGTTGTGGCGCGACGACCCGACCGTGGTGTGCGTCCATCCCGGGGGCGAGCGACACGTGGGATTGGCGCAAGTGCGCGAATCTTGGCAGCGCATCTTTGCCGGTAGCGGGCAACTGCGCTTTCGCGTGGCCCAATGCGTGGGCACCAACATGCCAGACCTGGCAATACGCTGCGTGATTGAGCACATCGGATTGCGCGGCGTGCGTGGATCGGTTGCGGTGGTTGCCACCAACGTGTTTCGCCGCGGGCCGGAGGGCTGGCAACTATGGATGCATCACGCCTCACCGCAGCCGGCATCGTCGCCTGCCGGCGCCGGTGAAGAATCCGACCCGTCCGGCACCGATACCCCGCCCCGCGGCGATCCCGAGCGCACGCTCCACTGACGCCTGGCATGCTCCCCTACCGCGCGCCTTGGTGGCTGCCCGGGCCCCACCTGCAAACCGTCTATCCTGCTCTGGCGCTGCGCCCGCGCCCGCCACCCTATCGGCGCACCCGCTGGGAACTGCACGACGGCGATTTCATCGACCTGGACTGGATTGATGGACCAACCGATGCGCCGCTGGTGGTGCTGTTCCATGGGCTGGAGGGCAATTCGGGAAGCCCCTACGCGGCCGCGCTCATGGCAGCCGTGCGCGAACGCGGGTGGCGTGGTGTGGTGCCCCATTTCCGCGGCTGCAGCGGGTCACCCAACCGACTGGCACGCGCCTACCACTCCGGAGATGCCGACGAGATCGGCATGATCCTGGAACGGTTGCGCGGCGAGGCGCCCCACGCGATCTACGCGGCCGGCGTTTCCCTTGGCGGCAATGCGCTGCTCAAGTGGCTTGGTCGAGAGTCTGGAGCGGCAACAGCCCTCGTTAGCGCGGCAGCGGCGGTCTGCGCGCCGATCGATCTGGTGGCCGCCGGCGCAGCGCTTCGCCGTGGCTTCAGCCGTTTTTATACACGCGAGTTTCTTCGCACTCTAAAGCCCAAGACCTTGGCGAAACTGCAACGCCATCCGGGACTGTTCGACCGGGCTTCCATGGCGCGGGCACGCACCTTCGACGAATTCGACAACCTGTTCACGGCCCCGGTGCACGGCTACGCCGACGTGCTCGACTACTGGCGGCGCGCGAGCAGCAAGCCCGACCTCGTGCATGTGGCGGTGCCCACTCTGGTAATCAATTCCCGCAATGACCCTTTCCTGCCAGCCCGGCACCTGCCGCCACCAGCCCAGGTGTCAACTTGCGTGCTGCTGGAGCAACCCGCGCAAGGGGGCCACGTGGGATTCGTATCGGGCCCCTTCCCGGGTCACCTGCGCTGGCTGCCCGAGCGGCTGCTCGCCTTCTTTCAAGCGGCGCCGCAGCGTGATACACGCAGGTCACCGGGATATGCCGTGGGATAATCGGATTTTGCTTGCCGAGTCCAAGCCATGCCTGCCGTTCCCGGTGAAATCTTCAAGGCCTACGACATTCGCGGCGTTGTTGGCCGCAGCCTGACACCGGCCACCGTCGAACTGGTGGGCCGCGCCTTTGGCACCGAAGCCCTTACGAAGGGCACGCCCCGGGTGGCCATCGGACGAGACGGGCGCCTGTCGGGGCCGGAGTTGTCAGCCGCCCTGGCGCGTGGACTGCGTGCCGCCGGTGCTGATGTGGTGGACGTGGGCCGGGTCACCACCCCGATCCTGTACTTCGCCACCCATCATCTGGGCACCGGCTCCGGCATCATGGTCACCGGCAGCCACAATCCGCCCGACTACAACGGCTTGAAGATGGTGATGGCCGGCGACGCCATCGCCGGCGAGGCGATCCAGGACTTGCGCCGCCGCATCGAGGCGGCCGAGTTCGCATCGGGCAGCGGCTCCCTGTCTGAGGCCGAGGTGGGAGAGGCCTACTTGCAGCGGGTCTGTGGCGATGTGAAGCTCGCCCGGCCCATGAACCTGGTGGTGGACTGCGGCAACGGCGTGGCGGGCGCGTTTGCGCCCGAGCTGTTCCGCCGCCTGGGGTGCCGCGTCACCGAGTTGTTCTGCGAGGTGGACGGCAACTTCCCCAACCACCATCCCGACCCGTCCCAGCCCGACAATCTGCGCGATCTGGTGGCGGCGCTCGAAGACAACGGTGAACTGGGCTTTGCCTTCGACGGTGACGGCGACCGGCTGGGGGTGGTCACGAAATCCGGCCGCATCATCTACCCCGACCGGCAGCTGATGCTGTTCGCCGCCGACGTGCTGGGGCGCAACCCCGGCGCGTGCATCATCTTCGACGTGAAGTGCACCCGCAACCTGGCGCCCTGGATCCGCCAGCACGGCGGCGAGCCCATGATGTGGCGCACCGGACACTCGCTCATCAAGGCGCGGCTCAAGGAAACCGGCGCGCCCTTGGCTGGCGAGATGAGCGGCCACGTGTTCTTCAAGGAGCGCTGGTACGGCTTCGACGATGGCCTCTACGCCGGCGCCCGCATGCTGGAGATCCTGTCCCGCAGGGCCGATCCGGGCACAATGCTGGAGTCGCTGCCCGATTCCCTCAACACCCCCGAGTTGCAACTACCCCTGGCCGAGGGCGAGAACCACGCCCTGATTGCCAAGCTGCAAGACGAGGCACGCTTCGACGGCGCCCGCGAAGTGATTGCCATCGACGGTGTGCGGGTGGAGTACGCCGACGGCTTCGGACTCGCCCGCGCTTCCAACACCACACCGGTGATCGTCCTGCGCTTCGAGGCCGACGACGCAACCGCCCTGGAACGCATCCAGGCCGACTTCCGCCGCGCGATCCTCGGCGTGGCCCCCGGAGCGAAGCTCCCCTACTGAAGCAGGCGATTTCGCTCCCTCATGGCCTTCCAGGAGCTCTTTCTCGGCAGACAACCCATCCTCGACCGGGACCAGAACCTGGTCGCCTTCGAGTTGCTGTTCCGCTCGAGTCAGGTCAACGGCGCGCACATCGAGGACGATCTGCTCGCATCGGCCACGGTGATCAACCACGCCTTCTCCGATTTGGGCGTGGAGGCGGTGCTGGGCCGCTACACGGGCTTCATCAACCTCTCCGCCCCCTTGATCATGAGCGAGGTGATCGAGTTGCTGCCGCGCGATCGCGTGGTGCTGGAACTGCTGGAAACGGTGCGCGTCGACGCGCCTCTGGTGGCGCGGCTCAAGCGGCTCAAGACCATGGGCTTCCAGCTTGCGCTGGACGACTACCTCGGCCACGAAGAACAGTACACCGAGGTGCTGCCGGTGATCGACGTGGTGAAGGTGGAGGTGAAGGACATGGCGCCCGAGCGCCTGGCCGAGGTCACGCGGCGGCTGCGCCGCTTCCCCGTGAAGCTGCTGGCCGAAAAGGTGGACAGCCGCGAGCAGGGCGACCGCTGCCGGGACCTGGGCTTCGAATTGTTCCAGGGCTACTACTTCGCCCGCCCCTCGGTGCTCAGGGGCAAGCGCCTGTCCCACGCCGAAACCGCCATCATGCAGCTGATGGGCATGGTGATGGGCGAAGCGCCTGGCGCGCAACTCGAACAGGTGCTCAAGCACAATCCCGACCTGTCCATCAACCTGCTGCGGCTGGTGAACTCGGTGGCGCTGGGCGGCCGCACGCGTATCACCTCCCTGTCCCAGGCGCTGATGATGCTGGGGCGCAGCCAGTTCCAGCGCTGGCTGCAGCTGCTGCTGTTCGGCCTTTCAAGCTCACCGGATGCGCGCTTTCCCAGCCCTCTTCTGGTGCTCGCCTCCACGCGCGGCAAGCTCATGGAGCTGCTGGCCGCCCAGTCGCCGAGGGCGCCTGCGGCGCTGTGCGACCAGGCATTCCTCACCGGCATCATGTCGCTGGTGAGCGCGCTGCTCGCCATGCCGCTGACCGACATCCTCAAGGGCCTGCCACTGCCTGACGAGGTGCGTATCGCCCTGCTGGACCGCACCGGCCTGTTGGGCGATTTGCTGCTGCTGGTGGAGGCGCTGGAGCAGACCCGCGCCGCAGAAGTGGCCGCGCAGGTGCAACGCATCGCCTTCCTGAACGCCGACAGCGTCAGCGAAGCCAATCTCGCTGCCATTGCCTGGGCCAACAAGATCGGCGACACCCCCTAGCCTTGCCAGCCAGAGCGGGCGGTGAAAACCGCCCTCAGCGCTGCTCTGCCGTCTCCTTCAGGGCATCCAGACCGCGCTTGTAGGCCGTCTCGAAGAACCCCGTCACGGTGGCATCCTCCTGCCCAGGCGGCGCCGGGTCGGAGCCATAGTCCAGGCGCCGGAAGCGGCCCTCCCACACCACTTCACTGGCGCCCTCGCCAGCCTCGTTCACCGTGATGGTGGCCAGGTAGTCGGCGGCCATGACGGCACCGTCCGCATAGGTGTAGGACAGTGACCGGCGCCAGGGATCCAGATCCACCAGTTGCTCGCGCACACGCGTGCCGTTTCGGCGCACCAGTTCGCGGATCGCGCCGGGCTCGTTACGGCTTTTGAACACCAGCCGGCTCGAGTCGATGACCTTGAACCAGCGCGCGATACCGCCGAAATCGCCCACGTAAGACCACACCACCTCCGGCGGTGCCGCAATGCGGATCGATTGCCGGGTGGAAAGCAGCGGCGCTTCCTGAGCCACCGCGGGCGCAGCAGCCAGCACACTCGCCAGCACAACCATGCTGTACAGCCTGTTCATGTGTCCCCTCCTCCCACAGGCGGACAAGCAAGGTCCGCAGGTTACTTGAATGCCTCGGGCGCCGCCATGGCTGCGCTGCGCCCAGGCTGCGCTCACAGCCGCGCGGCGATCCAATCGGTCGCGGCCGCCAGCGTGGCATCGAGCTTGTCCGGCTGGGTGCCGCCGCCCTGGGCCATGTCCGCACGACCGCCACCTTTCCCGCCCACCTGGGCGGCAGCGAAGGCCACCAGTTCGCCGGCCTTCACCTTGGCGGTAAGATCGGCCGTCACACCTGCCACCAGCGCCACCTTTTCACCTTCCACCGCGCTCAGCAGCAACACCGCCGAGCCAAGTTTGTCGCGCAGCTTGTCGATGGTTTCGCGCAGGGCCTTGCCGTCGGCGCCTTCCAGGCGCGCGGCCAGCACCTTCACCCCCTTGACCTCCAGCGCCCGCCCGGCCAGGTCGTCGCCCTGGGCGCCAGCGAGCTTGGACTTGAGCCGCGCCAGCTCCTTTTCGAGGGCGCGCACGTTGTCCACCACTTGAGCCAAGCGCGCGGCGATCTCCTGGGGAGGAGCCTTGAGCACGCCGGACACGTTGCCGAGCAGCGCCTCCTGTTGGCGCGCCCAAGCCAGCGCACCCTCGCCGGTGACCGCCTCCACGCGCCGGATGCCGGCCGCAACACCGCCCTCCGCCACGATCTTGAAGAAGCCGATGTCGCCGCTGCGCCTGACGTGCGTGCCGCCGCACAGCTCGGTGGAGAACTCGCCCATGCCGATGACGCGCACTTCGTCGCCGTACTTCTCGCCGAACAGCGCCATGGCGCCCGCCTTGATGGCCTCGTCGTACTTCATGCGCCGCGCCTCCACCGGCAAGTTGTGACGGATCTCGCGATTCACCAGATCCTCCACACGGGCGATCTGCGCGGCGCTCAGGGGCTCGCCGTGACTGAAGTCGAAGCGCGTTCGCTCCGCCGTCACCAGAGAGCCCTTCTGCTGCACGTGGCTACCCAGCACCACACGCAGCGCCGCGTGCATGAGGTGGGTGGCCGAGTGGTTGTAGGCGGTGCGCTGGCGCAAGGCGCCATCCACCTGGGCGCTGAGGCGCTCGCCCACGGCCAGGCGGCCGGCCGCGAGCCGCCCCTTGTGGCCGAACACGCCGGCCTGTATTTTCTGGGTGTCCTCCACCACGAAGCTGCCGTTGCCCGACACCAGTTCGCCCGCGTCGCCCACCTGGCCGCCCGACTCGGCGTAGAAGGGCGTGCGGTCGAGCACCACCACGCCCTGCTCGCCGGCCTCCAGTGACGCCACCGAGGCGCCCTCGCGATACAGGGCCAGGATCTCGGCGTCACCGGTTCGCAGCCGCTCGTAGCCCTCGAACTCGGTGGCCTGGCCGCGATATTCCACGCCCGCCTGCATGGTGAACCGCGAGGCGGCCCGGGCGCGCTCGCGCTGCTGCTCCATGGCGGCCTGGAATCCGGCGATATCCACGGTGAAGCCTCGCTCGCGGGCAATGTCGGCGGTGAGGTCCAGCGGGAATCCGTAGGTGTCGTAGAGCCGGAACACGGTCTCGCCTTCGAGCATGCGGTCTTCCTTGCGCAAGGCCGCCTCCAGCACCTCCATGCCGTGCTCGAGCGTTTCGGCGAAGCGCTCCTCCTCCTGCCTGAGCACCTGCTCCACGCGGGTGCGCGCCGCCACCAGTTCGGGATAGGCCTCGCCCATCAGGCGGGCCAGATCCGCCACCAGGGTGTGAAAGAAGGGCTGCTTCTGGCCCAGCTTGTAGCCATGGCGGATGGCCCTGCGGATGATCCGGCGCAGCACGTAGCCGCGGCCCTCGTTGCCCGGGATCACGCCGTCGGTGATGAGGAACGCGCAGGCTCGGATGTGGTCAGCAATCACCTTGAGCGAGTTGCTTTGCAGGTCCTGCGCGGCGGTGGCGCGGGCAGCAGCGCCGATAAGATCCTGGAACAGGTCGATGTCGTAGTTGGAGTGCACGCCCTGCATGACAGCGGCGATGCGCTCCAGGCCCATGCCGGTGTCCACCGAGGGCCGCGGCAACGGGTGCAGCTCGCCCTTGTCGTCGCGGTTGAACTGCATGAACACCAGGTTCCAGATCTCGATGAAGCGATCGCCATCGGCATCCGGCGAACCGGGTGGCCCGCCCGCCACGCCCGGGCCATGGTCGAAGAAGATCTCCGTGCAATAGCCGCAGGGACCGGTGTCGCCCATCTGCCAGAAATTGTCGTGGGTGGGAATGCGCACCAGGCGCTCGGGCGGGATGCCGATGTCCGTGAGCCAGATCTTTGCCGCACCGTCGTCCTCGGTGTGCACCGTCACCCAAAGACGCTGCTCGGGCAGTTGCAGTTCGCGGGTGAGGAACTCCCAGGCGAACTCGATGGCCTCGCGCTTGAAGTAGTCGCCGAAGCTGAAGTTGCCCAGCATCTCGAAGAAGGTGTGATGGCGGGCGGTGTAGCCCACGTTCTCGAGATCGTTGTGCTTGCCGCCGGCGCGCACGCAGCGCTGCGAGGTGGTGGCGCGGCTGTAGGCGCGACGGTCCTGGCCGAGGAACACGTCCTTAAACTGCACCATGCCGGCGTTGGTGAACAGCAAGGTCGGGTCGTTGCCGGGCACCAGGGGGGAGGAAGCCACCACCATGTGACCCTGGCGGTGGAAGTAATCGAGAAAGCGGCGGCGGATTTCGCTGAGTTGCATGGGTCGGGAAGGTGCACCCGGCAACGGGCGCGAGAGGGCATTGGGAAGGCCGAAGGATAGCGGAAATCCCGCCCTGCTCCGCTTCGCGTTCAGTACATCGGCATCACTGGCCGGCGCAGGGCCGCGCCGCTGGCGGCATCAGTGGTCGTCTTCCGCCGCCAGACCCGCCAGGGCCGCACGAATGGACTCGGGGGCGAACCCTCGGGCCTGGAGAAAACGCCACCGGCGCGCCCGCTCGGCGGCATCGGCGGGCGGCTCCGGAAAGCGGCGCCTGAGCAGCGCGCGCGCATCCAGAGGCTCGCTGTCGCGTGCCGGGCCCAGCACCGCCTCGGCGGCCTCGCCGGCAATGCCGCGGCGGCGCAGATCGTGGGCCAGGGCAAGGGCGCCCGAGCGGCCGGCGCGGCGCCGGGCGGCCGATTGCGCAGCCCGTTCGTCCGACAGCCAGCCGGCCGATTGTAGGCTGTCCAGCAGCCCGTCCACGTCATCGCTGGGCTCGGCCCAGGCTTGCAGGCGCCCGCGCAACTCGGCCCGGGCAAATTCGCGCCGCGCCAGCAGGCGCAACGCGCGAGCCCTCAGCGCGGCGCCAGGCGGCGCTGCGTTCACTGTCCGCCGGCGGACGCCACCGCCGGCGCGGCGGTCACGCCCACGGCCTCGCGAATGCGGTTTTCGATCTCCCGGGCGGCCACGGGGTTTTCCCTGAGGAATTCGCGCGCGTTGTCCTTGCCCTGGCCGATCTTCTCGCCCTTGTAGGCGTACCAGGCGCCGGATTTTTCCACCAGCCGGTGGACCACGCCCAGCTCGATGATCTCGCCCTCCCGGGAGATGCCCTCGCCGTAGAGGATGTCGAAGTCGGCCACGCGAAAGGGCGGTGCCATCTTGTTCTTGACCACCTTGACGCGGGTCTCGCTGCCGACCACTTCCTCGCCCTTCTTGATGGAGCCGGTGCGCCGGATGTCCATGCGCACCGAGGCGTAGAACTTGAGCGCGTTGCCGCCGGTGGTGGTTTCGGGGTTGCCGAACATCACGCCGATCTTCATACGAATCTGGTTGATGAAGATCACCAGGGTGTTGGACCGCTTGATGTTGGCGGTGAGCTTGCGCAACGCCTGGCTCATGAGCCGCGCCTGCAATCCGGGCAGCTGATCACCCATCTCGCCCTCGATCTCGGCCCTGGGCACCAGCGCCGCCACCGAATCCACCACCACCACGTCCACGGACCCTGAGCGCACCAGCATGTCGGCGATTTCCAGGGCCTGCTCGCCGTTGTCGGGCTGGGAGATGAGCAGCTCGTCCACGTTCACCCCCAGCTTGCGGGCGTAGCCGGGATCGAGGGCGTGCTCGGCGTCGATGAAGGCGGCCGTGCCGCCCAGCTTCTGCGCCTCGGCCACCACCTGCAGGGTCAGGGTGGTCTTGCCCGAGGACTCGGGCCCGAAGATCTCCACGATGCGCCCGCGCGGCAGGCCACCGATGCCCAGGGCCATGTCCAGCCCCAGGGAGCCGGTGGAAACGACCTGGATGTCGCGCGAGACATCGTGCTCGCCCATTTTCATGATGGAGCCCTTGCCGAACTGCTTTTCGATCTGCGACAGGGCGGCGGCGAGGGCTTTGGATTTGTTGTCGTCCATGGGGGTGGGGCGTGCCAGCGAGATGATGTTGGGAATGGGGGTGGGGTTGGTGCCGGTGTCAGAAGGCATGGTCATTCTCCCATAGGCAGAGGTGGGCGGGACAGTTCGGGTCCCTCGGGCCGCGCATTCGTGGCGGCGGTTGCCATCATCCAGGTCCATAGGCTCAGGAGATGAGCCTGTGCGCCCGCGCGCATCCGCTTCAGGCCACCCCGGGTGCCCCGGCCAGATCCAACAGGCCGGCCAGCGCCGCTGCCACGGCGGCGCGGCGCACCCCCTCCCGGTCGCCACCGAACCGGAAGCGGCGCGCCAGCCGCACGCCCCCGGGTGCGCCCCAGGCGATCCACACGGTGCCCACGGGCTTTTCGAGACTGCCCCCGCCCGGGCCAGCCACTCCGCTCACGGCCACCGCGTATTGCGCGCCGCTTTCGAGCAACGCCCCGTCCGCCATCTCGCGCACGGTCTGCTCCGACACGGCCCCGTGGTCTAGCAGCGTCCGGGCGGACACACCCAGGGCGGCGCGCTTGGCGTCGTTGCTGTAGGTGACGAAACCGCGGTCGAACCACGCTGAGCTGCCCGGCACGTGGGTGACGGCAGCCGCAATCCAGCCGCCGGTGCAGGATTCGGCAGTGGTGAGCTTCGCGCCGCGCGCCGCCAGCAACTCACCCAGGCGCCTCGCCAGGGAAAACAGCGCCGCGTCGTCGTGCGCCTGGGGATTCAAAGCGCCGCCACCTTCCAGAGCGCCAGCACCAGCAGGGTGTAGAGGGCGGCGATGAGATCGTCGAACATCACGCCGAAGCCGGTCTTCATGGTGCGGTCGTAATAGCGGATGGGCAGAGGCTTCAGGATATCGAACAGCCGGAACAGCAGGAACCCGAAGGCCTCCCACAGCGGCTCGCGGGGAAGCATGAACAGCACCAGCAGGAAGGCGACGATTTCGTCGATCACCATGCCGCCGTGATCGTGCACGCCCAGGGCACGCCCGGTGCGCCCGCAGGCCCAGGTGCCCAGCGCAAGCAGCACGCCCAGCAGCAGCAGGAAAATCCCGTCCGGCAGGCGCGGGTAGACAAACCAGAAAATGGGCAGCGCCAGCAGCGTGCCCGCCGTGCCGGGGGCGGGTCTCACCAGCCCGGCGCCAAAGCCGAAGGCAATGGCGTGGGCCGGGTGCGCCAGCAGGAAGCGCAGCCCCGGCTGCGGTCTGGTCTCGTCAGGCGAAGTGGTCAAAGCCGCCCGCTTCCACAACCATGGGGGCGCCGTGCCCATCGAGCACGCACACGCCGTCGCCCGCCTGCATCACTCCGATGGGGGTGACCGCCACACCGGCCGCGGCGGCCGCTGCCAACACGGCCTCGCGGCGCTGCGGCGGTGCGCAGAACGCCAATTCGTAGTCGTCGCCCCCCGCCAGTGCCAGGGCCCGGATGGCCGGATCATCGCGGCCGTGCGCCATGAAGGGCGCCAGCGGCACCCGCGGCCACTGGATGAGCGCCCGCACCCCGGAGCGCTCGGCCACGTGCCCCACATCGGCCACCAGGCCATCGGAAAGGTCGATGCAGGCGCTGGCCACGCCGGCAAGCGCCAACCCCAGGGACACCCGCGGCTCGGGCTGCTCCAGGCGAGTGCGAGCCCGCGCTAGCGCCTCGGGCGGCAGCGCCGCGCGGCCTTGCAGCGCCGCCAGGGCGGCGGCCGCTTCGCCCACCGTGCCGCTCACCCACAGATCATCGCCCGGACGCGCGCCGCTGCGCCGCAAGGCCGCCTGCGCCGCCACCTCGCCCATGATCTGGATGCACACGGTCAGCGGCCCGCGGGTGGTGTCGCCACCCACCAGATCTACCTCGTGGCGCCGGGCCAGGGCCAGCAAGCCCGCCATGAAGGCAGCAATCCAACCCTCGTCCGCCGCCGGCAGGGCCAGCGCCAGCGTTGCCCAGCGCGGCCGCGCCCCCATGGCCGCCATGTCGGAGAGATTCACCGCCAGGCACTTGTGCCCCAGGCCCGCAGGCGCGGCGTCGGGCAGGAAATGACGGCCGCACACCAGCATGTCCGTGGACACGGCCAGCGCCATGCCGGGGCTCACCTCCAGCAGCGCCGCATCGTCGCCGCCGGCGAGCATGGTGTGGGAGACGGGCGGCGAGAAATGCCGCGCGATGATACCGAACTCGCCACCCGGCGGCGCGGCTTGCGGGCCCGCGGCCGTGGAACCGGCCGCCCTCTTGCCCATGGTGGCCTCGCGCCCCTTCAGCCGCCCGGCGCCTCGTGGGGGCGCAGGCGCGGCACCAGCCGGTCGAGCACGCCATTGACATAGCGGTGGCCGTCGGTGCCGCCGAAGGTCTTGGCAAGCTCCACGGCCTCGTTGATCACCACCCGGTAAGGGGTTTCCGGGTGATGGGCCAACTCGGCGGCGCCCAGCAGCAGCACCGCATGCTCCACCGGCGAGAGCGCCGTCGCTGGACGGTCGAGCAGCGGAGCAAAGGCTTCCCGCAGCGCCGCCGCGTGGTCCACCGCATCGGCGAGCAGGCGATCGAACAATGCTGCATCCGCAGCGGCGAATCCCTCCGCCTGGCGGGCTTCGGCGCACAGCGCGCTGACGGGCTCGGGGTTGATGAGCCAGCGGTACAGGAACTGCAACGCCAGCTCCCGCGCCCGGTGGCGCGCCGCGGTACGGCTGCGCCCCGGCACGCGGGCCGGTTTAGTCTCGCTCATCGTCGAGCGCCTGGAGCAGGTTGGCCATTTCCACGGCCACGCGCGCCGCCTCGGCGCCCTTATCCAGGCGCGCCAGGGCCTGCGCCTCGGTGTCGGTGGTGAGCACGCCATTGGCCACCGGCACGCCGGTGTCGAGCTGCACCCGCTGGATGCCGGCGGCGCTCTGGTCGGCCACCACCTCGAAATGCCGCGTATCCCCGCGAATCACCGCGCCCAGCGCCACCAGCGCATCCACCTGCCCGATGCTGGCGAGTTTGCGCAGCGCCAACGGGATCTCCAGCGCGCCGGGCACGGTGAGCACCTGAATGTCCTCGGGCCGCACCTTCAGGCGCGCCAGCTCCTCCACGCAGTTGCGCAGCAACCCCTCGATGATGGGACCGTTGAAGCGGCTCACCACCACCCCCACCGACAAATCCTCGCCATCAAGATTGGGGGCGATTTCGTAGATCTCGCCAAAGCGCGTCATGTCACTGTCCTCCATCGCCGCCATCGGGAAGCAGGTAGCCGGTCACTTCCAGATCGAAACCGGTCATGCTGGGCATCTTGCGCGGATGGGCCATGAGGCGCATGCGCTTCACCCCCAGGTCGCGCAGGATCTGGGCGCCGATGCCGTAGGTGCGCAAGTCCATGCGCCGCGCCGGCGGCCGGGCCGGACCGGCCTCCAGGCGCGCGAGCACGCCCTCGCCCGTTTCGGTCCGGTGCAGCAGCACCGCCACGGCGCTGGGGGCCGCCGCCATGCGCGCCAGCGCCTCGGCCAGCGGCCAGGAATGGGGGCCACCACCCAGATCCAGCAGATCAAGTACCGACAGCGGTTCGTGCACCCGCACCAGCACCTCCTGCTCGCCGCCCACATCGCCGCGCACCAGCGCGAGATGGGTTTCGCGGCTGGTCTGGTCCACGTAGGCCAGCAGCCGGAACTCGCCGTGCGCCGTGCGCACCACGCCCTCGTGGACGCGCCGCACCAGCGACTCGGTGCGGCTGCGGTGCTGGATGAGATCGGCGATGGTACCCACCTTGAGCCCGTGCTGCGCCGCGAAGCCCAGCAGGTCGGGCAGCCGCGCCATCTCGCCGTCGTCCTTGAGGATCTCGCAGATCACGGCGGCGGGCTCCAGCCCGGCGAGCCTCGCCAGATCGCAGCCCGCCTCGGTGTGGCCGGCGCGCACCAGCACACCGCCGTTCTGCGCCATGAGCGGGAAGATGTGGCCGGGCTGCACCAGATGTTCGGGGCGGGCATCGGACCTGACCGCCGCCAGCACCGTCTGGGCGCGGTCGGCGGCGCTGATGCCGGTGGTGACACCCTCGGCCGCCTCGATGGAGACGGTGAAATTGGTGCCCAGGTGGGAGCGGTTGGCCGACACCATGAGGGGCAGGTCGAGCAGCCGGCAGCGCGCTTCCGTGAGCGTCAGGCAGATGAGCCCGCGCCCGTAGCGCGCCATGAAGTTGACGGCCTCAGGCGTGACGAACTGGGCGGCCATCACCAGGTCGCCCTCGTTCTCGCGGTCTTCCTCGTCCACGAGCACGACCATGCGGCCGGCCTGGATCTCGGAAACGATTTCTGCGGTGGGGCTGATGCTCATGGCGGGGGGCAGCCCGGGGCTGCCCGAAGACGATGCGCCGCCAGGCGGCGCGAAGGCGCGCATTCTACCCGCCCCACGCCGCGGCGCCCTGATCGCCGGCCAGCATCCGCTCCACATATCGGGCAATCAGGTCGATCTCCAGATTCACGCGCTCGCCGCCGCGCAACTCGCCCAGGTTGGTGGCCGCCAGGGTGTGCGGAATGAGATTGACGGCAAAGCCGTCGCCGTGGATGGCGTTCACCGTCAGGCTGACGCCGTTCACGGCCACCGAGCCCTTGCGCGCCACGTAGCGGCACAGCGCAGCCGGCATGGTGAAGTGCAGCACGCGGTTGTTACCCACCGGCTCCACCGAGCGCACCACACCGGCCCCGTCCACGTGCCCGGTCACCAGGTGGCCGCCGAGCCGGTCGCTGGCGCGCAGCGCCTTCTCGAGGTTGACCCGCGCGCCGGCCTCGAGCCCGGCGGTGCAGTCAAGGGTCTCGAGCGACACGTCCATCTCGAAGCCGGTGCCGTCCCGCGCCACCACCGTGAGACAGCAGCCGTTGACTGCGATGCTGTCTCCCAGCGCCACGTCGGAGAGGTCGAGGCCGCCGGCGTGCACCCGCAGGCGCGCCCCCGCCGCCTCGGGCTGGAAGCGCTCGATGCGCCCTACCGCCTGGACAATGCCCGTGAACATGACTGCGCCTCGTAGCAAGAGATTCAGGCTGCGCCCGCCGCCACCCGGGCAAGCAAACGCAGGTCGGGGCCGACGCGCCGCAGCTCTCGCAGCTCGAGACGCGTGCCCTGGGCGAGGGACTCGATGGCCCCCAGGCCCACCATGCCGCGCGCCTCGTCGCCCAGCAGCAGCGGCGCTAGGTACAGCAGATACTCGTCCACTAGCGCGGCGCGGGCCAGCGCGCCATGCAGGTGGATGCCCGCTTCGGCCAGAACTTCGTTGTGGCCGCGGGCCGCCAGGGCGCCCATCAACGCCGCCAGGTCCACCTTGCCGTGGGCGTCGGGCAGACAGAGCAGTTCAGCGCCCGCCGCCTCCAGGGCGGCAGCTTGGGGGGCTTCACGTACCGCCGTGGCCACGATCACGCCGCCGCCCCCCAGAATGCGGGCGCGGGGCGTGATGCGCAGCCGGCTGTCCACCACCACCCGCACCGGCTGGCGCTGGCAGGGCACCTCGCGGACGGTGAGCTGCGGATCGTCGCCCTCCAGGGTGCCGATGCCGGTTATCACCACACAGGAGCGCGCCCGCCAGCGATGGCCATCGCGGCGCGCCGCCGGCCCGGTGATCCACTGGCTCGCGCCGTTGGCCAGCGCGGTCTTGCCGTCCAGGCTGGCGGCGATCTTGACCCGCAGCCACGGGCGGCCACGCTCGTGGCGCGACACGAAGCCGATGTTGAGTTCCCGCGCCTGCGGGGCCAGCAGCCCGCATTCCACCTGCACGCCCGCGGCACGCAACCGCTCCAGACCGGCGCCCGCGGTCCGCGCATCGGGATCGGTCATGGCCGCCACCACCCGCGTCACACCGGCGCCCAGCAGCGCATCCACGCAGGGCGGGGTGCGGCCGTGGTGATTGCAGGGCTCCAGGCTCACGTAGGCGGTGGCACCGCGGGCCGCCGCGCCGGCAGCGCGCAGCGCGTGCACCTCGGCGTGGGGCTCGCCGGCTCGAACGTGCCAGCCCTCGCCCAGCACCGCGCCGTTCCTTGCCACCACACAGCCCACCCGCGGGTTGGGCGTGGCGGTTTCCAGGCCGCGCGCCGCCAGGGCCAGCGCCCGCGCCATACAGCGGTGATCCTCGGCGCTGAAGCCGCTCATCGTACGGCGGCGCGGCGGCGCTTCGGGACGGGCTTGGCCACCTCCTCGATGGCGTCGCGGAAATCGTCCACGTCCTGGAAGCTGCGATACACCGAAGCGAAGCGGATGTAGCCCACCTTGTCGAGCTTGTAGAGCTCCTTCATCACCATCTCGCCGATAGTGCGCGAGGCGATCTCGCGCTCACCTGAGGCCAGCACCCTCTGAACGATGCGCTGAATGGCCGCGTCCACCTGCTCTGTAGCCACGGCGCGCTTGTGCAACGCACGCGAGAAGCTGGTGCGCAGCCGCCGCTCATCGAACTCGCTGCGCGTGCCGCTCGCCTTCACCACCTGCGGCATGCGCAGCTCCACCTTCTCCCAGGTGGTGAAGCGCTTGTCGCAATCCAGACACCGGCGGCGGCGCTTGACGCTGTCGCCCTCGTCGCTTGCCCGCGAATCCACCACCTGGGTGTCCGCATGACCGCAGAACGGGCACTTCATGACCGGTGGATCGTCCCCGCCACCGCGTTCACGCAGCCTGGGCGGGGCGCGCCAGCGCCGCCGCGGCGTACACGGGGAAGCGCGCGCACAGCGCCTGTACCTGCTGGGCGCTGCGGGCGATCACCCGCTCGTCCCCGGGAGCGTCCAGCACGTCCGCCATGAGGTGGGCCAGTTGCTCGGCCTCCATCTCGGTGAAACCGCGCGTGGTCATGGCCGGCGAGCCGATGCGGATGCCGCTGGTGACGAAGGGCTTCTCCGGGTCGTTGGGGATGGCGTTCTTGTTCACCGTCATGTGCGCCTGGCCCAGCACCGCCTCGGCCTGCTTGCCGGTGATGCGCTTGGCGCGAAGGTCCACCAGGAACACGTGGCTCTCGGTGCGGCCCGACACGATGCGCAGGCCGCGCTGGGTCAGCACCTTGGCCATCACCAGGGCGTTGTCGAGCACCTGCTGCTGGTAGCGGCGGAACCCCTCGCCCATGGCTTCCTGGAAGGCCACCGCCTTGGCGGCGATCACGTGCATCAGGGGCCCGCCCTGGATGCCGGGGAAGATGGCGGAATTGAAGGCCCTCTCGTGCTCGGCCTGGGACAGGATGATGCCGCCGCGCGGGCCGCGCAGCGTCTTGTGGGTGGTGCTGGTCACCACATGGGCCACGCCCACGGGGCTGGGGTACAACCCGGCGGCCACCAGGCCGGCGTAGTGCGCCATGTCCACCAGCAGCAGCGCGCCCACCGCATCGGCGATGCGCCGGAAGCGCTCGAAGTCGATGCGCAGCGCATAGGCCGAAGCACCGGCGATGATCATCTTCGGCCGATGCTCGTGGGCCAGCCGCTCCACTTCGGCGTAGTCGATCACCTCGTCGGCGTCCAGGCCGTAGCCCACGGCGTTGTAGAGCTTGCCCGAAAGGTTCACCGGCGAGCCGTGGGTGAGGTGGCCGCCGGCCGCCAGGGACATGCCGAGGATGGTGTCGCCGGGCTTGAGGAAGGCGGTGAACACCGCCTGATTGGCCTGGGAGCCGGAGTGGGGCTGGACGTTGGCGTATTGCGCCCCGAACAACTGCTTGGCGCGATCGATGGCGAGTTGCTCAGCCGCGTCCACGTGCTCGCAGCCCCCGTAGTAGCGCTTGCCCGGGTAGCCTTCGGCGTACTTGTTGGTGAGCACCGAGCCCTGGGCTTCGAGCACGCGCGGGCTGGCGTAGTTTTCCGAGGCGATCAGCTCCACATGGTCTTCCTGGCGCGCGCGCTCGGCTTCCATGGCCGCCCAGAGTTCGGGGTCGAAGCCGCGGATGGTGTCATTGGCACTGAACATGGCAGGGGTCCGGAAAGGCGAAAAAGGGCGCAAATCTTAGCATCCCGTCCCGCCCGGGCCGGCGCCGGCAGGGGGGCGAAATCCCTTCCCCGCCGGGCACTTGGCCCCAATGGCGCGGGGGCTTGCTGCTATCATCGCGACCCATCGCGTTGCGCCCCCGCCGCGACCATAAACATTCCTACCAGCACGGGAAGGAGTCCCTGAACATGCTCAAGATGCCCAAGAGCATCACCGCCGGCGTTGGCCTGGTGGGTTTTTCCCTGCTCGCCGCCTCGGCCTTCGGCGCCGTGGCGCTCGAGAAGGGCGAGACGATCAACGCCCTGTGGTTCATCGCCGCCGCGGTGCTCAACTACCTGATCGCCTACCGCTTCTACAGCGCGTGGATCTGCGCCAAGGTGCTGGTCCTGGACGAGACGCGGGCCACGCCCGCGGAGCGCTTCAACAACGGCCGCGACTTCGTTCCCACCAACAAGTGGGTGGCCTTCGGACACCACTTCGCCGCCATCGCGGGCCCCGGGCCGCTCATCGGCCCCACGCTCGCCATGCAGTTCGGCTTCCTGCCCGGCACCATCTGGATCCTGGTGGGCGCGGTGCTCGGCGGCTGCGTGCAGGACATGGTGATCATGTTCTGCTCCACGCGCCGCGACGGCCGCTCGCTGGGCCAGATGGCCCGCGACGAACTGGGCCCTGTGGGCGGCTGGGCGGCGCTGATCGGCTCGATGATGATCATGATCATCCTGATCGCCGTGCTGGGCCTGGTGATCGTCAAGGCCATGAAGCACAGCCCCTGGGCCACGGCCACGGTGCTGGGCACCATTCCCGTGGCCATGATCGTGGGGCTCTACATGCGCGGCATCCGGCCGGGCAAGGTGCTGGAGGGCTCCATCCTCGGCATCTTGCTGCTGCTGGGGTGCGTGTGGTTCGGCGGCGTGGTGAACGGCTCGGAGTCGTGGCGCGATGCCTTCGACTGGAACGACATGCAGTGCGCGTGGTTTGTGATGATCTACGGCTTCAGCGCCGCGGTGCTGCCAGTGTGGCTGCTGCTGGCGCCGCGCGACTACCTGTCCACCTTCCTCAAGCTGGGCGTGGTGTTCATGCTGGCGGGCGCCATCATGATCACGGCCCCGGAAGTGAAGATGCCGGCGCTCACCCAGTTCGCTGAAAACGGCATGGGGCCCATCTTCAAGGGCAGCCTGTTCCCCTTCGTGTTCGTCACTATCGCCTGCGGCGCCATCTCGGGCTTCCACTCGCTGGTCTCCTCGGGCACCACGCCCAAGCTGCTGGCCAACGAAAAGGAAATCCGCATGATCGGCTACGGCTCCATGGCGCTGGAGTCCTTCGTGGCCATCATGGCGGTGATCGCCGCCTGCGTGATGGAGCCCGGGGTGTACTTCGCCATCAACAGCCCGGCCGGCGTGGTGGGCAAGGAAGCCGCCGCCGCAGTGGCTACCATCACCAGCTGGGGCTACCCGGTCACCGTGGAGCAGATGAACGCCCTGGCCGCGGAGATGGGCGAGAAGACGCTGTTCGCCCGCACCGGCGGCGCGCCCTCCCTGGCGGTGGGCATGGCCACCATCTTCCACGAAACCTTCGGCGGCAAGATGCTCGACATGTGGTACCACTTCGCCATCATGTTCGAGGTGCTGTTCATCCTCACCACCCTGGATGCTGGCACCCGCGTGGGCCGCTTCATGCTGCAAGACCTGCTGCGCCACGTCTCCAGGCCCCTGGGCGACGTGTCCTCCTACCCGGCCACGGTGGTGTCGAGCCTGATCTTCGTGGCGGCCTGGGGCTACTTCCTGGTGCAGGGGGTGAAGGATCCGCTGGGCGGGGTGAACATCCTCTGGCCGCTGTTCGGCATCTCCAACCAGTTACTGGCCGGCATCGCGCTGACGGTTGCCACGGGCATCATCATCAAGATGGGCAAGCTGCGCTACGCCTGGGTCACCGCGCTGCCGCTCGCCTGGCTGGCCACCATGTGCACCTGGGCGGCCATCGAAAAGACCTTCAGCAGCAACCCGGCCATCGGCTTCCTGGCCGGCGCCAACAAGATGGCCGCTGACTTGGCCGCCGGGGTGCTGCCGCCCGACAAGGCGGCCGCAGCGCCGGCCCTCATCTTCGGTCAGCGTATCGACGCCGCCCTGGCGGTGCTGTTCGTGGCCGTGCTGTGGACCGTGATCTTCGACATGATCCGCATGAGCCGGCGCTATCTGGCCGGACGCCCGGTGCCCGCGCTGTCCGAGTCGGCCTACAGCCGCACCCAGCTGGAGTGGGCGCGGGGTTGACCCCGCGGGGGCGCCGCCCGCGCGCGGCGCCCTGCCTTGCCCCGCCTTGCCGCCATGAGCGCCGCGCTGCCCGCCGACCTGCGCAAGCTGTGGGAGTTCATGCGCAGCGTGGCCGGTGACGATGCCTACGAGCGCTATCTGGAGCGCCACGCCCGCACCCACCCCGAACTGCCGCCCCTGACGCCGGCCGAATTCTTCGCCGACGAGCAGGAGCGCAAGTGGAGCGGCGTTAGCCGTTGCTGCTGAGGCCTCTCTAGAACCTGCGCTCGTTCCACGCCGCGGCCGGCTGGAACTGCACGTATTCGAAAAGGTTGTCGCTCACCCGGCGGGCGCGCGAGTCGGGCGCGGTGAAAACGTTCTCGCGCATGAGCTTGCCCACGTTGAGGGACACGCCCACGTAGGTGGAACGCACCGGCTCGCCGCCAGCCTCGAAGCCGCGCGCCCCATACCCCAACGAGAGCTCCAGGTAGCGCAGCAGCGCGGCGCGCTCCAGGAGGGGTACGCCCTCGGCCTTCAGCGCGAGATAGTAGGTCTGGCCGGAGTAGTCGCTGATGGGCTCCCAGCCCCTGCGCGCGCCGTCGGGCAGCGTGGACGGCCAGTAGTTGAAGCGGAAGTCCACCAGACGGTCGAAGCCGGGACTGCGCTCCTGGAAGATGGCGGCCCCCGCGCCCAACGTGTTCATGAGGAAATCCTCGGGGCTGAAGCTCCATTTCCGCGCGAAGCCGTCGATCAGTTCCACGCCCGTGAGCGCCCCCCAGGAGGTGAGCACTCCCAGCTTAAGCGCGGTGTCGGGCGTGTGACCCAGAGCCTCGAAGCCCCACTTGCCCAGGCGCGCACCCGCGTAAGTGAACATGAAGTGCCCGAGCTTGTCCTGTCCACCATGGTCCGAGTCGGGCCCGAACCAGCCTTCGCGCTTTACCTTGAAGTCGGGTTCGAAGCCCTCACCCCACCAACTGGTGAGGCCATAGAGGTAGACCGCCCCGACCCCTCCGCCGATGACCCACGCAGTACGCCGCGCCAGGGCGGGATCATGGGAAGCCGGCGCGGCGCCGCCCTCCCCAGCAGGAACCTGGGTGGCCCCCGCGGCACTCGCCGCCAGAGCCGAGACGAGCGACAACACGGGCAGCAGGGTCTTGGGGGCGAAGGGCTTCATCGTCTGGGTCGCGTCCTCACCAAGCTTGGAGGCGCCACCGCGTGGCGAAGTTCAGCCGTCGTGGTCCTGCCGCAGCCCCGTGCGCAGCCTGTCGAGGTCCTCGCGCAGCGCGCGCACATCGGTGCGCAGCTCTCGCAACACGGCGCGCTCTTCCTCGGTGATCAGGCGCGCGAGTTCTGTTCGCAGCTGACGGATGTCGCGGTGCATCTCGCGGCGCAGGCGCGTTTCATCCTCCCCGATGAGCGTGGCCATTTCAGCGCGCAGCGCACGGATGTCGCGATGCAGTTCGTGGCGCAGGCGGGTCTCGTCCTCACCGATCAGCATGGCCGCGATGCTGGCGGTCATCACCGACAGAATGCCGAAGCCCACCATGACGATGAAGACGGCGAACAGCCGCGATGCGGTGGTGGTGGGGACGAAGTCGCCGTAGCCCACTGTCGCCCCGGTGACGAAGGCGAGCCACAGGCCGTCAGCGAAAGTTCGTACCGTGGGCTCAAGCCACCAGAAGCCCGCCCCCGCCGTCAGCAGCGCCACGAAACCGAGGGCGAACACGTAAGGCAGCCCGCCTCGCCGGAAAAGGCCACGGCTGCCGCCCGCGACCCGGGCCACCACCACACCCGCCAGCGCCAGGCGCGACAACCGCGCAAGCGCCACCCATTCGGACTCGGCACCGAGCACGCTGGCGAGGCTGAAGACCACGATCACAACGTCGAGCCAGTTGCGCAGCAGGAAACGGCCCTTCTGCCGCACGAACCACAACATCACGGCCAGCTCGCCCGCAAAGGCCACGAGGATGGTCCACTCGAGCGCCCGCGCCACGTGCCCGGACGTATGACCCTCCGGAAACTCGGCCAGGTACACGGCGGGCAGCGACAGCAGCGCTATGCCGATCATGGGCCAATGCAGCACGCCCTGCCATCGGTAAGCCGCCTCGGTATCGCCCGGCGGCACGCCGCCGATGCCCAGCAGGATCTCGCCGCGTCCGGCCATGGGTTCGCGCGATGTTCCCCGCCCCGTTCAGCGCACGGCGGGCGGCGGCAGGCTCACGCGCCCGCCACAGTCATGCGCTCCACCAGCACCGAGCCACATTGGCGCGCGCCCCGCGCCAGCACGTCGCTGCCGGCGGCCACCAGGCCGGCGTACATCTGCAGCAGGTTGCCGGCCACCGTGATTTCGTGCACCGGATAGGCGATCTCGCCATCTTCCACCCAGAACCCGGCGGCGCCACGCGAGTAATCGCCAGTCACCATGTTCACGCCCTGCCCGAGCAGTTCGGTCACCAGCAAGCCGCGGCCAAGCTTGCGCAACAGGGCGGGGAAATCCTCGCCCGTGGGTTCGAGCACCAGATTATGGCTGCCGCCGGCGTTGCCGGTGGAGCGTAACCCCAGCTTGCGCGCCGAGTAGCTGCCCAGGAACCAGCCCTCGAGCCGCCCCGCCTGCACCACGGCGCGGTCGCGGGTGGCCACGCCCTCGTCGTCGAAGGCGCTGCTGCCCAGGGCGCGCGGCAGGTGCGCCAGGTCGCGGATGGTGACGTGGGCGGGAAACAGCTGCTCGCCCAGTCGCCCCAGCAGGAAAGAGGACTTGCGGTACAGGTTGCCGCCGCTGGCGGCGGCGGCGAAGTGGCCCAGCAGCGAAGCGGCCACCGGCGCCTCGTAGAGCACCGGCACGTGGGCGGTGGGCAGCTTGCGGCTGCCCAACCGCGCCACGGCCCGCTCGCCGGCGCGGCGCCCAACCTGCTCGGCGGCTTCGAGATCGCCGGGGGCGCGCGCCATGGTGTACCAGTCGTCGCGCTGCATCTCCTCGCCCTCGCGGCCAATCACGGAGCAGGAGATGCTGTGCCGCGAACCGGGATAGCCGCCCCGGAAGCCCAGCGAATTGGCGTAGACGAAGCGCGACGCCTGGGTGGACACCGTGGCGCCCTCGGTGTTGTCGATGCGCCGGTCCACGGCAAGCGCGGCGGCTTCGCAGGCGCGCGCCTGCTCGATGGCCGATGCCACGCTCAGCTCCCAGGGGTGATAAAGATCGAGGTCGGGAAACTCGGTGGCCAGCAGGTCGGCATCGGCGAGGCCGGCGAAGGGATCCTCCGCCGTGTGGCGGGCGATGGACACGGCGGCCGCCACGGTGTCGCACAGGGCGCGTGGCGAGAAGTCGGAGGTGGACGCGTGGCCGCGGCGCTGCCCGAGGTACACCGTGACTCCCATGCCCTTGTCGCGGTTGTATTCGATGGTCTCCACATCACCGCGTCGCACGGTAACCGACTGACCATAGCCCTCGCTCAGATCCACCTCGGCGCTGCTCGCGCCAAGCTCGCGCGCGTGGGCCAGAGCGTCGGCGGCAAGCGCCCGCAGGGTGTCGGCATCGAGGGCAAAACCGTCGCTGGAGGAATCGGGCATGGTCGGCTTGTCACGGGTGGGGCGTGGGGCGATCGCGATCGCGATCACGAAATCTGCGCCGTATCATAACAACCATGTCTTCCCTGCCCAGCCGCGCCACGGACCCCGACTCAGGCCAGCGCGATTTCGACGCCCCGAGCAAGAGTCAGCGCAAGCGCGACTCCACCGCCTTGCAAGACCTCGGCGAGGCCCTGGTAGCCCTGCCGGCGGAGCGCCTGGCGGCCATCGAGCTGCCCGAGGCGCTGAGCGACGCCATTCACGAGGCGCGGCGCATCTCCAAGTTCGGCGCGCTGCGCCGCCAGTTGCAGTACGTGGGCAAGCTGATGCGCGACGTTGACCCGGCACCCATCCGGGCCGCTCTGGATGCCCTGGAGGGCCACTCGCGCTCCCACACCGCCTGGCTTCATCGCCTGGAACGGCTGCGCGAGCAACTGGTGGACGCCGACGAGGGCTGGGACGCCCTGGCTGCAACCCACCCGGGCGCCGACCTGCAACGCCTGCGCCAGCTGGCCCGCAGCGCCCGCGCGGAGCGAGCCGCCGCCCGGCCGCTCCGGGCCTTTCGCGAACTGTTCCAGGCGCTGCGCGAGCTGATCCCCGAGCCCCAACCCGATTCCACCGCCCCGGTACACGAGCATGAGTGAACACGATCCCGCCATCATCGGCCTGGTATCCGTGAGCGACCGCGCCTCCAGCGGCGTCTACAAGGACGAGGGCCTGCCCGCCCTGCGCGCGTGGCTGGAGGCAGCGCTGCTAAACCCCATGCGCTTCGAGGAGCGGCTCATCCCCGACGAGCGCCCGGTCATCGAAGAAACCCTGCGCGAGCTGGTGGACCGTCGCGGCTGCCACCTGGTGCTCACCACCGGCGGCACGGGCCCCGCGCCGCGCGATGTCACGCCCGAGGCCACGCTGGCCGTGGGCGACCGCCTCATGCCCGGCTTCGGCGAGCAGATGCGCCAGATCAGCCTGAAGTTCGTCCCCACGGCCATCCTGTCGCGCCAGGTGGCGGTCATCCGCGGCGGCGCGCTGGTGATCAACCTGCCCGGCCAGCCCAAGTCCATCCGCGAAACCCTCGAAGGCCTCAAGGGCGCCGCGGGTGATACCCTGGTGTCGGGCATCTTCGCGGCCGTGCCCTACTGCATCGACCTGATCGGCGGCCCCTACCTGGAAACCCGCGAAGAGGTGGTGAAGGCCTTCCGCCCCAAGTCTGCGCTGCGCCGCAAGCCCGAGGGCTGAACCCCCCGCGCCCGTCCGCTGGCGGACGCGGGGACCGCGACCGCTACGGGTACTTCGCCTTGGGAGGCTCGAAGTGCGGACCGCGGATGAAGGCCTGCAGGCCCTGCTTCTTGCGACGGGCCACGTACTGGACCACGAGGTCTTCCGGCGACGCCGTGCTGGCCGTGCAATCCGTGTCCCGCGCGCCACCCCAGCGCAGGGGAGTGCCCAACTCCCGAGCCGCGACGCGCACGGCATCGGCAATCACATAGATCGGCGGCCACTCCCAGCGCAGCTTGCCGTTGAGGACCGGAACAAGATCTACGGCATGGCCATTGAGGTGGCGCGAATCCATGGTCTGCAACGCCTTCGCGGCAATGAGCCGCTGCTGTTCCTCCGGCGTGCGCAAACCGTCGTGCACGGATAAATCCTGCGCCGTCAACTCGATGGCGCGCTTGACCACGGCAACGAGGTCCGCATGGACACCCTTGAGCTCCTGAAGCGACTGCTTTCCGAGCGAGAACTGTGGCAAGGCGGCCTCTCAAGAAATGGAGGGTAGGTTTGGGGATGCGCTGTTGCGACAGCAGTAGCCAGTTTATTGTGCGTAAGCGCTGGTTGGCGATTGTGGGACTAAGGTGTTTTGTTACCTTCCTACTTATAAATGCACCCTGTCTCATGGGCTTTCGTTGGCATTTCTCCAGACAACGAGTGCACGAAGGTCTTTCCGTCAAACTTGCTTACTTCACCCGATGTCGGAACTGCAAGGCTACGCATTTCTCAGGCAACCGCAACGTTCCGGACTCCGACAAACCTCCGTCAGCGCTCGGGCCGAAGCCGGTAGAAGCCTTTCTCGCCCATCTTACGGTGACAACAACCGGCCGGGCTGCCCCCGCCGCCTCACGCCTCCGACACACCGGAGACCACCCCCCCCCTCGACTCCGCATCCGCCATCCGTGCGGCAGCCCGGCCGCGTTCGGGGTCGATGCCGCGCAGGATGGCCAGGCCGGCCACGAAGAACCCGCCGGTCACCAGCATGGCCAGCCGGTGGTTGCCGCCCGACAGCCAGTTCACCAGCCCGTAGGTGACGGGCCCCAGGATGGATGACAGTTTCACCGCCAGGCCCCACAAGCCGAAGAACTCGGCGCGGCGCGAGTCCGGGCTCAGGTAGCCCACCAGGGCGCGGCCGGCGGACTGGCTGGCGCCCAGGCACAGGCCCGCCAGGTTGGCGGTGATCCAGAAGGAGGCGCGCGTTTCGGACTGCCAGGCCAGCAACACCGTGAGCAGCCAGGCCGCCAGGGTCCAGGCCACGGTGCGCACGTGGCCCAGCCGGTCCTGCCACTGGCCGAAGGCGAAGGCACCCACGCTGGCGGTGACGTTCACCACCAGGATCAGCAGGATGGTGTCGGCGGTGGAAAACCCCATGGCCTGCTGGGCGTAGATGGCCGCCAGGGCAATCACCGTCTGCACGCCTGCCTGGTAGCACAGGATGCAGGCCAGAAAGCGCATCAGGTCGCGGTAGCGGCGCGCGTGGACGAGGGTATCGCGCAGGCGCGCGAAGGCCTGCCCATAGGCAACGGAGCCCGCCGGCGCGGGCACGGCGCGCTCGCGCATGAACAGAAAGGTGGGCAGGCTCGCCACCGCGAACAGCCCGGCGGTGATCAGCATGGTCACCGGCACGAAACTGGCCGCCGGCTGGCCCTGGCCCTGGGCCCAGGTGACGTAGCCCAGGCAGGCGCCCAGGCTCACCAGCCCGCCCAGGTAACCGAAGGCCCAGCCCCAGCCCGACACGCGGCCCAGCGCCGAGCCCCGAGCCAGTTCCGGCAGGAAGGCCGCGATCAGGTTCTCGCCCGTGCCGAAGAAGTAGTTCGACACCACCAGCGCGATCACCGCGTAGGCCACCTCGCCCGGACCCGCGCCGTACAGGGCAGCCGTGCCGGCCACGCACCCGGCCGTGGTGAGGGCGAGCAGCGGCTTCTTGGCGGCGTGGGCATCGGCCCACGCGCCCACCAGCGGCGCGGTGAACACGATGGCCGCGTAGGACACCGACAGCGCCAGCGTCCAGGCCAGCGTGGCCCAGGGCGCGTTGCCCGCCACCACCGCCACGAAATAGGCGTTGAAGATGGCCGTGATCACCACCGTGGTGTAGCCGGAATTGGCGAAGTCGTAGGCCGCCCAGGACACTACCTCGCGGGTGCGAACGCCCTCGTTGAAATTGTCGGATAGCGCCACGGGTCAGGCTCCTTCAGGGCGCCGCGCACGCGGCCGCGCCGCGTGCCACCAGCGCGTCGATGTCGGCATCCGCGAGGCCCGCGGCGCGCAGCACCTCGCGGGTGTGGGCCCCCAGGGGCGGCCCCGGCCAGCGGGTGCTCCCCGGGGTGCCGGAGAGCTTGGGCACGATGCCCGGCAGCGCCACGCTGCCCCCGCCCGGCAGCGCCACGCGCTCGAACATGCCGCGGGCGGCGTATTGCGGGTCGCGGACGATGTCGGCGATGTCGTAGATGCGGCTGGCCGGCACTTCGGCCGCTTCGAGCACGCGCAGCACCTCGTCGATGGGGCGGGCGCCGGTCCAGGCGGCGATCAGGCCGTCGATCTCGGCGGTGCGCGCCACCCGCCCCTCGTTGCGGGCCAGGGCCGGGTCCTGCGCCAGGTCCGGCCGGCCGATGGCGTCCATCAGGCGGCGGAAGATGGCGTCGGCGTTGGCGCCGATCACCACGAAGCGGCCATCGCCCGTGGGGTAGGTGTTGGAGGGCACGATACCCGGCAGCGCGGCGCCGGTGCGGCCGCGCACGAAACCCTGGGCGTCGTACTCCGGCAGCAGGCTTTCCATGAGCCCGAACACCGCCTCGTAGAGGGCCACATCCACCACTTGGCCGCGGCCGCCGTTGACCTCGCGGTTGCGCAGCGCCGCCAACGCGCCAAAGGCGCCGTACAGCGCGGCAATGGAATCGCCGATGGAAACACCCACGCGCACCGGCGGCCGGTCGGGCTCGCCGGTGAGGTGACGCAGGCCGCCCATGGCTTCGCCGATGGCGCCGAACCCCGGGCGGTCGCGGTAGGGCCCGGTCTGGCCGTACCCCGACAGGCGCACCATCACCAGGCCGGGGTTCAGGGCCGACAGCCGCTCCCAGCCCAGCCCCCAGCGCTCCAGCGTGCCCGGGCGGAAGTTCTCCACCACCACGTCCACATCCGCGGCGATGCGCCGCGCGGCGTCCTGGGCCCCCGGGTCGCGCAGGTCCAGGGCCACGGAGCGCTTGTTGCGCCCCTGGGCAAACCACCAGAGCGAAGTGCCCTGGTGCATGCGCCGCCAGCTGCGCAGCGGGTCGCCGCCGTCGGGCGCCTCCACCTTGATCACCTCGGCGCCGAACTCCGCCAGCAGCCGGGCGCAGAACGGCCCTGCGATAAGCGTGCCCATCTCGAGCACGCGCACGCCGGCCAGCGGGCCGGCGGCCGGGGCGCTCACGCGTCGAAGCGGCGCAGCAGCCGCCCGGGCCGGGCGCCGGCTTCGCACAGGCCCTGGGCGTTGGCCACCCGCGCGCCATTGACCCACACGCCGTGCACACCCTTGCCGGGGGTGACCAGCCGCGACGCGCCGCCCGGCAGGTCGGCACACCGGCGCGCTGGCCCTCGGCCCACGGTGGCAGGATCGAACAGCAGCAGATCGGCCGCCATGCCCGGTGCGATGCGGCCCCGCGCACCCATGCCGAAGGCATCCGCCGCATCGGCAGTAAGGCGGCGCACGGCACGCTCAAGCGGCATGACGCCCAGGTCGCGCGACCAGTGGCCCAGCAGGTGCAGGCCGAAGCCCGCATCGCACAGAAATTCCAGGTGCGCGCCCGCGTCCGACAGGGACACCAGCGCATCGGGGTCGCACAGCAGCCGGCCCACGGCTTCCTCGTCGGCGTTGAGCAGGGTGGCGAAGAATTCCGTGGCCAGGTCCTCCGACAACGCCAGGTCGAGCAGCCAGTCGAAGGGGCGTACGCCAGCCTCGCGGGCACAGTCGGCCACGCTGCGGCCCTCGAAGCGGGTGTTGGCGGCATCGCGGGCCTTGAGCACGAACATCCGCTGCCACTCGCCGTTGAACAGCCGCCGGGCCCGCACCGACAGTTCGCGGTCGAGGGCATCGCGCAGCTCGGCGCTGCGCAGCAGGGCGAGGTAGTCGGCCCGGTCGTGCGCCTGCATGGCGGGCTGCCAGGCCTGCAAGCCCTCGAACACGTAGGGGGCCGCCAGGGTGAACTCGAAGGTGAGCGGGCAGGCCGACACGGCGCCGTACATGCGGTTGCCCCGGGCGCTGGCGGCGCGGATGGCGGCCATGTCCTCGAACACGCTCTCGGGTGTGGCGGCGCTGTGCAGCAACGCGGCAACGATGAAGGGCCGGCCGCTTCGCGCCGAGAGCGACTCGAGGAAGCTCATGGGCGTTTCGAAACTCTTGGTGATCATCAGCCGCCCATGGCTGCCCCGCAGGGTGTTGGCCAGCGCCTCCAGTTCACTCGCATCCGCCAGCCGCGAAGGCATGGGCACGCCGTGCTCGCCGTTGTGCTGCGGCGAGGCGGTGGTGGAAAACCCCACCGCGCCGGCTTCCATGGCGCCGGCCACCAGCGAGCGCATCTGCGCCACCTCGCCTTCGGTGGCAGCGCGGCGGGTGGCCTGCTCGCCCATCACCCAGGTACGCACCGAGGAGTGACCCACGAAGGCCGCCACGTTGGGCACGGTGCCGCGGCGCTCCAGGGCATCGAGATACTCGGGGAAGGTTTCGAAGTCCCAGGCGATGCCGTTTTCCAGCGCTGGCAGGGGCATGCCTTCCACGTGCGTGAGATTGCGCATGGTGAGGCCGCGGTGCTCCGGACGGCAGGGCGCGATGGTGAAGCCGCAGTTGCCCATCACCACGGTGGTGACCCCCAGCGAGGGAGAGGGCGAGAGCGCCGGATCCCACGTGATCTGGGCGTCGTAGTGGGTGTGGGTGTCGATGATGCCGGGCATGAGCGCCAGGCCCGCCGCGTTCACCGCCTCGCGGCCCGGCGCCAGACCCGGGCCCACGGCGGTGATGACGCCCTGGTGCACGGCGATGTCGGCGTGCACGGGCGGGGCGCCGCTGCCGTCGTAGAGGGTGGCGTCGTGGATGGTCAGGTCTTGCATGGCGGATCTCCGGCTTGGATTCGATGGGCCGCGGTGGCGGCTGGTCTGGGCGCCGCGATCCTGGCCGGCGGGGTGTCCGCGGCCAGGCTGTCCGCACCGGGGTGGCGGCAGCGGCGCAGGCGCGATGTTACGTCACGCATCGGCGGCTAGAATCGCGGCCATGCATGCTCTCCATCCCACGCGGCGCGCGGCTGGCGCGCTGGCCGCGGCGCTGGCCCTGGCCGGACCGGCCGCGGCCGCCGAAGGTCCGCAGCCCCCCGCGCCCCGCGACGCCGCCGAGAAGGTGCAGGAGGGCAACGTGAAGAACTGGATCGAGTACTACCAGCGCAGCCGGGGGTTGCCGCCAGCACCCCGGGGCCCGCAGGACGGCGCCGCGGCCGCGCCACCGGGGCAGCCGGCGCCAACGCCCCCGGCCACACCCGCACCAGGGCGCTAGGGCAGGCGCCAGCAGGAGCGCCTAGTGAGCCCGGTCGGAGGGCGGCATGGCGGGCGGAACGGCAGGCGGCGCCGCGGGCGCTGACTCTTCGGCATGGGAATCCTTGCCGTGGGTCAGGTACAGGGCCACACCCACCAGGGCGATGGCCCCGCCCAGGTAGAGCAGGTCGAGCACGTTCTGCATCTTCATGCGCACGGCGTGCTCGAACAGCTTGACGATGAGGATCATGAGAATCACCTTGGCAAGGCGGTTCTTCAGGTCGTCGAGGCTTTCGATCACGAGGATGCGGCTTGAGGCCACCGAATGGCGGGCCTCGTCGATGTCGCTTACGAACAGTTCGTACAGGCCGAGGGCGAAAATGAACATCACGGCGGCCAGCAGGTAGCCGTCCACCATCTCCACCACATGGGTGATGGTGTTGTCGCGGATGTTGCGGCGCGCCTCTTCGGGCAGCGAGGTGTCGGCGTACTCCGCGATATGCGAAACGGCCAGCCAGACATCCACCGTGGTCATGAACAACACCGCGACGGCCGCCGCCATGCTTGCCACCACGGCGATGACAATCACGAATCGGCTGCGCCACAAGGCGCCTTCGAAGATTTTTTCGGCGAGTCGGGTCATGGCATGGGGGTCCGGGTTGCTCGGGCAGCCGGATTATAGGCAGCGCCCGCCCGGCAACGGCGGGCGCGGCACATCCGCCGTGGTACCCCTTTACCACCCCCGGCGGGCCGACCAGCCTAGGATTTCAGGCCGTATCCCTGTCCGCGGAGCGCACCCCATGAAACCCTCGCACCTGATCGCCGGCCTGCTGCTGGCACTCACCCTTCCCGCGCTGGCCCAGGAGGATGCTGCGGCCCGCCGGCTTGCCCTCAATCACTGCGGCGCCTGCCACTCCTTCGGCGAGGGCGAGGCGGCGCGCCAGGGGCCGAACCTGCACGGCATCACCCAGCGGCCAGCCGGTTCCGCCGAGGGGTTTGCCTACTCCGAGGGATTCCGCAAGGCGCTCGCCGGGCGCAAGTGGGACGCCGCGCTGCTCGACCTCTGGCTTGCCGATCCCCAGGCAGTGGCGCCGGGGACGGTGATGCTCTACCGCCAGGACGATGCGGACCAGCGCGCGCAGTTGGTGCGCTTCGTGGAATCGCTGCAGTAACGCGCCGTGCGGGGCCATGAGCGTGGACAGCCTCCGCGCTCGCGGCCCCAAAAAAGACCCGCCGGAAGGCGGGTCGCAAGTCACGGAGGACCTCAGTGGGCGCGTCTCGCAGCACGCTGCAGGACACTCCACCGCATGTCCTGTTAGCAATTGGCAAGCCAGCCTTGACGGGCTTTACTTTCAGGGAGTTACGGGCAACGCCCGCGCCACACCAAGTTGATTTTCGTGCCGGCGCCCCCAGCCCCGCACCACAATGGGGCCTTCATCAGCAGCGATAACGCTCCAGCACGGCGCGGTCCACGGTGACGCCCAGCCCCGGGCGCGTGGGGATGTGGATCCAGCCGTCGTGCAGTTCCACCGGTTCGGCCACCAGGTGCTGCCGGAAGGGGTGGGAGGAGCGATCGAATTCGAAGATGGGTTCTTCGGCGAACACGCTGTGATGGGCCACGGGCACGCTGGCCATGAGCTGCAGGGAGGCTGCCTGGGCGATGGCCGAGCCCCACACGTGAGGATTCACTTGCACGCCGTGCGCCTGTGCCAGGGCAATGACGTGACGGCATGCGGTGAAGCCGCCGGCTGAGCCGATATCCGGCTGGGCGATGTCCACGGCGCCGGCCGCCAGCAGATCGCGAAAGCCGTAGAGGGTGTGCTCGTTCTCACCCCCGGCCACGGGGATGCGCACGCGGGAGCGCACTTCGCGATAGCCCGCCAGATGCTCGGGCGCCACGGGCTCTTCGTACCAGCGCAGGCCGTGAGCTTCGATGGCCTGGCCCAGGCGCACCGCCTCACCCACGCCGTAGGCATGGTTGGTGTCCACCATCAGCGTCACGCCCAGCCCCTGCACCGCCGAGGCCACGGCGTTCATCACGGCGATGTCGTCGGCCACGCCGTAGCCGAGTTTCACCTTCATGCAGCGAAAACCCGCGGCGTGGTGAGCGCGCGCTTCGTCGGCCAGGCGGGCCGACTCACCCTGGCCGTGGATGCGGTAGAAGCCGGTGGCGTAGGCCTGAACCTGGGTGCGAAAGGCCCCGCCGAGCAACTTGTGCACCGGCAGGCCGTGGATCTGGCCCGCCAGATCCCACAGGGCGATGTCGATGGCGCTGATGCCTGCCACCACCGAGCCCTTGCGGCCGTAGTCGCGGGTAGCGTGGTACATGCGGTGCCACAGCACTTCCACGTCCAGGGGATCGGCACCCAACACTAGCGGCGCGAGCGCCGACTGGATCGCCGCGGCGGCAATCTGCGGCGGCTCCAGACCCTGGGCGAAGGCTTCGCCCCAGCCCGTGAGCCCCGCGTCGGTAACCACCTCCACCAGGGTGGCGGAGCGCTGCTTCACCCACCCCTGGGAAAAGGCGAAGGGCGTGGACAACTCCGAGCGCAGCGTGTGCACCCTCACGTCGGCAATCTTCATGGCCGGCGGCCTCGGGGCGGCGGGCGTCAGGACTTGGGCGCGCAGGGGAAGGCCTGCTGCAGGCCCTGCATGATCAGGTAGCGCTGCGGCCGCCACATCTCCTGCGGATGGGCCTCGAACCAGTCGCGCACTGCCACGTAGCGCGCCTCGGCGCGGTCGGCCTCGGGGGTGCAGATCACCCGGCCCTCCCACTTGTTGGCGGCGTTGTCGATATAGCGCTGGGCAAGCTCGCGGGCGGCAGGGTTGCGCAACAGGCGCTGGAAGTCTTCGCCGTCATCCTCGGCACGAGCGGTGGTGGCGGCGCACAGGCAAAGCACGGCGAGCATGGCGATACGCATGGAGCACTCCTGGGTTGGCTGCCGATCCCCGTGCGCAGCCCAACGGGCGATCGGCCGTTCCTGCGTGCCGCCAAGGCTTCCCGCGGGCGACGGCGACGGGACGCGAACATCGATCTGGTGCTGGCGAGAGGAGTCGAACCTCCGACCTACTGATTACGAATCAGTTGCTCTACCAACTGAGCTACGCCAGCGCTGGAAGGGCGCGGATCATAGCCGATCCGCCCCGCAGCGTCACCGGTGCCTGAAGGACGGCTTGCGCTTTTCCACGAAGGCCGCCATGCCCTCTTTCTGGTCATCGGTGGCGAAGGCGGAGTGGAACAGCCGCCGTTCGAAGCGCACCCCTTCCGCAAGCGTGGTTTCGAAGGCGCGGTTCACCGACTCCTTGGCCATCATGACGATGGGCAGGGACAGTTCGGCGATCTTCGCCGCCGTGGCGAGGGCGTCTTCCAGCAGCTTGTCGGTGGGCACCACGCGGCTCACCAGGCCCACGCGGTCGGCCTCGGCCGCATCCATCATGCGCGCCTGCCCCAGCAGGCACATCTCCATGGCCTTGGACTTGCCCACGAAGCGCGGCAGGCGCTGGGTGCCACCGGCACCGGGAATGATGGCCAGGTTGATCTCGGGCTGGCCGAAGCGGGCGTTATCGGCGGCGATGATGAAGTCACACATCATGGCCAGCTCGCAGCCGCCGCCCAGGGCGTAACCGGCCACAGCCGCGATCACTGGCTTGCGACAGCGCGTCACTGTCTCCCATTCGGCGGTGATGAAGTCGCTTTTGTAGACATCCATGTAGGACTTATCCTTCATGTCCTTGATGTCAGCGCCCGCGGCGAAAGCCTTCTCGCTGCCGGTGATCACCATGCAGCCGATGTTCTCGTCCGCCTCGAACGCGGTGAGCGCGGCCGACAGCTCGCGCATCAGCGCTGGCGACAGGGCATTCAGCGCCTTGGGACGGTTCAGGGTGACCAGACCCACCTTGCCGCGGGTTTCCACCAGAATGTTTTCGTAGCTCATGAATGCCTCTTGCTCGAAAGAAGAAAGCGGGATAAACACTGCCCGGCATCGCGGCGCGCGCCGCACCCAGGAAAGAACCGGCCGGTCACCCGGCCCCATGCACGGAGAGTGATGCGAGATGAATGCGCCATCGATTCTATTGGACTTCGCCGAGGGCGTCGCCACGATCACCCTCAACCGCCCAGACCGGCTCAACAGCTTCACCGAGGCCATGCACGCCGAGTTGCGCGCCGCCCTCGACCAAGTGGAGCGCCCCGGGGCGGCCCGGGTGCTGGTGATCACAGGCGCCGGCCGCGGCTTCTCCGCCGGCCAGGACCTGGCGGAGGCGGCCATGCCCGCCGATGACGAGCCCTGGGACGTGGGTGCCACCCTGGAAAACAACTACAACCCGCTGCTGGCGCGCCTGCGCGCCCTGCCCATGCCGGTGATCGCGGCGGTGAACGGCGTTGCCGCCGGGGCTTCGGCCAACATCGCGCTGGGCTGCGATCTGGTGATCGCGGCGCGCTCGGCCACATTCCTGCAAGCCTTCGCGCGCATCGCCCTCATTCCGGACGCCGGCGGCACCTACGTACTGCCTCGGCGGGTGGGCCTGTCCCGCGCCCTGGGCCTGTCGCTGCTGGCCGATCCCCTGTCCGCCGAACAGGCCGAGGCGTGGGGGTTGATCTGGAAGTGCGTGGATGACGATCGCTTCGCCGAGACGGTGCGCGCCACGGCCCGCAAGCTCGCCAGCGGCCCGACACACGCCTACGCCCTCATCAAGCAATCGCTGTACGCCGCAGCGGACAACGACTTCGAATCACAGTTGGCGCTGGAAGTGCGCCTGCAGCGCGAAGCGGGCGCCACGGCAGACTTCCGCGAGGGGGTAAGGGCGTTTCTGGAAAAGCGCCCCGCCGGCTTCCAGGGGCGCTGACAGGCCCGCCGCCCCGCCCCCCCCGGGGGCGTTCTCTCAGGCACCCGGGGCGGGCGCTGCGGGGCGGACGCGGATGATCACGTCCATGCCCGCCGCAACCTTGCCCGGCGGCAGCGCCGGCATGCCGACAATGGTCACGGCCTCGGCGTCGATGTCGGTGATCTCGCCGCTTTCCACGTCGTAGAAGTGGTGATGGGGGGCGGTGTTGGGGTCGTAGAACACCTTGGCGGCATCCACGATCACCTCCCGCACCAGCCCCGTTTCCACGAACAGCTTCAGGGTGTTGTAGACCGTGGCCTTGGAGGTTTCGGCATGGCGCCCGTTCACCAGGCACAGCACCTGGTCGGCGGAAAGATGCTCCATGCGCGAAAACAACACGTGGGCGATCTCCATGCGCTGGTGGGTGGGGCCGATGCCCCGCTGGCGTAGGACGCTGACCAGATTTTCCCGGGAATGGTCGGTAATCATGAACTTAAGTTTAAGATACGAATTGGACTCTGTCTAATCCCATCGGTCGTACTTGGGGCACTGACGCCTTCTGAACCGTCCGCCTTCAGCCGGAGGCGAGCGCCCGCGGCAGCGGGAAAGTCACATCCTCGGTGATGCCCGACACTTCCTCGACGCCGGTCGCCCCCAGTACCTGGAGCCTGGCAACCACCTGACGCACCAGGATCTCGGGCGCCGAAGCACCGGCCGTCACCCCCACCCGCTGCCGGCCCGCCACCCACGCCGGATCCAGGTCGGCGGCGTCATCCAGCATGTGCGCCGGCACCCCCACGTTTTCGGCCACCTCGCGCAGGCGGGTGGAATTGGAGGAATTTGGGGAGCCCACCACGATCACCACGTCGCACTGGCGCGCCAGGGTCTTGACCGCATCCTGACGGTTCTGGGTGGCGTAGCAGATGTCGTCTTTCTTGGGGCCCACAATGGCCGGAAAGCGCGCCCGGAGCGCATCGATGACCGCCTGGGCGTCATCCACCGACAGCGTGGTCTGGGTGACGTAGGCGAGATTGCCCGGATCGGCCACCTGCAATCGCTCCACGTCCTGCGGCGTCTCCACCAGATGCATGCCGGCGCCCGACTGGCCCATGGTGCCCTCCACCTCGGGGTGGCCGCGATGCCCCACCATGACCACCTCACGGTCGCCGCCGCGCAGTTTGCCCACCTCCACGTGCACCTTCGTCACCAGCGGACAAGTGGCATCGAACACCCGGAAGCCCCGCGCCTGGGCCTCCTCCCGCACCGCCCTGGACACGCCATGGGCGCTGAACACCACCGTGGCGCCGGTGGGGACATGGTCGAGGGACTCCACGAACACCGCGCCCTTGGCGCGCAGGTCGTCCACCACGTAGCGGTTGTGCACCACTTCGTGCCGCACATAGATGGGCGCGCCGTGCTGCCGCAGGGCGCGCTCCACGATCTCGATGGCGCGATCCACGCCGGCACAGAAACCGCGCGGGTTGGCGAGCAGCACCTTCATTTTCCACCTCCTTCGAGAGGATCCCGGGCCACAGCGGGGGGGCGGCGGCCGCTGGCGAAGCTGTCGTACACCAGCAGCGTCGCGCCCACGGTGATCGCGGAGTCGGCCACGTTGAACGCGGGCCAATAGTACGGGCCGGCGTGGAAGTGCAGAAAGTCCACCACCGCGCCCAGCACCAGCCGGTCGATCACATTGCCGATCGCCCCGCCGAGAATCAGCCCCAGGGCGGCCGACAGCAGCACCGGGCCGCGATGGCGCAGCAGCAGCACCGTCACCACCACCGAGGCCGCCAGCGCCACCGCCACGAAAAACCAGCGCTGCCAGCCCGGCGCCTGGGACAGGAAGCTGAAGGCGGCGCCGGGATTGAACACCAGCACCAGGTCGAGGAACGCCGTCACGGGCACCGATTCGCCGTAGCGCAACTGCTGCTGCACCACGTGCTTGGTGAATTGGTCCAGGGCCACCACGGCGGCGGCCAGGGCGAACCAGGGCAGCGCGCCGCTACGCAAACTCACGGGCTTCGCCCTCACCGGACAAATTGGCCGTGCAGCGCGCGCACAACTGCGGATGGGCGGCATCGTGACCGATGTCGGCGCGCCAGTGCCAGCAGCGCGCGCACTTTTGGTGGGGGCTGGCGGTCACCTGCACGTATTCGGCATCCACCGCGTCCACCTCCGCCACCGCTGCCTTGGACACGATCAGCACCAGGCGCAGGTCCTCGCCCAGGCTGGCGGCGGCGGCATGGCGGTGGCCGTGCAGGGCGATGTCCACCTCGGCCTGCAGGGACGAGCCGATCTCGGCCGAGGCGCGCGCCTCCTCCAGGCGCTTGAGCACCGCGGCGCGCACGTCCCGCAGGATGACCCACTTGGCGGCCAGGGCGTCGCGCTCGGGCACCTCGGGCAACGGGTACCAGGTGTGCAGGAACACCGAGTCGTCGGCCTTGCCGGTGAAAAAGCCCCAGGCCTCCTCGGCGGTGAACACCAGGATCGGGGCCATGAGCCGCAGCAGCGCCTGGGTGAGGTGCCACAGGGCCGACTGGGCGGAGCGGCGGGCATGGCTGCCGGCGCCGGTGGTGTAGAGGCGGTCCTTGAGGATGTCGAGATAGAAGCCGCCCAGTTCTTCGGAGCAGAAGGTCTGCAGCCGCTGCGCCACGGTGTGGAATTCGTACCGCTCGTAGGCCGCGCTCAGGCTGTCTTGCAGCTCATGGGCCAGCACCAGCGCGTAGCGGTCGATCTCCAGCATGTGGCCCGGCGCCACCAGTTGCGTGGCCGGGTCGAAGTCCGACACGTTGGCCAGCAGGAAGCGCAGCGTGTTGCGGATGCGGCGGTAGCTCTCTACCACGCGCTTGAGGATCTCCTGGGAGATGCTCAGCTCGCCCGAGTAGTCGGTGCTGGCCACCCACAGCCGAAGGATGTCCGCACCGAGGGAATCGGACACCTCCTGGGGCGCGATCACGTTGCCTACCGACTTGCTCATCTTGCGGCCCTGGCCGTCCACCACGAAGCCGTGGGTGAGCAGTTGCCGGTAGGGGGCGCGCCCGTCCATGGCGCAGCCGGTGAGCAGCGAGGACTGGAACCAGCCGCGGTGCTGGTCGGAGCCCTCCAGGTACAGGTCGGCGGGCTTGGCCAGCTCCTCGCGGCGCTCCAGCACGCTCACGTGGGTCGTGCCGGAATCGAACCACACATCCAGGGTGTCGGGCACCTTCACCCAGGTCTTGGCCTCCTCGGCGCCGAGGATTTCGGCGGCATCCAGGGCGAACCACGCCTCAATGCCGCCTTGCTCCACGCGCTGCGCCACGGCTTCGAACAGCTCGCTGGTGCGCGGGTGAAGCTCGCCACTATCCTTGTGCACGAACAGCGCCATGGGCACGCCCCAGCTGCGCTGGCGCGACACGCACCAGTCGGGACGGTTGCCGATCATGGCCTCCAGGCGCGCCCGGCCCCACTGGGGGAAGAACTCGGTCCCGGCCACGGCGGCGCGCGCCACCTCGCGCAGGCTGCGCCCGTCGGGGCCGGCGGCTTCCATGCCGATGAACCACTGCTGCGTTGCGCGAAAGATCACCGGCGACTTGTGGCGCCAGCAATGGGGATAGCTGTGCCGCCAAGCCTGCTCGTGCATCAGCAGCGTCTTCTCGGCCAGCAGGTCGATGATCACCCGGTTGGCTTCCCACACGGTGAGCCCGCCCACCAGGCGGTCCTGCTCGCGGAAGCGGCCCTCGCCGTTGACGGGGTTGTCCACCGGCAGGCCGTAGCGGCGTCCCGCGTCAAAGTCTTCCACGCCGTGGGCCGGCGCCGTGTGCACCAGGCCGGTACCGGCCTCCAGGGTGACGTGTTCGCCGAGGATGAGGGGCACGCGCCGCGGCTGGAAGGGATGCCACACCTCGATGCGCTCCAGCGCGGCGCCCTTCACCGTGCCGATCACCTTCCACTGGGTAACGCCCCAGCGCTGCATACACGACTCCACCAGCTCCGCGGCCAGCACCACGTACCAGTGGGGCCCCTCCACCAGTGCGTAGTCGAACTCCGGGTGCAGGCTGATGGCCTGGTTGGCCGGCAGGGTCCAGGGCGTGGTGGTCCAGATCACCGCATAGGAGGGCCGGGACAGGTGCGTGAAGCCGAAGGGCCGGGCCAGCACCGAGGCGTCCTGCGCTGGAAAGGCCACGTCGATGGCCGGCGAGGTGCGGTCTTCGTACTCCACCTCCGCCTCGGCCAGCGCCGAGCGGCAGTCCAGGCACCAGTGCACCGGCTTGGCGCCCTGGAACAGGAAGCCGCGCCCGTGGATGCGGCCGAGGGAGCGGATGATGTCCGCCTCGGCCCGGGTGTCCATGGTGAGGTAGGGCCGGTCCCAGTCGCCCAACACCCCCAGGCGGATGAAATCGGCCTTCTGGCGGGCGATCTGCGAGGCGGCGTAGTCGCGGCACAACCGGCGGAAGGCGTTGGGTTCCAGGCCGCGGCCATGGGCCTTTTCCACCTGGTGCTCGATGGGCAGCCCGTGGCAGTCCCAGCCGGGCACGTAGGGCGCGTCGAAGCCTGCCAGGGTCTTGCTGCGCACGATGATGTCCTTGAGCACCTTGTTGACCGCGTGGCCGATGTGGATGTCGCCATTGGCATAGGGTGGCCCGTCGTGGAGCACGAAGCGCGGCCGCCCGGCGGCCTGGCGGCGAATGCGTTGGTACAGGCGCGAGTCCTGCCATTGCTTGACCCAGCCGGGCTCGCGCCGGGCAAGATCGCCGCGCATGGGAAAGGGCGTGTCGGGAAGATTGAGGGTGCTCTTGTAGTCAACCATGGAGGATCCCAGCCAGGGCGCCGCGCTCGCCCCGGAAAAAGGCGCGGGTGTGGTCCACGTCGCGCGCGATCGCCGCGCGCAGCGCATCGAGAGAGTCGTAGCGCGCTTCGTCGCGCAACTTGTGCAGGAACTCCACCCGCACCCGCCGGCCGTACAACTCGCCGCGGAAGTCCAGCAGGAAAACCTCGAGACCCATGCGCCCGGCATCGCTCACCGTGGGCCGCACCCCGAGGCTGGCGGCGCCGGCCACGGGCCGCGCGGCGGCGCCATGCACCCGCACGCAGAAGATGCCCTGCAGCGCCGGACGGTTGAGCGCCATGCGCACGTTGGCGGTGGGAAAGCCCAACTCGCGCCCGAGACGCTCGCCACCCTCCACCCGGCCGCTGATGGCATAGGGGCGCCCGAGCAGCTCGGCTGCCCGCCTCAGGGCACCTACGGCCAGCGCCTCGCGCACGGAGGTGCTGGACACGCGCTGGCCGTCCACCGCCACGGTGCCCATGGTCTCCACGGCCATGCCGCACTCGGGCCCGAGGACGCGCAACAGGCCGGCGTCGCCGGCCCGCCGGGCGCCGAAGCGGAAGTCATCACCCGCCAACAGCCAGCGCACGCCAAGGCGCCGCGCCAGCATGTCGCGCACGAAATCCTGCGGGCTCTGGCGGGCGAAGGCGGCGTCGAAACGGCACACGAACACCTCGTCCACGCCCAGGGCCGCGAAGCGCTCGAGTTTCTCGCGCAGCGGCGCGAGCCGTGGCGGGGCCTCGGCGGGGGCGAAGAACTCCCGCGGGTGCGGCTCGAAGGTCATGACGCCCGCGGGCAGGCCGCGCTCGCGCGCGGCAGCCATGAGCCGCGCCACCATGGCCTCATGGCCGCGGTGCACGCCGTCGAAGTTGCCGATGGTGAGTGCCACGGGCCCGGAGGCCCGGGCCGGCGGACGCCGGTGAATGCGCATGGATGCTGGAGTGCGCGGCCACGCCGCGCGCGAAAAGATGGGATTCTATCGGCTCGACGTGCCCGAGGCACGGCCCGCGCGGCGCCTAGGAGGCACGCAGATGGAAATCCCGCAGCCGGAACCCCAATGCCCAAAGCGCCGCGAAGTAGCTCGCCGCCCCCATGACCACCAACGCCGTGAGGCGCCCTGCGCGCGCCAGTAGCGAGCCGGTCAGCCAGCCGGCCTCGGCGCCGGCCGCGAACCACAGCACCGTCCCCATCACTCCCAGGGCCAGGGCCAGCCGGGCCAGGAACCGGCCCCAACCCGGCGCCGGCTGGTAGGCAGCGCTGCGGCGCAGCGCCCGGTACAGCAGCGTCGCGTTCAGGCAAGCCCCCAGCCCGATGGCCAAGGCCAGACCGGCGTGACGCAGGGGATAGATGAACGCCAGGTTCATCACCTGGGTGGCCGCCAGCGTCACGAGTGCGATCTTCACCGGGGTGCGGATGTCCTGGCGGGAAAAAAATCCGGGCGCCAGCACCTTCACAACGATCAGCCCCACCAGTCCGAGGCTGTAGGCCATGAGGGCATTGCGCGTCATGGCCACATCGTGCGCGCTGAAGGCGCCATGGAGAAACAGCGTGGCCACCAGCGGCGTGGCTAGCAGCGCCAGCGCCAGGGCGGCCGGTGCGGCCAGCAGCAGCGTGAGCCGCAGGCCCCAGTCCAGCAGGCGGGAGAACTCCTCTGCCCCGCCAGCGGCGTGGGCGCGGGACAGGCTGGGCAGCAAAATGGTGCCCAGGGCCACACCCAGCACCCCGGTGGGAAACTCCATGAGCCGGTCGGCGTAGTACAGCCAGGAAACGCTGCCCGTTTGCAGGAAGGACGCGAACACCCCGTTGATGAGAAGCGACACCTGCCCGACGGAGACACCGAACACCGCCGGCCCCATGAGCCGCAGGATGCGCCATACGCCCTCGTCGCGGAGATCGAGATTCAGACGCGGCAGCATACCGATGCGTTTCAGGAACGGCAGCTGGAACCCGAGCTGCAGCACGCCGCCGGCGAACACCGCCCAGGCCAGCGCCATGACGGGCGGATTGAAATGGGGCGCCAGGAACAGGGCAAAGACGATGAAAGACACGTTCAGCAGGGCCGGCGCGAGAGCGGGCACCGAAAAGCGGCTCCAGCTGTTGAGCACCGCTCCGCACAGCGATGTGAGCGAGATGAAGAAAACATAGGGAAAGGTGATCCGCAACAGCTCCACGGTGGTGTGGAACTTATCCGGCGAGGCGGCGAAGCCCGGGGCGCTGAACAGGACGATGAGCGGCGCGGCGACGATCCCCAGGATCGTGACGCCCAACAGCACCAGCGCCAGCGCGGTGGCCACGTGGTCCACCAGCACCCGCGCGCCCTGCTCGCCGCGCTGGCGGCGGTACTCGGCCAGAATGGGCACGAAGGCCTGGGAAAACGCCCCCTCGGCAAAAATGCGTCGCAGCAGGTTCGGCAGCTTGAAGGCCACGAAAAAGGCATCCGTGGCGAGCCCGGCGCCAAAGGTTCGGGCGATGACGGCATCGCGCACGAAGCCCAGCACCCGCGACACCAGGGTCATGCTGCTGACGGTGGCCAGGGCCTTCAGGAGGTTCACGGGCAGGCGATGAGGGGCACGAACGGGGCTCGCTCAGACTTCCTGGGGGTGGAGCAAGGAGGCTTGCGGGGGGCGCTTGCGCCGCGTATTATCGCGCCCTTTTCTGACTAGCCCCAGTGGTTTATCGCTTTGCAGGCTAGGGCTTTCGGGCCTGCCCCATGGGCGAGCCGAAGGCGCACAAAGGAAGTTTCTGCCAGAACAGGGGCAATGCTTCTGCTCACCGAAACGCCGATCTACGCAGTCAACTTATCGCACATCACACATGGCCAATACCGCCCAGGCCCGTAAACGAGCCAAGCAGTCCGAAACACGTCGTCAACGCAACAGCGCCCTCAAGTCCGAGATGCGAACCGCCATGAAGAAGGTTCGTGCAGCCATCCAGGCCGGTGACAAGAGTGCCGCACAGGCGCAGTTCCAGGAGAGCCAGGGTGTGATGGATGCCATGGTGGGCAAGGGTGTCGTTCATGCCAACACCATTTCCCGCAGCAAGAGCCGCCTGTCCGCGGCGGTGAAGGCGATGGGCTGAAGCTGGCCCCGAAGCGCTTGCCGCCGGCCGCGCCGGCGTCACCTTCGGACGCAAGGGGTGAACACGATTACGGCGGCACAGATGCCGCCGTTTTTGCTTTCAGGGAGGTCCTCGGACCCCATGCAGCACCTCATGAACACCTACGGACGCCTGCCGGTGTCCATCGCCCGCGGCGAAGGCCCCTGGGTATGGGACACCGAGGGCCGTCGCTACCTCGACGCGTTGACGGGCATCGCGGTCACGGGCCTGGGCCATGCCCACCCTCGCGTGGTGGCGGCCATCGCCGAGCAGGCCGCGCGGGTGATCCACGCCTCCAATTTGTACCGCATCCCGGAGCAGGAGCGTCTTGCCGACACTCTGGCGCGCGTCTCCGGGATGGATCGCGCCTTTTTCTGTAACTCGGGGTGCGAGGCCAACGAGGCAGCGATCAAGCTCGCGCGCTTGCATGGCCACCACCGCGGCATCGAGCAACCCGTGATCGTGGTGATGGAAAAAGCCTTCCATGGCCGCACCATGGCCACCCTTTCGGCCACCGGATCGCGCAAGGTGCAAGCGGGCTTCGAGCCGTTGCTGGCAGGCTTCGCGCGCGTCCCCTACGGCGAACGCGCGCCGCTGGAGAGTCTGGCATCGCGCAACGGCCAGGTGGTAGCAGTGCTGGCCGAACCCATCCAGGGCGAGGGCGGCATCCACATTCCCGACGAGGGCTGGCTGCGGTTCCTGCGCGATTTGTGCGACCGGCAGGGCTGGCTGTTGATGCTCGACGAGGTGCAAAGCGGCATGGGCCGCACGGGGCGCTGGTTCGCCCATCAGCACGCCGGCATCGTTCCCGATGTCATGACCCTCGCCAAGGGGCTGGGCAACGGGGTGCCCATCGGCGCCTGCCTCGCCAGGGGCCACGCGGCCGAGGTGTTCACCCCCGGCAAGCACGGCTCCACCTTTGGTGGCAACCCGCTGGTCTGCGCAGCTGCCCAGGCCACCCTCGATGCCATCGAGCAGGAACAACTGATGGAAAACGCCACCCGCATGGGCGGTCTGATTCGCGCTGGCCTGGCGCAAAAACTCGATGGTGTCGCGGGCGTGCGCCAGATCCGCGGCAAGGGCCTGATGATCGGCATCGAGCTCGACCGGCCCTGCGGCGAACTGGTATCCCACGGGCTACGGGCGGGGCTGCTGATCAATGTCACCTCCGAAACGGTGGTGAGGCTTCTACCGCCGCTCATCCTGCAAGCCGCTGAGGCCGGTCTGCTGGTGGATACCCTGGCGGGCCTAATCCGCGCCTTCCTTCAGGCGGAAGCCGCCGCTCCCGTGGCCGGCTGAGCCCGTGCCACACCGGCCATGCGCCATCCATGAACGCCCCGCGTCATTTCCTGCAATTTCGCGACCTGGCCCTGGAAGAACTGGAGCACCTGTTCGCGCGCACCCGCGTCATTAAAGAGCGCTTCAAGCGCTACGAGCGCTACTGGCCGCTGGCTGATCGCACCCTGGTGATGATCTTCGAGAAGGCATCCACCCGCACCCGGCTGTCCTTCGAGGCCGGCATGCAGCAGCTGGGCGGCTCGGCCATCTTCCTGTCCACCAAAGACTCTCAGCTGGGCCGCGGCGAGCCGGTGGAAGACGCCGCCCAGGTGATCTCGCGCATGTGCGACGCGGTGATGATCCGCACCTTCGAGCAGTCCATCATCGAGCGCTTCGCGCGCAGCTCGCGGGTGCCGGTGATCAACGGCCTCACCAACGAGTACCACCCCTGCCAGATCCTGGCCGACATCTTCACCTACGTGGAGCATCGCGGCTCCATCCGCGGCCGCACCGTAGCCTGGATTGGTGACTCCAACAACGTCTGCAACACCTGGCTGCAGGCCGCCGAGGTGTTCGGTTTCAACGTGCACGTCTCCACGCCGCCGGGCTACGAGGTGGAGCCGGAGCGCGCCGGGCTCTACCGCACCGATCACTACGAGCAGTTCGCCGACCCCATGGATGCCGCCCGCGGCGCGCACCTGGTGACCACCGACGTTTGGACCAGCATGGGTTTCGAGTCCGAAAACGAAACCCGGCGCCGCGCCTTTGCCGACTGGCAGGTGGACGCCGAGATGATGCGCGCCGCCCAGCCCGACGCCCTGTTCATGCACTGCCTGCCCGCGCACCGCGGCGAGGAAGTCACCGCCGAGGTAATCGACGGTCCGCGCTCGGTGGTCTGGGACGAGGCCGAGAATCGCATGCACACCCAGAAGGCGCTGCTGGAATTCCTGCTTCTCGGCAAGGTCAACGACTGAGCCCCGAAGCTGCGCGCATTCGCCGCACCCCGGACGCTCACCCTCAAACAGAATGGAGTCCCACACCATGAAGTGCTTCAAACCGCTGCTGCTGCTGGCACTGCTGCTGGGCGTCAACACTGCCTTCGCGCAAGAAAAGTTCATCCTCGACCAGAAAGGCTGCAAGGTAATCAACCCCTCGCCGCGGCCCGAGGAAACCGTCACCTGGAGCGGCGCCTGCGGCGCCGACGGCTACACCACCGGCAAGGGCGTGCTGCAATGGTTCCAGTCCGGTATCGCCGACGAGAAATACGAGGGCGAGATGGCGCGCGGCTACGCCCATGGCCAGGGCACCCAGACCATGGTGGACGGGGGCCGCTACGAGGGTCAATGGAACAACAGCCGCCAGGACGGCGAGGGCGCCTACTTCGCCCCCGACGGCAGCGTCTACCGCGGCGGCTGGAAGAACGGCCAGCCCCACGGCCAGGGCACCTATCGCACCCCCGAGGGCCGGGTGACCCAGGGCGAGTGGGAAAACGGCCGCTTCAAGGGCGAACCCGGCGAAGACCCCAACCGCACGTAACGCAGCCGCCCGCGCCGCCGCGGTGCGGGCCCGCATCCTTCCTTCACATCAACCACCACCACGAACCCCTGATGAGCGCCATCAAGAAAGTCGTGCTCGCCTACTCTGGCGGGCTGGATACCTCCGTTATCCTCAAGTGGCTCCAAGACACCTACGGTTGCGAGGTGGTCACCTTCACCGCCGACATCGGCCAGGGCGAGGAGCTGGCCCCTGCGCGCAGCAAGGCGCTCGCCATGGGCATCAAGCGCGGCAATATCTTCATCGAGGACCTGAAGGAAGAATTCGTCCGCGATTTCGTCTTCCCCATGTTCCGCGCCAACGCGGTGTACGAGGGCGAATACCTGCTGGGCACCTCCATCGCCCGCCCGCTGATTGCCAAGCACCTGGTGGAGATCGCCCGCAAGACGGGGGCCGACGCCATCTCCCACGGCGCCACGGGCAAGGGGAACGACCAGGTGCGCTTCGAACTGGGCGCCTACGCGCTCATGCCCAACGTGCGCATTATCGCGCCCTGGCGCGAATGGGACCTGCTGTCGCGCGACAAGCTGCTCGCCTACGCCGACAAGCACGGCATCCCGGTGGACTTCAAGAAGCGCAAGGGCGGCGCGCCCTACTCCATGGACGCCAACCTGCTGCACATCAGCTACGAGGGCGGCATTCTCGAAGACCCGGACTTCGCTCCGGAGGAATCCATGTGGCGCCTGACGGTGTCGCCCGAGAAGGCACCCAACCGCCCCCAGGTGATCGAGCTTGCCTTCGAGAAGGGCGACATCGTGGCCATCGACGGCAAGCGCATGACGCCCGCCAAGGTGCTCGCGGCTCTCAACGCCCTGGGCGGGCGGCACGGCATCGGGCGCCTGGACATGGTCGAGAACCGCTACGTGGGCATGAAGTCGCGCGGCTGTTACGAAACGCCCGGCGGCAGCATCATCCTCAAGGCGCACCGCGCCATGGAATCCATCACCCTGGACCGCGAGGTGCTGGCGCTCAAGGACGACCTCATGCCCCGCTACGCCCGCATGGTCTACAACGGCTACTGGTTCAGCCCCGAGCGCGAACTGCTGCAAGGCCTGATGGACGCCTCCCAGGCCACGGTGAACGGCACCGTGCGCCTCAAGCTCTACAAGGGCACCATGATGTGCGTGGGCCGGGCCTCCAGGGATTCGCTGTTCGACCCGCGCATCGCCACTTTCGACGACGACAAGGGCGCCTACAATCAGGCTGACGCCGCCGGCTTCATCAAGCTCAACGCCCTGCGCATGCGCATCGCCGCCAACCGCCGCCGCAAACCCAGGAGCCGCCCGTGAGCCAGTTCGACAATGTCGCCGTGGTGAAGAAGGCCAACGTCTATTTCGACGGCAAGTGTGTTTCGCACACGGTGCTGCTAGCGGACGGCACACGCAAGAGCGTGGGCGTGATTCTGCCCTCCAGCCTAACCTTCAGCACCGGCGCGCCGGAGATCATGGAAATCGTCTCCGGCCGCTGCCGGGTGCGGCTCAAGGGCGATACCCAGTGGCGCGACTACGGCCCCGGCGAGCGCTTCAGCGTGGCCGGCAATTCCGCCTTCGACATCGAGACCGACGGCACGCTCGATTACGTGTGCCACTTCGGTTGAAGGCGCGCCCGTGACCACCATCGCCGTGGTGCGCAAGGACGGCATCGCCGCCATCGCCGCCGACACCCTCACCAAGTGGGGCTCGGCAAAGGAATCGGCCGCCTACGTGCGAAACCACGGCAAGATCTTCCCGCTGGCCGGCGGCTTCATCGCGGTGACCGGCGACGCCACCTTCAAGCACATCGTCGAGGATTACTTCGGCACCCTGCAGCCCGCCCCGCGGCTGGATACGCCCGCCACCATTTTCCGGGTCTGGAACAAGCTCCACGCGGAGTTCAAGGAGCGCTACTTCATCCAGGTGGAGGAGGACAAGGAAGATGCGGTGGAGAGCACGCGCCTCGATGTGCTGATCGCCAACCCGCACGGCATCTTCGGGGTCTCGGGGCACCGCACGGTGCAGGAGTTCACCCGCTTCTACGCCTACGGCAGCGGCTCGGACTATGCCCTCGGGGCCATGTATTCCGTCTACGACCGCCCGGACATGGACGCGCAAGCAGTGGCGCGCCATGCAATCGCCGCCGCGGCGGAATTCGACGACGGCACCGGCGGACCCATCCACTCGTTCAGCGTTCCCCTGCTGGACCCCTGAATCCGCATGGCTCGCAGGAGGATTGAACCTTGCCATCCTTCGATATCGTCTCGGAAATTGACCAGGTCGAGGTGCGAAACGCACTGGACCAGACCAACAAGGAAGTGGGCACACGCTTCGACTTCAAGGGCTCGGATGCCCGCTTGGAACTCGCCGACAAGGTGCTCACGGTGTTCGCCGACGACGAGTTCAAGCTCGGTCAGGTCAGGGACGTGCTCACTGCCAAGCTCGCCAAGCGCGGCGTGGACGTGCGCTGCCTCGACCTGGGCAAGCCCGAGAAGGTGAGCGGCAACAAGCTCAAGCAGGCCGTGACGGTCAAGACCGGCGTGGAAGCGGCTCTCGCGAAGAAGATCCAGCAGTTGCTCAAGGATTCGAAGCTCAAGGTGCAGGCCTCCATCCAGGGGGACACAGTGCGGGTGTCCGGCGCCAAGAAAGACACGCTCCAGGACGCCATCGCCCTGGTGCGCAAGTCGGTCACGGATTTCCCGTTGCAGTTCCAGAACTTCCGCGACTGAGGCCGGCGGCGGCGCGGCTCGCCGCGGCCCTTGTCAGCCCGGGCCCGGTCAAATGAGCAGCCTGGCCGCCCAGGGGATCACCAGCGCGCCCAGCACCCCGTGCAGCCCCATGGCGAGGCTCGCGTAGGTGCCTGCCTCAGCGTTGACGCTGAAGGCGCGCGAGGTGCCGATGCCGTGGGCCGCCACCCCCAGGGCGAAGCCGCGCTGCCACCAGGCGCGCGCGCCCACTGCGTCGAGCACGAAACGGCCCAGCGCCGCGCCCAGGATGCCGGTGGTTACCGCATAAACCGCGGTAAGCGTGGGCGAGGCGCCGATGCGCTCGGCCACGCCCATGGCGATGGGCGCGGTCACGGACTTGGCGTACAGGCCGCCCACCAGCAGCGGCTCGGCCCCCAGCGCGGTGGCGATGCCCACGGCCGTGAGCATGGACACCACACCGCCGCCCAGCAGCGCGGCCAGCATGGGCAGCACGCGGCCGCGCAGGCCTACCAGGCCCTTGTGGATCGGAACCGCCAGGGACACGGTGGCCGTGCCCAGCAGGAAGTGCACGAACTGCGCGCCCTCGAAGTACCTGGCATAGGGCATGTCCAGCACCGTGATCGCAGCGGCCGCGAGCAGCGTGGCGATGGCCACTGGGTTGGCCAGCGGATGCCGCCCGGAACGTTCGTACAGCCAGCTGCCGGCCTGCCAGGCCAACAGCGTGAGAATCAGCGCCGCCAGCGGGCTGCCCGACAGGTAAACCCAGATCTCCGCGATGCGAGGCAGTTCACGGCTCATGGCGGTCGGCAGCGGGCGCCAGCAGGCGCAGCAACAGGGCGCTCGCGCCCACCGTGGCCAGCACGCTGGCCACCAGCGCCACACCCATGGCGAAGGCGTGTTCGCGCAATTGCGGCATGAACATCACCACACCCACGGCCGCCGGCACGAACAGCAGGCCCAGGTGGCGACTGAAGGCCGCCGACACCATCTCCAGGTCCTGCTGCACCTCGCGGCGCAGGGACAACCAGCCGAGCAGCAGCAGCAATCCCAGCACCGGACCAGGCACGAAGGGAAGCAGGAACTTCGACAACACCTCCCCCAGCCCCTGGAACAACAGCAACCGGGTGAACCCGCCGATCACCGTTTCAGGCCCTCCAACCAGCGGTCGTAGAGCCCCTCGGCCACACGCTGCAGCGCTTCGAGCTTGGCGGGCATCTCGGCGCGAATCCGCGCGGTCTGCTGCACCCCTGGACCAGGGCTGGCGGCAATCTCGGCCTCGCCGTCGTTGCACCAGGTCTCGATCAGCGCGCGGGTCATCTCCACGTGGCACTGCATCCCCAGGTGCGGCCCCAGTGCGAAGCCCTGGTTGGCGCAATGGGCGCTGGACATGATGCGCGTGGCCCCGCGCGGCAACGAAAAGGTCTCGCCATGCCAGTGGAACGAGTCGAAATGCGCAAGCGAACCGAACCAGTGCCGCGCCACCGCGTTGTCCTCCACCGACACCCGGCCCCAGCCGATCTCCTTGGTGGGGTTGCGCGTCACCACCCCGCCCAGGGCCTTGGAGATGAGCTGGCCGCCGAGGCAATGCCCAAGCAGCGGCAACTGCTGATGAGCAGCCTCGCGGATGAGCGACAGCAGCGGCGCAATCCAGGGCAGGTCGTCGTTGACGCTCATGGGTCCGCCCATCAACACGAGCCCGGCAAAATCCTGCAGCGTTTGCGGAACAGCCTCACCAGCATCCAGCGCCACCAGTTTCCACGCAACGTTTCGTGCGGCAAGATACTCGGCGAAATGTCCTGGGCCTTCCGTGGGGGAGTGACGAAAAATGGCAACCGGTTTCATGACTCGATCTTTGTCGTTTCTGAGGTCCCTCAATGGTATGGCGGCCGCTGGCCTGTGGCTATGCGCGGCGGGGGCCGGTGCCACGGACGTCAGCGTGGTGGGATTGTTCCCGGGCAAGGCCATCGTGGTGGTGGACGGCGGGAAGCCCAAGACCCTTGCGGTGGGCGAAACCGGTCCGGCCGGGGTCAGGCTAATCAGCGCCACCAATGATCAGGCGGTGATCGAGGTGGACGGCAAACGCCGCAGCCTGGGTCTGGGCCAGAAGGCCATTGCAACCCAGTTCGCCTCGGGAGAGCGGCCGCGGATCACGCTGTCCGCCGACGGCAGCGGCCACTACATGACCACCGGCAGCATCAATGGCGCGCCGGTGAGGTTCCTCGTGGACACGGGCGCCACCATGATTTCCATCGGAGCCTCCGACGCCCGCCGCCTGGGCATCGACTACCAGAAGGGCCGCCAGGGTTACAGCGAAACCGCCAACGGCGTGATCTCCGTGTGGAAGGTCAAGCTCGAGTCGGTGAAAGTGGGAAGCATCGCCATGAGCAACGTGGACGGCGTGGTGCACGACTCCACCGACATGCCCTTCGTGCTGTTGGGCATGAGCTTCCTAGGCCGCCTCGACTTGCGCCACGAGGGCACCACCCTCACCATGACCCAGCGCTACTGACCGCGCCGGATGCCTTCCGGGCCGTGCCCCTTGCTCAGGCGGCCCCACCGCTGCCACGGATCAGCGCGTAGGCGCTGTGGTTGTGGATGGACTCGAAGTTCTCGCTCTCCACTACGAAACTCACCACGCGCGGGTCGGCCTGCAAGCGGCCTGCCACGTCGCGCACCATGTCCTCCACGAACTTTGGGTTGTCGTACGCACGCTCCGTGACGAATTTCTCGTCGGGTCGCTTGAGCAAGCCATAGAGTTCGCAGGACGCCTCTTCCTCGGCCACGCGGACCAGTTCCTCGATCCAGATGAATCCGCGGGTGCGCACCGTGAGGGTCACGTGGGAGCGCTGGTTGTGGGCCCCGTACTCGGAGATCTTCTTGGAGCAGGGGCACAGGCTGGTGACGGGCACCACCACGGTCATGCTCTGCACGTACTCCCTGGCGGTGAGTTCGCCCGTGATGGTCACTTCGTAATCCATGAGGCTGCGCACGCCCGACACCGGCGCCGCCTTGTCGATGAAGTACGGAAAAATCATCTCGATGTGCCCGGCCTCGGCCTCGAGGCGCGCCACCATGTGACGCAACATGTCCTCGAAGGACTCCACCGAAATCTCGCCTTCGTGGCTGTTGAGGATTTCTACGAAGCGCGACATGTGCGTGCCCTTGAAATTGTGGGGCAGGTGCACGTACATGTTGAAACTTGCCACGGTGTGCTGCACCCCGCCGCTGCGGTCTCGCACTTGCACCGGATGACGGATGGACTTGATTCCCACCCGGTCAATGGCTAGCTGCCGCGTATCCGCCGTGCTCTGCACATCGGGGATCACGAAGGTGTCCGGCGAATTCATGAGGTCTTTCCTCGGATGAACGAGCCCAGATTATAGCCGCGCCCCTCCCGCGCACGCCTCAGCGGTGCAGCCGCGCCTCGATGGACTTGCGGATGCCGGCGGCGTCCAGCCCGCACAGTGATAGCAGCAAGGCAGGATCGCCGTGCTCCACGAAGGCGTCTGGCAACCCGAGGCGCAGCACCGGTGTTGCGAGCTTTTCGCGCGCCAGCGCTTCGAGCACCGCGCTGCCGGCGCCGCCTTCAAGCGCGTTTTCTTCCACGGTGACCAGCAGATCGTGGCCAGCGGCCAGCTCGGCCACCAGCGCCTCGTCCAGCGGCTTCACGAAGCGCATGTCGGCCACCGTGGCATCCAGCGCCTGGGCAACTTCCAGCGACGGCGCCACCATGGATCCGAAGGCAAGGATCGCAACCCGCCCGCCGCCCTGGCGCCGCACCACCGCCTTGCCCAGCAGCAGCGCGCGCATGTCCTTTTGCAGGGGCGTGCCCGGGCCGCCGCCGCGCGGGTAGCGCACTGCCGCCGGAACGTCCAGGCTGAAGGCCGTGAAGAGCATCTGGCGGCACTCGTCTTCGTCCGAGGGCGCCATCACCACCATGTGGGGGAGGCAGCGCAGGTATGACAGGTCGAAGGCGCCGTGGTGCGTGGGCCCGTCGGCGCCGACGATGCCGCCGCGGTCGAGCGCGAACACCACCGGCAGGCACTGGATGCACACGTCGTGAATGAGCTGGTCGTAGCCGCGCTGCAGGAAGGTGGAGTAAATGGCCACCACCGGCTTGAGCCCTTCGCAGGCCACGCCAGCCGCGAAGGTCACCGCGTGCTGCTCCGCGATGCCCACGTCGAAATAGCGCGCCGGGTATTCCTTTGAAAACCGCACCAAGCCCGAGCCCTCGCGCATGGCCGGCGTGATGGCCACGAGCCGCTCGTCCAGAGCCGCCATGTCGCACAGCCAGTCGCCGAAGATCTGCGTGTAAGTGGGCTTCCCGCCGCTCTTGGGCTGGATGCCCACCTGCGGATCGAACTTGCCAACGCCGTGGTATAGGATCGGGTCTTCCTCGGCCACGTCCATGCCCTTGCCCTTGCGCGTGACCACGTGCAGGAATTGCGGTCCCTTCAGGCTACGGATATTGGTGAGCGTGGTGACCAGCGTATCCAGGTCGTGGCCGTCGATGGGCCCGATGTAGTTGAAACCGAATTCCTCGAACAGGGTGCCGCCGGTGACCATGCCGCGCATGTGCTTCTCGGCGCGCCGCGCCAACTCCTCCAGCGGCGGCACCACCCCGAGCACCTTGCCGCTGGCGCGCCGCGCCGACGTGTACAGCCGCCCCGACAGCAGCCGGGCCAGGTAGCTGTTGAGCGCGCCCACATTCTCCGAAATGGACATGTCGTTGTCGTTGAGGATCACGATCAGGTCCGCGTCCATGGCCCCGGCGTTATTGAGCGCCTCGAAGGCCATGCCGCCGGTCATGGCGCCATCGCCGATCACAGCAATGGCACGGCGCGCATCGCCCCTTAGCTTGGCCGCCACGGCCATGCCCAGCGCCGCACTGATGGAGGTGCTGGAATGGGCTGTGCCGAAGGCGTCATAGGGGCTCTCGTCGCGTCGCGGGAAGCCCGCCAACCCGCCGTACTGGCGCAGCGTGCCCATGCGGTCTCGCCGCCCGGTGAGAATTTTGTGGGGGTAGGTCTGGTGGCCCACGTCCCATACGATGCGGTCCTCGGGGGTGTTGAACACCGCGTGAAGCGCCACGGTGAGTTCCACGGTGCCCAGGTTCGAGGACAGATGACCGCCCGTGGCGGACACCGACTCGATGAGGAATTCACGCAGCTCGCGGGCGAGCTGGTGCAGCCGCTTGCGATCAAGGGCTCGCAGTTGCGCCGGGTCTTCGATGGTATCGAGCAGTTCGTAGGGCATCAGAATTCGCGGTTCACGATGTAGCGTCCCAGGGTCGCCAGCCGACCCCCGGTATCCCCCAGCGGAGCAAGCGCTCCCAGGGCTTCGTCGAGCATGCCGGCGGCCAGGCGGCGCGCACCCTCCACCCCGAGAACGCTCACGTAGGTGGGCTTGCTGTCATCGGCATCCTTGCCGGCAGTCTTGCCGAGGGTGGCGGTGCTTGCGGTGGCATCGAGCACATCATCCACCACCTGGAATGCCAGACCCGCGAATGCGGCGAAACGATCGAGCCCGCGCAGGGCCTCGGGCGCCAACGGTGCGCCGCAGCGCGCCCCCATGAGGACCGCCGCGCGGATCAGCGCCCCGGTCTTGTGCGAATGCATGAACTCCAGCTCGGTCAGATCGAGAATGCGCCCCTGGGCAGCCAGATCCACGGCTTGCCCGCCTGCCATGCCCCGCGAACCTGCCGCCACCGCCAGATGCTCCACCAGATCGACCCGCACGCCGGCATCCAGGCGGGCCTGCACCAATACCTGGAAGGCCAGGCTTTGCAGCGCATCACCCACCAATAGCGCCGTGGGCTCGTCATAGCGCACGTGCACGGTGGGTTTTCCCCGCCGCAAGGTGTCGTCGTCCATGCAGGGCAAGTCATCGTGCACCAGCGAGTAGACATGAATCAACTCCACTGCCGCGGCCGGTGCGTCCACCTGCCCGGCCGCGGCGCCAGCGGCCTCGCCCGCGGCGTAGGCCAGCAACGGACGCATGCGCTTACCCCCCCCCAGCACCGCGTAGCGCATGGCTTCGTGCAGAAGGGCTGGCTGCACCGCCGTGGGCGTCAGCAGGCCGTCCAGCACCACCTCGATGCGCGCCTGGCACTGCTGCATCCAGGCGGCAAGTTCAGCCGGCACCATCGATTCAGGAACCGCCGTCTGGGTCGAGGTCGCGCAGCACCCCGTCCTCCAGCACCTTGACCTGCTGCTCGGCGTCCGAAAGAACGCCCTGGCAGTGACGCAACAGGTCTGCGCCGCGGCGGTAGGCGGTGATGGAGGCTTCCAGAGGAAGCTGACCCGTTTCAAGAGAGGCGACAAGGTTTTCGAGTTCCGCCAGGGCGGCTTCGAAGCTTAACGGGGAAAACGGCTCAGCGGCCTCGGCCATGGGTGCTGTCGGAATTGAGGAAGGTGTGAGGATGCCGGGTGCGGCCCGAGCCCCGAAGGCTACCGGACAGGGGCGCGCAGGGTCAACGCAGGCCAGACACGCCGGTGGGCCAGGGGATTGCCAGCCCCGGCCTGCTCACGGTCACTACCCGGTCAATACCCCTTGCCGGGGGGTAGAGGCAAGGGTACATTCCGCCCCCCCGAGGCGGGGCGAGAAGGTGCTTGAGGCAGATCCAGACCGGGGCCGTTGTCCACCCCCGCAGGTGCCTGCTATTAGCCCGTCGAGCGCCCGCTCTTTCTGTGTCGACCACTCGTGAAACCGGAGGACCCACAGGGATCATGTCCGATCTGGCCGTTGTCGCCTCGCTCACCAAGACCCCCACCCAGCTTCCCATCAGCTGGTACTTCGATCCGGCCATCCACGCACTGGAGCAAAAACTGCTCTTCGATGCCGGCGCCGGCTACGTGGGCCATGAGCTGATGGTCCCGGAGGCAGGCGACTACCACACTCTGGAGTGGATGGGCCACGGCAAGGCGCTGGTGCGCAACGCCGGCGGGGTGGACCTGATCAGCAACGTCTGTCGCCACCGCCAGGCGGTGATGCTGAAGGGGCGCGGCAATGCCGAGCACATCGTCTGCCCGCTGCACCGCTGGACCTACGACACCCAGGGCCGGCTGCTGGGTGCGCCGCATTTCCCCGGCAAGCCCTGCCTGGATCTGGCGCGCACGCCGCTGCAGTCGTGGCATGGCCTGCGCTTTGCCGGCCCGCGCGATGTAACGGCCGACCTGGGCGCCATGCAAACCGGGGTGGCCTACGACTTCTCCGGCTATTACTTCCACAGTGCCCGCATGGACGAGTACCCGGTGAACTGGAAAGCTTTCATCGAGGTGTACCTGGAGGACTACCACGTGGCGCCCTTCCACCCCGGCCTGGGGCAGTTCGTGGACTGCGACGGCCTGAAGTGGGAGTTCGGCGACTGGTGGAGCGTGCAGACCGTGGGTGTGTTCCGCGACCTCGCCCGGCCGGGCAGCAAGACCTACGAGCGCTGGCATGAGGCAGTGCGCACCTCGTACGGCGGAGCCATACCGCCCCACGGCGCCATCTGGCTCACCTACTACCCCAACCTGATGGTGGAGTGGTACCCGCACGTGCTGGTGATCTCCCACATCCTGCCGCGGGGCCCGCAAGCCTGCACCAACGTGGTGGAGTTCTACTACCCCGAGGAGATCGCCCTGTTCGAGCCCGAATTCGTAGAGGCCCAGCAGCGCGCTTACATGGAGACGGCGGCGGAGGACGAGGAAATCTGCGTGCGCATGCAGGAGGGCCGCAAGGCCCTGTGGCTGCGCGGCGACAACGAGTACGGCCCCTACCAGTCGCCCATGGAAGACGGCATGGTGCACTTCCACGAATACCTGCGGCGCACCCTGGGGCCGCACCTGCCCCCGGGCCTGGCCTGACCCTGGCCATCGGCGCGCCGGACACTGCCCGCCGCGGGCGGCGTTGGTCCTGGCGCGGCCGGTGAGCGCACAACGGCCAACCGCCGCGCCGCTGGGCGTCCTGTGGATGCTGCTGGCCGGCGCGCTGTTCGCTGCTATGGGGGTGTTCGCTAAATTCGGCGCCCAGTGGTTCGGGGCGGCGGAACTGGTGTTCTGGCGCTCCGTCATCGGCCTGACGGCCCTCGGGCTGCTGGCGCGCCTGAAGCGGTGGCCGCTAGCCACGCCCCACTGGCGCCTGCACCTGCTGCGCGGCCTGTCGGGCGTGGTCTCGCTGGGACTGTACTTCTGGTGCATCGCGCGCCTGCCGCTGGCCACCGCTGTGACGCTCAACTACACCTCGCCGCTGTTCTTGGCGCTGTTCAGCGCGCTGCTGCTGCACGAGCGCCTGCGCGCCGACCGGATGCGGGCGCTGTGCCTGGCCTTCGGCGGGGTGGTGCTGCTGCTGGAACCCACGCTGCGCGAAGATCAGTGGCGCGATGCATTGCTGGGGCTCGCCTCGGGCGTGCTGGCGGCCACAGCCTACCTGAACGTCAAGCGTCTCGGCGCCACGGGCGAACCGGGCTGGCGGGTGGTGTTCTGGTTCACGGTGGTGTCCACCGCCGCCTCGGGCGCCTGGATGGCCTTGGCGGGGTTCACCATCCCCACGGTCGCCAATCTCTGGACCCTGCTGGGTGTGGGCGCCACGGCCACGGTGGGCCAGTTGGCCATGACCCGCGCCTACCTCACCGGCAATACCCTCGTGGTGGGCGCCTTCGCCTACTCCACGGTGGTGTTTTCCACCCTGTTCGGCCTCACGCTGTGGGGCGAGCGGCTGGCGCCCGTGGCCCTGGCGGGCATGGCATTGATCATCGCCGGCGGCGTGCTGGTGCTGCGGGACGTGGCGCCGCCGCGCTAAACTCACCTTGCCATGATCACCATCGAAACCACCGGGCGGCTCATCACCGTGGGCGTGTTCGGCGAATTCGCCCTCGCCGATTTCCAGCGCTTCGAGCGCGAAGTTCTCGAAACCCTGCGCGTGGCGGGCCGCGTGGACCTGCTGCTCGACCTGCGCGACATGCAGGGCTACACGCTCGACGTGGCCTGGGAAGACCTGCGCTTCGTGCGTGCCCACGCCCACGACTTCCGCCGCGTAGCGGTGGTGTCGAGTCAGCGCTGGCACGGCTGGCTCGCCTGGGTCAACCGCCTGCTGGTGGACGCCCAGGTGCAGTTGTTCGAGCGGGAGGATGGGGCGCGCCATTGGCTGGCCGCCGAGACCGAGCCGGCGCCGCGTTTCACCAACTGGTCCACCCTGTTGTCCATCGCCGATCTGGCGGCCCATCTGCACGATCCCGGCGTGGTGGTGTTCGACTGCCGCCACGACCTCATGAAACCTGGCTACGGCGCTGATGCCTACCGCGCGGCGCACCTGCCAGGGGCGCGCTTCGCCTCGGTGGACCGCGACCTGGCGGGGCCGGTCACCGGCCGCAACGGCCGTCACCCGCTGCCCGACCCACGGGTGTTCGTGGATTGGCTGGGCCGCATGGGCGTGTCCAACGACACCCAGGTGGTGGCCTACGACCAGGCTGGCGGCCTGTACGCCGCGCGGCTGTGGTGGATGCTCAAGCACTGGTTCGGCCACCACCGGGCGGCGGTGCTGGACGGCGGCTGGGAGCTTTGGGTACGCACCGGCCATCTGGTTACCGATGCGGTGCCCGCCCCCATCGCTACCTCGTTCCAAGGCACCCCTGGCGATGCCAGCGTCACGGTGGACGAGGTGCTGGCACACCTGGGCGACGGCAGCATGCATATCGTGGACGCCCGCGCCGCCGACCGGTTCCGCGGCGAGAACGAGACCATCGACCCCGTGGGCGGCCACATTCCGGGCGCGGCCAACCGCTTCTTTCGCGATAACCTCGATGCGCTGGGCTTCTTCCGGCCCCGCCAGGAACTGCGCACGGCCTTCGAGGCTGTGGCGGCGGGGCGTCCGGCCCACGTGCTGGTGCACCAGTGCGGCTCGGGTATCTCCGCCTGCCACAACCTGCTCGCCATGGACATCGCCGGGCTGTCGGGTTCGCGCCTGTACGCGGGCTCGTGGAGCGAGTGGTGCGCCGACCCGGCGCGGCCCGTCGAGCGCTGAACTCCGCCCTGCTGGCCGATCTGGTCCTGCTGCTGCATGCCGCCTTCGTGGCATTCGTGTTGCTGGGCTTCGCCCTGGTGTGGATGGGGCACTGGCGGGGCTGGCGCTGGATCGGCAACCGCAGCTTCCGCTCGCTGCACCTGGCGGCCATCACCTTCGTGGCGCTGGAGTCCCTGCTGGGCATGGTGTGCCCGCTCACGCAATGGGAGGCGGCGCTGCGCGGCGCCGCGCCGCAGCGCTCCTTCGTGGCGCGGGCGGTGCACGCGTTGCTGTTCCACGACTTCCCCGAATGGGTGTTCACGCTGCTGTACGTGGCTTTCGCCGCACTCACGGCCGCCACCATCCGCCTCGTGCCCCTGGCTTCGCCGCGGCCGTCGGACGGGTGACGGACTGGCCGAAAGCGGCGGCTGCTCGAAGGCCGGCCGCGTGTTGCCGGGGCGCGGGAATAGAATCTCGTTTGTTCGTCTCCTGCGCCGCCGGCGCCGCATCCTCCCCATGAACTTCTGCAGCCACTGTGGCCAGCCCGTCAGCCTGAAGATGCCGCACCAGGACAACCGTCCGCGTCATGTGTGTGATGCCTGCGGCACGGTCCATTATCAAAACCCGAAGCTGGTGGTGGGCTGCATCGCCGAGTGGCAGGACCGCATCCTGCTGTGCCGCCGCGCCATCGAACCGCGATATGGCCTGTGGACCGTGCCCGCGGGCTTCATGGAGAACGGCGAAACCACGGCCCAGGGCGCTGCCCGCGAGACGCTCGAGGAAGCCAATGCGCGAGTGGACGACCTCACGCTCTACGCGCTGTTCAACATCCCGCATATCGATCAGGTCTACATCCTGTTCCGGGCACGACTGCTGGACTTGGACTTCCACCCGGGATCGGAAACCCTCGAAACGATTCTTGCGGGCGAGGCAGACATCCCCTGGGACCGCCTCGCCTTTCCCACGGTGCGCAACAGCCTGCGGCGCTACTACGCCGACCGGCGCGCCGGTCGCTTCGGGGTACACGTGGGAACCATCGAGGCACTGCCGCAACCCTGACAAACCGCCGCGCGACCGGTCCCGTTTCCCAGCCGACAGCCGGCTTTTGGATTACCTTAAGGCGCCATGGCCATGCAGCCTTCCTCCGCCCTCGCCAATGCCCGCCAGCCCGAGCGGCGCCTCACGCTGCGTGAACTGCTCGATGACCTCGTGGCCGACGGGCTAGTGCCCGCCGTCATCGCCGATGAGCTGGCCACCCGCCACGCCGGGCGCCGCTCCGAGGTGCACCCGCTGGTGCTGCTCGCGGACCAGAAATGGCCCGATCCGCGCAACGCGAAGAAACTGCTCAGTCTTGAATCGCTCACCGAATGGTTGGCCGGCAAGGTGGGGCTGCCCTACCTGCATATCGATCCCTTCAAGATCGATTTCGCCGCTGTCACAAAGGTGATGTCCAACGCCTATGCCAAGCGCTTCGCGATCCTTCCGGTCCAGGTGACCGCCAAGGAGTGCGTGGTGGCCACCTGCGAGCCCTGGGTGCGCGAGTGGGAAAAGGAACTCGCGCGCATCCTCAAGCTGGATATCCGCCGGGTGGTGGCCAGCCCCCTGGACATCGCCACCTACCTCGTGGAGTTCTACAACCTGGCGCGCTCGGTCGCGGGCGCGCAGAAGCAGAAGAACGCCGACGTCAGCGAGATCGCCAACTTCGAGCAGCTGGTGCAGCTTGGCCAGCGCGGCAACCTCGACGCCAACGACCGCCACATCGTCCACATCGTGGACTGGATCTTCCAGTACGCCTTCGAACAACGCGCCAGCGATATCCACATGGAGCCGCGTCGCGAAGCCAGCAACGTGCGCTTCCGCATCGATGGCGTGCTGCATCAGGTCTACCAGATCCCCACGCCGGTGATGGCCGCCATGACCAGCCGCATCAAGATTCTGGGCCGCATGGACGTGGTGGAGAAGCGCCGCCCCCAGGACGGCCGCATCAAGACCATCACACCCGACGGCGCCGAGGTGGAACTGCGCCTGTCCACCATGCCCACCGCCTTCGGCGAGAAGCTGGTGATGCGCATCTTCAACCCGGATGTGATCGTCAAGGACTTCTCGGCCCTGGGCTTCTCCGAGGACGATTCGGCCAAATGGCGACGCATGATCGCCCAACCCCACGGCATCATCCTGGTGACCGGGCCCACCGGCTCGGGGAAGACCACGACCCTCTACTCCACCCTCAAGCAGCTCGCCACGGGTGACGTGAACGTCTGCACGGTGGAAGACCCCATCGAGATGGTGGAACCATCCTTCAACCAGATGCAGGTGCATCAGGCCATCGGGCTGGACTTCGCGGCCGGGGTGCGCACGCTCATGCGCCAGGACCCCGACATCATCATGGTGGGCGAGATCCGCGACATGGAAACCGCCGAGATGGCCATCCAGGCGGCGCTCACCGGCCACCTGGTGTTATCCACGCTGCACACCAACGATGCGCCCTCGGCCATCACGCGGCTGCTCGACATCGGCGTGCCCGCCTACCTGCTGCACTCCACCATCCTGGGCGTGATGGCCCAGCGGCTGCTGCGCACCCTGTGCCCCCACTGCCGCGAGCCTGGTGTGGTGGACGATGAAACCTGGAAGATGCTCATCAGCCCCTGGAACGCGGAGAAGCCGGCCCAGGCGTACTACCCGCAGGGCTGCCTCGAATGCCGCATGACCGGCTATTCCGGTCGCGTGGGCATCTACGAGATCATGCTCATGACCGCCGCGATCAAGAGACTCGTCACCCCCGACGCCGATCCCATGGCCATCCGTGACCAGGCCTTCCGTACCGGGATGAAGCCGCTGCGCGTCGCGGGCGCCCTCAAGGTGGCCCAGGGCATCACGAGTATCGACGAAGTTCTCAAGGCTGCGCCGCCCGCCATGGGTGAGCGACGTTCGCTGAAGGGACTTCAGGCGCCTTGAATCACGGCACGGCGCCGGTGGGCCGCCTGCCGCCAGATCGCATCACCCTGGTGGTGGCGGGCCTGGTGGCGGCGCTGCTCTGCGCCAGCAGTGGCGAACTCGCCCTGCGCCTCGATGCCGCCAGCCAGGGCCACCCCATCATCTGGCCGCCGGCCGGCCTTTCACTGGCGGCCCTCGTAATGTTCGGCTGGCGGGTGCTGCCGGGTTGCCTGGCAGGGCTGGCGTTCGCCCACTGGTGGGTGGGCGCCACGACGGGTGCGCTGTTCGCCGCTGCAGCCACCGAAGCCGGCGGGTTGGCCGCCGCCTATGCCTTGCTGCTGCGCTTCGCCCCCGACTGCCGCCTCAACCGCCTGCGCGACGTGCTGGTGCTGAACGTGGGCGCCAGTGGCACCTGCGCCCTGGCGTGCTCGGCAAGCTTCTTCCTTGGAGTCCAAGGGCAATCCATGCCGGTACTCGGCGCCCTGAGTTGCAGCTTGGGCGTCATGGCCTTCACGCCGCTGGTGCTTGCGTGGCGGGGCGCCCCGCCGCGCGGCGCGACCGCGGGCGAGGCCTTGCTGGCCACCGTACCCGCAGCCCTCGCCGTGGTCGTGGCGTGGCTGGTATTCTCGGGATGGCTGGGCACGGCGATCGGCAGCCCCTCCGTGGCCTTCGTGGTGATCTCCTGCATGGTGTGGGCGGCCATCTCGGCGGGTCCTCGCCTGCTCACGGCGACGTTGCTGGTTTGCTTGGGCTTGTCGCTGTGGGGCTGGATACGCCGCTCGGGGCCGTTCGGCGGGGTGGAACCGCTGACAGGGGAACTGCTCACACAACTGTTCGCCATTGCCTGCCTCGTCACGGCCTTACTGATGCACGCCTTGGTGCAGCAGGCGCGCAACGGCGAGCGCCGTGCCCGCGCGGGGGAGCGGGCCGTGCAAGCGGCGCGGCGGCACCTGGATGCGGTGATCGATGCCATTCCCTCCCCGGTGCTGGTCAAGGACGACCAGTTGCGCTACGTGGCCATGAATGCCGAGTTCCAGGCCTTTGCCGGCCGCTCGTCCGCGGAGCTGCTGGGTTGCCGCGACACCGATGTGTTCCCGCCGGCGTTGGCCGGCGACCTGGCGGACAACGACCGCCGCGCACTGGCGGGCGAGCAGGTGGAGAACGAACGGCGGTTTTCGCGCCGCCCCGGCCACGAATGCTGGGTGCACGTGCGCGTACGCCCCCTCGACAGCCCCGACGGCCGCCGGCTTGTGATCTCCACGTTCAACGACATCACCAGCCTGAAGCTCGCCGAACGCCAACTGCGCTACAGCGAGCAGCGCTTCCGCGACTTCACCGAGTCGGCTGGCGAGTTCGCCTGGGAATGCGACGCCCAGGGCCACTACACCTTCCTGTCCCCGCGGGTGAGCCACTTGCTGCAGCGCGGGGCGGAGTCCATCGTGGGCCAGCATGCGAGCAAACTGGTGCCGCCGGGCGAATACGACCGTATCCTGGAGTGGCTGAGCGCCAACAAGGCGTCCGACGGCTCCTTTCGTGATTTCGAGCACCGCATCGTGCGCGCCGATGGCGAGATGCTGTGGGTGAGCGTGAGCGCCGTGCGTGTTCGCGACGAGCACGGCCGGTTCGCTGGCTGGCGCGGCACTACGCGCGATATCACCGAGCGCAAGAGCACCGAGGAGCGCATCAGCCTGCTCGCCACCCGCGACGGCCTCACCGGCCTGCCCAACCGCGTACTCTTCAACGATCGTCTAGAACAGGCTTTCGTCAACGCGCGGCGCAAGGACGAATCGGTGGCGCTCATGTTCCTGGATCTCGATCGCTTCAAGCACGTTAACGACTCCCTTGGCCACCACGTGGGCGACCTGCTGCTCAAGGAAGCAGCCCAGCGCATGCAGGCCTGCATCCGCAAGGGCGACACCCTTTCGCGGCTGGGCGGCGACGAATTCGTGGTCACGCTCGAAGGCCTGCAACACGCCGAGGCTGCCGCACAGGTGGCCCAGAAAATCATCGCCGCGCTGGCACGCCCCATGGAACTGGGTGGACATACCATGACGAGTTCCTGCTCCATCGGCATTGCCATCTTCCCAGGCGATGCCGACGATCCGGCCACCCTGGTGCGCAACGCCGACACCGCCATGTACCACGCCAAGGAAAAAGGCCGGCGCAACTTCCAGTTCTTCTCCCCGGAAATGACCCAGCGCGCCATGGAGCGCCACGAGCTCGAGAAATCGCTGCGGGTGGCGCTGGAGCGAGGCGAATTCGCGCTGCTGTGGCAGCCTCGTGCAGACATCGCCACCGGGCGTCTCGCGGCGGTGGAGGCCCTGCTGCGCTGGCACCACCCCGAGAAGGGGCTGCTGCCGCCCGCGCGGTTTCTCGCCGTGGCCGAGGAGACCGGTCTGATCGTCGGCCTGGGACAATGGGTGCTCACCGAGGCCTGCGGCCAAATCCGGCGCTGGGCCGACAGCGGCTACCCGGTGCCGCCGGTGGCGGTTAACGTGGCGCCACGGCAGTTCGCCAACACACGGCAGTTGTTCCGTGCCGTCAACAGCGCGCTGGACAGCTCGGACCTGGACCCGCAGCAGCTAGAACTCGAACTGACCGAACAGGCGCTGCTGCAAGACGCCGGCGAGAGCGTGGCCGCGCTGCGCCAGCTCTCCCGGGCAGGCCTGAGCCTCGCGGTGGACGACTTCGGCACGGGCTACTCATCGCTGTCGCTGCTCAAGCAGTTGCCCCTGCGCACCCTCAAGATCGACCGCTCCTTCGTGCGCAACATGGCCACCGACAAGGACAGCGAAGCGATCGTGGCAACCATGATCACCATGGCTCACGGCCTGGGGCTGCGCGTGGTCGCCCAGGGCGTGGAGCAGATGGCACAGCTGGCGGCGCTCAAGCGCCTGGGCTGCGATGACTACCAGGGCTATCTGCTCTCCAAGCCGCTCACGACGCAGGAATTCGCGCTGCGCTACCTCGCGCCGGGCCACCTCAACTTCGGCGGCTGAGTTGGTGTCGACGCGTCAGCGCACGAGTTCGCGCATGGCCCGGTCGAGCCCTTCGAGCGTGAGCGGGAACATGCGCCCGCCCATGATCGAGCGCAGCAGGCCCACGGAGTCGTAATAGCCCCAGCGGTCCTCGGGCTGGGGATTGATCCAGGCCGCCTTCTGGTAGACGTCCAGCAGGCGCTGCATCCACGCGGCGCCCGGCTCCTCGTTGTGGTGCTCCACCGAGCCGCCCGGGTAGGAAATTTCGTACGGGCTCATGGTGGCATCGCCCACGAACACCAGCTTGTAGTCGGCCGGGTACTTGTGGATCACGTCCAGCACGGGGTGGCGCTCGCTGTTGCGGCGACGGTTGTCCTTCCAGACGGTCTCGTAGACGCAGTTGTGGAAGTAGAAGTGCTCCAGGTGCTTGAACTCGCTGCGGGCGGCGGAGAACAGCTCCTCGCACACCTTCACGTGGTCGTCCATGGAGCCGCCGATGTCCACGAACAGCAGCAACTTCACCGCGTTGTGCCGCTCGGGGACCATGCGGATGTCCAGCCAGCCGGCGTTGCGGGCCGTGGAGCGCACCGTGTCGTCCAGGTCCAGCTCCTCGGCCGCGCCCTCGCGGGCGAACTTGCGCAGGCGGCGCAGCGCCACCTTGATGTTGCGCGTGCCCAGCTCCAGCCGGTCGTCGAGGTTGCGGTACTGGCGCTCGTCCCACACCTTCACGGCGCGGCGGTTGCGCGAACCTTCCTGGCCGATGCGCACCCCCTCGGGGTTGAAGCCGTGGGCGCCGAAGGGCGAGGTGCCGGCGGTGCCGATCCACTTGCTGCCGCCCTGGTGGCGGCCCTTCTGCTCTTCCAGGCGCTGGCGCAGCGTCTCCATGAGCTTCTCCCAGCCCCCCAGGGCCTGGATGGCGGCCTTCTCTTCATCGGTGAGGTTGAGCTCGGCCTGGCGCCTGAGCCACTCGGCGGGGATCTGCGCCACCAGCGCGTCGGGGATGGACGCCACGGCCTTGAAGTAGGCGGCGAACACGCGGTCGAAGCGGTCGTAGTGGGCTTCATTCTTCACCAGCACGGTGCGCGCCAGGTAGTAGAAGTCCTCCACCCGATACTCGGCCACGTTGGCCTCCAGCCCGTGCAGCAGGGCGAGCCACTCCTTCACGGAGACGGGAACGCCACCGTCGCGCAGCTGGAAAAAGAAGTCGGTGAGCACGCCCGCGGCTAGCGGCTGCGGCGCGACATGAACACCAGCCGCTCGAACAGGTGAACGTCCTGCTCGTTCTTGAGCAACGCACCGTGCAGCGGCGGGATGATCTTGCCGCTGTCCTGGCTTGCCAGCGCCTCGGGCGGAATGTCCTCGGCCGCCAGCAGCTTGAGCCAGTCGAGCAGCTCCGAGGTGGAGGGTTTCTTCTTGAGGCCCGGCACCTCGCGGATCTCGAAAAAGGCATTGAGCGCCGCGGACAGCAGTGTCTTCTTGATGCCCGGATAGTGCACCTCGACGATCTTCTCCATGGTCTCGCGGTCGGGGAACCGGATGTAGTGGAAGAAGCAGCGGCGCAGGAAGGCGTCGGGCAGCTCCTTTTCGTTGTTGCTGGTGATGATGATGGCCGGGCGGTGCCGCGCCTTCACCAGCGTCTGCGTTTCGTAGACGTGGAACTCCATGCGGTCGAGCTCGCGCAGCAGATCGTTGGGAAACTCGATGTCGGCCTTGTCCACCTCGTCGATGAGCAGCACCGCTGGCTGCTCGCTGTTGAAGGCGTCCCACACGGGGCCACGTTTTATGTAGTTGGCGATGTCGTGCACGCGCGGATCGCCAAGCTGGGAATCGCGCAGCCGCGACACGGCGTCATACTCGTACAGGCCCTGCTGGGCCTTGGAGGTGGACTTCACGTGCCACTGCAGCAGCGGACGGCCCAGGGCCTTGGCCACCTCCAGCGCGAGCATGGTCTTGCCGGTACCCGGCTCGCCCTTCACCAGCAGCGGGCGTTCGAGGGTGACGGCGGCGTTGACAGCCACGCGCAGGTCGTCGGTGGCCACGTAGGCATCGGTTCCGGTGAATCTCATGGATGGTCTCGGGGGAAGGGGCTGCCGGCAGGCACGCGAAGCCACCCATGGTGCAGCGCGAATCCCGGGAGCGTCAAACAGGGCTGCCTATAATCGCGCGGTGCGGCCGGAACCCTCGCAGATCCCGCCGCTACAGGGAGATCCTCGCAACCATGCCGCGCTTCAACGCCAACCTCTCGATGCTGTTCACCGAGCTGCCCTTCCTGGAGCGCTTCGGCGCGGCGTCGCGGGCGGGGTTCAGGGGGGTGGAGTTCCTGTTCCCCTACGACCATCCCGCGGAGCAGATCCGCGAGCAGCTCGACCGCCACCGGCTGGAGATGGTGCTGTTCAACACCCCGCCGGGCCACTGGACCGAAGGAGATCGCGGCCTGGCCTGCAACCCGTCACGGCACGCCGAGTTCGAGGAGACCTTCGAGCGCGCCCTGGAATATGCCGCGGTGCTGGGCGCGAAGCGCTTGCACGTGATGGCGGGCCTGCGGCCGCGCGGCGTGAACGACGCCGCCATGCGCGCCGCGTTCATCCGCAACCTGCGCCACGCAGGCGCCAGGGCCGCGACCCAGGGCATCACCATCCTCATCGAGGCCATCAACGACCGCGACATTCCGGGCTTCTACCTCAACACCTCCGCCCAGGCCTTCGACCTGATGCACTACGCCGCGGTGCCCAACCTCGCCTTCCAGTACGACATTTATCACATGCAGATCATGGAGGGCGACCTGGCGCCCACCATAGAGGCCAACCTGCCGCGCATCGGTCACATGCAGCTGGCCGACACGCCCGGGCGCCACGAACCCGGCACCGGCGAGATCCACTATCCCTTCCTCTTCGCCCACCTCGACCGCATCGGCTACGCCGGCTGGATCGGCTGCGAGTACCGTCCGGCGGAGGGCACGGAGGCCGGACTGGGCTGGCTCCGCCCCTGGCTATGACCACGCCGGGCCGCCGCGAGCGCCCATGCCCGGCGCGCGCGCGGCGCGCGCAGACGCCGTGAGGGGCCCAGCCACGCCGCCGCGCGGCCTGGTCTACGCCGTGCTCGCGGCGGCGGTGGTGGTGGTGTCCACCGCCTCGATCCTGATCCGCTACGCGCAGGCCGAGGGCGTGCCGTCGCTCACCATCGCGGCGCTGCGGCTGGCTATCGCCGTGGCGCTGCTCACGCCGCTCGCCCTACCGGGCCTGCGCCGCGAACTACCCGGCCTGTCGCGCCGCGACCTCGCCCTGGCCGCAGCCTCGGGCGCCGTTCTGGCGCTGCACTTCGCCGCGTGGATCACCTCCCTTGAGCACACCAGCGTGGCCAGCAGCGCAGCCCTGGTGACCACCAATCCCGTGTGGGTGGGCATCGCCTCGTGGCTGATGCTGCGCGAGCGGATCCGGCCGGTGGTGGCCGCCGGCATCGTGCTCGGCCTGGCGGGTAGCGGCCTGATCCTGGCAAGCGCGCCCGCCGAGGGCGCCGCGGCCCCGCGCCCGCTGCTGGGCAACGCGCTGGCGCTGTGCGGTGCGCTGGCGGCCTCGGCCTACCTGCTCATCGGACGGGGGCTGCGGGCCCGGCTGTCGTTGCTTTCCTACGTGTGGATCGCCTACGGCATGGCCGCGCTGCTGCTGTTGTGCGCCGCAGCGGTTTCGGGTGCGTTCGCGGCCCCCCTGTCACCCATCGCGGTAGCGCTGCTGGTGGCACTGGCCGCGGGGCCCCAGCTGCTCGGTCACACCGGCGTCAACTGGGCCGTGCGCCACGTGCCCGCCACTGTGGTGGCGCTGGCCATCCTCGGCGAGCCGCTGGGCGCGGCAGCGCTGGCGTGGCTGCTGTTCGGCGAGGGTTTCGGCGCGCTGCAACTGGCCGGATTCGGCGTGCTGCTGTGCGGCATTTTTCTCGCGGCGCGGGCCACGGACTAGGGGCGCCGCGCACCCGCGTGCGGTGGCGATGCATCAGTACCACCAAAAACGCCCAGTGCCGTGCTAGCGTCGCGGCTCGTTTGCCATCGGCCACTGGCGGCAACGCACGGCAGCGGCGAACGGGAAGTCCCAGCCAACGCAGCACCGGACTCCAAAGGGAGGAAGACAAGCAATGAAGCTCAAGGTAAACAATCAGGAGCGCAACTTCTCGGGCGACCCCCAGATGCCGCTCATGTGGTACCTGCGCGACGAACTGGGCCTCACGGGCACCAAGTTCGGCTGTGGCGTGGGCCTGTGCGGCGCTTGCACCGTGCACGTGGACGGCAGAGCTGCCCGCGCCTGTGCAACGCCCATGCAATCCCTCGACGGCAAGGCCATCACCACCATCGAGGGACTGCACCCGCAGGGCAACCACCCGGTGCAGAAGGCCTGGCGCGACGCCAACGTGCCGCAATGCGGCTACTGCCAGCCTGGGCAGATCATGCAGGCCGCCGCGCTGCTCAACGAGAACAAGCGTCCCAACGACGAGCAGATCCTCGGCGCCATGTCCGGGAACATCTGCCGGTGCGGCTGCTACCAGCGCATCTTCTCGGCCGTGAAGGCCGCCGCGAAGGAGGCCTGACATGAACGCCAACATGCGCAACATCCACAAGCGCCTGCTTCTCGAAAACGTAAGCCGCCGCGACATGCTCAAGGGCGTGTTCGCCGCCGGCGGACTGGTGCTCGCCGCCCAGGTGTTCCCGCGCGGCGCGCTTGCCGACGGAGGCTCGGTCAACGCCTACAAGACTGGCGCCGACGGCATGCCCGGCGGCACGGTCTGGGATCCGCACGTGTACGTGTCCATCGCCCCGGACGGCACCGTCACCATCGTCACCCATCGCTCCGAGATGGGCACGGGCTCGCGCACCAGCCTGCCCATGATCGTGGCCGACGAGATGGAAGCCGACTGGTCGAAGGTGAAGATCGTTCAGGCGCCCGGTGACGAGCAGAAGTACGGCAACCAGGACACCGACGGCTCGCGCTCCATCCGCCACTTCATCCAGCCCATGCGCGCCTGCGGCGCCGCCGCCCGCAAGATGCTCGAAACCGCTGCCGCCGCGCGCTGGGGGTGCTCCGACATGGAAGTGCGCGCCGACATGCACAAGGTGGTGCACGTTCCCACCGGGCGCTCGCTGGGCTACGGCGAACTGGCCGCCGACGCAGCCGCGCTCAAGACCCCGCGCGCCAACACCCTGGAGTTGAAGGATCCGTCCAAGTTCCGCTACATCGGCAAGGGCAAGGTGCAGATCACCGACCTGCGCGACATCACCACCGGCCACGCAAACTACGCGCAGGACGTGCGCGTGGACGGCATGAAGTACGCCGTGGTGGCACGCCCCACCGTCCTCGGTGGCAAGGCCGTCAAGTGGGACGAGGCGGCGGCCATGAAGGTGCCGGGCGTGGTGAAGGTGGTGGCCATTTCGGGCACGCCCATGCCGGCCAAGTTCATGCCGCTGGGCGGCGTGGCGGTGGTGGCCGACAGCACATGGGCAGCGCTGAAGGGACGCGATGCCCTCAAGGTGCAGTGGGACGACGGCCCCAACGCGGACTACGACTCGGGCACCTACCGCCAGGCCATGGCCGCTTCGGCGCGCAAGCCCGGCAAGGTGGAGCGCAACGAAGGCAATGTGGATGCGGCGCTGGCCGGCGCAGCCAAGGTGATCGAGCGCGAGTACTACATCCCGCACGGCCACCACGCCACCATGGAGCCCCCCGCGGCGGTCGCCCGGGTGGCAGGCGGCAAGGCCGAGGTCTGGGCCTGCGTGCAGAGCCCTGGCGGCACCCGCGGCGACGTGGCAGGCGTTCTCGGCATGAAGGAGGAAGACGTCACGGTGAACGTCACTCTGCTGGGCGGCGGCTTTGGCCGCAAGTCCAAGTGCGACTTCGCCCTCGAGGCGGCCATGCTGTCCAAGGCCATGGGTGGCACGCCCGTGAAGGTGGTCTGGACCCGCGAGGACGACATCCGCCACGGCTTCTACCACTCGGTGTCCTACCAGCACGTCACGGCCGGCCTGGACGCCTCCAACAAGGTGGTGGCCTGGCGGCATCGCAGCGTCTCGCCCTCGCTGATGGCCAACTTCATGCCCGATCCGAAGCGCGAGAGCTCCCTCGAGCTCGGCCTGGGCCTGATCGACACGCCCTTCAACGTGCCCAACCTGCGGCTGGAGACGGGCGAGGCGGTGGCCAAGACGCGCATCGGCTGGTTCCGCTCGGTGAACAACATTCCCCACGCCTTCGCCATGCAGTCCATGGTGGCGGAGCTGGCTGCCGAGCTGGGGCGCGACCAGAAGGACTTCCTGCTCGAAATGATCGGGCCGGCGCGCATCGTCGATCCCCGCGGCACCGTCTCCAGCGAGCTGTGGAACTACGGCGACCCCTGGGAAACCTATCCTATCGACACCGGGCGCCTGCGTGCCGTGGTGGAACGGGCTGCCAAGGAAGCCGGCTGGGGCAAGAAGCTGCCCCCGGGCGAGGGGCTGGGCATCGCATGCCAGCGCAGCTTCCTCACCTACGTGGCCTCCGTGGTGCACGTGAAGGTGGACAAGGACGGCAACGTCTCGGTGCCTCGCGTGGATACCGCCATCGACTGCGGTTTCTGCGTCAACCCCGAGCGCGTGGCCTCGCAGATGGAGGGTGCCGCGGTGATGGGCCTGTCCATCGCCAAGTACACCAACATCACCTTCAAGAACGGTCGCGTGGAGCAGAACAACTTCCACGACTACCCGGTGCTGCGCATCGGTGAAGGCGGCATGGACGTGCGTACGCACATCATGCCTGCCGGCATCGACAAGCCCTCCTCGGGTGTGGGTGAACCGGGCGTGCCGCCCTTCGCCCCGGCGTTCTTCAATGCGCTCCACGCCGCCACCGGCAAGCGCATCCGCAACCTGCCGCTGGGCAATCAGCTCACTGCCTGATCCGGCGAGAAGCGCTCTTGAAACCCGCCCCTCCGGGGGCGGGTTTTTTTTCGCCGGCGGCGGCCTTCAGCGATGCGCGCCGGCGCGCACCGGCCCGTACCGCGCCACGCGAATGTCGGCCTGGGCCTTGTGACCGGCGAAGCCTTCGATGGCACACAGGCGCGAGCAGTACTCGCCCACCATGGCCGAGGCCTCGGGCTTCACCTTCTGGTAGGTGCAGGTCTTGAGGAACTTGCCCACCCACAGCCCGCCGGTATATCGCGCCGCCTTGCGGGTGGGCAGCGTGTGGTTGGTACCGATCACCTTGTCGCCGTAGCTCACGTTGGTCTCCGGCCCCAGGAACAGCGCACCGTAGTTGGTCATGCGCTGCAGGAAGAAGTCGGGATCGCGGGTCATTACCTGCACGTGCTCCGAGGCAATACGATCGGCCTCGGCCACCATCTCCTCGTAGCTGTCGCACAGGATCACCTGGCCGTAGTCGCGCCACGCCTGGCCGGCCACGGCGGCCGTGGGCAAGGTGCGCAATTGCACCTCGATCTGCGCCACGGTGTCGCGGGCGAGCTTTTCGGAGTTGGTGAGCAGGATGGCGGGCGAGTTGGGCCCGTGTTCAGCCTGGCCCAGCAGGTCGGTGGCGCACATCTCGCCATCCACGCTGTCGTCGGCGATCACCAGCGTCTCGGTGGGCCCGGCGAACAGGTCGATGCCCACGCGCCCGGCGAGCTGGCGCTTGGCCTCGGCCACGTAGGCATTGCCCGGCCCGGCCACCATGTCGGTGGCGGCCACGGTCTGCGTGCCCACGGCCATGGCGGCGATGGCCTGCACGCCGCCCAGGCAGTAGATCTCGTCCGCGCCCGCCAGGTGCATGGCCGTGACGATGGCTGGCGCGGGCCGGCCCTGGAAGGGCGGCGCGCAGGCGATGACCCGTGGCACCCCCGCCACCTTGGCGGTGAGGATGGTCATGTGCGCCGAGGCCACCAGCGGGTACTTACCGCCGGGCACGTAGCAGCCCACGGAGTTCACCGGAATGTTGCGGTGGCCGAGGATCACCCCAGGCAGCGTTTCCACCTCCACATCGCGCAGCGCCTCGCGCTGAATCTGCGCGAAGTTGCGGATCTGCGTCTGGGCGAAGCGGATGTCCTCCACGTCGCGCGGCGGCATGGCGGCCACGCAGGCCGCGATGTCCGCGGGGCTCAGGCGGAAATCCGCGGGCGACCACTGGTCGAACTTCTCCGAGTACTCGCGCACCGCCGCGTCGCCGCGCCGCTCCACGTCGGCGATGATGCCCTCCACCGTGGCGCGTACCCTGGACTGCTCGGCGGCATCGTCGGCCGCGCTAATGCCCGTCTTGAGAAATCTCGGCATGTTGCTCTCCCCGTTTGTTTGAAGGCGGCGGTCCAGGGCTTGAGCACCTCTCACACCGACTTGGACTCGATCCTGGCCAACCCGCGGACCGGCACACGGGTGGTCAAACTCGACCCCGTGGCGCGCCTCGCGGTGACGCGCGCATGGATCCCGGCACCACGGCGGTCATGAATCGCCCGGGCGCAGGCCCCGGCGAGGGCGAGGAGTGTGTTACGGCCGCGGACCGGCAGTCAATGGCGGCGCGCCGCGTTGATGCCCGTCAAGGCGCCCGGCGCGCCATCTGCGCCATCATGTCCGCACAGGCCGGCGAAGGCCGCCCGCAACTCCGGAGGACTCTTCCATGAACGCTTTCCCCATCCTGCTCGCGGCCGTGCTGGCGGCCGCAGGCGTGGCGCCCGCCGCCGCCCGCGATCCCGACGGCCCGGGGTCTGCCACTCGCACCACCACAGCGGCCGCCGGCGAAGAACCCGGCTGCGCGATGATGAAGGAGGGCCGCACCGGTACGCGGGGCAAGCGCCCTCCCATGGGCGGCCATCCGCCCATGCACGGTCCCGTGCTGGAGCCGGCTCTTCCGCCGCGGCAGGCGGCTGCGCTGGGGCTCGATGCCGACCAGCGTCAGCGGCTGGCCGCCATCGAGAAGCAGGGTCGCGTCCGCCAGTGGGCGCTGCTGGGCGAACTGCGCGAAGAGCGGCTGGCGCTCGCTGAGCAACTCGGGGCAGCCGAGCCCGATCCCGCCACCGCCACCGCGCGCCTGCGCGCCGTGCAGGCGGTGGAGGCGAAGCTCCTGGAGGCCCGCCTCGCCGCCCGCCGCGACGCCATGGCCGTGCTCACCCCGCAACAGCGCAGCCAGTTGCTGTCCGCGCCGCACCCTCACGGCGAGGCGGGCGGCGGGCGTGCCGCTGCCGCCTCCCGGGACGGCCAGGACCAGGATGACGAGGACGAGGACGACGACCCAAAAGCGCCGGGCGGCGCGCCGAAGGACCCGCACGCCGGGCACCACTAGCCCGATACGGCCGTACCTGACCCGGCGGTAGAGGAGGTCCGCGGGATCAGTGATGGGAGCCGTGCCCGCCCGGCTTGCGCACCTGCACGTGCGCGGCGCCAGCGTCCGGTGGCGCGCCAGGCGGGCGCTGCGGTTCGGCCACCGGCCCGGTCCATTCGTAGGCCACCGTTCCCGCCGGGTGCTGGTACCAGCCCGGGTCGCGGTAGTCGCCCCGCGCCAGGCCGTCGCGCACCTTCACCACGGTGAACATGCCGCCCATCTCCAGCGGCCCGAAGGGCCCTTCGCCAGTCATCATGGGCAGCGTGTTCTCCGGCAGCGGCATCTGCATCTCTCCCATCTCGGCCATGCCCGCTTCGCCCATGGCCATGTAGCCGGGCACCAGCCTGCGGATGCGTTCCACCAGGTCCGACTGGTCCACGCCCATCATGGCGGGCACGCGATGGCCCATGGGACCCATGGTGTGATGTGACTTGTGGCAGTGGAAGGCCCAGTCGCCCGGATCGTCGAAGCGCACATCGATGGCGCGCATGGCGCCCACGGGCATGTCCACGCTCACCTCGGGCCAGCGCACCGCGGGCGGCACCCATCCGCCGTCGGTGCCGGTGACGAACATCTCGCAGCCGTGCAGGTGCATGGGGTGGTTGGTCATGGTGAGGTTGCCCACCCGCACCCGCAGGGTCTCGCCCACGGCGCACACCAGAGGATCGATGCCCGGGAAGGCGCGGCTGTTCCAGGTCCACAGGTTGAACTCGAGCATGGTGTTGACGCGCGGCACGAAGCTGCCCGGGTCGATGTCGTAGGCCGCCAGCAGGAAGACATAGTCGCGGTCGGCGCGGTGTAGCGACGGATCCTTCGGATGCACCACGATGGCGCCCATCATGCCCATGGCCATCTGCACCATCTCGTCGGCGTGGGGGTGGTACATGAAGGTGCCCGACTTGCGCATGACGAACTCGTACACGAACGTCTTGCCGGGCTGGATCTGCGGCTGGGTGAGGCCGCCCACGCCGTCCATGCCGTTGGGCAACAGCAGGCCGTGCCAGTGGATGGTGGTGTGCTCGGGCAGGCGGTTGGTGACGAAGATGCGCACCCGGTCGCCCTCCACGCACTCGATGGTGGGGCCGGGGCTCTGGCCGTTGTAGCCCCATAGCCGCGCCACCATGCCGGGCGCGATCTCGCGCTCCACCGGCTCGGCCACCAGGTGAAACTCCTTCCAGCCGTCGTTCATCCGCCAGGGAAGGGTCCACCCGTTGAGGGTGACCACCGGGTTGTAGGGCACGCCCCCGGTGGGCGCAAGGGGCGGCTGGGTGGCGGCGGAACGCTGCTGTACGGCCTCGGGCAGCCCCGCCAGCGCCGCGCGGCTCACCGTGGCCGCGCCCAGGGCAGCAGCGGCGCCCATGAAGATTCGGCGATCCATGATTCAATCCTCCCGGCGCACGAGGCGCCCTGTTGATGCCGCAGCGGCAGCGGGCACGGCCTCGGCCACGGCACCGGCGGGCAGCCGGCCGCCCAGGGCACGCCGCAGCCGCGCCTCGGCCAACCAGTAGTCGCGCAGCGCCCCGATCGAACCCTGGGCGGCGTTCACCTGTTCGCGCGCGTCGGCCAGCAGCTCGAACACGGAGATGAGCATGCCGTTGTAGCGCAGCCAGTTCTGCTCGGAGATGCGGCGCCGCAACGGCACGATCTCATCGCGGTACTGGCGCGCCAGCGCCCAAGCCTCGCGCCAGGCGGCAGCTGATTCGCGCACCTCGGAGCGGGCATTCACCGCCGTCTCGCCCACCCGTGCCGCGGCCTGGAGGTACACCGCCTGGGCACGCGCCACTCGCGCTCCACCCCAGTCGAAGATCGGGATTTCCACGCTCACCTCGTAGCCGCGCTTGAGGGGCTCGCCCTGCTCGGCCAGGCGCGCCGGACCGAGTTCCAGGGTGTTCACCATGCCGATTGCGCGGCTGAGCCCCAGGGCGCGCGCGGTGGCCGCCGCATCGGCTTTGGCCGCCTGCACGTCGAGCCGCTGGCCCAGGGCGAAACGCTCCAGTTCGCCGTCCTCGCCCGGCTGCGGCGGCAGTTCGGGCAGGCGCTCGGGCAGACGCACGCGCACCGGGTTGTCCACCCCCAGCAGCCGCATGAGCCGCTCGTGCGCCGCCAGGGCGGCGCCGCGGGCACGGCCCAGTTGCACCCGGGCGTCGGCCAGGTAGGCCTGTTCGCGCAACTGATCGAGCTGGGAGAAGTGGCCGACCCGGGCCATGCGCTGCGCCAGCACTGCACTGGCCTCGGCGGCCTCGCGCACCTGCTCCAGGTAGTGCAGTTCCTGCTGCGCAGCCACCGCCGCCACCCAGGCCTCGCGGGTATCAGCCGCCACCGCCAGCACCCGGTCGGTCACTTGCAGGCGCACCGCCTCGAAGCGGCGCTGCTCCATGCCCAGCACCGCCGGCAGGGTGAGCAGCGCACCCAAGGGCAGGGTGAGGGCAGTCTCGTACTTGAACGACTCCTCCGAGGCGGTGCGGGTGGTGCGAAAGCGCGGGTTGGGCAGGCGCCCGGCCTGCAGCAACTCGGCCTCGGCCACGCCAAGCTGCCCGTACACCGCCTGCAGCGCGGGGTTCTGGAGCACGGCCACCTGCACCGCGTCATCGGCAGTCAGGGTCTGGGCAAGCAGCTGCGCCACCTCGTCGTCCACCCGCTGGCGGCCCGCGTCGTCGCGCGGCCAGGCGGGCGTGGCACCGACGCGCTGCGCGGCGGCGCTGGCCATGGCATCGAAGCCCGCCTCGCGGCCAAGCCCCGCACAGCCGGCGAGCGCCAGCAGCAGGGCAGCGGCGGCCAGCGCAGGCAACCGCACGATTCGTTTGCTGAGATGGTTCACGGATACCGCTCCTCGAAAGCCCGCGCGCGCAAGGGCACGGGCGGCAAAGGTTCGAACGCATTCATCGCCGCGGCCCGGGGCGGAGGCGGCGTCACGGAGCGTCAGCTTCGGGGAGGCGGGGGCGCGTGGGCCGGGGAAATGGACAGATCGGCCCGCGCCGCACTGGCGTTCAGGACCGGGCGCAGCGCGTCGTGAATGCCCGCCAGGAGCGGCGCGGCCATCGCGCCGCAGGTGGAATGGCAATGACCACAGGCCAGATGGCATGCGTCGCAGTCGGTGCCAGCCCCGGTCCGCGCAGACCCTGCCGGCGTCGCTGCAACCGGGCCGTGGCCACAGTGGGCCGATGCACCGCCGGCCCGCAACGGCGCGGGAGCCGCATCCGGCAACCCGGATGTGGCGGCGGCCGCCTTGCCTTTCGCCCACGCGCACGGCGCCGCGGCGGCCGCGCAGGCCTGGATGGGCAAGGCCATGGCCAGCAGCACCGCCAGGGAGAATCGCTTGAACCGGTTCATGCCCGCAATGCTAAGCCCCCTCCCCGTGGCGGGGCAACGGCGCGCGCGGGGCCAGCGGCGCGCGCCGGAAAACAAAAACCGCCCTCAAGTGGACGCGCTAACAGCCGATAGGGCAGAAATGGCGGATCCTTCCCCCCAACCTGTACCCACGGGCACTTCCAGGGAGGGCGTTGGCACACAGATCGGCCGATTCACGATCCTGCGCCAGCTAGGGCGCGGCTCGGAGGGCGTAGTCTATCTCGCCCGCGACCCTGAGCTGGGCCGCGACGTGGCCATCAAGACACGCAGCCCGGACCAGGCGCCCAACCGCCAGATCGCCGAACTGCTGGTCAACACCGCCCGTACCGCCAGCACGCTGAGCCATCCCAACATCGTGCCGGTGTTCGAGGCGGGCATGCACCAGGGCACGCCGTACGTGGTGTACGAATACGTGCCGGGCCCCACGCTGGCGCGGCTCCTGGCGTCGAGAGGGCCGCTGCCCTTGGCAAGGGCGGTGATCATGATGAGCCAGCTCCTGGCGGGGGTCGCCTTGATCCATTCACGCGGCCTGCTGCACGGCGACATCAAGCCCGGCAACGTTCTGGTGGGCACCGACGGCAGGGCAAGGCTGGCCGATTTCGGGCTGCTTCGTGACGCCAACGCCCAGCACGTGCGGCCCACGTCGGGCACGCTGCGCTACATGTCGCCGGAGTGCCTGGACGGCAGCCCCGTGGATTGCCGGCGCGACATCTACGCCCTGGGTCTGGTGCTCGTGGAAACACTCACCGGCAAGGCGGTGGTGCCCGACGCGCCGCGCGCCGAGGTGATAGAAGTCATCCGCAATCAGGCCCCGGCGCGGCCCTCGGAACTCAACCCGAGGGTACCGGCGATGATCGATGCCATCGCGCTGAAAGCGCTGCAGAAGGCACCGTCGGAGCGCTACGCCGATGCCGCCGAGATGAAGCGCGAACTCGACCGCATCCGCGTGCCCGTGAATAGCGAGGGCAGCGTCGAATTGCGCGAATCGGCCAACCACAGCACCGTGGAATTCCTGCTGCGGCGCATGGCCCACCAGAGCGACTTCGGCGCGCTCTCGGTGAGCCTGGCCGGAATCAATCGCATTGGTAGCGCCGGGGACGACGCCTCGATCATGCAGTTCGCCGAAATCGTGATGCGCGATTTCGCCCTGACCCAGAAGCTGCTGCGCGTGGTCAACGGGGCATCCGTCGGCGCCGGCAAAATCACCCGGGTTTCGGACGCGATCGCAGTGCTGGGGCTGGCGCAGGTGCGCGCGCTGACCGTCGGCATGGCCCTGGCCGGCGGCGCCGGCAAGTCGCCTGCGGTGGCCGCGGCGCTCACCGAGGCCTTCGTGGCCGGCGTGATCGCGCGCAACCTCGGCCGCGCGCTGCGCGTGGCCAGCGCCGAGGAGTTGTTCATCTGCGGCATGTTTACCGCCCTCGGCGACCTGCTGGCGCTCCATTACCTGCCCGAGGAGCACGCCGAAATCCTGCGCCGAATCGCGCACGAAAACACCAACGCGGTCGCCGCCGCCCGCAGCGTGCTGGGCATCGGCTTGGGCGAACTCGGCGATGCGGTCGCGCGGCACTGGCAGTTCCCAACGGAAATCGTCAACGCCCTGTCACCGCCGCCGGAGAGCGCCCTGGCGGCAGCCACCGACATCCCTGGACGGATGCAGCACTGCACCGCCTACGCCCGGGAACTGTGCGGGCTTGCCCGTGCCGCCAGCACTGACCAGCGCGAGGCCGCCTTCAACGCCCACGTGGCACGGTTCGCGCGGTCAGTGCCGGTGCGCCCCCAGGCCATACGCGAACTGCTGGCCCGCTCCGTGGAACTGGCCCGCGGCTACGCTGCCGGGGCGGGGCTCCTGGTTGCCGAGACGCCCATGCTGGCGGGCATGCGCCAGCTCGCCGGGGTCCAGCAAGACGATGATCCCGCCGTTGTTGCAGCCCCCGCTCCGCGCGCGGCAGCGGCACAGGCACCCTCGGCTACCGCGTCGGCAGCGTCACTGGCGCCTCCGCCATTGCCTTACTCCTGGCTTAGTCGCCTCTGGAGGGGGGTTAACCGCCGCACCTGAACCCACGCCAGCCGCCTCGGGAACCCGGTGGGTGCTGCCAGCCGGGCACTGACACTCGATCCCTGACGGGCGCTACCGTTCGTGGCAGGCAAGGGGATCGGTTGACACACGGGATATTCGCCACCAACGTCGCCGCATCAGCTTGACCACGGCCTTGCCATCTTCCCATCGACCCAATGCGAGGACATCGATGTCCGGGCGCAAGCCCTGGATGGTCGAAGCGGGGGAGGGTCACCTTGAGCACAAGGCACGGCAGGGCATCGCCCAACGCAGACCTGGAGCCACGGCGCGTCAGCGCAGCGGGCCCGCGAACGGCCTGCCCCGCTTCGGGCGAAGGCACGGGCGTCATGGGAGCCCTGACGCGGCTGCAGCACATGGCGGATGCCAGCCCGCGAGCGGCCCGGTTGCAGCGGCTGCAGGCGGCCGCCGACCGGGCCGCCGGCCGCCACAGCCCGCTCGAGGCCCGCCACAATGGCGCCACCCAGCCAAGCCCGCTGTCTCGGGCCCCCGCCATACTCTTCGCGGCCATGGCGGAGCGGCCGTCGCTCGCGCCCGGCGCACCCTGGCATCCCGCCCAGCGCCGCGCGGACCCCATGCAGCGCAACGGCGAGCGGGAAGAAGAACAATCTCAGCAGGGAGCAACGCCAGCCGCCGCAGCCACATCCGCCCTGGCAGCCGTAAACACGGAAGTTGAGCCGACGTGGGCGGTCCGTACGGTGACCCATCCGGGCTTTTGAAATGGCACCACGGCCACCGATGCCGCCGGCATGGTGTCAGGTGGTTTCGGCGTCGCCAACGCTGGCGTCCGGGTGGCCGAGGTTTTGGGCAAGCACACCGGGCCTGTTCCGAGCGAGGCCATCAACGATGCCATCGGAAACTCCTTCCTTCCGGGGGTAAGCGAGGCACTGAGCGTGGTGGGTCTGGTGGGGAACAGCATCCGGGCCCAAGCCGCGAGCGACCGGGCAGACGCCATGAGGCGGAACCTGCCGAGTACGTCCAGTTCTCTCCCCACACACATCATCAGGCGCGGCGCGCGTGAGCAGGATGACGAGCGTAAGGCCAGAGACACCGCCGCCGGGCTCAGCGGCGTACAGGTTGCTCTCACCACAGCAGGCTTGGGGATGGGGCCCGCAACGCCCTGGGGCGTGGCCGCACTGGCCTCAGCGACGGCACTCGCGGTGCCCAAGGCGCTGCTGTCGGCCTATCGCTTCGTGCGGAAGCGATGGACCGAGGACAACGCCTCTGTCCATGCCCAGCAACTGCTGTTCGCGGCCCAGTCGGAGGATCCCGGCGTCATCCGCATGCTGCAAGAGATGAATGTACCCATCACCGATCCTGAAGACCCCAACAAGGGGCTCGAGGACGAAGCGGTGTGGGACGAAGTGCTGGCGCGCCTGGTGGACGCCATGCCCCGTGACACCGAGCTGTATCCCGACGGCGGCTCCGGTATGCCTGGCGAGTCCGTCGACATTACAGAGCGCGTCGAGGCGGCCCTCAAGGCGAACCGGGACGACAGGGGCGCCAGGGACGACAGGTACGTCGGGATCGGGGACAACGCCCCCCACAACACCAGTGGCAATGCCACGCATATGGTCAACCCCCTCCGCCAGGACGCCGCGGCGCAACCGGTCCAGCCAAGGGAGGAAACCGGCCCCGGTACGCGGTCGAGTCCCCTCCAGCCGCCTTCAGCCATTGCATCCCATTCAACGGACATCCAGGAGTATGTGCGGTCGCAACCCCTTTCCCGCCCGGCCTCGCCACCGCTGGAGGTGGAGGAGGCCTGACCCCCTCCTTCGCCGGCTGGAACCACTGCGGACTGGGCCGTGGCTGAGGCGGCGGTCCTGGGTGCAAGGAAACGGCGCCCCTTCCCGGCTGTGCGAGGACTTGAACCCTCCCAATACCGGCCCACGATGCCTGGGCGAAGGCGCCCCGACCGGCTACTGCGCCACCCAGCCGCCGTCGCTCAGCACGTCGGTGCCCGTCATGAAGGCCGCGCCGTCGGAGCACAGGTACAGCGCCAGCGAGGCGATCTCCTCGGGCGTACCCCAGCGTTTCATGGGTGTTGCGGCCATGAGCTCGGCGTTGCGCTCGGGGTTGGCGCGCAGCGCCGCGGTGAGCTCGGTGGCGATGAAGCCCGGGCTGATGGCGTTGCAGGTGATGCCCTCCTCCACCAGCTCCTGGGCAAGGGCCTTGGTGAGCCCCAGCACGCCGTGCTTGGTGGCCGAGTAAACGCCCCGCCCGGCGGTGGATACGTGCCCCATGATGGAGGAGAGGTTGATGATCCTGCCCCAGCCATGGCCGCGCATGAGCGGCACCAGGTACTTCACCGGCAGGAAGGTGCCGGTGAGGTTGGTCTCCACCACGGCGCGCCACTCCTCGAGGGTGAAGTCCACCACGTTCTTGCGGATCGCGGTTCCGGCGCTGTTGACGAGGACGTGCACGCTCGCGAATTCACGCCGCGCGAAGTCGGCCAGGGCGATCACCGAAGCCTCCTCGCGCACGTCGCAAACGGCCGTTTCGCAGCGCGCGCCCGTGCGGCGCACGCGCTCGGCGGCCGCGGGCAGCAGCGCGGCGTCGCGGTCGGCCAGCAGCAGCGCCGCGCCGTGGGCGCCCAGGGCCTCGGCGGTGGCGAGGCCGATGCCGCGGGCACCGCCGGTGATGACGGCCACGCGGCCGTCGAGCTTGGGGGAGATGGTCATGGGTTATCCCTCAGCGTCCGGACAGCAATTCGCCGAAGGGCACCCAGCGCTTGCCGTCGAAGCGGCCGAGCTGCATCTCGCCGAAGGTGGCGAAATCGCTGGCCGTGGTGTTCACGCGGATGCCGGGGATGACCACGGGAATCTGCACGTCCTTGAGGCTGGCGGCCTGCTTCATGACGTTTTCGCGGGTGAGGTCGTCGCCGCACGCCTTGAGGATTTCGGTGAGCAGCCACGCCGCCGCGTAGGCGTTGACGTGGAACTGGTCGTTCGGATCGGCGCCCTTGTTGTACTTCTGCATCCACTCGCTCCAGGCCTTCATGCCGGGCAGCCGGGAGCCCTCGGGGTCGGTGGGGTCCACCAGGTACAGGGCGGTGATGAGGCCCGTGGACTTGTCCAGCCCGGCCGGCGCCAGCACCGCCCCCACCGAGGCCGACACCACCGTGAGGTAGTGGGCGGGCTTCCAGCCCAGGTCGCCCACCTTGCGGATGGCCTGGGCCGCGAACTTGGGCGTGGCGAAGGTGAGCAGCACGTCGGCGCCGCTGCCGCGCAGGTCCACCACCTGGGAGTCCACGGTGGGATCGGTTACCTCGTAGGACACCTCGCGCACGATCATGGACGCCTTCGGCCCGAGCCCGCTCTTCAGGCCGGCGAGATAGTCCTTGCCGAAGTCGTCGTTCTGGTAGAGCACGGCAACCTTCCCGTTGGGCGAGTTCCTGAGGATGTGCTGGGCGTAGATGCGCGCCTCCACCTGGTAGCTCGGGTTGAAGCCCATGGTCCAGGGGTAGTTCTTCGGATCGGCCCACTTGCTGGCGCCGGTGGCGATAAGCACGTGCGGCACCTTCTTCGCGTTCACGTACTTGTGGATGGCGGAATTGGTGGGCGTGCCCAGGCTCTGGAACAGCAGCAGCACGTTCTCCTGCTCCACCAGCCGCCGCGTCTGCTCCACGGTGCGCGCCGGGTTGTAGCCGTCGTCCAGGGAGATGAAGTTGATCTTCCGGCCGTTGATGCCGCCCTGCTCGTTGATCATGTCGAAGAAGGCCTTCTGCGACTTGCCGATCACGCCGTAGGCCGAAGCAGGGCCGCTGTAGGGCATGGTCTGGCCGATGCGGATCTCGGCGTCGGACACGCCGGGGCCGTACTTCTTCTGGGCATGGGCAGGCAGCGCGGTGGCCAAGGCCGCCACCGCCAGTGCGAGGATGCGGATCATGGGAGTCCTCCTTGAGGTCGCGGCGGCGGGCAGCGCCGCTGTGCTCGGGGACTATACCGTAGGCCCGCGCCGCGCCCTGGGTGCGCGCCCTCAGGCCCCCGGCCCGGCGCCGCCGCGCGAACGGATGCGCCGCAGCACCAGCGCCCAGGCCCGCGGCAGCATCCACGCCACGCCGCCGGGCATGAGGTACACCAGCACCAGCAGGATGGCGCCGTAGATGGCCCAGGGCGCCGACTTGGAAATCTCGTCGGCCCAGTTGGGCAGGTACACGATGAACAGCGCGCCCCAGAGGGCGCCGGAGACCGTGGCCAGCCCGCCCACCGTGATGCCCACCAGAAAGCTGATGGAGAGAAATGGCAGGAAGCTGTCGGGTGCCACGAACTGCACGGCGATGGCGCCCAAGGCGCCGCCCACGCCGGTGTAGAGCGCGCTCACGCCGAAGGCGGTGGTCTTGTAGAGCGAGCCGTTGATGCCCATGGATTCCGCCGCCAGCGGATGATCGCGCAGCGCCACCAGCGCCCGCCCCACACGCCCGCGCAGCAGGTTCCAGGCCGCCAGGAACAGCAGCGCCGCCACAGCGAGGGTGAACAGGTACAGCCACTGGTCCTGGCTGAGGGGCAGGCCCGCCGGCGCATCGGGCTTCATGATGACGATGCCCTGCACCCCGCCGGTGAAATCTTCCAGCTTGCGGTACTTGAGGATCTGCGGTGTGGCCACCGCCAGCGCGAAGGTGGCGAGCGCCAGGTAGTGCCCCTGCAGGCGCAGCGCCGGCAGCCCGAAGGCGAAGCCGAAACAAAAACACACCGCACCCGCCGCCGGCAGCGTGGCCCAGTAGGGCACGCCCCAACGATCCATAAGGATGGCGGCGGTGTATGCGCCGATGGCGAAGAAGGCGCCATGGCCCAGGGAAATCTGGCCGTTGTAGCCGGTGAGGATGTTCAGGCCCAGCAGCACCACCGCGTAGATCACCGCCTGGGTGAGCTGGAAGGTGCGGTAGTCGCTCAACACGAAGGGCAGCACGCACAGCACCGCCAGCAGCAGCACCACCATTGCCGCCCGCCCGAGGGTGGGCTCCAGGGGCGCGGGCGCGATTTTCGGCAGCAGCGGCATAGGGCCTCCTAGACCCGCGTCACCACCGCGCGGCCGAACAGGCCCGCCGGCTTGAACAGCAGCACACCCAGGATCAGCACCAGCGCCACCGTGAGCTTGAGCTCGGTGCCGATCACGTAGGCGCCCATGAGGTTTTCCACCACACCCACCACGAAACCGCCCACCACCGCGCCCAGGGGGTTGTCGATGCCGCCCAGCAGCGCGGCCGCGAAGGCGTACAGCAGGATGCCCGCCATCATGTTGGGGTCCAGGTACACCACCGGCGCCACCATCATGCCGGCCACGGCGCCGATGGCCGCCGCCAGCCCCCAGCCCAGCGCCAGCATGCGGCCCACGCGGATGCCCGACAGGCGTGCCGACACGGGATTGAGCGCCGCCGCGCGCATGGCCAGCCCCAGGGGCGTGAAGCGGAAGAAGGCATACAGCAGCACCAGCACCGCCAGGGTCACCACGATGGAGCCGAATTCGTGGGGCGACATGAAGGGGTTGCGCGGCAGCAGCCCCGCGCCGAAGGGGCTGGGGAACACCTTCACCGTGTGGGTGAACACCCAGCCCGCCACGCTGTTGAAGATCACCAGCAGCGCGATGAAGGTGATCACCACCGTGAGCACCGGCGCCTTTTCCACGGGCCGGATGAGGACGCGCTCGATCAGCATGCCGGCGGCGCAACTGATGCCCAGCGTGGCGGCGAACGCCACCCAGTAGGGCAGGCCCGCCTGCAGCAGCGTCCAGGCGAGATAGGTGGAGAACATGGCCATCTCGCCCTGGGCGAAATTGATGTGGTGGGTGGACTGGTAGATCATCACCAGCGCCAGGGCGAGGCTGGCGTAGATGCCGCCGGCGGCGAGGCCCGACACCAGCTGATGCAGGAAGGCTTCCATCGCTCAGTATCCCAGGTAGGCGCGGCGCACCGTGTCGTCTTCGCGGATGCGCGCCGCCGGCCCCGAGAGCACCACGCGCCCGGTCTCCAGCAGGCAGGCCTCACCGGCCAGATCGAGGGCCAGCCGCGCGTTCTGCTCCACCACCAGAATGCTCACGCGCTCCTGCTCGTTCACGGCGCGCATGATGCGGAAGATGTCCTGCACCACCAGCGGCGCCAGCCCGAAGGAGGGCTCGTCCAGCACCAGCAGCCGCGGGCGCAGCATGAGCGCCCGGGCGATGGCCAGCATCTGCTGCTCGCCGCCCGACAGCGTGCCGGCCTGCTGGGCGCGGCGCTCGCGCAACCGCGGGAAGTAGCCGAACACGCGCTCCATGTCGCCCGCCACGGCGGCACGGTCGCGCCGCGTGATGGCGCCCACCCGCAGGTTTTCCTCGGCGGTGAGCTGCAGGAAGGTGCCGCGGCCGTCGGGCACGTGGGCCAGCCCCAGGCGCACGATGTCCTCGGTCTGGGCGCGCGAGATGTCCTGCCCGGCGAAGCGCACCGCGCCGCGGCGCCGGATCAGCCCGCACACCGCCCGCAGCAGCGTGGTCTTGCCCGCGCCGTTGGCGCCCAGCACCGCGGTGATGCCGCCCTCCTCCACGCGCACCGACACGTCATCGAGCACATCGGCGGCGCCGTAGCCGGCGTGCAGTCCCGACACTTCGAGGATGGCCGCCATGGGCTCAGCTTCCCAGGTAGGCGCGGATCACTTCCGGATCGCGCTGCACCTCGGCGGGCAGGCCATCGGCAATCTTGCGGCCGAAGTCCAGCGCCACCACCTGGTCGGACACCCGCATCACCAGGTTCATGTGGTGCTCCACCAGCAGCACGGTGAGCGCCAGGCGCTCCCGCAGCCGCACGATCAGGCCCATCAGCCCGTCCACCTCCTCGTGGTTGAGCCCGGCGGCCGGCTCGTCCAGCAGCAGCAGCCGCGGCCGCGCCACCAGCGCCCGGGCCAGCTCCACGCGCTTGCAGGTGCCGAAGGGCAGGTCCGACACGCGCCGGTGGGCCACCGGCCCCAGGTCCAGCAACTCCACGAGCTCCTCGGCGCCGCGCCGCGCCCGTGCCTCTTCGCGCCGCACCAGCGGCAGCCGCAGGGCCGCGGCCAGGAAGCCGCCGCGGGTGGTGGCGTGGCTACCCACCAGCACGTTGTCCAGCACGCTCATGGAGCGAAACAGCGCCAGGTTCTGGAAGGTGCGCCCCACGCCCAGGCCGGCCACTCGGTGGCGCGGCACCTCGGCGAGGCTGCGGCCGTCGAACTCGATGCGGCCGCGCTCGAAGCGGTACAGCCGCGACAGGCAATTGAACAGCGTGGTCTTGCCGGCGCCGTTGGGCCCGATCAGGCCGCAGATGCGCCCCGCCTCGATATGAAAGCTCACCCCGTCCAGCGCCACGATGCCGCCGAACCTCACGGTGAGATCACTCACGCTCAACAAGGGCATGGTCTGGCGGCGGCGTTGCGAAGGGTGGGTGGCTGGAGAGGTTACCAAGGGCCGGCACGCACCGGCTGGCGCGCTGGGCACGGCGCCGAGGGATGGTGACACACGGCAAGCGCGCGGCGCAATGCGCTTCGCGTCAGCGGCTTCGTGGCGCCGCCGCCAAGTTGCGCTGTCGAGGCGCGCGCCGCCTTCGCGGCGGACGGGGACAAGTGATCCTGCCCCTCAGCGGCCAAGCCCCTGCCGCTGCGCGAGCACGGCGTCGAGACTGGGGTTGTTGGCCGCGGCGCCCGCCACGAATACGATGGGCAGGGTCCCGCTCATCACCTGATTTATCTCCGGCACCTGCGCCGCCTGGACATTGCCGAAGGACACGTCCTGGACCCGTTCCACGGGGATTCCGCGCGCCGCAAGATCCGTGGCCAGCCGGTCGGCCCGCAGGGACGCTTCCCGGGAGCAGTTGCGAGTGGCCACCACGTACACGGTAGCAGCATCGTGCCCGGTGGCCATGGGCAAGGTGCGAAATGGCGTCGAGTCCGCCGCCACGGGCCGCGTTGCCCATATACCGTCCGCGTCCGCCCTCCGGGCGGACGACAGCCGGCTGTGGTCGAGACCCATGACCACCGCCAGGACCAGGACCCCCACGCCACCCAGCCCAAGGATGCCGAAGGCACGGCGGTACTGCCGCTCGTTGTTGCGCCGGTCGTAGTGATCCGCCAAGGCCACCAGGGCGGCAGCGGCCAGCAGCAGGTTGGCGCACAGCATCACCCAGAGACCAGCACCGCCCACCAGCACGCCAGCGCCTTTGCCGCCGACGATGGGAATCTCGCCCTTGGCCAGGCCCAGCGCACTAAAGCCGACCAAGCCCGCAGCCCAAAACAGCGCCGCGAACCGCTCCAGTGCGGACAGGTGGTTGGGGGTGTAGTCGGCGCCGTCGCGCAACCCGGTGCCCGTGGCCTGCACCGGCGGCAGCGCACGCCCCCTGGCGGCCAGCGTCGCCGCCTCGGCGAGCCGGGGGAAGCGGCGCAGCGGCCACAACCGCTTCTGGCCCGCCACACGCACCGCCGCGTTCAGCGGAATGACGTTTCGATGCACGAAGGCAACCGCCTCCACGGGCGAGAACGGACCGTGCGTTTCGCCCCGGAAGACCACCTCGAACCGGGTTGCCGGCGGCGCGGGAGCCATCATCGCCGGTGATCCCCGGGACGCACCGCGCATCGGGATGGCAGGGGAGCGCTCAACCCAACCGCCCTTCCTGCACGGCGTGGCAGGCAACCACCCGGCCCCGCCCATCGACCCACAGGGCCGGCGGCTCCGCGCGGCAGCGGGCATCGGCCCACGGGCAGCGCGGGTGGAAGGCACAGCCGGCGGGCGGGTCGATAGGGTTGGGCACTTCGCCGCCCACGGGCGTGCGGGCGCGGCCGGTCATGGCCAGGTCGGGCACGGCGTCGAGCAGCAGGCGCGTGTACGGGTGCGCGGGCCGCGACAGCACGGCGTCGCGCGGGCCGAACTCCACGATGCGGCCCAGGTACATGACGCCGATGTCGTCGGCCACATATTCCACCACCGCCAGGTTGTGGGATATGAAAAGGCAGGTGAGCCCGAGGCGCGTTTGCAGATCCGCCAGCAGGTTGAGCACCTGGGCCTGCACGGAGACATCCAGCGCCGAGGTGGGTTCGTCGCACACCAGGAACTGCGGCGCGGACGACAGCGCCCGGGCGATGGAGATGCGCTGGCGCTGTCCGCCGGAGAACTGGTGTGGATACTTGCGCGCATCGTCCGGGTGCAGGCCCACCTGTTGGAGCAATTCCGCCACCAGTGCCTGGCACTGTGCGCGGCCCCGCACCACCGCCTGCACGCGCGCCGGCTCGGCCACGATGTCTCCCACCCGCCAGCGCGGATTGAGGCTCGCGTAGGGGTCCTGAAAAATCATCTGCATGCGCCGGCGAACCGCGGCGCCGGCCGCGCCGCGGGCGGCGGTCACGTCCACGCCGTCGAAGAGCACGCGCCCGCGAGAGGGCCGGTACAGACCCGTCACCAGCCGCGCCACGGTGGACTTGCCGCAACCCGATTCGCCCACCAGGGCCAGGGTACGGCCACGGGGGATGGCGAAGCTGGCCTGGTCCACGGCCCGCAGGCGGCGGCGGGGCTCGCGACCGATCAGGCGCTCGAGCCAGGGGGAGGACACGTCGAAGTAGCGGGCGAGGTCCTCGGCCACCACCAGCGGGGGCGCGGCTGAATCGGCAGGGCTCACGGCGGCACGCTCCCGAGCGCCTGGATGGCGCCATCACGGGCGTGCCCCTCGCCGGCCCGCGCCGTCATCTCAGCCGGCGCGATCGCCAGCCAGCAGGCCACCTGCGAGGCGGCGTCGGCCACGGCGGGTGGCCGTTCCTCCCGGCAGCGTTGCATCGCCTTCGGGCAACGGGGATGGAAGGCACATCCCGGCGGCAGCGCACCGGGACGCGGCATGGCGCCGTCGATCTGCGCCAGCCGCGCACCCACGGCGCCCAGGCGCGGAATGGAGGCCATCAGCCCGGCGGTGTAGGGGTGGCGCGGTGCGTGCAGCACCTGGCGCACCGGGCCGCTTTCCACCACCCGCCCGGCATAGAGCACGGCTACCCGGTCGGCGGTCTCGGCGATCACGCCCATGTCGTGGGTCACCAGCATCACGGCGGTGCCGTGGGCGCGGGTGATGCGCTTGAGCAGCGCGATGATCTGGGCCTGGGTGGACACGTCCAGGGCGGTGGTGGGCTCATCGGCGATCACCAGCCGCGGTTCGGCGCACAAGGCCAGGGCGATCACCACCCGCTGGCGCAAGCCCCCGGAGAGTTGGTGCGGGTACTGATCCATGCGCCGCTCGGGCGCCGGCACGCCGGTCTCGGCCAACAGCGCCACCGCGCGGGCGCGCGCTTCGGCGCGCGACGCCGGCAGGTGGGCACGGATGGTCTCCTCGAGCTGGTCACCCACGGTGAACAGCGGGTCGAGCGCCGTGAGCGGATCCTGGAAGATGGCCCCCATGTGGCGCCCGCGCAGGCGCCGCAACCGCGCCGGCGGCAGGTGGTCGATGCGCTCCCCGCCCAGCCAGATTTCACCCGCGCCGATGCGCGCCGGCGGCTCCAGCAGGCCCAGCACCGCGGTGCCGGTGAGCGACTTGCCCGCCCCGGACTCACCCACCACGCCCAGCACCTCGCCCTCGCCGATGGTGAGCGAGAGATCCTCCACCGCCCGCACCACGCCGCGCCGGGTGGCGAACTCCACCGTCAGGCCGCGTACCTCAAGCACGGCCGCGGTCACCGGCCTGCCCTGCGCGGTGATCGCTCGCGACGCGACGCCCGGGGGCGGCCCGGGGCGCTCATGCCAGCCTCGGGTTGAGCGCATCGCGCAGCCAGTCGCCCAGCAGATTCACCGACAGCACCAGCGCCACCAGGGCAAGGCCGGGAAACAGGGTGATCCACCACTCGCCCGAGAACAGGAAGTCGTTCCCGATGCGGATCAGCGTACCCAGGGAAGGCGTGGTGGCCGGCATGCCCACGCCCAGGAAGGACAGGGTGGCCTCGGTGGTGATGGCGGTGGCCAGGTGGATGGTGGCAATCACCAGCACCGGGCCGGTGACGTTGGGCAGGATGTGGCGCAGCACGATGGCGGCCGGATGGCGGCCGATCAGGCGCGCGGCCTGCACGTATTCCTTGCGCGCCTCCACCAGCGTGGAGCCGCGCACGGTGCGCGCGTACTGCACCCAGCCAGACAGGGCGATGGACAGCACGATCACCCAGAAGGCGGCCGCGCCATGGGCAAGCTCGGGCACGGCGATGCGCGCCACCCCATCCACCAGCAGCGCCACCAGGATGGCGGGAAAGGAAAGCTGCACATCGGCCACGCGCATGACGAAGGCGTCCACGGCGCCGCCCGCATAGCCCGCCAGCAGCCCCAGCGCCACGCCCGCCAGGGCCGACAGCAGCACCGAGGCCACGCCCACCGCCACAGAGATGCGCGCGCCATACAGGATGCCCGACAGCACGTCGCGCCCCTGGTCATCGGTGCCCAGGAGAAAGCGCCAGCGGCCCTCGGCCAGCCACGCGGGCGGCGCCAGCGCGTCCATCAGGTCGAGGGCGGCAAGGTCGAAGGGATCGTGGGGCGCGATCCACGGCGCCAGCAACGCGCCCCCCACGCACAGCAGCGCCACGGCCGCCGCGGCCACGGTGACGGGCGAGCGCCGGAACGACCAGGCGAGGTCGGAATCCAGCCAGGCGGCAACCCGGCTCACGGCGCGGCGCAGCCTGTGCCCATCACTTCACCGTAGCCCAACGAAAATAGTTGAAGTTGTTGGCCAGCTGCACCATGTCCACATTCTTTTTCATGCCCCAGGTGAGCGGCTGCTGGTGCAGCGGGATGTAGGCCACGTCTTCCTGCGTCAGGCGGAAGGCCTCGGCGATGAGGCCGTTGCGCTTGCCCATGTCGGCCTCGGCGGCGATCTGGCGGGTCAGCTGGTCGATACGGGTATTCGAGTAAGCGCCCAGGTTGAACTGTCCCTGTCCCGCCTCGCCGGGCGTGGCCACCAGCGCGAACAGCGCGTTGTGGGCGTCCTGGCTGGCGGGCACCCAGCCAAACAGGTAGAAGGCCGTGTCGCGCCGCAGGACCCGGGGGAACCACAGCGTCTTGGTCTCCGCCGCGAGGTTGATGCGCACACCCACCTTGGCCAGCATGGAAGCGATGGCCTGGCAGATCTCGGCATCGTTCACGTAACGGTCGTTGGGGCAGTTCATGGCCACTTCGAAACCGCCCGGATAACCGGCCTCGGCCAACAGCGCCCTGGCCGCCTCAGGGTCGAAGGGCAGGCGCCGGTTCAGCTCGGCGCTAAACCCCTGCACCTCGGGGGCGATCAGCAACCCCGTGGGCCGCGAGGCGCCGCGCATGATGCGCGCACGGATCGCCTCCACGTCGATGGCCTGGTAGAAGGCCTGGCGCACGCGGCGGTCCTTGAAGGGGTTCTTGCCCTTCACGTTCGAGCCCAGCAGCTCGTCGCGCTTCTGGTCCATGCCCAGGAAGATGGTGCGGATCTCGCCGCCCTGCGCCACCTTCAGCGCGGCGTTGCCCTGCAGCCGCGGCACGTCCTGCAGCGGCACGGGCTGCATCATGTCGATCTCGCCCGACAGCAGCGCGGCCACGCGCGTGGCGTCATTGGAGATGGGCGTGAACACCACCTCGGTGAGGTTGTGCTCGGGCTTGCCCCACCACTCGGGGTTGGGCTGGAGCACGGTGCGCACGCCCGGCTCGCGCGACTTGAGTCGGAACGGCCCGGTGCCGTTGGCGCGGGTGCTGGCGAAGTTTTCCGTGCCCTTGCGCACGTCCACCGGCCGCACGGCATTGTTCTTCTCGCACCACTGCTTCGAAAGGATGTACCAGACGCTGATGGCCTGGGGCAGGATGGGATAGGGCTCGTGCGTGACGATGTCGATGGCGTGGCTGTCCACCTTGCGGATTTCCTTGATGGGCGCCACGTAGGTCTTCACATCCGAGCCCTCGCCGCGGGCGCGCTCCAGGGAAAAGATCACGTCGTCGGCCGTGAAGGGCGTGCCATCGTGGAACTTCACGCCGCGGCGCAGGTTGAAGCGCCACACCGTGGGCGCTGTCTGCTTCCAGTCGGTGGCCAGCTCGGCCGTGGTTTCGAGCTTCCTGCCCCTGCCCGTCAGACCCTCGTAGACGTTGCCCATGAAGCTCAGCAGCAGCGCCTCGTTGATCATGTAGGGGTCCATGGACATCACATCGCCCTGATCGGCCACGCGCAGGGTGTTGGCGCGGGCGTGGAACGGGGCGCCCGCCGCGAGCAGCAGCAACGCAGCGAGGGCAAGGGCACGCACGGGTGCAGTCATCAGCAATCTCCTTGGCGCGGAAGACCCGCGGGGCGCACGGCGCCGGCGCCGGTTCCCGGCGGAAAGACCGCGGCGAAGTGTACCGGGACGCGCAGCCCTTTCGCCAAGGCGACGGCGGCAAGCCCGGGCCGGCGCCTCAGGCGGGCGCGCCCTCGCGCACCTGCGCCATCCACCCATCGATCCACTGCGCGGCCACTTCCTCGGGCATGGTGCCCTGGCTGGCGTCGTGCAGCAGCGGCTCGCCGATGCGGCAGGCGCCCAGTTCGGTGAGCAGCGCGTCGAAACGCTTGCCGCCGAAGCAGAAGGTGTCGGCGTAGGTACGGTCGCCCAGGGCGATCAGCCCGTAGCGCACACGGGAGAGATCCGGCCGCGTGGCGGCGAGCGAATCGAACAGCGCCCTGGCGTTGTCGGGCACATCGCCCTGGCCGTAGGTGGAGATGCACAGCAGGAACACGCCGCCGGGGGCGAACACCGCGGCATCGAGCCCGTCCATGAGCTTCATCACGGGGCGCACTTGGCCATCGTCGAGGCGCAGTTCCAGTTCCTGGGCCACGGATTGGGCGGTGCCTGACATGGTGCCGACGAGCAGGATGAGATTCATGGCGGATGAAACCGGCGCACGGCCAGCCTTGCTGCGGAGGAAAGTCATGAATTATATTGCACGCTCCTTTTGCCACAAGCACGATAGAGCATGCCGTCCGCCCAACCCGCCCCCACGGCCGCGCCGCGCGCGCCCGCCGCGCCATCGCCCGCCGCCAAGGCAGCCGATGCGCCGCTGCTGCGCACCCTCGCGGAACGGGTGCGCGAGGCCCGTGCCCGGCGCGGCATGACGCGGCGCATCCTGGCGCGTGACTCCGGCGTGTCCGAGCGCTATCTCGCGCAGCTCGAGTCCGGTCAGGGCAATGCTTCGGTGCTGGTGCTCGAGCAGGTGGCCCAGGCCCTCGGGCTGCCAGTAGCGGAACTGCTGCGCGAGCCGTCACCACGCGCCGCCGAGCTGGCGCTGATCACGCAATTTCTCTCGCGCCTGCCGGCCCATCGCCTGGCGGAGGTGCGCGCCCAGTTGCAGCGCGAGCACGGCGCGGACGGGGCGCAGCGCCGCCTCCGCGTCGCGCTGGTGGGCCTGCGCGGCGCGGGCAAGTCCACGCTCGGGGCGCGCCTCGCGCGCGCCCGGCGGGTGCCCTTCATCGAGCTTGACCGCGAGGTGGAGCGCGAAGCAGGCACGGGCCTTTCGGAAGTGTTCCTGCTCTATGGCCAGGCGGGCTACCGGCGCCTGGAGCGTCGCGCGCTCGAGACCGTGCTCGACACCCACGGCGCCTGCGTCATCGCCACCGGCGGCAGCATCGTCTCCGAGCCCGCCACCTACGAGCGCCTGCTCTCGGCCTGCTTCACCGTGTGGTTGCGCGCCGCGCCCGAAGAGCACATGGCCCGGGTGGTGGCCCAGGGCGACACACGCCCCATGGCCGGCAACACCGAAGCCATGGAAGACCTGAAACGCATCCTCGACAACCGCGCCGCCCTCTATGGCCAGGCCGACGCCACCGTGGACACGGCCGGCCGCACGCCCCGCCAGAGCCTGCGCGATCTGGCCGGCGCCGTGGGCGCCTGACTCCCGGAGAAGTTCATGAACCACGCGCTCCAACCCGCGGCCGCCCAGACCGTGGACTTCGACACCGAACCCTCGCGCTACGCCCACTGGAAGCTCGCGGTGGACGGCGAGGTGGCCACCCTGTCCATGGACGTGAACGAGGAGCGCGGCCTGCGGCCCGGCTACCGCCTCAAGCTCAATTCCTACGACCTGGGCGTGGACATCGAACTGCGCGATGCGCTAGACCGCATCCGCTTCGAGCACCCCGCCGTGAAGGTGGTGGTGCTCACCAGCGCCCGCGAGCGCATGTTCTGTTCCGGCGCCAACATCTACATGCTCGGGCAATCCAGCCATGCCTGGAAGGTGAACTTCTGCCGGTTCACCAACGAAACGCGCAACGGCATGGAGGACTCAAGCCGCCACGATGGCTTGCGTTTCCTCGCGGCGGTGAACGGCACCGTGGCCGGCGGCGGCTACGAGCTGGCGCTGGCCTGCGACCAGATCCTCATGATCGACGACCGCTCGAGCACCGTGAGCCTGCCCGAGGTGCCGCTGCTGGGCGTGCTGCCGGGCACGGGCGGCCTCACCCGGCTCACCGACAAGCGCGGCGTGCGGCGCGACCTGGCCGACTTCTTCTGCACCACGGCCGAGGGCGTGCGCGCCGGCCGCGCCCGGCAGTGGAAACTGGTGGACCATGTGGCGCGCCCGCAGCAGTTCGCCGACGCGGTGGCCGCGCGGGTGGCGGCGCTGCACGCCACCAGCACCCGCCCCGGCCTGGGCGCCCGCGGCATCACCCTCGAGCCCCTAGAGCGCGCCGAGCACGCGTCGGGGTTCCGCTACCGGCACGTGGAAGTGGCCGTGGACCGGGCCGCGCGCACCGCCACGCTCACCGTGCATGCGCCAACCGGGCCGCAGCCTGGCTCGCTGCCGGCCATCCTGGAGGCTGGCTGCCGGTGGTATCCGCTGGCGCTCGCCCGCGAGCTGGATGACGCCATCCTGCGGCTGCGCAGCAACGAACCCGACGTGGGCCTGTGGCTGCTGGAAACCCGCGGCGACGCGCCGTCCGTTCTCGCCATGGACGCCTTTCTGGAGGCCCACGCCCATCACTGGCTGGTGCGTGAGACGGTGGGCTGGCTGCGCCGCGCCCTGGCGCGCCTGGAGGTTTCCTCGCGCTCGCTCTACGCCATCGCGGGCGAGGGCTCCTGCTTCGCGGGCACGCTGGCGGAACTGGCGCTGGGCGCGGATCGCAGCTTCATGCTGGCGCTGCCCGCGGACGATGCGGCCGCGCCGCGCCTGACCCTGTCGCGCGCCAACTTCGGCCGCTACCCCATGGCCAACGGCCTGTCGCGCATCGCCAACCGCTTCATGGGCGATGCCGCCGCCGTGGCCGCCGCCGAGGCGGTGGCCGGCGACGCCCTGCCCGCCACCGTGGCCGAGGAGCTTGGCCTGGTCACCTTCGCGCCCGACGACATCGACTGGGCCGACGAGGTTCGCCTCGCCATCGAGGAGCGCGCCAGCCTGTCGCCCGACGCCCTCACCGGCATGGAAGCGAGCCTGCGCTTCGGCGCCCCTGAGACCCAGGACACGCGCATCTTCGGGCGCCTGTCGGCCTGGCAGAACTGGGTCTTCCACCGCCCCAACGCCACCGGCGAGCAGGGCGCCCTCAAAGTATTCGGAACCGGCAGCCGGGCGAAATTCGACTGGCAGCGTGTCTAGGAAAGGCAGCCCATGAGCATCAACTACTCCGAGAAGATCCCCAACAACGTCAACCTGGCCAGCGACCGGGCGCTGCAGCGCGCGCTGGAGCACTGGCAGCCGCACTTCCTCGACTGGTGGCGAGAGATGGGCCCGCACCACTTCGCGCAGGCCGATGTCTATCTGCGCACTGCCGTGGGGGTGGATGCCCAGGGCTGGGCCAGCTACGGGGCGGTGAAGATGCCCGACTACCGCTGGGGCATCTTCCTGGCCGACCCCATCGCCGAACGCACCATCGGCTTCGGCGACCACGCCGGTCAGCCCGCGTGGCAGCAGGTGCCCGGGGAATTCCGCTCGCAATTCCGGCGCCTCATCGTCACCCAGGGCGACACCGAGCCCGCCTCGGTGGAGCAGCAGCACCTGCTGGGCCACACCTGCCCGTCGCTCTACGACCTGCGCAATCTCTTCCAGGTCAACGTGGAGGAGGGCCGTCACCTGTGGGCCATGGTGTATTTGCTGCACGCCTACTTCGGGCGCGACGGCCGCGAGGAGGCCGAGGAGCTGCTCGCCCGCCATTCGGGCGACACCGACAAGCCGCGCATCCTGGGCACCTTCAACGAGCCCATCAGCGACTGGCTGTCGTTTTTCATGTTCACCTACTTCACCGACCGCGACGGCAAGTTCCAGCTCAAGAGCCTGGCCGAGTCCGCCTTCGACCCGCTGGCGCGCACCTGCCGCTTCATGCTCACCGAGGAGGCGCACCACATGTTCGTGGGCGAGACCGGCGTGGGCCGGGTGGTGAAGCGCACCCTGGAGGTGATGAAGGAACTGGGCAGCGACGATCCGGCCGCCATCCGCGCCGCAGGCGCCATCGACCTGCCCACCATCCAGCGCTACCTCAACTTCTGGTTCACCTCCTCCCTGGACCTGTTCGGTTCGGAGGTGTCGTCCAACGCCGCCTCCAGCTTCGCCAACGGCATCAAGGGCCGCCCCGACGAATCCCAGTACGAAGACCACGACTGCCGCACCGCCAGCTTCTCGCTGGACACGCCCCAGGGCCGCGAGGACGTGCCGCTGCGCAACGCCATGAACCAGGTGATGCGCGAGTCCTACATCAAGGATTGCGAGATCGGCATGAAGCGCTGGAACCTGGCCATCCAGCGCGCCGGCCACGAGGCCCTGCGGTTGACCCTGCCCAGCCCGCGCTTTCACCGCTCCATCGGGGTGTGGGCCGGGCTGAGCGTGGACCCGTCGGGCAACGCCATGGAGCCCGCCGAGCATGCCCGCAGCCTTTCCCGGTGGCTGCCCTCGGAAGCCGACCGCGCCTTCGTGCACAGCCTCATGCGACGGGTCACCGAGCCGGGCAAGATGGCCGCCTGGATCGCCCCGCCCGACCGGGGGATCAACAACCTGCCGGTGGAGTACGAGTACGTGAGGCTTCAGTAGAAAGAACTGGCGATGCGCCCCCGAAAGTGGGTGCGCCCGCCCTCAACCCTTCCCCTCCGCCCGCCGCATGGCCTCGATGGCCTCGCCAAAGGCGCTCGAGCCGGGCAGGTTCGAGCCGCCATCCACGCCCAGCACCGTTCCGGTGATGTAGGCCGCCAGCGGCGAGGCCAGGAATACGGCGGCCTGGCCGATCTCGTCGGCGGTGCCGTAGCGCCCCAGAGGGATGGCCGCCGCCTGGCGCGCCTCGAACTCGCTGCCGCCCAGGCGGCGCATGCCCTCGGTGCCGGCAATGGGTCCGGGCACGATGCTGTTGGCACGGATGCCGTACTTGCCCCATTCCAGCGCCAGGTTGCGCATCATCATGTCGATGCCCGCCTTGGCCGCGCCCACGTGCACCTGGTAGGGATAGGGCACGTAGGCCATGCCCGCGGAGATGAACAGCACGCAGCCGCGCGTCTGCTTCAGTTGCGGGAAGGCCGCCCGGGTGGCGTTGAAGGCACCCAGCAGGTCGATGTCCACCACGGTCTTGAAGCCGTTGGCGGAGAGCTCCTCCGCCGGCACGGGAAAGTTGCCAGCGGCGCCGCACACCAGCACGCCGATGGGGCCCAGCGCCGCGGCGGCGTTGGCCATCACTGCCTCCAGGCGCGCGTAGTCGCGCACGTCGGCGGCCTCGGCGTGCACCCGGGCGCCCAGGGCGCGCAGTTGTTCCGCGGCTGCATCCAGCCGCTCCTGGCGGCGGCCGCAGATGGCCACCGACGCACCCAGCGCGGCGAAGTTGCAGGCGATGCCCAGGTTGATGCCCGAGCCGCCGCCGGTGACGAACACGGCGGTACCTTCGAACAGGCGCCGGGGAAAGAACTCTTGCACAAGCATGGCGGATCCTCGGGTGAATGACGCGATCAGGCCGCGGCGGGCCGGGGCTTCGGGGCGAAGATGCGCCGCAGGGTGTCGCGCAGCGTGCGCACCTCGGCGCCCTCCAGCAGGCCGTGCTGGCGCAGCGCGGCGTGCAGCCGCGGCAGGTTGCACTGCGGCACGGCGGGATACAGGTGGTGCTCCACGTGGTAGTTCACGTGGTGCGGAAACAGGAAAAAGCGCGCCAGCGGGCCGGCCAGGGTGGTGCGTGCCGCCGTGAGCGGCGAGGACAGGTCCGTCACCGCACCGTGCTCGCAGATGGCGCGCAGCCGCAGGATGGCCTGCAGCACGGTGACCTGGGGCACCACCCAGAGCACCACGTAGTGCCAGCCCCAGCCCGTGGCAAAGGCGGCCACCGGCGCGGCCACGTGGAAGGCGAGCACGCTCCAGCGGTCGCGCCGCGCGGCGCGCCGCAGCGCCGGGCTGGTGTCGCCCAGCGGCCGGCCCGCCCTGCCCGTGTGGGCGTTGGCGGCGGGCGCGCCGAAGAAGTAGGCGTAGGTCTTCCACGCCGTGAGCCCGGCCAGGTCGCACGCCAGTTTGCGCAGCAGATAGCCGCACCCGCGGGGGTAGCCGGCGTGCAGGGCCATGTCGGGGTCTTCGGGGCCGTAGAGATGGTTGTGGTGCAGCCGGTGCGTGACCCGGTAGGTGCACAGGGACAACCCGGGCAGCGTGGCGCACACGCGGCCCGCCAGGTCATTGAGGCGGTGCGACTCGTACAGGCGATAGTGAGCGGCCTCGTGGGCCAGCACGAACAGCGCGTGCGCCAGGGGGGGCCATCAGCACGATGGCCAGCAGCGCCGCCCACCACGACCAGAAAGCGATGGCCAGGGCCGCCACGGCCGCCAGCAAACCGAAGGTGCGCAGCAACGCCCAGGTAGAAGCCCGGGCGTTCACGCGGGTAAGGGGCGCGAGCACCGCGGGCGGCAGCCGCCGGCGCGCGTGTTCGCGAAACTCCTCGCCGCTGCCAGCCGCCGCCGATGCCATGCCAAGCCCCCGTGGAAAACGCCGGGCGCCGGTGGCGCCTGCCGAGCGTGGCATCGTGCAGAAATTCGGGCGGCTGGGCAACGGCGGCCCGGGCTGTGAGTCTCGGTCGTGCGCTGCAAGGCGCGGAATCCCCCGACCAGATGGCCTGAGCGCGTGAGCATCTTCATCAGCCGCGCGATGATCTGCTTGAGCAGGCCCGCGAGCTCAGCGCCGGTGGGGGCTCGCGCCGCATCGAAGACGGGTTCGCCCTCGGTGCGCCGAACCACCCCGTCGAGCACCAGGCAGTGCAGGTGGATATTGAGGTTCGCCGCCGAGCCTAATCGCTAAATGAGCGTGACGCTGCCCGCGTAGGCGGCGGTGTGCTTCAGTCCCGACTGGCTGAGAAGAAACCCTGTGATGACCCGGTGCACGATCCCCAGCACCGGTGTGAGCAACTCGGGATGGGCAGCGAGCAGAATCCGTGCCGAAGCCGCCCTATTCTTGCTGCCTCAAGGGGGGATTCTGCGTCTTGCGGAGCACGGTTGCCTGTTCGAGGCACGGGGAATACAGTGCCGGCTTGCGGCAAAGGTCGTTTGAGATTCCTATTCGCGACGGGAAGTGGGGCGCCTAAATCTGTTGGATGTGCGGTGGTTGATTCGGGAGACTCAACCGACGATGGAAGAGGGACCCTGCCCACTTCCGCCAGATGAAGAACTCGCGCGCGTCGGGTTCGCCGCGGTTCAAGAGCTCGACCATACCCAGCGGCGAGCCAAAGCCTTAACCCGGCACGCTTGATCGATCAAATGGTTAAGTTCACCCCGTAACGCGCTACCCCTTGAGACGGCCTACTCTTGAGCTTCGCACGCGACAGATGCGACGCGCGGCCAGCGTGCAGCGGATCAAGGCGAAGCAATCGCGGCGCCGAAGCCATTCCCAGCGACTTCGCGCAAACGAAAGTGTTCTGCTTGCTCCCGGCGCCTTCTCGCTTGACAAGGCAAAGAGTCGGCGCGCGCTCGCTGTGTTCCTTCAGTTGCTACGCATCGCACTGGCTCGTCAGACAGGACCTGTCCGGATCGACATGTCTTGCACCCAGCGATTTCGCGCCCCAGCGCTGCTGTTGTTCGTGGCCGAACTGGATCGCCTCGTTCGTGCGACCAAGGCCCATTCCCGCGTTCGGATTGATCCCCCGCGAAACCAGAAGGCGCTCGCAGTGCTTGACCAACTCGGCGTGCTTCGCCGCTATCGATGTGTCCGGCGGCGAAAGTTCTACGCCGAAGACGTCGTGTTCTGGCGATACGCCACTGGAAGTGATGTTGACGGCCGAAAGTTCGAGGACATCCTCGGAGAGCATGAAGCGAAACTGACGACCAAGTCGATGGAAGGCCTGTTTAAGGGTCTCTCAGAAGCCATGACCAATTGTCATCATCATGCCTACACGGGAACTCGCAATGACGGGCTGGCGCTCAGTGTCGCCGAGCGAAGATGGTGGATGTTTTCGCAGGCACGCGATGGCGCACTTGAGGTGGTCTTCTGCGACCTAGGTGTGGGAATACCAGAAACTCTTCCCGCCAACCGCCCGGCCTGGCGAACTAGGCTGGAAAGCTTTTTCGGACAATGCGCTGATCAGGAAGCCATCTGGGAAGCCACTAATGTCGCCACCACATCGACCGATGAACGCCACAGGGGGAAGGGACTCCCAGAGATCGTTTCACTTGTACGCATCATTCCGGGGGCCGTAGTGTCTATTCGCAGCAACCGGGGTAGCATCGTCCTAAGCACGGGACGGGGGTCTGGCATGACCACCCGAGAGTCGATTTTCGGCACCCTAATAAGTTGGCGAATTCCAATGACAACCCCTCCCGAGGAGGGAAACACATGGGCAAATCGTTGAGCGCAGGCAGTTTTTCGGCGCAGGACAAGTTGGTGATCAACTTGGCCCTTGATTTCTCGCGCCACCCCGCTGGCAGGTTTCTGACCGATGGCCCGTTTAGTGGCCAACGATTCCGCGAGGAGTTTCTCGTTCCCGCTCTCAAGAAGGCTCGTACGGTTGTTATTCGGCTGGACGGCGCGCGCGGGTACGGGAGTTCGTTTCTTGAGGAGGCGTTTGGGGGGCTAGTGCGGGAGGAACAGATGACGGTAGAAGACGTTCTTGCCAGAGTGCGTTTCGAGTCCAGCGATCCATCCGTGCTCCTGGAGATCACCGAGTACATCAAGGACGCTTCGCCCAAAAAGTCGCAAGCGACTGCCTGACGCTGCTCGCGCTCAAGATACCGCAATGGACTGGAGCAGTTGGGGACAGGTGGTGACGTGGTGCCTCGTTCTAGCCGGCTGGGTGATAGTCAACTACCAGAACAATCAGCGCGAGAGGCGGAAAGAGCAGCGCGCATCAATAGACTCAATCAAGAAGCAGCTGGCCGACTTGGAAGAAGGCGCCGTCTCGTTTCACACGTCGAAGGAGTTCGACCACGCAACGCGGCGTCGACTTCAGTACCAAATTCATCGATTGTCCGATGCCTGCCAACGCCTCCAGCTATGCGAGCCCCAAACGACCGTCAAGCCGATTGCTGCTCTTCGGCAGGCGATCACACTCAACAACGCTGATCCAACGACGTTCGTTCCGCAGGAACCTACCAGCCCGCTGCTTGACGATATCTATGCAGCGGGAGACGACGTTATTGATGCCGTCGAAGGCAGGTTCATTGCCGAATATGGTTCGGTGGGGCAGTCGTGGCGCCATAAGCTGCTCCAGAAGCTGTGAGGGAACACTTTCGCTAACTGCCCTGTTCCTGGTCGATTCAGAACGCGTACTTGACCCCCGGTGGAGCCGGGTGACGATCGGCATAAGGCCGTCGTTCTGCTGGCTCGCGACGTAACGGAGCTTCCCACTGCTGCGCGGGGAATCCGTGACGGAGTGACTTACCCCAAGCCCAGCTTCAGCGCGCTGTCGCTCTCTTCCACGCTGAAGCTTCCCGATCCGAGTTTGGCATCCCCTTTCCCACCTCCGCCCGACCAAGAACCCGCGCGCATCGCGCGCGTTGTTCTGGAACACCTTGAGCACTTCCGCCGGCAAGCAAACGCGATTGCGGACCCTCGATCATTGGAGGGGCCGATGTCCCAAATGGATTGGGTGGGCAGAATCGAGCAACGCCGATCGTCGTTCGGGGCATGGCGCATGGCAGATCCGCTAGTCCCTAGGGCGGAAGATGAGCTTCAGTTCCCGTATCTGGTCGAATACCGTCACGTCGTCCGGTACAGGCAGCGGCTGCGCGAAGTCGATGGCGCGTTCCACGGCCCGGTCATAGGCGCGTACGCCGCTGGAACGGACCATCCGGACGCTCGCAACAGCCCCATTCCGAAGTAGCGTCACTTCAAACTCAGCCTGCGGATTTCCCTCGATACCTGGCGGGATCACCAACTTATCCCGAATGGCATTCCGGATCAGGGCCGTGTATTCGTTAATCGCCTTCCGTCTGACTGAAGCGGCTTCAGCCGATGCGCGCCGAGCTGTCTCCGCGCGCTCGCGGGCTTCGCGTAACTCGTCAGCGGCGCGTTGCTGCGCGATCACCGCCTGGCGTTGTTCTTCACGCCGTCGCGCTTCCTCTGCTCGTCGCGCGTCCTCTGCATAGCCGGGATCCGGTTCCTTGGGGTACTCCTTGAAGGGGATCGCGAAGGTGACAACTTCAGGGCTTTGGGGAGGCTCGGGAGGTGCATTGAGGCTTGCATCGCCCGCGACAGGGGGCAAGCCCACCTCAACCGTCGTCGAGCCTTGGGATGTGCGAATGACTACGAAAACGACCGCAGGGTAGGCGCGTAGCTCGTCGACGGACGCTTGAGAGCCGAGCACTGCTTTTAGCACTGCATCGTCATACGAGAAGTCTCCGCTGGACTCGACAAGACGCCATGTCAAGGGATCTGGAACGCCGGTGCTACTGAACTCAATGCGAAGAACCGTACGTCGGTCCCTTTGAGAGGCATACCTTGCCGGTGGCGCGCGGAATCGGCGTGCGATGCCTTCCGAGAACGTTTCAATAGAACTCGAGGGTGATGTCAATGGGCTTTCGCCAGGGGAAGTTCTGGAAGGCGCCTGGCGAGAACTCTCTCCGTCGCGCGATATGTCGCTCCTGGACTTTGGGGATCTCTGTTGTTCACCTGCACGAAGCGCCGCTTCGCGCTCGGCCAACTCCTTCTGGCGCCTCGCGTACTCTTCCTCCTGCCGACGTCGTTCCTCGCGCATTTGCGCCTCGCGCTCTGCGAGCGCCCGCTCTCTCTCCGTTTGCTCGCGACGAATGGCCTCTATGCGTCGTTTCTCCTCCTCGATTGCTGCCTTGTCAGTCGCCTGTGGCGCAACTTGCTGGGGCGCGACAGGAAGGCCGCGTCTTGCCTGGAGCTCCATTACCAACGTAGCGGTTAAGGCGAAGTTCAGGTTTTGGCTCTCGCGGATGAGGAAGGTGGTGATGCCGACAAGTCTTGCTTGTTCGTCAAACAACCCGCCGCCGCTTGAACCGGGCGAGATAGCTGCATCGGTCTGGACAAGTGTGAGTTCATCACTGATGGTGCGGATTGCGGAAACAATCCCGCTGCTCATGGTCAACTCAAGCCCCCGAGGAGCCCCGATTGCGTAGACTCTTTGCCCGACCGCGAGTGAGTGGTGATGTACAGCTCCCGAGATTGGGACATGGAAGGGCTTTCCCGGCCGAAACCGTAAGGCGCACAGATCTGTCGAGGGATTCTCGTCGACCAAGACGGCTCGGATGCGCTTGCCCTCACGAGCAACGAAGAACGCGTCTCCTTTCTCAACTACGTGACAGTTCGTGACTGCCTCGCTCGGCCCGATAATCACCCCGCTCCCGCTGCCGATCTCTTCACCGTCTTTCTCCACTTCTACAACGACAACCGATTGGCTTGCTCGGGCGAACACCTGCTCGGGCGAAAGCGCCCACGCTTGCCCGTCGAGCATGAGTATCAGGAAGCAATACTTTGCGCAGCGCACAATCTGTGGAACTTAAGGTGAAAGAGTCAAAGCCTACGCGAGCGAGCCCTTCTGCTGCAATGCGGCTCTGGGAACGGTGAAGGTCAAGAGCATCCGCTCTTGGAACCGCACGAGGATCTGGTAGGCCGTTCGTGGAGCAAGGCTGGCGTTGAAGCCTCGCTTGCCTGCTTTGCTCGACAGCGGCTAGACAGCACCCGGCCGACGCAGTAGGTTTCTAACTGCATTGCCGTGAGGGACTGCGATGAAGCGAACCAGTTTGTTTGTGCGTCTTCTTTCCTCTGTCGTCAGCATGTTTGCTGTGGCCGCGGCGCCAACTCCCAGCCTGTGTGCCGTGATCGTCGATCAAGAGTACGTTGCTCCGCCGGGCAGTTACACCATCATGCCGCCTGTTTTGGTCGAACCACCGGCACGATATGGATATGCACAACTGTTTAGCCCGCAGACAGTGAGGAGTCGACTGGAATCGATTCAAATGCAGGTGGCCAAGCCTCAAGGACTGGATCTTGAACCACTGACCCTTAGACTTTTCCGCCAAGACCCGAATCCGAGGTCCGTGTTTGGCTTCTTCCTGATCGGGGACGTAACCCTCGACGACAGCGAAGTGCCTTTCGCTCCTTCAGACGGCGACCCGTTTCCGTTCACGACCTTTTCCCTGGACCGCTTCGACCTCTCGGTTAACCGCAATGAATTGCTGCAGTTCATGGTTTACACGCTGAGCCGGGACTACGTCGGCGCCGTCTTCAGATCAGGCAAGGGTGGCCTCTGCCGAATCATTGGCGTGACAAGCCCTGTCTGCTTCTCCGACGCCACATATGGCCCGGGAGACACGCTTGGGTTCCGTGTCCTGGCGGATGACCTTGTGCCAATACCTGAACCTTCGACCACGGCGACGATGTTAGCCGGCCTGCGAATAGGAATTTCAAACGACTTTTCCCGCAAGCCGACACTGAATTCCCCGTGCCTCGAACAGGCAACCGTGCGCCGCCAGGCGCACGCCCCCCCCTTCGCAGTGACGATCCAAGCGCGGCTTCGGCCCGGATCACCATTCACCCGCCGCGATTTGGCGCCCTCACGCGATCACGGGCCAAGCACGCCCGTCGGTTCTGTCGCGGAACCGTCGTCTTGCTCTCCGCTCAGGCTGCGCAGTCGAGCGACAACGCCCGCGCCGCTGCGCGTGGCGGCGCCCACGGGGGCA